>Ga0182742_1000012_pt1 | contig 426367 bp, 529 predicted proteins | sample eDN5th37CBELigMG_FD_128880 | JGI IMG/M metagenome (GOLD analysis project Ga0182742, IMG submission 128880) | Enriched Miracle-Growth compost microbial communities from Emeryville, California, USA - eDNA 5th pass 37_C BE-Lig MG (version 2)... ... | reverse complement strand
GATGATGATATTGATAATGTTTGGTATGTAAAGCTATTAAAAGGTGCAAGCAAATCAGAATCAGAGGAGGAGTAATCAAAATGGCAACAGAAATCTATGAAATCCCTGATAGCCTCTTAGATTATTTAAAAAGGTATTAGAAAATGATGGCACATCCTACAGAATCATTGATTACAATGATGGAATGAGCATGGACAATGTAGAAGCAATGAGACATTTCATTGATTGTGTAGAAATCTCAGATGATTTCATTGAAGAAGACTTTGGAACTCAAATCATTTTAAAACACCCTGATTTTGATAAAAAAGTCGTGATTGATTCAGGGGGATTAGGTGACTTTTTCTCACATGGATTTGATTGTTCGTGGTGTGAATAAAAAGTTGAGATACTCAAAAAGGAGAGATATGAATGGAATTTAAAATTGTATTAAATACAGATGAAGCTATTTTGATAGAGGTTGTTTTTGCTGATGCAATTGATCGAATGTCGAACAAAGGCTTTTCTGGTACAGAAAAATATATCAAATTTACAAAGGGTAAAAACCACACAGTCACTATATATGACGAAGAATCTAAACCTTATTTTAGTTTCCATTTTGGTGAGGGTGGTTACACGCTAATTTCCGATGAGATGAAAGCATTGAGAGATAAGGTTTATTCTTTCTTATTGAGTCAACATATTCAACCAAGAAAGATGACTTCTGAACGTGAAACGGAACTAAAGATTATGCCACCAAAAACAGGGTTAGGCATTCCAGGTCACTACTGTATTCATTTAGGTGGAGAATTTGCGATCTTTTTGAAAACAGAACAAGAAATCAATGATTTATTTGGTGAATATGAAATTTATGATACAAGTGTCGCTGTCACTGGCGTAACGGTTCATAAAGCAAAGCTAAACAAATCGAGTTCATTAAAAGTGACACAAGTCTCTTAATTGATGGATATGGAGTGGAAAGACAATGAAAAAGGTAGTAATTTTTGTTTCATATAACGAAGATAAGGATTTACAGTTATTTTTAGCAAACTGTAGCGGAAATGTAAATGTAATTGGTTATTACGATTCTTTAGATGGAGCGGATGTCGAGCATATTGAAGATGTGATCAACCGAGACATTTTAGAAGAGTAATAGTTGGATAGACATTTATTAAAATGACGATGAAAAAGGAGTAGATTCATATGAATAAAAAGGTTGTAGCAATTGATGGTTCTTCACTTTTAACAACAAGCTTTTGGGGAACAGCTCCAAAGGAATATATGAGAGCTAAAACGGATGAAGAGCGTAGCCAAGCGGTGAAAAAAATGATGCAAACCTCAACAGGTGTTTATACAAATGGTGTATTTGCAATGGTAAAAACGCTTCTTTCGATTATCGAAGAGCAAAAACCAACACACCTATTTGTTGCATGGGATTTGAGCCGTAATACGTTCCGTAGACAAATTTTCGAGGACTACAAAGGTCATCGTGAAGAAACAAAAACAGAGTTGAAGTCTCAATTCAAGTTAGCTCAACAAGTGTTAAGTGATATGAACATTGCTCAATTTATATTGGAGGGCTATGAAGCAGATGACATTATTGGTACTTTGTCTAAAAAGTTTCAAGATGAAGCAAAAGTATTTATATGGGCAAAAGACCAAGATGCTCTACAGTTAGTGAATGACCGAGTTCGTCTCTGGTTCCAAACATCGAAAGTAGAAGCGATGTATGAAGAACTTGGATTAAACCATAAAGACTTGAAACTTCCAGAAGGTTGCTTTGAATTTACTCCACCTTTAGTCAAGCATTTTTACGGAGTCGAGCCGATTCAAATTATTGATCGCAAAGCCATTGAAGGCGATGCATCCGATGGGATACCTGGAATTCCTGGTGTTGGGGAAGCAAGTAGTGTCCCACTTATCAGAGAATTTATTTCCATCGAAAATCTTTATGATTGGTTGGAAGACACTTCGGAAAAAGAAGCGAAAGCGTTTATGAAAGAGTTAGGTATTAAACGCTCTCCTTACAGTCATTTAATGAAGACTTCTGAAACAGAATTGGTAGGAAAAGAATCGGCATTACTCAGCAAAAAACTCGCAACAATTGATACGAATGTGGAAGCATTAAGGTTTGTATCATTAGATGATGTGGAATTAGACATTGATCAAAATGGTATGACTCGTAAGTTTGAAGAGTTAGAATTTAAGAGTTTATTAAAAGAAGAAAAGAAAACCGCTTAAATGAGGTAAAGAGAGCAGAGGATGTGTTATCCCTGCTCTTTTTGTGTAATTAAAATTTACAAAAATAGAACAAAACAATATAATGTTAGAAAGAAGAAGGAGACCTGCTGTGTGGCAACATTCAGCTCATGAAATCTATGTAAAATGCTTACGATATAAAAGCAAATTGAAAGGATGTGAAAGGATGCTAAAAATCTTTCGTAAAAAAGAAAAAGTCTATCCAAGAAAAAGACGAATATGGGATCATGAAGCGGATCCATTTATGGAAACCCTGCATATGAAATTCCAGGTAAAAGCTTATGAAGTACGCTTTGCCAGAATAAGAAGTGGCATTTCAGACATTCCAGAACACTTATGGAATTGTCCTGTTGAAGTATTGTTTTATAGTCGTTTTCATTGCGAAATCATGCCTCAAACCGAAACCTCTACTCCCTCTAACGTACAGCATATTCCTACGAACTATTTAGATTTTGCTCCAATTAATGACAAACCTTTTTTAAAAGAAGTGGAAGAAGGTGAATATGTCTTATTAAAGAAAGACCTTGAATCAGATGATGAATTAAAGGAAGAATTAGGCGAAGAAGGTGATAAAGTATTGGTATTTTGGAAAATGCCAGGAGACGAGTATCCATTTTGGGTTTACAATCCAGCAACAACATGTTATTTCCGCCTAAATGAAGAAGAGTTTGAACGTTGTTATCAGCGATTACCTGTGACAATTGAATGAAAATGAAGTTATCTTCTCCTGATTTGATTGTAAGATATACTATCAACTTTGAAGGGAGGAGAAAATGATAGCTGTATTCGTTGGATTAATGATTCTATTTATTGGGATACTGTTTCCTATCATTGCGATGATAAAAGGGTATTATAAATCAAGCATTCTATTATGGATAGGGTTCATCGCTCTAATTTTTACAAGACCATGGCATGAATTTACAGGATTTGAAGGGTTATTTGAAGCTATGATTCTCATGTTTATCGTTTTCCCTTGTTATGGGGTGGGGAACCTTTCTTGGTTCATTGGATTCGTCATAAGAATGACAAACAGAAAAGACATGAAAAAAGAAGAGCAGAAATAGTTCTGTATCACTTTCTAATGTATTACAATAGAATTATCAAAATCATATGGGTGATATTCCATACGTCTTTTGTTTAAAAAAAGAAAAAGAATGCCACCCATTTCTACTTTTTTCTTGTCGGAGGTGATGTGTATGTCTGCAAAAGTTTATCCTTTCATTTCAAAAAGAGAACAATCCGTCATTGCAGAATTAGGATTACTCGACTTTTCAAGTATCGTACAGCTTCGAGCTTTATTAATTGAACGCTTGGTGCATCATGCCAATCAAGGTGCTGATGGAACATGGGAAACATTAGAACAAATAAAAGGAAAAAGCGTAGTAGAACAGGTTGTCATTATTCTAAAAACTTATCCCTACATGAACCAATACACATCGAAAATCCTACATAAATCATAAAACACGCTATTATTTAGCGTGTTTTTTCTATAAAGAGGTTATTGAAATATATAGACTATAGTCAAAAAATGTTATATAATATATTTGTGGTAAAAATAAATTTACAGAATATTTAAAGGAGGTGTCGTTATGATTTGGACATTTCTATTTATTGGAGGTATCTTGCTTTTTGCTATTTTTGTGTTAAGACGAGATGTATCAAAAACAAAAAAGCGATTGGAACAAGAACAAAAGCAAGTGAAGTCTACAAAAAATCCAACCATTAGAACCTCAAATATGCATCGAAACGACACATCTACTCCTCTTCAAAGCATCACGCTTGATATGATAGATGAGATAGATAATCGTTTTGAACCCGAAGTTTTCAAAACTACGAATAATTTCACTTCGTCATCCTATTCGTCAAGTAGTCGCTCTCGCTCAGAAGAAGACTTTTCCGCTTCAAGCTATGATAGCAGTAACAGTAGCAGTAGCGATAGTGGCAGTAGCTCTTTTGATTAAAAGCCCCCCCCACGTATTTGTGGGGATACATAATAAAAGGAGGGGCTTGTCATGCATTGGAAACCGAAACGAATTATTCAATCTTGGTTAGATGAAATTATTCTGAATGGAAGGATGTATGTGTCACCATCGGAATGCATGGAACTATTAAAAGATATAGAGATAGACGAACGGGAAGTATGGAATTATTTTATGGAATTAACCAAAGACGGTCAGTTGTTATTTAAGGCGATGGTCATTTGTCACCATGATGATAAATCCATTGAACCTTTAATATTAAAAGAGTTTGTTCATTTTATGAAAGGTGAGCAAGTTACCATTGATCTTCATGAGGAATTGGAAAAAGGCATCCTATGTCCAACCTGTCATAAAGAAATCATTGTAAATTTAAAGAATTTAGTTGCATTATTTTCACCAACAGATGACTATATTCGGATCTTAGAAGAAGAACAGAACCAACCGAGAAAAAATCGTTTAAAACTTCATGAATAGACATAGGAAAAGGCATGTTTTTATGTCTTTTTCTTTGTGTAAGAAAGAGAGGTCAATTTGATGAAAAGAACCAATGACATAAAAGAGGTTATGATGGCTTTAGAGAATGGGAAATCCGTATATTACGAGGTTGATCAAGGAAAGCCACTTCAAATAAGAGATGATATCGGTTTGATGGAGCTGTATTTGCGTACAGGTGCAACCTTAAAACAACTTCTATTTGGATACTGGCTGATAGATGGAAAGAGAAGCGAAACGAAAGAAGAATATGTTCAAAAAAGAACAGATTTTTATATGAATTATTGTAAAGAACAAAACCAAGAAATCGACAAAGAAGTTTTGGTAGAACTTCAAAAGCAATGGACATTTGACTATGAAATGGATCAATTGCATATTCCAGAAAAATTAGGAGGAGTACCACATGATTAAGGAAATCAAAGTGATTGATAAAAAGATTAAAGATATTTTGCTTTTTGAGGAAGTAAAGAATGTGAAGAAGTTAAATATATTATTTGGAGGCAATGGAGTAGGAAAAACAACATTCCTTCAAGCCATTCGGGATGGGAAAATAGAACTTTGTTGCGACAAAAAACTCCATATTCTGTCTTATACGAACAGTATTGATAATGCAAAAATCAATAGAAAGAAAGAACTTGTTACATCAAGAGATTTCGTGAAAGCTTATAATGTCAATCATTATAGTGAAGGTCAATCTATCATTCATTATATTTTGTCCTTTCTTCATGACATCAAAGAAATAGAAACAGACAAGCAGATTGTCGTGTTATTAGACGAGATGGATAGTGGTTTGAGTGCAGAAAATATCAATATGTTGTTATGGCAAATAAAAGAACTAATGGATCATCAGCATGTCCAGTTTTTTATTTCTACGAATCATTATCATTTTGTGCATGTAGTAAAAGAAGTGTTAAATTTGTATAACGGAACCTACCAACGAATTGAATCTTACGAGAAGTATTTCGAATTGCTTAATGATGGAATCCAAGTGATGAATAACAGCTTAAAAAGAGAATTTGATTTTTTAAACGTGTATTAAAAGAATGGATGGTAGCAAACGGAACATCATAAGTGTATAAACTTAGGAATGATTTTCCAAAATGTAGGAAAAAATTGGATAAAAGGAATCATTTTTTGAATTTTTAGTTATAAGTGCGATCAAGAGCATATGATGTTATATAGGTAACAAAATAGGAATAGTATGTCTATATTTTCGAAAGGAGTGATGTGGCTTTTAGACTCTATTATGTTCTAATTGCACAGTGTTCATTTTAATCAGGTAAAAAATGTAAACGGAAAAGATTTTTGGGCGTTTCTTTTTTAATGCAAGTTTTGAGGTACAACCAGAATATAAAAAAAGAAGGTGAACCAAAGGTACAAATGGTGAGAGGTGTTTTTAAATGGGATTAATAATGGAAAAAGAAAAGGTAGTAAAATTTGGGGATTTAATTTCAAAGGCAAGAAAGGAAAAAGATTATTCTTTACAACAAGTTTCTGATTTGCTCAATCATGAAGTAACTCCTTCATATATGAGTCGATTAGAAAACAAGAAACAAGAAAATCCTTCATTTTCAGTAGTTTGTGAATTAATTAAGGTGTTAGATATTCCTTTTCATGAAGCATTAACTGCTTTTGGATTTGGAGATTTAGCAGATCGTCTTTACCAAAGAAGTCGGAATTCTATTAAAATCGTAATTAAGAACGATGATAATGTGGAGATTTCGATGACAATGGTTAGTGAAAACAATTTCAGGAATCTCTCCTCAGAAAAGGAAAGTCTGGAAGAAATTATTCGTTTACTGTTGCAATATGTTCATTCTGAGTCTGAAAGTCACTATGGATATTTGCCAAAGATTCTGGAAAAGATTGAATCGGTCAGGCAAAACCAACTCCATAGAAATTGACGTAAAAAAACCCTTTCTGTCTTTTTAAAAAGACCAGAAGGGGTTTTTCAGGTTTTATACGAAGAGTAAGCTTTGTGTGAAAGCAAATCCCAATGCCATTGCAATAAAGTCATATACCAGATCATCATTCATCCATTTCATGTTTTATTTTCTCCAATCATTAAATAAATAAGTTCTTCACTACATAACCAACGATAAGTCCCATGCTCATCATCAGGCTGTTACTCACAATTTCCACTACAATGTTTTTCATTTTGTTTCTCATTTTTAACGCTCCTTTTATACCGATTTCAATATATTGTAGCAAATACTCCATTTAGCTACTAAATATAGAAAGTAGCTATCTTTAGCTGAAGATTATCATGATTCCTTATATATGTCAATGATTTTTTACCAAAACTAAAAATAAATATATATTTTATAGTTTCAAATAGATCTATTTGGTTAGATAGAAAACAAAATAAATTGTTTAAGTTTTTAAACACTCTTATTCTATAAAATAAATAGTCTTATATGTTGACTATAGTTAATAAGGTATGTATAATAGGTAATGTAAGAGGGGAGAGAAAATCTTCCAACTTGCTCCTCGAATTACTACCTCATATCACCACAAAATATCCTCAAAACCTTATCTTTAGGCATTCCCCTATTGCCTACATTACTAAAGAAAGCGGATGGATCTCGAAATAGGGAACTTTCCGCTTTTCTTTTATGAATCCCTTTAAACCTATCTATAATATTAGGTCAAAAAAATAAAAATATGGAGGTTATGTAAATGGGTTTACAATTAGGACAAAACTCTAATCAAGGTGGAGGTTTGCAATTAGGTAGCAATCAACCACAAACAGGTGGTTTACAATTAGGTCGTGAACCACAAATGCAAGCTCCAACTCCTGCACCAACTCAAAGTGGAGGCGTAAATTTAGTAAAAGGAGCGAAATTGGATTTAACGAAAGGAAATCCTGGATTAGATCAATTATTAATTGGACTTGGTTGGGATGTTAACATGACTGGCGGAGCTTCTTTTGATTTAGACGTAGAGGTGTTCTTATTAGGAGCAAATGGAAAAGTGGTATCTCCAAGCCATGTCGTATTCTACAACAACTTAGTAAGTCCAGATGGTGCAGTAAAGCACAACGGGGACAACCGTACTGGAATTGGTGACGGGGATGACGAAACGGTGTCTATGAAACTTTCACAAATTTCTCCTGACGTACAGCGAGCTATCTTTGCCGTTACAATTGATCAAGCGTTAGTAAAAAATCAAAATTTTGGTCAAGTATCAAATGCCTATATTCGAGTGGCTAATGAAGCAACAGGACAAGAAATCTGCCGTTATGATTTAACAGAAGATTATTCTACTTCTATTTCTCTACTTGTTGGCGAAGTGTATCGTCATGGTAATGAGTGGAAATTTGGTGCATTGGGCAATGGCTCAACACTGGATTTAGCAGGTTTATGTCAACAATACGGTGCAATGTAATTTAAAAAGAGAGGAGAAACTTATATGTTAAATTTCGGAAGAGACAATACAACGAATTCAAGTTCATTAGCGGGTACAATTAACCTATCAAAAGGGGAACGTGTATCCTTAACAAAAGACAATCCAAATCTTGATCAAATTCATGTTGGATTAGGTTGGGATGTAAACAGCTTTGGTGGAAATGACTTCGACCTTGACGTTTCCGTATTTATGACAGGTGCTAACGGAAAGGTGACAAATCCAAAAAACTTCATCTTCTTCAATAATCTAAAATCTCCATGTGGCTCTGTTCAGCATACAGGGGATAACTTAACAGGAGCGGGAGACGGAGATGATGAATCTCTAAAAGTTTCTTTAGCAAAAGTTCCTGCAGATGTTGAGAAGTTGGTCTTTACGGTATCTATTTATCAAGCGAAAGCAAGACGACAAAACTTTGGTCAAGTATCGAATGCCTTCATTCGAATTGTAGATGAAAAGTCAGGTCGTGAAATTCTGCGTTACGATTTAGCCGAAGACTTCTCTCTACACTGTTCTGTAGTAGTTGGCGAGCTATATCGTCACAATCAAGAATGGAAGTTTAATGCCATTGGCAATGGTATTCCTGATGAGATTGATGGTCTTGTGAATATGTATATGTAAAAATAGAAGCCCCGTTCCAATCATGGAATTGGGGCTTTTCTATTTAATCAATAGATTCGTATTGTGAGATTTCAAAACCAACGATGTCAAAATCTACTACTTGTTCTTCCCATGGATACCACTTAAATACCCATGATTGTCCAGGCTTCAAATTTGTTACCGATTCAATTTCGCTTTCGATAATATCGCCATATTTGTTGTAGTATTGGACATCTAAAGCAACAAAATCATATTTTTTATCCGATTGATTCGTTAACTTTCCAACAGCATACGTGTCATAGCTGTCTTCTCCAACGTAAAATTCCAGATCAGATAGAATAAGTTGCTTTTGACTTTCTGCTTCTTCAACTGTTAATAGATGCTCCAAATACGGATCGTAAACAACTTTTTCATAAACAATAGGTGTTGTAAAGTAACCAATGATTCCACCAATGATAGCACAAACGATTAATATGATTGCTGACGGAGATTTTTTGGTTTTCGTTACAGTATCAACATCACTGCTTCCGTTATAGTCATAGCAGTAATCCATTAAATACTCTTTAATGTCCTTGGCATCATCTGTTGCAATGTTAGTAAAAATGAATTTTTGATTTTCTAAAAATATCTCTAAGATGCCATTGTATCCACTTTGTTCAAGATACACATGTTCGAGATCATCCAATGAATAAGAAAGATAGTGGGATGCAGAAAAGATGAGTAATACTCGTTCATCTGTAATGACTAAGCAACCTGCTCGTTCATCAAATGTGGCAAGAGTCATGTGTTCAATATATTCGTCTTCTTCTAAGATGTGTGGTAGGTATCGGACTTCTCGGTAATTGATAAGTTCATTCCCTTTAGGGAGTTCTTTAATTTCTTCTAAAATTTCTTCTAATTCTCTCAATGAATAAACCCTCCTTTAATGACTCGTTCTTTTCTTATATGTCATCTGTTTCATTTCAACCATTAAAAAATGAGAGAGCTTGTCTTATGTTCCATTCCACGAGGTTTTTTTTATAAATTAACGAAGATTGCATAGCATGAATTATGCAAATTTATCAAGAAAGGTGGTCATATAAGATGCCATATCAATTTAGCATTCATCAAGAATTGTTTTTAAAAGCAGACGGACATGGAAAGTTCTTTGCTAAGAAAGGTTCCATGGTTGCCGATCAAGGGCAATTCAAGTATTCAAAGCGACTATTAGGAACCAATAAGGGGAACATTGTTGGTCAAGTTGTAAACCATGTTGCCAGAAAAGTGACAGGGGAGAACCTTGAAATCATGGAAGTGAGCGGTCAAGGAACCGTTTATTTAGCAGACCAAGAAGCTCATATTACGATTATTACGTTAGAACCGAACGGCCCATGGTCAAGCGTATCCGTAGAAAGTGAAGATCTTCTTGCATTTACCGAAGATTGTAAATATGGGGTAACGCCTGTTGGAGTTGGAGTTATCTCACAAAGAGGATTGTTCACATCAAAATTAAGTTACAACGGAGGAAATGCCCAAGTTGCCATTAAGACAAAAGGAAACCCTCTTGTATTACAAGGACCTTGCCGAGTAGATCCAGATGCAGTCGTAGCTTGGACTGGAAAAGCACCAAAAGTCAAAATGGATGTGAACTGGAAAACGATTATCGGACAAACATCAGGAGAATCGTATATGTTTGAATTTGAACCTGGTCAAATTGTAGTCGTTCAACCATATGAGCGAGAAAGCGGATTAAAAGTCGGCATGGATGATAACCGATACCAACCAGAGATGCAAAACTCAGCATATCAAAACACAATGGGGCATGTAAACAATATGTTTGGTGGACAACAACAACCGCCAATGCAACATGGTTACAATCCTAACCAATATAGTCAACCGCAACAGCCACAGCAAAATGGTGGACTCGGTGGAATTCTGCGAAACATTTTAGATTAACAAAGGGAAGACTTCTTTCCTTTGCCTACATATCATAAGAAAGGAGGAAACAACATGATAAACAATCGTGATTATCAGCAATTTGAAGGTAAAGAAGAAGAATTGGATTCAATGAAACAGTTTTTTGGTCCTGATTCCATATATGGCAATTTGCCAAAATCAAAAGCCAGTTTAATGTATGAGAAAACAAAAAAGGAAGAAAAGGAGCAACCTTTTTGGTTAGAAACATTATTCACTCTTCCTGAACAATTGAAATTCAAAGGGAAAGGCGGATTTTATGCCCTTATTGGAGTGCTTGGATTAATGTTGTTTATATCCTTATTCCGTTTTGACATCTTCAATATCATTGGAATTATGTTGTTAATTGGATTGACAGTGTTTGTCTTATTGAAAACCAATTACAAAGAGTACAGTGAACAACAAAATCATTATGTGTTAAATGCCACCCTTACACTAAAAGCTTTATTTAAGCACCTGCCATTCTTCTCTTCCTTAATTAAAAATTCGAAACAGGTATTACTGATTAGCGTGTTTGTTTATGGGATACAGCAATTGCTTCTACAATGGTTCTTCTTGTATTCCGTATCAAGTATTGTTGATGCTTTATGTTTCTTTGGTGTAATCATTGGAACCATGCTTTTGTTTGCTCTTAGAGAAACGAAAATCATTTATCATGGTCTTGCGATGTATTGCTTGATTACTTTGCTTTCTTCTCTATTTTATCTCTTCTTATTTAAGCAGGTTTTATATTTTCATATCATTAGCTACTTGTTTGCATGGATGCTTGCTTCTCACTTGGAAAAATGGGAGATTCAAGACAGAGAATTAAAGAAGGAATCTATTGTTATTGAGCAATAATGTAACTTATAGTCAATAAATTGAAATCTATTGCTTATATGTGTTGACAATAGTCAAGGTTGGTAGTATTATTATTTATAGATTAAGAAGTTGCTCATTAAGAGCCTATATTTAAGGAGGAATGTCAATTATGGCAAAGAAAAATAAAAATCAGGTAAAAGAGCTGATTGTAGAAACAATCAAGAAAACCAATTGGTTAAGCTATCCGCAGTTAGTTCGCTTACTTCGCAATGAAGGCGTAGAAGTGGATGGAACATATCAATTAGAGATGAAAGAGAAAAACATTGTATTGTGGGGTGGATTATCGAAAGTAGTAGTCGATGCCATCGTGGATCTTATGCAAGAAAATATTGTAGTAGGATTACCTGCTCCAATCGAGCTATACCGCATGGATGGATTCTCATTCGAATATCCTGTTGTATTCAAACTTCCAGAAGAAAAATTAAAAGCCCCTGCTGTCTTCTTAACCTTCCTAAATTATGTTCCCGAATCAAAACGTGCAGTAGCAAGCCCGACTCCACTATTGCAATAAATCAGTAACTCCACTCTTAAACAAATTCCACTGAACGATAAAGGGAAGAGAACTTTTATTAGCTCTCTCCCCTTTTTTATTTCTTTATGAAAGGCGTGTTTTATTTTTTATGTATCAAATTAAGCTCGAATGTATTGGAGAAACGATTGATGAACTTGAATTTATACTTCCATTTATTCCAATGAAAGGTCAAGTGATTCAAGTTGAGAAATTTCTCATCAAATTTCAGGATGCGATTTGGAAAGGAAATGTAGCAGGAGAAGGAGTATTTTTCTGCAAAGCAGTTGTTACCCTAACAGAATAAAATAAACTTCCCTCTACTATGATAAAACATCTCGATTATCTCTCCTTACCTCCCGTTTACATAACAAAAAATAGGAGGTCAATATATGATTAAAATTCACCCTGTTTATTCCATCCCCAAACAGCTTCCAAGACCAATTACCCAGGTAAAGAAAATTTCTTTGAACAAGGAAGATTCCTATGAAAAATCATTTCAAGAAATTTTACAGGAAAAACGTCAACAATTAACTCGTTATGTATAAAAATGCCCTGCGTTTTATGGTGCAGGGTGTTTTTATTTTTACACATAGGGAATAGAGTAGGGGATGATGCCGTAAGAAAAAAGAAATAAAATAAATCCATATAATAAGATAAGAAAAAGTACCAAATAAAGTGTTTTAAAGAAAGAAGCAACTTCTTTTGCAACATCATTTACATGATCCATGGTTCTATCTAACATGAAAACCTTAATTTTTTCATACGCATGTTTAGATTTTATTCCTGCATACAGTAGGAATAGACTAAAGAGGATGATTGGGATTTTTCCAATGATAGCTCCAACAATCGCCCCGATGACACCAGATAAACGGAAAAAATTACCCACTCGAAAAGTCCATTTGTATAGTTTTTGTAGTTCTTTCACATAATCCATCTCCTTTCAGTTCGTTCTAATGGGTGCTTACTACATGATATGGATATAGAGGAAACTTTATAAAATGATTGATAACAATAAAAAGCCCTTGCAATAGCAAGGACTTTTTCGTTATTCGACTACTTCACAGTCTTCTATTAATACCCCATGTTCAACAGGAAGTAGTTCCATTGGAATGTCTGGATTATCTAAGCTCCCGTATTCTTTTATGAGATATTCTTCATCGTAGTCATCACCATAGTAATTAACAAGGAAATGATCTTCTGCATCTTCCCAAATGTCAAGAACGTCAAATATTTCTCCAACTTTATTCGCATACCAAGCATCTGCATTGGTAGCTTTTACTATTTTAATGCGTTGTGGAATGATGACATCAGCGACTTCACCAAAATCATCGGATTCTTCATCTAATTCAAAGGAACCTTCTAAATACTCCCCGTCTGTTGGAAGGGGTGCATCTTCAATAGCAATTCTTTTTGCTTCTTCTAAAGAGTCGGCCTCAACCTCCATCATACCCCACATTTGCCATACACAAGGAATTTTGTAAACCTTTTTTACTTTGCTCATAAAGCATATCCACCTTTCATCATGTAAATATGATTTTCCTTATTTATAAAAAAACTACTATGTTATATGCAAAACTATAGCTATAGATAATAGCACAAGAGGATATTTAAAAAAAGGCAAAAGAAAAACAAGCCGTAAAAAGGGAGAGAAACGGCTTGCTTAACCTAAAGGAGTTGTGAACCTAACAACAACAGTAAAAGTAAATACCTTTTCCTGTTTATACATTCTCATGATGTTATCATATACAACACAATCCATTTTATAACGTGAAAAGAAGAAATATTGATAATGGTAAAAAATAATTTACATTATATATAAATTATTATATAATAGTTTTATAGAAGCCGAAGAAGGGGAGCGGGATTTCATGATACAAGTAATGTCTTTCATGAATTTTCCTCTACATCTAAAGAGATGGTTACAAGTTTAGCAGACGAATATCTTACATTTAAAGGAGAGTAGAAACATGAAAATGGCAATTGTACGATTATCTGATTTAGTAAAATATAACACGCTTTCAGCAAGAGAAATTATTAAGAAAAAGGAAGAAGAATCAAAACAAAAAACGAAATAGACGGTGCATTCTCCGTCTTTTTACGAGGTGAAATCATGTCTTATTCTATTTACGAAGGAGATTACCAAGAAGTTAAAGTTCCCAATGACATGCCTTGGATTGCAGGAGATTATTTGCTAAGAATGGTCATGTATGCGGTAAAGAAAAAATATGCAAATGAATGGTATGGCATTTTGGATAACGGTGCGATCATTCCTATTAAAGTTAAAAAGAAACACAAACTAAAAAGAGTAGGAGAGCTTTGTCGATTTCATTATGAGCTTTTCCAAGCAATATCTGATCACCTCAAAAGAAACAAACATAATGCGGTTCAGATTAAAGAATTAATGGCGAATCGAAAGCGAAATATCTGGACAAAAGAAGAACGAATGAATTGGTAATTGCCGTATAAAATCATACAAAAAGGGAAGGAGCGAAGAAAATGGAATTTTACACGCTAACAGAAATCATGGAATTATCATCAGGGGAAAAAAGTGTTCATGTGGATGTATATGCAACGAAAGAATTGGCAATCTCCGACATGAAAAGTCAAATTGAAGAACATGTGAGTAACAATGAAGCCTTTATCGTTGAAGAGGATGAATTGAAAGTGACGCTTTCAGATCCCGAAGAAAATGTTTATCAGTTTATTTTAGAGAAAAAAAGAGTCAAAGAATATTAAGAATGCATAAGCAGATGTTTATGCATTCTTTGATCTAATATGCTTTGAAAGCACTTAAATAAATATCTTGATATGAAAATATTTTAGATGAAAGGTCTTTTCAAAATGGAAGTTTCATAGTATTATCTTGTTAGATATTGCATTTAGAACATGAAAAAAATTTATACACTATAAGCAAAAATATTGTAATAGAACATAAGTTCGTGTATTATGATAATGTAGTGTATATTTAAAAAACAAGGGGGAACAGAAAGTGAAGTTTCTATTTTTAAAGCCAAGAGAATTTGAGGACACAGTGAAGGGAATCTTTTTAAAAGAAGGTAAAGAGGTAGAAGTAACAGTAGGTTATTCAGAAGAGTTGAACACTGATATCTTGAAACTATCAAGTAATGAAACAGAGGAAATTCCTCTTTCGTCTGTTTTGGACAAGGTAGCCGAATATCATAATGTAATTATTCAAGATTATGATGTAGCAGAAGTTTCTGATTTTGGAGAAGGGTTTATTTTCCGAATAGATTAAACCTCGTTTTTCCTCGCAACAAAATTCCACATTTTTCTTTGTAGTAATCCGCAAATATATTAAAAATCAAATTAAAATTAAATTTTGAAAAATGCAGAAAAGACCTGTTGTGTATTGCAAAATAAAAGTGCAGAGTATTGCAAGCTGATTTGTCGTTGCGACTTTACATGGAGTGGTGGGCATGATAGCCTTTCGTGGCAAAGCCAGCCCTTGATCTTGCTGGCTTCTTGGCTTGAGACTCATGCCCGCAGAGGCTCCATGTCAAGTTGCAACATTGTGTAGTTGCAATTGCAATACTATGTATTCTTTCTTTGCAAAATACACCTGTATTTGATAGATTTATGTTCTAATCAAAAAGGTCTTTTCGCCTATACATAATATTCGTAAACACATGCTTATCCACTATAAATAGTTACTTCTTGTACTTGATGAACTCGTTCTACAGAAGTTCCTAATACGGTTTCACTCACCGTATAATATTCAGTCGTTGCTAAAGTAGCAAGTCCAATCATCAAACCTGCAATAATAACAGTTTCCACAGAAACATATCCGCTTTTGACCTGTAAAACTTTGAACCATTTTTTCATGATTTACACCTCCTTTATGATTTATGTTACAATGAGAAAAATACATGGTAAGGTAGGGGAGTAACATGGGAGAATATAGGGGTGACGTTCAATTAGAAACGGGACTGAAAGAATTTTTCTATGGTTTAAGTGAAGAATTTCATGATGCATTCTATCAATCGGAACACTACCTGGAATATTGCCTGTTTGACAATTTCGATTTAGAATCCCAATAAAGTTACATAGATACCTATATTACAAATAATTATATGCAATACGGATCAGACCATATCCTTTTATGGTCTTTTTTTTATTTTGTTCATCTTTTTTCTGATTTCTTCTATATTATAAGGTCACGATAAATTGGAGATAATTTTTATCAGTTAGAAAGGGTGAATGGAATGAATCATTTCTATGCACATCAATGGTATGAGAAAGAACAAAAAAGAAAGGAAGAATTTCAAAAGAAGCAAAACATCAGCCTGATCAATCGTAATCTTCAAAGAATTCTACATCAAATGGAGGGTTCTATCCATCGAGAAGATTATGAAAAAGAAGCAAGTGTTGTGAATCGGATGTTGATACAAAGCCACATTTGGAACATGACGTATGCTAACAATTTTGAGAATGGACAGGTAGCTGTAGAACAAGGTTTGCTTATTTATACGATTTTAATGCGTGAGTCTCTTGAGAACAAAACCTATTATCTGAATGAAGTAGAACGATATATGAGACAGTTAGCTCATGTAGACTATAACTTATACTTGGAATATGGAAGAAGAAAACAGGTTATTTCAAGAAAAGAAAAGGAATCAGCAAATGAATAAGTAGAAAAGGAGATGGCATTGAGCGATCTCCTTTTTTATTTAATAAAGTTACATATCAAACGGGAATCAATTTAATATATTTTATGACTATCAAGATAAGTGAGTATGATCAATATAAAATATGTTTGAAAGGAGATGAACTCTTTGTCAAAAAAGAACCAACAGAGGAAGCAATCAGAAAAGCAGTCTACAGGATTAATCTTCTTTTCCTTTGTCTATAAATTATTTCGGGGAATTATAACAGTCGCTATGTATATCATCACATGGTTCTTCTGTTTACTTGCTTTGGCAACGTTGTTTGGCATTGTTGGAGGATTAATCGCCCAGGATTTAGAAGATATCGAAGCCTACATTTTTTCAGTCTTTTTCTTTATAGCCATCGTATTTGTCTTATGGCTGATCAATCGAAAAATAGTAGGAAACGTAGTGAAATATTTTATCTTTGGTGGATGGGGACTTCCTCAAGGGTATTTGTTTTTATCTATGCTTGTTTGTTTGGTCATTGTGGGCATCTTCAATGGATTCACAGAAGAGCTAAATGGATGGGTGTTTTGGATTGGAATAATCACTGGATTGGTAGTTACCTATTATCCTTTTAAAAAATTCACCATCTGGTTTTATGAACGAGAGGAACAAAAAGAACAAAAGGAAAACAAGATGAATGATCAGAAAATAAGAAAGAAAAAAGGAAAAGATAAGAATCAGAAGAATCATCCAAAAAAGAGAGGAGCCGTATAAAATCATCCTCTCTTCTTTATAGGTTTATTATTGATTGAAATAGAATAATTGATGTTTAGGGGGGAATAGGGGGGTAGCAATTAATGTCTGAAGATCTCGATGGAACATATACATCTTTTTACTTAATTCATCGTGCATTAGAGAAAGCATCTCCATCTCTGGAAAGGCAAAGACACTCACATTTGCTTTTCCTTTTTGTTGATGAAGAAATAGCGTTGCATGTCCTGATAAACAATAGGAGCGTTGTAAAAGGGGAGTATCCAATAGAATGATAGGTTCTTCCATAGATGAACGTAAGATCGCTTCTTCGGTAATATGAGAAGTTAGGAATTTCGTTTTAAGGGTTATGGGTTGAATTGTTTCTTCTTTAATATAGTGTTGAATGGTATTTAGGTCGAAAAGATATGAGAACATTCCTGTTGGGAAACCAATGGTAAGTGATTTTAACTGATCATAATGAAATTCTTGTAAAGGGGCAGGTATCTCCTTAATTATTTTCTTCCATTTTACTAAAATATCTCGTTTGGTAATAGGCAATTCATGATAAAGGTTTAATGCCGTATGAATGTGTCGCATGGCAAGAGTTTGACCATGATAAATTTCTTGTGTATCCATGAAGGTTCCTCCTTTTTCTTTCGCTACCTTTGATGCTACCAATATCTTTTAATATTGAATAGAGAAAATTGGTTTGACAATGGCGAATAAAAAGTGGGAAATTTAACAAATCTCATTGACTATAGACTATATTGATGTTATATTGTGAATATAAACACTATATAAATGGTGGAAATGAGGAATAGAATATAGGGGTTGATAGAAAATGAAGGTACAAACATTTGCTGAATTAATCAAAGAAGAAAGAGTCAGGCGGAAGTGGTCGCTGAATAAATTGGGTGAATTAGCAGGATTGACTTCAGCTTACATTCACCGTTTAGAATCAGGGGAAAGAGATAATCCGAGTTTTACAGTAGTATGTCAATTAGTAGTTGCCTTAGAATTAGATTTTTCAAAAGTGACTCAATCTTTTGGATTTCAACATTTATTCGAGCCGTACCAGAATGAAGGGGATAAAGATATTACGATTAAATCCCATCACATACTAAATAAGGAATTGTTTCAATCGGTTATAGACATGATCTCTCAATACATTACCCATAAAGAACCACATGGCATTTTGCCTGATTTGATTTCTGCCTTGGAGTTATTACGAAAACAACATCAAATAAAACCTTCCCTGGTAATAAACGAGTAATGAATATGGATTACTCGTTTTTTTATTCCCCTAAAAGAACAACTCTTTCCCAAATTCGATAATTTTTCGTTCAGATGCGTATGATAAAGTACATTTTTAATAAGATAGGTATCTTACTTAGATGACCATGTAGAAGGAGGAAGACGCATGTCTCAATGGAAAACGTATAAAAAGGTAGAAATAACAGATGTGTACCAAAAGTTACCTGTTCATTGGAATCAGTACAAGCTCACACTTTGTCACAGAAAAGGTCATTCATGGGAAAATGAATACTTTGAAGTTGTTATTCAAGATCATCAATTTTTAACGAAAATCAAACGATTGTTAAACAGAGAAACAGAGCGAGAGTATTTTGCTTTTGGAATGCAGGATATTGACATTTTCTTTACAGATGGAACGTTTGCAATAGATTACAGTCCGTTTGCAGGCTCTCATGATGTTTTTGTGTTAAAGAAAGGTGAACTGAAAAAGTTAGCCAATACGTTAGCGGTTCCTGTAAACCGAGAACAAAAGTTGGAACAATTAGTGAAGAAAATGATGGAGGATCTTAATGCTTCATTTGAAAGCGGTGAAGTAATCTTCCCTTGGGATTGGAATGATGAACTACAACAGGCGGGAATTGATAACCAATTAGAAGAAGATGCCAAAATTGTGGTTAATCAGATTATCTAAAAGGAGCAAATGTGATATGGGAGTCGAACTAAGAATTGAAAAGGAAATGTTTACACCGATTAGCTATCAACACCTTTTAATGTATAGTTCTAAAACGCAATATTTACAAAATCTAAATGCTTATGAAGTGGAATTGTATCAGGGATTTGATTTAATTTGGTTCTTACAAGAGGAAGAAGTTGTAGGATACGCACTAATGAAAGAAGTGAAAGGAGAATTCTTTTATCGAGTAGATGACCATGAGGAAATTGTAGAAGTAACCAATAATGAAGAGGTCTATACGTATCTTGCTTATTTTGAAATTCTTCGGTCAAAGCAGGATGCTGGATATGGCACGTTTTATTTAGAGTTACTTCGTGAACAATATCCATGCCCGATCATTGTTTACACAACGGAAGACTCTGTTGGATTCTGGTTAAACAAAGGATTCAAAGAAGCGAATTATAGTGATTGGTGGTTAACGAGTGAGGAGTTGCCTCAATCAATCCCATATGATGTTGCAAATTGAACCGAATTTTTCGGTTCTTTTTTTATCTATGAAACAGCTACAAAGTGCATAAAAGATAAAAGGTTTTGATAAAAAAGGAAATTTTTTAAATTTTATTTAAAAAGGAGAGATTTTGATGTTTAAAAAGGTTGTTGTCACACATGTTGAGGTGCAAGGTTTCAAAGGTTTTGAAGATGGTCGAGTGTTTACATTAGAAGAAGGTAAAAATCAATTTATTGGCGATAATGGTCGTGGAAAATCATCCGTTGGCGAGTTGCTTGCATGGGTATTTACAGGAAGAAACTTGCAAGGTAAACAAAAGGAGCTTTCCATCGTCAATATCAATGCAACAAAGGCAGATGCGAGAGTGACGTTCGTAGATGAAAATGGAGAAGGTCATGAAGTTCGCAGAAAACTGAAGAACGGAAAAACAACGATTGAATTTGACTTGGATCCAATTTCTCAAAAGAAATTAGAGGAAATGATTCCTGCAGATTTATTCCTATCTATTTATAATCCTGCTTATTTTCTATCTTTAGATAAAGATGCATCCAGAAAGCAGATTAATTCATTGCTTCCTACACTGACAAAGGAAGATATTCTGAACGAAATGGCAGATTATGAAAAGGATTATTTAAACAAAGAATCGTTTGCAATTTATGATACAAATGATTATTTGAAGGAAAAAAGACAGGAACTTCGTGAGATTGAGGATAACAAGAAGTATTTAGAAGGGTATATGGACAAGTTGAAAGAAACTATAATTATTCCAGAAGTAAGAAGTTTTGACGAGTCCCTAATGGACAAAATCCAAGAACAATTGAATGAATTGCGTCAACATAAAGCTCCTCTTGTAAATATTCAAGATGCTTTACAAAAACTCAATGAATTAGAAGTGAAAATGACTCAAATCAAACATGAGGCATTTGAAGGAGCTTCACTTGCTGTTAAACTGGAGCAAGAAAAAGCATTGCTTCTGCAACAATTGGAAATGGAAAAGAAAAAAGAATACACGCCATTTAGCCCAACAGAACTTCAAGCTCAGTTAGGTATCATGCGTAATGAATATAAGCATGTTAGAAATTCGGTAAATGCTTTAACGGAAAAATCAAAGGAGTTAGAGTCTAAACACGTTCATGCGAAAGAAGGGGATACTTGCCCGTATTGTAAGCAAGAGATTTCAAAAGAAAGTGTTCATAAACTAACCGAAGAACTCCAACAAGAAGTAAAGAAAGAAAAGAAAATCTTGGAAGAGAAAACAAAACAAGAATTAAAGACTTTAGCTGAATTGGAACAAGAAGGAAAAGCATTACTGGCCGAGATTGAAAGAGCAAAAGCAGAAGATGATCAAAAGCGAAATCTTTTTGAGCAAGAAAAGCAACAAGCCATCTCTTCTATTGAAAAACGACTACAAGCAATTGAAGAAAATCTTGTAGAATTAAAGAAGGCAGAGCAAGCTTTCCAAGCACAAAAGGAGAAGCAAATTGCCTTTTTACAAGGAGAAATCAATTCATTAGGCGTAGTTGAATTAGAAGCGGAAAACCATCGCATTCAAGCAGAGTTTGATGCCAAAATTCAAAAAGAAATGAAAGAGCTTCAATCTCAATTATCTGTATTGCAAAAGGAAAAAGAAGATGTGATGAAACATGAAACCCTTCGCCATAACCTCATGGAAAGAGTGGAAAAGCAAAAGAAAGAATTAGAACGCTGTGAAGAAGAACTAAAAACTTCATCCCAAGAAGTGTTCGACATTCAAATGAAAATCAATGTGATGAAGAGCTTTAATGCAAAGAAAATGGAAATTATTAATCGAACTGTTAGTACACATTTGAAAGATGTTAAGATTCGATTACAGAAAACGATTGAATCTACAGGAGAAATAAAAGACTGCTTTGATATTTATTATAAAGGAAAAGATATTCGTTCTTGTTCTTTATCTGAAAGTATACGAGCAGGATTGGAAATTTCTCATATGATGGCATCCCTATCTGATGTGGAGTATCCAATTTTCGTAGACAATGCAGAATCTATCACACATTACGAAACTCCTTCCCACCAAATTATTGAGGCAAGAGTAGTAGAAGGGAAAGAACTCACGAAAGTAAAAGATGGAATTGAAACCGTCATTGCTCCAACAAAACTTAAAAAACGACCACGTATTACGAGCTATTACAGACGACCATCTTATACAGCATAAAAGAGAGGCATCCAATTGGGTGCTTCTTTTTTGGTTTTACACAAAAAACGATGAATGTTATAATATATACTATAGTCAATAAAAAGGAGCGAAGGCGTTTGAAACAAGGAGAGCGATATTTACACTTTAAAGGAAATCACTACATTTATATGGGCATCGCCCTTCCACTTGTGATATCCTCCCGTAGCTTGAACGAACTATTTAAACAGGCAATATTAGCCGATGATGGCAAAACCATCATACCGATTTATGAGGAGAATGGAGTTTGGTTTACCCCGTTAGACGAACCCGTTGTCCTATATTATAACGAGGAACTCCCGAATAAGTGGTGGGCAAGAAAAGTGGATGATTTCTTTGGCTATAAAGAACATGATGACGGTAGGTTAGAAAAACGATTTGTGAGAATAACAGAAGGGAGTGAATGATATGAAAAAGCATATTGGGTTTTCTTTATTGGCAAGTATAATGTTGTTGACTGGATGCAGTGAATCTGTCAATCCAGTTCAGGAAAAAACACCATTACCACCATCAGAAACAGTGTATCTTGAAAACTTTGCGGGACTCACCGCAACACCAGAGCAATGGGCAAAAGAATATGATGCAGATAGTGAAATACCAAAAGAAGAACCTTATACAAATTCCTATAATAATGGTCAAATCGAAGTGAGTTGGGAAATGGCTAAAACAGAAGATGAAAAGGAAGAACTTCGAGCCAACTATATTAAATATGATTTTGAAGGTCGAGAAGTTCCAAGAGAGATGGCTTTACAAGAAGTAACCAAGTTTATTCCTGGGAAAGAATTAGAAAGTTCTTTAGAAAATAAAGCAGAAAATATGGTAGATCCATCGAATAAAACGATTGGCGACTACTATCGGATTGTTAACGATCAAGGCGAAATTTTTCTTGGCATCGTAGCTTTTGATTATGACTTGTATGAAAAAGAAGGAACATTGAAAGTTACCCATGTTTATCTTCAATAATGTTTAGAGGTGAATTGTGTTGAGTGAAAATGGTTTAAAAGATTATTATATGAACGAAAACGGTCAGATAGAAGAAAGGGAATTGCCCCTTCCTACGACTTCAAGAAATCAGGATTCCTTTATTATCAACAAAAAACAATCAGTAGAAAAGTCCAATGAAGAACTCCTACTTCATGATTTAAACGTAAATGAAAAAGGAATTGAAATGGCATTAAGTGGAGAACCTGCTAAGATGTTTATGTTCCTGCTTATTCAATTTTTCAAAGAAAATGGCGGAGAAAATTATTTAACGATGGAATTTCAAGATACAGAAAATAAATACGAAGTAACCATCGTAAATCAAAATGGGAATGATACGCCATCTGCAAAACTTGGAAGACAGGAAGCCATTATTCGTAAATATCAAGAAGCGTTGCAGGCGATTATCGAATTAGATGATAAGCATATAAAAGAAGCTATTCTCATTGCGAAGGAAGCTTTGAAATCCAATTAAATAAAACAAAAGAGGAGATGACTTGAAACAAGTCAGACTCCTCTTTTTATATTATTGAATCATTTTATTTGTAATATAAACCTCTAATACCAGGTCTTTTCCGCTAATTTCATTCGCATAGTTCTTTACCTTTTCCAACAATTCTTTTGTACCTTCTTGGGTTTTCATGTGTTCAGAAGTAGTGGAGGATAATTCTTTAATGACATAATCTTTAATTTGGAATTCACGAAGGGATAATTCTTCAGCAGATTTTTTTGAAGTGGTTAAGATACTGAGGGATAGAGAAATGTAAGAACCTTTTCCTTGTAGATTTGTGGTTAAGTCGTCAATGTGAATCGTAAATTCTTGTAGTTTTTTTGCTGAAACATCTTCTGCTTGTCTTGGTTCTTGTGCATAGGAAATTCCTTTGTAATCCATGTACTGAAATGCAATCATAATCCCTGCTACAACAGATAACGTAAGAGCTGTCAAAATCATTAATGCCTTTTTCATAACATTCTCTCCTTGTGTTTTTACTATATAGTCTATATTAATAACAGATATTGAATATTGTCAATATTTTAGGTAAAATAAAACTATATACAACGGGAATGAAAATAGGAGGTTAGCCCAATGTCGATAAACTTGAAGAATTTTAAATTAACAGATGAACAAATCAACGAATTCGTTCAAATGATGGTTAATAACGAAAAAAAGAAAGTATTGCTTGTAGCAGATAATTTTAACGAGTTATCTACAAAACTTGTTCAACATATTGAAGAAAAAGGATATGTGGACAATGAGCATCTCGCCTATTTTCCAGAAGAGCATGAGTTTACAGGAGAAGAATTTCATGCATTTTTCGATGTAGCAACAGACTTTTTAGCGGAAAAGATTGGGGAAAATGTTGATGAAGATTGTTACTTCGAAAATCGTTTATATTGGATGCAAGTAGGCGATAAAGTTCTTCGATTTTTTATTATGTGGGGACAAGGAACAGCTACTCAACTATCATTTGAAGATGAGGATATTCCTTCTGACAAAATAGGAGATATGGAAGATTTTCGAGTTTGGATTTCCGAAAAACAAAAAACGGTGAAAGAGGAGAAAAAATAGTGGGGTTTTTAGATTTCATTATTTTAAGTACGACAGGGACAGTCCTGATCGTGACGCTACTAACCTTTCTTTTTAGTATTCATTCTACTGATGAACCTGCAATAAAAAAAGCCAAATTGAATACGTATATTCCAGTTCTCATGCTTTGTTCTATGGTTTTGATCCTTTATATTTTCGCTGTGAGCATTGTTAACATCATTTAATTACTTTAAAAAGAAGGAGTAAAAGAATGCTTATTCAATCTATAAAAAAGTGCCTATATCAAGTAGAAATGACAGAAATAGAGGCAGAAACCATCTATCAATATGTTTTGCTAAATGACTTTGGAATAGAAATAAATGAGGGTGTCAATATTTTGGAAAAAGATACTCTATGGTTTATACTTTGTGAATTAAATCGAATACAGTTTCACACAAATGCGACATCAAATATTGTAAATCAATTAAAAGTTTGTTTGTATCCATTAGAATAAAATGGATGAAAATATAAAACTTCTAATTTAATATGATAGTAAAAACATTTAATGACGTAGAAAGGGTGAATATACGAATGCCGAAAAAGCCATTTTCGATTCGTGTAGAGCAAAGCGTTATTAATCGCTACAAAGCATTATCTGCTGTATTGAATCTTGACAGTGCAAAATTACTTGAAGAATTGGTAGATCAAAGAGAAAATTCCTTAACTGAAAATGAACGTAATGCTTACGAATCGTTATTGAAAATCTGGAAAGAACAATCATAAATTGAACAAAAAAGCGGTTGTGAATTTTCTCCACAACCGTTTTACTTTTTAGTTCCCAACAGTTGGATTGATTACTAAATTCATCGTAGTTGGCAACACTTCTACTGTTATCGTTTTTTGATGCATTCCATCTTTTGTTTGAAGGTCAATTGTTAACGTTCCAGGTTTCAAACCTGTTAATCGGTAAAGTCCATTATAGGAACGATATACTTTTAATAAAGATTTCTCTTCTTTTGTTAATTCATAGTAGATTGGATTGTACTGCAATTTTTCTCCTTCAACATTTGGTGTAAATTCAAATTGTTCTCCTACATAAATCTGAATAGATTCAGGTGCGTTAATGCCTGTTGCAGTAGATTTAACTGTTACTACACATTCTGCAATAACACTGCCATCTTGACTCATAGCATAGATAGTTGTCGTTCCAGAAGAAACAGCTCGAACTGTACCATTGAATACAGTTGCAACTTTCGTGTTATCGGATTTCCATTTAATCGCTTTATTTGGAGCGTTTAGTGGATAAACAGTTGCTTGCAGGGTTTCTTTATCACCAATATTCATTTCCAATTTTTCTTGGTTTAATTGAATGTCTGTGATAGAAGAAGTCGTGGTAACTTTGAAGGAGTAGGATACAGGGGATAATTCTTGTGGAAGCGTAACCGTAATGATTGCTTCTCCGACACCAACTGCTTTAAATGAGCCGTTGATAAAGGTTTGAACCACTTCTGGATTGCTCGATGTCCATTTCGCATTGTAATTATCTAATGATTTTAAATCATCGACATCACTAACTGCAGTTGCTCGAATGGTTTTTCCTACTTCCAGGGATACATCCTCTAAAAGCAGACCTTCTTCATCTAAAACGAACAATTCTTCTACATCAGACGCAACAATAACTTTAATCGTTTCTTCATATTGTCCGTCTTTTGTTTTTACTGTAATTTCTGCTTCTCCTTCTTTCAGAGCAGTGATTTGACCTTTCGTGCTAACACGAATGACATCTCGGTTGGTAGTTGTGTATAAAAGAGTTTGTGTGTCATCGGTTTCAGATTCTAACACGATTGGAAGGTTTTGTTTTTCTCCAACTCCTAATACGATGGTTTCTTCTGTTGCTTCTAATCCATTAATCGGGGATGTGACCTTAATCTTCACAGTGTCTTGGTGTCCACCATCTTTTGTTTCAACCGTAACTACAGCTTCACCAACACCAACGGCTTTGATTTGTCCTTTTGTATTAACCGTTACGACATTCCGATTGGAAGTTGACCATTTTACATCTTGTAAATAAGCTTCACTTGGGTTAATGGCGTAACCAACTTCAGTGGTTTCCCCTAATGTCATTTCGACCATTTCTTCTATGAGTGTGATGCTTTCAACGGTAGAATCTACATCTACTTGAAACTCAACGGATACATTCGGATTCTCCTTTACATACCCTTTTACTTTGGTTGTCCCTTCCGAAACACCAATGATTTCCCCCTTGTAGTTCATTTTAGCTACATTGCGGTCTTCAATTTCCCACTTAATCGAAAGTCCTTCTGCTTCTTTGTTTAGTTCAGGCAACTCAATGGCCGCATTAACATCAAGTGGTTGACCAACTTTAATTTGATACGTTGGGGAAGTAGCCGTTGACGTAATAGGTGGGAACAAGGAGACAAGCATAGCTCCTGATAAAAGAAATGATAAATATTTTTTCTTACTCATAATAAACCTCCTTTTTAACTTTTTAACCTTTTATTATATTGAGGTTGGAGGTTTTTATATCGGGATTGTGAGTGAGGAAAGTGAAAAATAGGAATAAGAACACTTGTTTTGAGAAGAGTTTCCAATTACAATGGATATGTAACTGAATCGCTTTGGGTGGGAGGTTCGCATTTCCTTTTTCTGTTTACTCAACAGGGAAAGGAGGTGAATCGACACATGGATCTACTTATTGCCGTAGCAATGGAAATTGTAAAAACTGTCGTAAGAGAAGTTGTTACGTATGTAATCAAACTTTTCGCAAAAGACAAGGCAAAAAAGAAGAACCACCCGAAGCCTGGTAAGCGGGGTGGTTCTTCACGTAAAAAATAAACTTTTATTGTGAACCGAACCATCGAAAGCTCAGTTACACAAAAGGGTGACGATACTCGCAATATCGTTGCCCTTTTCTTATGTTATGCAATGTTAGAAAAAGTAGACCAATTTTATTGAAACTTTCTATGTATAGAATAGCATGTTTGATTTTTACTTTCAAGCTTATAACTTGTTATGAACCTATCTATAATAAAGGGATTTTAAATAATGTAGTAAATGTGTTTACATTACTTTATTTTTTATAGGAGAGATACTATGGATATTGCATTATTTTTAAAAGGTGAAGTGATTTTAGTTGGTCATCCTGCAGATGTAAGAGAGAAAGTTCAGGATTTATTTGAAGAAAAATTTGGCTTTTATCCTGATCTGCAACAAACGGAAGTGGAAGAATTGGAAGAAGGCGAAGAGTATTACATCTATCTGCACACTGATTCCTATGAAGATTTGTCCGAAGAAGAATTAGACAAATTGGATGAGTTAGGAATTACCGAAGCAGAGGAGTCTACTACGGAAGCTTTAAAGAAATGTTTAGATGTTGATTTTGGCTTTGTATTAGAATAGTTAATCAGGGAGGAAAATTTCATGAATAAAAAGTTAAGAGTCGCACATTATCCGCAAGTACCTTGCAAACCATTTTTGGTAGAAGTAAAAAGCTTGGAAGAAGCCAAATTAATCAGTGATACACTGGCTAACTACGACTTGTTCCAATTTGAAAATCGAATTAAGCCTGACTACGCCAATGCTACTGTTATAGAGGAATATGACGAAGAAGCAGGGGAGTGGGTTTCTTGGTATGATGAGGAAACAGGCATTGATGACCTTGATGAATATTTCGAGGAAATCAACAGTCGAAAATGAGTAAGCTATATGCTTGCTCTTTTTTTATCCATAAACCATCTCTAATACGCATTTCATTTTATAGATTCTTTTTCCTCTATCTATAATGTAAGGTCACACCTTTACAGATTGGAGGCAAAAGTATGAGTACAATGATCAAACGGGATATTTTGTTGTTCTTACAAAAGAATCCCCATAAAAAATTAACGAAAACCGCTATGCGTAAGCATATGGAAGTTCCGAATCATCATCGAAAATTATTTCATGATGCCATCAAGGAGTTAGAAAAAGAAGGATTGATTGCCGTATCGAAAAAGAAACGCATTTCGTTAACAAAAGGACTTCCTATCATCATTGGAAGATTTTACTCAAACTCAAAAGGTTATGGATTTGTCGTAAATCGGGAAGAAAAAATGGCGGTTTTTATACCGAAGAACGGTGTGAACGAAGCGTTAAATGAAGATGTAGTCGTTGCGATGATTATGCAATGCCCTGAAAATAGTAAAAATCCAGAAGGGAAAATTGTAAGCATTCTGAAACATGAAGTGAATACGGTTGTTGGAACGTTTATGGATTCGGGTGATTTTGGCTTTGTTATTCCAGATGATGCAAAATTCCAAAAAGACATTTATATTCCAATGGAAGAATCATTAGGAGCCAAATCTTATGATAAAGTAGTCTGCCGAATCACTAAATATCCAAAACGAAATCGTAAACCAGAAGGAAAAATCATTGAAGTGATTGGGGTAAAGTGGGACAAAGGCGTGGACTTGCTCTCCCTTTTAAAAGAAAAGAATATCCCTCATGAATTCCCTGCAAAAGTATTACGTCAATCCGACAACATTCCTGAACAGATTGAAAAGGAAGTAAAAGAGAAACGATTGGATTTAACGAAAGAAATTATTTTCACTATTGATGGAGAAGATGCGAAAGATTTAGATGATGCCATCTCCATTACGAAGCATGAAAATGGACATTTCACTTTAGGCGTACACATTGCCGATGTCAGCCATTATGTCAAAGAAAATAGTGCCATTGATAAAGAAGCTAAACAAAGAGGAACCTCCGTATATTTAATTAATACGGTAATTCCTATGCTTCCAAAGAAGTTGTCCAATCATGTATGCAGTTTGCAACCTAACGAAGAAAGATTAACCCTTTCTGTTTTTATGGAAATCAACCCTAATGGACAAGTTGTTTCTCAAAAGATAACGGAATCTGTTATTTCTTCTAAAGCTCGATTAACCTATCGAGAAGTTTCAGATTATTTAGAAAGCAACAATCCGATATTTGAAGAGAAGTATCCGTTTTTATTAAAAGAGATCAAATGGATGAAGGAATTAACACACATTTTACGGAAAAAACGAGAAGACCGAGGTTCCATTGAGTTTGATTTTGCTGAATGCAAGATTTTCATGAATGAAAATGGGGATGTAGAGGATGTTCAGAAATATGAACGAGGCATTGCCAACGATATGATAGAAGAATGTATGTTAATTTGCAATGAAACGGTAGCCAAATTCTTTATGGAAAGATCTATTCCATTTGTTTACCGAGTTCATTCTAAACCAAGAGAAGAACGACTGGAAGTGTTCCAATCGTTTATTGAAGAGTTTGGTTATCAATTAAACCATATTGAAGATGTAGAACCGAAGGAGTTGCAATCTTTACTGTATCAAGTGAGAGGAAAGCAAGAAGAACAAGCTGTTCAATTTTTATTGCTTCGTTCGATGATGCAGGCTCGTTATTCGCCAATTGCGAAAGGTCATTTTGGTTTAGCTACCCCACATTACACGCATTTCACTTCCCCCATTAGACGTTACCCTGACTTACAAATCCATCGAATCATTAAAGAATTTCTAAATCACGAACTCACAACCGATAGAAAACAGTCTTTAGAAAGCATTGTAGAAGAATCTGCTTCTATTGCATCGAAGCGTGAGCGGATAGCTGAACAAGCTGAACAAGAATATAAGGAATTGAAAAAAGTAGAGTTCATGAAAGGAAAAGTAGGAGAAACCTACAGTGGAACGATTAGCAATATGAATCACTCAAGTTTAACGGTCATGTTGGACAATACCATTGAAGGAGTTATTCCTGGCTATTCTATCAAAGAAGATAGCTATATGTTTGATGAAAACACATTGGAATGGGTAGGCAGTCAAGGTGGGAAGATTAAACTGGGAGATCCAGTTGTCGTCATGGTCAAAGAAGTAAGCATAGAAAAACGAGAGATTGTCTTCAATATTGTTAGTATGTAAACGAATAAGAGAGCTGGCAAAACCAGCTCTTTTACAATGCACCTATATCCTACATATAGTTCTGAATTTTCCTGTAATTATTACAGTTCTTCCAACTATCATACTATTAAAGGCTTTGATAGATAGGAGGAAATCATATGAAAAAACGAACCATCTCAACCGTTTCAACACTTGTTTTATTGTTGAGTGCTTGTAATTCTGAGTTTGTTCCATTAGAAGAGAAGTTGCCAAAAGAAAAGGTCGAATTAGCAACAGAAAATAATGAAGATACAGGCAAGGAAAATGAACAGACTTCTCAATCAATAAATTTAGTAAATGCGTTAAAAACCATAGATATTGGCATGACAAAAGAACAAGTTGTAAAAATTATGGGAACGAATTATAAAGAAACCTCTTATATGTTTGAAGGCGAAGGAGGATACTCCCTAATGACACCTGTTCCTCGCATTAATCTTGATTATTCAACAGGAGCGTTAGTAGAGGATTATGTGTTTGAAAATGAGGTAGAAGATGCTGTTGATATAGAGGGTATTCATCAAAAACAAAGAGGAGATATCATCATCATTCGATTAACTGATGAAGAAAAAGTAGAACAAGTTATGGCTCTGTATCTAAATGAAGAAGAAGGGAAAGTATATGAGTATTACAAGTTTGAAAATGGTTATGTAAAAGATCATGTCATCTATCCTTTTACTGAATAAGCAATCTGAAAATGGAAGCGGTGAAACGTTTTTCTCTGCTTCTTTTTATTTTGTTAACGAACTAACAAAAAAAGAGCTGTATTTAGCTCTTCTTTTAAAGAAACATTATTTTAACACTTAATGCTAAAAGGAAGTAAAAAATCCTCTTCCAATTCTTCTTCATTTAAAAATCGTTCAAAAAGCATTGGATTCAATTTAGCTCCCATTTTAAACCAAAATGGAACAGCATTTTCCACTGACTCTCCCCATATTTCATGAATGGTTGGCATAGATTTTAAATACTCAATAAATAAACGCCCATATCCTTTCTTATGTTCAATACTTTCCATCATTTTAATATACACTTCGCCATGTCCGATTTCCGCTTCTCCGTAAACAAGTGTTTTTTCATTTACTCGGAAAATAAACGGACACTCTGAATATTGATAGATTTCCCAAATACTCGGTTCTAATTCCTTAATCACATCAGGTTCCTGAATCAGTTGAGTTATCATTCCACTCTCTCCTTTTCTTCAATATTTCGTTTTAAAATTGAAATGCCTAACTTGTTGATTTGTACTATCATATGCATTAAGTTAACCACCACAAATAAAATTTTAGGTAAAATATAATTTACAATAAATAGTATAGATGGTATGATGTAATCATAAGGAACAAATCAACAGTTATTTTGTTAAGTGTACTGTTCAATTTTTCTGGAAAAATGAAAGGTGTATTTTACATTTTGAAAGAAAGTTAAATCTTTGTTGCATGAAGGAGAGAACGTTATGTTTGCAATCACATATGAAAATGAAGTTCACCAACAATGGTGTTGTGGATATATCTTTGAAAAGTTTGAGGATGCAAAACAATTTTTGATTGACCAAGGGTTTAAGGAGAAAAATCGAGTGTTTGAACGAAAAGATTATAATTGGAGCAAATACTTAAAAGCTTATATTTCTCCAAGAAAAGTTTATACGTCTAACACCGAGGAAGTAGAAATTATCCTTTCGTAGAGAAGAGGGGGAATTATATGATGGCGAAATTAAAGACAATAAACACCTTTTTCACCTTATTCTTCATTCAGCTTCTCATTATCGGTATGAGCATTAATGTTCGTACTGACATTCCCATGTGGAAACAAATCTTCGCATACAGTTTAATCGCTTCTATTCTACCAATATCCAAACTATTAGATGATTCCAGTGTAAAAAAGAAAGACCAATAAATAAGCCTATCAAAAAGGAGATAGTGTTATGGAAGTAAGAACAAAGAATGTAGATGTTTACATCGTAGGGGATAAAGAATTTCTCAACAAAGAAGAAGCACTACGTTATGAACAGCAATTAAACGAAAAATTAAAATGCACGTATTATCCCGTTTCGTATCAACCTGACTTAACAGAAGGTCGAGGATACTATAAAAAAATGATTGTTGGGGTAAAAGGTGACTATTCACCAAGTAATGCGATTTTTCAATATCTTGTAGACCAAGTAGGAAAGCCTATCGAAATGGTCATGGGTGTAAGTCCGATTGACAATTGGAAAGTCCATGAAGGAAAACGATTTGACGATATAAATGAATTAAATGAATTCCTTGATCAACAAGTAAGAACTGGCGTTGGTGATTATGGGAAATATGAAAAACCAAAGCTCATTTATATTAATGGCGAAGGAAAACAAGTAGGAATCGGATAAAGGAGAGGGTAACTATGTACGAACAATATAAAATGAACTATTACCAACCAGATGAAACAATGAGTTTCGATCAATCCCACACAATTCTCTATACCTTTCAATATGAGGATGCCTTTGCACAAATTGTTACAACTATGGGTGGAAATGTTGCAGGAGGAAATGTAATGACAACCGAGTTCGACTGTGGCATGACGGTTCCAGTTGAACATGAATTAACGAAAAAACATGTAACCTTTTATTCTGATGAAGATGAAGAGTTGCCTTATCGAGAAGTAGGAACAATCATTTTCTATTATCCTGACGGAGATACTATTGAAATCGACTTAGAAGATTGCACGAATTATCTAATTGGCATTCAAATTATCGGATACACTACGTAGTTTGATGGAAAGGAGAACAAATATGAGGGACTTTTATTTGAATTCCATTCAAGCTAAAAAAAGAGGGAAGAAAGCTCTTTATGAAAAAGTCTGTATGGATATATTTGGGAAAGTATTGTCATGGAAGGAGATGCAAGAACAAGAAAAAGATTTGTTAATTAAGATGATGGTTCAGTTTGAACGTGCCATCAAAATCGAAGAATCTCCCTATGACATTCCTAAACTTGCAAGAGCCATACAGTATTCAAGAAGTGGCATGGGCGGTTCTGCTCTAACAGAATTTGAATGTGCTTTTTGTGGTGAAATCGAAATATGGTCAAATACAGCCGTACCCAATATTTGTCGTTCTTGTTCCGAAGAAATGGCAACCAATATCGTTTTATACAAAAGTGATCTATTAAAAGAGGAAGAAAAGAAAGGAGATTTTAAATGAAAGGTAGAGTTACAGGCGGTCAAATGTCATTTGCCAAATTAACAAGTGAAGTTAACGAAAAGGACTATGCGGTTCGAAAGGCAGTTCTTTGGATTCAAATGTTAAATGACAATATGCGACCTACTAAATGGTTGAAAGCTACAAAGAAAGGAACCAAAGTCAACTTTGAAACCATCCGTTCGCAAGAGGATTATGACAAAGGTTTAGATGAACTGGATACTTTTTTATATGACATCAATAAGAAATACGGAACAGACTTTAAACTTAAACCAACAGCATCATAAAAGAAGCTGTAAGAGGAGTCGATAGTTTTTGTTTTGGTGTTATATGTTGTTAGCGACTATTAATATTTATTGCATGTATTCTTTTGCAGGAGAACCCAATAGTTTAGCCCATTTGCTCATGTTTATCTATTGCATGATGAGAGGATGGGAAACAAGTAAGAAAGATGGCATTGTCATCTAAGAATGATAAGGAGCGATTAGATATGGATGATTTGCAACAAATTCTACAAAAATATAAAGAGTTTGGCGAGTATTTACAAAGCATTGACCTTGCCAACCTTAAAAAAAATTATTCTCGTCAAGAATTAAAGGAGTTTACAAAAGAACTCTATTCAGTGAAGCATCGTAGCGTGGCTTATGAGGTCAATCAGATGATAGATGAAATGAAAAAAGAAGAATATCCTGAATTGTTAGGTGTTCATCACTATCCCGTAATCCGTAAAATCGACTTTTTAAGTGAAGACAAGAAAAAGGAATTGGATGAATTTCTGGTTCGTTTCCGCAAAGGAAATTACCTGTCAGGATTTTGGCGTATAGTTCGGGATCAGAAGGTGGAAAAACAGATTGAATCGTTCTTAATTGAAAATGGGGTTTTGGAACCTAAATATGCGATTTATTGCCCGCATTGTGCAGACCATATTTTAACCTCTTATATGAACAAAGAAGAAAAGGAAGAGTTGGATAAGTTAGTAAATCAACCATTCTCCTGGGATAAATTTGAGGAATTAGAAGAAAAAATGGAAGGTTTCTGCATGGAATGTGAAGAAGAAATCAATCTTGAAAAAATGGAAAAATTCCACTGGAAAGAAGTTCTGCAAATGGTAGTAGAACGAGATAAAAGCTTAGATCACGTCTAATTCCCTCATAAAAAATAGTATCCATTCGGTATTTCTCCCAACTCCCTTAATAAATAACAATCGGCTGTTGAAATTGCAACTGTAGATGTGCAAAATATACAACGAACATTTTTCTTAAAGACCGAATAAATTCTCGGTCTTTTATTTGGTAAAAAATAATTTACAAAAGTAAGTATGAATGGTATAATTTAATTAACAAATAACGAGTTGAGGTGTTTTCAGTGAATCAAGAATATGTTGTTCAAGAGGTTGCGAAAAGAACAGGGTTAGCGGTTGAAGAAGTGCAAGAAAGAGCCGAAATCTTTGACAATCCAACAGATTTATTTAACTACATCTTTATTGACGAAATTGAAGACCGCAATGAATTGGTTGATCTTATTCAGCAGATGTCTACCATTTCTCAATCTGACTTTTTAGGAAACAACATTACGGTTGCAGAAAAGATGGTTGCAGATCATGATAATGTCATTGTTGTAGATAATGAAGATGGCGAAATCGTAGCATTTGTCTATTTACCACAATAAAAAATAGATTAAAGAAGAGTAGGAGCGATATAGATGGGATTAACTTTGCACACAGAAATCATTCGAATCAATCATTTAGAAGAAGACTTATTCAATTTTTTCGAGAACTTTGATTGTGATGTAACGGGACAAAACGGAAAAGATTATACGGTTCCAGAAGCGGTGGAGCTTGGCTACAATTCCTCTGTTGAGTATTGGATTGACGAAGCGAAAAAGAAACACGATAACCCAAAGGATATTGTTCAAAGTGTATTATGGGATGTTGAAAACACGTATTCCAGTGGCGAATATATCGGAGCGGAAACATCTGTCATCGAAACAAAAGATGGAATCGTCATTGCCTTTGCGTATGCGGATAAAGATTAAATTGTAACAAAAAGCCAATTTGCAGGAAGCCAAAAAAACTTCTTGTGAATTGGCTTATCCTTATCAATACAGTAGGGAGGTGTAAATTTCTATGAGTTACGATTTGAAAATACGTCAATCTTATCATGGGAACGGTGGCAAGGAAGGGTATAAATACAAAGTTTATGACCGTAAAGGAAAGAAGGTAGGAGAATTAGTAGATGTTCCCGTTCGTTGTCATATTGGAAATACACTCTCGATAAATGGAGAGCTGTATATCATTTCTGCAATCTATGATTCACCTAAACCAAGAGAAGAACGTAGTGAATTCATTTATTACGAATTAAATAAATATGAATTCAAGCCTGATTATGACTTAGGAAATCCCATCAAATCTGAAATGTAATTTTAAGAGGAGTGAAGACATGGAAGTATTAAACGCCCCTTATACAATTGAGGAAATAAAAGAGAAAAAAGACTCGATGAATTATATTAGTGGAATTGTTTCAGTTTCTTTTTTTGATACGGTTAAAATGGATGAAGATGGGTTTTTAGATACCATTTCTGAAAAATTGGTCGAAAAATCTACACTGAGAGAAATTTTATTTGAAGTAGTGGGCCATAAAGAGAACGATATCTTCATCAAAGTTACAGGGAATGTAAGTGACATTCTTGAAGAATATGACGAGTTTGAAATAATTGGAGAATAAAAGGAGGGGTAAACATGGATTTTTCAACCTTAAGGGAGCATGATGTAATTGAGTATATTGGGGACTCCTTAGCATTTGGGGGAACGTATAAATTAGTAAGAGCAGAATCCACTTACCAAAAACCAGAAGAATGTCCAGATTCGGAAAAAGGAAAATTGATGATTGTCGAGTTTATGAACGATGGAACCCCGATGTTCTTCACTGTCGATCAATTAAAGCCGAATGACTGGAAATTAAAATAGAAAGGAAGATAAGATGATACAGGTGATATACAATCATGAATTACATGGCACACAAGAAATTCGTTGTCATGAACTGGTTAAAAAAGAGGGAGTTCTTCATGCAAAAAACATTCATGGTGTTACGTTCCAAACATTAAAGCCTGAACGAATTCATCAAATTGAATCAATAAACAAAGAAAAAGAGCAGTTGATCTCATAAAGATTGTAACTGCTCTTTTTCTTAACTAACTGAAACCTTTTTGTTGTTTGCCTTTAATCCGTACATATTTTCGTCTGCAATTTTCATTAAGGAGCAAAGTGTATCAGCATCAGTTGGATAAATCGCATACCCGATAGATACAGATAAGGGAATACTTAACTTTTTTACTGATTGTCTTAATTCTTCTTGGATAGACTCAATATACCGTTCCATTTGGTCATCATTGTTTAATTTTCCTAAGATTACAAACTCGTCTCCGCCCCAACGAGCAACGTATTGGAGTTCTCCAACATGCTTCTTTAAGGCTTTCGCCACCGTTATTAATACTTGGTCTCCCATTTCGTGTCCGTAAGAATCATTAATCTTTTTAAAATCATCGCAATCAACAATAATGACAAAAATTCGCTCGCATTGTTTAGTAAGTGACGGGAAGGTGTTTAAAATAAATCTTCGGTTGTAGACTTTTGTTAGCATATCAGTATTCGCTTCGTTTAATACTTTGTCATATTCTCGACCACCAAAATAAGCACAGCCAAGCAATAAAAATACAAAGAGAACAGTATAGACGCTAAAAGATTCACTTTGTACTAACTTTTCTCCTATAAATAGGAATTGTAGGAATAGTGCCAGACAAAAAGCTGTCAGCCTTCCTTGAATAAACATGGAAATCACCTCATTGAAAGAAATAAAAACGTAGATGTGAAGCGGGGATGATGTGGGAGATGTATCAAAAATAACTTTAATTTTTAGATGTGAAAGATTTTTTCTTTCACTTATGTTTTACCGATTTTTTGTATATTCGTCAATTCATTATTGGTTGAACCCTTTATTATTTAAGACACTTTTATGCATATAAGAATAAAAAAGTAAGAAAGGGGGATTCCCTCATGATCATAATGAGTGTATTAATGATTTCACTTGGATGGCTTATGATTAGTTATGGCATGTGGGTATATGAACACGCCTATCCGCTTTCAATGAAAGATTCGTCAATTCATATTTATTTTTATGGAGGCGGTCAAGGATTAGAAAGAACCATCATTACACTTGGCTATATGGTAATGATAGTCGGAAGTATTTGTTACCTACTGCCTTTTATATGGAAAATGATTTAAGAGCTTGTAAAAAAGCTCTTTTTTACTTTCTTTATGGTGTAAAACACTCAATATATTGTTTATAGTCAAAAAATATGATAAGATTTGTTTAGTCAAACAATGGACACAATTCTTTGAAAAGTTGGTGAAATAGTTAATGCGATTAGTTTCCATTATGAATTGTATGCCTGGTATGGAAATTGCGAAACCCATTTACAATGAAAAAGGGGGCGTACTCATTGGAAAGGGGGTAGCCCTTACTCAAAACATGATTGAGTCGTTAAAAAAGCGAAATGTAGTCTTACTTTACATTAAAGATAAAGCATTAGAAGACTTAGAGTTTCGAAATGATATTCCATTAGAACTTCGAGTAGAAGCAACAAACACTATAAAGGAAACCTTTAAAGAACTTTCTACAGGAACAGGAAAACGAGGAAAATCATTAGAAGCGATTAAAATAGATAAAATACAAAGCGTATTTAAAAGTCTATTATCTGAAATTCAAAATACGAAAAATGCCATGAATTTATTAACGAATGTACTTGTTCACGATGATTATACCTTTGCTCATTCGACCAATGTCACAATTTACACATTAGCCATGGCAGTAAAGTTAGGGTTTAATGAAAAACAATTAAATGAAATCGGTCTTGGTGGAATGTTGCACGATATTGGAAAGTGTTTCATTCCCATTGAAATCTTGAACAAACGAGGAAAATTATCGGATGAAGAATTCGAGATGGTTAAACAACATACGGAATTTGGATTCCAAATCCTCAGAAAAGAACACTCCGTACCATTATTGTCTGCCCATTGTGCCTTTCAACATCATGAAAAAATTGATGGTAGCGGATATCCAAGAGGTCTAAAAGGCAAAGAAATTCACCCCTATGCCAAAATTATGGCAGTTGCCGATGTATTTGACGCTCTTACCTCTCATCGCTCATACCGTAAAGCGATGCTTCCTCATGAAGCTATGGAAATCCTCTTTGCAGGAACCCACACTCACTTCGAACACCAATATATTACTGTATTCCAAAAATCTGTTGCAACTTATCCAGAAGGTGTGACCGTTGAGCTAAATACTGGCGAAACGGCAGTAGTTATTGACTATAAATTTGAAGCACCTGCTCGCCCACTTGTGCGGGTTATTAAGGATCCATATGGAAACGATTTGAAGACACCATATGAAATTGACCTATCAAAAGAATTAAACATTATGATTACAAAATGTGATGCCATCATGGGTTAAAAAGGAGGAATTTTAAATGAATACAGAAGAAAAATTTCCGATTATCGACACAATGGTAGTTCGAGGAAAGGAATATGTTTTAATAGATTGCGATGTGTTCGTTAACATGTTCAAAACGCTTATGGCAGTGCATGGACAAGAACAGGAAATGGTTCAATATCTGTTAAAGGAATATGAAAAAGCGAAACGTCATAAGAAAAGGCGTATTCGACTAAAAAAACAAAAACAAGTTCTGATTGTGATGTATCACATCATGATGCCTTTATTTTCTGATTAGCCTCTGCTAAAGCTCTTCGGTTTTTCTTCAAAGGAGGAACTCCTCATGCTAAGTGAAATGCTTATTGGTTTCATTACCGACAAGACTGTTCATTTCATTACCTTTCTCACTATCCTTCTATTTCAATTCATTTATGTCATCAGTAAAGGATATGCATTCCTTTTAAGGAAGATAGAACAAAAATCACAAACAGGAAAAGAGGAACGAACACCATGTCATTAGTGAATACTGCACTTGTGTTAGTGGCATTGTTTTTATTCTTTATCTTTATCGGAGTAGGATATTTAATCTGGTTATATGCAAAAACCTATCGGATTGATAAAAAACAGACACAACATTCCATTCGGAGAAATTTCCCTGTTGTCAGTCGTATTCGGTATATTGCCGAACAAATTAGTCCCGAAATTAAACAATATTTTATTGATGGAGACAATGAAGGAAAACCATATTCTCGATTAGATTTTCAGCTTATTGTTCGCTTTGCAAAGTATGCCAAAAACGTTATTTCTTTTGGTAGCAAGCGAGATTTTGAGAAAAGTGGATTTTATATTCGCAATGCATTCTTTGCGAAACAAATCTCGGATTTAGAAGCCGACAATGAAAATTTAATTGATTCTCATAAATATATCGAAACAAAAGTGAAAGAAAAAGATGTTCAAAAAGAACGCTACAAAGAACTCATCTTTCCAAAAAGAGAGCAATTTGTACCAACCAAACTAAAACCATGGCTATATTTGGACAGAGATGCCGTAGTCATTGGAGAAAATTGCAAATATCCAATGGTGCTAAAAAGTCCGATTGGTATGAGTGGAATGAGCTACGGGGCATTAGGAAGCCATGCCATTCAAGCTCTTGGATATGGTCTAAAAGATGCAAATAGCTTTATGAATACAGGAGAAGGGGGTATTTCCCCTCACCACTTAAAAACAGGTGTGGATTTGATTTGCCAGATCGGACCAGCTAAGTTTGGTTTTCGAAATCCAGATGGAACATTCTCTTGGGAAGAACTTCGTAAAAAAGCAGAGCTTCCACAAGTTAAAGCTTTTGAGATTAAGTTAGGGCAAGGAGCAAAAATTCGAGGAGGTCATATCGAAGCCTCTAAAGTAACACCTGAGATTGCTGAAATTCGTGGCGTAGAACCATGGACATCTATTGACTCTCCAAACCGATTTGAAGAATTTGATAATTACCCTTCCATGTTTGAATTTATCGAACGAATTCGGAAGGAGACAGGAAAGCCAGTTGGAATCAAAATTGTCATTGGTGGAGAAGACACCTTTGATGAATTTGTTAAATATATGAAAGAAAACAATCGCTACCCTGATTTCTTAACCATAGATGGAGGAGAAGGCGGGACAGGAGCAACGTATCGTTCAATGGCAGACTCCGTAGGACTCCCAATCAAGCCTGCCTTAATGATTGCTCAGGAAGTATTGCTTCGCTATGGAGTACGCAATCAGTTAAAAATTTTAGCAAGTGGAAAGCTCTTTACCCCTGATAAAATAGCTATTGCTTTATCTATGGGAGCCGATGCTGTATTAGTGGCAAGAGCCATGATGATTGCAGTCGGCTGTATAGGAGCTGAAAAATGTGCTTCGGGTGAATGTCCAGTGGGTGTTGCTACGAATGATCCACGACTTCAACGTGCTTTAGTTGTGGAAGAAAAACGTTACCGAGTAACCAACTATATTACAACTCTTCGAGAAGAACTCTTCATGTTATCTGCGTCAGCAGGTTTAACCTCTCCAAAGCAATTCAATGAATCCCATGTTGTGTATGTAGACGATAAATTTCAAGTAAAAACATTAAAACAATTAAAGAAAAATGAACCAAAAGAATCGCTTGTGTCATAACGAAAGGAAGAATGTATATGGAAGAAGTAAAGCGAATGACCAAACGTGAGAGAAATGAACTCCGCAAGCAAAAAGCCATTCGTAGAGAACGAATGAAAAAAATTAAATTTATAACAGTTATGATTCTATCTATTGGACTCATGGCAGGAATGATTTATTGGCTGTAATAGAAAGGGAGTGTTTCCCTTTCTATTTCTGCACTATGTTCTAAATTCTCAATGTTAAATAGAAACATAATTTCATATTAAAGGAGGGAACACTCATGGAATTTGCAGGAAACTTACCAGATTCCAGAGAGGATTTATTAAGCGTTGAAGACCTACAACGTAAAATGGAGAGCTTTATCGGAACGACTTTTAAGCTAACAGGGAAGTTGCGTACCGATGGAGTCAACTTACAAAAATCTATTGGAGAACATTTAGGTTATACCTTTGATAAAAAGAAAGAGATTCCGAGTCGAAATCGCCTGATGATTTCAACAGGTATTCCGAAAATTAAAAGACAGTTGCTCTACACCTATTTAGCGACTCCCCCATATAGTACGGATTCTTATAATTTGCAAATGTGGAATGTTGATTTGCACGACTTAAAAAAACCTCTTATAGTTAGTCCAGAAGGGGAGGTTCTTTGCACGTATGAAGATGTCAAAATCATCATTGCTTGGGTAGATCGAAACAAAGAAAAGGTCAAAAGTGTTTCTGTTTTAACTCCATTCAAACTCAACCGCTTATTCAAAGTCGGGAAAACAAAAACCATTAAGAATCAAGCGTTTATCCCTGCGGAACTACAAGATAAACTTCACACTACTAAATCTCCTTTTATTCTTTCCTCTGAAACTCTTCTAACGAAAGATTCTACTATTTATAGAAGAATTCAAAGAAATAATATTGATTTCACCATGACTCCAAATGAGCGTGACCTATTTTCTTTAGAATTCATCGGCAAGAAATTAAAACGCCTCATCGGAACATCTATTACACCTGCTGATGTTCGTTCGATGTCAAGGGAAGCTGAACATCTTGTTTTAAAGGCGTTAGGTTACAAACTCCAACCAAATCATAGACTTCATGGCAATTTCCCTGACATTCCCCATCAACGATTGGAAGTAAAATTACAAAATCAGCATACTATTGACCTCGGTTTAAATCACCCTACTCATACAGATATTCTCCCTCAACTTAATTGTTCCCCTGAAAATATCCGCTATTGCATCATCCTCACAGATGATAACAATGTCATTACCCAAATTGTACTCCTCTACGGGAAAGACTTCCCAAGATATTTCCATTTAGCACAATCTGAAAGCTTTAAACTGCAATGTCAAATGCCTTTAGAGAAAATATACCACACGCATATTGGACAAGTGTTTGCGTAAAAGGAGGTTCATTACTTGATTCGAGGAATAAGAGGGGCAACAACGGTTGCTAACAATACAAAAGAAACCATTTTAGTAGAAACAGATCGCTTATTGCGAGAATTAATCAGAAAAAATGATTTGCGACCAGACGTTGTATCGTTTGTTCAATTTACGATGACAAGTGATTTAGATGCGGTTTATCCTGCGGTTGCTTTACGGAGCATCGAGGGTTGGAGTTTTGTTCCGATGATGTGTCTACCCGAATTGAATATAAGAGATTCGTTACAAATGTGCATTCGGGTGATGTTCCTGGTGGAAACGGACAAACTTCAAAAAGATATCTGCCATATTTACTTGAATGAAGCGTCAACATTACGCCCTGATTTAGTAAAAAAAAGATAAACAAGTTAAAAGATAGCAAAAAGACCATTTTTCTATTATCGGGAAGGTGGTCTTTTGTTGTGCAGAATCTACGGAATAATTCGCAATTCTTTCACTATGATAAAGAGTTGTTAAAATTGTAAAGGAGGAAAGTCAGTGAAAAAGAAATTACCATTAATTGTTGCAACATCAGCACTTGCCTTAACCTTAGTAGGTTGTGGAGTAGCTGAAGATTCCGATAAGGAAGTAAAAGAAGAAGTAAAAACAGAAGAAGTAGTCGTTGAGAAAGAAACGGAGAACGTAGAAGTCGATGAAACAGTAGATGCAGAACAAGCCGTTTTAGATGCCGTTGAATTGAACCTTCAATATGCAGAAACAGAAAATTTAGATGGGTATATGGACACACTTGATATTCCAGAAGAAAGTGTAGAGTTGGTACGTCAAAGTACACAACAATTATTCGATGCTTTTGATTTGGATTATGAAATTGTTTCTGCTGAAGTTCTTGAATTAAACGAAGATTCAGCAATTGTAGAAGTCGTACAAAAAACAATTGCTACGGATGTTGCAGAAGGTCAATTGTTCAATAACAATGAAGCTCTTGCCACACACACTTTAAATTTAGTAGATGGCAAATGGAAAATTGCGACTACGAACTTAGATCCAACTTCTGTAAAGATGTTAGATAAAAACGGAGATCCTGTATTCTAAAAACACGAAAAGACAGTTGCCTTCATTGGTAGCTGTCTTTTTTGATTCCATAAGGACTATATTTTTTGCACATGAACAAGGTCGTCAAAAGAGATGTTTACAAAAGTTCCATTTGTTTCACATAGGGTAATGGTTTTGCTATAGGGATTTACCTTTTGGATAGTTCCACTTACTTCATGAAGGTTTTGATACTTGTGATAAACGATATGCAAAAGAAGCTGTTCTTCTATAGCATCTTGAAGAATTAGATTCCATTCTTCAATCGTTTGTTCGTCTATGACAGGTTTGGAAACATGATAATATTCCTCATGAAAATATGTTCGTAGCATCCGCACATGTTCAGGGAGCATAAGAGATGTCCACTTTTTTGTCCCTCTATCTCGAATTGACATCGAGTTCACTTCCTTTCCTTCTCAGTATAAAGGAACATTTGTTCGATTGAAAGGAAATTGAGTTCTTTTCTGATAAAATGCGTTCAAACTGCTTATGATATAAAGATTTTTGATAAAGTAGGTTAGTTTTTACTTATTTTGAAAAAGGAGAGGTTCTGTATGAGTAAAGAATTGCAGGCAAAATTTGAGAAGTTGGAAAATTGGTTAGAGGAAATAGCTGAAAAATGGGAAGAAAGACGAGCGTTAGAGCAGTACAAGAAGGATGTGGCGAAGTTTTTAGTAGGTTTGCCGTACTATTGGGGCGAGTATAGCGGAGTGATTGAAGCTTCTTCCAATCCGAAAAAAGTAGTTGCTCATCTTGTAAATCAACGAACAGGTCATGAGTGTTATTGGACATTTGATAGTCTTCGAGTATTAGAACAAATGGAAGAAATTCAAGACTTTCATAGTTGGGAAGAATACAACGAAGCTCAAATGAAAAAGTGGAAAAAGGAAGGAATTTTGGTATGAGTTTTAAGGATCAATGGGAAAAGGTAGATTTCGATTTCTTTAAAGAATTTCTTCAACTGCATAATCAAATCTGTTTGGGGACAGTAGAAGAAAACACATTTGATGAATTCGTATTAAAGAATAAAGAAAAATTGAACAATCCAGATTATCTGCAGGTATTCTCAGAACGTGTAGAACCATCAAATGAATACTTTGAGAAACATATGGAAACTTGTCAGTTTTTCTATGATTTTATGAAAACGAATCCTGATTGGACAAGATTAGAGTTTGGTCTTCGCACATTCATTCGTTTAGGCGTTTTTGAAGATATGTTTGAAGAATTTTTGGAATCGAAGAAAGAAATGCAAAAGGAGAAGGTCTAATGAAAGAATATCATTATTTTGTGGCATATGTTCACCGAGAAGGATATGGGAATTCGGAAATGACTCGAAGCACACCTATCCAAAATATATCGGATATTTTTGAAGTGCAACAAAGGATTGTAGACGATGTGTTTAAAAAAGATGGCAACATCATCACAGGAGTATGTGTAACAAACTTCCAGTTGTTTGATAAAGCATAAAATTTTTGATTTAATGGGGGAATTGTAAAATGGCAAACGGTTTAATGGTTCAAGCTCATACTGTTTTTGAAACAGCGAGAGGGAGCAAATATTTCGTAACGAATCAGTTTCGTACACAACGAAATAAATCATTACACTTAGAACATGGTACAAAGGATGTTGGATGGAAAGAGCCAACTGACATGACTGTATATGTAAGTTCAGAACTCGCAAAGGAAGTAGCACCGAAAATTTTTGGTAGCTTCTGGTTGTGTTTTCGTGAAGGGGGATTGTTCCTTGTTTCCAAATTAAATGGACAAGTAAAACCGCTAAAACGGTTAGAATATTCTTCTTCGCCAGAAATCGGATTATGTCCAGTTGATTTTTGGAAATTTACGGACTTGGGTTATAAGGTTTTTTACCCAAGCAAGATTCATGTTGGGAATCAGATTGTTTCCATTCAATCGGTATAATAACCAATAACCAATGAGCAAGGATTCATTCCTTGCTTTTTTGTTTTTTATCTAATCAATTACGTTTGGAAATGAACTCTATTAAATAGATTGATATTAACTCTTTTCAAACCTCTACTTTTGCATATGATATAGCAGTTTCTCGTAAAATAGGAAGTTTTTAAACTACATTTTAATGTCGTAGACAACTACTAATTTGATAGGAGGAATGCTTTATGGCAAGAGCCGTAGCTATTCACAGTGTAAATTTTTCAAAGAGTCGTGTATTGCAAAAGGATGTACTTAATTATGCGTCTTTAGGTGAAAACTCAAATAAGTTTTACATCATTGAGTTGCAGGAAGGTTCAGGGGATTACTCGTATTGCATTTATACTGAATACGGAAGAATGGGAAAAAATCCTCGTCAAGAAGGTCGTTTCTTCCGCAGTCAATTTGAAGCTATGCGGGAATATGACAAGATTGTATCCTCAAAACAAAGCAAAGGCTATAAGAAAATTGAAGTAGATGATGGATTTAGTTTTTCAAAACCGACACAAGTAACGGTAAAACGAAAAGCAAATCAAGTAGAATTATCCAAAATCAACGACAAGGTGCTTCGCTTAATTGGTAGATTGTATCAAAATGCGACTAATTATCTTGTTCAGACGATTGAAACGCCTCTTGGAAAATTATCCAGTAACCAGGTAGCAAAAGGGTTGGAAATCTTAAATCGTATTGAAGAATTGTTGGATAAAGGTTCAAAAGGCTACGATTTAGACCGATATTCGAATGAATTCTATTCGGTTATCCCTGTCACTTTTGGGAGTCGAGTAGATTATCAGAAGTTTATTATCAACGATTATACCAAGTTAAATGAGAAGAAAGATTTACTTGGGGTTATGTCATCAGTTGTTCAAGTGCAGGATAGCTTAGAGAAAACGTTGGAAGAGAAGTATAAAGCGTTAAATATTAAGCTAAAAGCATTATCCAAACGCACGAAAGAATTCAAGCGAGTGGAAGGTTTAGTAAATGGAACGCATAGTAAACATCATCATTTCCATGTCAATATTCAAGAAATCTATCAAATTGAAGATATGGTCGGACATGATGAGTTTAATCCATTCGGATGTGAAACTATGGAACTTTTCCATGGCTCTCGTAATGAAAATATCCTTAGTATTATGCAAAAGGGATTGCTTATTAAACCTGCATCAGCCGTTCATACAGGCTCTATGTTTGGAGCGGGAATTTACTTTGCCAGTGACGTAACAAAATCTGCAAACTATTGTTGGGGCTTTGGCAGTGCGGATCGTAACGAACATTACTATATGTTCTTATGTGAAGTAGCAACAGGAAAAATCAAAGACTTTGATACGCCACAAACCCATTTGCGTTCAGCTCCTTGGGGTTATAACTCTGTAAGAGGAGTGAAGGGATCACACTTGTTACACGATGAATATATCGTTTATAAACAAAATCAGGTCAAATTAAAGTATATCGTAGAGTTCAAAAGGAACTAAATATGACGAGAAGCTTCCTATTAATATAGGGAGCTTTTCTTTTTTAGATCTGTTATCGGTTATTTCAAAACGCATAGAATATAAGGTTTTTATATCAATTAGGTGTTTTGATAACATATGGAACAGGAGTGTTAACATGAGTATGACAGAAGCTCAAGTTGTATTTAATCAAGAGGTTATGAACAAGAAACGTATAGGCAGAAACGTGTTTAGCAAAAAAGGCTATCGTTCCAATGGAATGAAATTGGGAGATTCTTATTTCCGACTATCACACGAAGAAAAGATGGCATTAAATGGCGATGTTGCAACTTTTAATTTGCGTGAAATTCTTCCGTTAAGTGAATACAGTCGATTAACACAGGATCAACAAGTTCTATATCTTACTTACTGGCTACAGCATTATACGAAAGAACAAATTGCTGAGAAATTTGCTTCTGAACGGGTAATTAAATTCGAGATGAAGCGTTTAGGTCTGAAATTGGAATTAAAAGAAGCACCGAAAAAGGTAGAAAAACCAAAAATGAGTGTGGATGAAAAAAAGAAGGCAAAACGAGCAGAAGAATCAGCCCTTCAACGATTAATTCCATTTAGTCAATTCAAATCTATGCCGAAAGAGGAAAAGGTAAAATATTTAAGACGTGTTTCCAAAAAAGTTTCACTTGTGAAAATCTCAAAAGCATGGGGAAAATCTACTTCTTATGCAAGCAGTCTTCTTCATTATCATGAAGGCAATACAGCAAAAACACCGATTAAAGCAGTTAAGCCGAAATCAAACGAAACTGTAGATCCAATGGTAGAAAAACCGAAAGAGATAGTGGTAGAAGAACCAATTGTACTTCAACCAGAAGTAAATCCAAATAAGCTATTATTTGAGATTAATCAAGAGGAAATCTCCATTAAGGAAATACAACAACTTCTTTCACATTTTGATGGATTGTTAAACGGAAGAACTGTCAAAATTAAATTATCATTAGAAGCATAACTAAAAAAGAGGGAGCCAATTGCTCTCTCTTTTTATTGTTTTTATGATAACAATATAGAATACGTGTTGCCATGCAGGTGTTAGTGTAGCACTCTGGAAACAGAAGATACTCTTGATGGATTCAAATTCGATATTTTCACGACATCGCCAGTTTGCGGTGCGTGTAGATATTGACCATTTCCAATATAAATCCCTACATGATGTGCAGGTTTTCCGAAGAATACCAAATCGCCTGGTTGGATTTGTTGAAGGGGAATTTGTGTTCCGAAGTTTTGTTGATCTCTTGCCACTCTTGGTAAGTGTACGCCTACGGAACGATAGACATATTGGGTTAGCCCTGAACAATCAAATCCATTCGGTGTCGTTCCTCCCCATACATAAGGAACCCCTAAATACTGATAAGCATTCGAAATAACAGATTTGGCTTTGTCAGAAGAATAGCTGATATTGTTTGGAAGGGAAGTTTGAGGAAACCATGAAGGTGTAGGGGTTAATTGTTGAATACGTTGTCTTTCTTTTAGTTGTTCAATTTGATTTAAGACACTTTCTTTCTTTCTCTCTAATTCCGTTTTTTCATTTTTAAGAGCAGTTTGCTTTTTTCCTAACTCTTGAAGGGTTTTTTCTAAGGCATTCTTTTTATCGGTTAATTCCTTTTGTTGCTCATCTAAAGAATCAAGGAATTCTTGGTCACTTTCAATGATTTGGGAAACGAGAAACGAGCGATGAATAAAATCGGAGAAACCTTCGGAGGAAAGAATAAGAAGGAATAAATTGGAGTAAGGATCGCCTTCTAATTGAATATATTTTAATCGTTCCATGTAATGTTCTAAGGTAATTTTATATTTTTCTTCTGCGGTTTGAATCTCTGCTTTAATTTGGGTAGCTTCTTTCTCTCTTGTCCCAATCTCTTTTTCTAACTCTTCTATCTTAACCATAGATTCTACGATGGAATTGTCTAACTTTTGAATATCACTTTCTAATACATCTATTTGCTGTTGTATATTGGAAGTTGGTTCTGCATGAGTGATGGTGGTTCCAGTCCAGAATATACCCATCGCCACAAAGGAAGCGACCATCATCTGCTGAAACTTCGTTTTCATAATGTCATCTCCTTTTAAATTACTTTGACTATAAAACTATTTTATCTACATTATACACTAAAAACAACGTAAATCGAGCGAAAACCGTACAATGTTACAGAAATGTAAAACAAAAAAGAGTAGCATTCGCTACCCTTTACTCGATGCCTATTTGCTTTTTCGCTTCTTTCCATGAACCAAAGTGCATTTTAATCCAATATAAACTTGGTTTATAACCAAATTTTGCATAGTCATCTGCTGTTAACTTTCCACCATGCTTTAAAAAGGCTTCTTTGATTTGGATAGTTGCCCATTCTTTTGTATAGTGATGATATTTCGTATCATGACCTGCATCCTGCACCGCTTCTTCCCAAGAAGTGTAATGGCGGAGTATCGTAGTGGAACCTGGGAGCCAGCCAACTTTTTCGTATAAATCAAGCGAAGCCTCTTCTTGATAGTGTTTAAAAAATAACTGAATAGACTCCTTGATTTCTTCTTTTGTGTATTTCTTTTTCATCGTTGGAAGTCCTGCTTCTTGTAATGCCTGATTCCATGTTCCAAAATATCGTTCGATGCTACTGGATGACGGATCATCTTTTTGTTTTAGAGACTGATAAAGTTTACGGGATAACACAGTAGGAACTTGTTCTGCTACACGTTTTAAAGAGACAATCATTTGTTTTTTGGTGAATCGTAATTTTTGTTTCACATTAATAGGGATTCCTGCCTCGATTAATGCTTGATTCCATGAGCCAAACGTATTCCGAATGGCCGAAGGGGAAGGCGTTCTACCTGATGCATAGTAGGTGGTGTTGCTGATATAACCGCCATTTTCTTGGTAAAACCGTTGAAGAGCTGTAATCATTTCTTCCTTTGTATAAGGTTCATTTCGATAAGTATTCGTGCGAAGCCCTGCTTTTTCTAAGGCATTTTCCCAAGAACCAAAACGTTCGATGATAGTGTGAGCAGAAGGGGAGGGACAGTCTTTTTTGTATATATCTTGAGAGATATGTCCATCATTCTGTTCAGCACATTTTTGTAGACTTTTGATCAAATCATCGTCTGTATATTTTACAAGAGGAATGGGAGAGAATCCCGCTTTGGCTAACGCCTTCTCCCAACTTCCAAATAGCTTTAGCACCGTAGGGTAAGATGGCTTTATTTTCAATTGTTGGTGTTTTCGCTTCGTCAAATTCTTTTCGCCTACTTTTTGGGCGAATGCTTGTAAAGAACGAACAACATCTTCTTTAGTATATTTGTCCATTTCTCTCTCCACAAATTTCACATATTTTCCCTTATTATATCACAAAGAGAAACCGTATTAATAAAGAGATCACACGCTTTCTATAATATAGAAGTCTTTATAAAGAAGGTATGTGTCTGCATTTTTTGAGAGGAGAATGAAAATGATGGAAGAGGTTATCTTACAAACTCGATTCAACAAGATTCAGGAGTTTTTTGAAGAGGGTACATGGGAATGGTTCTTTGAAGAACACCCGTACATTGAAAAAGTTATGTTTTTTGGTTCATTTATGAAAGGCAAAAATCATGAAGGTTCAGACATTGATATCATTTGCATTCCGAAAGCAGAGGTATTAGCAGAATTGAGTGCAGAGGAACGTATTGAATATGTGTTAGGACTTCATATGGATTTATCCGATCAGTTAGCAACCGACATTTCAATTGACGTAAAGCTTCAAGAAGCAACCATAGGGGAAGACCAATTTGGATTATCCTATCATACAGGCGATTGGGTTTGCATTGATTATGCTTTTGCAAAAGGTCAAATTGGACAATATGCGATGATTCAATCAGGTTTAGATGTAACTTTTGGAAGCTGTTAAAGTCCTTCATATGAAGGGCTTTTTACATAGGATACAAGCAGATGTTCATTGACTATAAACAATAAAGAAGATACAATATAAAGAGGTAGGGGAGAGGAAGTCTTTTATGAGTTCCTATTTCTATCACTATAATTTCCTCCGTTTTTTCTCCAACTTCTATCCTTAAAACATCTTCATTTTATTTTTAAATCTATTACAAGAAAATTAACTATACATCTATGATGTTCAAACAAAACTATGTGCCAAATCTTCAATGCTCCTGAAAGTGCAGGCAACTAAGGGGAAATTGTACGATTTGGATAGGAAAAAGGCAAGAAAAACTTACTGAAAAAGGGTGAATTTTTATGGGCATGTATGATTATCTCGGTGGAGAACAAGTGAAAATATTTTACCGACCAATCTTTCAGGTGAATAAAGAAGTTCCAGAAGAGTCGAGTTATTGGTGGAGTGGAGGCTCATTAAACAGCTATGGAGAAGAAGACAAACTACCACTAAAGACATTGTGGTATCAATATCCAGAGAACTTTATGATTTATGATTATAGATGGGATTATGAGGATGTTTGGATTATTCGAGATGGAAAGTTTAGACGTTTTTGTAGTTTCAAAGAGCTGACAGAAGACGATATAGTAGGGATTGAAGCGGTTTATGATTACCATGGCACTCCTATTAATATTCAAACGATAGAAGATTTCTCTGCAATTAAGGAAGACTTCGGGAGAAGATCGGAAGAACATCGTCTTATTGAAAAATCCTTTTTTCCAAAAGGCTCTATTCGAACAATAAAAGAGAATTTAGAAGAATTTGAGAGCAAAAAAGATGCTTATTATCAAAAACTTGATGAGATAAATGAAAAATATGCAAATAGATGGTCAGTTTCAAATCCTTATGAGCAAGAAGAAAACTTCGGAGCGTTACTCGACTGCTTTATCTATTGGCGAGGAGAAAAAGATCGTGAGCCGTTAAAAGACATCATTGTGCCAAAAAGGGAGTATGAAGGGTGTAAATTAACGATGAAAAAAATCATCATGGATAACCCTGATGTTGTTGAAAAATATAAAGCCTGGATTAATGAACCTTCGGTTTTGGAATTTATTGGGTTTGATGAGATAATCCAAGAAATTCTGCAGGATAAAAAGGGGGAGTAAGGGATGATTCGAACAAAAATCTGGTTACTAATTTATCTATTCGCATCTGGATTTTTTGCTTATACTGAACAAACACATTGGCTAATTTTTACGAGTGCCGTTATGATTGTTGTGAAATTGAATGAAATTCAGCAAGTATTAGAAAGGAAGGGGATTCAAAAATGAACGAAACAATCTTTGGACTTCTACTGGCTTTAATACTTTTGATAACATTGATTAAAAACGCATTCATTCGAAAAAAGGAAGGAAAAACTTATATCGTTGAAGCAACAACAGGAGTCGGATTAGTATTTGGTGTATGCTTAATACTTTTAATTCATTGATTAACACGCAAGGGAGAAAGAAGAGGAGGTCGTATCTTTGAGCATCGCACTTTTTATTATTTCAATACCTTTCTTTATTTTCGCTACGGTATTGTTGAAAGGAAAAGGAGCGTCATTGATTTCGGGTTACAATACTATGTCTGACAGTGAAAAAGCTCAATACGATGAAGTGGCTTTGTGTAAATTTACGGGCAAAATTATGTATGGTATTAGCATCAGTATCGTATTATTCGCATTGAGTGAGATGTTGGAAAACCAAGTGCTATTGATTATTGCTTTTGTTTTGCTATTCTCACTAATTATTTTTGGATTAGTGTATTCAAATACAAAAAATAGGTTTAAGCGAAAACTTTAATAAAAAATGGGTACTTTTCTTAAACGAAAAAGTACCTTTTTTATTTAGTTATAATAAAAAGGAGATGCAGTACATCTCCTAAAAGGCATATTCCCATTTCATCACCATTTTACTGTGAGGTAAATAATAGAATCGAATTTCTTTTCCTTCCCATTGCTCGTTATATTCTTTACCTGTAAGTCCTATTTTACCTGCATCTATTATAATGTCATTAACATAGATATTGTCTACACGACTTGGTTGCCCTTTCGTTGTATAGAATTCTGGATCCTCTGGATAACCAACAACAATTTCGTATTGTTTTGTATCATAAGCTTCTTTGTCCATTAACAGCAATGTCCCATTAAAAAAAGTATTAACAGATGCGAAGATGATAAAAATACCGACAATCACACGAACAATAATATCTATGATTCGTTTACTTTCATATGGGAATATAAAGGCTCCACTAATAGCAAACATGATGAATGCAAACATATAGGACTGAAACGCCTGATGAAGCAACCAATCTTTTTCGGAATAGATAGCAACCAAACCTAAAAATATCAAGAAGAGTAAAAAAGATATTCCACAGGCTATGAGGACAGCGTTGGCAAATAGTCCTTCTTCACCAAAAAAGTCTTGTTTCTTTTTCTTAGAATTTGGCAAAGATCACACCACCTTTCTCTATTATTTATAAAGTTATTATAGTGATGGGTGATTCCTTAAAATCGAATGTTAAGGGGGAAGATAAGCGAATGTTCACAGTTCGTATAGATTACAAGTCATATTTCATTCGAACAAATCTTTCACCATTGATTTCAAGTGTCTTTGTTTTCGCATGGGGAGGTGCTAATTCTTTTTTGAATTCATGTTCTTTAAACGTCATTATTTTAGTAGTTTTGCCGAGTTTCCCTATTAAAAATTGATTCATTAAACCATTACTCATGGGCTGTCACTTCGTTTTTCTCACTTTTTACATTTGTGATTTGCAGGTTCACTTGGAACTCGCTTCGAAGCATTTCGATGATTTCTTCTTTTAATACACCTGATAGATAATCCTCAAAAGCGTGTTTTTCAGTGTAATTCCAAACATTGCGACTCACTTTTGGATAACGATGTTCTTGTACGGATTTTATTAATTCCTGAAGCACAACCTCTCGAAAGATTTCGTGAAGAGTAGAACGATTTTCAGATAAAATTTTTCTAACTTCATCTTTGGCAATATGACGAAACACATCTAAGATTTCTTCCTTTGTAATACCGATTTCATTATGAATGACATTCTTAACTTCTTTATATCCTTTATTCCATGTTTCATTTGGCATTTTTGTTCATCCTTTCTTGTTAGAACTCTAACTCTATTAAGTTGATTTTTTTTACTAATTTACTCTTGGTAGCAATGCGGGGAAGCTGATACAAGCGTAACTAAAACAAAAAAAATTAATGCTATGATGATTCCCAATCCACAGCCATTTGGCTAAGAGGTAAATAGTAAAGGGTGATTTCTTTTCTTTCCCATAATTCTTTATATTCTGGTTGATCTATTTCCAAAAGCTCTGTTCGTATTCGAACACCATCCACATAAACAGCTCCTAATTGGTCGGGGTTTGCTTTTCCATCATGATAAAATGGATCTTCTGGAAAACCTGTAATAACCTCAAATTTCTCCTGTTCATAATATTTGTGGTCAATGTGTAACTTCACCCCATCTATGAACATGCTGATGGAGATATATGTGGTTATCAATCCAAGAGTGATAAAGATGACTTTCGTAAGCCATTTTTTTTCTGGTTTGGGCATAAAAAAGACTCCTACAAATAGAAGAGCAAACGAGCCACACGCATACGAAATACAAGCATGATATAGCAACCAATTTTCTTCATAAAAAAAGAAAGCCGATATTATGGCGAATGCAAAAATCAATATGCCGATTTTCGTTATATATGATAGCAGGGTTTCAAATTTAGAAAGAGAGAAGTTGGTTGTGGATTTAATAGGGTGATTATGAGGGAGGTTCTTTCTTTTTCGCTTTGATTTTCTACCCAAAGGACTGTTTCCTCCTTTCTATTAATAAGTGAAAGCGATGCTACAAATAGCACCGCTTTATTGTTAATAACTGAACCGTTTAGATGCCTGGTAAATGTTTTTGGTTTTCATATTCACTCTTAAATTGCTCTAAACGTTTCGTATTTTCTTCACGTTGTTTACTTGCATCTACATAGATTTGCTTCACATCTTCAATACCATCCATAATCGTTTTCCATGATTTTTCTAACGTATTCACATCTACAATACTGCTTGTAGATAGTTGGGCAATCGCTTTTGCTTGAAGCATAGTGTTATTGGCATTGCGTTCAAGAAGTTCATTTGTTCGTTCATCTAATGCTTTTAGAGATTTTGCTCGAAGGTCTTGACGTTTTAAAAGAACTGTTTGAGCCAATGCTTGTTTGAATAAGGGAAGGGTAATCATGAAGGATGAATTGATTTTACGAACCAATTCATAGTTACCTGTTTGTGTCACTTTGATTAGTGGAAGGCTTTGCAGGGAGACATTTTCAGCAATTTTTAAATCATAGAGTTTTTGTTCCATAATGGTTCTACCTTGATACAGTTTTTGTACGTTAATTTGGTCTAACGGATCTCCCGAAGTTTGAGCTTTCTGTTCCCATTCAGGAATGAGTTTTGTATTGATTTCTTCAAGTGCCATTTCAGTTGCTACAATATATTTTTGTAAGTTTTCATAGTTTGCCAAGCTGTTTTTGAACATGGTTTCCAGTTGTTCATTTTCTTTATAAATGTCAGATTCATATTGTTTTAATGTTACATGAACCTTGCCAACTTCACCTTCCATGGTTTCGTACTTTTTAAAGATTGCTTCTAAAGAAGTTTTGGCTTTCGCAAAAATGCGTTGAATGAGTCCTGGTTCTTTAATTTTGTCAAAGTCTTTAATGTCAAAGCGTTCCATGATTTTGTCCAATTGCTGAATGAGTTGACCTGCTTCATCAGTTTTTGTTGTTCGGACAGATCGAAGAATTTGGTCTGCAAAATTTGATACTTCGTCTGCAGAATCACTGCCAAATTTCATTAAAGAATCTGGATCCTCTAAGTTAATTCCTCGGATTAACGCATGAACCTCTGGTGACTGACGTAGTTGCAAGACTTTGTCGTTTTTCTCCTTTTCTAATGTCAGTGAATAATTCGTCATTTCATTTTGAATAGTTGTCATCTATATTCCTCCTTAAAATTGAAATAGTCGTTTAAAGAAACTTTTTTTGCTTCTTTTTTCGGGAATGTCTAAATCAAATTGAACCGATGGAAGTTGGTGAACATCGAAATACTTCGGATAAATCCAATGTTCAATGTTGTTGTAGTTTGTAGGGGTGTAAATAGCCACATCCGCTCCAACAATATTGAAAAAAGAAAGCAAGATTATATCCGATTCTCTAAAGGTTTCCTTCTTACTATCATAGATAATGAGTTTTGGAACTTTCCCTGTATAATCAAATGCCTCAATCAATCGTAAAAATTGAGCATCCATCGTAATGACATTTGTTAAGATTTTCAATTTAAAATCTAAATCCATTTCAACCGTAAACATGTCCGATTGAATTAGTTCATTAATTTTATCTATGATGAAGTTTTGAATGGAATCATTTAAGTGTTGAAGTCTATAAATGGAATGATTTCGTAGTTTTTCTTTGTCCACTAAGCCATCTTGACCGAACAAGAAGGCGGTTGCGTACAATTCTTGGCGAGTGTAGTTAGGCTGAGTGAAATGAGGGTGTTTTAGTAGAAGCGTGTGTTCTGCTTCAGCTAATTCATAGATTTCATCCCAATAGGACTCTAAATTTGTAGGAGTTCCACTCACTTTTACAAAGAGGTTAGGAACATAAACGGTTTGGTTTTTGACTTTAAATTCAAGCCTTACCTTTGCTTCTTCATTCCAATACAATTTTAGTTCATCATGAGTCGCTTTTAGCGTAAGAGCTTTCGTTGTTCCCGTTTCATATTGTCTTGTGCGAAAGACTCCAACATCTTCCCCGTATAGTGCATAATCCAACTCTTTTGTTGCTTGATAGGCTACCGTTGCTTTTCGTACTCGTTTATAAGTGATAGGGAAGGGTTCTAAAGGAAGAGAATCAGGTAGTTCGATTTTCTTCGAGATAGAACGTACTCTCTCGATTTGTTCAAAGGTTCCTCCCTGTGCCTTATCTGTATGAACATATAGGACATCAACTCCTATTTTGGCGATGAATAATAAAAAGTAGGCTTCGTGGCTTTTGATATTCCCATAATATAAAAGTTTTGGTGGTTGAGAAGATAAAGTTTCTTGTGGAAACAGTAAAGGATAGTAACGGTTTAACCAAGCTAATAATTTCATGGAGAAATTTTCTACTTTAGAAGGATTTAAGTGAGGTTCATTTTGTTCATATAGCTCAATGATTTCTTTAAAAGCAAGAGCAATATTAAGGTTAAAAGGGGAAGAAGGGAATAATGCATGGATTATGAATTGTTCGATGCGTTGATAGAATTGTGGGACATTGTTTGCCATGACTACGCCTAATTGACTTACAATCGGAGAGATTTCATCATGTTGGGGCATTGGAATGGAATGTTCGATTTTGACATAACCAACGGAACTGGATACACATTCTTCATCAAATTCATACAACTCGTTTTGGTATAAATCCTTATCGTCAGCATTTGTATATGTCCCCAATATGCGATAGAGGATGATTGGAAGAATTGGTACGGTTCCATTTGCGTAACCTGCACGTTGATGGAAAGGGAGAAGGGCATCTTTCAATGGCTTATCCGATTGCATCAACGAAATCACATATTGACCGCTCAAATTATCACCTTCTTATGTTTATTGTTTATAGTCAATATTATACATGAGTTTTCTCACAAAGACAATCGTTGAACAGGTACTTTCAGGTCATGAATAGGCGATGAAATTTTAATAGAGTTATCTTATGCAACTTGATTGAAACTAAAACATTATAAGACGGATTTATCTCCCTGAACATCTTGCCTTTTATTAAAATGAGGGAAAAAGTAGAAGGGGGAATGTATAATGAGTTCCTTTTAAGAGTTTGGCATCCGAACAAATTTGCCTTGTGACGTATGCGGGAAAAGAGGGGATACCTCTATTGATCCAAGATTTCAGTATGTTGTCTGCAGAGACCATTACCAACTAACACCCGTTGAAGTATCAGAGATTAAATACCAAAATCAAGATAAACAAAATAAAGAGCAGGAAGAGGTGTAATCATGAAAGAAATAGTGAATCATGTATTGTCACCGAATGATAAGCTGTTAAAATATGGACAGTTAAACGAGAAATTGTTATTGGAATTAAAAATGACGACATCTTTGTATGAATACATTGAGATTGTAACGAACTATTATGACGATGAAGATAACCCTTATGTGAACAATTGGACTGATATTGAGGGAATGGGCTATGGTTGGGTATGGTTGAGACATGAGGAAAAAGATTGGCATAAAATGATGGCACGACTTGTTGGAGAAGAAGCTGAATATTTAATGAGGGATATGGATGATATTCTGTACTTTGTCTATGAAAATGAACGAGCCAAAGTCTATCATTTTGTGTTTGTAGATGGTGTGTATCGAAAAGATATTATTATTAGCTTTTCAAATAAAGAATTGGATTTGTACTATTAAAAATCATTGAATAAAAAAAAGAAAGCAGAAAACAATATTCTGCTTTCTTTTTTACCAAAGTGGTTCTTCTTTATTAGTTAGCTCTAATAACAAAGGAAAAGTTCCAATAACAATTCCCGCCATACTAAGAAAAAAAATAAATGATACCATAGGTGGTACTCCAAACATCATAGGGAGAAAAAAGGTTAATGGAGGAAAGATATTTAGGGTTGAGGTTCTTTTTCTGGAACGGGTAGTGATATATTGCGTACCTTTACAGTGAGGACAGATCATACCACTATTTATTTTAAATGAGTTTTTCATCGTTTCTTTCCAACTCCATTGTTTTTTACAATGTTGGCAAGTGGGCATATCGCTCACTCCTTTCTTTATTATAGTTTTTCCTAATATTATATATATGCAAACACTATAACACCATATTGATATTCACACAGTAAACACTCCTTGCTATATTGTTTTTAGTCAATATAATTGAGGAGGAAATTAAATCAATGAAAGAAACTGTTTTAAAAATTGAAGAAAAGCTAAGTAAACCATTAAAAGATGTAACAACAGAAGAACTGACACAATTAATTGAAGAGTTAGAAAAGGAGAAAATAGAACTAAAAAAGAATAAAAAGTATGGACTTGTATGGGAAGAACAGGAGGAAGAAGCGGAAAAGTATTTGCTAAATAATTATCCATTACTCAAAGAAGTAAAAAAGCGTGAAATTATCACCGATAAAGATAAGCCTATGAACTTATTAATTGAAGGAGAAAATCTTCATGTGTTAACAACATTGCTTCATACTCATAATAAAAAAATAGAAGTAATTATCATTGAGCCTCCATTTAATCATGGGAATGGACAATTTATTTTTAATGGCAAAAAAGTAAGTAAAGAAGATCCTTGGATTCGTAGTAAGTGGATTTCTTTTATGAACAGGAGGCTTATACTTTCAAAAGAATTACTGTCTAATAATGGAGTAATCATTGTAGCAATTGACGATTTTCATAGAGGAGACTTGGAATTCCTGCTAAAACAACACTTTCCTAACTATATTGGTGAAATCATTTGGGATAAACGTACTCAAAGAGTAAATGATTATGGATTAAGCTCTTCTCATGAATACTTGTTAATTGCATCTAATTCCGAATTTACAGGATTTAATTTAATCCAAAAATCAAACTATCTTAAAATAAATAATAAAATCAAATCTTTGATTTCTAAAAAAGATCAATATTGTATTCCTGAATTATTATTAAAAGAATTAAAGAAGGTAACAGGTTTATCAACTAAGGAAATAGAGAAACAATATCCTCAATTTTTTGTTAAATATACAGAGGATGTTATACAAAAGGAGTTTGATAGATGGTTGTTGTCAGAAAATATTCCAAAAGGAGAATCCGCTTATAATAAGATTGATTTTGAAAAAGAAGATGTTTATCAAGGGATTTCTTTGTCTAAACATGATAAAAATGGATACCACTATGACATTATCCATCCCATAACTAATGAGCCTTGTTCTAAGCCTTTTAATGGTTGGAAAATGCCAAAAGAAACTTTTGATAAATGGCATAATGAAGGGATTATTTTGTTTGGGGAAACGCATGAAACTCAACCGAGAAAAAAGTTGTTTTTAAATGAAAATTCAAAAGAACAATTAAAATCAGTTATCTCATTGGCCAAAACAGGAACAAGTGAACTTTCACTAATGGGTTTTAAAGGAAAGTATCCTTTTGCAAAACCAACAGATTTAATAAAACACTTATTAAGTGCCTTAAACAACGACATTATCGTGCTTGATTTTTTTGCAGGAAGCGGAACTACAGGTCATACTGTGTTGGAGTTAAATAAGGAAGACGGTGGTACTCGTCAATTTATATTAGTGAACAATAACGAAGATGATGTTTGTGAAAAAATAACTTATGAACGCCTTGAACGAGTTATTAATGGATACACCACTCCAAAAGGTAAAAAGGTAAAAGGATTAGGTGGAAACCTTAAATATTTTCAGACAGATTATTTATCAAAAAATCTCTATCATGAAGATTTTAAATTTATTTTAGCTGACAAGATAAAAGATGTAATAAAAATAAAAGAAGACTGTTTTATCCCTCATTTAGAAACTGAAGAATTTCAAATCTACAAAAATCCTCAGAAGATAATTGCGTTTTACTCTTCATTTTTTATAAACCCCTCAACATTATTTATCATTGAAAAAGAAATTCTGTCTTTAAATAAAGATTCACGAACACTATATCTCCTGATTTTAGAGAGTGGTAATTATGCACTCCCATATGAAGTACAACAAATGATGGAAAAAGGGATAGATGTAAAGCTGTTGACAAATGTAATCAATCAATCTTACTAAAAGTAATTATATTTTTACTCTTCATTATAATAAAAAAATGGAGGTGAAAATATGAATTTAAAAGAAAGTCAACAGAAAGCAGTGTCAAAGCTTTTTGAAGAATCAAAGAAATTATTGGCATCAAATAAAATGGAAAATGTAATTGTTTTAAAAGCTCCTACAGGTTCAGGAAAAACCGTTATGTTGACCAGATATATTGAACAATTAACAAATTTAAAACATGAACAACTTTGTTTCTTATGGATTTCTATTGGAAAAGGAAATCTTCATATCCAAAGTCAACGAAAAATTAATGAGTTGTTAAACGGGAAGAAGTCATGTTCTCTTTTGGAAGACGTTATCAAACAAGGACAAATTAAAAGAAATCAAATAGTTGTTGTCAATTGGGAAAAGTTGAATTCGAAAAAAAATGGAAATTGGACAAATATATTGATGCGTGAAGGAGAAAGAAGAAATTTTATTGAATGGCTTAAAATGGTTAAAGAAAAATTTAAAATAATATTAATCATTGACGAAAGTCATCATACTATGAATACGAACACATCCAGAGAAATCATAAATTTGATTCATCCTGAAATTATGGTGGAGGCAAGTGCTACACCTATTTACAAATCTTTGAGTTCAAACAATGTTAAATTTATTGAAATTAAGCACGAAGAAGTGATTCGTGATGGTATGATAAAAAAAGAAGTTTGGATTAATGACAATATTGATGATGTATCAGGAAATCATTCCTTAAAAATCGTTTTAGATATGGCACTATTACGAAGAAATGAATTAAAAGAAGCCTATCAAAAACTTAATAGGCAAGTTAATCCTCTTTTGCTTGTTCAAATCCCCAATGCGAAAGATGGAGAAGAAGTTTTGAAAGAGATATTACCGTATTTAGCTGAAAAAAACATTACGATTGATAATGGTAAACTTGCTATATGGACTACTCGCCAAAAAATAAACCTAAAAGGAATTGAAAAGAATAACTCTCTTGTTGAAGTATTGATTTTTAAAATGGCAGTAGCTACTGGATGGGACTGTCCGAGATCGCAAGTATTGGCAAAATTGCGAGATACAAAAAGTGAAGTATTTGACATTCAAACGATCGGTCGAATCTTACGAATGCCAGAACTAATCCATTATGATAATGAGCTATTAAATAGAGCTTATATTTATACAAATAATCCAGAATTTGAAATTAAAGCAGAATATTTATCAATGTTTAAAGTTCTCAAGTCATCATTAAAGTCGGATATTTCAAACATTGAGATTGATTCAGAGTATCTGTTAAATAAAGAAAGAACTTTAATCAGGAACAGTTGGTTACTTGAAGTTTATGTAGAGCAGGTAGAAAAAGTGTTTGGATTGCAAAAAAATAGCTTCAATCATAACAAAAACAAATTAAGAAATTATGGATATTACGAAGACACAAATTTTTTAAAAAATGTGTTTGTTAAAGGGAAAATCAATGCTTCAAATATAGATAAATCCAATTACAAAGTTACAGGAGAGATTTTTGAGTTAGATATTGGAGATTATGATATAAAGAATAAACTCAAAGAACACCTTTCATCGCTATTTCCTCAAAATTACTACCCCATTTATCAATTAATGAGACAGTTTTGTGTTGACTATCTCGGATTTTCCACGTTTGATTTAAAACTAATTGATCTGATTATTTTATTAAATATAGAACAATCATTTAAAACGATATTTGTTTCAATAGAATTATCCTACTATGATTTATACAAAAAAAGAGTAGAGAAAGAAATATCTGTAGAGATAAATAAGTTTTCTATTCCAAAAATGAAATTAAATGATCCTGAGACATTTGAACAGGTTTTGGCTCACAAATATTCATTAAATCCATGTTATTTAAGAAAAAATAGAAGTCAGCCAGAAAAAGAATTTACTCAGTTAATTGATAATTTAAGCCATGTAGATTGGTGGTACAAGAATGAAGATAGTGGGAAAGACAATTTTTCTATTATCTATGAATTTGATAAAAAAACACATCTTTTCTATCCAGACTATATTGTTCGATTTAAAACTGGATTAATAGGAATTTTTGAAGTAAAAGGCTCCTCTGATCCTGATGCTAAAACAAAAACCAAAGCGAAAGCTGAAAGATTGCAAGAGTATTTGAAAGATAAAGAAGGTATGATTGGAGGAATAGTACGTTCAGAAAAAGGTGTTTTATTTATCAATCAATCCAAGAGTTACGATGCAGATGATAGAAGTCAATGGAAACCTTTTGTTTTAGCCATTAATAAATAACCCTAAGTTGTATATACAACTTAGGGTTATATTGATTTATGCTATGCTGTAAATATCCATTTCAAAGTCTTTCACAACATCATGGATTTTTTGCATAACATTATACTTTTTGTTAAAGTTTACATCTGAAATATCATAAACCTTATCTACCTTAATATGATTTTGCTGTTCTTCCTTGCTTAACTTTTGTAATTTATCATTTGAAATATCATAGGCTACTAACCTTATAGCAGTATCTTCTTCATTCCTGAATAAAGAAACGGCAACAGAGCCATATACTGTATAAATTACATTGTTAAAACACTTGAAAATGTTGTCGTAAAAATAATCCTTTATATAAATCGCTCCTTATTAAGATACTTTGACAGATTCCATTCTTCTTTTCATTTCATCTTCTAAAGCTAATACTTGATCATAATACTTATCTAATTCTTCATCAGAAGCTCTTACAACGCTTGGTGCATTTCTTATTAGATATTTGTATTTAGATATTAATTCGACTGGCAATAAAGATTGAAGTTCTGGTTTTTCCATATTAGTTCCACTCCTAACATGATAATTTTTTACCTATTCGACTGCTTCGACCTTCACTTCTGCATATTCAAAAATCCATTGATTCACTTCTTCTTGGAATTCTTCCGTATCGACAACATAATTGAGAAGGTTTTGAGCAACTTCTTCTACTTTCCCTTCATCTAAAGCGAGGGGAGTGCTTCCTTCATGTTGTCGTTCGTTATTGATTTGTTCCAAGTCAGCTTTTACTCGATGAATGAAATACTCATATAACTTTTGAATATGTGGTTGATACATAATAAATCCTCCCTGTAAAAACCTATATTGTTCTCTTTTTAACCTTAACGATTCAAAATATATTTGCGATAATGCTTTAGTGTTTGACTAACCTGATCAGGATGATTTCTGATGCGATGGAAGGTATCCATTAGGCTCTGTTCACTGATTGGAGGTTCTCCTAAGTCCTTCGCCACATCATTATTCAGTTCACGAATAGCAATCAAAAGCAATTTATCACGCTTTTTTATCTGACGTTTATTCAAAATCCATCATCCTTTCATCAATGTATATTGCCCATTCAATATATCGTTCCAAGTTAAACCGAAAGTTCCGAAGTGTTTCCATTGCAAGTCTTGAAAATCCGTATTTTTATCGACTTCTACGGCTTTTCCTCTATGATGGAACAAGACTTTCTTTCCACTTTCAACTGCTTCTTTTGCTTCTTTCCAATTCAACATCTTTCCTCACTCCTTTTATGGAAGTTCCCAATTTCCATAAGACCATGTATTGACATGTTTCTTACAGTCCTTACAACGAACTTGATATTCCACACAACCTAAATTCTCATATATATGACCATAATCCTCTAAGTTTTTACTGTCACAATGTAGGCATTTCAATGGTTGACCTTTCTCATTGATATAACCTTCTTTTTCTAAATGGTCGATATATTCTTCAAATGTTTGAAATTTCATATAGACACTCCTTTATGAATAGCTGATAAGAAGAAACTCCTTAGAACAGGGAAGTCCTAAAGAGTTTCTATGAAAACCTTATCCAAACACAACGTATCGTTTTAAATCAAAAGCGTTTTCTCCAAAGGTATCTTTTAGAGCTTTTGCTTTTGGTGTTAAAGTGAACACAGCCGACCAATCCAGAATGAAGAACGCACCGTCAACTTCATCGTAGCAATCGCCTTCTGATTCGTTGTCGTGATACCCAACTAAAAGTTCAATACCCGTTTTTTCTTTGAATGCTTTTAGTAGATTTTCAAGTAAAGAAAAAGCTTCTTTCGCTTCATCTTCATCTAATCCATCGACATAGGAATCATCTGTTGAATAAGCACGAGCCAATTCATCTAAGGAACTTTCATCTTTTTCTTCAAAGAATGATTGAATTTGTTCCCATTCAGTCGGAACGATTTCCTGTAATTTTTCTTCCTCAATTACAACTTCTAAACAAGCTACATGTCCCATTGCCATATGCAATCTCTCCTTTTTCGATATAAATGAACATTTACCAATTTATTTAAAGAACCTTATATTTTAGTTGAAAGTGGTTTGATTTATGCGGAATAATCTTTTGCGGGCAGATGTTTTACGAGTTCTTCGGGCGTTCCTTCACAGATATAGGAACAATAACCGTTTCCTAAATCCCAAGTAGCAATTCGAATCTTTCGTTCTTTCCATTCCCAAATCCACGTTCGGTAACAATCTAAGACTTCTTGTGGAAGGTGAGGGTACACATCATCAATTTTTCCTAAACAAACGAATTCTTCTGGAATTTCCATGTCTTGCTTTATACGTTTTACTTGTTTTAAAACTTGTTCTTTTGTTAATGTCATGGGGGAATACCTCCAAATTGTAGATATTATAAGGGAGAAGGGGAGAGCTTAACGCTGACTGGCTCTCCACCCGTTTGCTTCGGCTTCTTCTTTCGAACAGAAATAGCGTTCACCTTTAGACGTATCAATGTCGGTACTTTCATAGAAAGCACCCCCTGGAACATGATAAATTTTGTCCCCTTTAGAATTGATATTTCCTTTGATGTTGCAATCACTGTCCTTAGCAGAAGGAGTCGTGAAGGATACATCTTCCTGTTTTTCTTCAATAACATTAGAATTAAAGCCCTTGTCTGTGGCATAATTCTCCACACTCCAAATGCCAACCGCCTTGTTTTGTGCTTCCTTTTGAATCTCGTAATAACGGTCTACATATTTTGTGTTCGGAGCATATACATAGGCAACTCTTGCCAATCCATTTCGAAGTAGCTCTTCTTGTACGCTTTTTCCATCAATATAAACATACATCAGTAAGCGACCATATTTATCTCGTTCACCTACATCTTTTTCCAGTTGAACGGTTTTGCCTTCTAATAGATTTATTACAAAGTCTTTTGCTTCTTGACCAAACGGCTGTTTCCCAAGTTTCGGGTGAGAGGTCTCAGGTGTATCTACGAGCAAAAAACGAACTGTTTCAACGCTTTGACCAATTTTAACTTTTATCGTGTCCCCATCTACGACTTTTTCAACAGGGGCATCAAGCAATTGTTTTGCTTCATTCTGAACATCTTGTTTTTCTTGAACGGTTTCAGTTTCTTTTTTATTAGAAGAAGTTGTTTCATTATGTTTTGTTTCTTCTATATTAGAAGGAGTGTCGGGTTCAACATCAGGTTGTACTGTATTGGCTCCGCATCCTCCAACAAACAATACTGTAAGTAAAACAACAATGCTACCAATCCATTTTTTCACTGTTTTCCACCTCAACATCTTTATTGTTTCTAACTTTATTCTACTATTCGTTTATATTTTTGTCAATTATAATTTACCAAATAAGGAAAATAGTTTAATATAAATAGTGAAAGGGATATTTTTGTCTATCATAACAGAAAGGAGGAATCTGTTATGCAGTTTCATTCAAAGCAAGGGAAAATCGCCATCATTATTTACGTTGTTTTAATCCTTGGCATTTATTTGTTCTATGCCCCGATGGGCTTTTGGTTATTTTGGACAGGGGAGGGGACACGCTACTTGTTTTTTAGCATGGGTTCCTTGTTTGTTGGATTTACCTTTATTCAAAATGTATTCAGCAGTAACTATACAGTGATATTTCGAGAACATGAAGTATCGTTTAAGCGTTTATGGATGAAAGAAGTGCTTTCGTATGAAGACATCGAGCAAATCCGTTATGTCAAAACAAGAGCTAAGATGGGCTATGCCTATACAGTTGAAGTAAAACGGAAAGACAAATGGAGTTCTCTCTACTTTTCTACTACATTTTTACAGAATACGAAAGAACGGGAAAGTTTTAAACGAGCTTGGAGAAAACACGCTAATATGAATTTTAAACACCGAAAGGGTTACTTTCTTTATTAATGTGGATAGGAAGTTGGTAATAAAAAAGGGACATTTATTTTATGCCCCTTAACTATTCTTCTTTATTAAGAAGATATTGAAATTGTTCTTCTTTGGAATTTACCTTTATGAGATCGGCTTCTACTTCGTTGCCATTTGCGTATTTAATGGTCATGGTTTCATCTGAATCAAAATCGCTGATATAGTACCCTGCGTATTCAGGTTGGTCACGCAAATCCCAATACGTTCCATTCTCATAATACAAAAGGGTTAAGAACTTATCTTGATTGAAATAGGTAGCATAATCAAATTGTAGGTCTTTGTTGAAGTGTACTTCCACATGATCTCCTGATTCTGCATGACGAAATGGAGTGACTTTTTCATCAAATGCTATCTTAATAGCTTTTGTCCTTCCATCGAATTCACTATAGTAGAGATTACTATTTTGTAGCAAGTCAATCAGATGGTCATACGTAAGACCGTTTTGAATGTCTATGTATATCTGTTGCAATTCATCGTATTCGATAGAAACTTCCAGTTCTTTTTCCACTTTTTCTTCCTGCTTCTGCTCTTCTGTTTTCTGCGACTCTTCTGATTGCTGTTCAGTTTCTTTTGGTTGAGATTGGTCTGTTTCTTCCATTCCACATGCAGTAATAAACAGTAAAGATAATAAGCACAGTATCAAAGCTCTTATCTTCAAAAAAGCACAACCCCTTTCGAGAATTATATTTTAAGTTTTCTATTTACAATTATAACAAAACACTTTACAGAAGGGAGTTTTTAAAATGAATGAACAACCTATTCAAAAAAAGAAGTCTAAATCTAAAATCCTATCATTAGTTGTTTTTTCATTACTTTATCTGTTATGGTAGGCATAATAGTTTTTAATCAACAAAAAGAAAAAGAAGTGTTAGAAACTCTAACCACGTTCCAACAAAATCATCCAGAAATTGAATTTCCAACAGAGTTTGATTTAAAGAAAGAGAAGAAGTGGGATTCAGGAATCGTTCAATATAAATTAAAGAGTGATAAAAAAGATTACTATGTTCAAATAAAAGAACAAGAAGTCGTAAAGCTGTTCACGAAAAAGCCTGATGCACAATTGTATCCAGTTGTATCCAATAATGTTCAGAAGGAAACAACGATTAAAGATGGCATTAGTCAAGCCGTAGATGGTGTGAAGTCATGGTTTACGAATGAAGAGAAGCCAAAACAAGAAGAGTCAGCTTCTATACCTGTACCAACAGAGCCAAAAGAAATGAGCAAAGTGGAATATACGATTACCGTATCAAAACTATTAGGAGAAGCTCTCATTAACATTGAAGACTCTCAAATGATTGTGGAATCTCCTGAATTAACGAAACAATCCATCGAGGAAGCCACTCAATTGTTAAATGAATCTATTGAGCTGTATGAACAGTTAATCAATATCGTTCCACCCGAAGATTGGAAAGTTCTGCATGATAATATCGTAAAGGTCTGGAATGAATGGATTATCGGAGAACAAGGGTTAATTGATCAAATGGAGAAAGCGTGGGGTGCTACAGCCGATGAGCGACAACAAGCTTGGGAAGTAACAAAGGAAAAGAGCAAAGTTGTCGGAGAGTATAGTTTTAAACTTGGCGAATTAATCCTTCAATTCCTTGGAGAACTAACAGGGTTTTCAAATTAACAATATAAAGGAGGGTTTAAATGAAAGGATTTTTAAGAGCCATTTATTTGTTGTTTCGTGCATTCGTCTTTATTTTATTTGTCTTATTATGGGGTTCTGCCTTTATTCAATTTGTCGGGGAAGGAGATATTGGAGGAGCAGTTCTATGGATACTTGTTGGAACAATGTTCTACTTCATCATCTTCCGCTTATTCTTACGAAATCCGAATAAAAAACAGGGCTGTTCTTATCGAAGTCATTCATCAAGAGGAGATTCCTTTGATTCCTTTTGGGATTCCAGTGATAGTGGCGGTTCCTCTGACGGAGGAGGAGACGGTGGCGGAGGAGATTAAAAGTCACACAAAAAAGCAACAGAGAGATACTGTTGCTTCTACATAGAAGTTTTATTTTGTTATGACTTTAATTTTATTAAACTTTTAATACAGCACTTTTTAATTTAGATAGTAAGGGGTGCTTTTCCGCAAAAGCTCTTTTCTTCTTGTAAGTTTCATAATGGTTTCTTGTAGTTACATAGCAGTTTTCACTTTCTTCAAATAATTCTTCGATGTCTTCACCACTAACGTCATTTTCTAATAGAGAATCATTTAATTTATTTGCTTTTTTAGCAAAAACGATAAGGGAATGAATAGCTTTTTGTAAATCAGCCGATTCTTTTTGTACGTTTTCTGGTAATTGAGAGAATAAAGCCTGCATTTCTAATCCAACTTGTTTCGTTTTTTCAAAACTTGCTTCAAAATTCACGCTAACTTCGATATCTATAACGGAGAGCCATAGTTTTAGTTGCTGTTCAAATTCAAACTCTATCAAAGTAAGGGTATGGGAAGAAAGTTCTTCTAATTTTATTGTTTCCATATCACAATGCCTCCTTTTTTTATTCTTATATTGTATAGAGGAATAGTTTTGTAGATAATTAAATTAAAAGGGCATTCCCAAGTCATTATTAGACTTTAGGAAGCCCTCTTTTTTAGTTGTGTTCTACAGTTAATCCCATAAACATAGAAAGGTTTCCTGTAATTTTCTCGCCAACTCGCAAGAATATTCCTGCGGGTGTCCCTCCAATCGCATGTGAGCCGATCAGAAGTTTTCCATGATAATCTCCATCCCATGTTCCGATTGCTTGGTCAGGCATTTCGATATATTGTTGATAGATTTTATCTTGCTTGTAGTAGTATTCTGTTTGGTCTTCTGCCATTACTGCTTCTCGCTCAATAATAGATACACCTCCACCTTCTCTGCCCCAAATTGGTTTAGATACATAGGCTGATTGAGAAGAAATAAAACGTTCAGGAGAGAAATACGTTGGAAGGAAATATCTTTGGATGATTTCTTTTTCTTCATTTGTGAAGAGAGGAGAGTCTTGTTCGTACAATTCCCAAATAAGAGCGAGTACCGTTTTTGTCTGAATTAAAAAGGCACTTGGAGGGTTGATTAATTTTACCTTGTTTTCTGCGACTAAATTTAAAAATGTCTCGCCAATTCGATTTCCTTCATCATCCACATCGTTTAGTAAGAACTCTAAAGGATATAAGCGATATAAAAAGCGAATAGGTTCTCCCTGTGGAGAATACAATCCATCCTCTGACACGATAATATCTGCAATATCAACATACTCAGTTAGTGGATGATCGCAATGCTGTTTGATGAACATGGTCGTGTTGTGGTCTTCCTCATGCCAACCGAATGAAGTGAAAAAGATTTTATCCTCTTTTTGAATTTGATAGTCGGAAATGATTCGTTTCCATGCATCTTGAATCTTTTCTTCAATCGTATTTGGGTGTGTAACACCATGCTTTTCGCAAATAATTCGATTTGCAACGGAAGGTTCCATCAGTCCAGTTGGGGTATCGACATTTGCTTCGATTAACTTAATTTGGTCGTTATGAAGGATCAAGTCATAGCGAATGAAATAACTAAACAAGGAATTACCTTGTTCTGCAAAAATGGCTTCCACAAGAGGATAAGGGATTTTTAACTTAAATAGAAGTTCTCGATTGTCTCGAATGTTTTCATAGGTTTTCTGAAAAATATGGGTGATATGAGCTGTTGCGAGCTGAATATCGTTCCAAATAGGTTCGTTCATGACATAAAGAGAAGGGGACATATATTGATTCCATTCATCATTTTCGAGCAATGAAGACCAAGTAAATCCTTCTTTGTTCATTTTCTCTACTAATTCGAACCAGATTTTCATATATTCTTCTTGTTGAAAATTTGTATATAATTCTAATTTTTGTCCTACTGACATAGATTTCATCCTTTCATCATCATGTAAAAGAAACAAGCTTTATGAGCTTGCTCCAGAAGTTGTACCGCTTGCTTTGCCAAGTCCACTGCTACCTTTTGAATATGAAGAACTTCCTTTTTGCGTAGAAGAGTTTCCTGGAATGATCGGCACAAAAGAAGAATCATGATCATCTATTTCTTCTTTCTGATTAGAATTTGTTGTTGTCTTGATAGGAGATGGAGATTTACCAACACCACATCCCGATAGTACCGATAACGATAAGCCTAAAGCTGTAGCCATGGATACATATTTTTTGTGATTCATTTTCATATCGTGACACCTCTCTTTACAATCAAATAATGTTCAATTAAAGTTATACACGAATTCGTTGTTTATAGTCAATGGATTTGAAGGAATTTCTTGAATATAGTCAAAAATTTGATACAATTGTATATATAGTCAAAGAGTTATGTTTAGGAGGAATATTACATGAAACAGGTAATTGTTATGCGAACAGACTTAGGTATGAGAAAGGGAAAAATGATTGCCCAAGGTTCCCATGCATCGTTAAAGATCTTTTTGGATCGGATTGTCCCGACAGAATGTTCCAATTCCTATCAACTGACATTGACCGATGAAATGAAAGAGTGGATGATGGGGAATTATAAAAAAATTTGTGTAGGTGTCCCGTCAGAAGAAGAGTTAATGGATATTTTTGAACAAGCAAAAGAAAAGGATTTACCAGTAGTCCTGATAACCGATAGTGGATTAACTGAGTTTAAAGGAGTTCCAACAAACACATGTCTTTGTATAGGACCGTCTCATGAAGCTCTCATTGATGAGATAACAGGTCACTTAAAATTGTTATGAAGATAACTGCAAAAGAGGTGAAAAGACATGAGTTTTATGGCATATAGCGTATTCGTTATATGTATGACTTTGATAACCTTGTTTTCTATCAAAAAGTTTCACAAAGGAAAGAAGGTTATAATCCTTATCTACGTCATATCAAACTTTCTTTATCTTTTGTGGAGAGGATTGTTCACGATTCCAGAATCGGGGTTACTGTCTATTGCGTTAGGATTGATTTTGTTTGGTTCTGAAATCGTTGGCTATTTACAGTCATTAGTGTTTTATTCAATCGTGTGGAAACCGATGAATCGAAGAGTCATCACAACAGAATTCATGGAAAAGAAACCTACTGTTGATATATTTATTGCCACTTATAACGAACCCCTTAACGTTCTTCGAAAAGTTGTTGCCTCTTGCACCTATTTAAAATATCCGAAAGAGTTAGTTCAAATCTATATCTGTGATGATGGTAAAAGGGAAGAGATCAAAGAGTTAGCGAAAGAGTTTCAAGTTCACTACCTAACCCGAACAGACAATGTTCATGCAAAGGCAGGGAACTTAAATCATGCTTTAACTCAATCAAATGGTGAAATCGTTGTAACATTAGATGCTGACATGGTTGTAAAATCCTCATTTTTAGAACGAACGGTTGGATATTTTTCAAATCCCAAAGTCGCCTTCGTTCAAACCCCGCAAGCCTTCTACAATTCAGATATTTTCCAATACAATTTATTTGCTGAAAATAAAATACCAAATGAACAAGACTTTTTTATGAGAACCTTGCAGTCTGGAAGAGACCGATATAATTCAATTGTCTATGTCGGAACGAACACTTTGTTTAGACGAAGTGCTTTAGAAGAAGTTGGCGGTTTTGCAACAGGCGTGATTACAGAAGACATGGCAACGGGTATGTTGCTTCAAGCAAAGTACAAATCCGTATTTATAAATGAAGTATTAGCAAGAGGATTGTCCGTAGAATCATGGGAAGATTTGATTAAACAACGAGACCGTTGGTGCAGAGGGAATATTCAATGTGCGAAAAAATGGAATCCATTAACACATCCAGGATTATCACTCATGCAACGGATCATCTATACAGATGGCATTTTTTATTGGTTCTTTGGTTTGTTCAAAATGATCTATATTGTAGTTCCTTTGTTTTTCCTTATTTTTGGAGTTTATAGCTTGAATGCTACGATTCAAGAAGTGGTAAAGTTTTGGTTGCCTGCTTATATCTCTTCACAAGTTGCGTTCAATGTTATTGCGAATGAAAAAAGAAGTGTGATTTGGACACATATTTACGAAACAGCAATGGCTCCATATTTGGCTATTTCGGCAACTCTTGAAATGTTTTTTAGCAAGCAGTTCAAGTTTAAAGTAACGCCAAAAGGAATTACGAATCAGGAACGAACATTTAAGTGGAAGGTTGTAACCCCTCATATTGTTTTGCTTGCATTGTCTATTATTGCTTACGTTCAGGCAGGTCGATATTTGGGAGAAGCAAATAATGAAACAGAAATGATTGTAATTAATCTGTTTTGGGTAACGTACAACTTAATTGGAATTGTTACTTCTATTCTCATTGCTTTTGAAAGACCGAGATTCCGTCACTATGAACGCTTTCCTGTCAATCTAAATGGTCAACTAAACAGCTCGATAGAGTGTAAGGTTGTTGACATGAGTGAAACGGGAGTACGTATTCAAGCATTTCGATTCCAGGATTTCAAGCCCATAAAAGATGGAGAGTTTATTCTTTCTATCAAAAACCTTCAATTAAAAACAAAAGTTGTGTGGGCAATAGAAAAAAATAAAGTGATAGAAGCAGGACTAAACTTTATAGATTTACAAACAGAACAATATAGGGAAGTTGTAAAAATCCTATTTGATAACGAAAACTATTTTTATGACTTCGAACACACTCATAACGGCATTTTGTCGATCCTCCTTTCCTTCCTTAAAAACACGAAACGAAAACCAAAACCATACAAGAAAAGAAAAATTTCCTCGAATATTCTTCCTTCTCGACAACTATCTTCATAATATAAAATGTAAAAAAAAGAAAAGTAGGTGAGATGTAGCATGGATTACAGAAAGTTTTATGGCATCAAAAAGAGTCGTGTAGTCAGTGGCTTTGTGAAGTTTGCTATTATTATCTTTATCCTATTCTTTATCACATCTCTTTTTAGCAGGTAAATAGGATAATCAAAACGAGTTTTCTATGAAAATAGAAGGCTCTTTTTTTTGTTTATTAAGTTTTTATAAGCAATAAAAACATAATAAAATCTACAAAACTATCTATAATGTATTAGTTTTTATAAACAAGGTTTTTTAAATAAAAATTTTTTTAAACAGGGAGAGATTTACTTATGGAAAAACTTATTGCAGGAAACCAACACATCTACATTTTTACATTAAAGGAATATCTTTCATTTTACAGAAAAGGAAAAATTTCAACAGAATTAATATCTGAAGGTCAAAACATTCAACGAGAAGATGTATGGAATTTAACAAAGAAAACGGGCTTAATAGAGTCGTTTTTACGTCAGGATAAAGGGTATATTATTCCTCCATTGTTTGCAATTGAAAAGAACATCAATAATTCTAACGTATTTGAATTAGGTGATGGCAAACAAAGAACATTGACAATTGTAAATTTCATCAACAATCAGTTTAAGTTAGGAAAGCTATCGTATGAAGGAGTGGATTTGTCAAAAAAGTGTTTTGATGACTTAACGCCAGAACTTCAAGAAAAGCTGTTAAAGTCTACGATTACAGTTGTAGCAACTCCTTATGTTTCAGAAAGTCAAGTGCAAGAAGTATTTACTCGATTAAATGATGGGGAAAGATTACGAGGCATCGAAAAACTTCGAGCAAAACTGGCTAAGGAACTACCTTTCTTAACGGAGATTGCAAATTCATCTTTCTTCATTGAAACCCTTCAATACAAAGATGGAGAACGTAAACGATATGCAGATATTGATTTGGCTTTAAGTATTGTCATGCAAGAATATTCACTTGGTACAGACTTGAACGTGAAGTCAAAAGAAAAGTTTGCTAAAGACTTAACGGAAAAAGTTGAGTTAAAAGATGATTTTAAGAAAAAAATCATAAGCAAATTAGACTACATGAACAAGATATTTGTTGGAGCAAAAATTTCGGACAAAGATAAGAAGCTTGTTAAAGATGTAGTTTTAAGCAATCCTAATCGAATTATTATGTATATGATTATGGAAGATTGCATCCAAGAGGGTTATGACCTTCAAGATATTCATGACTTCTTTTATGATTATTACGTTACTAAAGGATTCCACTTCAAAGATGTAGCAAATACAGGATCTACTTCAAACAAGAAATCTATTGAAAAAAGATATACGCATCTTAGAAGTAAATTAAAAGCTTATATGAGATAAGTATTGAGATTATCTCCAATTTCCATGGAAAGAGCCAACTTAAAGGTTCTTTCTATGGTTTTTATGAAAAGGCAGTGTTTTTAAAACAAACATATTTTATTTAATAGGTAAACAGTAATTGTTAAATTTTCAGGAGGCGTTTTGTTATGCATAAAACTTTATATATGGTATTTATTACGTCAAGCAGTTCAAGAGTTCCAGTAGAGAAAGTGGATCGCAAACATTTCTTAAGAAAGGGTAGCTCAAACTCTATGTTGCATTTTTATGATCAACATTTTGGAAGTGCCAAGCCTTTGTTTGTTTCAAAAGACCGATACAATGCATTTCAATCGGTTGTTCAATCTGCAAGAACAAAACTGGAACAATATGCAGTCAAAGAAAAGAAGGGACAAAAACAAAACCTTTTTTATATGACGGAAGAAATTATTGATGAATATGAATTTTATTACAAGCAATTTGAAAGAAAGTTTGAACAATTATTAGAAGAAATGAAAAATGAGTACGAAAGTGACAAGAAAAAATTCTTAGAGGGTGTTGGAGAATTTATAGATGATCCAATCGAAAAAGATAAGGTTTTGAAGATTACGGAAGCAGAAATCGTTTCTGTAAGAAGCCTTTTAAAGAAATTTGAGATGGAATTTGTGAAAATTCCACTTGAAGATGTGAAAATCTCTAAGCATTTTGAATCTTTATTTATACAAAAATCTATTCACAACGCTTTAGATTTATTAAGTTCTATTAATAAAGCATTTGATAGCGGTTTACCTAAAAAGATGAATAGAGCATTGTTTTCTACTTTTAATGAAAAGATGGAGAAAATTAATTTGTTTAATATTACGAATAATAAATCACTACAAGATGTTATTAAAGATTTTTATTCAATCAAAGATTATGAAGGCAAAGGAACTGCAACGGCTACTCTTTTAAAGGAAATTAAGGAAGAGTTACGTGCATTAAACAATGAATATTTATGAAATCATAGGGGCTTCTTTGCCCCTATTTGTCATTTTTAATTTACATAAACGCATGTTTAATATATAATGATTATGAAAAGTGGAGAAGGATGTGATAATATGGAGTACGTATTAATAACCATGAAAAGAGGAAATCAATTACATAGTTGTCGAGAACGGTTCTTTAATGACAGTATTGAATCAAAAGTAAAGGATTCTATTTTAAGGTTCTATCAGAATCATTCTATTGAAGAAATACGTGGAAAACATGATCTCATCTTTTGGAAAAAGCCACCGAGAATTCGAAAGTCTAATGGATTACAGTTTTTAGAATATTTACATTGTCCAGGTGGATTAAAAGAATACAAAGAAGAGTTATCGAAAATATATTACAAAATGAGGTACGCCAATAGACCGAAAGATGAAGTAATAGAAGAAGGGATTCCCTTTGATAAAGATCCCGATTTTGTTGTGCAAACGGAAGAAGGGGAAAAGTTCCTGTTTTTAGATTATCACGAACTGGCAAGTGACCATCCGAAAACATGGCTATTTGATTTAGATGAGGACATGTTGATTTATAAAGAAGCAGGAGAAAATGGAAAAGTAGAACATTTCAGCAGGAATTCAATCATGTACTAAAAAGCATCCTTTGAGGTGCTTTTTTTTATGAAATTAGGACTCGAACAAACTTCGACCAATCTTCTATTCCTCAAATAGATGTTATTGTTTATAGTCAACGGTATAACTCAACAAAACGAGGTGTTACCGTTGCGAAAATTTGAAGATTATTTTGAACCGTTTAAGGACAATTATCCAGTTATGGTTTTAACGCCAAGAACAGAGCAAAAAATCTATTACTTTGTGCGAGATATAACAAAAGCAAAATCCAAAGAGAAGCTCCATCAGATTGACAATGATCGAGAGCGAAAACGATGGACAACAGGTGTGAGTGGGGAACTTGCCGTTGAAAATTTCTTGAAAGTACGATTTTTTGATTGGCGAATTGGGGAATCCCACAAGTTCAATTCCCCTGATTTACGGAAAATCGGATTAAACATTGGTATTAAGACAGTGGAATACGGAAAATTCCCTGTCGTTCATAAAAATAGCAAACGACCAGAAATTATTGTCGTGAAAGAGGATAACCGCTTCTTTATATGTGGTTTAGCTACCGTTGAAGTGTTAAACACTTATACTGATGATGACCTCATTTTAAACCCCAAACTTCGAGCCAGAAATGTCAAAACAGGATTTTATGGCTTCGAACATCTCATTCCATTCTCCTCTATTGAAGAACTCAAACAAATACTCTATATTCAAACAAATTCCATGTAAATTAATTTTATTTTTAAAAAGATGTAAGGATGATTAAAATTGAATAATTACCAAAATGTAAAAAGTAAAGATGATCTGTTATTAGTAAATAATAAAAAGGAAAATAAGATGAACATTCTTTTAGCAGGTTCTCAAAAAGAAATTATTGGTTCTATTTATTATTGTGTTGGCTTGAATATGTTAGAAGAGGTCAATATCCCTTTAGAATCAATTGAAGTAATAAAAAATCTTCTTAAGAGGTTTAAAAAACCATTATTGATAGAAAATTTCTTTCTTTATGAGGACTATAGAGGGAAAGGTTATTCTAAGAGAATATTAGAATCTCTTGATGACGAATTGAATAAAGAAAATATAGATTACGTCTTTTTATTCCCATATCCCTTATATTGCAACAATGAGCATGAAAGACTTAAAAGATTAAAAGTATTAATTCAGTTGTATAAAGATTGCGGGTATGAATTACAAGGAGCTTTTGAAAGTCTGAATTCACCGATTCCAATAGGTGTGATATATGGAAAAGAATTGGCTGACAGAAATTAGAATCTTTACTAATCTTCTAAAAAAAACTAACTACAGCATTATGGTACTGATATTTTGAATGGTGTTTATTGGAATACCTTCTTTTTGAGTGTAAGATTAATTCTTGCACTTTTTTTCTTTTCACAAAGTATTAATATATTCTCAGTCGATAAAGAAAAAATATTTACTATAGTGTATGATTTTAGTATGATAGGAATATACCATTGTTCTTCCTATATATTTTTCTTAGATATAGAAAAAATTTTGGTATCATTACATTAGTTTTAAAACAATAGGAAGGATTGACCAAGATGTATGGCGAACGGTTGGCTTTAAAATCTCGTTTAGATGAATTGAATCATGCAGAAGAGAGAATCATCCGTCAATTCCAAGAGGAACGAGAACGCATTTATGCACGATTGAGAAAATTAGATGAAGAAGAACGTTTTGTTTCCAATTCCACATTAAATGAAGTGGAAGAAGTAGTGTCTATAGACAAACCCATTCACCAGGAAGAAAATGCTCAAAAACTTGTAGAACAAGCTAAAAGTGAATTGCGAGAAGAGTATTCATTACTGCTTCAAAACTTATCAACGCAATTAATTGAAGCAAAAGAAGTTATTGCTACATTTACAAAAAAAGAAAAAGAGCAAACTGATTCAGCTCAACCGAAAGCAGAAAATAAGAGAAGCCGTAGAAATAAGAAAAAGAATGAAGATTTTTCAAAGCTATATGAAGAAGCACTAACATTCTTAAAACACCAAACTGCTTCTGTTCAATCTTCTGATATTAAAAAAGAGGTTGAGAGCAAGACAGGTGTTGAAATCACTAATATGACGAACTTTATGACACGTTTAATGAAGCTCTATCCAAATATTGAGAAGCCTTATCGTGGACAATATTTATATAAAGAAAACTCCGCATCCAAAAATGCAGAAGTAGTAGAAGTATCAGAAGAAGAAATCAGAGAAAATACTGCTGTTGTATAAATAGATACATAGCCAACCCTTTATAGTTTAAATGGTTGGTTCTTTATTAAACATATGCGTCTGAATATTCCCTCTTTTTAGTTAGTTTCTTAACTTTATAACCTCCTAATTGAACACTACAAAGGATCCTCGATGTTTCCATCACCTATTATCACTTCACCATCCCCATCCATTCATATCATTGAATTAGAATCTGATGAAATAATTGCAACAGAACCATTGGAAAATGTTCGTCATTTCATCAGTGAATTATTAGAAGATCAAGAGATGACAAAAGATGCTTCCTTTGAAGTATTACAGGAATTAGCCAATGGATTAAGCTTTCATTTAGAGTTGAATGAATAGTAATTTCCTTGAAGCAATGAGATTACATATCTTGTTGCTTTTCTTTTCGGTAAATTTTTGTGGCAAAGAGAATAGAGGGAGAGTATTCCCCGTACAATAAAACGGTTTAACGAACCAAAATGATAAAAAAGTAGGTGAAATCAATTGAAAATGACAAAAATCCCATTAGCTCTGGCATTATCACTTGCCTTAGTCGGTTGTTCGAACTCGGACAGTCAAAATAATACAAAAGATGTATCGAATGAAAAACAAGAAATCGTAGAGAAAGAACCTGTAGCAAAAGAAAAGGAAGAAAAAGTAGACTTGACGCAACTACTTCCAACCGAATTAGAAAAAGACCTTCACTATCAAGGGATGGCGGAATTTGGTTATGGATTAAAGGTTCATCATGTGCAGGAAATGGATGGTGTTACCTTCTTATCATATAAGGGTTGGTTTGAAGATGGAATGGGCGGAGAACCTGAGAAGCGTGGCTTCTATATTGACTATTTGATCTCCAAAGATGAAATCTATCAGCAAATCAAAAATGTAGATACCGCACAGGACAAGCACCGAAGTACCATTTCTTCGATTATTCCTCACCAAATTGTGTTACAAGCTCCTTTAAAAGAAGGTCATTCCTGGACACAGGAGTTCCTGTATATCCCTGATGAAATTTATACCCTTGAAAACGTATCAAAAGAACCTCACTATTTAACGGCCGCTCATACGATTACCGACATTGATGATAACAATGGTAAGCCGATTTATACGGTAGAAACGGTAGTAGAGGGAGTAGAAGGATATTACAATGAGGTATATAAAGAAACGAAGAAGTGGGAAACAGGGAAAGGATTAATTTCTTTTGAGTCTACGATTCCAATGTTTGATGGGATGCCAGAAGATGATCCAGAAAGCATTTTAACCTTTGGCTATGGCATTTCAGAGTGGGAATAATGTTCTATTCCTAACTGAATAAAGAAGAGTTTAGTTTGTAGTTCCCATGAGATGTATGAATAAGGCATCTATTTGGGAACTATTTTTATTTATTTTTAATTAACCAGAATAAATAAAAATTAACCAGAATGAACTAAAATAAATCAACTTGAACCAAATTGAAACAAGAATTTTTTATGAACAATAGCCTCCATCTCTATATTTTTTAAAGACAAAGATTTCTTCCTGTTGTTTTTAAAAGCGTCTTGGAGGTGTAACTACAAATGAAACAGAAAAAATGGTTGATTTCTTCCTATATATTTATGGTTTTAAATCTATTAGATGCAGGATTTACAGACTTTGGATTAAGACATGGATTTGTAACAGAGGCGAATCCATTGATGGATTGGCTTTATCAATGTCATATTGGACTATTTTATCTCATTAAAATAATGTTCCCCATTCTATTGATCTATCTATTTCATAGCCATTTTCATATATTTGAAAAGAATAAATGGATTAGATTGATGTATATATTCTGTTTCGTATCTTATGTATTGGTTAGTATATGGCATTTCGTATGGATGGGAGCTGTTCTAATCCTAATTCACTGACGATACAAAAAGATCCCTTATGAGTTGTGACGAAGCACATCTTACAAGGGATTTTTTATTTGCTATTATCATCCATTTTCCAATAGGAATAAGCATCTACAAGGAATATTAATGTTGATACAACCATGATTGCTCTTCCCCAAAGAGTTAGACCTTCCAGGTTTAATTGACCACCAATAGAAATTAAATTAAGAATCAGTATAGCCCTTAAGCTAAATAACACTCGATATAGTTTATCACTATTCATACACATTCTCCTTTCTATTCTTATGTATAAGCCAAAAGGCTCCACCTGTTAAATTTATTAGAAATGAATAATAATGGTTTATTACTTTTTACGTTTGTTATTTTTCTTGGATTGCTTGTTTTTATTGTTTTTTGATTGATTGTTATTTTTATTTGATCTTTTTTGTTCTTGCTTTAACACAGTAAGCAAAGTAAACAAAGAAATGATTAAAGAAACAGAATTATTAACTGACTCAATAAAATCGGGTGCGATTAAATGCAATACAGTTATAATTCCAGTAACAGTTGCAATAATAATAAAAGTTTGGTTCATATATTTGTTCACCTCCTTAGAGCTTATTTGGTAGTAGGCAGTGGAGGTGAACTTCCCTTATAGGAAGTGTATAATCACCTCCCATAAGGGATTTTTTATTCCATTTTTTACTTCTTTCTTTTCCAACTTAAAAATCCATCGCACAAAATAATTCCCCAAGTCAGAAGAATAATGGAAATTCCCCAAGATTCCATTCCTTCATGGTAGACTTTGAATCCTAATGTGATGATGTTAACAATAAATATTAGTTTTAATCCAAGAAAAATGATGTTCCATTGTTTTTTATTCATAACTAAATCTCCTTTCCTTCTATCTTCACTTTTAATATATAAACCTGTTTAAAAATCATTCTGAAAATTCCCTTATTTATCTGCCATCTTATTTTATGCTATCAAACAAGGTCAAACTGATAATCTATTGGATTAACCACAACCCTCTGCTATATTGTTTATAGTCAATAAAACAATAAGCGAGGGATTGTAATATATGAGTACATTTCAAGAAAAAACAAGTTTAATCATGAAAACAGCCGATATTCTTCGAGGTGTATTTAAGCCTGAAGAATACGACAAAATCATCTTGCCAATGGTGCTTTTAAAACGTTTTGACAGCGTATTGGAAGATGTAAAAGATGAGATTTTAGAAGAAGCGGAAGACTTGAAGGATGCACCAGATAAAGAAGGTTCTTTAAAGGACTTATTTGGTCAAGTCATCAATGATTCTAAGTTCAATTTCAAAAAGTTAGAAGAAGACCATGAGCATATTAAGGAAAACTTTAAAGCGTATATTAATGGTTATTCAAGCAACGTGAAAAACATTATCCGAGCATTTAACTTTGAAGCCTCGATTGATAAACTTCACAAACACAATCTTCTCTATGAAATTATCCGCAATTTCAATCAAATTGACTTCCATCCTGATGTTGTCAGTAACAGTGAAATGGGTGCAATCTTTGAACAGCTTATCCGTTTATTCTCAGAAAATGCACTGGCAGGGGATCATTACACACCAAGAGAAGTTATCGCCCTCATGACAGAATTAGTTCTGATTGGTGATGAAGAACGATTAAAAGAAAGTGTCGCTATTGATAGCTATGATCCGACTTGTGGAACGAACGGCATTAACTCTGTATTCCAAGAAAAGATTAAAGAGAAAAATCTAAATCTTAAAGTTTATGTATATGGTCAAGAAATTAACGAACAATCTCATGCAATTGGTCAAGCTGACCTTTTACTTCGTGGGGAAGATGAAAGCAATATTAAGCAAGGTAACACCTTAACAAATGACCAATTCCCAAACGAAACGTTTAACTATATCATGGCGAACCCGCCATATGGGATTACCTGGAAAGCCTTCCAAAAGGAAATTGCTGATGAGCATAAGCAAAAAGGGTTCAGTGGTCGTTTTGGTGCAGGTTTACCACGAACAAGTGACGGTTCCTTACTATTCGTACAGCACATGATTTCAAAAATGAAGCCAAATGACAGTAAAGTAGCAGTTGTCTTAAATGGTAGCCCGCTATTCACAGGTGATGCAGGTAGTGGAGAAAGCGACATTCGTAAATGGATTCTTGAAAATGATTTGTTAGAAGGTATTGTAGCTTTACCAACGGATTTATTCTTCAATACGGGCATTGCTACGTATATCTGGATCTTAAACAACCACAAGCCTGAACATCGAAAAGGAAAAGTACAGCTTATCAATGCGGTAGATTTCTTTGAGAAAATGGCAAAGAGTATGGGCAATAAGCGTAAAATCATTTCTCCTGAACAAATCCAAGAAATTCGTGATATGTATGAAAAATTCGAGGAAAACAAGTTTTCTAAAATCTACGACAACGAGTTCTTTGGATATCGCAAGGTAGAAGTAAGACGAACAAGTGATAAGAAATGGAAGGACACTGAACAAATCCCGATTCAAGAAGATGTTCAAGTTTATATGGAACGAGAAGTTCTTCCTCATATTGAAGATGCCTATATTGATGAAAGCAAAACAAAAATTGGCTATGAAATTAATTTCACCCGCTACTTCTACGAATACAAACCTCTCCGAAAATCTTCAGACATTCTTTCTGAATTCCTACAAATCCAAGAAGATAACGAAAAACTTATGAAAGAGCTATTCTCCACTGATTTAGGTGGTGATAGCCAATGATTAAATATCATTTTTCTCAAAATGAAATAGATAAATGTGAGGAGTTCGGCAGAAGAATAGCCTGGAAACATCCTCACTTCAAGGATAGTCGAAATACTGAAACGAGAACCTTTAATCAAGTAAAAGGAGATGTAACAAGGGGGAAATTAGCCGAAATTGCTGTTCACAGCATCTTAACAAAGAATCTTGATATGGCAGATATATCCCCGATAGATTTCAACGTTTATCCAAAAGGAGTGGCTGATCAAGGTGATATTGTTTGCAATGATTTAACCATAAGTATTAAATCATCTAAACCAATAGCAAGTTGCTTATTAATCGAAACTGCTCGATTTAGTTATGACGATAACAATACCCCTATACAAATCGACAATCAACCTCTACCCGATTACTTTACTTTCGTAAAAATAGACGAAGAAAAACGTGAAGCGATTATTTGCGGAATTTCTTCTTTTGAACACTTCTGGAACAATAAAACATTCCTTCCAAGAGGCATGGTCATAAATTATGTAAATGCACAAAAAGCCATGCTTGATAAAATCCCCGTTAATGAACTTCCATCCTCTAAAGGAGTCCCTCTTTTAGCCGATAATTTTGGTCTTCACATTAAACAACTTCAACCTTTTGAACCCACCTTATTTAAACCGAAACCAATGGAGCAACTTGAATTGATTTTTTAATTATAAACCGAGTGAAGCAGGGGGAAACCTCTCCTTCTAATATATGAATGGAGGTAATAGAATGCGAGAAATGAAAGATAGTGGAATTGAATGGATTGGAAAGATCCCAAAAGAATGGGTTATTGGAAGGCTTAAAATTGTAGCTGATTGTATGGATTCAAAAAGAAAACCTCTTAACAGCTCTCAAAGAGCAAATATAAAAGGCAAAATACCTTATTGGGGTGCTAATTCAATACAAGACTATATTAATGATTATTTAATAGATGAAGAAGTAGTTTTGTTAGGTGAAGATGGTTCTCCTTTTTTTGATAAGAAAAAGAATGTTGCATTTTATTCAAATGAAAAAATATGGCCGAATAATCATATTCATGTTTTAAAACCAAAAACCAATGTTGATGCAAATTTCTTAGTTCATTGGCTTAATACGGTAAATTATCATGACTATGTGGATGGATCAACAAGAGACAAATTAACTCAATCATCTATGATGAATATTAGAGTACCAATTTTATCCTTAGAAGTGCAGAAAAATATAGCAAATTTCCTCGAACACAAAACCTCTAAAATCGACTCCCTCATCTCCTCAAAAGAAAAACAAATTGAACTCCTCAATGAATATAAACAATCCCTGATAAGCGAAACGGTCACAAAAGGATTAAGTCCTGATGTAAAAATGAAGGATAGTGGTGTGGAATGGATAGGAGAGATTCCTGAACATTGGATAGTAGTAAAATCTAAACAGGTTTTATCATTTCCGACAGGAGAATTAATCAATCCAGAATTTCTTAACAAGGATGGAAAAGGTGTTCCTTATGTAAGAAGTACAGACTTCATTGAAAGTGGGAAAGATCCCTTATATTTCGATGGAGATGTTTCAAATTGTGTTTATGCCGAAAAAGGTGAGTATTTAATAAGTTTCAGAGGTTATAACAAGTCATGGGATGATGCGATATTAGGTCTGGTAAGTAATCTATCTTATGGAGTTCTTTCTGCTAATGTTCACCGAATTATAAGCAAAAATGATTTGATTATAAAAAGATATGGTGAATTTTATATGCAAAGTGGTTTTGTAAGAAACTTAATAATAGCTAATGCAGTTGGTTCTATAAGTTTATTTTCAATGAGATACGTTCCAAATCTTCCTGTTGTTCTGCCTTCAATTAAAGAACAGCAACAAATCGTAGAATTCCTCGAACACAAAACCTCTCAAATTGATACCCTCATTCAAAATTTCCAAAAAGAGATTGATAAATTAAAAGAATATAAGCAGAGCTTAATTTTTGAAGCAGTAACAGGAAAGATAGAGGTGAGGGATGACTTATGATCATTCCTCAAAAGAAATTTTCTGAAAAAGATTATGAAAAGAACAGTATTGCATTTGAGTCTTTAAAGAAAGAATTCGCCTTTCTGTATCCAGTTTTACGGATGGAGGATTATGGAGTAGATGTAGCTATTTATAATGGGAAAAGAGCCTTTGAAAAGAAGGTTGAACCACTTTGTTATCTGGAAATTGAATCTAAAAGCAATTGGAAAAGTTATGAGTTTCCATCTAATTTCCCCGATGTTCAATTTTTAGCGAAAAAACAAAAATTTATCAATATGGATAAAACAGTCTATTGGGTGCTATTTAATGATGACTGTTCTAATGCAGGAATTATTAATTTTAAAAATATAGTTACTTGTGAATTAGATGTTGTAAATTGTAAGAATGGGATAGGGGATGATTTCTTTTATAGAATTCCTAAAAAAGATATGATGTGGGGACTAAGTAATATTGAACGGTTTTTGATTCATGATGCATTTAAAGCGTTGAACCATTTCCATTCTTATAATACTTTAAAATAGCTATGTAGTAAGCCTAAAGGCTCCACCTGTCTAATCTCCTTAGAAATAAGAAAATTATTAATTATCTTCGATAGTTTCTTGTTCTGGCATTTCTTCTCATATTATTCCCTTTTCGATTGTATCCTCTTCTAACAATAGGTCTTCTTTTTCTCTCTTTCGGTTGCTGTTTTTCACTTTTATCCTCTTTATCCTTTTTCAAAAAATCAAAAAGAGTAAACAATGCAACTGGAAGACCAATTGTAGCATTAAGAAAGTTGTAAAGTTCTGGTGCGATAAAATTACACATCAACCATGTTATAATAATAATAGCTACGAATATAATATGCTGTAAGTTTCTCATTATTTGTTCACCTCCTCATTGTTTATTTAGCGGTAGGCAGTGGAGGTGAACTTCCCTTATAGGAAGTGACTATTCACCTCCCATAAGGGATTTTTTTATTTATTTTTTTCATCGGCTTTCCAGTAAAAATAAGCATCTACAAAGAAGATTGCAACTGCGATCAACATGATGGTCGTTCCCCAATTCGTCAATCCATCAAGTTTCATTCTTCCCCCTACAGATATTAAACCAAGAACAAGAATGGCTTTTATATTAAACAAGAACCTTAATAATTTAGATCTACTCATTTCTAATTCTCCTTTCAATACAATCTATACTGCATCATATATAAACCTGAAAAATGTCATTCATAAAATCCCCTAATTTATCTGCCATGTTATCTTATATACAAATTTTAAAAACTGAATCTTATTAAACATCTATTTACTAATGAAATCAGGGATAAAGCCTATAATATAGCGTATTTACATAAATAATTAGGAAGGAGGAATTTGCTTGAATAAAGCAGGAATGAAAGAAAATGATTTTCAAAAATATATTATCAACTATTTAACTACACATGGATATGAATTAGGGGATGTCCTTAATTTTGATAAAGATTTTTGTATAGATAGAGAGAAGCTCTTTTCCTTTTTAGAAAAGAGTCAACCTAAGAAAATGAGGAAACTAAAAGAGAACCAAACTTATCAGCATTTAATCATGCAAGCTATTAATAGAAAAGCCAAGAAAAGCAGTGTAATAGATGTTTGGAAAGACGGAGTGGAAGTAGACGGAGAACAGCTTGATTTAGCGTATTTTGCCCCAAACGACACTATTAATCCAGATTTACAGATTGCTTATGAACTAAACATCATTTCCATTACAGAGGAATTAACCTACAGTAAAGGTAATAAGAATCGCATTGATTTATGTATCTTTGTCAACGGGATTCCTTTTGCCTTATTTGAATTAAAGAATAGAGGAACGGGACAAAGCTATAAACATGGCATTGATCAATGGAAGAAGGATCGTGATGCTTCTGAAACCTTGTTTCAGCAAGTACCCGTATTTTTCTCTTTAGATAGCCAAGAGGCGTATTTAACAACTAATCTTCAAGGAGAAAAGACGTTCTTCTTGCCATTTAACAAAGGAAAAAATGGTGGAGCAGGGAACCCGATTGTTGAAGGGAAATACAGCACTCATTATGTATGGGAAGAAGTCTTCCAAAAAGATAATGTGTTAGACCTTATCAATAACTTTGTCTTTAAGGATGCAGAAGGAACCTTTATTTTCCCACGCTATCATCAATGGGAAGCACTTCGAAAAATCAAACAAGCTCTTTTAACAAATGGGAAACTCCAAAACTATCTATTTAATCACTCTGCAGGTAGCGGAAAGACCTATACTATTACCTGGTTAGCTTACCTGTTATCTAAGCTATTTAAAGATGGAAAGAAGTTGTTTGATAGTGTTATTGTCCTAACAGATAGAATTGTTTTGGATGCACAGCTTCAATCCAGTATCTCTCATATCCGTCATCAAAAGGGTGTTGTTGAAGTAATTGATCAAGACTCACAGCAGTTAGCAGACGCTATTAACAGCTCATGTCCAATTGTGATTACCACCATCCAGAAGTTTGCCTATGCGAAAGATAAAATTGCTACGGCTTCTGGCAAGAAACAATATGCGATCATCGTAGATGAAGCTCATTCGTCACAAACGGGAAAAAATGCACAATCCTTACGAGAGGCTCTTCATAAGAAAATAGAAGTAGAAAAGAAACAAGATAAAAACAATCATTTAGCATTCTTTGCTTTTACGGCCACTCCGAAGGAAGATACTCTAAGGCTGTTTGGCAGTTTTGATGAAGAAAAGGATAAATATGTTCCATTCCACGTTTACAGCATGAAACAAGCGATTGAAGAAGGCTTTATCTTAGATGTATTAAAGAACTATACCACTTATGAAATCTACTGCAAACTCCTCAATAATTCCCCGCACAATCCTATCGTAGATAAAAAAGAAGCGAAACGTATCATTCAAGGAATTGTGAAAGAAGAAACGATTCCAGATAAAACTCCGATTATAGTGGATCACTTCCATCAAAAAGCAAGACCACTATTAAATGGACAGGGAAAAGCGATGGTGGTTGCAAGCTCCATTCGTCAAGCAATGCTTTATAAGTTAGAGATAGATAAGTATTTAGAAATTAAAAAATATCCTTATAAGACAATTGTGGCTTTTACAGGAGAAACGAATGTAAATGGGAAAGATTATACGGAAGAAACAGCAAATGGCTTTCCAAGTTCCGAGATTGTTCAAAGGTTCAAGTCTGGTGACTACCACATCTTAATTGTCGCTAACAAATTCCAAACGGGATTTGATGAGAAGCGATTGGTTAGTATGTATATTGATAAAAGCATACGAGAGGTACAAGCTGTTCAAACATTATCTCGATTAAATCGGGTAATGAACGGAAAGGATCAGACGTTTATATTGGACTTTGCTAATAAAGTGGAAGAAATTCAACAAGCATTTGCTGAATTCTATGAAGGAGCTGAAGTTCCTGATGGTAGTTACTCTTATGAGACTTTATTAGAGTTAGAAAGAAAACTCCTTCATCGCTACCAAATTATTACGAAAGAGCAACTTGCTGATTTTAGAAGAATTCAACAAGCATCTAATAAAGATGAGAAGCAGAAACTTGTTTATAATGTCCTGCAAAAAAGCCAAGAGGTTTATGATAAATTAGGGAATGACCAAAAACAAGTGTTAATGGCTATTCGAGAATATGTGAAGATATTTAATTGGCTTAAATTAATCCGTTCTTTTGATAATGAAGAGGGAAGAAGATTGAGTTTATTAAACAGTATGTGTTATTGGTTGAATCGTTACCTTACGGCTTTAAATGATCCGATTGAAACAGAAAGAACCAAACGTGAAGTAATAGAGGGATTAATTGAAGTAGCGAATGTTCACATTTCGAAAAAACATGAAGGAAATATTGAAATTGATAAAACGGAGAAGGAAACTAAGAAAAAAGGAAGTATCGGTAGTTTTCCTTCAAAAGAAGAAGACTTCTTGAATCATATTCTTCGTGAACAAAATGAACAAATGGCAAGAGAGTTTCCGATGCTTCAATCTTTGTATAAAGACTATCCAGAAGATGTGAAATGGTTAATTGAGCATATAGAGAATCATAATGAAATCGAACGTTTCATTCACCTACTACCAGAAAAGCCAGAGCAAGTTATTGGAGAAGCCAAAAAGATTGGAATGCGTGGTTTGAGAGGATTTAATAAAAATGGGGAACTATTTAAGCAAGTAAAAGGTGGAGATGATAAATTCAAGGAATCACTATTCCAAGAAATATTAGATTATATCCGACTGAAATTCATTAAGTATAAAAAATAAAACAAATTATAAGACCATTTTTCGTTATAAAAAGGATCAATCTGCTTATTATAAATCAGTAACTTTTCTTTTTATTTTGTTAGCATATTGCATCACCCCTTTCATTATTTTTTGTTTTTGTTCATGGTCATTTTTAGACCTGCCCTTGTGAGTGCGTTACCACTCATAAGGGATTTTTTTTTGCACGAAAAAACGCCTGAACCATGCGGATCAAGCGTTATCATCCTTTGTTGTTTTACGCAATATTATTATAAATTGACATGCGAAATACAGTGGAATAAGGAAGGGTAGGGTAGCTAAAAAGGAGAGATACCAGGAGAATTTCATGAGGTAAAAGTAGCAGGGGATAGAAATTAGAGTTATTTCTATAAACATTCCATTATCTTTAGGTGGGGTATATTTGATTGCGAATAGAACAAATCCTATCTGAAACAGAATGAGTAATAAGCTTATCCAGACTCCTTGTATATTAAAGAAACCTAAATACCAATACAACAAACTAAGAAATAGTAGAGAAATGCTATAAAGAGAAGTATATTTAATAATCCGCTTCATTCTTTCACATCCTCTCCCACACTTTTCTGACTTAACTCTACGTTTTTATTAATAAAAGCAATTAGGAAAATGCAAATGAAGACAGTGAAAATTATTGAAGTGATATCATCTATAAATCCAGGAGAAAGAAGAGGTTCATTGAATATTCCATAGTAAACAGTAGGCGTAAGCATTTGGTATTCATCAAAAGGTTTGTCCAAATAGGGTTTTCTTAACTGAACTTTTCTATGAATAAGCATTAACACTACCTGAAGGATAGTAATGAAAATTCCGATCAAAAAACTTAAAATAGAAAAAAATGAAAAATAGTAAAAAGCAATTATAAAAGTTAACATGGAAAAGACGTATGAGTTTAAAATGACTGCATAAGATTGTTTTTCCAATTTATAAAACATATTAGTGAGTATAGTCTTCATGTTAATTCCCTCCTTTTTGTATTTTCCTACAAGACTATATGTAGAGAGAAGACAATCATCTTCTCATAAATCACACTGTTTTCGATACACCTTCGTAGGAACCTACTTATTAATTTCTAAAAATATACAATCCCGCTAAAGCAACATATCCATTAAGCAAGGAACCAATGAATAAGTGAACTTCAATACTAATGATAGCGGAAGTGATATTTGCAATTAACAACAAGAAATTCCAAATCATTCGCTTATGAGAGAAGAATGGTTTGTGCCAGGTATATTTATCTATTAAAATAATCGCAAATAAGTGTCCTACTGCGATCAATGGAAATAGAAATGGCATAACCTTTAACAATTGATATCCCCCAAAAATTCTTACTCCATTTAAAGCGAAAGTACGAAGATGTTTGAACATGTTGTGATTTTCACCTACCTCTCTATTCAAAACTCGAACAAATGAAGCAGGCATTTTTCTTCCATTGAGGAAAGAAAAAAATCTGCTCCTCAACGGAATACGACCTATATAACGTTATATCCAGTGTAATTTATGATATAATATCAACATACTTGTTTATTTTTATATTGGTTTAAGAAACGCCAATTTCTCAAACCAACACCTGTTGGATGTCGATACTGTTTAATTTCGGTACAGTTAAAAAGTCTAACCTATCAAAATCTAACACCTAAAAATGTGTTTCCGTCTTTTTTGTTCTGTAATATTTGATATGCAGAACTATGGAAACTCATTCAAAAAGAGGGCAACTCCAATGTTGCTCTTTTTTTGTTGTCTAAATAACGATATTAAATTACTCTTTTTCCACTATTAATAGTGGACATATAGATATCATCTATTTCTTTTTGGAACACATGTTGATCTTCTTTTGATAATCCACTTACATCAAACCCAATGCCTCCACCTTTCATCAAGGTATCCTGCATTTCCTGTATGGCATTCCTTACACTTTCTTTCGTATCTTCTACTTTTATAACTTTGTATCTGGACAAATATTGTTCACTCCTTTACAAAACTCTTTAATTAAAAGATAGAACACAACAAAATGGTCGTAAACAGAGAATCAGTGGTAGTAAGGTTTAGCAGGTTAATAAAAAACATTGATTTTTTATATAAAATTGTTTAATAGTTTGCTATCTTTAGTATATTTAACTTATAAACTGGCAAAGATGATAAGGAAATTAAAAGGAGAGGAATAGGGGGAACGAGATGTTTGAATTAATGAACGAAAAGATGAAAAGAGATTATCTCGATGGGAAATTGAAATTTAATAGAGGAAAAATCGTTGTTGGTGATGAAGAAATTACACTGTTGGAAATGAATAAAGGTGAAGTCATCACATCGAACTTTAGTCGTTTGGTTAAAGCTATGAAGGAAAACGAGAAAAACCCTAAGATGCGGAAGGGATTTTCGTCTATTGGTTTATTTATTCAAGGTTGGGAAGATGTCCCTGAACCAATCTATGAAATTATGGAAATTAGACGTTTTTATATGAAGCTCTATCGGAAAATGCCATACTTTCTGTACTATATAGCTCCGATCATGGAGCTTCCGCCATACATTTTAGCCTGTTTATCCGATATTGAGGTGAAAGCTCGTCATGGAAAATTCGTTTCTCCATTAGAATTGATGAAAAATGAAGGTCATACCCGAAACATTGGAGCTACTACGATTGCGGTTGGTCTTCCTGGGGAAATTGGATATGGTATGATTCATGCCATCGAAAATCATGCAAAAACCCTTCAATTTCAGGATGAAGGCGAAGAACTGCCGATTATCTACAAACTTATTGAAAGTGCCATTAAGGAAGAAGAACGATTAAATAAATACTGCTAAATCCCTCAATCCCTTATGAGTAGAACATACTTATAAGGGTTTTCTTATACAATAATCCATGAAAAATATCAAATGTTTATTGCTTATAGTCTATAAATGAGTTATAATCAGTTATGTAGGCAACAATATTAAATTTTTATATAAGGAGCGAAAGCAATGGCACTTAGTTCGGTAATTCGAAACATTCCTGTTAGTTGGGCAGAAGAAGCTACATTTTATTACGAAAACGAGTTTGGTGAACCATGGATTGCGACAATGAAAGACGGAATAATCCTGATTTCTGGTTGCGATATTGGATGGACTGAAATATCTCTCACATACGAAGAAGCACTAAAGGTAAGACGGGGGATTTCAACAGATAAACCAATCGTTATTAAAGAAACCGTTTTTGACTTCGGAGAATTCCTTTGGATCCTCTCTATAATTGAATCTTCATTTTATAAACTTCAACAAGCCTCTAAAAATAAATCTGCTTAACAAAACACCTTCACTTTGTTTAGTTTCCTATAATTTAATTATGTAAACCAATAGATGCGTAAGGACTCACAAACGAGTTTTTACGCATTTTAATATTCTTTTCGAATTTACATAGAATGTAATAGTTTTTTGATAGATTTGGGAAACATTTGTTTTTTATTAAAAGGAAGGAAATCAAAAGGAGAGATGTTGAGATGAAAAAGATTGTTGAGTGGGTAAGAAGTTTATTTAAAAAGGAAGAAACGGTTGTAACTGCAGAAAGTCCTGTAATCGAACTGTCAATGGCGGAACTTCCAATCGAAGAAATCAAAACAGAAAGACAATTGGTAGAAGTGTTGTCTAAAGTAACGGAACGAATCCCAAACTCGAATCAGTTACTTCATACGGTCATTGTAAAATTATCCGAAGGGGATTGGATTAAACCAAATAAAATTGTAGGGGATACAGCGATTGAAATTGGTTATCATCCAAATGGATATTGGTGTTTTAATGAAGAATTAATAGAGTTAGGTGATGGAACTTTTCAAGTGAAATGGAACAGCTACAACAGTTGTGATTAAAGCCTGTCATATGGATAGGCTTTTTTCTATTGAGTTTTCTAAAAAACTCTATTAAATATACTTGTAGGAAACTATAATACAATATGTTTTTATATTAAGTAGGTTTCTTTACTTAGAAAAATTCAAAGGTAGGAGTTGGTAATTGTGAAGACAGTTGAGCAGGAAAAGAAAGGTTTTTTAGAATTTTTGGTTCAGGTAATTCCTTTTTTGGCATGTATGTTATCTATGGTACTGACTTATGACATAGTGATGTACTTAATAGGCAGAGGATTTACATTTATCCTCTCACCAGAAAGTGAAAGTGTGCTTATTCAATATTTTTGCCACTTACTTGATCAGGTTAAATTCATTTTTTCATGAAGTAATTTTGGGGGATTATTTCATATTCAATTCAGAGATTTTTCTCTGTTTTGAATACATATTGCTTATACAGACTTCTGTTTTGGATGGAAGTCTATTTTTTATAAGTTGATTCAAAGAGGCGTATAACGTATAAAGACGAGAAATTAGAATTCTATAAATTTATGAAACTAACAAAATAAACACTTTAAGATTACGAGGTGGTTGAATTGAAAATTTACAAGCCGAAGTGGTGGCTCTTTTTCACCTTTTGGGTAACATCCATCGTTTTATGGATCATTTGTGCTATCTGTATTGACAACTTTGACGTTGTATCTACAGAGATGACCATAATTTGTTTCAGCATTAGCATTTTTTTTACCCTTCGCTATATGGTGACATTAGAAATCAGAGAAAATAGCTTGTATTTCAAAGGTCTATTTAGAAAAGAAAAAGAGATTATTTACCAGGATATTGTAGAGGTAAAAGAAGTCTTTTGGTCTCAGCGAACATATCCGAGTTTTTGGGTGGTCAGTCATACAGGAGAAAGAATTAAAGTTCATCGACTGATTTACATGAAGGATATGGATGAACTAATAGAAGAATTGCAAGAAAGAAACCCCGACATTCAAAGGGGGAGAGCGTATTAGAATAGATAAATAAAAAGGAGGAGTTTATTTTGCTTGATATTGAATCGCTATTTATAATAGCAATTATATTGTCTATGTGTATTGCATGGATTTTTTCAATAAGCATTATCCATTACTTGTATAAACGCAAACACAAAGAGGAATGGAAAAGACGAATAAATCTTTTTGTTTTAACATTGGTCGGATTTTTGCCCTTTTTTCCTTCTTTACCATCTGACAAAAAAGTTTTTTATTTCTTATTACTATTAATAATCATCAATGGATTGAGCTATATCCCTTATAAAAAAGCGATAGAAACTTTTGAAAGAATAAAGTTTGCCACATCTTTTATTATACTTTTAATCTCCATCCTTTACTTCTTAATCATTTTCTTCGTTTCTTATGGCGTTATTAATCAAAAAGAAGAGCATCATTTATCCGAATTTACTATTATTGCGATTGATGATAACGAAATAACAGCTATAAGAAAAGAAGAATCTTTGTATTATCATCAAATTCCTATTAAATATTATCTTGGAACACAATATGAGAAAGTAGACGATGCGATATATCTAAAAGACTATGAAACAATGAGTAATCGTTCATTAACCGATGTAGAAAGAGGTGAAGGAACTTGGGGGAAGGAAACCAGATTAACTGATGAAATTATTGATGTAGAATACGAAGTTGTTTTTACAGGTGATTTCAAAAATGTGAAGTATGTCTACCACAAAGATGAACTAATTTGGAGCAAAGACGAGAGTAAATGCGGTGATTCAGAAATCCAAACGAGATGTATTCAAGGATTACCAGAATCAGAAAGGGAAGGTTAGAATATTAAACGGTGCTACAATTTTCATGTTGGTATCTTGTTTGTTCTCAATAATTTTATTAAGTTAACTTTATAGAAATGCGTAAGAGCTTGGATTAAGTTTTTTACGCATTTTTTGACTAATCGGACTAAATGCTTTCATTAAAATGAAATATTTACACGATAGAAAGGGAGGTCTGGTCTGTAAATGAATATATTAAAGCCGTTATTGTTGCTTTCTTTTGTAATTACCTTCATTTTTGCTTTCATTTTATTTCTCTTTAAGATTGAGATAAAAGTTAATGATGCTGTCTTATCAGTTGTAGAAATCAATGAAAATACTCTTGAATTAGAAGGTCTTTTTGTTTCAGGTAGCAATGATTACTTTTTAAAATATAAGGAATATAGCTACGAAGTTGATGGAAATAATGTTTTTATTAAACTATATAAAGGCTTTACAACTAATGCTAAAAAAGAACAAAAACCAATTCAAAAGACGGAAAATGGGATGCATGTTGCTAACCTTGCAGATAGTATAAAATTTCGAATTTATGTTAATGATAACTTTTCCAAAATAGAAAATATCTATTTAATAGATTCTAAAGATAAAAAACTTATTTGGTCTAAAAAAGACTGAAATAAAGACTCTCTTTAGTTAAAAAGAGAGTCTTTTTATATCCTTTTTAATATTTCCCGCACATCTCGATGTTTTGCATAATCAATGTTTCCACTATACAACCAATCCGCTACTTTCTTCACGCTATCTTTCGAGCTAATACGAAGTAGGTGGACATCTTCTTCTCGATTCTTTTGTCTTAACACACCGTCATGCAAATGGATTCCTGTTTCCTCTTGTATAATCTGACGCAATTCCTTTAAAAACTCTTTATTTCCGAAGAGGGAAAAAGTAATTTGCTTATATTCTTTTCCTTTTGTTATACCAGAAGAAATATAGCAGGAACCTTTGCCTTCGTAATAGCCCAATATAAAACTGCTATATAGTTCTTTAGATAACGTAGTAGGAGGCGTTGAGATAGCCCATTTATTTTCTTGTAGTCCATGAAACGATAGGGACTCAAAAAAGACCTTGTTCAATACTCGTAATCGAGTCACATCCGTATTATCTTCTTGAATTTCCTCTAATGGTTTCTCAAATCCAATGGTTTCTTTGAATCGTTCTAAGATGCTTCTATCTTTAGCAGAAACTGACAAAGTGGCTTCATATCCGCCAATGGCTCTTGATAAAAAGCCTGTTCCATACCAGATACCGAGCCAATATGCTTTTTGATGAGTATTGATTTCTTTTAAATAATCAGGGTGTTTTAGTTCATAAACTTGGGAAGTTTCTGCATACTCTCTCATTTCTACTTTATCTTGTATGTGTTTATGTACGGTTTGAGGGTAAGTATCATATCTTTCTGCAATTTCCTTTAAGGATTGACCAGACTCATAAGCTTTTGTCCATTCGGGTATTAAGGCTTCATAAGGAGATGCTTGGCCGTATTGTCTTCTGAGTTCGACTCCTGCTTTTTTTAGGTATTTCGATACCGTTACAGGATCCGTTTTATATTGTTCTGCAATGAGGTTAATGGACATTTCTTTTTCCACATAGAGTTTTACCCATTCAGGAGCAAGATGAGCAAATCGTTGTTTTGGTCGAGGTTTCACCACATCTCTTAATACGGTCTGTACGGTTGTATAGTGAACACCATTGAGCTTTCCGATTTGTGTGTAGGACATCCCTGACTCATATAGCTCTTTCCATTCCTCTTGCTTGTGTAAATAGGCGGATTGCCTCTTTTGTTTTGCCATTTTGTTCACACTTTCTGTCTCTTAATTCCCCCAAAATTCATCTGTTTTTTCGAATTTCTTCCATGCTTGTTCAGGAGAGAGGGGAGGTTGAATAGACGCATAAATTTGTCCTGCTTCATCTAAAAACAGATTCTTAACGGATTCGTTGTCCATCGGAATTCGCTTATCTTTTAATAAGATAATTCGCTTCATTATGCCAGGAGCCATGAAGCTGTCTTTCGGATCAAACTCCTTTGTTCTTCCATCTAAATATGGCTTTCCATTTACATAGCCCACATTGTTTGGTCCGTTCAGGTCTAAATACAAAACACCTAAATAATGACGTAAGGATAGTTCATAGTCTTTTTCACTATAGAGATGTTCTGCCATACCTAATGTGGCGTTTCTAAACAATCCCCATTGATGCTCTTGGGCATATTTCACTCGATTCTCCATTAATAAATGCCATTGAATATCGCTTTCACTTGGTTCTTTTCCCCAAGAATGTCGCAAATCATTCTTCATTTTCTCATAGCGTTCTTTATTTTCTCTATATTCATCATAGGTTCCATTTAACTTAGCCCATGCTTCTTCAATCTTTTCAGCTTGTTCTTCGGTAACAGCAACACGAATTTTGTCTTTTTCATCCTGATTGGGAAGTGTGCGTACATAAATGTCTTGTTTGCATTGAGGACAATTTTTCTTTCGTGAAAGAGGTTTATCAAATTGATAATCACAATATGGACATATTGCTTTGGATAAAAGCGTCATGCCTCCTTCTAACAAAGGTTTTTTTACTTTTGAAGATGTTGTCGTTACAGGCTGTGCTTCGGTGGTAAACATCTTTTTTAAGGACTGGAAGAACCCCATAACCTTCAACTCCTATATGATTTATTTAACCCAAGTATAGCATATGATAAGTCTTTTATAAGGTTTAGGCAAACAGTTTATTAACATAGGTTTTAAGCAATATATCATATAGGTTTCTGTATTTTTCATAATCACTAATCGCTTTTTGTTCAACATGACTATATTGTTGTTCGAATAGATTTCTTGAATGTAAATTTTTCTCGATTTTATCAAACATCGTAAATATGTCTTTCCGATATACCCGTAATGTCCGTTTGTTAATAATTTCTCTTTTGCCTACATTTGATTCAAGGAGTTGTTCAAATAATAAATTTTCAAGCAATAGAGGATCCAGTATTCCTTTCTTAATAACCTCTGCAGAAACATCAATTTTATTTTCAATAATCCATTTGGTTACGTGTTCTAAGTTCTCAAAATAACGAAATATAAACGTTTCTCCATCTCTCCGACTTTTTCGGTCCCGATTGTCAGGAGGAATGTGTTCGGCTCCTTTAAAGAATCGTCTTTCCCTCATGGATTCTGAAAGTTCTTCATATTTCACTATATCTAACAGTTGAGTTTGTTCACTGATATTGAACTGAAAATGTAGTTTGGGATTTTGAAGAACAAGTGCATATTCTTCATCTATTTTTGGATAACTAAAACCATTTGATTGAAAATGATCTTTTTTATTTAGATAAATTCTTTTCACATGCTGAACGACTTCAACACCTCTTACGAAATCTGGATGTGCTTTGACAAAGACTTTCCCATATAATCTGTTTTTCGTAGCGTATTCTACCCAATCACCTTCTACAACTAAAAACTTATGCCCAACAGGAAAGGTTTGACGATAACCAAAGGCAGGTTTTAATTCCAATTCCTTGCTTAATGTGATGGTGTCAATCGCCTTTATGTATCTTTCATTTAACCATTCAATTTTTTGTTTTTTGGTCAATTCCAATAGAGCTTCCCAATTACTTTCATCTTCAACATAAACAAAACAATATTGGCTCATTTTTCCACATCCTTTCTATTATCATTATGGCATGTCTACTATGAAGATTAAACATGGATTCCAACAATAATCTGTAAAAAATAAATGACACATTGTTAATAGTTTCGTTGAATACAAAGCCAAATAAATTAAAAAGAACAGCCTAAACGACTGTTCTCGTTAATGATTACATATTCGAATGAATCCATTCTTCAATCGCATCTTTTGTTATATAGCCAGATTTGCGATCTACGAAGTTTCCATCTTTCAATAAAATAAGAGTCGGGACACTCATAATGCCATATTCATTTTTTAATGTCTCGTTGTCATCAACATCCACTTTCAGCACCTCTGCAGATGTCACTTGTTCTAATTCGGGGTTTAACATTCGGCATGGGCCACACCAGGTAGCAAAGAAATCAACAAGAACGGTTCCTTCTTTTACTGCTTCATGAAATTCTACTTCGTTTTGGATTTGCTTCAATTTATATTCCTCCTCTTATCACTAAGTTTTCGATGTTTTTTATCTTACTTTAATGATGTTCAATTCATAACCATTTGCGGAAGGAATCAAGGTAGTCATTCATCAGGCTTATAAGGTTCAGATAAATTTCTATAATTATAAAAATTTCATCTAAAGGAGGTCACCCTATGAAGTTACTTTACGTATTAATCGCTTTGGTGGTATCAACCATATTAAGTGGTCTTAAGACCAAAAACCGTAATGGATTCCAAAAATATAAATGGATAGTTGCATTTTCCTTTATTCCATTACTTGTTTATTATGGATACGAAATAATCTTTCCAATGAAAGATTGGGCAGAAATAGTCATTATGACACCATTCTTGTATTTATTTTACTTCAGTTTTACTTGGCTTTTTAGCTCTTTAGCTACCGTCAAAAAACAAAAGTCAGGTTTATTAATATTTCAATGCTTTTTACTGCCAGTATCCTTTACCATGATGACGTTCTCACTATTAGGAACTCAATTGTTGCCCTTATCATCTGAAAAAATAGAATTTACCAAAGAAGATAAACAAATAATAGAAAAAGAATATGGAATAAAGCTACCTGATCATATTGAATATGCATGGTTTTATGTAGAACCTGCATTTCAAGATACAAACTATGGGGTAAAGTTAGAAATGACAAAAGAGGAATTTAATAGAATTCAGAAAGAATTTGACTCAGGACATTATCCACCAAGCGAAGAACCATCTACCAATCCTGATAAGGTACTTGTTAATTTTGAAAACTTTTTGTATCCATCATCAGAGTTTGTGGCTATGGTAAATAACAAAAGATTAACAAAATGGAATTACCTTAAACAAGAATATTTTTCACCTAACAAATAAGCCCGTCAATATGACGGGCATTTCTTTTGTTTTTTAGTCTCGTTTCTTTTATATAAGTAAATTAAAACTCCATATAATATATGGTTATTTCATTAAAATAGGTAAGTATTTCTACTTATATGGAGGAGAGGTTTGTATGAATAAAGATTTTCGAGTAAAAGAAAACATTGTTCAAATTTCATTAATTGCAGGGGTTTTACTTCAAGAAGGAGCCATTGAAACAGATTCACAGGAATTAACGAATACCATCATTGAACTGGCAGATCAATTTGAAAACGAGATTGTTCCTACTTTAAAAGAGGACATGTATTTGGAAGCTATTGAGCTGTTTGCTTACAAAGAATTGTTGAAAGCATTTAGCATTGTTGACTTCCTACCAATTGGTGTCATGAATCATGTCGATAGACACGAATCCACGTTTTACTTTTATGTAAACGAAGAATTAGTAGACATTGAAGCAGAAGATGGTGAAATAAAGCATGTTACCAGATTGGGAGATCTCTACGTTTTAAAGTTAATGGATTATCTTGAACAACAAGGTTGTCGTAGATTTGAAGAAACGAAGACGTTTGAAGATTCCGTTTTAACGGTAGTATCTCGAAAACTGCATTTTCCTTTTCAATATGAGCTTGGTGAAATAGTAAAAGCTCATTGGGTAACAGGGGAGCTGGCAGAGGAAGAATTTATTATTACAAAACGAGAGGAACAAGACGGTCATCATTATTATGAGGTTGAAGGTGTTCAAACGAAGCATAGTTATGATGCACTTCCACCAACTCATAAGGGTGAACCGTTCTTATTAGTAACCTATGAAGTAGTTTCTTAAATAACCGTATAAAAATAGTAGAGAAGGTGTAAATTTATGACAAAAGTAAAGAAGCGTAAATCATTACAGGTTGGAGAACGAATTTGGATTGAATCTACTCCGATGTTTTATGAAGGAGATAGAAAAATCCATGAATATGAAATCGTTGAAGCGAATAGCAGTAGTGCCTATGCGGTGCGTGTGGAAGACTTAGGAGAAAAGAAAGCCCTACGAAAACGCATTGAGCAACGTACAGGAAAAATCGTCAACTCCATTTCCATTGGATATGCCTATTATCTATGGGAATCAAAAGAAGCATTTGAAAATAGTTTAAAACGCCAAGAGGAGACGATTCGCTTACGAAAAGAAGCGATTGAAAAGGTAAAAGAGATGAATTTAGAGCAATTACAAGCATTCTTACATGCTTAAATGTTTAAAAGGCGTGGCTATATATGGTCACGCTTTTTCTTTTTGCGTTATGCCTCCACTCCCAAATGTATACGATATAAGAGTTTTTTATATATTAGGGGTTCTTTTTGAACGGCTTGAAATGGAGGAATAGGTTTTGTTTAAGGTTAGAAAAAAGAAGGTTTATGGATTACATGAAAAGGAACATACGGTGTATGCAGTAAGTGACAAATCGAAAACACCTCGCTTTTTAATTTATAACGATGAAAAAGAAGAGTTTGAATGGGTTTGGGCATCTATGTATGAGCCAGTGATGTGAGGCACAGTGAAAAAAATAGAAAAGGAGCGTTCAATTTTATGAAGGAAATTAATGTAGGGTTATATGGTGGAAAAGGAATTTTTGGTGGAAGAGAAACTCCTTTAGAAGCAAGTGTGATTTCTTGTGATACACATGAAAAATGCTCCTATTACCAAAATGGACACTGCTTATTGGTTCGTGCTTTTGGTAGTACAGGATGTAAGTTTGGTAGCGTATCTACCATAAAAGGTTATACAAGTAGAGCTAAAAAATACGGAGAGTTTAAACGTAAATGGCAAGAACATGAAAATTACGGAAAACTAAAACACCCGCCAACGAAATTAGGTTTGATTGATGGGTTTATCGTTTTTCCATATCCACATGTGCGTATAGAACAATCTGAAACAGGGAAATGGGTACTAAAGGATCCATCGTTCTCAAATCGTAAGCCGTATATTCCGATAGAGGAATTTACTTCTGATTTAATTTATAGAATTTGTTCGTATAAGCCACAAGCGATGATGGGTGGTACAATCAGAAGCTATCAAGAAGAAACGGTTCCTTTGTTTTTAGCTCACTTAAAAGAGATTTTGCCTGACAAATACGAAAGCTTTATCAAGGCATATCCGCAATTTGGAAGAAAAGAAATCAACTATGTAGGAAGAAAAGCTCTTCTTAAAACAATACAACCATCTACGATTTATCGAAAAAGTCGTCAGTACCCTGAGTTAAGTAGTGAATGGTATTGGGATGGAGAGTTTTTAATCTATCAAAATGGTTATGTTAGTAGTTTTTCTGTCATAGACCATTATGAGATTGAAGAAATCAAACTAAAACCATCTGATGAAACGACTGTTGTTATCACAGACAATGATCAAGTCACAGAAGATACGGTTTTTGTTGATTAGTTATTCATATAAAATTTATATTTGGAGGGAATTTGAAATGGCAAAGAAAATTCAAATCGTGGTAAATGTAGAGGTAAGAGAGGAAGTTTTACAAGAGGAAGGCATCACAATCGAAGATATTAAAGATGACATTACGTTAATCGAAGATGATGTAGTTGATGCTGTCCTTATTACAAGAAAGGGAAAATTGGGTGACATCGGCTCAGAATTCTTCCTGGATGGAAACAATTCCTCAATTGAATCTATAAAAATTATAGACTAATAGAATAAGGGTGTAGAACGATTCGTTCCGCACCCTTTCTTTATGGTTATTTAATTAACTCTATTAATCCTTACTTAATAATCCGACTAATCGTAACAGATCCAGGAATAGATTTAGGAAATCTAAATATAGGTTTAATGCCATAAGTGGTACATCATCATCAGTTAGAGGCATATTTTTAATCATATTGAAATCATAAATGATAAATCCAGAGAAGATGAGAATACCTGCAATGGTAATAACCCAAAGACCTGCTGTACCAAATGGGAAGAAGAGTCCGATTAGCGATACGATAATGAGTGCAAGGAGAGCCGATAAAAGAACTCCGCCCCAATTCATAAGGTTACGTTTTGTCATATAACCAAGCGTTCCTAATACAGTGAAAATAACCATTGTCGCAAAGAAAATAGCCATTACGACTTGTCCACCTAATTCACCTGTATAATGAGAAACTACTGGATAAGCGGTAACTCCTGTTAGGAAAGTAAAGAAATATAAGAATCCATACCCGATAGATTTTGATTTTCGCAAAAACAACGCAAAAATTAAAATGACCAATTCAAAAATCATTAAGGGAATGAATAGAGAAGGGGGAACATATTGACCGACAAATGTTCCAATGGTCGCTACCAAGAGGGATAAGATAAACGTTTTTAAGATTTTTGAGAGTAGGTGTTGCTGTTGTGACAAATAGAATTCCTCCTTTAATAGATTAATGGTTTTATATTATATTCATTTTCTGGCAAAATAAAAAAGGCAGAGCCATATAATGACCTGCCCCTTTTATCTTAAAGAGATCCTAAAATCCCAAGTACGATATAGCATAACGCTGGAATGCCATAGAACAGTAAATTCCCTTTAATGTTCATACATCGTCACGCTCCTTTCATTAAGTCAATTATATCTATATTATTGTTTATAGTCAATAAATGTTATAATATAAATTATAATCATTGCCTTAATCATTACGAAAGGGGATTTATCTTGGTTGCTAAAAACAAAAGAAGAAAACTGCCTTATCATCATAAAACAGGAACTCATATGATTACGAAAAGAAGCAGGAAATCCAATAAAATAGAACAATTAAACATGCATTGTTCGAATTGTTCTAACTATGTAAAAGGAGCTTGTAAAGTCTTAACAGAACAAAATGGTGGAAAGACCTGGTATTTATCTGACAAATCTTTGGCTAAAAGATGTAAATACTTCAAAAATAAGCATAAAACAGGGGTTCGACCAAAAAATTAAAAAAAGTTGGAATAAAATTGTTGACTATAGTGTAAAAGGGTGTTAATATAAGATTACAGTCAAGGAAGAAACCTCGAACAGAGGTCAAACCACTTTTTTCTAAAAAAGTTGGAATATCTTCCGAAATAATGAATAACATGACATTACAAAAAAAATTAGCGGAGGTGAAATACATGTTAAGAATGAATAACTATCGTGAGCAATTTAATCATGATTTAGCGGGGTTATGGACAAACAAACCTCTTATTTCAACATGTGTTTCAATCGAAGCAGTTCAAAATATAAGTTTTTTACAGTGGTTTCAATCGAAAACATTCGGTTCTCATAATGGAAAATTAAAGCATATGATACCTATTGTTAAACGACAAGGCGATTTGTAGTTTTGTCTACGATAGGGGAGAAGTATCATTTTTTCATAGCTTTTATTCCAAAGCATCCGATGGGCGATTTGACACCCTTGGGTGCTTTTTTAAATTCAACCAAAACACATCATTAAAAAATATAAAAAATATGGAGGTGACGGACATGATGAAACTTTGGTTAAACAATAACGAGCGATTATCAGTTATAGATTATTTCGTAGTAGCGTTAAATCATGGGATTAGAACGCTTGGTTTCACATGGCCGAAATCTCAAGATATTCAATGTCCAAACGATTATAAATTCTGCAAATGGCTATTTGGTCATTCAGGTATCATGACAAAAAGAAATCATAGGTCTACATGGCAATTTCAAAGGATAGAGTGTATCCATTTTTGAAAGGAATGCGATGTTAGTTAAAGGGATTAGTATAAACTTTTCTCTAATATGAGGTCTTTTTCGCACCTGATGGAGCCAAGCCATCGGGTGTTTTTTATTTCTCTAAATGATGGGCAAGTAGCCAAGTTGGTTAAGGCAGTAGATTGCAACCCTACTTATCGGCGGTTCGACTCCGCCCTTGCTCTCCAATATGCGGATATGGTGGAATTGGCAGACACATGGGACTTAAAATCCTATGCTCCTTGTGGGCGTACAGGTTCGACTCCTGTTATCCGCACCAAATCATATTTATGCCCTTTAGCCAAGCGGTAAGGCTATGGAATTTGACTCCATGATGCCCAGGTTCGAATCCTGGAAGGGCAACCAATGGTTCTATAGCTCAATGGCAGAGCAATCCGTTGTCTGCGGAAAGGTTGCGGGTTCAAGTCCCGTTGGAACCGCCAAATGTTGATGTAGCTTAGTTGGTAAAGCACACGATTGATAATCGTGAGAGCGTAGGTTCAAGTCCTACCATCAACACCAATATGGCTCTGTGGAGTAATGGTTATCTCACTACACTGTCACTGTAGAGATTGCGGGTTCAAATCCCGTCAGAGTCGCCAATTATTGTTGAGTAGCATATATGGTAATGCAAGGGAAGTACAACCTATAAGATGGTTCGAATCCATCCTCAACAGCCAATGGAGTGATAGCAATGATGGTTCATGCAGGGGTTTGAAGCACCTCGGATGTTGGTTCGATCCCAACTCACTCCGCCATTATTTCAGGATGTAGTTCAGTTTGGTTAGAACGCTCGTTTTGGGAACGAGAGGTCGTAGGTTCAAATCCTACCATCCTGACCATATAAATATGGGGCTTTCGTATATAGGAAGTACGTTATCAGCCTTTATCTCTTTCTCTGATGAAAAAGGTGCATATTTTTCAAAAGGAAAAGAGAGGAAACTTGAAAGGACATGCACGAAATGGAGAGTTTCTTTGGATGGTAGAGGTATTGGTTCAATTCCAATAAGCTCCTGCGAATTGCTAATGTAGTTCAGTGGCAGAACATCCGACTGATAATCGGAAGGTCGATGGTTCAAATCCATCCATTAGCACCAAATTATTGGCTCGTAGCTCAATGGTAGAGCAATCGGCTGTTAACCGATGGGTTGCAGGTTCGAGTCCTGTCGAGTCAGCCATAAAGGGAGTGCGGGGGCGTTGGAGAGCCTCGGTGGACTGTAAATCCATTATCTTCGGGTTAAGTGAGTTCGAATCTCACCACTCCCACCAAATTCTATAAATTTATCAATCTAACACTATAAACATGGCGTGTTCGGCAAGCGGTCTAAGCCATCCGACTTTCTATCGGATATTCAGGGGTTCGAATCCCCTACACGTCACCATGGGGATGTGGTGGAACTGGCAGACACGATTGACTTAGGATCAGTTGCCTTTGGCGTGAGGGTTCGACTCCCTCCATCCCTACCAATTATGCGGATATGGTGGAACTGGCAGACACATGGGACTTAAAATCCTATGCCTTAGAGCGTGGGGGTTCAAATCCCCCTATCCGTACCATGCTCGTTTAGCTCAGTTGGTAGAGCAATCGCCTTGTAAGCGAGAGGTCGTGGGTTCAAGCCCCTCAACGAGCATACATACCTATGCTTGATATGGTTATCCAACAAGCGATCCCTTGTTGTTGCGGTTCAATTCCGACAGACTTTCTGGTGAAAGCACTTAGGCGTAAGTGAAAGGGTTCAATTTCCTCAGAAGCATAGGTTTTTATTAAAAGTTGAAAGGAAGTGAAAAAACATGAAGAGTGACAAGAGTGATAATAAAAAGATAACGTAATTCGTCTCCGTAGCTTAATGGTAGAGCAAGGAACTTTTAATTCCGAGGTTGCAGGTTCGAATCCTGTCGGGGACATATTTTGCGATCATGGTCTAATGGTTATGACTTCACGCTTCCAACGTGACAGTACGGGTTCGATTCCCGTTGGTCGCTCCAATATCCTTGTAGCTCAATTGGATAGAGCAATGGGCTTCTACCCCATGCGTTGTAGGTTCGAGTCCTACCAAGGATGCCATAGCGGTAACAGGTGTATCATCGCTCTCATAAGGCGAATGATGAAGGTTAAAGTCCTTCTATCGCTACCATTACAATGGGGCTGTAGTTCAGTTGGGAGAACGTTTGCCTTGCAAGCAAAAGGTCGTGGGTTCAAGTCCCATCAGCTCCACCATTAACAAATTAATAATCTTGTAAACACAGGAAGAGAATCGCTACTTACATCAAGTAGAGGAAAGTCCACACTCACCCAATCTGCGATGATTGGAGTTCGGATGCTAACTGAATTCATAAGGTTAGGCAGGTCATCCCTGACGGCAGGAAAAATGCCTACAGCATAAAGCCATGGCAAAGTATCCTTGAAAGTGCCACAGTGACGAAGCTTACATGGAAACGTGTAAGGTGGAACGAGGTAAACCCCATTTGTGAGCAACCCAAATTAGGTAGGGGCATCTTCTTTAGTAGGAAATGAACGAACAAGAAGACTGGAAGATTTCCAGAGACAGATGATTCTCCTTGTATGTGGGAGAAGAAATTCGATAAGACCACGCAAGAACAGAATGTGGCTTACGTTGTGTTTACAAGTGATGATGGAGAGTTGGCCGAGCGGTTTAAGGCAGTAGTCTTGAAAACTATCGAACGCAAAACGTTCCGAGGGTTCGAATCCCTCACTCTCCGCCATATAAATTTCACAATAAGCTCCGAAAGGGAGGTGAAATAATTGTCAAAAGCAGGATTTATTGCAGATTTGCTCAAACAGGGAAAAACAGTTGAACGATATAAAGAAGCAGGAAACAGTATGTTGCCGATTCTGAAATCAAATCAACCTGTTACGTTGGAGCCTATTACAAAATCAACCGTATTGAATGTGGGTGATATCGTCTTCTGTCGAGTAAAAGGAAACTATTATACTCACAAAATTAGTAGTATCCGAGGAGAACAATATCAAATTGCCAATAATCGTGGACATATCAACGGTTGGGTAAAGCGAGATAAAATCTTCGGGAAAGTCATTAAAATTTGGGATAAGTAATCCTTGTTCCATCTATATCATTGTCCTGTAGCTCAAAGGTAGAGCGTTCGGCTGTTAACCGAGTGGTTGTAGGTTCGAGTCCTATCAGGACAGCCATATAGGAGTATAGTTTAGAGGTAAAATGTCGGTCTCCAAAACCGAAGTCGAAGGTTCGATTCCTTCTGCTCCTGCCAAATACAATTTAGCAAACAATCATATCCATATAGGGGTGTAGTTCAATTGGTAGAACAGTGGTCTCCAAAACCATATGTTGCAGGTTCGAGTCCTGTCATCCCTGCCAAATATAAAAGAAAAGAGCTGATGAACATGAAATATGGGATTTGTCGTGGAAGGATTTAATGATGAAACAAAAGTAAAAGAGGTCTTACCAGATTCATTCGTTGTGGTTACAAAGGGAACGAGAATGAATGGTCGAGTAAAGATGGATGTAGAAAAAGCATTAGCAACATGCGACAAAGTGTTTTTGCTAACGGATCCTGATGAAGCAGGGGACACATTAGCAGAAATGGTTCTTCGTTATTACCCAAATTTAGAAAGAGTTCGATTAAATCGAGAACAATGTCTATGTTACCGCAATCACAAATTAAAAGTAGGTGTAGAACATTGTGAAACAAACTATTTACAAAATGTCTTAAATTCATATCTAAAAAGCAATGAAATTTAGTCTGTAGACTATAGTCAAGATTTATGGTATAGTCAAAGTATCAAATGTCCGTTTAGCTCAGTGGGAGAGCGTCTGTCTTACAAGCAGAATGTCGGGAGTTCAAATCTCTCAACGGACACCATACTATCCTTTTGTTAAGTCGTTAGGACTTTATTGACAACAAGTTAAAGGAGTTAAGACATGAATCAAATAGATGTTTCATGGAAAAAACATTCTATTGAAGAACTGGATATTCCGATGAAAACCATTCGTTTTCTGGAACTACGAGGAATTTGTAACATGTACGAACTTCTTCAACAAACGCAAGATGATTTTATGAAGATGTCCATTATGACAAGCTCTGGAATACGAAGATTTCTTGGTAGAAAAGAGCTTCATATTTTATTAGAAGCGATGGATGATTTTCAAAAACTCCATTCTCAACCTAAAACAAAATGAAAGTGTGTTATTTATGACAAATAATCCATTTCATGTATGTGCCACATGCATCAACTTTGAGATTCTCCGAACAAAAGAACGGAAAATCATTCGCTGTAAACGGTTAGGATATGAAACAAATCCCAAATACACCTTTAATTGTTGGGAGCCAAAACCACAAGTAAAAAAGTTGATGGAAAAACGTCAAAAAGAAAGTAGGGAGAACACAATGACTTTACAAGAACGAGTCATGAAAGATTTAGTACAAGCAATGAAAGAGAAAAATGCTCTAAAAAAAGGAGTGTTGCAATTGATTAAAGCAGGATTGCAAAGTCTGGAAAAAGAAAAAGGAACTCCTTTAACAGAAGCAGAAGAACTGCAAATTGTTCAACGAGAACTCAAACAAACCAAACAAACCTTGCAAGAAGCTGAAAAAGCAAATCGAGCTGATTTAGTGGAGCAGGAAAAAGAAAAAATCGCTGTGATTGAATCGTATTTACCAAAACTTCTAAGTGAAGATGAAGTCATGGAGAAGTTAAAAGAACTTGGTATCGGTTCAGGAATGAACATGGGAGAAGCCATGAAAAAAGCGATGCCTGTCTTATCTGGCAAGGCAGAAAATGCCGTAATTTCTAAAGCAGTAAAACAGTTAATTTCTTAACATGATATAAAGGGTGGCAATTGAAACATATTGTCATCCGCCTCTTATTCCGATATAGCTCAATGGAAAGAGCGTCTGACTACGAATCAGAAGGTTGTAGGTTCGAGTCCTACTATCGGAGCCATATTACAGCAGAGTGGAGAAGTGGTTATCTCGTTGGGTTCATAACCCAAAGGTCGAAGGTTCGAATCCTTCCTCTGCAACCATGCGGGTGTAGTTTAATGGTAGAACGTCAGCTTGCCAAGTTGAAGATAGGGGTTCGATTCCCCTTACTCGCTCCAACAATAACAATGTTTGGTTACATTCAATATGAAAGGAAGATGAGATTTTTGAAACTGAAAAAAACATTAACCTTAACCCTTGCTTTAGGTCTTTCTACTTCCTTTTTATCAGGGTGTGGCGTGTCCGAATATAAAACTCAAACTGTTGATGCAGTAGTGATTGAAAAAGAATATGATCCTCCAGAAACTAAAACAAAAACGGTTACTAAAAACGGAAAAACCACGAAGAAAAAAGTGAAAGAACCTGCTGAATATGAAGTAACGATTCAATATAAAAACATTGAACGTGAATTTGAAGACCGTAGCCTTTATAACCAAGTAAAAGAAGGTCAAACTATCAAAGTTCTCTATAAACAAGGATTAAATGAAGAAGGGAAAGTCGTAACCGAAAACATCGAATTGTTGAATAAATAAGGATCTTTAGCTTAATTGGTAAAGCCATCAGCTCATAACTGATACGTTGCAGGTTCGAACCCTGCAGGATCCATTCACTATTTATTAAAGGGTGATTTTATGTTTCTAATCTATACTTCTCACAATATCATACTAAGCCTGTAAGATAGCCGAATAAGACTCCTTGAATCTATTTTGCAGGCTTAGTGCTAATTCAAGGAGGTTGATATTGTGAAACCATTAAAGAAAAATCGTAGTCGCTCCTATACTCGTCATCAACGAGAGCGAGTGATTCTGAAAAAATCCTATATTTTTCATCACATTTGGGGCAATGACTTAACAGAATACCGTAATGGTAAAGAAAGTCCACTTCGAGTTGGCAAGTGGGCGAAGGGAAAGGTTCATTGTAGTTGTAAGATGTGTAAATTTGAAAAGCACTTTAATATTGAACAAGAGAAATATAAAGAGAAAAAACGAGTGATGAAAAAAGAAATTACCGATTTTCTTCTTGAACAATAGGGAAAATATTTCCCTATATGGTGACGTTGGCGAAATGGTAAACGCATCGGATTGTGACTCCGACATTGTGGGTTCAATTCCCACACGTTACCCTACATAAGACATTCTGGTTCAAAAGATAACCCTATTGAATGATAGATTCTAAAACAATCTATAATATAGGGTATTTTTTATATCAGGAAGTCTTTTTTTGACTTATTTACAAGGAGGAGTTTATATGCAAAATACTCATTTATTAGTTGGTTGTATCGAACAGTTGGATGCTATTATCCGTACTCGATTCTTTTATGTAAACAAGGAGGAAAATGTAGTTAAAGATGTTACGTTGGAGCTTTGCGATGCCATTGAATCGTATAACGATGTAGCACAAGCGATCCGAAATACAGGAACATATGCGATGATGATTCCGTACACGTACAAATATGGCATGGCCGAGTACAGCTTTGGATGTGGACTCACGCATTATCTGCAAGAAAAAGAGTTTAAGAAAGTAGAAGAAGCCTTTGTCCAATCAGGAAATAAGTTGTCGTTTCCATTAGAGAAATGCTCAATTTCTATGTTTACTCCACATGATGTAAAGCACTTATTATCATGTCGCAATGTATTTGACATTGGCATTCAAAAAGCATTGCATAGTCATTATGGTTTAGAATCCGTAGCTTGATGAAATAGGAGTGAATTCGCAATGGAAATCAAGGTTGTTCCAGTTGTTCAACAAGGAGAAAACTTTGATGCAATGATGTATCTTAACAAAGAGAATATCGGTGGAGTTGGAAAAGACAAAGAAGGGATTTATTTGAATCTTAAACGGAGATTGTCCTTACACGAAACCATCGAAGTGCTAAAGTATATCAATGGACTACGATTAGATTTCTTTCAATTAGAAATTGATATTCAGTATGTCAATGAAACCTAATACGCACATTCATTCACTTTAAAAAAGTTGCGATTTAAAAGGGGAAATGGATATATGAGAGAATCTGAATGGGTTATGAAAGAAACTGAAACGCCTGAAGCATACCAATTAAGAGTGTATAGAGATGCCATCTATCATCGGAATGCAAGACTTAAAGAGTTATTTTCATTAAAAAGTAGGGAAGATGTAATACATTTCCTTAAAGGTTTAACAGGTATTGCAATAGAAGTGATTTCTTATGGCAAGTTTAGTGTATGCAGTGATTGCGGAGCTGAATATGAGGATGTCCCTTTACATTGCAAATCATGTGGAAGCGAAGACTTCTGTGAAGTGATTCATTTGTTAAATGGTGAGTATTACTTAACAAGTGAACAAGTAGAAGGTTTTCCTGTGGCGAAAAATGTTAAAGTGATTGATTTTTAAAAAAACGAAAAAGGTGTGAATCTCTATGAAAAAGGTAAGATATGTGGCTACGATGGTAGTTGAATTTGAAGTAACCGAAGATATGGAAATAGAAATGTTTCCTAATGGATTAAATAAAGAATCATTAAAAGAGGAAATGCAATCGGATGTATTTGATGAACTCTTTGAAGGAGAATTAGTCGAATACAAAGCAGAAGGTTTCTTAATCGAAAATGGGCAGGTAGTCGCTCAACATAAAGAAACGTTTATCGAATAAATGATTTAAAAACTGCGATTGCAATAAAGAATAGTTAAGAAAAGCATAGCATCGTTTGTTGCTGTGCTTTTTCTGTAAATGGAGGGGGAACTATGAGCCGTTGTGATAAGGATGTAAAGATCATTACCATTGATGAAACGAATATTCATTTATATGCTAAACGCATTGATGTAAAAGCATTGCGGAGAGAACGTGCTAATAAATGTTCTTGGTGTGGAGGGTTCGTTCCTAATGGACAACATGCTCCTGGTGGCTTATGCAGTGAATGTAATAAGAAAGTGGATTGGGATGATGAACCAGGTGAAGATTATGATATTGGATTTTAAAAAGAGGTGATTGATTTGGATTCAGTTAAAGAAATAAATAGAGTAGATAAGAGAGTTTTAGGAAATGGAATTGTTTATGTAAAAGGTATTACTAATGAGGGCGAACATATTAAAGGCATTAGCTTATTCTTTGTAAATAAGCAACTTTTAACATTTGCATTAGCTGATGAATTGTGGGTAGACGAGTATAACAAACCGTATAATTTCAAATTAGATGGTACTGTTTTATTTGTTAAACGATTAGCAATTGGTTTTGGTAAAAGAGGCATTTAATCAACATGTTGACAGTGGCATTCTATTACTCTTACGAATGCTAAAAAAGAGAGGAGGCTGATATAAAATCGAACCTTCTCTCTTTTTAATTGATTGTTTACTTTTTTTGCATATTTAACATAGTATCAATTTTTCTCTTATTTTCTTCCCTTAATGGAGCAAAGAGTTCCATTTCTCTTTTTATTTCTTCATCAAACTTATAATTTCCCCGAACAAATCCTCTATTATATCTCCATCTCTGTTTACAATGAGAACATTTATGTTCCTCAATATAGATATATTTGCTGAAATCAAAAATTGAGCTTTGTTCCCAAACACCTTCTACTGACTCATCTGTTAATTCATTTAAACAAAAAGCACAGGTTCGTTTAAAGGCTAATAACATAGGATTATAACCAAAAAGTCGATAAATTCTATATTTCAATGCCATTCTTTTTCTCTTTTTAGATTCAGGTTTATATAATTCACCAATAGTAATACCCATATCCCTTCCTCCTTTGCAGTTCATTTATGATGCTTTTTTCTTTTTAAATAACGGAAATTCAATTCCTTCTTTTTTCATATCCTTTTTCATCTTGTAAACGATATAGCTTCCTAACCCTATGGTAAAAATCCATAATCCGATCATCGCTAAAATCCCACCAAGCGATTGATTATAGCTATCGCCCACTAAGCTATATAACAACACTGTAGGAACATTAACAAGCATGACTGTCACAATGTACTTCCAGTAACGAATGCCTGTTGTAGCTGATAAAAAACAAATGATTTCGGTTGCCCCAAATGGAGCCAGAATACCCAATGCTAAGAACTTATCATTATAACGTTCAAAGAAGGGAAGTAAATGACCGTATTTCATCTTTTGTTTTTGAACAAATTTTGTTTTAGAGAATGTCACAGCCACAAAATATACAATTGTTTCTGCAAAGAATAATCCAATGAAAGAATATAAAAAGGCTTCAAAACCACCAAATAACAATCCGCCCATAATCATAAACGGTAATAGTGGTAAGAAGATGAGTACACGAATAGAGGACAATAAAATAAACAACAAAATCGCATACTGTTCATTTTCTTCAATTACCGATTGGATATGTTGAATATCCAGCAATCCAAAATGGTAGAGAAAATAAACTATCAGGATCCAAAACACGATTATTAAGTATTTTTGTATCTTTTTCATAAACATTCCCTCCTTCATTCAAGCAAAACTCTTATATTGTAAGCTTTAAAACCATGAAATACTCTATTGAAATGGTCGAATTCTTGCTTATAAATCCATTACATATTGCATAAAAGATAAGAGTTTTCATTAGCAAGGCATATGTTTATATACTTTAGGAGGGAATTTTACATGCAAACAATGACAGTAGGAACATTCAAAAAGGAAATCAAAAACAAAGGAAATCTTCAACAAGTAATTATCAATGCGTACTTCAACTATGAAGCATGGTCTGGAAAGCCAGTCTATATTTCTGATCAAATCACAGAAGCTCACACATTGACATACTATCGTAAACCAGTTGGCATTATCGTACCAGACAAAGGAAGTGTTCAAGCTTCTCTACAAGCTCATTACGAAGAATTGCAACGTTGGATTCGAGTTCAAGCTCCTGTTATTTCTGTTTTTGATATGAAAGGCAACAAAATAACACAATTAAATGAAGAGAAAGCTCTTTCTGCTTAATCGTGTTAAGAAGGGAACTCCATTTGGGGTTCTTTTTCTTTTGGAACAAATACCAATACTCTACTATTTAAAGAAAAGAGGTGTCATGAGATAATAGGATAGAGGTGATGTCATGCTTTTTTCACCCATTAAACCAATGTTATTATCTTGGGGAAAAGACATACAAGACAATGAACAGTCCTTATTTGATATCAAATGGGATGGTTGGAGACTTCTTCTTCATAAAGAAGGAGATAGATATGAAGCTTACACCCGTCATGGAAACAAAGTAACACATAAATTCCCTGAATTAAAAGAAGCAATGAGCCATATCCAATTAGAACGTGCCATTGTAGATGCAGAAGGAGTCGTTCTTAGAAATGGCAACTCTGTTTTTGAAGATTTTGCCTATCGAGGATTATTGAATGATCCAAACAAGATACAATCAGCGATGAAAACTCATCCTGTCAGTTTTATCGCTTTTGATATATTAGAAACAAACCGTTCGCACATCAAAGAACCACTGATTGATCGAAAGAAACGTCTTGCAGATTTAATCATTCCTTCTAATACAATAATTTCTACACCGTATATCATTGGGAATGGGATTCATTTGTTTGAACTTACAAAGGAAAAGGGAATGGAAGGGATAGTAGAGAAGAGATTAGACTCAACTTATCAATTAGATACTCGCTCTCCCAATTGGAAAAAGTTCAAACATTTCAAACGAATGGATACAGTTATTATGGGCTATAAAGAAAATCCATTTACGATGATAGTCGGAGTAAATTTCCCAACAGGAATTCAGCCTGTAGCTTCTGTTGAGTTTGGATTCAAGCCAGACGAAAAACAGGCTTTTCGCAAAATCGTTCCACAACTCGTAAAGAATGAGAAAAATGGAGTAAATTGGATAGAACCTGCTCTATGTTGTGAAGTACAATACTTGGAGAAAACAGAAAAGAATCATCTAAGAATCGTTTCGTTTAAAGGGTTTCGATTCGAAAAACAACCTGATGAATGTGTTTGGTCTTAATACAGTTATATCAAGAACTCCATTGAGAGTTCTTTTTTATATGGAACAAAGTTTAAAAGTTTTGTATAGTGAAAGCAAGAATAAAAAAGGAGTTTTGGTCATGAACCCATCATTCAATGAATTACGGAAAGAGATTAATAATTGGAGAAAGAATTTTTCATTCCCTGACATTTCCCCTGAAAAATTCAATTCTTATTATAAAGAGTTTCCTTTGTGGATGTGTGCGAAAAATATACAAAAACCAAACCAAATGATTTCCCTTGAAAAGATATATGGAGACAATTGGTGTTTTGAGTCCAAGCAAACAAGAGGGAATTACCCAAAACCATCGAAGTTATTATCGTTATTAGAAGGATATGAAAAGAATGCCTCTATTCCTCCAATTGACCTCTATTTAATAGAAGGTAATTATTATTTTAGCGAAGGAAATCATCGAGTATACTTATCTACCTTATTAGGAAAAAAAGAGATTTTAGCAAATGTATGGGAAGTTTTCTACGATGAGTTTTTGCATACTTCATCTATCTACCGAGAAGATTCGTTAGGAGGAGTCATTGAATTTGAGGATGAATTATATGAAGTAGATATCAATGATCTTCGGCAATACAAAAAGAGAAAAGGACTGTAGACCGCCTTTCACTTTCCTGTTGAATATAGTCTAAATAACATTTATAATGAATATAGGCCATACTTTAAGAGTGGGAGTGAATGTATGAGTATGACAACAAATGATGAAGAATTGGTTCAACGTGTTCAGAAAAAGCTTGATGAAAACCTGGAACGAGCAAAAAGTATGTCCAGTCATTTGCGTAACAGAGGACAGGTTGAAGTAAATTCTGGTGATGAATTCATCCATCTTTTTGAGGAAGCAAAAGAAGAGTTGGATAAAGCTATCTATTTTATTCACAAGTTAGAGAAAAATCCGCTTCTTGTATTTACAGAATCTCATATACATCTGCAGTCTACTAAAGGAGCAAGTTTTTTATTATTAAATCGTTGGAACAAGAAAGAACACTCGATTAAAGGGCATAATTTTCAAACTTATTTAGCCTACTATGCAAACCTCCATTTACAAGAATGGCTAAAGGAACATCAGATTGAAGAACCTTTCCACATTGCAGTAAGAAACCCCATGCAATTTCCATCCATCTTCGCATTGTATCATGAAGACACAGAGCTGATACAGTTTGATGTAATAAACCAATGGTACGGAATTCGCAAGCGACCTCTCACAGAAGAAGAACTCCTTAAAAACCACCATAATGACATCAACCGCATTCAAAAAGAAATCGAGGAGCAAGAAGAACGAATTCAAAAGGAAATTGACCGAAGAGACCATCCATTGAAATACTATAAAGGACTAAAAAACATTCTTGCATATTTCATGGTTGGAAAAAGAAAAAATCTATCATGCATTAAATCGTTCGGTTGAAAAAGAAGTAAGTTTATTGGAAAAGTTCAAAGAAGATAAAGTATATGCAGAGCTTTATTATCCTATTCGATTGGAAAATGAGCTAAAAAATCTGAGTCATATAGGCATAATCGAACCTTTCTTCAAAGAACTTTATTACGAGCTAATGACCGATCAATATAAATTGTACTAAGTTCAATTATCAAAGAGTCTAAGCGATCAGGCTTTATGTGTATGTAATAAAAGTAAAATAATAGATTTAAAGAAATAAATATTTTTTAATTTTTTTCGTAAAAAATAATTGACAACAGTTAAAACCAAATGTATTATAGTTAATGTAAGCTATATTACATTTACTCATAATGAATGAAAGGAAGATGTTCAAAATGAGAGAAGGATTTTACAAAATCAATGTTAACCCAGTAAAAAAGGTAGTTAATATGGAAGTTGGGGGTACTTTCACACCAGACAAAGCCCAACAATTTGTGAATGATTATCATACGAAAATTGGAAAACTACAAGCAAATGAATTCGAATTGCATTTTGACTGCAAGAATATAGATGTGGTAACACAAGATATGGTTCCACATTTACAAGCTTGTTACGAATTGTATAAGCAATCAGGATTCAAGCAAGTGGTCGTAGAAATTACGAAAAGTGCAATCATCAAAATGCAACTTACTCGTATTGCTCGAACAACAGGGTTAACAAACTTCAATGTAGTTGAAGTTTAATATAAATGGAAAGGGTAGGGTTAAAAAACCTTACTCTTTTCTATGTCCAATCACTTCGATTTTTTCTTCTTATTCCTATTAAATCCACTTACTTTCTAAACAGGAGGACTCCCCATGTCAAACATTAAAATTAAAACCATTTCTGTTTATCATCCCGAAAAACAAGTAGATAATGAACCATATATTCAACACTTTAAGGAAAAAGGGCGTGACATTACTCATTTCTTAGAAGATGTGATGGGTAGAAAAAAACGCTATCTAATCGACAGTGAACGAGAAAATAGTATCACGATGGCAATTGAAGCTTCGAAGCGAGCATTAAAAGAAGCGAACTTAACAGGCGAAGATATTGATATGATCGTCTTTTCTTCCCAAGTTCCTGAACAAGTTATCCCAACGAATGCAATATTTATTCATCATGGAATTGGTGGAGGTCGAGATTGCATCACTTATGACCAAAATGCCAATTGTGCAGGAATGACAATTGCGGTAGAACAAGTTTCCCGCTATATGATGTCTTCTCCGCATGTTAAGACCGCTCTTGTAGTAGGTTCAGATTATTTATCATTAGTAGCAAATCCAGAAGAAGAAATCACTTATGCAAACTTTGGTGATGCTTCATGTGCTGTTATTTTAGAAAAAACAGAGGAAAATACAGGTTTCATTGATGCTATCCATGAAACAGACTCTAATTATCGCAATGATATCTTGTACCCAGAAAAAGGATATGCAGATGTGGTAAGAAATCAAGAGTTTGCAGGGTATATTAGTTGGAAGCCATTTGACGGTAGAGTGAGTCTTCCATATTCATTTGAAAAGATTCGAAAGCTATTAAACCGCAACAATATGACGATTGATGATGTAGATGTGTTCTGTTTCTCACAGTTCGGATGGTCTACCATTCAACATTTCAAAAATGAATTTACACTACCTGATGAAAAAATCGTCTATGTGGGAGATGAGTATGGATACACTGGCACAAGCAGTCCATTTGTTACGTTATATGAAGGTATTCAGCGTGGCAAAATCAAACGAGGCGATACAATTTTGTTCTGGACTATCGGAGGCGGCCATGAGTTCATTATTATGTTATTCAAATATTAATTGATTAAAAATGCAGGAAGGACATGTTCTTTCCTGCTATTTTTATAACTGAATACCCATACAATATATAAAATTTTCAGAAGAAGGGTGGGATAAAATGCATGTCAGAAAAGAGAAAAGTAGAAAAAGAGAAAACCGTAACCGCTTCAGTTCCCAAAACAATTCTTGTTTTTATAATCGTATCAATATTAAATAGCCCTGCACTCTTAATGTCTTTGTTTATATTAGCATTTAATGATTCAGGAGACACCTTTACAGTATGGTCAGGATTCATCCAAGCATTAAATTTAATGCTGATTCCACTATTATACACTTCTCCGCTCTATCTCCTCGTAGGGATTATTTCTCAGTTGAGTTCTCGATTTTTCCACGCAAAAACGTACTACCTTATACTACTTCTACTTTATGTAATGATTTTCTCAATTTATTGGTATGTTTGTGCCTGGTTGTACTAATTACTCCTTGTATTAAACCATATCTGTCAAATATTTCTTATAACCACTCACTCTTTTGTATAGGTTATAAGGCAAGAAATTTTATCAGAAGGGAGGATGAGAAACTATGAGAGACTATGCAGGTTTTTGGATTCGTGTAGTGGCAAATTTTTTAGATGCTCTTGTTATAGCTATTCCAGCTATGATTCTTGATTATATGGCTTATCAAATAGCAGGACCATCTAATGTAAGCTATTTGGATTATTTATCTGATCCGACTGTTCCATTTTGGTCAACTTATAATACTGTTGGTTTCATTTTAGGAACGATTTTAGGAGTCTTGTACTATGGCATTATGACTTCTAAATACAAAGCTACCGTTGGAAAGATGATTGTTGGCATTCAGGTTATAAATGAAAATGATGAAGCGATATCTTTTGCAAGGGCAACGGGTAGATATTTCGCATATACGCTATCTGGTTTAATTCTCTATATTGGATATATCATGGTAGCGTTCAGCAGTAAAAAACAAGGCTTACACGATAAGATTTGTAAGACGTATGTCGTTCACAAATAGGAACTTTCTCGTTTGAGGAGGTTCTTTTTTTATGGTTAGTAACTGAACTGTATATAATATGAGGTATTTTTATTAATCAGGTTTTCTATGAATAGAAAAATTTATAAGGAGTGTTGAACATGGAAAAGGTAAACGGTGTAAAAATCTATTGTGCAGTACAGAAGGATGATGATTTTGAAATATCCGCAAAAATGATATTCGATTTAATTTTAGAAGGTCAAAAGAAATATCCAAATGAAGATCGTCATTTGTATCTTGATATTTTTGGTCATCGTACAGAAAACGGAGCATTCGACCAGGATATGTTTGAATTGCAAAAAGACTTCATCGCAGGTTTTGCAATGGAATATTTAAAGTCTGCAACGATTCCATTTGGAAGGATAGAAAATCATCACCAACAAAATAATGATGTCCCATCTGAGCTAACAATTCAGGTTGCCAGTGTAGTGTGACATCAAAAGAAAGTAGTAACTCCATAGAGAGTTGCTACTTTTTTTCTGTTTCTCTATGATTAGAGTATGGATAATAAAATGATTGATCATAATGATGATAATTTGATGGGAGGTGTTTAAAATGGGTAAAATTGAAGTGTATGTGTGTGAACCAGGTAATCGTCAATATTATAAGGAGATAGACAATACGATTGAAGCCATGCAAGAACTTATAGGCGGATATGTAGAGCAAATCTCCATTCCATTCCTTGAGAAACAAAACATTTACTTAATGGCAGATGAAGAAGGAAAAATGAAGGGAAAAGACCGTTCTGTTTGGATTGATTTAGATTGGGTGGTAGGAACCTGTTTCTTTGTAAAACAAAAAGGTGGTTCGTTTACTACCTTATCAGAAAAAGATAAGAAAGCCATCGAACAATATATGTCAGGTGAGGCAACTACAAGCGTATTTCATGCCATGGAACAATACATAAAAGAAAATAAGCGATATAAAATTTAACGTCTGCTGAAATTCAGCAGGCTTTTTTTATGACGAATGTTATTTCGACATGCACCTTCGATTTGGATTTACATTAGGTTAAAATGATAATATAAGTCGGTAATGTGTAGAGTATATTTTTTTGTGGAATTTTATTTGAAAATATTTACAACTATAAATGTATTTGTTAATATCATTTTGTAGGAATATTTTGAATATTGAAGGGGGAGTGATGCTATGAAATCTATTAAGATTTTAATAGTAGCTGTGCTTCTAATAACTCTCATTTTCCCAACAAGTTCAACAGCAAAAGAAATAGATAGGATATCCGAGAAAACCTTCTTAAAGATGATCAAAAAGACGGATTCTTACAAAGAGTTTAGGAAGCAAATTGATGAACCATTATTGCATGAAACTATACCAGAAGACGGAATTCCTGTAGGTAGAGTGGCAAGATATGAGATTGACTATAACAACGATGAAAATGAGTACGTTAAGATTCATTCTTATCTTACTTATGCATATGAGTACGAAACTCAAACATTGTCAGAAATTCTTGTAGACTACAGCGATTTATATGAGAACAAAATTATAAGAGTGCATAACTTTGTCAATGGCGAGATAGAAGAGATAGATGTCAGTGGAGACGAAACGATTGAGGAGTATTTATCATATATTGAAAATGATTTAGAAAATGAAATAAATGAAGCTGAAGAGCGATATCAAGAACAATTACAAGCAATATCTAATGGAGAACAGTTAGGGGAAGTAGAGCCACTTGCAAATGGCCAAGTCTGTTGGAGATGTACGAAAACAGAAACAACACCTCACGATAGAAGTACCTGGTGCGATTATTTCTTCTCCATTGGATGCGGTATTCTTGGTCGTTCCAAACAAATTGCTAAATGGCTATTATGCGTAGGAGTACAGAGTGTAGCATGTTGGATCCCTTCTTATACTATTTGCGTTGATGGATATTGGTCAACGGTCTGTCCTGTTTAAGTCATGGGTTTGGATTAATCCAAACCCATTTTCATTAAAGGAGGCAATTTTATGAATAGAGCCAAAATCGCAACAATTATTAGGAATGCAGGCTTTCTTATCATTTTACTCTCTGTTTTTTATCCTTTAGGCTTTGGGCTAACAAAATCTATTTTTTATAGCATGTTGATCACAGGTTCCTTATTGATATTCTTAAATATGGCAATAAGAAAACTCGATAAATAAAGAAGATCAGATTCTTTTTAAGAACCTGGTCTTTTTTGTTGCCTAATCAATCGGGTTATGTATCAAACTCTATAAGAGTTATAGCTAACATAAAATTCAAATAAATAATTCTATTCTCCCTGTCTATAATTTAGAAAATTATTGATTTTTCTAATATAGAAGGGAGGTAGATGGTATGGATGCAAGAAAATTTATTTTAGAACACAATCCCGATGCTATTTTTATTGAGGGATTAGACGAAGCACTTATAGGTTTAATCGAAAAGAATAGCGTATTTGTTGCACTATATGATGAATCTAAAACAATTGAGCTTCTCATGAAAAAGGAGAATATGTCTTATGATGAAGCATTAGAGTGGTTCTATTTTAATATTGAAGGAGCTTATTTAGGTGTAAACACTCCTGTATTCTTTACACCTTTTCCAGTAAAAAGTATTGAAAGGGGGAGCGAGTAGCTCTTGGAAAAATACGTTTTATACTCATTATCCTTTTTGATTATGTTTTGTGGATTCATTTTTATCCTTTTTTCTTTTGCATTAATTTATACAAGTATTATCACAATATCACAATAAAAGAATTCATTATAATTCCAATATGTTTAGTTTGTATATTCGTAAGCATTCTTTTAGGGATTTTAGAGAAGAGTCTTTTCAATAAAGTTAAAAAGATGCTTCGGATTTTAAAAAAATAAAAAATTTTTTTTTGAGCAGAAAAAGAATTTTTTATAAAAAACGGTCTTCTGCTCACATTTTTTTTACATTTTTGCCTTCTGCTCGAAAAACGGACAAAATCAAAGAAAAATATCACTTTTCGTTGATTTGACAAGGTTTTTGCCTGTTCATATAATAGAGGAAACCTTGAATAGAGAGAGGGATACACCATGAAAAATGAGCTTTCAAACGAAATTAAAATAGAAGTATCAGTAGGAAAAAAACAGGTTATTGTCGTGATTGAAGATGAACAACTTCAAGATTTATTCGAAAGCAATGATATTAAACCATCGAAAAATAAGATAAAAGAACTAAAGGAATTATTAGTGACATCTAATGGTGTAGAAGAGCTTCTGGAACAATCACTCATGGAGGTAATAGAAGAACTAATTGTAGAAGAGTGGGGGGAGTAGAATGATGGATCGCAAGTTTAAGCATGTAGAATCGGGTGAAATTTTTAGTGCCTATGAAGAAGGAGTCAAAGCTTATTATCAGTTCTATAAGGAACAAGTGGAACGTGGCGACCTTTCTTCCGATACACCATTTGACAAACCACCAAAAGGAGAAGCTATTGAACAAGGATTAACCTATTTTGAAGACAACGAAGAATATATTGAAATCACTTTATAGTAATTACCATAATAAAATTATGTAAAAAACAAGCATGGGAGATTTTTTCCCATGCTTATTATTTTTTTAATTCATTTCATATACACACTCTTTCTTTTCTACACTTGTAAAAGAGAGGTAGTCGATTCGAATTTTATCAATTAGAGCATATTTTTCATAAATGTTTTGAAGTTCAAATTCTTCTTTCGTTAAATCGTTTGTTTTCAATAAGACATCTAAATCTTGTGAATGGAGAAAGTTTCTGGAGGTAATTGTCTTGTTTGCTGAGTCTATATCAATAATTTCAAAGATCAATTCGTTTAAATCAAAGGAATATCCAACAAGGTGAATGGTTTTTCTTTCCTTGTTTGTATCATGGTCGATTATATGTGTAACGGATATGATTTCATGTTTACTTGGATTAATTTTAGATTCTGTTATTGAAAGGTATGACAAAGCCTCTTCATCATTGATTGAGACGATTTCTTCATCATGATAGACGTTTACATGCTCTCTAAATGACTGGATAATTACATTTACTTCATCTGCCTTCATCTTAAACCCACCCATTTCCATTTTTGCAAAACTAATCAATTGTTCTATTTTCAAGTCAACTAAATTACATATAACCAACAATTCTTCTGCCGTCACATTATCCTCTGATAATTTGTTACAAAATCGTTGATAGGTAACATACTCCTTTTTTTGAGACTTAAAATAATCCGTTAAATTTTCATGTATTCTTTTTAAACTTACCTTCTTCTCATCTAACACCCATTTAATGTAATTTCCAACGTTCACTTCTCATGCCCCCTAATACCTTTTATACATATTTTAACACTAAACGATATATGTGTAAAGAATAGCATTACTTTTTATTAAATAAATAATGCATTTAATTACTTCGTTTATTTCAACAACTGTTTTTCTATTTATAAGAAATTACAGAGTCTCACTTTTAAGGTATGAAGAATAACTAATTAAGACTTCCTAAAATCAGGTAGTCTTTTTTGTTTGTTTCAAAACAAGATTAACCCGAATCGCATTATCAGAGGATACAAAATTACATAATATATAGCATTTCATATATGCAAGGCGTTTTGAAAAACAATTTTATTTATATAGGAGGAAATTGAAATGGGAGTACACACATACTTCAAAAGTTTAGCAAAATTAGAAAGGATTAATCGTTGTCCAGGAGAATTCCAATTCGAGCAACATACAGTTGCCAGTCACTCATGGAAAGTATCACAATATGCTCAATTTTTCGGTGAAGTTGAAGCAAAAAACGGAGCTGATATTAACTGGAAGTCTTTATACGAAAAAACGTTAAATCATGACTACGCTGAAGTATTCATAGGAGACATCAAAACTCCTGTAAAGTATGCTTCACCTGAATTACGTGAGATGATTGCACAAGTAGAGGAAGGAATGGCAAAACGATTTGTAGAAGAGGAATTTCCAGAAGAATTTCAGACCATCTACCATGAGAAGCTGAGAGAAGGGAAAGATGATACGATTGAAGGTAAGATCTTAGCCTTCTGCGATAAGCTTGATCAAGTATATGAAAGTTACGAAGAAATCAAAAGAGGAAATCCAGATAAAGTATTTGTTGATATTTACGCAAATGCCTTAAAGCAAATACTTCAAATGGATCTCTATTCAGTAGAGTATTTCGTAAAAAATATACTGCCAGACATGGTGACAGAAGACATGAATTCTGTCGTGAATATTAAAGCGATTACGGATGAAATCCTGGCAAATATGTAACACAAAAGAAGTCTCTAAATAGAGGCTTTTTTTGCTTTCTTTACTTGCTAATAAGCCTTTAGGGAAATACCTATATAAAAGCGATTTTCTCTTTTTTGCAACAAAAAAAGCATAAGTATGGTGATTACTTATGCTCTGGTGAATTTTTCCTAACTCTTTCTATAAAATGATAGCAATGAGAAAAAGTTAGGGAACACATTCGTTGTTAAATAACAACAGGTAAGACATTTAATAGTAAAGATGTTAAACAGGTAAAGAAATTAAACTGTAAATTACTTTTTTATAGTATACAGAAATCCCAAAAGATATAACTTTATATAGGTAGTTTCCCTTGCAGGAGCAAATGTAATCTCCCGCAAGGAGAGTGCAATTCTCCATTCTCATTTACTACAAATTTGAAGGAGGAATGTATTTTGGAAACACAAAAAAACAAGTATAAAAAAATCGCTTTAGAAGTATTGATATTTTTTACAGTTGTGAATGGAGTCGGATGGTATATATTTCGTGATGCTGAATTAGCAATAATAATTCAATTCATCTTAATTTATCTATTCGATTTGCTTTTCCGAAAGAATTTATTTGGTAAAAGAAGAAAAATGATCTGGAATGTAGCGATTGGATCGTTAAGAGCTTTTTCATTTTTATTATCCGTCAAGGTGAGCATAATATTGGGGGCTGTAATGACGTTGTTCACTGTTATTGCTACAAGAATTATGTTCTTTGAAGATCAAGACAGAACCGTACAAACAGTGGATGAACTTAAACAGGCATATTTTATTCCTATCATTACAAATGCTTTGCGTAAGTTAGGGCAAAGAGCTGTATATGTAATGACTGAATAAATCAGTATTTAAGGCATATCTGGATTTCTTAGCACTTAACTATTCCAATAGTTAAGTGCTTCACTTTTATTAAACGTGGTACGTCAACTAAAATATAGGATTCATTAATAACTTGATACATAATAAAAAGAAAAGGGAGGAATAGATTTGAAAAAAAAGACGATTATTGTATATATCCTATCTTTCATTTTGTTGCAGGTTTTGTACCAGTTACTTCTATTAAGTCATAATGACATTCCTTATCATCCTAATGAGAGCTTAATATTTTCTTTGATTTCATTAATAGCATTAATTTGGTTTGCAATAGGCTTATGGAAAGATACAACCGATTCATTTTTGGAATTTATGAGAAGTGGAAACATGCAGTTATTCATGAGTATTTTGTCTATAATCGTATGGTTTATGGCGGGATATAAGTTTTATCACGATTTTCATGGAACAGCGTTTTTTGAACAGCATACAACATTAGTTTTTGGAATGGCAATTGTTTTTGCTATTTCTCTTGATATTTTCTTTAAAGTGGCTTATACAAGATTCGCATGGCTATATATCCTTTTAAAAAATCGTTAGAGGAACTAAAAGAAATATATTTCTTACAAAGAATTATAAATCGTATGCAAAGAACTTAAATTTAGATTTTATTACGCACTATCTGATTATAAGGTTTAGACATAGACAGGCATATTCAAAATAAACCTGTTGTATATGAAAGATGTGAGCTAATAAGGTTAAGAATAAAGATAAAATCTTAGAAAAAAATGAAATCAATCCTATTTATAATGTTGTGAAGCCATATACACAGGTTGAGCAAAAAAGAACTTCATGTCCAAGTTCTACAAAAATATAAAAGCTCCTAATGACTAAAATGAAAAGAACATCTGGTGGAAGAGGGTATCCTTTTAAGTTATTGTCCTCAATCATATTTATCCCAAAAAGAAAACTTTTCGGAAATTATCCTTGAGAAAGAATTCAGAAATTGGTATAATTTACTTGTAAGCTACTTTTTAGCTCGTTGATAACTAAATATACCTTGGAGGGATTTTGTCATGGAAAAAACAATCTATCGGGAAAATCAATTTGTTCGAACTATCTATGGCGGTCTTGGGATTATCGCTGACTTCAATGGCGACAAACCCGAAACTGCTACAAGCGTCAACGTCATGTTTGAAGATATGGATGAAGACTTCGGGACAACAAACATTGAGCTTGATTTGCTTCGACCTGCAAGCAATGATGACATTCACAAGCGATTAAGTGAGATCCATGCTGAATACAAGGAATATCCTTATTTCATTATTCAACTTAATGATATTGAAACTCTATCAGACTATCATTTAGAGGAAAATGACTATATCAAGCATATTCGAGCAACAAATGAGGTTCTAAACAACCCGTATTAATGGTAGATTTAGAGCAAGGTGTTAATTGCATCTTGCTCCCCATTCCCGTAAAATCTGCCGTTCAATTCCCTGATTTTCCCTGACAAATTCCTTCGATTCATAGGAGTCTCTGAATTGAGACTCCTTTTTTACTAAATAGCTATAGGAGGTATAACATGAGTGAACTATCGCCTTTATTAACACAAAAATTAGCCTTTGACGAATCAAAATTATGGCGTGGCAAAGCGGTTCAATTAAGCACCCCTGTCTATGACCTCGGAGATTCTCCTCGGAAATACAATGCTCTCATTAAAGAAATCTCTCCTTTTTCTATTACTCTCATTCTTGGTAGCATTAGCGGAGATTTTGAGGAAAAAACCATCCCTGTTGAGGGGTTTTCAGGTAATAATCCGTACAAATTACAGCTCTTGGTTCCAGAAGAAGATCCTGAAAAATCTTAATATCGTTACTTTTTGAACGATATGAGCCAAAACTTGAGTCGTCTATTGTTGGGCGACCAAAAATACATAATGAAAGGAATATTAATTATGATTCATCCTTTTGAATTGATGTCAGAGCAAGATGAACCCATCATGCACGTACAGCCCTTTTGGAATTGGTTTTCACAAGAAAATCAATTAGAAATCGTATTTTATGAAGATGATGATAAAGATGCTACAATTTACATGACTAAAGAAACAGCCCGCCAAATGATGAAGGTCTTGCAATCGTTTGTTGACGGAAAATATGATGTAAGATAAGTTTAACATGAAACTCTATTGCCTATAGGATACAATATAAAGGCAAGATTGAAAGGTTGCTTTATGGAGGTATTTACATGGATGAAACCAATCAAATATATGAATCGTTGCAAGAACTTAAAAAAGAATATATGGATAGTGTACGTCAAATTAATATAGAAGAACGACAAAAAGCATCTAATCCCGATGATTATGTGACGCTTTATCATGGGACAACTACAGCCTATTTAAACAGCATCTTGCGAAATGGTCTCCTTCCAAGAATACATACAGGACTAAGCAATTGGGAACGAACGATGAATTCTATCGACAATGTTACGTACTTAACAAATAAATGGCATTACTTTTATGCGATTAATGCTCAAATGGAATATGAAGGGAAACAAAAAACATCTATCCACCAAAGAACCAGAACCTCTTTCCCTTGTTATATCGAATGCAGGGTTCCAAGAGATTTACTTGTCATTGATGAAGACTTTATCTTAACCAATTACATGCTAAAAAAGATTAAAAACTCGGTGAAACGAAAGAAAGATTTGGAATATGATCCAATGGAATGCCTTGCTGAATATGGAACAGTTGGCGTATTAGGAGAAATTCCTCCTTCTATGATGATTTCTTTTACCGTTCTTGGAGAGCCAAAAACAATTGAATATATTTTGGATGCAAATAGTCAGTACATGAAAGATTGGCATAAATGGCAACAAGGCAAAGGTAAAGGAAAAATAAAATTAAAACAATTATGGGAAAAAGAAGCTGAATCCAATCTAAATGGAACTTGGTGGACTCATCAGCTCAAAAAAGGATATTTTGTATCATTTGGTATTAATGAATTGACTGGAAAATTAGCGATGATACAATCCGAAAAGCCATCTTTTTCTATTACAAATCAGGAGGTTTGATTATGTTAGGATTAACGAAAAAAGACCTTCATTTCTTAAAGAATTATTATCCCTATTTATCAGTTCGAAAAAATCATGTCATCTATGAGGAACAGGAAAAGGCTGAAATTCCCTCTTCGCTTTATCCTGTTCAGAACAAAACGACTTTAAGGGTTTTTTCTTTTACAAATACTGAACAAAAAGAATCTATTTATGCGAATAAAGACCTCCAAAAAATCATCCAAGTTTTCAATGAATGTGAATTCAAAATTGGACATTGTTATTCCAATACGGAAACCATTATTGATGCTTTAAAAAAGAAAGGCATATATGATATCACATCATATGTAGGTTGGGTGTTTTTGGCTGGCAGTGGTTTACCTGTTCATCATTGTTGGGCCGTATATAAAGAAAACTTTGTATTGGATCCTGGAATTACAAAAATAGATGATGAAATGCGTATTCGAATGAATAACGGTGAATTCTCGACACCAGATGAATACCGAAAAACTTATACAGAACTTCATGTGAACTACAAAGATGTTCCGAATTTTGAGAAGTCAACATTTGGTCAAGTAGCTCCATTTGCCATCTATGTTGGAACAGAATCGAAGCCATCACAAGGCTCCAAACTGTTCCGTCAATTAACAAATGATTATCCAAACCATCCCGCTTATCAATCAAGTGGAATGAATGCACATGGAGCTTCCACTACGCAATTATTGGTTGATCAAGCCTTAAAAAAGTAAGGAGAAATGTGTATGAGTCAACGAAAACCTATCATGCTTGAAGCATTATCGAAAGAAGCTTTAATCAAGTTAGAAAAAGAACAAGAATATCATATTTTCCACCCTCATTTAAAAGGAATCATTATAAAAATTTATTACAATTCCTTTCAAGACACTGTTATTGGTAATCCAGTCGAGTTTTTTGAAATACATGCTACGGTTGAAGATAATTTAGACCGCATTCACTCGAAACATAAGGTGAAATTAGAGTTAGATGAGCTGTATGTATATGTGAAGGATTTGTTGTCAGCTCTAACAAAAGAAGAATATCTATACAAGCGTATCTTAATGGAAAAAGGCTTAAAGATTGGCGATATTGTAGAGTTTCAAGACGGGAAACAAGCAGTTATTGTACCTGCGATTGAAGAGGTATTGTCTACTCGAACGCTTTATTATATTCCACTAAAAAAAGATGGAACTATGAGCAATCATAAGCCACGCATCCTGTACGGAAACATCGCATTTATAAAACGGTCAAAGGAGTTTTCACATGAACCTTATTAATGAAGACATTAAAAATTATGTAAAAAAACTGATGAAAAAATGTGATGATGATGCGGATTTGGACTTCCTTTATCTTCTCGGTAAATTTAGAAAAGAAATCGTATTTGAGAAAAAAATCATTACGTTAGATGAATTTGATGCCTTAATGGAAGAAATCGTAGAGGATTCGGGAGACAAGTAACCCAACTCCCCCTCTTTTCTTCTATCGTTCTCGTTTTTATTTGTCGAATTTTGTCGAAAATATTCTTTTTCGGAAAATTTAGAAAAAAAATAAAAGGAGTTGAAAATATCAACTCCTAAACTATGAATCTTACATGTATCCTTTCTCTTTCAAGGAAACAAATGATCCATCTCCAATAATAATGTGATCGAGGACATCTATGCCCATAAGTCTTCCCGCTTCTACTAAGCGTTTAGTTACATCAATGTCTTCTGGACTTGGCGAAGCGTTGCCTGAAGGATGGTTATGCCCCACAATGATTGAAGCACTTGAATTTTTGAGAGCAAATTTGAACACCTCTCTTGGATGCACGATACTGGCATTTAGAGAACCTTTAAATAAAGTCTTTTGAGAAATGACTTGATTTTTTGTGTCCAAATACAATGCTACAAAATGTTCTTGCTTCTCATAACGCAACCAATCCAACACCTTTGCCCCATCTTCAGGTGAACGAATTTGGCTCATTTCAGGTAAGGTTTGCTTAAATAATTGTTGTCCGAAAGCAATAATCGCAACAACTTTTTCAGCAGTTCCTTTTGTTAGTCCAAGCGAAACAAAATCAGCCGTAGACATGGAAATTAACTCATGTGTCGATAGAGTAGCGATACTTTGAATAACCTCTGGTTTTACTTTTTTGCCTAAAATAAATGTAAGTAAATCTTGTGGTGAAGATTCTTCAACGCCATAGTATTGAATTCTTTCCTTTACAACATCGTGATAATCTTTTCTTTCAATAAATAAACTGCCCTGTTTTAACATATAAATCCCTCCAAAAAGTTGTTTATCAAAAACACCTAACATATAAAAAATCTTTATATTATAGAGGGAACAAGGTGTGTTTATAAGAAATAGATAGCCGAATATAAAAAAAGAGAAGTCGCTATGTGCGACCTCCCTTCTCTTATTTCAAGTTGGATTGGGCAAATGATTCGTTAATGTTTAAGAATTGGGCTTTTTCTTCTTCGCTCCAAGCGTGAGGAGTAACCTTTTCAGCATTTATTGGCAACGCCCAATAGAAACCAACACCTGATACATATTTTAAATACTCTTCTTGTGATAGCCCTGTTGCACCATGTTTTGTTTTTAAGAGAATGTCAGTAGTTAAGTCGATAATCACCCAACCATCCTCTGTTTTAATTTGGTTATAAAAATGGTCTTCCGATTTTACAATTCGTGCTTCAATACCTGAATGAGTGGCTAATTGGTAGAAGAAACGGGAGAATCCGTTACAAGCCATTTCGTAATTAGGGGCATTTCCGACTAACATCTTAGAGTAGCCCGAAGCATTGTAGGAAAATTGGTCGAAGATATAATTGTAGATAGCATGAAGCTTTTGTTCCGAGGATAAATCCTGTATTGATTTAGCGAACTCTTCACTAAAATCGTTTAGAGATGCTTCAATTTGTTTTGCCTGATATTTTGAATGTGTTTTATCGGTAAGGGTATATTGTTTGAAACCTGTTTTTTTGAGGGAATAATTGGCTAACGTGTTAAGATTGAGGTTTTTATCGGGGATTGTGGAGCTTTCATATATTTGCATCCAAGTTCTAAACAGTTTTTCATCGGCATCACTTTTAATAATTACCTTTTGTGGCAATTCCGTATATACCTCATTCATTAACTGAATTAGCTGATCCATCGTATTTACCGATTTATCTTTCCAGACAATATTTTCTTTTGGCTTAGTATCTAATCCCTGTTGCATGTATTTTAAGGAAGGTAATTTTACCGATGGAACATCGGGTATTTCATTTTTGGTTTTTTCTTCTAAGTAAGTAACGTTCGTGATGGTTTGGTAAGCAACAACAGGGATATTTGAAAACCCCTCTGCTTTTGCTGAATTCATCGGAAGAACCGATAATGCAACGCCTAATGCACAACCAAATGCAATTGTGTGTTTCCATAATTTCATATTCATGTATCTCTCCTCTCTTGTCTATAAGACAATTATGTACTAATTATTGCTTATAGTCAATAAAAAGAGTGGGTTCTTTCATGAATTTTTTTTGACGTTATTAAATTAGAACATATGTACGAAAAATGATATACTGTATAATGGAGGTGGATTGGTTGAAAAAGGAAATAGAAATTGCATTAGATGAAAAACTGCGGGAAAAACTGCTCCTTCTCCCCGATTTTGCGGTAGATTTTCTTTATTTTATATCGCTTGATACGGAAGTTCGCACACGCATTGAGTATGCGAAAGACATTACACTCTTTTTAGAATTTCTATTAATCTCTCAAAAATGTTTAAAAGATAACGTCAATAAGATAGAACCTGATGATTTAGATGCATTAAAAAACCGAGATTTCATTGACTTTTTTGATTATCTGACTAACTATACGAGAACCTATACAACGACAACAGGTAAAACCGTTAAACAAAAGTTCTCTAATTCAGCTCAAGGCAAATCAAGAAAATTGGCGACTTTGCGTAGATTATTTCATTATCTATTTGTTAATGACCATATCACGAAAGATGTTACACAAGCGATTGAAATTAAAGTTCCTTCTAAAGTGAAAATTAGTAACCGCCTTTCACCAGATGAAATGAATCGTTTATTTTCAACCATAATGGATGACTTGAAAATCGAGAATGAACGCCAGGCAAAGTTTCATCAGAAAGTAAAATTCAGAGATTATATCATGGTATTATTACTTGCATACACAGGGATTCGAGTAAGCGAATTGGTTCAATTAGATATAGACGACATTCATTTGAAACGAAAACGATTAATTGTTCTTCGTAAAGGCGGAGATGAACAAGAAATTACGATGCCTGAACGAATCATTGATGACATTCAAGATTATGTAACAGAGCGTAAAAAAAATACGGATGTTGAAAAGGATAGTCAAAATGCTCTCTTCCTCTCTCTTCACAAGAAACGAATTGATCCGAAAACCGTTCGAGTGATGTTAGAGAAATATAGACAAAGAAGTGGCATTGAAATTAAAATCACGCCCCACGTATTTCGAAGAACATTTGGAACAAACCATTATAATACCTATAAAGATATGTACCTAACTGCACAAGTGCTTGGTCACGATTCAGCAGAAACCACTCGAAAATTCTATGCGGATCCATCGGAAGAGCGTGTATCTCGCTCAATGGAAACCTTTGATTATGGAGAAAGTAATAAACCCTCTTTATCCAGTTCAAAATTAGAAAAATTAGCGAAAAAATTAGGAGTTTCCGTAGAAGAATTGTTGCAGGAATTAGATTGAACAAACAAATAGCCGAGGGACAATTCCCTTCGGCTTATTTTATGCTCGTAATTGATAAAGAACTTCGATGTCTCTCTTATACTGTTCACTATGTAATCGTAACAAATCCTCTTGGTCTGGATTATAAACGGAAAACGCACATAAATAGTGTTCTTTTATATAGTTTACCGTTTCCATTCCTGAACGTAGCAAATATCGTCTGGCAATAGATTTTCGAAATGAGCTTTTATCTAAAGCTACCCTTCCATCTTTATAGATGGGATGTTCTAACTGAAAAAAATCTGCTCTCGCAAACTTTTCTTTTCTTGTTTCTAAATAATTGGGGTTCAGATGTTGATACCAAATTCGTTGTCTTAGTCCCCTCCTTCCCAATGCTGTTCCAACGTAAACCACATTCATTGTTCTTTTATCAATCCAAGCGTAGATACCTATATCTGTAGGAAGTAATTCTTTGGTAAGTTTATTGGCTTCATAAGTCAATCGAAACAAAGTATATCCCTCCCCATTTATCTTATCTAATATAATACAAAAACCATTTTGAATTTTCTACAACAATTAAACATCACATAAAAGAGCAGGAATATATTATGGTAAAGATTAAGAAAAGACCACTTTAATAGTGGTCTTTTCTATCTTAAATATTCTCCATGAGTATCATGACCGCATCGCTTACAGTAACCTGCTTGCTCTATGTCATAACTGTAATAGCCTGTACTGACCGCATAGGTTTCCCAATTATGACCTTTATATCGGCAAATTGGTCGGCTCAAAAACTGTTTCCAATTTAGATACAACTTCTTTATATCGAATCGGTTCATTATTTTTCTCCTATTCTATCAGAATCTATGACTGTTATTTTAACACCATCATAGTATTCGCTAAAACGTATATCTCCTAATAGATTATCTTCATAATAAAGATTTTCCGCTTGTAACATCGCTTCATCTTCTGAATTCGCTTCAACCTCAATCACTGTACTTAAACTGACTTGAATCTTTACCTCAAACTTTGTCATATTTCTATCCCCTTTCCATTAAATAAAGAAGAGTATATGTATTGATACACATATACTCTTAAAAAATCTACCTGTTAAAATGCAACTAATTCATCAGGATTAAATTCAATCGGAGTAATCACTGTCAGATGTTCAATTTCTCCTTCATTCTTAATGCTTTCCCCTTTGTATCGGGCATACGGAATAAAATCTACACGAATCCCTTCAATGATAAGCGGATCCATATTTAAAGTATCACACAAAGAATCAGGTCGATATTTCCCCTCATATTCAAAGGCAATATCTAAATCACTATCTTCTCGATGTGTTCCTTTTAGTCGGCTTCCGACAATAGAAATTTGCTTAATTTCAAAATCTTTATCTACGAAATTAATTTTCTCTCGTAAATAGTCATTAACCATTTCAGACAGTTCACTTCTTGTTAGATTTTCAAATCCAACAGCAGGAACAAGACTTTGAATTCTTGCTTCTTCCGCCCATTTTTCCATAAGAGCATCGTAGTCCATCGTATTAATCTCTTCAAGACCATTTCCTAATAGCAATGTTTGTTTTCCGTTTTCCCACTTTGCTAAATAAGAACGATCCTCATCGACATCAGGTTGAGCAAAGATTTCATTGAATTCTTCAATTATTTCTCCTGTTATCGGATGGTCAAATGTTCCAACTTGACCAACACCGCTTTCCTTATGAATAATTGCATAAATTCCATATCCTTCTTTTTTGGTATGATTCCATTTCCATTTTCCATCATCATCTTTTATGGCATGTCCCTCTTCATCACGCTCTAACGTATATGATTCATACGCACCACAACGATGACAAAACGAATATTCTTCACCAGATTTGTAGTAAAAATCCACGAATTTTACTCCACCACATAATTTACATTTTCCTTGATCCATAACTGAACCCATATTTCATTTCCTCCCTTATTTATTCCAAAAATGGAACACCTAATTGATATAAAAGACCTCATATTATATGCACTTTCTCTCATTCTAAAAAACTTTCCAAACTGAATTTAGTCATCAAGTAATTTATGGAAATTTTACTCTTTATACGACAGATTTTTTTGCTTTTTTGCTTTGAATTCAAGGTTTTTTAGTTATCACGTTATATTAAAAAAATATAATAATCACGTTACGTTATTAAATTTCACATCATAGAAAGGAGACAAATCATGAAAGAAAGTAATAAGAAAAAATTATCCAAACAAGTATTAGCATCTGCTTTGTCGGTTGGTTTAGCAATAAATGCATTAGCCCCGATTGCAAGTGCAGAGCAATTCATAGAAACGGAAAAAGAATATATCGTTGTGTATAAAAATACAAACGGTAAACAAGCCGTTATGAAAGGCTCAAAGAAAGTAGAACATGAGTTTAAACATGTTAAAGCGATGAAGGTAGAGGCAAAGCCATCTCAAATGAACAAATTGAAAAAAGATAAGAATATTGCCTATGTTGAGGAAAACATTAAAGTCTCTATCGCTAATCATGACTTTAAGGTATTAAACAATGTTCAAACAAAATCTACAGGACAAGTTCCTGCTGAAGAATCACAATGGGATATTCAAGCAATGGACATGTCGGATGCATGGAACGAAGGATTTACAGGGAAAGGCATTAAAGTTGCCGTAATCGACTCTGGTATTTCCCCACATGCTGAACTTGATATTCGTGGCGGGGTTTCCACTGTTGACTATACAAAGTCATGGTACGATGACAATGGACATGGAACCCATGTAGCAGGTAGTATCGGAGCCAAACGAGACGGAAATGGTCTTGTTGGGGTTGCACCTGATTCTGAAATCTATGCTGTAAAAGCGATGGACAGTGAAGGGAATGGATATCTAAACGACATTATCGAAGGGATTGAATGGGCGATCCAAAACGATATGGACATCATCAACTTATCTCTTGGTACTTCTGTAAACAGTAAAATCTTCGAAGATATGGTGAACAAAGCCTATGCGAATGGCATTCTTTTAGTTGGTGCAAACGGTAATGATGGCGTAGGAACACCTGTAAATTACCCTGCAAAATACAACAATGTTATTGCGGTTTCCTCTGTTGATTCCAACTTAAATATTTCGGCATTCTCTTCTACTGGAACTGAAACGGAATTCTCCGCTCCTGGTGGTGAAGTTGTAAGTACCTATCTGAATGGTCAGTATGCTATTTCCAGTGGTACTTCAATGGCAAGCCCACACGTTGCAGGATTTTTAGCAGTCTTAAAAGAAAAGAATCCAAATATGAGCAACGATCAACTTCGTAAAGAATTGCAAAAATATGTTGTAGATTTAGGAAATACAGGTCGTGACGCTTACTACGGATATGGATTCCTGAAATATGACAACAGCGATTCTGTCGATGAAGATTTAGACACAACCCCTCCTGGAGAAGTAAAAAATCCTCATGTATCCAGTCAAACAGTTGATTCCGCTACAATCGCATGGACTAACCCAACGGATAGTGACTTCAAGCAAACAAATCTTTATGTAAATGGAAACTTAATTGGTTCTGTTCCAAAGGATTATAATGCTGTAACGTTAAATGGATTAGCTCCTAACTCCACTTACACGATTACACTTCGCACAGTCGATACAACGGGCAACGTATCAAACGGTGTTCACCTTAAAGTAACGACACAAGCAGAACAAGATGTAACTCCACCTGCAGAAGTAACTAACTTATCTGCATCTGATGTTACTCATAACTCTGCGAATATCCGATTCACAAATCCAAAAGATGCTGACTTCGAGAAAGCCAATGTTTATGTGAACGGAAATCTTGTAGCAAGTACAACCCTTGGATATGTAGAATTAAACGGATTAACTGAATTAACGGATTACTATGTAACTGTTAAAACGGTTGATAAAACAGGAAATGAGTCTAAAGGACAAACAGTGATGTTTACAACAAAAGAAGCTCCTGATATGGATGCTCCTTCTGATGTAACAGAGCTAACATTAGTTGATGTCACTCATGAATCAGCAAAAATCACCTTTGTAAATCCAAAAGATGCTGACTTCGAGAAAGCCAATGTATATCTAAATGGCGTTCTTCAAGGTTCTACAAACAGAGGCGAATTCCTATTTACTAACTTAAATCCTGCAACGGATTATGTTGTAACCGTAAAAACAGTAGACGTAAAAGGGAATGAGTCTGATGGAAAAACTATCGAACTTCGCACAAAAGAAGCTCCTGATGTAACCCCTCCAAATGAAGTTGCCAATCTAACGGTAACTGACCGCACTCATGAATCTGCAACAATCACATTTACCAACCCAACAGATCAAGACTTTGACAAAGCGAATATCTATCTAAACGGAATACTTGTTGCTTCTACAACAGAAGGCAAATATGAGTTTACAGGTTTAAAAGCTTTAACAAACTACAACGTGAAAGTAACGACTGTTGACAAAGTAGGAAATGAGTCTAAAGGATTAATTGTTGATTTCACAACAGATAAAATGCCTGACACAACTCCTCCTGCAGAAGTCGTTGACATGAAAGTAGTTAATGCAAATGAGAACTCTTTAACGGTGAACTTCGGTCTTCCTGCTGATGAGGATTTCGCTAAAGTAAATCTGTATCTAAACGGTAAATATGTTGGTTCTACAACGAAAGGTTCTTATACGTTTACAAACCTAACAGAATCAACAGAATATGTTCTTACTGCTAAAACGGTAGACACAACTGGAAATGAAAGTGTAGGAGTTGAAATTAAAGCATCCACTACAAAAGTTGTCGATGTGACTCCACCTGCTGAAGTAACGAATTTCCAAGCAACGAATGTAACAGATAGCACCGCTAACCTATCTTGGACAAACCCAACAGATAAAGATTTTGTAAAAACAAATATTTATGTAAATGGTGTATTAATTGGTTCTGTAGATAAAGCATACAATGCGGTATCGTTAAGTGGTTTAAATCCAAATACTTCTTATATGGTTACGTTAAAAACTGTAGACGAAAATGGCAATGAGTCATTAGGTCAAGCGGTTAAGTTCGTAACAAAACAAGTAGTGGATGTAACCCCTCCTGGAAATGTTACAAACCTAAAACTTACAAGCTCTGATTCCAGATCTGCGAGTTTTGCTTGGACAAATCCAAAAGATGCTGACTTTGTAAAAACCAATATTTACGTGAATGGACAATTTATTGGTTCTGTTGGCAAATCAACAACAAATGTCACAATTAATGGATTAGCACAAAACACGAATTATACGGTGACACTAAAAACCGTTGACCAAGTAGGTAACGAATCTTCTGGAACAAAGATTTCGTTCAAAACGAAAACACGAACCATTTGGGACATTCTATTTGGTCGCTACTAATTTCTAACAAAAAAGCCTTTGCTATAATAGCAGAGGCTTTTTGTTTTAGTTTTCATCCCATTCTGGCAGGTTTCCACGACTATATGACCAAACACCATTTTTTTGAAGAGTTTCTAAATCAATGACAATTGGAGCATACTCGCTTCCAAGACGTTCTTCAATTAGTTGTTGAGCCAATGATTCACTTGGAAGAAAACATTGTTCGTCTAAATTCATAGTATCTTCATCTGTTGCGATATTGTAAAACACATCTTCTTGATATTTATAAGCAATTGCCCAAAATTTCATAGTAATTCTCCTCTCTATACCAAGCACTCTTCTAATTCTTCGATTTCTTTTGTTAGAGATTTCAATTGCTCTCGTTTTTCACGAAGTCTTCGTTTACGATTTTCTTCAATTTCTTCTACTGTAATAACAGGAATAACAGTCGGATTTTGAGAGAAGTTTGCCCGCCCATGTTGATCAACTAATACACCTCCGCATTTCTCACAAGAAATATTCTTCGTCTCTCTTGTAATTTCTCCGAAGTATTCCATTGGATATGTTTGTTGACATTTTGAAGTTTGACATACTACATACATGTTTTATTCACGATCCTCTCTATAAAGTTTATTTTGTATTTTCTTTCAAGACTTCCGCTTCAAAACACTCTTTCAAGGAAATTAGATGATTACCATTTACGTTTACGATTACACTTATATCTCGCTGACTTACACTATAGTTATCTGTTAATGTATTACATTTTAGTTCTGCATAACTATTATCTTTAACCGTTCTACCTTTAAATTTAATAATCAAGGATCTTCTCTCCTTTGCTACGTTATAAATTCTTTTTCCATTTATCCATAAATGATTGAAAGTTCTTATGAGGCTCTACGATGGGCCGTTTGCTTTTAATTTCCCAATAGGCATCTAACACACTTTCCCCATTCTCTATTAATTGCCACATGACTAACAAGAACGAACGGGACTTTCCTTCGTGGCACGTAACCAACACTCGATTCCCTTCTTTTAATAGAGAAGTTAATTTCTCTTTTGCTTTCGGTAGAGTGATATTTGCTTCTTCTACATTTCCATCTCTAAATGGATACGAATAATAATGAATAGTGTTAGGAAGGTAGATTTTTCGGTTTGAATCTCTCTGGTCACGAAGATCAATCCAAGCGTCAATTTGAGGAGAAGGAGTCCCATTAAAAGCTCCTTTTCCATTTAGTTGCCGAGCTTGTTCCTCTCCATATAAAAGATCGTCAATATCATCTTCCCCTCCCATATAAAGTTGTTGAGGAATGATTTCGCTGTAACCAAATTTATAACTCCAATCAGGCGGTTGATGATTCATCAGGACTCCTCCTTTCTTTCGATAGTGATAATAATGAAAGTTTCTATGAGGTTTTTCTTTTTAATAATTCAATTTCCATTCGTTAATAAAGTTTAGAATAGCTTCTTCACTAATAATTGGTATAAAATCTATCTCGCCAATAGACACACGTTGTTCAATGATATGGTCTATGATGGCTACATCTGCTTCATCAAAGGCTTTTTGAAGAGTTTCCGTAGTGGCGTTAGCAACATGAAAGGCTTTTAACCCTTTTCCGCCTCTTCCATAATACACAACCGTATAACTTCTCATCCATTCACCTCTTTATATCAGTCAAAATTAATTGGCTCATCGCCACCGTTGTACCAACTGTAAGAAATTAACCGTACTTTCGATTTATCTATGCCGAACTTTTCTTCCATTTGACTCGCTAATTCATCAAATTCTTTTAGTGACAGTCCATTTGATTTCATTTTAATATAGGTGCGATAATCGGATTCGTGGTGCAATACATGGTCAATTCCCCAACGCTTGCTATCGTAGTCATATACAGGTTGAATCTCTCCCTCGTACTGGAAGTATTCAATCTCTCCCTCGTATTCATCTATATCGTCTGCTTCTCCAATCAAATTAACAAAAACAGGATAAACTTCATTTCGGGATTTACCTTTTAACTCTGGAAGCTCTGCTCTTAATACAACTTTCGATTCCATGCAACTCATATTCTATTCCCCTTTCATTCTCCAGTCTTTTTCATGGATGTTACACAATTTTTTAACAACAGCTCTAATTCTTGATATGTTAAGTTTTGATTCATATAGCTGTCTCTCAATGCGTATTTGTACCAACTCAATTCAAATCCCGTTGGCTTGTAAATAAAGTTTGGCAATTCGGCAATCTCGTCATCATCGCCCCAATAGTAAGGCATGATGCTAAATACTTCATTTTCCCACTTATAAAACGTATTCCCGTCTGAACCCTTAATCTCTTTTTCCATAAAATCAAGGGAAGATTTGCCGTTTCGGTCTACATCGTTGGGCATCCCGTACCCGTCAAAACCTAATTCATGTAGATATTCAACAAACATATTTTGCCACTCTCGATTAACAGGGAATTCCCCTCTTGAATTTCCAAAAATCAAGTTTCCTAACTCCATTGAAACAATCTCCTTTCGTATCTTATGAAAGTAATTGATTAATAGCTTTCTTGTATTTCTGAATTCGTTTGATATCCGTATGCGTAGGGTTTGGGATTCGGTCTATATCACAGTTGTCATCTAAATCTGCTAATTTAACTAAACGACTAATCCAGAATTGACTTGCTCTTTCAATAAATTCATCGTATTGTTCCCCACTTCTTCTGGTAACGCCATCTAATCCTTTTAGCACTTCATCAGAAAAGCCTTCTTTTTTTAAATCTTCAAATGTCCAGGAAGAATCTTCTATAACATCATGTAGCACCGCAACGATTCGGGTTTGTTCACATTGCATCTGCAACATCACTCGAAGCGGATGCAAAATATATGGATTTCCACCCTTATCGGTTTGTCCCGCATGAGCTTTGGTTGCAATCATTATCGCTCTTTCTAAATTCATTTCAATCATCACCTTTTTCTATATTCTTTTTCGCAATCCTTTAAATTCATTTGGAAGGTATAAAGCTTCATGAAAGCCTACCGCATGGTCATCTGATGAAGTGACAACAAAGTAGTTCCCCTGCCATCCGTCTCTCATTGCATTTTGAGTATTTACAATATCTTGTTTATATTCATCTTCAAATTGAAAGTGATTAACAATTGCTTCTCCACTCGTATAATACTTTCCTGATTTTTTATAAAATGTAAGTTTAATTTTTTGATTAACAGGTCTTTCTTGCATGTAGATCACCCCTAATTATTTACGTAGTCAATATTTCGTGATACTATATACTATAGTCAATTATACTATAATTGTTGTCTACAGTAAATGAAATCTACGTAAATTTTTATATATAAAATACGAAAGTCATATATATGGAATTTATATATTCGTTTTATAACTTATGTAAGTCATATGAATAATTTGATGGAAAGGAACACGAAATGAACAATTCTCATAGAATTTCAACTTCACCATATATTTACTTCCGCACTTTCGTATAATACAGAAATTCATAAAGTAGGAAATCCATACTTGATTATTTTTTTAGAAGGAGAGATTCATAGTTATGGGAATGTATAATTTATTTGAGGATTCATTCTTTAAGGATGAAAATGTGTTGGAACAGTACAAGGTCAATCAATCTATCAAGAAAGTGATGATTCCAACATTCGAAATCATTTTTAATGATGAAACTGGATTCGGGGCTTATCGAGTGGAGGATGAAGACGGAAATGAATTTTCGATTAAAGGAACATTTATTGCTCCTCTTACGGTTGGTCAAACGTACTTGGCAGAAGGCTTCATCACGACTTATCGTAATGAAAAACAAATTCATGTCAATCAAATCCGAAATGTAAAACCTGTAAATAAAAAAGGTATTATCGCTTATCTGCAAACATTAAAAGGACTAAAATCAAAAGCATCGTGGATTTATGACGAATTTGGTGATAAAAGCATTGATGTCTTAATGAAGGATCCATTATTAGTGGCAAACCGAGTAAAAGGAATTGGGAAAAAGTCTGTTTTATCTTGGCAAGAGCAATTGGATAAAATGAAAGATACCCAACAAGTGATGTCTACTCTTTTAGGATATGGCTTAACGCCTCATCAGGCAAAAGGATTATATGATAAATACGGAGAAGAAATTGTTGGAAAAATCGAAGAAAATCCATACTTTTTATCCTCTGAAGTTCGAGGTTATGGATTTGAACGATGTGATCGCATTGCTCGCACAATGGGATACAATCCGAAAAGTCCGTTTCGTATTCAAGAAGGAATTATTCATGTATTGAATCAGGCAAGCCAAGAAGGTCATTGTTTCCTTCCTCTCGACAAGCTAATGGAAGAAGTAACTAATTTACTAACCATTCGCTTAACCATTCAAGAAATGGCTCAATTTGCAGTGGAAAAACGTGGTCAAAAGAATTTCGAATATTCTATTGGAGAACATGTGTATTCCATTAACTATCAAGAATTGGTTGGTCAATATGAGCTATTAAAGAAAGAAAAGTATGCACGTAATCGAGAAAACCTTCGCTATATTGTCGTTTCATTTGAATTTGATGAAATTGCAAAAGAAGTAGAAGTTGTTTCTTTAGAAAGAAGAATCATCTATGATGATGGAAATATTTATCTAACCCATCTTTACTATGATGAACTTCAAGTGGCAAAACGTGTAGTCGAGTTGGCAGTTGAAACGCCATTTTTAAAGCCTATCAAGTTAGAAAGAGAACTTGATCAATACTTGAAGCAAAAAGGATTTGTGTTGGAAGCGAAACAAAGAGAAGCCGTATTAACATTTAGTGAAATGCAAGGAGGCTTTTATGCATTATGCGGTTCGGCAGGTTGCGGAAAAACCTTCACCCTGAAAATCATTTTAGCAATGTTAGAAAAGCAATATCGAGCAAATGGAAAATCCATTGATATTCGTGTGTATGCTCCAACAGGAAAAGCTTCGAAGGTTGCAAGTCGTTCAACAGAGAGGGAATGCATGACGGTTCATCGTGGATTAGGATATCATCCTGCACTTGGATTTACTTTCAATGAAGATGAACCATTAGATGCAGACGTAGTAGTTGTTGATGAAAGTTCCATGCTTGATATTACCCTAACGAAATACCTTCTTAACGCTATAGCCAATGGAACCAAAGTGATTTTCATGGGAGACGTAAAACAGCTCCCATCAGTCGGGCCAGGCAATGTATTAAAAGATTTAATTAATAGTGGCATTGTAAAAATTGTGACACTCGATGTTGTAAAACGACAAGGAGCATTATCAGGCATCATCCGTAATGCGAATAAAATCATCAAAGATGAAATGATTCAATCTTGTGAAGATACGAAAGATGCGTATGTATTAAATCGTTATTCACCAGAATCTACTCAAAAAGCCATCATTGATTCTATGAAGCGAATTTTAACCTTTGAAGGATACAGCATTGAAGATGTGCAAGTATTATGTCCACAAAGAACAGGCGTGATTGGAACGTATGCGATGAATCTTGTCATTCAACAAACCTTTAATCCCGAAGAAGAAGGAATGAAAGTATTGAATAAGAAGTTCCAATTAGGAACAGATACCTTCCTTCTGTACTTTAAAAAAGGCGATAAAGTCATTCATATCAAGAACAATTACGATAAAGAATGGTATGAAAAAGGACATTTTGCCGATTACGTAAGAAACGAATCCATCGTTGGCATTACCAATGGTGAATGTGGGATTATTGAAGATATTGTGGAAGTGAAGAAAAAGGGTGACAAATTTACTCGCATTATCGTTCGCTATGAAGATAAATATGTATTTTATGATGATTCGTTTGATGAATTGGATCATAGTTGGGCTTTAACTATCCACAAAAGTCAAGGTAGTCAGTGGAAAGCGGTCATTATGCCAATTATGAAGCAAAACTATCTAATGTTAGACAACAACCTTTTCTATACAGGATATACAAGAGCCGAGCTATTCAATTGTGTAATCGGTCAAGCAGATGCTATTCGTCATGCGATTAAAACTCATAAAACACGCAATCGCTATACGGCATTAACCGATAAAATTAAGAAAAAGTTAGATGAAGCTGTCTAATTTTTATGAAGTTAGATGGATTTATCTAATTCATTGCCTTCTCTTTATGGAGAAGGCTTTTTATTTTCTATAGCAATTTGTTTTAATTCTTCAATTAAATCATCATACATACATGTATCACAATTCACACCTGAATAATATTTTGTGTTGCATTGTGGACATACCCAATGCCCTTGTGTGGCAATTAAACGCTTTCTTTGTTCAACCACATCTTCATTTCTTTTCAATTCATTCAAAAAATTAATCCCCCTTTTCTTTTATTTCAATTCGAAAGGTTCTTGGTAATGAGATTCGAAATTGTTCTTTTGCCTGCTCTGCCTTTTCTATTGTTTCATAGACTGGCTCATTTCCATAGTTCTCGATAGAACAATCTTCCAATTTTAATTCATTACCTTCACTATCCATTACTTTTAATATGTACGACATTGCTACGACCATCTCCTTTATTTCATCCTATCATATTTGGTGACTATCCACTATTTCAGTAAAATATTTGACATTCTTCTTTTATAGGAAGGCTCTCTACTGTCTATGATATAGAGATTTTAAATACAAGAAAGGGGTTTTTTCAATTGAAAAAACAAATTAAGTGGGTAGCTTTATTTAGCGTAGTAACAGTTATTATTTTAGGCATTACAGCGTTTGGTTTAGGAACCGAAGACGAGTCTACTCAAAACTCGACTTCAACTAAACAAACCGAAGTTGTTAAGAAGGAAACAACATCACCTAAACAACCAGGAGAAACAGAAATTGCATCAAAAGGTGAAGACAAAAAAGAAAATGTAGTTGAAAAAGAGGATGTAAAGAACGATGAAAAACCAGAGCAACCAGCAACTATCGAGCAAAAACCAGAAACAAAGGTGAAAAATGACGCACCAACCTCTTCTACTCCAAACAAAACCGTCATTACACCATCAACGGAAAAAGCAAATGTCGATGCTGTCAGCAGTTATTCAACTGCAAGTGTAAATCGAAATGGATCAACCGTTGAAATGCATGTAATCGCTGAAGGTTCGGTAGATAAACTTGCTCAATTTGTATTGCCTTATGCTCAAATGGTAAAAGATTTGAATAGCGGAGTAACGAATGTTCAAATCAAGCTATATCCTTCTCAACAAGCATTTAATCAGAAAAGACCAAGTGCTGAATATAAAAATGGTGTATTAACCTCACTATAATCAGCCCAACGGGGACAGTTTAACTGTCTCCTTTTAACTTTTTTGAAAACTTGAGACAAAATTGTATAATTGCCTAAAAAATTGGTGAAAAATTATATTGACTATAGTATAATGTTGGTATAGACCATTTGATAGGAGGTGAATAAATGAAAATAAGAGAAACACACCTTTCTACTATAACCCTCGCTGAAGCCATTTCCGTTGTCAATCGTCATGCGAAAACAGCACCAAATCCTAAGTTTTTGTATCAATTAAAAACCGAAGCACTTAAAAAGATGATTAAAGAAAAGAAGGCAATCAAAATTGGCTTACATTTTTCGAACAATCCAAAAAGGTGTCAACAAACATCTGATGTATTAATTGCTTGTGAAGAATTCTACTTCCATTTGCCACCATCTAAAGATGATTTTAAGAATTTACCACATTTAGGACATCGCACCAATCATCGAAATCCAAAGGTAATGATGTCGATAAAAACAGCAAAACAAATGCTTATCACATACACTGGATTAAAAGAATCTACTACCTTTGAAACTACCCGTTATGCATATAAATTGCCTGTTTTTAAGCGATATGGGGAAAGATAATAATACATGAAAAACAAAAGACCTTCATCCATTTACTTATTTGGGTGAAGGTCTTTGCTATGAAGGTTTGTCAAATAAATCTTGCCTAAAAATCATAAATCGACTCCAATACCTAAACTTACAAGCATAGCCTTGTCTACTTTTGCCATTGTTTCCGCATCAAAATGAGTAATGCGATCCAATAGTCGCTTTTTATCAATTGTGCGAATTTGTTCCCCCAAAATCACTGACTTTTTCTCTAACCCATGCTTTCTTCCAACTTCTACATGAGTAGGTAAATGAGCTTTTTGGATATTGCTTGTGATACATGCAATAATCACTGTTGGACTATACTTGTTCCCTACGTCATTTTGAATCACAACTACAGGGCGAATGCCAGATTGTTCAGAACCAATTGTTTGTGCTAAGTCTGCCCAAAATACATCCCCTCGTTTCACAATTAATTGTGATTGACGTTTCTTTACTGTTCGCTTTTTAACTTCAACTGCCATGTGAAATCTCCTCCCCTTTATGTAGCGTAATGTTTTAAAAGCACAAAAAAACGGAACAACCATTACCTACACTTTTATCTAAGAATTCCAGATATCAATGTAAACGTGTCCGTTCTCCTGCTTTCTCATATTAATATTAAATTTTAGATAGAAAGAGTTCTTTGCATAACTAAAAATATGTTTGATTTCCAACATTTTTTAAAATCTATTAAACTATATATCTCAATTTCTTTTAATAGCTTCGGTATCAGGGAATGTGTACCAACATATAATTTGCTACGACTTTAGTTTTTGATTTTATAAAGTCGTAGCAGAGCGGGTTTCCATTTTTTTTTCGTAAAATCACGACAAATTCCCTTACATAATAAAGAATAATGTCATGTGGCATGAAGAACTTCTTGCTTCAGTACAATGAAATAGCATTACAAGTTAGGGGTTTCATTGAAACGATACATTAAAGGAAAGAGGTTGATATGTCATGGCAGAATTCTTTAGAAAAGTTGAGGAAAACTGGAACAAGGTGCAAAAAAAAGACGAAGAAGCGAAAGCGAAAGGACAATTAGTAGGTCGCTATATTCGGGAGCCGTATGCTGATGGATATGCCATTTATCAGATTATCAGAGAAAACAAAAAGTCGGTTCGTATTCGTGTTGTTACAGGGATTGGAGATGATTGGCACATTCCTTATTGGGGAGTTGAAGTATCCATTGACAAAGAATACGCTATCCGTAATATTGCAGGTAGAGATTTTTGGTCAGATTTAAAGAAAAGGAAACGAGCTTAAACAATGGAACACCTCTACTTCTGAGGTGTTTTTACATACTGATCGGTTTTGGTAAACGTTGGGCATTTCTTTGGAATTACAAAGGCAGTAAATCTGCTCCCCCACCCACTTTTTGGTTGTCTATTTATTGCATGGGCAATACTCAAATTATCAAATCCTAATGGAACAGCATGTTTACCTGAATATTCCGCATTTACTTTATCGTTATATTTCCCTTTCGTATCTCCACACGTACAACTTTTTTCATGATAATCTAAATTAAAGATGTCGTTACATTTTAAACATAATAGAAGCTTCATAAATCAAACTCACCTTCCTACGAATTTTATTTTTTTCTGTTATAGATATCATCATCTGCATAAAATAGATAGATCCCCTGGGAAGGGAGCGTGACAAGACGGGTGCTTTGAGAAGCAAATAGGCCCTCCCTCATGTGTCGTCACCCTTTCTCTTTTCATTAATCGTCATAAGCTCCTTTCCCAAGACGAGAAAAGAAGGAAGAAGTAGCGACCTCTCTATAAATGAAAGAAACTCGTTGTAGAGAAGCATGAGGGAGGGGTGGGAAATCAGGCTGTTGCTTATATCATAAAAACAATTGATTCGTTTGCCACCATCTCGGTAGGAACTTTGATGTAAGTAACAGCCATTACATATTGTTTTTATCCTGTTGCAGACTCACCTTTATATCCTAATAACAATAATAAAAAGCTAAATATAAGGGATAAACCAAAGGTGACAAGAAGGGTTACAATGAAGGTGTAACTAATAGCTACATAAGGGATGATAAAAAGCATTGTCATAGTAATAACGGTCATGACAGCTTCTACACCTTTTGTTTGAATAAATTCACCTTTAATGAAAAGAGAGGCAAATAAAAGCACCATACATGTTAAAAGTGTAAAAATAAATTCTCCACAAATGATTTCATATAGCGTGTTACTTAATGAGTTTTTAAATTCAACAGACATTGAATACAACACTCCCATCTATCCAATAGTCATAAAAAATAAAACAACCACAAGATATTTGTGGTTTTTTTATTTCCCTAATTACTCGTAATCCGTAGGAAGCTCATCTGTTTCTACCCATCGCTTATACTGTTCAAAAGTTAACCCTAAGAATTCATGCAACTCTTGTTTGGAATCACTCTCATGCCATTGTTCAATTAAGTCATGAATATTTTCTTTTGTCACTTTCAATTTTCTCACCCTTTCTTTATTTACTTCATATATCTCATAACAGGTACTTTCTTGTCTTTTCGTTCCGTAGCCTTACATATCAATTCAATATCATGAAAAGCCTTTGTGATTTGCACATATCCATCAGATATCCACACATAACCCTGACGTTCTTCTATTCTAATAACCTCAAAAAATCTTGTTTTCTGACCTTTTGGAACAAGTACAATATCTCCTACTTCGTACATATTTTCCTTCTCCTATTCTACAATTCTGCTATAATACTTTAATCGGAATACCCTGTTGTTGATACATTTCAATCGCTTTTTCAGGAGCAAACTTAGAAGAACTCCATTTCACTTGTTCAATAAATTGTTTATGCCTTTCAGCAAAATAAGCATATCCAATCGTATCTACTGCTAAAATAGCAACATCGTTTTCTTGATGGGAGATACAATCTTGATTTGGACAACCAGGATATAACAGCATTTTTAATTCTCCTGTATGTTTATCGACAACATATTCATCTACCCAATGAAACAAGCCACATCCTCCGCAAAAATACTCTCTTTGCAAGCTTTTTCACTCCTTACGACTTCGTTAATTCTTCTGCTATTTTTAAGGCAACTTTTATCCTTGCTCCATTTAGAAATTCGCACTCTTTTTCCAACACTGTGATTCCTTCTGGTGTTAACGTGCCAATTCGATTCGCATATTCTACACATTTTTCTGTGTATTTTTTGTTTTCACGTTTATACAATTGTAGAAGTTGAAACGGAGTTGCTTTCCGCATTTCTTTATCGAGTTCATCATAATCCCAACTATTCAGATTCATATTTCCCTTCACCTCTTTGCATGATTAGAACACACCGTATCCGATTTGATGATTTAACCCACTACACCACCAACCTACAATTGGTTCCGCATCAAGCACGACTTGTTCATATTGAAAGTCTTCTGGCATACTATATTTGACAAACCACATGAATAAATCAAATACGCCTTCTGCATCAAAATAAACATCTTGTGCGATGATGAGATCATTTTCATCCCGTTCACCCTCTACACGATGAAAGTCAAATCCATGATCAAGAAGGATTTGTACGGCTTCTGCAGGGATATGGGACTCTTCATATTCCGTTAAAAGAAATCTCCAACTACCATAAGAAACTCCCTCAATACCTGTGTAATTTTCTCCATGATTCATCTGTAAACCAATTTTCTTACATGTATCTTTATAGGCTTGACGCATACGTGAAGCAGGATAATTGGCTGTTATATAAAAATCCACATGCTGACTATGCCCATCCTTTGACCAATCCCCGACAGGCACTTTGAATAAATTTTTCATTTATATTTCTCCTCCATGTTTCGTGTTAGGTAAATAACCAAATAGACCTGTTGCAATTTTCACACACAATGCCTACTTGATCATGAGCTTCCCAAAATCGAAAGGTATCAGGTTTTAAAGTGGCATATTGCCCTTCCAATTCGTCTACTCGATTTTCTTCACCTGTTTCTTCATTTTTAGTGCAAAAAACAGCTTCATTCCCACAATCACATAGTATCTTCATTAGACTTTCTCCTTTGTAATAGAAAGATAGATTGCAAGAGCTGAGAATTATCAGCTCCTATAGTTCTTTTTGCTCTTCGATCATTTCAATTTTTTCTCCAATAAAATTTGCCAAGTAAATCACTTTGTCCTTATTGGCTTTCGTAAATGCCCCCATTCCATGTTCAATAAAATTTATTTCGCCTTTTTCATCGGTATAGAATGTTGCATTTTTTGTTGTGGAAGAATAGTTTGGTTCTACCACTTCTCCTTTTAGATTGACCAACTGACCTTCTTCATGATCGAAGACTTCGATTTTAAAACCATCATCTTCTTTTGAAATGTTCAGTTTCATTTCTCCAAAAAAGATAAGGGGCTTTAACTGTATTTTAAATTCATCTAATGTCATGTCTTCTTCCACCTTTCCTTTTATTTAAAGCATATTTTCTTTGTTCTTTTCTCTTTTTTCGCCAGTACGGTTTTTTTGCTTTTGCTTTATGCTCCCGTACTTTTTTCTTAGTCAAACCTCTTTCTGTAATCGCTGATTCCCAAATTAAATCCTCACAAGAGGTCGGAAACATCACCCAACGTTCTTTGAACCGATGTTTCATCGACTCCTTTTTCCAATACCGTTCACCTTCAAACTCTATTAATTCTTCTGAAAGTTTCAATATGATCCCCGATGCGTTGAGTAGGATTTACCGTATAGGCAACTCAAATCGCATCACTAAGGGGGATTATCTGCTTCGCCTTTTAGCCAATTTTCGCAATCGACTTTGTTATCAAATTCTTCAACCCAAGCTTCGCCTGATTGATTGTCAATGCCAATAAACATTCCGTTCTCTTCAGTTACAAATAAGCCAATCGGTGTTCGATTTTCAATAATTTGATTCGCTTTTTCTTTTGAAATTAACTGAATGCTCATATTTGTCATCCTCTCTAAAGAGAAGGGCATTCCCTTAATGGAACACCCATTTCTCGACTTTTTTAGAATGCTAATTTATAATTCACGCCCGCATCCTTATGGTGAGTAATGCAGACAGTTTGTACGTTCATGCCTTTTGTATAAATTGTGTTCTCGTCATCAAAATCGAATTCTACGTCTTCCCCGTTGACAATCATTTGAGTGGACTCAGTGTTAATTTTGGTTGGATTAAAGCTAATAGAAATCCAATCCCCTTTCTCCATATAACTGTCAATCCGTACTGATTCACTAAACATATTGAGTGTGCGATTTTTAATTTGTGCCAATTTACCATTTGTGAATTTGATTTCAATGTCATATTTTTGAGCATCGGTAGTTAAAATATTTAAGTCACCAATCGCTGAATTGAATGAATAGCCTTCATTTAACTCAAAAGCAATCGCTCGCAAACTATCATAATTGAGTTTGACTCGGTTGGAAAAAGCAATAACATGTTTAATTTCGGGGTAAAATTGTGGTTGGAGTTTATCTTTTAAATAGATTTCAATTTCTGTGGCAGTTGGATAGTCAAATCGAATGTGGTAGTGGAATCGACCTGTTCTACTTACCATGAATTCGCTGACTTTGTGGAGTTTGTTAACAGTAATAGCGTATAAACGCTTTTTTTGTGAGGTTCCGTCAAATAGACCTAATAAATCATCTTGGGATTCCCCTTCGTTGTTATCCAGATTGAACACTTTCTCAAACTCGTCAAATAGAACTAATACTTCCTGGTCAATCTTATCAATGAAGTCCGATACGCCTTTGTATGGTTGAGTGACCATAACGACAGGCATTCCTCTTTGTATAGCTTCTTCTGCTAATAGTTGAATGAATAAGGACTTACCCATTCCCTTTTCTCCACTTAAAATCAACCCTAAACTACGATTAAACTTTGTATAGGATTTTAATACTTTTGCAATTTTGGCTTTATGATTTCCGTATATTTTTTCCTCAATAGTTTGAAAGTTGTCTATTTTGACTAATGAAAATCCTGACATCGGACTAAATTTAATTTTATATGTTGCCGTTGGTAGTTGATCAAATGTTTTTAAGTCGTCTTCATAAATCTCATAATGCTCTCCATAATTAATAATTTTCATTCAGTTTCCTCCTTTTTGTGTCATTCTTTAGATTGTTGAAAATTAAGCAGGGATTCTTTCCTTTACTCCCTGCTCTTTTAAGCGTTCAATGAAGTCTTTCCAAGCTTCATCAAATGTGGAATGAGCTTCAATATCATCATCCATTAACTTGGTCACATAAAACTTGGGTGTTTGATAATCGTCTTCAAAATCTAAAGTCAAGAACAAACAATCATCATCTTTTTCCGTTACATAACTAACCAGATTATGTGTACCGTTATGATGAATGTCTTCACCATGTTCTGTAGCATAAGCATCCATTTGTTTTTCTACGATGACCGTTTTGTAGGCTTCGTGAAAAATCAGACTTTCTGCCTTTTTCTTTTCTTCTGTAAAGGTTACAATGGAAAAGCTATCGGCCCTGTAAAACAACATCCCTTCCACTGCTTTTTTAAGCGATGGAACTTCAGAAGTAAAGATGCTCGGAATAATTCTTCCATCTTTAAAGGATAAGATAATTTGATATTGATTCATTTCGCTTCTTCCTCTCTTAACTGGCTAACGATGTCTTGCCAACTGGAATCTCACTTTCTAACAAGTTATCACATGATAGATAGTCAAAATCAGCAATTTCATTTGGAACGATAGGGAATTTTAACTTATAGATGAGGTTTGACTCTGACTTTTTGAAGATAACTCGTAGAGGGATATTTTTGTTTTTAATGGTTTCGACTCTTTCTTCGGATACAGGTATAACCATCCATGTTTCATGTGTGTTGCTTACTTCGTGTATATAACCAAAATACAATTTTTCATTAAATGTAACCAAAAATGAAGTGACACCTTCATAGATTTTCAAGATTTCTATGATCTGTAAATTTCCAAGGGGCGTGTTCCATCCCATGTTTCATTCCTCCTTATAAAGTATGTAAGAGAAAGAGATTATGAAAACTCATAATCCCTTATGCCCGCAACACTTCAAGCAGTTTTGATTCTTCTTCTTGCAAGGATTTTAGCTGTGTTACATTGTCAATAAATGTTTCCAAGCCTTCAACATCAACCTGTTTTTCATTTCCAATACCCTGTATTACAATCGTATCGGCTAACGGAGTAATGGAAACCACACTCTTTTTGCCTTCTTGCAGAAGACCAAACTTTAATGACATATTCCCCTCTTGTGCTTCTGCTTTATAGCGAAAGCCTTTTTCGTTAAGTAGGTTCAATGCTTCAACAACTAACATCAATTTTCTCTCCTTCAACCAAAAGATTCCCATATAGGATTACAATATTATTATACACCCCTTTTCTATTATTGTAAATAATAATTTACCAATAATTTTATCTATGGTATAATTCTTATAACTAAAGAAATGTGATTATAATAGAAGAAAAGATAAAAGGAGTTGATAAAAATGACTTTATTCGGAATTTTATCTTACGTAATTCTCTTTTTCTGTATACTTTATATAAATAAAGCCATTAAAGAAGCGGATATTCCTATTCCAATAAAAGGAAGAATTTATTTAGGTACAAGCGTGATTATTGCCATCGCATCTATATGGATTTCCTTATCTATCTTTTTGTAGCGTTATGCCAATATGCATAATGCTTCTTTTTTTCTCAAATAGGTGATAATCAAAGCCCTTTTATCTATGATACTAATATATTTTATAAGATAGGTTTCTAAACGAGATACATTGAACAAGGTATATAACAATCATTTCATTGGGTGGATATTAAAAAGGAATCTTTAAAAATTAGAGGGTATTGAATAGGAGGTTGTCTTTGTGACAAATGTTTTAGCAGGTTTTGGTATGTTTGTAGTTTTGGCAGGAATCTTTGGATTACAGTACATCTTAAGAAACACAAACCTCTCAGAATATCAAAAAGGAAGAATCAACATTATTGCATTTACGTTCGTGACGATCTCAATGGGAACTTTATCTTATGTAGTTTTTTTATAACGTGAGGACTTCTACAGTCCTCTGCCTTGTACGTTAAAGCGGAGGATTGTAGGAGACGCATATTGTGTCTCTTCTTTCCGCATACAAGGATTTTTTTAAATCTTAGAAGGAGGGATACATTATGTTCTTAAAAGAACTATACAACAAAACGAAGACATTCTTCGTAGGTTATCGTAGAGATGCTTCACAGGCATTGAATACTGCAGAGTCTGTTGACGATTTCAAAGAAAAGAACGGAAAAGCGTTCTTCAAAAATATTGAATTAGCATTTGGTCGTAAAGGATTTAAGTTTTTAATCATCAGTTGGGTATTAACGCCCGCATTAGTTTTCGGTTACTCCTTAATTAAGGATGATTTCCAATTGTTGCGAAACATTTCGTATTCCATTACTGCTGACTCCGTTATCGAAGAAACAATAAAAGAAAAAGATGGGGAAATTGCTGAGTTCGAAAAGGAAATGGCAATTTTGGAAGCAAAATACGAAGAGTTACAAGAAAACTATCTTAACTTGGTGAAAAACAAAGATGCTGATGACGAACAAATGCAACAATTAATCGAACAATTAATGGACTTGCAACAGCAATTAAAAGAATTGCGAAAAGAAAATGGTACTTCATAGTACCTTTTCTTACATATTCCAATGGAAAGGAGTTTATCTATGACACATGAAACTGAATTAAAGCTCCCTGTAAAAGCCAATAAGCTATTCTCCACTGATACTCATTTTCATGTAAAAAAAGCATTAAGGCATCAACATACTATTATCGCTTTAGCAAATCAAGGAGATGAAGAAGCGATTGCTGTCCGAAATATCCTTATTAACACCATTCAAGGAACCCCTCTATCCCCTATTGACTCCATGATTCTCCGTTATTATCTAACTGGATATCATAGCAAAGAAATCATGCTTGTTCTCCTACCTTCCAATTCATACTTTACCGAAGAAGAACGGAACTGCTATTTAGTAGATAGACATGAATTGGATCATCTTATGAAAAAGAAAAAGCTTACAACAGAGGAATTGAGCAAAAAGGAGTTATTAAAAAAAACATGCAAAGATTTCGAATCTATTGTAGACAAGATAGCAAATGACTTACTGGACAAGATGCAAGAAACTCACCAACACATTATGTATCCAGAGCAAGAACCAAAAAAGTTTGCTTCTTAACAAAGAAAGAAAGAACCAATTGAGTAACTCAATTGGTTCTTTCTATTTCTATCCACTGAATGATATCCATTGTTTCTTTAAAGCAAGGATTATTCTGAAAATCAGTGTTTCGTTTATATCCATCTACATATCCATTTTCAATTTCAGTTCCTTTATCCCCATTGGTTGACGGATGTTTGCTTTTATAGATATATTCAGGCTCTACTCCATATTTTAAAAGCGTTTTTTCAAAATCTCTCGCTCTTCCCCATAAAAAATAGCGTATATGAGGATTGGTCTTCGCCATATATGCTAATAAAAGCAGAAAAAATGGCTTCCATAGTTTTTCATGACTCCCTGCTTGCGTGTGATTTCCGATTTCACACGTAAAAGCGTTGTTTAGAAACAATGTCCCTTTCTTTTCCCAATTAAAAAAGGCATGGTTAGGCGGTAGAATTGGAAAATTACCCTTCTGAATATCCTCCCTCACCTCCTCAATCGAAGCACAAACTGTTCGATTGAGATAAGACTTATGAAGCAATTTTACAATGTTTTTCAGTGAAGAATTTACCTCTTTATCGAACCAGGATTCAACACCGTTTACTTCAAAACTTCTTCCTGTTGCCTTGTTTGGTTGTGGGTACGGATCTCTTCCCTGCCATACAGCTCGCACCTTTTCTAAATCGGTTTCGGCAAAACGTAAAACAAAATGAGATTGTGGGGTATAGGAATTTCCTATTTCCTTTTCAATTTCTTGTAGTAATGATTGAATGTTTCCTTGACAGAAAAAAGGTTGCCAAGATGGATGAATCTCTATACTTGATAGAAAAATAGATTGCATGTTTTTTCTCCTTTTAATGGATGTCTTTTTTCTTAAAGTTCCCACCTTGAATTTCAGCGACATTAGAAATGGCGACTAATGCATTTGAGTCAATTTCACTTACCAGGTTTTTCATTTTGGCTTCTTCTAATCGGTCAATAATGCAATAAATTACGGTTTTCTCCTCTTTTCCATATCCACCTTTCCCATTTAAAAACGTTACACTACGACCTAAACGGTGAATAATGGCTTCAGCAATTTCATCGCTTTTTTCACTAATGATAATGGTTGATTTCGTTCCTTCAAAGCCTTCCGTTACTAAATCAATCGTTTTCATCGCAATAAAATAGGATAAGAATGAATACATAAAGCGGTCAAACCCATAAAGGAATCCTGCTGTTCCTAAAATAAACAAGTTCATGAATAAGATAATTTGACCAACAGATAGTGGAGTTTTTTGGCTAAAAAGAATCGCTAACGTTTCACTACCATCTAAACAGCCTCCTGCTCGAATAGCAATCCCTACGCCTATTCCGATAAGAACTCCACCTACTATTGTAGCAAGTAGGATATCATGGGTAATTTCAAGGTGAAAATGATGAAGAAAGGATGTCACAATGGAGAGAACGGCAATTCCGTAAAGGGCAGAAATAGCAAATGTTTTCCCTATTTGTTTATATCCTAAGTATAAGAATGGAATGTTTAAAGCAAAGAGGAAGATTCCAAGCGGAATACCTGTGAGGTTTGCAATCATCATCGAAATACCTGTAATTCCCCCGTCAATTAATTGATTTGGAATTAAAGCCATTTCCAATCCTATTGCCATAATAATTGCTCCTAATGTTAAAAAGAAAAGACGACCTACCCATTTAAAATGTTGATGGTTTTTAGCTTCTTTCATAAAACAGCTCCCTTCGTTTTTTTACATACAAATTATAAAGGAAAATAAATCATGGACATATAGATTTTTGGTCGAACCCCTTCTAAAAATAAAAAACGACACATTAATGTGTCGCTTTGACTTGTCTTGATTTCATTCGCATCTTCCGAATACTTCTCTTTGCAAAAAGAAATACAGGAATGACAAATAACACTGATAGAATCGGCAACAGAACAGCTCCAACACTAAGGAAAATAGAGGCAATTCCTTCTACTGTACTAACAAACATATTAGCTGTTCCTCCTGAGAATGTGGAAGTAAAGGCTCTGATTCCTGACATATATAATTTAATAATCAAGGATAATGAGCTTGATGCGATTAAAAGAAGCGTATATTTAATTAATGGATCTATTCCATCTACAAATGAGGACATAACAACGGCTCCTGCAATGACAGCAACAGGTGTTGCAACTATATCTACAAAGTTATCCAAGAACGGAAGATAATAAATAGCAATTTCAAAAATAAGAGCGACTGTAAACACAATAAATGCAGGGATTGTTCCCATCCATGAAAATGAATCAGCTAATTCAATATAGCCCGTTAATGAGAATAAAGAAATTGCCCATAACGGAACAAATACCCGAAAACCACATGCTGTTGCTAATGCTAATCCAATGAGTATTTGAACAAATAATTCCATTTGAATTCTCTCCTTTCATCAATTCTGTTGTGTCTTTTGCCATAGCCTTCAACCTATTCATACAAGGTTGAACTATGTATGTGAAAAGAAGCCCAAAAACAGGCTTCTACCCTTAAATAAATAACATGGCCATTTCCATATGACGCATAAACAATGGTTGCAAATTGGCATCTTGATTCATCACAAATGTAATTTCATCTGTGTTGACATCTCGGATTTGGACATTATATTCCTTTTCTAAGGTGCGTAATATACAGTCCTTTTCAATGTCATCTTCGTAATACAAAGTGACTTCTTCTCCTTTTACAACCGTTTCTTTCGTATAAATTAAGTTCTTAATGACCGAAGCACAAGGAGGGTGTGTTCCATATTCCTCGATAAAGGCTTCTAAATAGTCTCCATCATACTTCTCGTCTGAAATCTCGTAAATGGAGTGAGGAAGCACATCTTCTGGCTCTTCATTCCACTTGTCCAGTCGGATCAGAAATTTGTCTTCTTCTGGAACTACAAAAGAAGTGGTAATCCAATGTTCATTTGTAAAGCCTGCATCCCTTACCAGATCACGTTCGTATAATGTTTCCGAAGTAACAATATTGGATTTTGGTATACCTAATTTTTCTGTATCAATTCGAAAAATGAGATAATACCCTCGATTTTCCAAATTAAGTTCTTCTAAATGCATACCTCCTCCTGGAATGGCAGTTAAACACTCTTCAATAGTTGGAGCTACGGATACTCGTAATGTCGTATCATCTTCTGCATCCTGATGACGATTGTCAGGAATTCGTGGTACAAATACGCCATTGTGCCTTACATCAGTTGATACATGATAAAAAATAGTCATGTGTTCATCCCCCTAAACGTATATAAATATATTCCTAATTCTAAAAATCTATTTATTTTATGCATAAAGAGAGAAATTGACTATTTCATCTATTAAACAACATTCCTTCCATTTTTATCTTTCAAGCTAATCATTCTTTCTTATAATCTGATTATAGAAAGGAGGCGTTAGATTGTTCTTTTTACTCTTCACATGTATCCTTATACTTCTTAGCATAGGAGTCATTCTTATAGTCATGTCCTCTGATTATATTGTGGGGGGACTCTTTATTTTTCTTGCAGTTATTTTGTTTTTGTTATTCCTTCATTATTACAAGGAAAGGAAAAAACAAAAATTAAGAAAAGAAGAGAATCAAAAGAAAAAGGATGACGGTGGGTTAGATTGTGATTGCGACTGTTCCACATCACCAGGGATTCCTTGGAAGAAAGTAGATTGCGATTCTACTGATTGTGATTGTACTCCTGACTGCTCTATATAAGAAAGGAGAAGTTTTGTTATGAGAGAAATTATCATGTTTATTCCTTGCCATCGAAAACCAGAACGGTGTCTGCATTTAAAAGGAAAACCAATGCCTTTATGCACTCGATGTTTTGCAATGCTACTTGGTTATTTATTTGTCCCTTTTGCTATTTTTTCTTCTATTATTGTTCCACTTTGGATTCCCCTACTTCTTATCTCCCCTCTTTTAGCAGATGGATTTACACAACGATGGAAATGGAGAACAAGTAACAATAGGTTGCGATTTGTAACAGGGCTTTTATTCGGAATTGGACAGTCTCTTCTTATCTCAACTGTAGTTTGGACTGTTGTTTTGTTTATCAAAGCATAGAGAAATCTCTATGCTTTTTCTGTTTCTTTCCTAACGAGATTCGCTTATGATATTTGTTTAGTAGTCTCTTTTTCTTGTAGCAATTTTTCATATCGAGCTACATTATTTTTAGCAAACATCAATTGATGCTCAGCCTTTGCATAATCTTGTTTGATAAACCCATAGATTCGATTATTCTCTAAACTTTCACTTTGAAGTTTAGAGGCTTCTTTTTGCAAACCTTGCTCTTGAAATTCTTTAATTTTCACTTTGTAATATTGTTCATATTTGGTTTCTCTTTCTTTCATTTGAGAAAGTAACCCATCTGATCTTTTCTGAAGCTTATCTCTCTTTTTCATTTCTTTTTGAAGGGCTTTTCTTATTTGAGAAGTAGTATTTAATTTTGGTTGTTTATAAAAAAATCGTTCAAACACGATATCATCTCCTTACTAAAATTCACTTACAACTGTAAATTATAAACTCATAAGAAAGAAGGACAATCCTTTATTAGTTCTACCTGTTTTGAATAATTTTTTCGAAATTTTTATTATAAATGGAGAAAACTTTTATATAATACAACATAATCAGTTTTTGCTTAACTGGTTTTCATAGATAAATCCTCTCCTTTGTTTGTTTTTGTTTTTGTTTTGAATTTTTTCATTCCAAGAAGAAGCTGTGCAAATGCATGGCTTCTTTTTGGTTTTAAAATAAAAATAAAACGCTTATCTAAGCGTTTTATTAATGAAGGTATTGCTCCTTGTAAACAAGGATTAATTCTTGAATGGATGGATAAATCGTCTGGTCATGTTCTATTCCATACATGGTTTGACCAATAATGAATCGAGCAAATTCTTCTTGTGTTATATCCGTCAATTCCATCATCAAGTTTGGTTCGTACCCTTTTCTTTCTAATAAAGTGTGCAAATGTTCCAGTGGCAAACGAACAAACCAATTACTTGCATACATTCCAAGTTCCTCAATATAATTAATCACTTCATCCATATCATTAAGGTCAATTTCATAAACTTGTTTGTACGCAATAATAGATTCAACTTGTATTTGCTTTACATCATAAATTGTCATTTCCATACGATTTTCACTCCTTACCATTCTTAGATGTCTAAAATCATTGATACTTCTTCAAAAGCCACTCGTACTTTTTCTACATACTCATCGGCAGGACCATACTTTTTAAATCCTGTTAACCCTTTGTTGTAGGAACTCCATACATATACATCCAGAGCATCACCTGTAATTCCTTGCTTGCTCCAATACTCATATAAATCCGAAAGCATATACGTTCCCCAATTTATATTGATATATGGATCCAGTGGATTATTAGCTGTTTGAAGCGTATTTGCCAATCGTTCATGATTCACCGTATTGATTTGGAAATATCCATAATCATTTGTATCACTCACAATATAGGAATTATATACACTCTCATGTTGAATAATCGCTAATGCTTTTTTATAATCCAACCCTCTTTCCATACACAAATCGTATAAATACTCTTGGTGAGCAATCGGCATCGGAATTTCAGCTTCGTACTCAAAACCTGCTTCTTCTACAATCGGTGCAGATGAAGCCTCTAAAACAATTTCTTCTTCTGGTAGAACAACAGGTTCTTCGACTGTTTTCATCTGAATGCTTGTTTCCTTTATAGGATGTTCGTCTAATACCTGTTCAGCTTTCGCATTGGTAACTACGAATCCAAGAAAACATGCTATTAAGACAGCTAATATTACTAAAATCATGTGAAAGGCAAATTTCAATGAACGCCTTTTCTGTTTTCTTTCTAACTGTTTTAAAAGCAATCCTGTTTTAATATCTTGACTATTCATCTCTCTTACCTCCTAAAATGACTACAACAATCGCCTTTTTTATTACAAGATGTTGTATCTTATGCATTTCAGGAGGAATTACAAAAAGATGAAATTTTTAGTTGAAAAAAGCTTGACGACTTTTATAGGAAATTTTATAATTTCCCCTTAGTTGCCTGCACTTCGAAGAATATTGAAGATTTGGAACATAGTGCAAGAAGAACAGTATAGTAGGTTCTTTCGAGGGTTATTTATAGAGGTAATAATTGGTTGATTATTTTAATCCAACCGAAGATTGATAACCAAAGTGGGATTGAGAAGAGAACACCCCAAAACATTCCTTTTAATAAATTTCCAGATTCCTCTTCCATCACATCACCCCCCCCTATTATTCACTGCCTTCATTGGAGGGTTCAATTTTACAAAAAGCAAGCGGTTGTTGGCTAAATTGAGTAGGCTCGTCAAAATCGACACTCCACCTATTTCCTTCTGGTTTTTTATGCCATGCTAACCGATGTCTAATTACTTGGTAGATGTCATAAGCTTCCTTACTCGCTTCATGCGTATTTTCATGACGAATTCCGTAAGAATGACCTCTTCCATAAAGGTCAGTGAAGACCGTATGCTTTAAGTGGTCGAGCAATTGGTCTACTTCATCACGTTCATAATCACGACACTGAAATGCAGGATGATAGTTTAACTCATGCAATTGCCCCATTCCAATACGGGCATACAGCTCCAATGCTTCTTTCAAGGTGTGGGCTTGTCTTTCATTTATTTCTAATGTTACTTTCATAACTCTATCTCCTTTCAACTTATAAGTGGGAATAACCACCGCATACTCGGCACTTCATATAATCTTTCCCACCTTCTACGACAACAGGATCCGTTTCAGGCAATAGGACAAACTCCCCTCTTCCCTCTCCGCAATCACAATGCTCACCTGCAATGCGGTCTAACGTAAACCAAGCACCTGCTCTATTCTGTAATTCCTTTTCTGTTAACGGTTTTATAGCTTTTTCGTCTGCAAAGACTTGATTCTTTTTCATAATGGTTCCTCCTGTATCGTTTTTCGTGTTTCAAGCATTTATCCCTTATGCGATTGGCTCGATGAGTTTTAATTTTAAAATACTTGCGTAGCGGAAGTGTCCATCCTTTTCATAGAAAGGTTTGTTGTTCCAATTCACCTTTTTCTCGTAACCCCATTCTAAAATCTTGGCTTCTGCTAAGTGATAACTCGTATAAGCGTCATTGTCCAAAGAAGTTTCTTCATCTGTTTCATCAGAAAACTGAATGACAAACACCGCCTTATCATACGTTTCAAATTCATATAAATCTTCATCACATTCTTTGCATTGATACGCATATTCCTCTAATCCGCTTTCAATTACCTCATGGTGACACCGATTGCAATATCTTTTAGTCAAGATACTCACCCCTTTTTAAGCAAATTTACTTTTTAGATAGTAATACGCCAAAATTGTTTTTCCATCGACAATCCATCCTTGATTTAAAAAGGACTTCATTTCGTCTATTGTTACCCACTCCACACATTCCACTTCAGAATCGGTCACTGTTTTGTTTGTTTGAGCAGTGACATGGATTTCATATATAGAAATAGAAGCCTCGGAGCTTCCTGCCATCATAAAGTATTCATGAATTGGTGTTTCCGAAATCGAAAGAATGTCCGTTCTCGGAATTTCACATTCTTCCATCAACTCTTCTATTAAAGTTTCAACTGGCGAAAGTCCATCTTTGTCCATAACGCCTGCGGGTATTTCTTTTGTTTTTTGTTGTATCACAGGTCTGTATTGTGTAACTAACCCAATCTTTCCATCTTCATCTATAACAATCCCTGCTACTGCAGGTTTTAACACTAATTTTTCCCGTTTCACAACTTCTTCTTTGATATGAGCTTCCACTTCGATGATTTTATGAAAACCATCGAAGAGAATTTTTTCTTGTTTCATCTTTAAGTCCTCCCTTTAATAAGCAAATACCGTTTCTCCATCATCAATAACAGCGTTGCATTGGTCACAACGTTTTCCGTCAGAGGAACCGATTAGATTTTCTTTAACATATTCTCCGTTTTGGAAAGTCCATACAATGTCATCATATTGCGTTTCCCTTACTATTTCTAAAGGCTTATGACAATCAGGGCAAATCGCCTTTCCATCTGCAGTTTGTGCGAGAATTTGGGCTTCTTCAAAAAAGAATCCTAAAATGTCCTCTGACATGATGACTTGTCCAATACCTGTTCCATTCAAGTGAGGATATAAATATTCAAGAGAACCATGTTCAGGCTCTTCAAAATCCACAATAATTTCTAAAATGCAATCATTCTCAGTTTCTTTGTCTTGTCCATAACGAATTTCATCAATTGTTCCATATAATCCTTCGTAATCACAATCAATCGCAACTACTCGTAAACCTCTCTCGATCTTGTTCAGTAATGGATAAGCTTTCAATTCTGCTTTCGTAAATGTCATCTTCAAACACTCTCCTTTATTTTTCCCATTTCATATCTTTATTATACTATTTTTATAGTATTTTGTAAATTATAATTTACCTTTATTTAAAGTTGATATATAATAATAATAAATAATATAAAAGGTGGGAAAAACATGATTTCTTTTCAAAAGAAAGCGAATCAAATCGAAAGACGTTTTTTTCGAAAAGTGACCATTGGAACAACCTTTCAAACAGGTATGGGGAGAATTAACGAAATCATAGATATAAATGAGAAAACTGTAATTCTCCAAACGTCTGTCGGAACTCCCCTCCCTGTATCCAGATATAAGATTCGAAAGGCTATTGCCTTTTTGCTTTACCGAAGAACAGCAACCAGAAAAGAATTAGAAACTTTTTCTGCATACAATTCTGCTTTAATGGGATTACTACAACGTATTTTAATTGAAATTGCGAAAATCCACAGAACCGTAAAAGGTTTGCTCCGTATTACCATTAAAGGAGTGCGGTTTTTCTTTTCAGGTGTAGACCGAGGCATGAAAGATATTGAACGGATTATTCAGCATGGTGGAAGATTTCTGTTATGTTCCTATTTCTATTTAAGGGAAAAAAATATGACACAACTTTATGAGTTGCTCAAAAAATATAAATTGGAAATCCTATTGGATTCTGGAGAATTTTCTCTGTACCGAGCAAAACGAAAAGGAAAAGAAGTAAAACCGATTCTATTAGAAGAGTATGCTTGTTTTGTTAATAAATATAAAGATATTATTTACGGGTATTTTAACTTGGATGTAACAGGCGATCCGATTCAATTCCAAGAATAACTACATTAGACTAAAAGAATTAATAGGTCTTTCCCCTATTCCTGTCTGGCATTGCAATACGGAGGATTGGAGAGAGAGCAACTGGACTGCTTTAGATGATTTAGTGGAAGAAGATCATGAAGTTATTGCAATTGGGGGAACCGTTCATTTAGGATTACGTGCTGGTCCTCGCTTGCAGAACCAAGTAAAAGATGAATTGTTTGGGGAAATTTTTAAGAGACATCCTACACAAAACTTTCACTGGCTTGGTGGTTCTTCCAAAATTATTTTAAAATACCCTTTCTTTTCGGCTGATTCATCAGGTTGGTTACAAGGAAGAAAGAAGAATCAAATCTATTACTTTGATGAAAATAATGATATTTCCACTACATTGAAAAATGATTGGTCTTTTGAACAATGCATCTCTTATAATGTTTCCACCTTATCTTTATTAGAAGAGTTTTATGAACCGATTCAATTAACCCTTGATATGCAAATTGCTTAATAAAAAACATAAAAATGGAATACTCCTCATACATTGATACAAAAAGGAGGAGAGTTCATGACATTTCAAGTAGATATTTCCTTACATGATTTAAGCAATCCAATTACCTTAGATGTAACCATTGATCAAAGTGAATTAGAAGGCTTACATGGGAAAGACCGAGAAGAAAAAATTGAGGAAATTATGAGAGAAGTCGTATTTGAAAGCATTGCAATTCATTGGAGTGAAAAGAATATTCCTGTATTACGCTGAGTTTTTACTCAGTGTTTTTTTATTAAAAAATACCTCTCTTGTCTACCCAGTGTTCGTACAAATTTGAGAGGCACGTCAATCATTTAGGCATTTTGAGTTGAGATTTTAATTTTCGGTTATGGTATCCACGAATGTTTTCTTCTTTCCATTTTTCTACTTCTTCAACGGTATAACAAAAATAATCTTCTGCTCGATAATAAGCCACGTCTGCGTAAGTTCCTGTAAACACTTTTTCATGATTGTAGTAAACTACATGAAGCAAAAACTTCTCTTTTTCCATCTTTTTTCGTTGAGAAGGTGTCAAATTAAACTTTTGAATCCATTTCGAAGATTTAATTCCGAATTTTTCTTTATATTCCTCGTAAATAGACAATAGCGATTTTACTTTTAGTATTTCATCAATTAAATAATCTTTTGTGGCATGACTTGGAATCTTTTGATCTGGATATATCTCAGTATACATATTCTTAATTACATCTTTTGTAAAAAGAGTATCACTACCTTTATTGACTCTTAATTCCCATTCCACAAACTCATCTAATGTTTGAAACCATTCGTACTCCATCTTTTTCCACCTCCTTTATTCAAAGGATATCATGTTTTTAAAGAAACAGAAACCATTGTCTTTTAGACAACTTCTTATCTGCATAGAATATGAGGATTTACCATTATACAGTTTGATTTTTTAATCAATTTTTATAAGGAGGATTTTTTTTCAATGGACTTAATTTACATGAATTCAAAGGAAAGAGCTGTTATTCTTGAAGGTTTACGTAATGAATACCCTACAGGTACAAAGGTTGAATTGGTGGAGATGAACGATCCATACACAAAACTTCCAAAAGGATTGAAAGGCATCGTATCTCATGTTGATGATGCAGGAACCATTTTCGTTCGTTGGGAAAACGGAAGTGGTTTGGGTGTTGCTTATGGTTATGACAAGGTAAGAAAAATTGAAGAATAAGGAAGGATGATACTTATGACAATAGCGGAACAACTCTTACAAAAGGAAGAACAAGAAATCAAGTTTTTAAGTGAAGGCTGTGCTTACGTTAAATACAAGCCAATTACAAAAGCAGACCAAATGACAAAGCCATTATCTTGGAAACCGATGGACAAAGACTGGAAAAACAATCTTCAAAGTAAGTTTTGGGCAACCAACTTTACTGGATCATTAGAACAGGAATTTGAACCTCATAAGCTATCACACATACAAATGTTATTGGAGTTACGTGATCGACTATTAACATTTGGCGGTGAAGAAGTTTGTCTCCCTGCAAGCGAACAAGATTTACAGGACATTATGAAAAGAGGTCAATTTTGGTATGGAGATCGAATAGTTTTCATGGAAGGTCTTCCAAGCCAATGTCATTTTAATTCTGCTCATTTATGGAATGAAAACAGAGATAATCCAAATGCCACTCTTCATCTCGCAACAGGGTATGCACTATCTGATGATGGTATGTGGAGACAGCATTCATGGTTAGTCTTAGAACGAAATGATATGAATAAAATCGTAGAAACGACTGAACCTCGACTTGCTTATTTTGGGTTTATCTTTACTGTTTCGGAAGCAGAAGAATTCTATGAAGCCAATTCGCATTAATACAGTTTTCTTCTTAACAAGAACAGGGGAATTTTTCCTCTGTTTTTATTTACATAAAAATAAGAATGAAAAGCAAACTATACTTACAGCAAGAATTTCATAATAAAGGAGTGGAAATAAAATGGCAAGAAATAATAATAGTAATCAATTATTAGTACCAGGCGTACAAAGTGCGTTAGACCAAATGAAATATGAAATCGCAAGTGAATTTGGTGTTCAATTGGGAGCAGATACTACTTCCAGAGCAAATGGCTCCGTTGGAGGAGAAATTACGAAACGTCTCGTTCAAATGGCCGAGCAACAAATGGGTGGAACTTTCCGTTAAGTTTCAGCCCCCTTCACCTTCACATGATGAACAACAGCGATATGGGGCTGATATAAAAATAAGCATTGGAGAATTCTCCAATGCTTATTTCGTGTATTAACTTAAACGATAGTAGACTCTGCTTGTCCTAAAACTTTACGTAATTTCTTTGGAATTTCCGTTAATTTAGGAATGTGAACATATTTCGGATGTGCAAAATCAATATCAAATTGGTCAGCTTCCCACGTTTCTCGTTCAAAATGGAATGCCCAAACGTCATTTTCAAGAGCAGGGTGAATATCAGATTTTAAGGAGTTACCAATCATAACGTAGTGTTGAGCGGGGTTTTTGTCCATCACTTCTTTTAATGTGGTTGGGGTTTTAACAATATACACATAAACGTCATCTACAAAATCCAATGCCCCCGATTCTTTTACTCGTTTTCTTTGGATTTCGTCTTCTCCTGCTGTTAAGATAACCATGCGGTATCCTGCATCACGCAATTCTTTTAACACAGGGATGGAGTCAGGAATATTTTCAAAACGTCTTTCATAAACATCATTCACTAACAACTCCACTTCTTTTACGACCTCTAAATCAATATCATGATTCGTTTGTTCACAGAAGTATTCATAGGTTTTGTTCCAACTTAATAGATAGCGAGGTCGTGCAAAACCATACGTTTTAATTAATTCAATATCAAATTGGCGTTGCATCATTAAAATTTCAGAAACCTTTTCTGTATTTCCGTAAAGTAAAGTAGATAATTTATTGGCAACTAATTCATTTGTTTTTTCAAATTCCATATTCGTAGCAATAATCGTGTCATCAAAATCAAAAATCAGTAATGTGTTTTCCATATTTAGTCCTCCTTTATATCTGGTTGCTTTCTCGTAAAACACCTAATTACTGTTGCAATAGGTTTTTCATTGTATGCTCTATAAAGAGCATCTAATCTCATAAAAAAGCAAATCCGACACTCTTATTGTAAAAGAGGTCGGACTTAACTATCTATCCGTTTTTGGTTCTACCTCGTTTTAGATCACGCACCTTTTTTATAAAGGGGTGTTCCATCAACATTCCATCCATGGTCTTTGCAATTCCATTTGTGAATATATCCTTTTTCTGTTATCCAACCTTTCTCAATCGCTTCTTTTAACATCACTTCATGAGAAAGGTCTTCTTGATAATTAAGCAAATCTTTTACATCAAGACAATCCAAACCTTCTGCACTACAATAAGGGCTATATCCATATTGCGTAGAAGAAATTCCTTCTGTTTGGTTGTCATTCTTATAAATATGATATAGGGTAATCCCTTCATGTTTAAGGAAAATTTCAGGATAGAAAAATCCAACTGGCATAGATAAAACCTCCTTTAAAATATCAGTTAAAAATAAAAAATAAAAAGGCAAAGAACGTACCTAATGAAAAAAATATGAGAGTTTCCCATTCCCCGATAGTGAAACTAATCCATGACATATATAGACCAACGATAATGAATAAACCCATCAACGATTTAAACAGTATTCGAAATAACTTTCCGATAACTAACAGACTCCCTTCAATTCAGACAAAATCGAATTAGATTTCGAATTCCCCTGCTTCTTCTTTTGGTTTTCCTCTCGATAATCAGACCTGTTGTTGCCCAAAAATCGTGAGTAGGCATCCCGTCTTTATTCAAAATGATAAAATGACCATTTGGTTTTTCTATAAAAGCAATTCCTTTTTGTTGAAGCGTCTTCTTATTTGAATCATAGTTGCTCCATCGTTTATCTTTACTTCGTTGTTTCACTACGCCTTTCATATCTCTCCAAAATTCTCCCATTTCACCCATTTGGCTCCCACCTATCATTAGGATTTTTTTCGTTTGACTAACGCTTCTACTAATAAATCGCCTTCCATATTCCATCTCAAACGGACAATTTCTTTAATTTGAAGCGTATATTCTTCATCGGTTAATGGACTTTTTATCGTCATTTCACTAAAAGGTTGTGGCAATTCCTCACATTGTTTAACATGAATCATTACCGTTTCATAACGCCACCCTTCTTCAATCTCCTCTTTGTGAAGTTGTCCATTCAAATCAACTAACTCATCTTTTAAATACATCTTTCCGCTTTCGTTTAGTTCACCATCTTGGTATTCATGCAACATATCAATTAAATTAGCTACATTATGTTTCATAACGACTCCCTCATTCCTATTGTTTATAGATAAACGGACTTTTGTTATTGTCTATATTATATAATGAATAATCAAAAATGTAAATTAAAATTTACCAAAAAAACAAAAAACCTTAAACGCCCCCACGTTTAAAGGTTTCTTGTCAAATTACTTATAAATTTGCTTTTTGATTCGTCTTGTATCTGCATCAGAAGCAAAATAAATAGATGCTCCTAACAATACAGAAAGAAGAAGGATCACTCCTGCCATTTCAATTTCCTCCCTATTACTTAAATAAACTTGCGTAATAAGTGCGTTGTACTTCGCTGATTTGTCTCATTGTTTTTTTGTAATCGAGTTCAGCGTACCAATCACCATTATCTGACTTTTGTTTTAATTCTTCTGCCTGTCTTTCTAACATCGCTACTGTTTCTTTGAATTCTGCATGTGTCATATAAAAATCCTCTCCTTATATAAAATAAGCTTAATGCTAACCAAATCTATCAAAAACCCTATATTATATACGGGTTCATTTCATTTTATAAAATCATCAGACCTTCCCTACTTCTTTTATGTTTCCTTTCTAACTGCATACAATCTAATAAGTTTTGATAAAAGAGGATTAAGTTTACTTAAACGTTAAAAAGGAAGGTAGGAATGAAGAATGACAGATTACGGAAGATTGATCATTCAAAGAAGGTTAGACAAGAACTTTAGAGAGCCGATTTTTCAAGAGCTTTACGAAGTTCACTTAAAAGGACAATCGGTAAAAGAGTATGTAAAGGAAAAAGGTTTAGCATCATTCGGGAATGTTCGCTTTATTCAAAAGCAAGGAGCTGTATTCTATGAACATACAGAGCAGGATGAGGTAGCGATGAGACGAGAAGAACGTGCTTGCTATATGAATCTTGAACCTGAATGGCTCATTTGCTTTAGTTATTCTGAAATGCGTGTCATTGGCTTTGACATGGGAGTATTTGAAGCGGAAACATCAGTCGAGTCTGCATTGGAAAGATTATATTGGTCGGAAATTAAAGGGAATTCTGAGCTTGATAAAAAAAGAAATGAACTTTATCAATGGCTCAAACAAAATGCCCGACCATTTGATCGGATTCGTTTATGCTCAGATTGGATTTATTATTCAGAAGAAGGAACGTATGATTATGAATTCGTCAAAAAGGATATTAATAGAAGAATTGCAGAATTGAAGAAAACCGTTCGTTGTCCACACTGGACTAATAAAAAACGAGTTTCTCTTGCTCCCGAACAACAAACACTCGCTATTTAGCGGGTGTTTTTGTATGCAATAAAAAAAAAGAGGGAAATCCCCCTTTCTACCAAGCTACTTTTTTAGCTTGCTGACGATTATAAGAACCTTTTCCTTTCTTATTTTGAACGATGCGTGTATTTGGCTTAATTGCCCACATCATTCGAGAATTCGTCATTTCACCAATTGTTTTGTTCTTTTTTGTTTTCTTAGCCATCTAAATTCTCCTCCTATATAAAGACCTTGTTTAAAAAACAACCTTCTTTATCAAAATAATTCCTATTATATGCACTTTGCCTCTCTATGAATCCATAACTTTCGGAAAACATAAACCTATATCTCTAAAAATAATTCAAAATATCAAGATAGTATCCTGCATTTATATCAAGTGGAAATGCAATTCCCTTTGAAACCAAAAACCTTTTAATCATGCCTTCGCATTTAGGGGGAATTGTTGCCATTTCCTAAAAGATATCGGCTTTTCTTATAGGTATGCATTCATCCGCATAGAATATAAAGATTTTTTGATAAGTAAGGAGTTTACTAACATTTTTTGAAAGGTAGGAGTTTACATGAGTCTATTATCAAGAATCTCATCACCAGAGGTCGTACAGGAAGCAGTAGTTATTACAAAATCAGCCCATGAGTATGTAGTAGAATTTCAACCAGGTATTTCATTTTCTGATTTTCAAAAAGCAGTTCTTCAATTAGAAGAGGAACGAAAACATTATGGCTACTCAAAAGCAACTTGCATTTATCGAAAACCGTCTACGGTTTACCATCGAAAAAAGGATAAGACAGTCAGTGAGTTTACCTGCACATTCTTTATGGGTTCAAAAACAGGTGTCCTATGCTATACCACTACAGGTCGTACAGGCTATTATGTTTCACATATGTCTTGGCAAAACATCTCTAAGATCGTATTGAGACACCCTGAACATCCTGATAAAAAGAAAAAACTGTCCAATGACAAGGATAAATTCTGGAATCGAGTTCAAAAGGCTCGATTTGATGAAGCAACTTGGAGTAATTTAAAACCTGACAGTTTTAATGAAAGCAAACACCCATTCCGCTATATCAACAAAATCTTCGATTCTTACGATTTAGAAACGATTCGTAAAGGATTTGAAGAAAAGAAATCGTTCAGAGTGTGGAAAAACGGCTCTAAACGTGATTATAGTGCGGAAGGGAAGTTAGGAGATGACGGCATTTATCGTGCTTGGTTTTCTTCTGAATATAGTGGTTGTGGAAACGGAGATTATTATCTACTGTTAAATCCAACTTGTGCTGTATTTATGGAAACGGACTGATTGAAGTTAGAGTCTCTTTTAAGAGGCTCTTTTTACATTTTTTATTTATTGCCTATAGTCAATAAATAGTGTATAATTACTTTATTGTATATAGCCGTAAAGGAGATGACATACGTGAAAGAGAAATGGAACAGTTTTGTAAAATGGTATAAAACCGATAAGACCAGACACACCTTTCTTATCATCCTAATTGTTTTTGCCATTTATTACTTCATAACACCAAGCAAGTATGAAGCATCAGAACCAAAAGAAGTTTCATATCTTGAATTCCAAGAAATGTTAGAAGAAAACGAAGTGACCGAAGTAACCATTAACTTCAATGCTCCTCGTTTCCAATTCTATGATGAAGAAGAAAACAAATATATTACAGATAACCCACGTAAAGAAGGATTCAAAGAAACCCTTTTAAGTCATGAAGTTCAAGTAAATGAAATTGATCCGACAGCAGAACAACGAGCATATGATATCTTGCGAATGTTCTTATGGATTGGTCTTTTTGCTTTTGTTTTTATTTGGCTTCAAAAACGAATGGTTCCTACTAAAACAAGTCCTACAAAAAGTGCTAAGAGCATTCCTAATACCACATTTGATGATGTAGCGGGACAAGATGAATCCAAAGAAGAAATGAAGTTCCTTGTGGAATTCTTAAAAAATCCTACAAAATTTAAGAAAATGGGTGCAAAACTTCCAAAAGGCGTTATTTTATACGGTCCTCCTGGTACTGGTAAAACGTTAATCGCCAAGGGGATTGCAGGTGAAGCGGGTGTACCGTTCTTCTCTATCAGTGGTTCAGATTTTATTGAAATGTTTGTAGGTGTTGGTGCTAAACGAGTACGTGAGTTATTTGAAGAAGCTCGAAAAAATGCCCCATCTATCATCTTTATTGATGAAATCGACTCGATTGGTTCTAATCGTGACCACCATTCTAATTCGGAACAACGACAAACGATTAATGCGATCTTAAAAGAAATGGATGGATTTGATTCGAAAGAAGGCGTTATTGTTATTGGGGCAACCAATAAAATTGAAGACTTAGATCCTGCCTTTATTCGCCCAGGTCGATTTGATAAACACATTTCAATCAACCTTCCTGACCAAAAAGGTCGATTAGATATCATCAAAATTCATGCAAAAAACAAGCCACTGGCTCCTGATGTAGATTTAGAAGCTCTTTCTAAAATGACTATCGGTATGTCAGGTGCGTATTTAGAATCTATCATGAACGAGTCGGCTATTTTAGCCACAAGTCGCAACCGAGAAGTTATTACTAACGAAGATATTGATGATGCTTTCTATAAAATTGTTATGAAAGGTCACAAGAAAAAATCAGGTGACGTGCGTAAAAAAGAAGAAATTGAATTAGTCGCATGGCATGAAGCAGGTCACGCTTTAGTATCTAAATTACTAACCAACAATGAAGTTCCTAAAGTGACCATTATCCCTTCAACTTCTGGTGCAGGTGGTGTAACCTTTACCATTCCTAAGAAAATGGGACTTTTATCGAAAGAAGAACTTTGTAATGAAATTAAAGTTCTCTATGCAGGTCGTGTTGGAGAATTGTTACTATTAGGAGATGACCAAAAAGTAACGACAGGGGCTTCCCAAGACATTCGCCAAGCTACTGCTCATATTAAACGTTATATTGATGATTATGGTATGAGCGAAACGTATGGTATGTTGAAAATTTCCTCATTAGGTGATTCTCGCCTAAACTCCCTTCATCAAAACGAAGCCTTCGTTCAAGAAGCAACAGAGTTATCAAAGAAACTGTATAACGAAACTGTTGAACTTCTAACTACTCACAAAGATGCCCTTCAAGCATTATCCGAAGCCCTCATTGAAAGAGAAACCCTAAATGAAGAGGAAATTGAAGAGATTATAAAACAATACCTTCATTAGAACCCAATAGATGTCTTTTTCTTGGCGTAAAAATGATTACGCTGTATAAAAGAAAAAGGCATCTTTTTTATAGAAAGGAGTGACCTATTATGAATAAACCTATTACCATCTCTCTTGCCTTTGGAGACATCCTCCCTTTTATTCTCATTATGGTTGGAACTTGGGCATTTCAATTTTTCTTATTGAAGAAAATCTTTAACAAGATTAGTGAAAAATTTGAACAGCGAGGTTTATTGTTTGAGTCTCATGCATTAAAAATGTTTAATCGTTCGATCCGATATACCTTGCTTGTAACCATCTTTTTTTATAGCCTCCATTTCTTCACAAACATTCAGTTTTGGGAAATCCCCCTTCTTATGAAGCTGTATAAATCCTTGTTAATCATTCTATTTGTTAGTGGAATATATCGCTTACTTGGGTTCTATGCTGAACATCCCGAAGAATGGAAACTGTTTAATAAAGAGAAAATGACACATCTTTTATTCCCCTTCCTTTGTCGGTTTGGAAAATACACCGCTTTGTTTATGGCTTTTGTTATGATCGCAAATGAATGGGGATATGCCATGAATGGTTTCTTAACAGGATTAGGAATTGGAGGGATTGCTCTTGCCCTTGGAACCAAAGATGTTTTATCTCATATCTTTGGCGGTATGGCTGTAGCATTGGATAAGCCATTTTCCATTGGTGATTTAATTAGTACAGAAGATAAACAAATTCAAGGATTTGTCGAAGACATGAATTTTCGTAGTACCCGAATTCGTACTTTTGATAAAGCGGTTATTTATGTGCCCAATGCCTTATTAGCCAATAAAGCAATCTTCAACTATACAAGAAGAGATAAACGAAGAGTTCGTTTTCACATAGGCATTGACCTAAATACACCCGAAGATAAGATACGCACATTGATAGACCGAATTCATGGAGAAATTTTTAGCCATCCTGGTGTATCTGAAGACAATGTAAATGTATTCGTGGATGAATATACGCAAACAGCCTTAAACATTCTTATCCTTTATTACACAAACACTGCTGATTTTGCAGATGCCATGTATACAAAACAAGAAATTAACTTAGCAATCCGTAAGATTTTAGATGAAGAAGGCATTCCTCTCTCGCCTGCAGTTCATTATGTTACAAGTCCGAAATAGTTATCGTTGCAACACGATTATAGTCATTAATATATTTGGTAAATTTTAATTTACTAATTGTAATAATTATTGTATAATATAAATAGTTTATGACAGATACGGATAAGGAGTGTAAATATGGCAAAAAAGAAATTTTATGCAATTAAAAAAGGAGAACATCCTGTTACAAAGGAAGTTGTAGAGAATCTGCTTTTTGAAACTTGGGATGAAGCAAAAGGTTATGTTCAAGGTGTAAAAGGTGCTGAATATAAAAGTTTTCCGACAAAAGAACAAGCAGAAAACTTCCTTTCCACTTCTGATCCTTTATTAAATAAATCAGAGCAAGCTTATAATCCAACAGCTCTACACTGTTATGTTGATGGTAGCTTTAATGAAGAAATTCCAAACTACTCATATGGACTTGTATGTGTTAAAGATGGAATCGTGAAGCATTTAGATAAAGGAGCAGGGAATAATCCAGAAGCAATTGAAATGCGACAAATAGGCGGTGAACTATTAGGAGCCATGAAATCAGTCCTTTGGGCAAAAAAACAGGGCTATTCTGAAGTCGTTATCTTCCATGATTATAAAGGCGTTTGCTATCATGCAACAGGTTATTGGAAACGAGATAATCCATTCTCTGAAACCTATTACCAATGGATGCAAAAATTCATGAAAGAGAATCCGCAAATTCAAATTTCTTTCTGCAAAGTGGATGCTCACACTGGCGATGATTTTAATGAATTAGCTGATGGATTGGCGAAAGAAGGTTGTGGCTTAAAGCCAAATCCAATTTATTTCAAGACCTTAACTCGATTAGGACTTCAAGCATCATGAAGCGATTTTTGATAGACTATCTGATTTATGGGATAGTCTTTCTTATTTCTTCAATTTTTGTGTTTATGTTAAAGCCCTATCAATTGATGGCAAAACGATTTAAAATTGGATTTTCTTTGTTTTGGCTATGTTTCATTTTGCAATTCATGTGGATGTTTTTCCCGAATTTATTTCCCTTCCCTCTCTCATGGGATTGGGAGATTACAACAATCTTATTAAGTGCAATGATCGTAGCTGTGATCATGATGGTTCATTCTTTATTGGTTCAAAAGGAGGAATAACATGCAATACAGTTTGTTTCAAGATGAAGAAGTCATAAAAGAAGCAGAAAAGCTTCGAATGGTAACAATTAGCTTTACAGGGCATCGCCCGAACAAATTAGGTGGATATAATATGAAGAACCCTACGATGCTTCTCTTAAAGGAAAAGTTGCTTCTTTTATTAGAAGAACTTATTGTTAATCAAAATATGTCTCGTTTTATTTCAGGTGGAGCATTAGGTTTTGACCAAGCAAGCTTTTGGTGTGTTCATATATTAAAGAAAAAATACCCTCACATCCAAAACATTGTTGCTATTCCTTTTGAGTATCAGGATAAAGTTTGGACACCTGAACAAAAAGAGTGGTACAAAAAAATGTTGGCTGTAGCAGACGAGATTATTGATGTATCCCGTTTACCTGAATATGATACAAAGGAATCTCCTCACTTGCCTTATGAGGAATACAGTTCTAAAAAAATGCAAAAACGAAATGAATATATGGTAGATCATAGTCATATCGTGATTGCTTGCTATGATGGAACGAGTGGTGGAACAGGCAATTGTGTTCGATATGCAAAATCTGCAGAAGGCATTCACGCCATCATTCAGCTTAATCCGAAAAATAATTTTGAACAGAGTATCTTGTAAATACAAAGAAATGGCATAACCTAATTGGTTATGCCATTTCTTTTACTTATTCTATTACATCAAAAGTCGTTTTTTGCTCAAAACGATGTTCAGACATAGAAGTTAGCCATACCTCTACTTCATACGTTCCTGCTTTTAAGTCTCTTACTGCAAAACCATATTCAAGCTTTTCGCCAGGTTGTAAGATTTCTTCTCCTAATGCTTGATTGTGAAGCATATCAGCAGAAGAGTCAAACACAACATTGCCATCTTGGTCTTTTACTACATATTGATAGCGTTGACTGGAACTGAATGGAACAGTGATTTCTTTATCTGTTACGTTTGTAACGCTATAAGTGAATTCATTGTTCTCTTTTTTCTCTAATTTAGCTTCAAAGTCATCAGCTTCAAATGTTGCTTGTGGCAATTTGTCACTTACGTCAATTGTTGGAATTTCTTCATTCATTGTTTCGTTTTCCTTATACTCCAATGTTTCTCCTTTATCATCGGATTGCCATGTGTAAAACAAAACCCCGATAATTAAAAGGACAATAACTGATGAAATGACCATTACATAGTTTTTCATGATACGTCACCCTTTCTTATGATGATATTTTAAAATCGAATTGAGCATTTTTTATGATATTGGGATAGGGTGCAGTTTAATCGCTCCCCCTACCCCTTTTCTCATTATTCTTTCACCTTGAATCTCTGCATCTCTTCATCAATTTGCTCCATTTGTTGACTTAGCTTCTTCGCATAATTGGATACTTCATTAGCAGAGGCAGATTGTTCTTCAATAACAGTTGCCATCTCTTCAGTTGATGCTGTTGTTTGTTGAGAAACGGCTGATAATCCTTCAATCATGCTTACTACGTCTTCTTTCTTCGTTCTGATCTTCTCAATAGAACCAAGTCCTTCTTCTAAACTTTGAATAATTTGTTCTACCGAATGACTCATTACTCTCATGGAATTGCTTACCGCATCTACGGCTTCTTTTTGAATCTGATTATCTTGTTCAACCGTAGTAATCATTTGAACGGTATTTAGGGTATCTTTAGCTACACTTTCAATGATGGAACGAATGTTATTTGCTGACTCCTTTGATTGTTCTGCTAACTTTTTCACTTCTGATGCCACGACTGAGAACCCTCTTCCATGTTCACCTGCTCTGGCCGCTTCTATGCTTGCGTTAAGAGAAAGTAAATTTGTTTGTTCAGCTATTTCAGAAATAACATTTGTTACATAAGAAATTTCTTTTGATTTTTCATTTAAGGATTGAACCATATCCGCTACCTTTTTGAATGATTCTTCTACTTTCTCATAGGCTTGTTTTAATTGCTCAATCGACTCATTTTCATGAACCAATTGAATAGATGCTTGATTTGCATTCTCTTCCATTGTTTTTGATAAAGCGGATAACTCTTCGATCTCTTCTCCTAATTCCATTACAGAGCGAGTTCCTCTATCCATTTCATTTGATTGGTTCGCACTTCCTTGTGCAATTTCTTCTACCACAAGTGCAATTTCAGAAATGGATTGACTATTCTCTTCTGAAATCGTTCTTAAACCTACTGCCGATTCTTTTGTGAGTTCAACGTTCGTTTTTACGTCTTTGACTAATTTACCCATTTGATCAACCATCAAGTTGAAGTCGTTGGCAAGTTCTTCAATTTCATCTTTTGTATGAATTTCTAATTGGCTTGTAAAATCTCCATTAGATGTCTTCTTAATTGCTTCACGAATGGCAACAATTTGGCGAGTGATCCGATTAGAAATATAAATTGCCAGAACAACACCAATGATTAATCCTCCGACAATTCCAATCAAACTTACGAAGATAATTTGTGTTTTATTTTCTTTTACCGTCTTCACATCTTGGAACGATACGATATACCAATCAAACTTTTCTGATTTTGTAGCATTTCCAATATATTCTACATCTTGATAATGGAACGAGAGTTTATCAAATTTTCCGTTAAAAATATCATCTGACCACTGGAATTGCTTTTTGTCCTCATGCTCAATAAACTCTACATCTTTTTTATTGTTAAGGAAGTAACTCTTTCCGTTTCCTTTTGAAAGGAATGAAGTGATTGCTACACCATCCTTATCTAAAACAATTAATTGATTGTCCATCGTTTGTTCAATTTCTTTACGGATAGAATTAAGGGAATCTAAATTCACATCATATCCAAGAAGCCCTAACATTTCACCGTTCTTTATGACAGGTACAGCTACCGTTGTCATGATTTTGTTGGAGAGAATGTCTTGATAAGCGTCTAACCAATATACGCCTTCTTGACCTTGATATGATTTATATGCATTGGATTCTCTGCCATCTTCATCATATTCTACATGTGGATAAAAGAGAGTTTCTCCGCTTTTGGAATCAATAAAGTAGGTTAATGTTACCCCTTCGTTTTCTTCCAATGCTCGTTTTAATATCTCTTCGGATAAACCGTATTTCACAATTTCTTGTCCAGATTTATGAATAGATACTTCATACGTTCGAAGCTGTGACTCTAATTGTTTAGCAACTATCTTGCTTTTATTGTCGTTTTCATTCATCATATACCCTTCAAAATTCTTTGTTGCACTCTGACTAACAATGAAGGTAGTTGTTAGTAGGGATAATAAAATCCCTACTGTAATCCCAAAGATAATTTTAGATTTTAATGATCTTCTCCTTGTTTGTTCTACCTGTTTCATGTGAGCATCACACTCTCCTTTTGTTTTCCTTGTATTTTGTAAAATAATAAATGGAAATTAAGCAATTTGAAGAGAATAAAGTCTTTCCTTAATAGAGGATAAAATGTCGAGGTTTAAAAGTTCACCTTTGTTATTGGAATAAATATAGAGGACTTGCTTATTAAATCTTCTGAAGTAGTCGGCATTTTTCTGTTCATTTGCCTTTTTTGCAGACAGTATAGCGTGGCTTGTTCCTTTGGCATAACTGATGGGTTTAATTTGGATAGCAAACAGTAGGTTCATATCATGGTAGACTTCATAATCAATCGCATATTGAAAATCGTTTTCACCACTTACTTTTTGGAAGGTTAATTGAGGAAAATATTTTTGAAGGGTAGCAATCGTGTTTTTTTCTCTGGCAATCACGCCATTCCAGGTTTCTCCAATCACACGATATTTTACCATATACACACATTCAGCAAGTGTAATATTGAGCGGATTTCCTTGAAGTTGAAGGGCTTGATAGAGGAATTTCCCTTTTTCTTTTAATTCGTTTTCGGTTCTACCAAAGGAATGTTGGAGATGTTTTTCTTCATAACGTTGAGGATTGTCGAGGTTTAGTCCTTTTTCTTTTGCAATTAAAAGTCGCTGTTTACCACTTTCATAATAATAGTCTCTCCACTCTTCTTTAGTTGCAAAAGTCTTGGACTCTATCAGAGTTGTAACATACCCCACTGATATTGGATGATTTAATTTTAATTTGTTCCAAATTCCATTTGTTGAACGAAACTTTTGTTGATTTATCACATTTTGAAACAAATCCATAGGTCTTACTCTCCTTACTTTTCTTTTGAGAATAAAAACCCTATGCATCACTCTTTTATTAATTTTTACTATTAGTAGGAAAAGGTTATTAGAGGAACATAGGGAGGGGTATAAAAAAAGTGTTCAAAAACGAACACCATTTTTAAAATTCATATTTTAATGGAGAGGAAATAGGAAATTTAATGTATGGATAGCCACTCTCCAAAAATATGTAAAAGAGGAAAGAGGGTGGTGTTGCGAGGAATCTTGCGAGGATTCAATTTGATAAGATATAAGGGGGAAGGAAGTTGAACGGGAGAAATGGAACATTGAAATTTATGGGAGAAATGAGGAAAAACAGAGGATACCTATGAGGATTGCTTTCATTCAACTTCCTTAATGATAATATACCACACTCTTTGACTATAATCAATATCTTTTTACTTATAGACAATAAAAAAAGAGGATTTTTTTCCTCTTAGTACAAAATGATTTGTTTGGTAGGTTTTTGACGCTTCTCTGCAATCCATTTCGTTACGGCAAAAGATACAGATGTAGCGTATAAAAGATCCTGTTCATAATCTGTTTTCAATTGATATTTTTTATGACAGTCCAGGATCCATGCTCGCAAATCTTCCTTCTCCCAACATTCACTCATTAAAAGTGGTATGGTCATAATGGACTGAGATTTGTCTTTTATTTTTTGATTCAATCTTTTTTCATACGTGATGTGTTCGAATGTTTTTCCACTTTTGATAAATTCCCATCGCTCACTGTGAGGCATCGTGAAAAAATCCGTTAAATAATGAGTGATTTCCCCTATCGCTTCACTTAAGCTTGATGGAAGAAGAATAGTTGCGTTGGATACGGTCATTATCATTTCCAGTACATCTTCTAATGTTTCTTCCATATAATGCTTTCTTCGAAAAGGCGGGAGTGCATAATCAGGTTTTACACTCCCCCACGAAAATTGTTTTTCATCTAAGGTTATAAGGTTACTATATTTCATCTCTTGAATAATAAAGTTGGATATTTGTCGATGTGATTGTGCTAACAATGAAGGTTCTCCTTTCGTCAATTCATACTCTTCATTGTAGATGGTTCAAACTTCGATATTCCGTACTATCATTTTGATATTCATGAGAATCGGTAGGAAGCTCTTTAGTTGGGGGATTTGGAGAAATATCTTCATATAAATATGCTTGAATTTTTTCTCTTAGTTCTTCGATATTGGCATCCATATACCATACACCATTGATTCGCATAGATTGCCACTCATCATCCAGTGGAAATCGTTGCTGTTCTAACTCCATTGGCTGATGTTTGAAATATTCATATCCAAGAGAGAGAATGGTTCCTTGATCAAGAGAGGTTTCAATATGAGGGGATATTTTGAGGAGCAATGAGGGGATAGCCGAGCTTCCTTGTCTTTTTACTTCTTGAAGAATAGCGGATAACACTTGTCTTTGTCTATCTGTACGTTCAAAATCACCATTTCCTACACTTCGTATTCGTGCAAAGGACACTGCTTGCATTCCATTTAATCGCTGAATACCCGATTCCACAATCGGAATGACTTCTTTATTTTGAATTCGAGCAGTTTCTTCCATAAAGTGATTGATTGCCTCAATTTCTTCTTCCTTCACAAGAAGTTCGATTCCGCCTATTGCATCTATGATTTTTTCTAACGTAAAGAAATCGACTGTTACATAATCTCGTATATCAGTACCAAAATTTTGGTTAATGGTTTTGATGGCTAATTCAGCCCCACCATAGGCATACGCATGGTTTAATTTTGTATGTCCATATTCTTCAATTGGTACATAAATATCTCTCATTAATGACGAAAGCTTGATTTTATCATGTTTAAAGTCGATAGTTGCGATCATCATTGCATCAGATCTGCCCAAGTCTTTCTCACTTCTTCTATCTACGCCAAATAATGCAATATGAATAATATCCTCTCGTCTTTGTTCTGCTACCTTTTCAGGTTTAGGGGGTGGTTCGGTTATCCCTAACGATTCATTGCTTCGGTCTATTGTAACGTGTCGATATGAACTTAATTGCACCCAAATGTATGCAAATATGCTACCAAACACAATGAAAAAGGAAGCTACGCTTATGATGACGACTTTCTTTCTCTTATTCAAATAGATACCTCCTTTTTATTGACTATAGTAAAATTATAAATCTCACCACTTATATAGTCAATTACACAAAAAAGCTTATCCACCTTTTGCAGATAAGCTCCTGGTCTTATTCTAAGTCATCATCACTCTGGTTGATGACATCTTCTAATCCTAAAAACTCTTTCTTTTCAATCATTGTTCTCTTTGTTTTATCTACGCACCAGAATTCATCTTCTGATATTACAATGTCGCCATGTGAAATTTCAAATAATAAATGAGCCAGATACTCTTCTGGATCTTGCTTCTTTAGATCCTTCTCATATACAAAGGAAGAAGCAATGTCTTCAATCGAAGCAAATTTTAAGGCATATTTGTGTTTGTATCGTTTATGGGTGGAATAAGAAGCATTCCAAATATAGTCAGGATTCGTTTCTCCGAAATCTTTTGAATACTCTACATGCACCGTCATTCGATCCTCATTCGGTTTTGTTTCTGATTGCATAATAGATTGAATAAGGTTCTGATAATAACCTGATTGAATTCGAGGCAACTCATCAGGGTAAAGCCGAGAAAGTTCCTCTATAATTTTTAGAAGATTTGACTCCTTCAGTAGACTTTTTACGTTCATGTCAACCATTCCCTCCTTTTCGCATCGTCTATCTTTCTCATTAACTTTTATATTGTAAAAGGAATACTTCGAATATATTCCCTTTTTTTGAATCAATGAAAAAGAAATGATTCGATATAATAATGAAAAAAGGAAAGGAGGTTACGATATGCTTGATGGAACTAATCGCAAACATCTTAAGATTGGTATGTTAGTAGATATTATTGCAGAAGAAGATAGACAGAAAGGAACTCTTACAAGAGGGTATATCACAAAGATCCTCTCTCAATCTAACCATGCAAAAGGGGTGAAAGTTTCCCTGCATAACGGAAAAACAGGAAGAGTGCAACACATCCTGACAAAAGACGAAATTCGCTTGGAAAATTTTAAGTTCTACAATCAATTCTTCTATCTCCCCCACCTTTATACCATTTATAATCAACAAGAACGGCAATTTTTGGTGTATCCTCATTACAATTCCTCTGCAGACAAAGAAGAACGAACGATTCTATTATTTGATTCCGAAGAAAAAGCACTATCTTTTATTAAAGGAACCAAATATGCAGAACAACCTTATCAAATCAGAAGAATTCATCGGAAAAAACCGATTGTTGACCTTTTTGCAGAGTGCCAGGCAGATTTTTTCCGTATTAATGGAGTTCGGAAGCTATCAGCAGACCGAATGAAAGAATGGGAATATTACTTTAAAAATATGAAATAAAACAAGAAGCTTTTTTAAGAGCTTCTCAATTGCATATCATATAAAAGTTTTATAAAAATGAGGAAACCTTTTTGGTTAACTAAAGGAGGACAATTAAATGGGCAGTATTACTCGTTTTTCAAGATTAGAAAGGTTTGTAGAAAAATTTCATGAACGCTTTGAAACTCGCTTTCAATCACTTGTAGGGTTAACCGTTGAGTCGATTAGCGATGTGGAAGTTAACTATCATGTAAAAGCAGATATTCTTCTATCCAATGATAAATTCTATGTATCACATTTTCGTTGGGCAACAGAAGAAGAAAGCTATGAAGAGAAGGAACTATTAGAAGAAGATGATTTATCCATGGAAGAGTATTATAAGGAGTATGTCATCGGAAAAACGATTCAGCGTGTTGAATTAGCTGTTACTGATCGAGACGATGAAGTTTATCTTCTTGCTTTTGTCGATGATGGCATTTGCCTTGAAATACCAATGGGATTCGATCCAGAAGGCGGAGACTTTTATAGCTATGCAGACGAAATGTTATCAGATGAAGAAAAGGAATCACTCTTTTAATGCTCGTCTAATAGCGTATGTTTTATTTTGAATAAATCTTTTAAAAATTTAGAAAGAGAGGAAAGTTGAAACTCCTCTCTTTCTTACTTCTATGCTATAATAAGTAGTATGGAGGTTGATGAAAAAGTGAAGGAAATTCAAGGAAAATCCGAATTATATTCATTTTTACAAGAGTTTTTACAACCCTATTCTGATTACAAACTGAACAGTATTGAAAGTGGTTATCTTATAGATATTGACTCACTTCCATATCAGTTTCAATTTTCATGCTATCCTATTATTGGTTGGAATGTATTTCTTGTATCGAAATCAAACGAGTTGATAGACAATGCAACAACCAATGACCTGTATGAACAATTTGAGCAGTACATAGATCAGTTAAACTTTCACTACTATGATTTATTTCCAGAAGAACAGTCTATGGTTTCCGAGCGATTAGAAACCATTAAAGACCATATGGATAAAACGAAAGAACAAAATCCGAATTCATTTGAAGATATTCATTACAAAGAACCAGGTGTTCTTCAAATTCGTTTTTCGACAGACACTTGCATGACAATTGGGTTTTCCCGTATCTTTAAACGATGGATATTTGATGCTTGGAATGAACAAGAAACAACGTCTGTTGCATCCATTCGAGAATATCTACAAAAACAAGTATCCAAATGGAATCAAGAGCTTACCTTTACGTAACCCCCTTTATGTATATATGAATGGATCCTACCTTCGAAGGTAGGATATTTTTTTCTATATAACCAAATAAAAAAGGAAGGAGCAATGTCCTTCCTAAAAGGTTATTCTTCGTATTCATACGGAACGAATTCAGGTGGTTCCACTTCCCCCATTTGCATTGGAGCTAATCTTGGAATCAACTCTTTTGCTAAAAACTCTTGGTTCGCACAATATTGAATGAAGCCCATAGATGTTTCAAGCAAAGCTACATCAAAAAAGTTGGTAATCATCACATTTTGAAATCGGTGCTTCATAATGAAGGCACAAATTTGTTCAACATTGTTTTCAATCAATACTTGCTCCCCGTTTGCATATCCGTATAAAAATTCTACACCTGTTTCAATTTGTTGTGGCATATCTGCACACTCCTTTTTTCATTTTTATTATTGCTTTATACATAAATCGCTTTTATTTGTTTTGGCATTTGTTCATACATACTCTTAGCAAAACCAATCATATCGTTGGCGTGAGCTGTTGATTCTTCATCGTATTCATATTCAAACAAGTCTACCTGCTCGCTATTTTGTTGCAAGCCACGAATTTGTTCAAATAGCGTATTCCAAAAAAAGAAATGAATGGCCGTTGATTCGTCTTTGAAATAGTCTTCAAAGTTCTTATAATGTGAATCTCTTTCATAATATCTACGATCTCTTTTTTGGTCGATTTCATCTTTCTTGAAATACTGAATATATTCTGCAACGCTTTGTTCGATTTGATGAAGATTAATTAAAATGTTCTTATTGTCTAAAGCAAATCCTCTTACTGCATATCCATCTGGTTTATCAAAAGAATAGATTTTTAAAAGCTCCTCTTTGATTAAAGAGCCAAATCCATTTTGATCCCAAAAACGATTTAATATCGTGTAATAGGTTTCTTTTTTTTGAATTATCCAAATGGTGTCAATAGATTCTATTACCTCTTTTAAAGCAGGATTGACACGCATTAACCATTCTAAAATAGAAGAAATTCCTTCTTTAGAAACCTTACCTAATACATCAGTTGACAATTTATCAGTTGTTCCCCGTACTAACTGAGTTACGCCCATTTCATAATCTCTCCTTATTAAAATTTTACCTATTTTGATCCAATCGAAAATCTACTGGAGTAATAAGTTCCAATGTGTGAATGTCCACCTCGAATTGTTCTGGCGTTCCTTCACGAACCATTTCTACTGTCGCTTTCTTGTTTTGGACAAGTACAACTTCTAAAAAGCCATGAACATCATGAAATACAATATCTCCTTTTTCCACTTCTCCTACCTCTCTCCCAAGTGCAGTCCAAATTGAGTTCTCTGAGGAAAGTGAACGTAATGCTAACGAACCTTCATTTTTCCATAAGTAATTTTTCATCCTATTGAAAACACTCCTTTTTAACAAAATAGTTTTGTGAGAAACACCTGTTTTATCGAAAAACTACTATATTATAGATAAATGGTAGTTCCTTATAAGAAAAAAGAAAAATAGAGAAAGCTTCCCTCCCCTATCTTCTGTTAGGCATATATGAATACAACTCGACCATCCGTTAACGTCACAATATTTTCTTGTGCCATCTGATACGACAGAATGTTTTCATATGGTTGTAATTGTTCTGATGTTAACGTAAGCAATTCATTCAAAGTGGAATATCTCGTATCATCACTATCATGCATCCACCAAAAGCAATCTTGCTGATTTTGGAATAATGCGACTTCCCCTTCCTCTTCAAGTCGCAACAAATTTTTAACAGATGTTACATGAAATCCTTGCTCTTGATATTTGTGAACAATCTCCTCTAACGGAAAGTGTTGCTCTATTAATTGACTCATAAGAAACCTCCTATATTTGTTCAAATGAAATTCTTTGGTTTTCAGGCAAACCAAACTCATATTTTAGGGAATCCATTAAGTGTGTAATTTCCCGAATGGTTAAAAAAGTATCTACTAATGTTACCGAAACATAAGTCTGACCAAAAGAAGTTGCAATGCTTACTTCCCCAATTTCTTTTCCATCCAATTTGATGTTAAATAGTCCCTCTTTTGCAAGTGTTAATGTATTCCCATGAGGAATAGCATAATACCCTTTTGACATCGGTTCTTCTAACAACTGAAATTGCAATGACAAATGAACCACTCCTCTTATTTATCTGTCCTATTCGTTACTTACATTATACAACAAATTTATAAAATGGTAAATTATTTTTTACTATATATAAATAAAAAAATAGCATGTTTGCTAAAAATAGAAAATTCGTTTGGATATGTTCCAAACGAACTCTCTATTAGTTGTTTACGACTACCATTTGATAGATTTCTCTTACCTGCTCTTTAAATGGAGCAAGAATGGTTTCTTTTTGTTCAATAGGTAACTCCATAAACAATTCATCTTCATGCTGTATCATTTCAGCAAATTCTTTTATAGGGATGTGTTTGCCTGCCAAAGCATCATACACCATAATCTTCTTTAACATAGCTACATCATGAAGCCAGAGAGCCATGCGTCTTGGTTCAGGGCATTTTCCAATGGAGACGACATCGCTATCTGAGGCAGGGATTAAAAATGAGCGGAAAAAACGGGGAACTTTTGTTGTGGTTTGTGCGATATAAAAATCAGATGGTTCAGCATATACATACCAATACGTTTCTTCTGCTTCCTCATCTACCTCATTCATAAGATAGTAAGAAGGGAGTTTATGAACATTGGTAAAATGAGCTTCTTTAATTGCTTCATATTCTTCTTTGTCTATCGGTTCGTAAACAGGCATCGTTCCACGATCCAAAAAGTCAATTCGGTCTTCCATCCATTTTCTTCGTTCGTTCGCATATAAAGAGTAGGCAATCCAATCAAACACTTCATTCGTGATTTCAGCATCCACCACTTTTTCTACTTTTTCTTGTGTGGGGTTAAAAATCGTGAAATAGGCTCTTAGTACAGAATGACAGGATTCACAGTAAAAATAAAACATCTGTTGTTCATTTAATTCTTTTTCGAAAATGGTGTGAATGGATTCATGAAAGGAAAGCTCAAGAGAACCTGTTAGAACTTCTTGACACTCTTTACATAAGTTTTTCATGCACGACTTCCTTTCTTAGATGATTTTAAGGGGTTTAGGAGAAATAAGAGGAGATGTGTTGTTGAGCAATTAAAATACCCTCTTTTGGCATCGGAGCAGGAGCCATTTCATACACATTAAAAGATTGATAGATAAATGATGCAACGATTCCTACGATCATTCCAAAGAGAAAAATCATCAACCATTTAGATTTTTCGTTCTTTTTTTCCATTACTCACCCTCCTTTTCTTCCTGTTACTATAAACGTAACGATTTTTATAATCTACGGCAACGGCATTGAGGTTGAACCTTGTCTTACCTGGATGTGGTAAAATGATATTCTTTCATTCTCAACATAGATTTTTCCAGCTTATCTTGTAACTGAAATAGATTTCCTTCAATTTTAAAGCGAATATAATAATGCACAATGATTTCAGGATACACATTATTCCGTAGTCGATGTGTTACATATTCACGTATATCAATAGCATAGTGAAAAAATTTTTCGACTTTTTCTTTCAAGGTCAGGTAAAATGCTTGATAAAATTCATTTACTGTATCATCTAATGAAAAATGCTTCAACTTCATCATCTTTCTCCATGTTTCCTGCACCTCTTCTGAGATGATTTCAGACAATTGAAATCGAATTTCACCATCTTGTTTGTCGATGGTCAAGTCGCAACTTGTGATAGAAAAGCTCTTTTGAGCCTGTTTGTCTTCTACATATTCGCCCATTTTAAACGCTATTTTCTTATACAAATTATTGCAAAATAACTCTTTCCTACGTTGTTCTATTTCTAAGTCGCTAAATATAAACATAATAACCTCCTTTTCTTTAGAGTTATTGTTATTATAGATAGACCTTCTCACTTGATAAAAAATAACAGCTTCTCTAAAAAGAGTTGCTGTTATTCTTTATTTGGCTGTTCAGGAACCTTTAATAAGTCAAGCAAGAACATGAATAGAGGGATACCGATTAAAAGTCCCCATACGCCCATAACATGTTCAGATACGATGAGAATTAAAAAAGTAAAGAATACTGGCAATTTCATTTTGACCGAATACAGTTTTGGATTTAAGAAATAACTTTCTACGGCATGAATAACGGCAATCATAATAAGAAGATGGAAAATTTTCACCCAACCTCCAATTTGGAAGGCAATTAAGGATAGAGGGATAAGGGAAATAATAACTCCCGCAACAGGGATTAATCCGAGGAAGAAGATCATGACACCTAACCCAATCACTTGTGGGAATCCTAAAATCTTTAACATAATGACCGATAATATTGTGTTTACAAATGAAATAATGATTTGAATTTGAACTACCTTTCCAAAGGTATTTAAAAAGTTCTTTCCAAATTCCACATAGTAATCGTAAAGGAATGAAACTTTGCTATCTTTGAATCTTCTCATGAATTGAGCTATCGTTCTTCTTTCTAAGTTAAAGAACAAACTCAATAACAGGGCAATCGCCACTTGTAACATGAAAGAGCTGATATTCGCAATTAGGGTAAGCAAATAATTCCCTGATTCCCGAATATAGTGTCCAACATTGATTTCTTTCACCATTTCGTACAGTTTGGGGTGCAAACTATCTGCGTACTGATCCACTCGGAAATTAGCAATCTGTGTAAAAACCTCTGCTAATTGTTTTCCTGCAATCGGGGCATACCGATACCCAACCCAACTAACTGATAATAAAAAGACTCCGTAAATAATAAAGTGCCAAGTCTTTTCAAATTTCGCCATTACTTTTGGCAACCGTTTTGTAAGAATAGCATGAACGGTATAGAACAAATAAGAAAAAATAAACGTTAATAGCAATAGGTTTAATACATGTCGAAATACATATAGCAAGGAAACTAAAATGGCTATTGCCCCCACCTTTTTCATATATGGCTGTTTCCATAATGAGTCCATATCTCAACCTCCTTTAAAAATATCATAATGTCTATCTTATTCAGTTATCTATCAATCAGTTATAAAAAAGGAGGCTACCTTATTTCAAGTTACTTGTAAATTATTTTTTACCATAATATAATTTAGTTATGGTTCAAAAAAAGGAGTGAACTCTATGCCAATCATTACAAAAATTGAACAACAGAAACGCAATCAACATCGGTTTAATGTGTATCTCGATGAAGTCTTTGCTTTTGGAATTAGCGAAGATGTTTATGTCCGTTACCACAAAGAGTTATCCGTAGGCAAAGAAGTCTCTTTGGAACATTTAGAAAAAATAGTATTTGCCGAAGAAGTCCAAAAGGTATTAGACTCAGCATGGCGGTTATTAAGTTTTCGACCAAGAAGCGAAAGAGAGTTAATGACTCGATTAAAACAAAAGGGTTATGAAGATAAATGGATTGAAGAAGCCATTCAAAAACTCAAAGATTATCGCTACATTGATGATCAAAGTTTTGCTCGCTCGTTTGCCTCAGACCGAATAACAATTAAAAAAATCGGCTCTAATGGATTGAAATATGAATTAAAGCAAAAGGGGATTTCTTCTGACATTATTGAAGAAGTGTTAGAAGATCTGATAGATGAAGAAAAGGAATTTGAACAAGGAGTTGAACTTTGTGAAAGGAAACTAAGAACCATCAAAGAAACGGAACCCTTTAAAAAGAAGCAGAAACTTCTACAATTTTTAGTCCGAAAAGGATACTCTTTTGATACAGCCAAGCAAGTCGTATCACATGTTCTTATTGATTAAGAGTTTTTTCTAACTGATTCTCCCTCTATTCGCATATAAGATAAAAATGACAAGAATAGGAGGGAAAAAAGTGAGCTTATTTAAAAACTTAAATGGATTAATGGGAAACGCTTCAAAAATTTCACAATCTGAAATTGAACATGAAGTGACTCCTTTATTAACGAATGAAGAGTATGTCGAGCAAGCCTATAAACTCATTCGAGATTTGTTCATCTTCACGAACAAGCGATTAATTTTAATTGACAAACAAGGAATGACAGGTAAACGAGTAGAATATCTATCAATTCCGTACAAAAACATTTCTTATTTCTCCGTTCAATCTGCAGGTCATTTAGACCTAAACTCCGAACTGTTTCTGTTTTTATCAGGAAATACTCAGCCTATCATAAAAACGTTTAACTCCAAACAAGATATCCATGACATTCAAATATTATTAGCTCATTATGTGTTGCAATAAAAAAAGGGGATGTTTATTTCCCCTTTTTTTATGTCTTCATGAATAGTTGTTCATTGTGTGCTTACTGTAGCAAATCGCAAATACAGGTGGGAATGAAATCAAAAATAAGTGGAATGCAAAATTAAGGAAGGTTTCACTCTGAAAGAGGAATGCTCCATAAAAAAGAGCAACAAATACAGTGGCATAATGAAGAAGAAAAAGTAGTGGATAACGATACAATAGTATCCCCCCTTTCTATATGCAGTTATATAGTTAGGAAGAAAAACTTATTAAGCAATTTCTTCATAATCATCTTGGTAAGTCCAGTGGGCAATAGCATCAACATGATGAGTGTATAAAAAGTCTTTAAAATCTTCGTACTTATGGTAATAGCCTTCACTACTATACTGATCCTCCGCTTTCCATAATACGTCTTTTAAGAACTTTTCAGCTAACTTTTCATTTTTAAAGGAATATTCTCCACTATCTACAAACATCTTTTTTAACAATTGTAAATACTCTTTATCCATATTTTTGCAACCCCTTTTTACATCATTCATTCAATTCATCATGATAGGGAAACTCATAATCTATCAAATCCCAAATGTCTTCCCGATTTAACATCTTTAGAGTTTGGGCAATTCCTGTTTGCACCCCATCAAAATATCTTCCTTTTCCCCTGTAATTCACTCTTTCTTGTATGGCCGAGTTGACAAACAGTTTGATCAATTCTTTCTCGCTATCAGTTAAATTAGCATTTAATACTTGGGGAGATTGCAATTCTCTAATTTGCCAAGACATATTGACTTCTTCCTTTCCGTTTAAATTTATAATTGGTTATTCTGTAATGTTTGTTGTTTGGTTTGTAACTAAAAAAGGCAATTTTTCTTCGAATCTGGCGAGAATATGCCTTTGCTCTTCATCACTACATTGGCTTACTAAATATCGCAATGTATTCTGCTCATAGGGACTAATTTCTCCTGCTCTGGTTGCTATTTTTAAAATTCGTTGAAGACTAACAAATGACATTCGAATTTTTTCCACTAATTATCCCTCCCTATTCTTCAAACAAGTCCCATCCACACTCTAAGACGACAGTCCCACTTGTCAATTCTTTAAGGTTATATCCTCTTTCGCCAATGCCAATAATCTCTACCTGGTCTCCTACTTCTAATGTAACTAAAAAATTGCTTACGCTTTTCTTTAGGACTTTTACATCTCCAATTTTTGTTTGTTGAATTACTATCATCTATAACAGCTCCTTTATTCACTGATTAAACTCTTTTAGTAAATTCAAGCGAACATGCTCTTTTACTCGTTTTTGAATATGCTGATTGAGTGAATGATTAATAGAATAGGATTTGTATACATCTTTTAGCTTTGCTACTCTTTCTTTTTTTCTCAATAACATTTCTTCCATTACAGGATCCGTATATCTTCCGTCACGAAAGGCAAATAATTGTTCTTTCATTACCCGTTCATCCTCTACTTCATGACGATAACGGATGGCCTGTTCAAAAGACTCAAAATTTGTATTTGCATATCGTTCCAGGAAGTCTAAAATTCGATATCCCACCATGACATGTTTGTTAATCTTTTTTCTACGTTCTTCTTCTGATTCAAGCAAGTCAATATAATTGGTATCTCGAAGAAATTCTCTATATTTCCGATCAAACATACCTAAGAAACAAGCATCAAATAGATAGGGTAAATTCATTCGTGCAATGTCTTCTCTTAATACAATTAGTTCTTCAAACAGTTCGTCTTTCTTTGCAATCTCTACTGAAAAAAGCGGTTCGATAAAATTTACATTTGCCTTATATAGCATCATCGGATATTTTCTTATGTCATGAAGCTCATTGTCTTCCATTTTCGATACAAGAGCGATAGATTGTTTATCACCGCTATACAAATCTTCAAAACTTGGATAGTAAAAGGTCTTTTTATCTTTGTCTGAATCCTCTCGATTTAAAAAATAGTTATGACTTCCCACAACTCCTTCAAAAGCAATCGTTCTATTCATATCCTTCTTCCCTTCTTAATTAGCATCTAACACAAATTCTGCTTTTCCGATTTTTACGTAATCTTCATGCTTCAAACGAATATAAGCCTGCCCATTTAGGGGAACTTGAACATATCCTTGTATGCCCCATGACTTTACTTTGGTGACAAGCAAAAAACATCCTCCCCACTCATGTTCAGGGACTATTTGAACTACATCATTAGCTTCAATATTCATGATTTCACCTTCCGTTCCACAAGAGGTATTTATATCAAGTATAACTTCAATTAAACATAATGTAAATTATTTTTTACTAAATAGATGATTTAATATATATTTTGTGGTATAATGGCAGTAATCAATAAGACAAGAGGTGGTAATAGATGAAAACCATTGAGATACATGGAAAGATATCTGTTCCTGAATTTCTTTCACATGAAGATTTTATTCATGAATTTGCGTATTTTTTAGCAGGTAAAGGATGCTCCTTTGTCGGAACTACGGATGAAACCAACAAGCAAGTGCCTATCGACTTAGCTTATATTGAAGAACAATTAACCATGTTAGATAGGTAACGATATTAGAAAGGAGAACTCATGGACATTATCCAAAAACATGATTTAGAAGATATCTACCGATTAAAAGATGGTGTTCTGTTGCATGTCATAAAGTATAAAGATCGGAAATATTTTTCAGACAAGACATGTAAAAAGAAAAAGATTCCTGGCATTTCAAAAACTTATGAACTATTAGAAACAGTTACAATCCTTCACGAAACGTTCCCGAAAGGCACGATAATTCGTTCTGGATGGGCAGTTACACCAACAATAAATCCTGATGAGTTTACCATCGAATTGCGTTCAAGTGGCGGAACAATTTATGGCTCCATTTCCTCTCAGCTTCATCTCTATCAATCCATCGAAAAAATTCTCACTTCTTATATATCTCCATCGAAATAAAAGTTTACGAAAGGAAGATTTCTATGTTTATTTTTTTTAACGATACGGGAAGAACCGTAGGAATACACCCTGCTACTATTGCTCATGGCTGTGAGGTCGATATGTCCCCTATTAAGCCATTAGAAGAAAGAGTGTTTCACCTGCCCGACAACAAATATCCTTGGGTAAAAATGTGGGATTATGGAGAAGAAATTGGCTTAAAAATCCTTGTTTCTCCAAGAACCAAACCATAAAAAGAATAGAGGTGATTTTCATTGAAAGAAACAAAATGTGATGTTTGCAAAAAGGAATTTAATTACGGTGATGAGTTTTATGATGACTTATGTGATGAATGTGCGGAATTAGAAGGAAGAGATTTTACAGATGCGGAAAATTATTAAGGAAATATAGGAGAAACTTAACGATGAAACAAACAAAAACACACATTGTATTTGATTTAGAGGCAACCTGTGAGGATAAGGCGATCAACCCTCATTTTGATAATGAAACCATTGAAATTGGAGCAGTTAAGATTGTAAATGGAGAGATTGTTGATGAATTTCAAAATTTTATTAAGCCTGTCAGAAGTAATCAGTTAACCGAATTTTGCAAGAATCTGACTCACATTACACAAGAACAAGTAGAAAATGGTCTGACTTTTCTTGAAGCTATATCCGAATTTCAAAAATGGGCAGGAGAAAATGCCGAATTTCTGTCATGGGGATTTTATGATCGCAAACAATTAGAAAAAGACTTGGCGTATCATGGCATGAGTGCTAATTGGCTTTGCAACCATCGAAGCATCAAACATGAACACCAGGAAATCAAAGGTCTTAGTCGAGGTGTCGGAGTCATAAAGGCTCTACGAATGGAAGGATTGCAATTTGAAGGCACTCACCATCGAGGAATTGATGATGCCAAAAACATCGCCAAAATCTTTTTGAAAGTTTTTGATGAATAACGTAAAAAAGCATGAACGTTCTAATCATAGAATGGTTCATGCTTTTATTTTGTTTAAAAATGAAGTTTAAATGATTGTTCGGTTATCCAGTTTAGAATCAAATTCCATCAACTTATCTATTTTAATTTGTAAGACATCATCTATATTGATTTCAATAAGACGAGTTAGTTCCTCTATGACTTCTTTTCCATTTTTCGCTTGGATGTCGATATAGTAATCAAAATGTATGTAATCGCCATTGTCATCAAAAGAATCATGGACAATCGAAATGCCTTCATTCTTCATTTCTTGGATTCGTTTCTTCTTCCAGTTCATATAGACTTCTAATCCTACAGGGGCATCCCAATACTTCCGTCTTTCAACTTGTGTTAATTGAACTTGGAACGTATTTTCGTCTTTCTTCACAATATAACAATCCGATTCAAATGAAGGAGTGATGAGATTATTTTTTATGTTGTCACATAGAAAAAAAACATCTTCTTCCTTCATATCTACAATTTTCATTTGTTCAAAATCATTCTTTCTCAGAAATTTGGCTTCCTCAAAATCAATGTCTACTCTCACGATTGTCCACTCCTTTTCTCATTATTATTATATATTGATTAGTATAATCAAAAAAGAAAGTGGATAATCTTCTAAACTATAAAAAAAGGATACAGAATGTTATTTTCTGCATCCTCTTCGACTTAAACAATCAATTATTCTGTCTAATACCCTTTTATTAAACAGAAACAACCTTTTTCTCTTTTTTTGAATCCTTCGATAGATGAACACGAATTCGTTCTCCTTGACACATCACTGCATCGTAAAAATCATGAAATCGCATTTCTATTTCTTTATGTTCTTCGTAGGTGTATTTTCGCTTATTCATTTCTTCTTTCAGCAGTCGATTGGTCACAAACACCATAATGTCCATTGGAAGTGGCATATTCATCACGCTCCTTTTTATAAGCTATGATGAATGATTCCCTACTATGCTTCTTTTTGGAACGTTTGGACTGGAATCACCTGAGAAATAAGTTGATGCTTTCTAAGAGTCGCTAAAGCTTGTGCTTGCTGTTCTTCTTGTGACAATGAAAAGAATGAGGAGTCATGAATTGTCCCTTTAATAAATTCTCTTAATGCACTTACATACGGACTCTTTTCCTTCATCTCCATGTGATGTTGATTGTTTACATTCATAACAATATTCATCGTTTACCCTCCATTTCGGTAGCTGGCTGACATAGTGAGAATCTCACCTTAGTCCCTGTAGTTTTGCGTCACTGACTTTCGCCAAGTTTTGCCTTTAATCGTTGGATGTATATGTTTCATCCTATCTCTATTGTAGGAAATTTACTTGCTTTTTGGCAAGGTGTTAATGGTCGAACCCCTGTCGAATAAAAAAAGAACGTGCCATTACAACATGACACGTTTTTTCCCCAAAAGTATTCACTGAATTTAAGCCAATAGTGGCAAAATACGTTTGACCACTATTGTATTTTTTTGTTTACTGCCAATGATCGCAACATCTTGTTGCATTAAAAATTCTTCTTTTTCGTTTAATGTGCAAAGTTCATTTTTCTGAGCTTTAATCATTCTTTTAATCTTTGCCTTTTCAATGTCTGTTATTTTTGTTGAATTATCAAATAAAATATTCATTCTCTTTACCTCTATTTCTTTAGAATCCTATCAAAAAATTATTGCCTAAGTAAACATTAAACACATTTCGTATTTCTTGTGATATAAACCTTTTTTTCGTATTCTTTGTAATCTTTTCCGACTACTACGTTACGAATAATTGTTGGCAATACCAATACTAAAATATCTTCATATTGATAAAGCTTACAAACCAATCCTAATGTCTTGGATTCATTTAAGATCGCAAATTCTTCACCAGATTTTAGGTCAAATAATTTATGACCTTTTTCACGAATTAAATCCAATACTGCTTCTTTCTCACATTGACGACCATACGTGTTATAAATTCGGTCATATGCGTGTGAAGTAAAGCAAACCTTTACATCCATTTCAAATGGTGTAATACCATCTTCAATTTCCTCTTGTGTTAATTCTTCCTGAATTACAATGTCTTCAACCAATTTGAAATCGTAATTGAAATCAAAATCTAACTGTGTATGTTTCCCCATTTAAAATATCCTCCCTAAGTATTGTGTTTCCTAATGAAACCCCATTTTCTATGAACAAAATTGCTATATTATACGCCATAAGACTTCATTTAATCGGAAAACAAACCGTTATCTTGTTAAGAACAAAACAAAAAAACAGCACCTTGTTAAAGTGCTGTCTTCATAAGTGTCATGATATTTTTTGTTAGGTTTAAATCCTTATCAACAGAATGAATGGTTAATTCTTTGTTGCCGTTAATATGAATCCCATGAAGATATCCACCAAACACAGCTCCTCCGTCTAATCCAATTTTCGTTTGGCAAGGTGAGATCCATGGTTCATATGACTTGTCAGCATTTAAGAGTTTCGTAGGTGTATGTCCAAACAAAAAGATTTTTCCCGTTTCATTTTTTAAATAATGGAACGGATTTCGAATCCACCGAAAATCATTATGGGTAGAATGTTTCCAGTCGGATAATAGGAGGTTTACACCTGCATGAACCATTACATAATCACCATGCTCATAATAATTAGGCAATGTTCGTAAGAATTGAATGTCATCAGGGAATTGTTTCTGCAAGAGGGTTGCTATTTCTGCGGGATATTTTAGGAAGGTTATAGGTTGGTCAAAAAAAGAATGAATGGTTTCTCTGCCACCTTGCGGGTAATACAAATCAACTTCTGTTTCTGGATGGTCAAGCCATGTTAAAAATAAATCTTCATGATTCCCTCCAATAATTACGGCCCCGTATTGTTCTTGGAGTTCTCTTGCTAACAATATTACACCGAAAGATTTATCTCCTCGGTCTATTAAGTCCCCTAATAAAACCAATTGTTCTTTATCAGGGTTCCATTTTGTTAGTAAGGTTTTTAAATGGTCGAGTTTCCCATGAACGTCTCCTATCACAAATAAATCTTGCATCGTTTTCTCGCTCCTTTCTCTTGTTGAGTTCATGGAGGAAGCCCCACCATTAATCTTGGCTTGGGGGCATCCACACATCTACTTGTAAGTCATCGTCATCCCGAAGGACATTTCGGCTAAGTTGAAAAGATAATCCTTCAATTAACTCGTTTGTTTCTTTATCGGACATATCTAATACTTCCTTTAGTTCTGATATAGAGATTTGCCCAATCATAAAAAGTCCAATGATTTCTTTGTTACGCAATAGGTGTAGATCTAATTCAGAGGTGTTTGCTCTAAATTTTTTCATTTCAACTGATTGATAACCAAACATATTTTTTATCCCTCCTTACAAGTATGTAAATGACAAACGTGCCTTGCCCACATTGGATGGCTAAAGCACGTTTGTCAGAAGGCGTTCAACTACGATTTGGTGGGAATGCTTTGTTCCTGTAAGCGTAAAATCACCAACCAACATAAATTCTTCTCCTGGTTGGACAGCTTCAAGTTCATTTTTGTTTTCTTCTAATTTAAAGATAATGTTATTCAATGGAAGATTTATTATAGAGGCTTGTTCTAAAACCTCTTCATGAAAGGAAACCTCCACGATTTCTTGATTGAGTGTAATCGAAAATTCCATCTTTTCTCAACTCCTCATGATGGTGTACTACCATTATATAACGCAAGTCATAAGGAGTAAAGGATTTTGTAAAAAATATTTTACTTTATTGCAACTCCAAATACAATATCAAGCAAGTTTTGTTTCGTTTCTTCCAACACATTGTTTTCTAAGATAATATCAGCATATTTCCCATTATCCAATTCGTTCGTTTCAGTAGCATAATTCAGTCGTTTTTGGATATTTTCTTCTGTATCTCCACGAAGACGCATTCTTTCTTCCATCACTTTTAAATTGGTTGATATATAAATAACCGTTGTTTCTTCTGGATAGGAAGCTTTCACTTGCAACATACCGTTGACATCACAAATGACAAAAATGCGGTCATTTTCTTGAAGTTTTTGATCAATTTCTTTTTTAGAGATACAGTAGAAGTTTCCGCCATACTCTACTTGTTCAACCTTTTCAATTTGGTCAAATTCATCTTTTGTCACGTAGTAATACGTAACACCATCTACTTCCCCTTCTCGCATTGTTCGAGTTGTATGAGAAATGATTTCAGGAATTCCTTGTTCCTTTAAAAAATTTCCTAACGTTGTCTTTCCAGATCCACTCGCACCCATTAACACGTAAATCTTCTTTTCCTTTTTCATATGATTTTCCTCCTTTATTTCATCAAAAGTGAGCAAAGACTCTCCAATTCTTTATAAAACTTGCTTTATTCTATTCAGTTTCTTTCTAAACAATAAAAGGGAATTAATCTTCAATTAGATTCCAATAACGGTTAGCATCTAAACGAAAATTACGAATCGCCCAAAAGATAAAAACTCTTGTTTCAGGTTCAATTTGATTGCGTTGAAGGTAATTTTCAATAATTTGGGGTTCAATTTGGAGTAATCTTGAAACACTTTGGATAGATACTTGATACAGATTCATATAGCGGGAAATAATCCGATGAGGTTGATTGAGGTCATTTTGATAAGGGGACATACGTGCTTCTAACAGGTCTATTTTGTGAAGGATATCTTCATACATACGTTCTAATTCCCGATAGTAAACATGGTCATAATGAATAGCAAGCATCTTTTTTAGATGACTTTTTTTATGTTGATACAAGTCATATTCCTTCTGCAAAATAATCATCGTGTCTAAGTGACGGAGTTCCTTTACAAATTCTGTGTCATATTTCATATACGTTTTCACTCCTTTTAAGGTAGGTTATATAGTAAGTTTACTATCCATATTGTTTATAGTCAATAAAATAAATAAGGTTGACTGATTAGCCAACCCCATCTACTTATTTATTATTCTTGTCCTTCTTTTGCTTCAGCCGATGCAATTTCTTTTACAGACGTAACAAGTCCTGCAAGGTTTTGAATTTCAGAAGGAACAATAATTTTTGTAGCTTGTCCATTCGCTACTTTTTCTAATGCTTTTAAGCTTTCTAAGGCAAGGAACTCTTTCGATGCTTTTGCTTCATTAATTAAGCGAATACCGTCTGCTTCCGCTTGTTTCATAATTCGGATTGCTTCTCCTTTACCTTCTGCTTCTTTAATCTCCCATTGTTTTTGAGCTTCTGCACGAAGAATCGCACTTTCTTTTTCCGCTTGGGCATTTAAGATAACAGCTTCTTTGTTACCTTCTGCTACAAGAATTTGTGATTTTTTCTCCCCTTCTGCACGAAGGATCGCTTCCCTACGGTCACGCTCTGCTTTCATTTGTTTTTCCATGGAATCTTGGATTTGGCGTGGAGGGATAATGTCTTTTAATTCAACACGAAGAACTTTGATTCCCCATGCGTCAGATGCGTCATCTAAAATTGTGCGAAGTTTGGAGTTAATCGTATCTCTGGAAGTAAGTGTTTGATCTAATTCCAGTTCCCCGATTAAGTTACGAAGAGAAGTTGCAGTGAGGTTTTTAATAGCGGTAAGCGGTTGTTCTGCTCCATACGTGTAGAGCTTTGGATCCATAATTTGATAATATACAACAGAGTCTACATCGACAGTTACGTTATCTTTCGTAATTACCGATTGTGGAGGAAAGTCTACTACTCGCTCCTTTAAGGATACTTTGTTTGCAACTCGTTCAATAATAGGAACTTTTAGATGAAGACCATTACTCCATGTTGTTTTATACGTTCCCAGGCGTTCAATGACATATGCTTCACTTTGAGGAACAATCCTTACATTTGATAATAGTAATGATAAGAGGGCAATTCCAATTACAATTACAAAAACAAAACCTAATCCCATTAAAAAAATCTCCTTTCATAATTCATATTTATTAATCAAAAGTTAGTTTTTACTAACCTCTGATGGTATAGGTTGTTCTGTTCGAACAATCAATTTAATTCCTTCTACTCGTTCAATGATGACGTGTTCGCCTACATCAATAGTTTCATCATTTAGGGAACGTGCATTGTAAATCACATGATTAAACTTAACTTCCCCTTTTTCTTCCTTATTGGAAATTGTCGTAATGACTACTGCGTTTTTTCCAATAAAAGCATCTACATTTGTTTTTTCAACTTTCTTTACTAAATATTTTTTGGTAATCGGTTTAATCAGAAGGATAGATATGATAGAGGTGATGATGAAGGCAATTATTTGTGCGGTCATTGATAAGTCTGCTAAGTGTAAACAGAAACCTATAACTGCACCAATACATAGGGCAATAAAGACAAATGTGGTTGTAAATACTTCAATCATTAATGAAATTACGAAGACTGCAATCCAAACCATCCACTTCCCTCCTTTCTCTCTGCCAAATCATGTAATCTATTGGCTATAATATATTATACATATACTATAGTCAAAAGTCTACTAAAACCATTGCTTTTAGTCAATTTTTTTATGTAAGAAGATAAGGAAAATCCTTATCCCCTTAAAAGAAGCCTTTTGATATCTTCTAATTGTAGAATTTCTTTTTGTCTTTGGTCGATTTCTTCTTGAATAGAATTCATAGAAGTTCGAACAATATCTTCTACTGAAAATAATTGAACAGTTTCTAAAATTGGGGACTCTTCGATACGAAATTTCACTTCATAAAACCCATCACTTAAATGAAGAAACGCCAAATTTCCAACAATGACCATAGATGTTCCAAGTAGTTCTTTTAAAAGTTCTAAGTTGTATAAATGTTCCCAAAAGTTGCTTGTACTTGATTCATCTTCATGGTCACGTTCAATTACTTCGATTAATTCTTCTGCATTCATTTCCTTTTTTTTAAACATATCCTATCATCCTCTCTACATGTCTTTCCTATTGTTTCAATAATAAAAAAGGGGAAACAACCTTCCCCCTTTTATTTAAGCTGTTCTAAGCTCTTGGCTATATTGAAGACTCCATTCTCCACGCTGAACAGGAACAAATTCATCGCTTAATTGTAGCGTTTGACGAATTTTTGCTTGCCAGTTTGGATTTCCTTTTGCTTTCACTGTGTCAGAAAGCACATCATATAAATCTTTCAATTTAGCTTTTCCACCTAAATACTGCATCGCTGATTGAACCAAGTCTCTCCAAGTAGCTAATTTGCTATCTTTTAAACTTCTTGTTTCCGTTTTTGTTACTTGCAAGTTCACTGCCCAAATTTCTCCTTTTTTGAAGATCAGCAAGTGTTCATGCTTAATCGGAATGAAGTTTGCATTGGCATACTTCTTGCGGTCACTATCACAATTATGCTGTACTTTAATAACATGAGATTCTAAATCACCATACCAACATAAATCTTTAATCATGCTGTAGTATTTTCCTTGTCTTCTCATATCTCCAATAAGCATAGCGTGTCTACCGCCTTTGCGAAGAGCATTGTAAATTTTGGCATTTACTATATTCATTTTGTGAATAAACTCTTCGTAAGAAGCACAACGAGATAAGTCGTCAGGATGAGGCTCTTCTCCCCACATACCATCTTTACCAGAATATACAATCATGTCATGGTATGGCGGATGAGAGAAGATAAAGTCCGAACCTGCAGGAATTTCATGTTTTAGAACATTGAATCCTCCCCATTTTGGATTTAGATCTAAATGAAGGGAATTCGTGTAGCCAAGTGAACGAGCCACTTCGTACCCTGTACCCCCTCCTGCAAAAATTTCAATGAACTTTTTAGGCTTATATAGATTCAGCAATTCTTCAATTAATTTTCCAGAACAATTTCCACGATATTTGTTGTTGCCAAACTTTCCTCTTTCTTCATAAGAAACAATACTTAACATAAGTAAAACCCCTTTTCTACGCATTTTTTTATTCAAAAAATATCCTTTATAAAAAGTTTCCTAACTGTATTACCAATCTGGTGAAGTTTCCATAATGGCTGTTGATAATTCAGGATAAATGCGACATCCATTGCACTCCCAATCATGACCGATAGATTCATAGTCTAAATACTGTGAAACCATCTCAAGTTGAAGGAAATTAGCTTTTTTCATTTGGTTTACTTTCGCTGATGGTCTTTCTACATCCATCAAAGCAAAACCAAGTCTGCCTGCATTTACAATCGCTTGCCCTAAAGACTCTGTATCAGAAACATTTCTATAAAACTCAAAGTTTCCATCGCTTATGAGTCTAATAGCATCTTCGATATTATCCTCTCGATACTTAATTGCTGTGAACAAAAGGAGTCCTTGTCCTTGTTGTTCATATTCTGTGATTAGCTTTAAGTCTCGATTCAAACGAAATACATCACGATATTGGCTAAATTCAAGTACCGTATCATTGTCGATGTCCATTATTTCATAATCAGCCTCTCCAAATTGAAAACTATCAATCTTTTGGATTAACTCTTCCTCTGACATCGGCAATTGTACCCAACCTCCATCAATTGGATTTAAGACTTTTCCTATAAAAACGTTTAATTCCATGTAAATCATCCTGCCCTTCCTCAAAATAGTTATCAAAACACCTTTTTTATAGAAAACTACTATATTGTAAGCAGTTCGGATCTGTTCATTCCCCAAAAATCATTACCTTGCTTTCTTAAGTAAAAAACACAAAGGTCTCATAACAAAAACCTTTGCGTTCATTAGAATTATAGGGTTGTATAAGCTTCGTACATCACTGCTCCAAAGAACACGAAGAAAATTATCATGATAATGAAAGATATAATCATTAAAATACCGTTTAACTTCAAGAATTTTGCATAGTTATCAAGTATTTTACCGATTGCATTTTCATCCATCTGATGCAACAATTTATCAGCTTCTTTGGCAGAACGATATAAATAAAGACCTAAGAAAACTTGTAATACCCCTGGAATTGCACCTACGACCATGGCAAATAATCCACCTAAAGCCGAGAAAGCTCCAAAGATCATAAAGATATAGCCCAAAAATTTACCCCATCGTGAGATTTTCTTTAAGGATTCTGTTGCTTGGTAGTCCATTTCGTTCACCTCCTTTCAAGGAGTTTTTTTCAAAAGGAAATTTAATTTTTGGAAGGTTGATAAATGATATAGAAGATTTGAGGAATCTCTGCAATTTGAAGGAATTTCTCTACCTTTTCAACAGAGGAATAATTTGCTTTAACACTTAACGCTTTCACACCGATAACTGTCCCATCTTGTTTCGTATACGCTCCATCTACTGTTCCAGGAGCTTTGTATTTTACAATAAAGTCATCTTTTGTCATCCAAGATTCTTGTTCATCTGATTGGAGTTTAGAATAAAACTCCATTAACGCTATATCTTGATCCAATACAAATCCACGATACAGCTCTTGAATTTCAGGGTAATTTTGTTTAATGAACTGCTCCCCTTTATCTGTTAGTTCATAGTATTTTTCTTCTGAAAATCCTTGTTTTCTCGTTTTTTCTGTTATTAGTTTTTCAACTAAACACTTTTCAGCTACAGAGGTTGGAATGTATAACAATTCTTCCATAGCAGATTCCGTTACTACCCTACAACGAGCTAATGTTTTTAGAAACCTGTCTTGCATGTTCCTTCTCCTTTCCATTTCATATTGACTACACGCAAAAATATATTGACTATAGTCTTAAAATTATTATATACTAACTATAGTATAAATGTTAACAGTAAAATGGTTTGAGCTGTTAAGATTTAGAAAACTCAATATAGAAATGGAGGAAACCTAATTTGTTAGATGCATTTATATCCACATATGCCTCCCTCTTTGATTTGGAGATGTGGAAAGAATTCCTCACTTCCCCGACTGCTTGGGGATTAATTGCCACTCTTGTTGTCCTCGAAGGTCTATTGTCTGCAGATAATGCCCTCGTTTTAGCCATCATGGTTAAAAAACTCCCTGAAAAATATCAGAAGAAAGCTTTATTCTATGGACTATTTGGAGCTTACTTCTTCCGATTTATTGCCATTGGAATTGGTATCTTCTTAGTGAAGTTCTGGTGGATTAAATTAATCGGTGCAGGATACCTCTACATGCTATCCATTAAATTCTTTAAAGAGTTGTGGTCGAAGAAAAAAGGTGATGATGACGAAGATGAAGAAAATATGGATAACAGCATTTTCGGTAAAGTACGACAAGCCTTAATGAAGAAAATTGGTGTCTTTTGGGCAACCGTTGCTTCTATCGAATTGATGGACTTAGCGTTCTCGGTAGACAGTATTTTAGCGGCCCTTGCTATTTCCAACTCTGTACCTGTTCTTCTATTAGGTGGTATGCTTGGTATCCTCATGATGCGTGGTGTAGCGGGCATATTATTGAAATTACTGGAAAAAGTGCCAGAGTTAGAAGTAACCGCTCATATTCTGATCTTCTTAATTGCTACGAAAATGTTCATCAGTATCTTCCACATTGAAATTAGTCATGCACTATTCTTCACTGTGATTGTTGTCACATTTGCTCTTACGTTCTTAGTGCATTTCATTCGAAAGAAAAAACAAGCAAACTAATTAAAAAGCGAATTCCTTATTCCTTTAGGAAAGAGGATTCGCTTTTTTTGTTGCCTTACTCTGTAATATCGCAAACCGTCTACAATTCAATTTATTAAAAACAGAATGAATTTTCCCATAACCCATATAAGAAAAAGTATTTAAAATTTTAAAGATATGGAAAAGGAGGAAAAATAAATGAGTAAAAATCGTAAAAGAAAGTATGTATCGGCTTTAGCAACAACAGCAATTGTTGCATCAGCAGTTGCTCCAACGGCATTTGCCATTGAACATCAAAAGGAAAGCAAACCTGTTATTCAGGATTCTTATGAACATGCGGAGGCGGTAGCCCTTAGTCCAGACGTGACAGATGCAGTGAAACCTGTAGAGCATGTGAAAACAGACAAAGAAACTCATGAGGTTCAAGAAACCCAAACTTATTCGAATGCAGAACTTCCAACAGAGGAAGTGGTGATGCATGAAACGGTAGCTGAAGATTCTTATACGACTATTGTAGATGCTTCTCAATTAGAAGAACTTGTTACAACGGTTCCTGTCACAGAACCAGAAGTTTTGGAAGACAAAGAACTTGTTAAAGACGAGAATGAAGAAGTTCAGTACAATGAAGTTCGCCCACCTACCAAAGAGGAATTAGATGCACGTAGAGGATTAGATTCCAATAATGATGAAGAACGCCGTCAAGCATTAGAAGAGAAATTCGGAATCGAATTAACGGATGATATGGTATGGGAAGACAAAAAAGGTCAAACTACTGTGAATCCAGATGGTACGGTATCTGAATATACGTCTCATGATGAGATGAAAGAACTTGGATTCTATGCGGTAAACGCTAACCGTCAAGAATTAATTCAATATGCATTAAAAACAGGTGATTGGCAACCATATCGTGCATTTGAAGCAAAAAGAACACCTGGATATTTTGAAATCGTTGATGGAAAATACGAGTATACGAAAGCTTATTACGGTCACTTATTAGAATCTCACCTAATGAGCTATAAGGCTAAGATTTCTGATATGACTCAACGCAACGTAGATAAACATTCAGATGAATGGCAAACTATCGAAAAGAGCCATGAATCTTATATGGCTGAATACGTTAAGGCGTTCAATGAGGCTCCTGGCGTAACTCCTTACGTGCCTCACTTGAACCACAATGAAGCTGTTGCGAAAGAAACAGGTGCAATCATGTACTCTAACGATTTCTTTGATAGCAAATACAATCACCCTGACTTCTTAAAAGGGTTAATTAAGTAATATAAAAAGATACGACAGATGATCAAAACGTTCACTTTAGGATAGCAAAACTGTAAACATCTCACAAAATAGCACACAAAAAAGCAGGCTTTTTCATAAAAATGATCCCTGCTTTTTTTGTTATTCATATGATGAATTAAATTTCTTTTAATACGTCTTCTACCTTTATTGAAATTTCATTAACAAAAGCATTGAATTGATTACATAACTGAGATATGCTGTATAATCTATGCTCATCTCCACCTGTTGGAAAATCTAATATACAAAGCACCTCTGGATAAACAAATGTTTCTTTATTTACTTCCCAATAAGTTTCCAAGTTGACAAACCAATGTTTATACGTTTTTATAAATAAGTCTAAATCTTGCTCATTTTTTATTAAAAACAATTTGTATTCATGGTTATATCTAAGATTAAGCATGGATGGAAAATTTGCCTTCGTTTTAATTCCCAATTCTGCTTCAACCTTTTTTTCAAGGTTTTCTTGTTCTTTTCCTTCTTCATAACAAATGCAATCATCTTCATTGTTAAACTCTGTACCATCATTAGCCACATAAACTGTCTTAGTAATCGTCTTTATCCTTTTTTTCATTTTCATTCCTCCATAAATTCAAAATCGTAATTTAATCTCCAAAAGATTTCCTGCTTTTTGATTTTTCTTATATATTATGTAAACGTACATGTTCCATCACTAAAACTATGCGATTTTATATACTCTTTGGCAATAAACAATAAAAAATAGAGTACGAGAACCTGCATTCTGTACCCTATTTACATTTATTTAGTTTTTTTGATTCAAAAAAAAACACCAAAATATTTAAGTTGTTTCTTTTTGTTACCTTGAAAACATTATTCAGTTTCCTCTTTACGGTAAACAATTGGATTTAAGAAAAGTGATATTGTTTCTTCATATAAAGTACATCCTGATGATTTTGGATGTCCCCCGCCACCAAAGAACTTGGCAATAAGTGATACATTCACATCCTCCTTAATGGTACGGAAGCTAATCTTTTGTTTCCCAACATCCACCATCGCAATGAAATCCATATCCTCCTCTTTACGACATAAATCATTTCCTGTTTCTGAATGATAATTTTCAATGGCAATGACACCCACAAGGTAATCTCGACCATCAATCGTATGGTGAACTTTTGTTAATTCCTTTTCTTTTTGTTTAATATATTTTTCAATACGTGTTTGTTCCACTTCTAACAAATACACTTCTTTTTCACCAAAAGAGAAGGTTTCTTCCTTCAAGGAGTCATTCTGTAATCGAGCTAATACAAATTCATCGAACGAGTTTCTTCCTATTATATAGAGCAAGTCATTCAACTCTTTTGCACGTAGATTGTCTGGATACCAGTCCCAAACATCGTAGCTACGTACCAATTCTACATAGTCTTTGATGATCGAACTTGGAGTTAAATAGCCTTTTTCAACTAAATAATTCAAATAAAGTTGTGTTGCACATGTTTTTTGTCCGTTTTCAGGGATAACGGTAGCCCAATCATACGTCTCCATAAGCCAAAGAGCTGTTGGATGATGGTCAATTAATTGAACTTGATAGCCTTCTTGCACTTTCTTATCAATTAATTTTGCTACCTCTTCATTCACGCTTAAATCCGAAATAATGAAAAGGGTATCCTTTTCCCATTTCGTGCGAACAAATTTTTCAACATCTTTATCTATATTTTTAATTGGAGTTGGTTTCGTTCCTAAAATTTGTTCAGGAGAAAACGCTAATTTGGTTAGCTGTAATGCTCCTACTCCATCTAAATCATCATGACTGATATGAAAAATCTTAACCTGTTCTTTATTCATTTTCATTCTCCTTTTTTCATTAATTTTCACAAAGAGAGAAGGAGCTTAACCCATTCTGCTTCTTCGGATTTGTTGATCCACTTCTTTTCGATATTCCTTTGGTAAAAATTCCATGTCGTTACATTCACGCAAGGCAATTTCCGTCATGTTCTTTACGCCTTCATTTTGATAAGACATCATGCAGTCCAAGGCAAATTGCAAAACTTCATCATTTACTTCGGGATGTCCTTTCCGTTTTGCTACTTCCAATGCTTTAATTACAACACTTTCAATTTCCGCTTGTGAATAGCCATCAGTTTTTTCAGCAAATCCATCATAATCCTTTACATCAAACGGATAATTCATTTTCTTTAGATGAATGCTGAGAACCCCTTTTCTTTCTTCTTGGTTTGGAGGTAAAAATGGCATTTTCTTATCAAAACGACCTGCTCGTTTTAACGCTTCATCCAATTTATTTGGATAGTTTGTTGCTCCAATCCAAACAATTTTCCCACGATGACTTGGTTCTGATAGAAAGGCTAAAAACATACCAAATAGATTCCTCGTCACAGAAGTTGTATCATTATCTCCTCTGCTTAATGCTTGGTCAATTTCATCTACAAAGATACCCACAGGAGCTAATGAACGGAAAGCATTGAACGCTTTTTCTAAGTTTCGCTCGGCTTCTCCTACATACTTGTCGAGAATTTTGCTCATTTTGAACTCTACGAAGTTCATCCCTGCTTCACCTGCAAAGCATTTCGCAAAGTACGTTTTCCCCGTTCCAGGAGGTCCCATATACAAGACTCCTTTCGGAACAATGGAAACATCTCCTGATAAAATCGGTTCAATAATTGCTTCACGATGATACGCTTTGATGTGGTCTTGTCCTGCGAATTGCTCCAAGCTATAACCGTCTGTATCAAAGATTTCAATGATTTCTCCAAATTCCTTTTTAATTAATTCTTCTTTGCGAGCCATGATTTGTTTCCGATTTAGGACACCTTGCTCCTCGGACATTAAATACAGATCCTCAATATGAAGAAGGGATAACCCTGCCGTTAGTTGAGAAAATTGCCGTTCATCTATTTCCCACCGAATCCTCTTTTGACTCGTTTCCTTTAAATAGTGAATCATGTTGTATCGTTCTTGTTCACTTGGAAACTCTATCGTAATTGGATACAAACGAGAAGTTGACGTTAGAAACATATCATGAATGTTACTTTTTACTTCTGATACTAAGATGAGAATGTGGTCAGATGTAACAAATGACCGATTGTTCATCGTCTGGTGCAAATCAATCAGACGCATCTTGGTCGGTTCATCCAGATACCCATTAGATGCCTTCGGTACAAGAAATTCTGGATATTCGACAATGTAGGCAAGCTTTCCTCTACTAACAGACAGGTCAGAAAGCATTTGTCGCCAATCATCATTGTAATCCACTGCCGAGGCATTTCCACGCTCCCCCTTTCGAAGCGTTCTTCCTGTGGAATAGTTGTAGGTATACACCTTTTCCATTCCCATTTTTTCTAATTCTTCTACCAAGTAATCTATCATCATCTTTCCAGGAACGGCATAGTCGCCAATGTTTCCTGTTAAGAAGAAGACATTACTCATCCCTGAAAAATATTTTTCTTTTAAATGTTCTAACCAACGTGTTTTTTGTTCCATTTTTCATCCCTCTATTCATGCAAATATTGGTTAACCTTATTATATCTTAGTTTATCCTTTTAGTAAATTATTTTTTACAAAACCATTTAAAAGAAAACGGAATCGAGTCGCTCCGCTTCTTAGGATTGTACGGTTTGTGATTCTAAATAGCGAATGGCTTTGTCTAAATCTTCATCCGTATGCTTAACTTGGGCAGAGTTAATAATGACATAGGCTTCAATAATGCTTTTTAAGTCATCAAATTCTGATTCATAGACACTAATGCCACAGCTTTCAAAGGCAATGTTGAAAAATCTTGAAGCTTCCTGATAATAATAGCGGTTTCCATCGACCTCTACATCAAATTCTCCTAAGAAAAAACTATGAAGAGCATGAAGTCTCTGTTTTCCATCCCATACCAAACCACCATGACCTTCTGCTAATTCAAGCTTCGGATCATACGTTTTAGATACATTTACATAAAATGCTCCAATTGGGATATCGTTAAGAATCGAACGAATAAAACTGCGTTTCTTTTCTACATCCCAAACCAAATCCCTTTGAAACGATGGATTGGGATTATAAGTCATGGATGGGTGAAGCAATTGATCCATCTCATTGAAGCATCGTCTATAAAGACTTAGCAAATTCGTAGAGAATCGTTGGAAATTAAATTGACGCTTATATTGTAAAGGTGCAGAAGGATTGCTTGTTTGAGCAATAACTTCTTCGTATTGAGCATTAATCCTTTTTATTTCATTCAAAACGTGTTCCATTTCTTGAATGATAATTGAATTCATTGTTGCCCAATCGACTCCTTCTAAGCGTAAATATTCTTCCCGTTTTCCTCCTCTTCTTTTTAACTGAGAAAATAGCTCTTTGTCTTCATCTGTAAAAGAAATACGCACATAATCCTCATGCAACTTAATCTGGATGAATTGTAAATGAGCAAAACTCAAATTTCTATATTCATACAAACTAAAAGCCACAAGGGATGCAATCAATTCTTCTTTATTAAGAACCGTTGCATCTACAAGTACGTGTATAGAGCTTTCCTGTTTAACCAAGTTTTCTAAAGTATCAATCGTCTCTTTTACTGCTTTTTTTGTGTCCTTTTCTACTTTTACTTCTGCTACATGAATTTCTTCCTTTATAAAATCGTTAAAAATATGAGCCATAACACTCTCTCCTTTTCTTGTTCGATGACATACATCACCTTTTTTATAAATAAAAACCTTAATGTAATATAAACAAGTACCTCTGCACTCATGCTTTCTAATTATAAATCTACTTTTATAAGCGGTGAAAACGATTATGCTTGCAATTAAAAAAGAGTCACAAAGACTCTTTTATTCATAGCTATCAAGCTACCTTTTCTACTATTTTTCCTGTATTAAAATCAATGATCGTTTCAGGTATATCAGAATCAAAACGATTTGGAAAAAACCCAACAGTAAATTCAACTGCAATGTCATTATCGGTTATAATAATAGAACTTTGTATTTCTTCTGTTTTTGCTTTTTCCATGTCTATTTCCTCTTCGCCTGTAGTTAAGAATGAAAAATTCACATCACGAAATAGCTCTTCCAGGTTCTCATCATGAAAAATTCCTGTTTGCCCATCCCATTCTACTTCACATTCTTGACTTGGTGTTTCCATACACGCCAAAATCTTATTCACATCAAATCCAGCCTTCTTCCAATTAAGTAAACTGTTCAATTTAATCATATCTTGATTTCCTCCTTATTTGAAAATATACAATATGTTATGCGTTTTGGAAGTAAATAAAACAACTCCACCATTAGATAACAGGATCCTTATGAATATATAGTTTTTAACTATAATATAGAAAAATAGATATCTCTTACTTGTGCCAAAATAGTTCAATAAGGAGGGGAAGAAGATGACAAGAAGACGAGATTTATTTAAGCAAATAGCAGGATTTGTAATATGCATTAGCTTGTTTTTAATATTTTTTCACTTGATTTTAGACACACCATTAGCAAAACAGGATTGGAAGTATATTTATTCTTTAATTGGAATTGAATTTTTAATTATTGGGATCTCTTCCTTTTACGTATGGCGAGCAAATATCAAAAACCCTAAAAAAGTTCCAGAGTATTTAATCGACTTTCCTGATTCCGCAGTTTACCTTTTATCCTTCCCTATCTTTTCTATTCTCTTTATTGTCTCTCCCGTATTTTCTAAACTGTCCAGTTTTGGAGAACAAATCCTCTTTGTTTTTGCAAATATTTTCTTATTAGGTTCTCTTTTATTTATTGCAACGATTATCGTAGATGGATTTGCCCTATTTGTTTCTTCAAAATATTCACAAGCAAAAAAAAGAACTCCAAAAGATAAAGAAGAATCAACAACCTTAGATAAAGAAGGCGAGAACAATAGATAGTTTCTTTTTAGCTTTCATTGCATTGCTATTTGGTTGCCTTCCTGTTTATGTTTCCATTAAGATAATAATTTCCGATAAACTAAATAAAAAAAGCAGAATGATTATTCATTCTGCCTTTTTGTTTTTTATAAATCAATTATCATGAGTTTAGTCTAAAAGAGTTTGAGCATAAAGGGTAATACCAAGCTCTTGACTCACAATGTCTTTGATAATATCAAACTGCATTCGCTGAATTGTAGTCGATTGAGTCGCATACGGAAGTTCAATGTCCATCCAAGGAGAAGTCGATGATTTCGCATTTCGTAAAATGCTACGTTTTTCCTTGTATTCTGGATCTGTTGTATAGATATTGATAAATCCGCAATCTAATCCAAAATTAGTATCAATGACTGTTGTGCCGTCTGTACCTGTTTTCGCTCTTGTTCCTAAACGGGAAGTCAATTCCGACATAATATAATGATGATGCTTATGAATGACACGTTGAACTTTTTGGTCAAAAGCATTCACAAACTTTTCTATTTCTTCTACCTGACCTGATTCTTTTATTTTTTTTGCACGTAATGCATTTCGAATTTCTCTTGAAATTAGCGTATGTGAATAATCTTTTGTTAGAGCTTCAGCTTCTTTTTCTGTAATAGATTCATTCACATAGGCATCACTCCAAGTTGATTCCACCAAATTAGTAGAGAAATGACAAATCGGCATACCTAACATATTTGTATGTCGTTCTTTGTTAGGAGTGTAACGATATAGCGTTGGACAATCATAGTTGTACCATTCATCAACAAATCGTGGCGTTAGATTGACTGATATTTGTCCGTCAAATCCATAGAATTGCTCAACACTATCTGGATCTACAAACAAGTCTTCATCACGAATATTGTTTGTGTATAGGAAATCGTCAATATAAGTCGCTGATACAACTAACGGAAATTTGTCTCGATCTTCCCCTCGATTGTAACGAACTTCTTTTCCTCTTCCTTCATGATAGCGATAGCCATTCTTTTGAAGATTTACCTTCACCGCTACTCTACTTCCAGTACGGTAATAGAGTAGATGAATCGGCTTCTCTTCCATTTTCTTATCCACGAATGCAAGAGAATCTCTCAATGCGTTTGATAACTTCTCGCTCAATTCTTCTTTTTTAGATGATGGAATAAACTCTTCTTCTAAGAATGCCTTCTCAACTTCTTTATATCGTTGAGAAATTTCTTCTTTCATTTGAGAAGCTTCTTCCTCTGTTGAAATTAGAGCAGAGACCGTTTTTAATGAACGATGGGACTCTCTTTCAATCTTTTCATTGTGAAAGCTAATACGTTCCCATAAGAATACCAACTCATAAGCCTTTTTGAACCACTCAGGAAATAATGGTTCAATTTCTTTCACCATTTTATTTTTTGTTTCTCCCCAATGAATTTTATGTTTTTCATTTTCAGCGAGAGCAAGGTAATGGCGAAGTATGAGATTTGTTGACTTTTCAATGAGTTGATACATTTCTTCTGTTGTACCTGTTTCTACTAATGCATCAAGAGTGCGATAATCAAAAAGTGATAAATGTTTTAATACATTTTTTGCATTTACCTCTTCTCCTTTTGTACCAAATGGATACATAAATCCAATCACCTGTTGTACTGTTTCTGCAGTTAAGATTTCTTTACCTACCATAAGTAAAACCCTCCTAAAATTATTAAAATTTTTAATGCCTTATTAATGTGAAACTGTTATATTTTAGATTTTTAAGATAGATTTATTAGTAGGTAAAAACAAAAAAAAAACAGAAGCATCTCCAATAGATACTCCTGTTAAAATAAACTTAACTGTTCTATAGTTTCTTCCTGTTTACCATTTTTCTTTCTTAGGTCTACTTCACACCCACGCCTAATAAATTCGTTTGCTATAAACTTTCGATGACAGAACTCTATGTCTTTGCAATAACAAAACAAAATAAACTTCTTCCCGTTTTTACTTTTTCTCTCCAATTGATTAAACATATGAACCATATCAATTCGTTGTTGAATCTCCTTCAAGAATCGTTCTTCATATAACGGGAACCAATCCTCCTTTATTTCATACTCTCTTTTCCAAATTTGAGCCTGGTGAAAAAGTTCTAAACTTGGAGATAGTTCTGGTGTATGAATAAACCCTTCTGGAATGAATCTTGGAGGTCTTCTTACGATTAACAATCGTGTCGCTTCCAGGTCTTGAAGCTCTTTGCTTTCCCCCAAATAACTCATGATGATCATAACTTCACCTCTATTTATATCTGTACTGAACAAAAATAAAAAACCTTCCCGTTCGATTCAATAAAGTTCTGGATCAAACAGGAAGGATGTAGATTAAAAAAAGAATGATTTAATGGTAGCTCCAATAATAAGTCCAATGGCAAGTGCAATTAAATCGCCTGCAACTCCAAAAACCTTTTCTTTTTGCATCATGTTATCAATTTTTTCAATCATATTGTTACCCCCTTACGAGTTGCTACTATATCTTGTATCTATCTGAATAGGATTTCCCTATATATAGTACCTTTGTTATCTTGAGCATAACTCCAGAGAAAACTTAAGTCAACACTTTTTCTGTTTGATGTCAAAATATTTTGATTGTTGTTACCTATCTAACCGTATAGAGAAAAGGAATTTGCCATTTAGCATCCTGCTCCTTTAACTTTTCTATTCCTACTATTTATCTTCTATAATAAGATAGTCAAAAAGAGAGTTAAATATGAAAGATTGTTTTTGAATTCGTGGATAACAAATCTCTTCAGCATTATCAGTGATGAGTGTGAAGGTTCTCGAATTTTTTGATTCGTAGTTAAGTTCTAAAATAGCTTGTCCTGTAGAGCCACTTTTTGCATAAAAGTCTAATATATTGGAGGTTGGCGAGGTGAACATGGTGAGGATTTTCTTAATTGTTTTCACATTTTTAATATCAGTTAAACCATACTTTTCTAAACCTTTTTCATCTTCTACTGGATAACTTAACATATTCGTATCCATGATTCCGTCTTTTCTTTTTACTCCTTCTTTATAGAAGAAACGTTCACTTTTTCGGTACACCACTAAAAAATCAAATGGTTGAACTAACTTTTTAGTGCTACCTTTTTGAATGTGAATGTCATGTTCTTTTTTTAATAGAAACGTATTGACATAATTTTCTTCTTGAAAGACTTCGTTGCAAATAGTGCGAATGAATGGGTAATCTTGATCATTCGTGAAGAACGCAACAGCTCCATCCTCTTTCAGCAATGGATATGCCAATTGTAATCTTTCTTTCAATCGTTGTTCCCAAACTCCTTCACCTAAATTTCTTTTCGGGGGATCTATTAACATAAAATCATAGGATTGAATTCCTTGTAAAAGTTGCAAACCAATTAAGCTATCTCCATTGATTAGTAGATTATCTCTTGTAAATATCATGCAGTTAATACACTCCTTTCTTTGCTGTTACTGATAGAATAAAACAAAGAAAAGGTTCTAACAATGCAAGAAAAGTACAACGGTGTCCAACAAAAAAGAGCTTTCTTTTATTAAGAAAGCCCTTTTATATATAGAAGTTATACATTTCTATATAACATATATATAATTTACTCAACTAATTTTGAGTACCCTTTTTTACTTCCTTTAATCACTCGATTATCGTCTTTACGCAAACGCCACATGACATGATTAATCTCACCGAAACGAATTCCGAACTTATTGAATATAAAATCGGAAATTTCTTCGTTATGAACTTCGCCACCTTTTTGTCGCATGAATTCAATGATTGCCCTTTGAATGTCTTCACGATGATAGTTTTTTCCATTCACATACTCGTTCTTCAAAACGATTTCCCCTTTCGAATTAATCTATCCAAGTGATTTTGCCATCATCTATGATTATATTAAGATGCAAGAATAAATGCGATTTTTTCTTCTTCTGTTAAGACTCTACCAAATTCATAAATATCAAGAAGGACATCAGCGAATACTTCTTCTTCCATTCCCTTTGCATCTACAGGATTTTCTTTAAAATATTCATGCATACACTGATTAAATTCTTCTCGATAATCTTTTTCTATAAAAATAGTTGTTGCACCACCATCGCCACGATTTTCGATTAATCCAATTTCCTGTTCATCTAAATAAATTGGAGCGGTATACGCCACGCCTCTACTTGTTTCTAAATAAGACACATTCTTTACTGATACTCTATTTACTGTTTGGTTACTCATACACAAGTCCTCCTCATTCAAAGTCCTGAAAACTTCCTACTTCTATTGGTTTTACAGCAATTGATTCAGCCAAATGTCCTTTGCTAATCAAGTTTTTTCGTTTTAATTCAGCATGACTTTCTTTTCCAAATACGCCCTTTAATATTCCATCAGAGAAGACTGCATAACCTTCCATGGAAACAGCTCTTCCCTTGATATAATCAAGAATGACATTTTGAATGTCATCTATTCGCTCATTCATGTTTTCGTGATGAAGACTCTCAGGAGTAGTTGCATGAATTTCCCCATCTTGATCCACATGCTCAATGACTACTTTTCCATATCTTTTTGTTAATTGACGCAAATAATCCACCAAATCTGTCTCATTTAAAGGAGCTGTTTCAGAAGATGTGCCGAAACCTTCTGTATTATGCCTAAACTGGACTTTTGCTTTTTTCTTGGTAGTTATAAACACTTTGATTCCTCCTTTTATGCGGATTTATCTTTCTTTTTTCCATATACATGTGTAATGGTTTCATCTAAGGTGGAGACTTCAATTATCTCAATTTGTTTAGTGGTAAGTGGAATTTTGATATTATCTTTAGGAACGTAAACTTTCTTAAAACCTAATCTATCTAATTCCTTTATACGTGACTCAATAAATGGAACGGTTTTGATTTCCCCTGTCAGTCCAACTTCTCCTATAAATACCGTATCCGTCATAATGCCCTTTCCATAGACACTCGATACAATCGACATCATGACACCCAAATTAATAGCCGTTTCTTTTGGCTTTAAACCCGCTACGATTTTTACATAAACATCTTTATCGCTTACTCGGAGTCCTGCTCGTTTTTCTAATGTTCCACATAAAATTTGAAGCTGTTGTTTATTAATACCTTCACTTACCCTTGTAGGAAAGCCATACAGAGTTCGTTCTACTAAACTCTCCACTTCCACAACAATATTGCGGGATCCTTCCCTTGTCACAGTTAAAGCACTTCCTGCAATTGGAACTTCACGTTTAGTCATAAAGAATTCAGAAGGATTATCAATGGGAACTAAACCATTGTGTTGCATAGCCAGTAGCCCAACCTCTCCCGCTTCACCGAATCGGTTTTTGTTGCAATACAATGTTCGAAGTTGCTGACTTCTGTCGCCCTCTAAGTAGAGAACCGCATCTACCGCATGTTCTAATGAGCGACTTCCTGCCAATTCGTCTTCTTTCGTCATTTGAGAAATTCCCATGACAGCTCTTGGTCGTTTTGGATTTTTCGCAAGTTCAATTAGGGTGGAAATGGTTTCATCAACTTGGGTGGGAGTCCCTGCTCTTGATGGTAGTTTGTCGGAGTAAATGGTTTGAATGGAGTCAACAATGATGATATCAGGATCTATTTCTTGAATTTGATGAACAATCGTCTCTAAATTCGTTTCCGATTGAATCCATACTTTATCTGTGACATTTGGAGCCACTCGTTCTGCTCTTGATTTGATTTGAGATAAACTTTCCTCTCCTGAAACGTAATACACAGTTAACCCAAGGTTTCCCAATTCTTCGCTAATCATTAATAAAAGCGTTGATTTCCCTGAACCTGGGGGAGCTGTAATAAGAGTCACACTATCTCGAACGATTCCACCGCCCATCACTCGATTAAACTCTTCATTTTTAACCACGATCCTTGCATTTTTGCTAACTTTTACATCTTTTAACAACACTGCTTTCGTACTGCCCCCGTTAATATTTCTTCTTGAAGCAGAAGCAATTGTTTTTTTTGTTTCCATTACGATTTCTTCTTCTAAACTACCCCATTCATTACATTGATCACATCTTCCTTGCCATTTGGGGTACATCTTATCGCAATTTTTACATCTGTACGCTGTTTTTGATTTTGCCATTGTATCACCTACCATACGTTCTTACATATGTAAATTATATATTATTTTTAGTAAATTGTAAATAATAATTTACCAATGCAAAAAAAAACAGGCTGTTTTTAAGCCTGTTTCGTGTAGATTACCGCATGTTTAACTTTATGATTCATTAGGGAAAAAATTAAATTACTTGTTAGCTTTTTTCCACTCGCTAAAAGTAAAACTCCATTTTCACTGTAAATAGGTTCGGCTAAAATGTAACCGATATACCCTTCATTAATCGGTACTTGTTTAGTCGCCTCCTTTAATTTTGTTTCCAACAACATGACCTCCCCTCCTAAATTTGGTCTTATATTTTATGGGGGGGAAGGTATTTTTACAGATAAAAAAGGGTAGATGATTTCCTCGTTCAGAAATTGTCAACCCTTCTTTTGTTTTATACTGTTTAAGATAGCAAAGTTAACACGTTATTTCTTCTTGAATGTAAATCTTGGTGCAATAACGTTAGAGCTTGATAGCTTAACATTTCATGTTTCATTTTATTCATCATTTCTTTTGCAACATCCACACTTTCTATATTGGATAAAGCATCACTTATTATAGACTCCTTATCCATTTCGATATTCAATCTTCTTTCTAAGATGGATTCGTGAATACCCATTTGTGATCGTGCTTCTTGAAGCGGATTTAAGATTTTATCATCAATCACATCAGGATTTAACAAATCTTTAAATTTATCTGGCGATTCACTTAAAACAGGTTCAGGTGTTTCAAAAGGAACATTTGGTACAGTAGGGTTTGGATTATTCGTTTCTGTAGGATTTGTTGAGTTTGGTGGATTTGGTGATGACTGTTCATCAGAAGGTTTATCGGTTGGTAGGTTTGGACTTGGATTAGTTGGTGTAAAAGGTTCTTCTGATTTTGGGGGAATTGTTGGGTTTGTTGGTTCATTCGGTTGATTTGGTTCACTCGGAATAGATGGATTAGGTGTTGGTTCTGATGGTTGAGAAACTTCCCCAGGAGACGTTGGATCTTTGAGAGATGGATTAAAGAAATCTTTGATTCCCTTAATAATTTCTCCAACAAAATCCACAACATCATCTACGACATCTTCTACAACATCACCGACACCTTCTACAACTTCTCCGATACTACCAATAAAAGTATTGGTTTGATTCGCTTCAGAATGTTTGTTGAAGTTTGCGTGAGCAATTGGACTTGCATTCGAACTTGGCCCTTTATTTCCATTTCCTTTTTTAAAACTCATTGTTGTTACATTCATAACAGCATTTTGAGTTTCGTTTGACACGTTTTCTTCCATTTTAATCACAGGCATTGACGACATTCTCATCATTTTTGGTGATGGTGATATTTCTGCAGATTCTTTCGATAATGTAGCAACATCTTCTCTTCCTTTTATCGCATGTGTAGTTGCAGTCATAATAGATAAATCTTCTTTTTTTGTTGTGTTCATATTTGAATTAGAATTAGATTGATATGCTTGTTCTACTTTTAATTTTGGCATCGTTACACGATATTGGTCGTTTCTGTTTGCTCCTGTTTGAATAACAAATTCTTCTTTATTAAAGAGTTTTTGACCATTAAACTTCGTATTCTCAAGCATATGATTCATCTCTTTCAATAGTGCAGTCGCTTCTTTTTGAATAGCATATCTATCTTCTTCTGTTAGGGTATCGCTTTGATATTGAACTGATAGCTCTCGTAATCTTTGTCCCATTTGAGACGCATGATCCAGTGAAGCCGAAGCGATTTGCGTCATTGAAATGCCATCTTGGATATTCTTTTGTGCCACTTGACTTCCTCTAATTTGACTCTCAAAGCGACTCATGCGGAGAATCAAGGATGGATTATCACCAGAACGATGTATTTGTTTTCCGCTTACTAATTTTTCAGTTGCCCGTATCGCCAATTGTTGATTTTTCTTAATAGAGTTTATCATAAATGCCTGATGGTTAAATCCTGTTATCTTCATTTTGTTGACAGCCTCCTTCATATAGTCAAATCCTTTTATTTTAGATAGTGAAATATATTCTTATTCAGATTTTTCAGTTGAAGAAAAGCCAACAAAAAAAGCCTGCCACATGGCAAGCTTTAATGGTTTGGTAATTTATAAATGGTTACATAGTAATCATGAAAGACTTCTTCAATCATCTGACGAACGACCTCCCATGAGCCACCTGCAAGACCACTTCCTAATTGATAAGGAAGAGCAACTGATAAATGATGCTGTTGAGCAAAAGATTTCAACTCATATAAAGATTGTTTTAAAGCTTCATATCGTTTCTTTTGTAAAGCATCGAGCGACTCATTATCCACTCTATCATTTGCCACTGTCCCTACTTGATATTGACCAAATAGATTAGCAATCCACTTATCTGTATTAACCTTTACAAGCTGACATTTCCCCATCAAAGTACGCTCTCTTCGATAAATTTGGCATTCTAACTTGTATTCCTCAAAAACATTCGGGTACTTTTCTTTGACATGTCGAGCCAAACCTGCACCCATGACTCCCTGGCAGTTTACTTGATGTCCAATAATGTTCTCATGTGAACATAATAAGTCTCCTTCAGTTTCTAACACAAATGTTCTTTTGTTTAGGATACGAATGAGTGACATACATTCCTTCATTATACTTTCTCTACCTTCTTTGACGTATTGACGTATCACATCTGCTTGACAGTTTATTGTATTTTTACCTCGGAACATATCCGTAAACTCATCAAACTGTTTCGCATATTCAACTAACCCTTTATTCGCATCCAAATATTTTACCCAAAGCAACTTGTAGTAAGATGACAAATAATCAATCGGAAGGATGACTCCATTTAAGATTATTTTAACAGGTCTCATTCCTTCTTTTTGCCATTCTTTTACTTCTTTCCAGTTTAATGAAGAAAAATAATTGCCATTAGCATCGAGAAAGACTTTGCATTTTTGATAATGACCTTCAATACTATCAAATTCATTCCATACTTTAATTTTTGCAAACAAAGCCGAGAATCGCTTGTCTCCTTTAGATGAACATTCTAATACTTTATTCATTTCCTTCCCTCTTTCTTTACATAGTTTTTTTTAAGAAAAAACCTGTTTTTTTTAATCTACTATCTCTTTTATGCAATTCACCATAATATAGAATTAAAGGCATACATTTTATTGATGTTTCGGGAAATTATAATTTACATAAGTTGCCATTAGTGGTATGATAATGATGAATATGGTAGAAAGGATGATGAAGATGGGAAGAAAATTGTTTATTGGAACATTTATTACCGCATGTATTGTAGGGGTACTTTACGTAAAGTTTGTTGCACCATCCGAGGCTTCGGCAGATTTGAAAGCCCAAGTCATCGTGGAAGACATTACAAACACATTAAAGCCACCAAGTATAATAGACATTCCTGATGAAGAAAACATCCCAATTTCTAATGTTAAGCCCATACATGAACCAATCATCATTGAACCCGACTCATTACATGAATAATTTCACATATATGAAAAACAGCAGTGAGGGAAATACCTTCACTGCTATTTTTTGTGTTATTTCTTTTCATCTATTTCTTCTGATTCAGCATTGCTGTTTTCTTTGATAGCTTCTTGAATGGCATCTTTAATTTGGTCATTGGCTTGATCTTGTGCTGTGCTACCTGCTTCCTCTGTTACAACTTCACCCTCTTCTGTGACGGTTGGAACATCAGCTTTTGTTAAATCAAGCAAGAACACATACACATCGTCTGTCACTTTGTTATTTGTTTCTTTCAACTTGTCAAGGAACGCTTGCACATCTTTTGCTAATTGCGTATCAGCATGTTCCTTCACAACTTTTTGATAATGTTCTAATACCTCTTTTAACACAACCGAATTTTCATCAATTAAGAACTCGTTATTTGTGCCAAAGTACACTTGGTAGTAATAGTTTTTACTATTGCTCATACCATCTACATAATAAGAACCTTCGTGTTTTTTCAAGTTTTCTTCTAATGTGAGAATGCGTTCGACTACTAAATCAAGGTCAAATGACTGTGTTTCTTCATCAAAGAAGGCTTTGTCATATTCGGATTTGCTGAACATGACCATCGCTTTTAAATCTTCTGACATATATGGTTCAAATTTATCCACGATTAAATCCATGTTCGGATGAAGGACATACTGACCGTTTTCCTTTGCAAGACGGAAGTAGCGACTATGAACTTCTTCCAAAAAGGCTTTTAAAGTCGCATCATCAATTTTCTCTTTTACCTCAGCTTCATTATTAAAATCTACTTCTCCCTCATACTTCATAAGGGTACTTTGTAGACCTTGAAGTTTTGTACTCATATCAGGCATGAATTGGAACATTGCATAAAGTAATCCATCAATGGCATGAGAAGCCTGCTCTTGATCCAACTTTTTAATACTCTCATCTAATTTTTTCATTAGTTCTTTCGGTTCCGTTGGTTTTACGACCAGATCCATATATTCATTCATATACGTTTCTTGTTGTTCTTCGCTAAATGGTTTATCATTTGAACACCCTGCAAATAATAAGGTTGCCGACAAGACCAACCCCATTAAAATCTTACTTTTTTTCATTTAGATTCCTCCTTTTATGATTTAAACAGCCACTTCACCCTTGATATGAGGATGAGCCTTGTAGTTTACAAACTCCACATCGCTTGCCTTAAATTCTTCAATGTTTTTCATGTTTGGGTTTAGTTGCAACGTTGGTAATGGATAAGGTTCTCTTGATAACTGCAACTTGATTTGTTCAATATGGTTGGAATAAATGTGAGCATCTCCAAGGGTATGAACAAACTCTCCTACTTCCAATCCAACAACTTGTGCAACAATATGAACAAGCAAGGAATATGAAGCAATGTTGAAGGGAATTCCGAGTAGAATATCTCCACTGCGTTGATACAGTTGAAGGGATAATCTTCCGTTTTGAACGTAGAATTGGAAAAGTGAATGACATGGGGGTAAAGCTTGAATATCAGGATCTATTGTTCCGTCTGTTGCGGGGATTGCATATTGAGGGTTCCAAGCACTTACAATTAATCTCCGAGAATCAGGGTTACGTTTTAATTCTTCGATTACCCACTGTAATTGGTCATAAGTTTTTCCGTTGGCTCCCTCCCAACTTCTCCACTGCTTTCCGTATACAGCACCTAAATGACCATATTTCTCAGCAAACTCAGGATTTGTTATAACTTGCTCTTTATAAATTTTTAATTGAGTTAAATATACTTTCTTAAATTCTGGATCCGTTGCTTTACGCACACCAAAATTCGTCATGTCAGGGCCCGTATATTCTTCACTTTCAAACCATCTTTGGATGCCCCATTCGTTCCAAATGTTATTGTTGTGTTCCAGTAAAAACTTTACATTGGTTAATCCTTTTAAGAACCATTCCAATTCCGTTGTAATGAGGCGATGATTCAATTCCTTTGTAGTCATTAAAGGAAATCCTTCTTGAAGATTAAATCGCATTTGATAACCAAAAATGCTAATGGTTCCCGTTCCTGTACGGTCTTCTTTTTTGACACCATGCTCTAATACATGCTGACACAAATCATGATATTGTTTCATGTAATTCCACCTTTCTCGTTGAAATCTTTCTCCCTCTATCCTATTTATATAAAACAAAAACATATCAATAAAGGGTTGTAATTTATGCCTTTATAGACTATAGTCATTATATAAAATACTTTTTTTAAAGTCAATAAAAGATGGGCTTGATACATTGAATATAAAAAGGAGGTAATACGATGAAACGTAAGTCCATGATGTTCTTGTCAACCGTTATGGCAACTACTTTGTTATTAACTGCCTGTGGTCCTCAACCGAATAAAACTCCTGCTCCCGAAGAACAAAATACTAAACCGCCTGCAGAACAAACAACGGAAGCTCCTGCAAATACAGGAAAGGAAAACACTGATGGAAATGAGCAAGTAATGGATGAGCAAACGATGAAAGCTCACATTGCTGAACAACAGAAAACGATTGATGCGTTAAATGAAGAATTAGACTATTATCGCCGTTATGTAAAAGACATCACCCTCACTCTTACCCCTGAAAAACTTCAACAACTGATTGATAAAGAATGGAAATACACCATGACAATCAACAACATTCAATTCCCTAAAAACGGTATTTTAGAGATTTCAAATACGGATTTTGAAATCGTTATTGCTGAAGAACGAGCAAAGTATTCAGTCTTAACGGAAGAGGACAGTTTAAAAGGGCGTATCAAAGGAAAGATGACGAGTTTAGTAAACATTACAAATGAAAATACTCGTATTAATCCGCAAGAGAATAAAGGAGAAATATTAAGCACCCTCACGTATTCACTAAAAGGATTAGAGCCTGATAGCGTGATCAAAATTAAGTTGCATGATGACATGCGAGCAAAATTAGGTATGAGTACGAACGAATTAGAAATCCGAGTAGTTCAATAATACTTTTTTCCATGAAAAATAATATAAAAGCCTTTGCGATTCTTATGCATAGGCTTTTTATCTTTATATGAATAAGAGAAATGTTTTTTAAAAAAGCTGTTGAACATCTATTAATTATCCAATTTCATCAACTCTGCTTCAGTAATTTTTATATGAAGGTCGTCTCTTCTTCTTTTAATTAATTTGCTGTTATATCTTTTTATTTCTCTCTATATTCGATCATCCCTAAAAACCCTTCATTCCCATTAACTTGTTATCTTCCAAACTATATTTCACTAAAAGAGGAGGACTTGTAGATGTTTAAAAAACTCAATGAAAAATCAAAACAATTAGCTCGATACTTTTTTATAGAAACCAAATTTGGTATTTGGCTGATGAAAAGTATGGCATTGCTGAATGCCGTAGAAGGTATTATCCATTTAGTTGTAGCAGGTATTGGAACCTGGGGAGTAGTTGATGAAAGCGTCATCGACTTACGCATTTGGCTTCCAATTATCGAAAATATTGTATTAGGGGCATTTTCTCTTTTAACAGGATGGGCATTAGGGATTAAACATGACCATCATCATGGACATCATCATCATGATTGACTTCTAAAACATTATGGAGGTGCAGAACAAATAAAGTTCTCACCTCTTTTTCTTTTGTGAAATCTCTCCTAACTGTATAAGATATAACATCTTTTTGATAAAACAGGCGTTTCTTTTTGGAAACATAATAGGAGGAACTTTTACTTATGAAACAGGTCTTATTTAAAATTGCAAATTATTTGGTTGGGAAATTAAACTGTGCAGATGATTTTTCGAAATTAGAAGGCATTGACATGAAAAATTATGACGGTGATGAAAAAAGGTTCAAACGTTTGAAAAAAGCATTATTGCTGTTACCAGATAATGTATTAGAAAGTTTGAAGAACAATCAAGTTACGATTATCTATAGTAAAAATGCGAAAAACGTGTATGACGGCAAATACTCTGGATTTTATGTTCCTTCAGAACAACTCATATATATATGGGATAGTGGAAACCGTAGCATCTATTGGCAAGTCATTACGATTCTTCATGAAGTAGGTCATTTTGTAGATTTTACTCTTGGCGGGGGGCAAGGGTTTAAAAGCTGTATTGACGTTGATTTTCATGAGATTTGTATAGACGAACAAAAATACTACAACAAATTCACAACAAAGGAAGGAAACTATTATACAAGCAATATTAAAGAGTATTTTGCTCAAAGTTTTGCAGAGTATTTTTTAGTTCCAGGATTTAAAACAAGATGTCCTGAAACAACAAAATATATTGATAGCCTTTTAAGTTCAGATAAATGGTCTGTCAAAACTGCTCAACAAAAGATCGCTTAAGCGGTCTTTTTATTTTCTACGTAACAGAATAGAAACCATAAAAAGAGCCTCTAAATTTTTTAGAGACTCTTTTTGTTAATGGTGTAGAGTATAAGCCAGATTTCGAATTTGTTCGGTCTGATTAGAAATGGACAAGGTAGATTCATTGGCTCCATCCAACAACTTTTCACACTCTTGCACTTTATTTAATACATTTATATTTTTCTCTTTATTTTCAGTTACAGCATTTAATATGAGATCAAAAAATTCCATAGCCTGTTCCAGGCTCCCCTTTCCCTCTTTTACAAGACCTTCTGCACCGTCAAGGGATTGATAAATTTTTTCTACCTTTTCAATGGTCTTAGTTATCAATTCATTAATATTAGAGGTAGAGTCCTTTGTTGTTTCAGCCATTTTTCGAACCTCATTGGCAACAATCGTAAATCCTCTTCCATGTTCACCAGCTCTGGCCGCTTCAATGCTCGCATTTAACGATAATAATTTGGTCTGATCTGATATTTCTTTCACAAACTCAATTATTTTTCGAATTTCCCCTGAAATCTCAAATAGCTCTTTCATTTCCAGATTAATTTGTTCCATAGCATGTTCGATAGTTTCCATTTTTTTGTCCTGTTCATATAACAATACACTGCCTTGTTTTGATAGTTCCTCTGTATGAGTAATTTCTTTTGAACTGCCTTCGACAAGTTTGGTGATTTCATGTGAGCGATTGGTTGCTTCTTTAATAGAATGACTTGATTTAGCTATTTTTTGAGACAATTGAGAAGTCGCATCTTCCAAGACCGCTTCAATTTCATTCTTTTTTTCTTCCTCTTTTAATCGAATCTCTTCTGTCTTTTGTTCGTATGCTTCAAGAACCAGTTGCTGTTCTAAGCTGAAAATTTTATTGATAGCTTCTTGTGCCAGTTGATATTCTTCTAATGTGTGGATGTGCGATTGAATAATACGGAGAAGGGATTGAATGAGGATTTGAAAGGAAGCGATATACCATTTAGTAGGAAGACCGATTTTAACATGAACATGAGCAATAATGTTCCGTTGACGGATATATTCGTGATCAATAACTCCGTTAAATAAGTCGCTTAAATGTTTTTGAATCGTGATTTTTAAACGGTCAACATGAGAATGTTGGGCAATAATATTTTTTAATAAAGTTTTCTTCTGAACTGTATCGTAAAAGGACTGTACGGCTAATTCAATCGAATCTTTTACATAGGGAGCCATCCGAACTAATACTTCCAAGTCCTTTTCTGTTAAGCCAATCATATCTATTTGGCTTTTATATTCAGATGATACATCAATTTTACAGGAAGCTCCTGTAAGGTTATCAAATATAGATACAGATTCTTTCTTAAAGATGCCTGATAGCATAGAACTATCTCCTTTGTTGAATTTTGTAGAAATGCGTTGCTTATAGTCAATATATCATCATTTATACGCCTGTGTAAATAGTTTTTTAAACTGTTTACAAGATCGACACAAATAAAAAAGTAGAGCCAAAAAAACGCTCTACTTTAAAAAGTCTTGATACAATTTACTGCTTTGAATATCAATTTGTCCCTGATATTTACCAGAATTATACCTCTCATATTCACCTGTTATTTCGTGATAATAGATTTGACAAACTTCGACAAATGGATAAATGCGTATTCTTTGATTGGCTACAATCTCAAGTGTCCATGTCGCTCCTTGATTGTCGTTTAACACATCCATTGATTCGTCTTCTCTTACCCCAAAATAGACATCTCCGAATCCTGCTGTAATATGAATCGCAAGTCCAAGACGACCAATAGAGCTTCTTCCTTCTAACATCGGAACCAAGTTCTTTGTGGCAGTACGCTCAACCGTTCGACCAAGATACAACGTGCCTGGTTCTAACACCAAGCCTTCTTCTGGAATGATCAATCGTTTCGTTGGATTGTTTTTTTTCATATCCAATACAGGCTCCGTATAGACCAATAATTCATTATGAAGGCGTAGGTTGTAACTATTCGGATTTAAACGAGATTCATCGAAATCAGAGATATAAATATCTGTCCCTAATCGTTTTTTAATTTCAAGCCCTGATAAAATACTCAAGTAATTCTCCTCCTTTAATTCATGTGATTTTGTATCATATGCAAAAGGAAGCATCCTTTTCAAGAAAACACGTTGAATGGTCTATGAGCGAAAAAGAGAAGCGGTATTCCCACTTCCCTTTATGTCTGTTATTTTGATTCCCAATACTTTAAGTGCTGATAAGGATTCAATGCATTCCACTTGCTATCATAGATGCCAAAGTGTAAATGCGGATCAAATTTTCCAGATGTTCCTTCTTTTCCGTATCCTGTGTTTCCTACATACCCAATCAGTTGCCCTTTCTTAACAGAAACACCTGTTTTCATTCCTGGAGCATACTTGCTCATGTGTGCGTAGTATAAATTGTATCCCTCTGGTGATTTGATTGAAATTCTCCATCCACCAAGTTCAAGCCATCCATAATTGACAATTACGCCATCTGTTGCTGAATAGATCGGTGTGCCAATTGGAGCCATGATATCGGTTCCTTCATGTCCTCTGTCACCGCCATACGTGCGTGAGTGGTTCCATGTGTCTCCAAATGGCAAATAAGAACCTTTTGGAAGCGGGAATTGACCATTTGCTAAGAAAGAAGGTGCTGATGGTTTTGGCATTTGCCCTTCTGACACTTTTAATTCTTGACCTGCATAAATCATATCACTGCTTAATCCATTCCAACGCTTGATTTGTTCAATCGTTATTCCATATTTCTTCGCAATAACACTTAAATACTCCCCTGATTGCACAACATGAATTTTCGCTATTTGATTCGGAGTGGATGTTTCTTGTTTTGGTGTTGGTTCTGGATTTACTTGTTGTTTTGGTGCATTCCCTTTAGGGAGCTTTAATACTTGACCAATTAATAACATATCAGACGTTAATCCATTTAAACTCACAATCTCTTGAACAGTTGTTCCATGTTCATTTGCTATTTTCCATAGAAAGTCTCCCGCTTTAACCGTATAAGTGACTGTATCTAATGTTTGTGATTCGGTTAAACGAAGAACTTGTCCAACTTGAATAAGTTCAGAAGATAACTGATTCCATTTCTTTAAGTCTGATACAGAAACAAAGTAATCTCTTGCAATAATAGATAAAGACTCACCTGCTTTAACGGTATGTGTCAGATAGTTTCCCTTTTGTGCAGGAATCTTTAATACTTGACCAACTTTTAAAGTATCAGAGTTTAATTGATTTTTAATTTTGATGTCAGCTATTAAAATATCATATTTTTTAGCGATTCCTGACATGATTTCTCCCGCTTGAACAGTGTGTAAAGTTTCTGGTGTGGAAACGTGTAATACTTGTCCAGGATAGATCGTTTCAGAAGATAATTGATTCCATTTCACAATATCGGCTAAAGCGACATTGTTTTTCTGTGAAATCTTCCATAACGTATCCCCCGACTGAACGGTATGTGTTTGAGCGTAACCTGTAGGGGCAATTGCCGTTGCGGATAAAAATGTGGCTAATGCGAGGGTTGCCATTCTTTTCTTGCTGTTTTTCTTGTGTTGTTGATTCATCTTACTTCTCCCTTTCGCTATGTTTATCTTATAGTCAACAAATCCTTCGACATTGACAGTATAGCAACCTCATAGACTATAGGCAATAGATTTTGGAAAATTATTTCTGCCAATTTTTATCTCCTATTCATAAAATAAGGAAACGCTTCATTCCGCCTTTACAAATAAAAAAATGGCATAGCAATTAATATTGCTACACCTACATTTCATGAAAATAGTTGGATAGATTTTTACTTTGTCTCAACCTTGTTACCTCGGAAACAATATCAAGTAAGTGCTTGAAGGGATGATTGAGGGGATTTTGTTGAAGATGAGATGGAGTGGATAAAATTAATGGCTAATTCATTAAACTCTTTCGCTTGTTCTATATTGCAAACGTGTCCACATTTTTCAATGATTTGGAGAAGTTCGTCTCTTGCTCCTTCCACCCTCTTTTTAATCATTGGAAGAAACATATAATCCTCACTTCCCATTACATAGAGTTTTGGAACAGGAATAATATTTTTTCGTATTTTAGTGAACAGGGGTTCTATCTGTGAATGAAGGTCAAACCATTTCAAAAATTCTTTTTGTCCCAATTTGATTGCCTCTTTCACAAAGGCTAATCGAGCTTCTTTATGATGTTTCTTTGGCATTAGTATCCATGCACATATACGATAAAGCACCATATACGGAACAAAATTCTTTAATAATTTCGCTACTTGAACAATGAGTTTAGCAGGTAAATTCAGTTTCTCAACAGCTCCGCCTAAAACCATTGAAGAAACATGATGCGGGGATAAATCATGAACAGTTTGAGCAACAATCGTGCCTAATGAAATGCCGACAAAATGTGCCTTTTTAATACCGTTAACTTCTAAAACTTTTAGAACTTCTCTCGCTATTTGGTAAAACGAGGTGTCTTCCATATCTATTAATCCGTAATCTGAACCTCCATGTCCAGGCAAATCTACTAATAAGATATTAAAATACTCTCGGAAATCTTTGATTTGCTTAAACCAAATAGATGAACCACCGCCAATCCCATGAAGAAACACAACCCATTCTGAATCGGGATCCTTTTCAATTCTCCTATAACGTAAAACGGTCATATTTTCCCTCCTTTTCTTAGTGTTTATATTCTTATATACAAAAGAAGGGAAAGACACTATCTGATTTGGTTGGAGTTTTTTACTCTGGCAATATACTCATTGCTTTGTAGTTGATATTGTACTTTCATTTCTTTTGTAGGTTTTCGATAATCACAATCATATTTGGTTAAAAGATAATTCCAAATTTGATTCAAATATTGTTGTTTTTTCTTCTCTTCTAATTCTTCTATTGGCATTCCTACTACCATAGACTTTGTAACATATCCCATTTCTTTTAGGACATGATAGAAATGTTCTTCTAATCGTTCTTCAATAACGGATCGTTGCTTGTTTTTCCGCTTTTTATTTTTCTGTACGGTTTGAACATAAACACTATCTGCAAAAGATTCACCGAAAATATTAGAGATGGTTACTTTGGAAATGTTGCTATAACTTACTCCGTATTGGAGGAGTTGTTCCGCTCTTTTTTCTGCGGTAGAGGCTACTTCCTGAAATGAATGGATAATGTAATAACTAATTCGATTGCCGAGCGTTCTTTCTTCAAATATGCGTTCCGTTTCTTTCAGGAATTTTGGGTGAATGTGATGGAAGGGTACTTTTTCAATCAATCCTAATACAGCAAATAAATTAATGGTTTTATTTACTTTAGATGCTGTAATGTTTTCTAAAAAGGAAGTGATATAGGAAGTAGAAGCGAAGAATACATTTTGTTCTTTATATTGATATTCTCGTTGTAAAATATGAACATTTCCCAATACATTTAAAGATTCCAAAATAGGAAGATGAGGTGTAATAAGGGAAGATAAATGAGGAAAAGAAGATAATTCATATTGTAGAAACGAATGGTTTCCTTGATACTTTTGCTTCTGTTCTTTTTTCCATTCTTCCTCCATGAACGGAATAGAAAATAACTCAACCACTCTTTCTATCGCTTCATATGTGTCTACTCCATAATAGATTTCTACTAAGTCTAAAAAATCTAAACAAATGGGAACTTGTCCTTTTCGTTTAGAAAAATAACGATAATGCCCTCTTTCGCTTTGACTAATCCATGCATAATTTCCTTCTATTAAATAACATGGGAAAAACGTATTAATGGGAACTTCAGGTTTGAAGCATGTTCCTACGTTGATAGTGGAGAGGGATTGGAAGAGTTCTTCATAAGAATTGATTGGAGAGAAGGATTGAGGGAGGCATCCTTTCAACTGAAAATGATGAACAAAACGTGTTCGGTATTGTTGCACAAATAACAATTTCTCTTTTGCTGTTATTCTTCGATGCAATTTTTTTTCTTTTTTCTTTTTCCGTTCCTTCCGTTCATATTTCATCATAGTGGTATAATACAGCAATCCAGTGGTATCCAATATATCAGCCAACGCATTCATGCATCCTTCCCTCCTCTCTATTTGATTTAAGTCTTATATGCACATTATGTTGATTATAGTCTATATTATAACACATCTCTACTTCACCTTCCAAGAACGAATAAAAAATCGCTTAAAAAAACGTATCCCAAAACGAGATACGCTTAAATAGAAGGAGTGATAAATTCAATTGCCATATGTGAGAATTGATAGAGGTTTTTCTGTCATTTGAGTTTATGTCTGTAATCATGCAAATGATGATTTTACATGGATTGACAGCAAGTAAATAAGATACAACCTGATCAACTCTCTATTGCTTTTATATTATGTAGTTATGACTTTCTTATAACAAAAAAACATAGTAAAAGGTGTATTATCCCTTACTACGTTCTTTGTTTAAATAGGTTCACTTAATAACTACATTAAACTTATTACCAACCCATTTCATCCAATTGTGCTTCATCTGGTTCTGTATGTTGAAGGAAATATGGTTTTTCACCAATGATAACCTTTGGAATAAATGCGTCTATATAGGGTTCGAATTGTGTTGCGGTTATATCAATACATACTATTTTCCCCTCTATAGTAGCTTCTACCCATGTGTGTTCATCGTAAGGTCTATTCGTACACGTTTCAAAAAAATCATATACACACCACCCTTCAACTGCTTTGCCTTTGATTCCATGAACAGTTAAGCGGTCTACAATAGTGTCACTTGCTTCAATGCACCTGCCTCCTAACCATTCATATTTCTCTTCTAAAGCGGTTCGAACTTCGTGAGCAATTTTAATCACAAGTTCCATTTCCTTTGATTGTGTGGTGTTACTCATAATTAAACACTCTCCTATTCTATTAACTAACCGTAAATGAAAAGGACACAGAGAATCTCTATGTCCTTTCAAGCATTAACAATAACGGTATCCGATTGCAGACAAATACACATCTCGATATTCTTTTGAAAGCCATCCCATTGCTTGATATGGAGATAATTCAACATCTTCAATAACATAACCGTTATATAAGTTTACTGCTAATGCAAAGATAATTCGTTGACCTGTTGAAAGATTAAACTCTTCAATTACATCAGGATTGATATAACCACCCGTAAAGTTAAAAACAACTTCTAAGTTATTTGCCACTTCTGGAATAGAAGTTAGAAGATACAAAGGTGTTTGAATTCCTTTACCTCCTACAAATGCTGTTGCCTTTTCTATTGCTCCCTCAAACGCCTGTTGATGTTCTTCGCTCACAAAAAATAATGCCATAAGTAAAAGCACACCCTTTCCTATAATCAAAATTCCTTAGATTATATGCAAATCACGACACTTTACAAAAGAAAGTCCAAAAGAAAAGACAGTCAAAAGACTGCCTTCTTTTACTTATCATCAGGAGTATCCACGATTTCCAGGCTAATCCCTTCAAATGAATCTTCTGATTTTCGATCATCAATAATTTCTACACTGTCTGGAAGTTCAGCATCTTGTTCAGATGGCTTTGTTTCTGACTTTTTAGGTTCTTCCTTCTTATCCATTGTAGTTTCTTCATCGGTTGGAGTTACTTGAATAACGGGCTGATTTGCCTTCTCAGGATTTTCCGCTTTTTCTTTTTCCTTTATAGCTTTTTGTTCATCAGCCGTTTTCTTTGTTTCTACTACGATCTCTTCCAGTTCTAATGGTTTCATAGTTTTTACATCCATAAAGGCAATTTCATATTTTGCCGAATTCTCCACTTTTCCTATCACATAATATTTATCTTCGCCTTTTTTAAAGACTTCTCCAACCTTTCCTTTTTTAAAGTAGATTGTGATTTTATTATCTTTTGTTACATCTTCAAAATAAGAAAGGGTTTCTTTTCCTTCTTTAACAGCGAATACGAATAAATCTCCATTTTGGTGTGGCCCTGGAATATTTTTAACAATATCAACATACGATTTTTCTTCTTCCGTTAATTCATCTTCTTTAATTAAGATGAAATTACGCTTATGGTTTTTGCTGTTTTCTCCTAAAATCTCTTGGCGAACTTTATCTGCATCAAAGACAGCGACCTCTTCTGTCTTTTTCGCATCCTCTTTATCTCCTTTGTCCCATACAAAAAACAATGCCACACCAACAAGTAAAAGACCTATCAATATCCACAATATATTTTTCTTGTTTTTATCCATAAGAGAAATCATCCTCCTTATCTCATAATCATGTAGAAGGGGGGAATTCCCCCTATTCAGTTATTGAATTAAACCGATTTGTCTTGCTTCTTTCTCCCAAACTGGATATTCATTTAGAAGCAGGTTGTATAATTCTTCATCAGAGATTTTATTGATGTTTTCAATTTGGAAGAAGTTTGCATTATCAATTTTTCTTCCCTTTAAATCATCAAGTTTCTTTAAGAATTTGAAGTCTTCATCTCCAATTCCGACAAATTGCCAGAAGATATTGTGATTAGAAGCTTCTCGGATAACGGATTCAGATTGAGAATGGTCGAAGTTTTCGCCATCTGTTACGAAGATAACAAACGTAGGGATCGTAGAGGGTTCTTCGGAGACATATTTAGTGAGGACATCTTGCATGACAGGAGCATAACGAGTACCGCCCCAAATTTGATTTTCACGTTTATTCATAATTTCTCGATTTACATATTGGTAGAAGTCATTTTCTGTAATCGAGTCTAAACGCTTAAATTTGTCTGAGAACAGCCAAATGTCTAATTCTCCATTGTCGTCAAATTGAAGTCCAATTGGTAAAATACGTTCGATTACGGCTTGAACTGTTCCGTTTTTATACAGGTTTGACATTGAGCCTGATTGATCCATGACAATTGCTACTCTTGCATGAACATTCTTTAACGCTTTTTTCTCTAACGTAATCCCTAATGTTTCTTTTCGAAGATTTAACGTTTTTACAGCTTCTTCCTTTGATAAGTTTAATGTTGAAACTGTAGCATTACTGGATGAAGCGGATGCATTCACCGTTGGTTGTGCGTTTGCATTTCCTTTGTCCTTTTTAAAAAATCCAAATACCATGAATAAAAGTCACCTCTTTTAAAATATTTCTTACCTAATTTTTATAATACCATTTTATAGACTAAAGTCAATACTTTTAATTGCTTTTACTATAAACATTTATTTTAAACAATAGCAATGGTATACTTTAAATAGATTGAATATAGTCAAAGGAGTGACTTTTTTGAAAACATTGGTAAAAAGCAAATCCATAATTTCTAATCAAAATTCCTTTGCCAGACGTTCCGAATTACGAAATCAAGAACCCTTCCATGATACGAATAAAGACTGGAATCATCTTTGTTTAAATCAAACATGGGCAATCGGTTCTCTTAATTACTTGTTCCGAGAAAGTCGTTCTTACACTCCTCATTATTGGGAGCGATATTACTATGAATCAGGTAAACAACGATTGGAACTTCTGAAAGAACTTTCCCCTATCAAACAAGAAATTCTCCAAAACTTTACCATCCCATATATGAAACAAAAACATCTTCTTCGTTTCTTAACAAAAGAAGAAATTATGTTGAACACCCACTATGGTCGTACTCCCGAAGAATTAAATCGCATTGCCGACTTTTTCTATCAAGAACTTCAACATAAATTCCCCCTTACTCCCTCTTTGGCAAAAGATTATGTACGGATACGAGTCATAGACGAAACGTTTATTGGATTTCAACGAGAAATAAAAACCATTTCTTATCTAAGAAGAAGATATCCCGATTATACGATTCGGGAAGCTTCATCTGATATGGACTCTCTTTATGCGATTGATTGCGAAGTTTACAAAGGAAATGCCCTTCTCGTTGCTCTTCAAATTAAATCTCCTCAATATCTTCATAGTAAACTTTCCTTTTTAAATTCAGTTAAACGGTACAACCAAGAAAAAAATGAATTATATACCAGAACATTTGGTGTACCTGTCCTCTATGTATTTTCCAATTCCAATGGTTTTATCAAAAACAGAGAAATCTTATCCGAATTAGATCAACTTATACAAAAGAAGTGAAGGAAACTCATCTTCGCTTCTTTTTTGTTTGCTTTTAAATGAAAAAGAAAAAAGACTCACTCTTTGGGGGAAAGTGAGTCCATTGATTATACATTCAGTAAATACTTATTTTGGGGGAATAAGCATTTGATTTCATTTTCTTTGGGGGAGAAAATGAAAAATGTTGGGTGTATTTGAATTCAAATTGATTTTTCTGATATGGGGGGAATATCAGAATAGGTTTGCAAACTTACTCTAATATAGTTGGTTCTCCTTTTATTTATTACTCAAAAAAGGTCTTATAAAATTCTTGCTTTAAAATCAATATATTCGTTTAATAGGATGTTTAAATCTTCATCTTTCTTGGCAAATGCTTCTTTATAATCTGCATACGTAAACTGATTTCCATGTTTTTCTAAAAAACGGTCTATTTCTTCTCGATATTCTTGAATATAGTTTTGAACATAACGACAAAACTCCTCAAACTTTTCTCGAATAGATTTTTCATCTTTCGCTAATGCATCAGTTTTCATTTCAGTTAATAACACTTCAATATCTTCATATAAACAACTCAGACCACGATTTCTGTCTGCTAAAATACGATTCAACATGATAGCATACCTCCTTTATAGTTTACATTTCATTACGATTCATGTTTGTCCTATAAAAGATATGCACTTACCTTATCACTCAAAACGGATAATCTTGCCTATCGTGTCGAATCCATAAAAATACGCATGAGAATGTTTTCCCATGCGTATCTATTAATCTATTTAATTTGGTCATGATTTAATTGCATCAAGACGTTCTTGAAAAGATACTTTTTCAGGACAATCAGGTAATTCATCAATTAATTGTTGAGCTTTTTTAATGAAGCTGTTCATTTGGTATTTCTCTGCATATTTTAATTGAGCTTCTGCATTTTTAATTTGTTTTTCTAATTCTTTTGCTTCCAACTCTTTAATAACAAATCCAATTCGATTTTGGAATTCCTCTTTCTCAGGACAATTTGGTAAGCTTTCAATTGCTTTAGATGCCATGTCTACATGAAGGCGAGTACGGTATTTTTCCGCTAACTCTACATTTCGTTTTGCGACACCAATTTTTTCTTTTAATTGTTTCTCATCGACTTCATTTTTTGGTTCTTTGATTGGTTTTGTAATGACAAGGGATGGACCTTGCTTTTCATCTTTCTTTGAACCAAATTTCGTCATTCCATATCCGTAGAACGTATCTCTTCCTTTAAAGCCAAGATCCTCTACATAGTTTTGTAATTCTTTTCGCAATTGTGCATTCGATTTATTTGGGAATTTTTCTTTAAGAAGAGCAAACATACCTGCTACATGAGGACTTGCCATTGAAGTACCACTGGAAACAGCATATTGACCATTTAGATATGTGCTGACAATATCTTGCCCTGGTGCTGAGAATTCAACGGCTTGACCTGTTGAGGAGAATAGAGAGCGGTTTAGAGAGCTATCTACTGAGCCGACAGCGACTACAGTTTCATAACGGGCAGGATAATCTACTGTATCTCCAGAGCCATCCCATGAACCGTCATTTCCACTTGCCCCGACAACAACGATTCCTTTTTGATAAGCTTGATTGATGATATCTTCTAATAATTGTGAATGAACTTGGGTTCCAAGACTTAGATTGATAATATCAACATTGTTCTGAATTGCCCAATCTATCCCTTCCACGATATCAAAAAGCATCCCGTTTCCACCTTGATCTAAGGCTTTAACCGCCAAAAGTTCTACATCAGGGGCAACCCCAACAATGCCTGAACCGTCACGTCTTGCTCCAATACTACCTGCTACGTGGGTTCCATGACCATTGTCATCGTACCACGAAGTTGTATAATCAACCGTTGATACGCCATCAACGATATTTAATTCACTGTGTTTAGCAATCCCTGTATCTATAACTGCTACTTTTACACCTTTTCCTGTATAACCTTCATTCCAAGCACTTGATACACCCATCGCTTGAATGTCCCACTGCGATTCTTCTTTCGGTATACCATTACCTGTACTTGATGCATTTACATTGCTAACAATTTTAAATTTATTTCCTAACGTAGAAATTTGAATATTTTCTTCAATAAATGCAATGTTTGGATCTTCTTTTAATTCTTCCAAGCCTTCTTCATCTACGGTTGCTGTTACCGCATCAATATTCTTAAATTGATGTTCAATTTCATTACTGTTTTCAAAAATAACCTTTTTACCTTGTGGATTTTTGTAACCAATTATGAGCTGTTTCTTCTCTTGGAACGTTACGTTTGATTGATTGTCTTTCGGTAATTTTACCTCAATCTTTGATGTTCCTTCTGCATTTGCCACAACAGGAGCAATTCCACCCATTAATAGTGACAACGTGACGATTGGAGCCACTGCTTTTTTCAGATTCTTTTTCTTCATAAATGATACATCCTCCTTTATTTTGTTCCCTATAGGAACACCTTTTTCTTTTTATTGACTATAGTCTTGACATTTATGGCAACATTATAGCTTGAGTTTTAAAAAACGTCAATCATTTTTTACCGATATACGACCAAAAATTGTGAACATTTTCACAATCTTACATTGCATATAAAAAAGAGTTGAAGATGACTCTCCAACCCTTACTTATGCTTATTTTGTTGTGAACATCACGATGACAGGGAATTTTAGATTTAATCCATTTTTTCCTTTAATCGTTCTGTCTACATATAAGAAGTACGTGCTTTTTGGTTTGAACCCTTCTTTTGGAGCTTTTACTGTGACAGACTTTTCATCATCACTCACAATTAACTCCAATCCTTGAACAAACTCTCCATCTTTACGAATGAAGATATTTTCATGATTAACAGAGTTTTTGTCAATTTTACTGCTGAATGTGACTTTAAAGCTTTTATCTAAGTTAATGTTTAAGATAGAAGAAAATTCAACTAATCCTAAATTCTCTTGCAGAGTTTTTAAAGCTTGAAGCAATTCTGCTTTTTCCTTAGAGTCTTTTAATTTACTAATTTCATGGCGAGCAGAGTCATAATCCCATAGTTTGCGAGATTGATTTGCTTTGCTGATGATTTCCATGATTTTTTCATAACTTACTAATAGGTCTTCTTCAATAGAGGGAGTTGGTTGTGTTGGATTAGAAGGTTCGGAGATTTCATCAGAAGGGTTAGTTGGGGCTGTTAAGTCAGGAGTAGAATATTTTACATAACCATAGCCAAAATCACTATCTCTTCCTGTTGCTCCCAAGTCTTCAACAAATCCTTGCATTATTTTACGCAATTCTTTATTTGATTTTGTTGGATACACTTCTTTTAGTAAAGCGAACATTCCAGAAACATGTGGAGTTGCTTGTGATGTTCCGCTCATCATCGCATATTGATTATTCAAGTAAGTGCTAACAATGTCTTCCCCTGGTGCAGAGAACTCAATTTCTTTTCCAGTTGAAGAGTAGATACTTACATTCATTCCTCGATTGATTGAAGATACAGCAATTACTGAGTCATACTTAGCAGGATAGTTGACAGGAGTTCCGTACCCATCGTTACCACTTGCTCCTACTACAATGATGCCTTCATTGTATGCTCGATTGACCATTTCTTCTAATAGTGGGCTGTGTTCTGTTGTTCCAAGGCTTAGATTGATGATATCCATATCATTTTGAATTGCCCAATCAATCGCTTCTAAAATGTCTTGAAGTGTACCGTCACCGTTTTTGTCCATAGCCTTTACTGCATACAATTCAACGTTTGGTGCAACTCCTACTACATCAGAACCATTTACACTTGCATATCCCTGTTTCGCACCGATGATCCCTGCCACATGTGAACCATGACCGTTATCATCAATCCACGATGTTGTATAGTCAACTGTGGAGACACCACCTGCAATGTTTAATTCAGGATGATTGATAACACCAGAGTCAATGACTGCAATTTTAACTCCTTTACCTGTATAACCGTCTTCCCATGCTTTTGTTGCATTAATCATGTCTGCATTCCATTGTGTTTTTACATTGGCAGTTGAGAAAGCAGAACGATTTAATACTTTTACATTTTCACCGCCTGCAACCGTAAAGGTGATATTGGGTTCAATGCGAGCAATGTCTGGATCTTTCTCTAAATCTTGAATATCTTTTTTCGTTAGAGATGCAGATACGGCATTTACTGTTTCGAATTCATGATCTACAGCTACGCTTTCTTCCATTACTTTATTTTTGCCTTCTTCATTTTTATAAATAACAATGACATCTTCTTTCGTGTTTAAATCCGAATAAGCGGATGCCACATTCCCCATAGCAGGGTTGAATAAAAGGGATAAAGCCATTACGGGTACTGCTACTTTTTTCATTTGATTTTTCATATTTGTTCCTCCTCTTAGTTCGTTAAAAATTTCTTCGGTTTCCTCAAGGTTGTCATGTAAGAAGCATTACACTTCTTCTGCTTTTATTGTCTATAAAGACCTTATCCTTGTTTATAGTCAATAAACTATGTAACTATATACTACAACTTGTTTTGTTTTTTGTCAATTACTTTTTACCAAAAAATTTTAAAAAAGAGATGGCAAAAAAATATGCCACCTCTACTCATTTATCTCATTTAAGATTGCCATTAAATTCTCTCGTTTTGCTTCATCAGAGATCAATTCAATCGCCTCAATTGCCTTGTTGTAATAATAGGATGAAGTTGGGTATTTCTTCGCTTTGTTAATTGCAACAAGAGCTTTTTCATAAAGGATTTCATCGTCTAAACCGAGTTCTATTTTCAGCTCTTGAATTCTTTCTTCTAACGATTGTTTTTGCTCATTATCATGAAGTTTTTGAATCAATTCTTCTGCTTTTACAACATTAGCGATAGTTTTGTATTTTTCAGCTCTTTTCGGGGTAATCGTAAGAATTGCTTGATTTCTTTGACCTGCAAATTTAGAAGGAGTTGTTTCTCCCTCTACTTTTAAAGAAGCTGTCACAATGCTCTCATCTTCTACTGAAACACTGAACACATTATTGTCGTAGAAGTTTGGATCCATAAAGAAATCATTAACAAATAGTGTAATGTTTCGTTGAGTATCCGTTAGTTGATCAGGGACTTGAATGCTTACAGGTGATAAGTTATCCAAAATGTTTCCATTTTTCGTTACAGTTGTATTTGGATTCAAATACACAACAGGATATACGCCTGCCTTTTGAGATGTGGAATTGTTCAAGATTCTTCCAGACGAAGTAGCATACCACAATGAATCTGTTGAACCAGGATAGTATGGCGTGAGGGTTAACATGTCAGAAGGAACATAAAGAAAACTCCCTTTAAAATGAGGAGAATATTGAGTCCATTCCGAAATAGAAAGCAATCCTACTTTCGCTTGAACGGTTTTTTCGTTTTCATAGGATTTAAGTTGAGAGACTGATAATGTTCCATGGAAAGCATCAAAAGGAACTCCTCCAATTCCCCAAGTATGCGTTTGAATTTTCTCTTTCACTTCTGTTGGGAGACTATTGTAATAGTCATAATTTAAGTAGTAACCGATGTTGCTTGAGTTGTTTGGAGAAAATTCTCTGCTTCCAGACGTATCAAATTCTCTGTCTGTAATTTTGTTCTATGCCATTAATTGTCCTGTCGATGGGTTTAATACGATCCATTCGGTTCCTGCAATGGATACATAATCCCCTTGTTTTAGTGTGCTAATCGCCACTTCTTCTTACATTGCTTCTACTACGATGGTTTGTTCTACTATAGGAAATAATGGACTTGTCGCTAATGTTAATGCCAGTGTTGACGCAAGCATTTTCTTCATAAAAGTTTGATTCCTAACCCTATTGGATTTATACATGATTGTTTCTTTTTTCACAAAAAAAAGCACCTCCATATTTTAAAATAATTCGTTCTATTTATAGAAGATGGTTGCCATTGCTTCATAACAAAAAACGGTTAATTATTGCACAAAAAAAGAGAGTTGAAGATTTATTCTTCAACTCTCTTGCCTTTCATTACAATTGAATTCTCTCAATTTCCTCTACTTGTCCGATCTTTCCTTCCATGATATTTTTGATCAATCCAAGCAAACGGTCAGAGTATCCACATACATAAACAACAGACGAATGTTTTGAAATACGGGTGTGATACGGTTGCAATTGCCATACAATGAGTTTTGCCCCATCAGGCTTATTTGCTTTTAACCAACGTTTTTCTAAGTTGTCAGCTTGCTCAGAGTCCGTAATGAGTACCACATACTTCTCTCTGTCATAATGACTCATGATTTGTTCGAAGTACGTTCCATGTCCGACATTTGTAGATGCAATTTTTTCCGACATGCGGAAGACATCATCCTGCTTATGAACAGGAACTTCTTTCATGGTAGAAGCGACCGCAAATACCTTTGTGTTGGTATGGGATTTTTTCATAAGAGAACCAAACAGTGAAGCAACATCCACACATAATAAGGATCCAGTATCCGTAACAGCAGAACTCATAGAGCCTGATGTGTCCACCCCTACCATGAGCTGAACAGAAGAATCAATCGAAAAAGCTTCTTCTGCTATTTGTTGGAACAGTCTTCCTAATGCCTGTTTAAATGCTTCTGTTACAACCATTCTCTCTGCATTAATCAGAGCAAATGGTAGCATGTTCGACTTTCGGTACATCTCCACATCTTGAATTCGTTCTACTACCATGTCGATAATCGGTTGCGGAATGTCTGTTTCGACTACAATCTTTTGGTTAAACGGCATATACTTTCCGTTTTTCACAATATATTTGGATACGGTTCTCGTCTGAACAGCAAAGACACGTTCTAAAGCTACTAAATTCAAGATTAGGGCATTGTAGTTAAGTCCTTTATACATCTTTTCATATAGTGCTTTCTTGTCATCATCCGAAAGTGTCTTCGTTTGATGCTTTAATTCCTCTAACTGTAAGCGGTGTTCTTCAATTAAATGAAGCACCGTTTCGTTTAGAGTTCCTTCTTCCATGAAGGCTAACACTTCTTTTAATGCTTTTGCTCTTGGGAATGTTAGCTCATCCTTCGATAAATACTTCATATAATTCTGGAACTCTTCCTCTTGGAAAGACGGGCGTGTAACCTTGATCACTTCTGACAACTTTCCTTTATTACGAGTTACTTGATACTCGTTTAAGCGTTCCAATAACCATTCGTTGATTACTTTCTTGATGCTACGACCAAGCCCTTCACGAATACCACCCTTACGAGCAATATTCAAGAAATCATGAAGCATTTTGGGATTTCGAATGATTCGTGGAAAAGCCTTCTTAAACAACGTCTTATCTTCTAACGTAGATACATAGACTAACCAAATAGTCGGCACTAATTTAAGAGAATTTACGTTGTTCCCGTAAATTGCACACTTCGTTGCATATTCTGGACACTCGACTAATGCTCTTTCGAAGATCGCTTTTCCTTTTTTCAACACTTCCTCTTCTGATTGATAGAAGTTTCCGTTTAATAAACCAAGAGAAAAGAATTCTGCAAGAGTTTCCTTAAACGTTGTTTCGTACCCTACGCCACCTTCAAATGTTGTTTTTTGGTTATTTGTCATTTTTGTTACTTTTGTAATTGACATAAAAACATCCCTCCATAATTTTCAATTCAGGATACATCCTGTATGTAAAGAATAAAAAAAGAAGAAGACATCCATCTACTTCCATAAGAAAAGGCACATGAGGAAAAAAGGGAAAGACGATTAAGGGGTTTTCCATTCAAAATTACAAAAGAATTGTGTTTGGAAATGTGGTGTTGGATAAAGAGTGTTTTTATATTAAAATTTATTTTCGTTTGATATCATGTTCAAATAATGGAGTCTTTCTTGCACCTCATATGCCGTATAAGATTGTATATGCGATATGTGGGATTTGAACCCATCTAAAGACCGTTTACCAATAAACAGAGTTGCATCATGTTCGATTAGTAATCCTTTCATACCGCACTACTCTTATATGGAACTATTTATTTGATTATTCAATATTAGGGGGAATAACCGTTGCCTCATTGACAGTGTAATCACGACCATGTTTAATGGTGTATTCGCTAATCACAATAGAAATCTCATTTGAAGAACTTTTTGTTTGAATGAGTTCTTTCATTAAGTCTTGATTTGTAATGATGATGTGAATTGGTCGATTGTCATGGGACATAAGGGGAAGTTTTGATGAAGATTCTGCAGTAGGGGAAAAAACAATCCCGTTTCCATAAACGTCATGATTTTCATATATTTCATAGGTTCCGTCTAAAGATAGTTTTCCTTGAAATGTCATGACACCTGTTACACCATAACCTTCTATATTATCTATATTAATAGATGTGATGGTCATATCTCCGACTTTATCTCTTAAAGAAACGTCAAGGGGATTAAATACAGGCGTAAACTCTCTTTGTTTTTCTTCAACAAACGGAGCTTCAAATTCCTTTTCTTTTACATCTGAAATATCTCCACATGCCGATAATAAGAGAAGGCTTATTCCTGTAATCATCAAAACGTTTTTCTTCATAGTATCTATTCTCCTTTGTCAGAAGAACCAATGGCATCTACTAACACCTGTGCCATATGCTTTGCTTCTTTTTCACACATTTCAAATTCTACTTCATTAGAAACGTGAGAGATTAATTGAATGATTCTCTTGCAATCGTGTTGGCAAATTAGAAATTGAGGATATTTCGCCTCTTCACGTTTAATCGTTCGAGCTGTAAATCCACTTTGAAAACCTCCAACAGCTTGTAGATCACTCACGTTATCACCTACTTATAGACAAAATAAAAAACATACAAGGAAAATGTGGAAAGACTGGAAAATGGGATTCAAACCTTATGAACTGAATCATCGTTTGAATATAACTCTTTCTTGATTTGTAAGAATTTGATCAAAAATGGAGTCTTTCTTGCACCTCATATGCGTGTGTGTTGTAGGGAAAGTGGAGTAAGACCAAAAGGTACTCTCTTTTGAGTAACGAAGGTTAATATTTTCATTAATATTTGTCGTAATGGAGTCTTACTTGCACCCCACGAATTTTAATGGAGTTGTAAATATATACAAGGAAGATGGAGAAAGACGGGAGTAAAAGGAATCATGTTCCTTTAAATGTCTTTTTTCGTTGAATTTGGATTTCATATCAAATGGAGTCTTTCTTGCACCTCGTATATGGTTAATCAATTCAGAGAAAATGGAGCAAGACTATTTAAACCCTGTTGTTGGGTTCCTGCATATACTTTTACGAAATATATCCCAATGTAGTCTTGCTTGCACCCCGATTGATTATGGTCTCATCATTATAGATAGAAAACATAAAAGTATTCCATTTATATTGATGAAAATAGGGCGAACAAAGATGGACTCAAACCATCGGATACGAGCTTGTTATATTCCCTGTTCAAACAGAGAATATAACAAGTAGTAACCACCAATCTGCTTTGTTCAAATTAGCATAGTTCCCGTAGGATTTCTATGCTTGATCGTTAAATAAAATTTGAGCCTACAAAACCACTGCATGTCCCAATGTCTAACTTCGGCTCATTAGAACTTCGAGGTACTTATCGCCGTATGCCCTGAACGACAAGGTTTTCCCAAATACCCGTTCTAAGTTTTTTTCCCACACTTTCTCTCCGTTATAGGCATACTTCTTCGTTTAAGGAGCAGGGAGTGGTAAGTGTTACAGAAGCAAACATTCCCACACATTTACTTCTGTCATAAAAAGAGGTTGTTGTGTAAACTTCATCCCCACCAATGAAGTGTAGTTGGGAAGTCCCGATGCCCCTTCTTGCCAAAAGAACATCCATGCGGGGAAAGGCAACTTTACGCCCTTCATCCACTTCCTTCCCAACGAATCCCTACACCACTCGTCACTGGCAAGCAACAAAGTGGCGACTAACCAAAATGTCATGGACTGCTATCCATACTTGACTAAAACCAATATAACACACTTTATTGTTTATAGTCAACATAAAAGTTGTTTGAGCTTTTATGTATGCTCCCGACAGGACTCGAACCTGCGACCTCCGCCTTACCATGGCGTTGCTCCACCAACTGAGCTACAAGAGCATTATAGTATTTATACGGGCAAACCTTTGGAAATCCCGCCCTGGCTTACTTGTTCATGTTTTCTAAGAAACACGATTGCCATTTTTCACATGAAAATTCATGAAGGTATGGAAGGTAGAACCCCGACAGAAGGTGTTCCCCTATTAATTTTGCATTTCTACACAGCGAACGCTTTGGTCTTCTACTCTGTTCTGTGGTTCGCCCCTTTTGCATCGCCAATGCATCCCTAAGTAGTACGATTCGGCTAATCGACAACCATTCTTTATGAGTAGCTACTTCCCCCCTCTTCTCTTATCCATAAACTTTGAAAAGCTTACCCCATAAGACTTATTGGTGCAGTACGCACTTTTAACCTCTGGCATATTGAACCATACCGTTAAAAGCTTCCTGAAAGAAATGAGGATCATAAAGAATACTACTCTCTCCCTCGAAATACAAAACTTTTAATAGAAAGAAAACAATACATCTATCATTTCCTCTCTATATGTATAAAATAAAGTAATTTTCAATAAACAGGTTTTTCTTAAAAAATTTTAAATAGGAGAGGATTTCAAATGGAAAGTAGTTTGTATAAGCAAGTAACAAGAAAAATGTTTTTACTAAGGATTAAGCCAGTGACAACAATTATAGGTTGGGGGACATTTCTTATGGCATGTATTTGGGCATATGTCCAAAACTACTCCTTGTTTCAAGGCATTCTATTTATTGCTTTCGTTCAGTTTCTTTATGCAATTGTATTAATTGGCACTCTTTATGTGGTTATTCGCATAAAAGAGTCCAGAGATTAACGTGCTTTTTGCACGTTTTTTTCGTTTAAAATGGCGGAGCGTATAGGATTCGAACCTATGCGACACTTTCATGCCCTAACGGTTTAGCAAACCGCCCTCTTCAGCCACTTGAGTAACGCTCCATTCATAGCAAGAAAATCATATGCAACTACATATGTACTGATAACGGGAATAGTCCGTTATCATGCTTGATTAGTTCGAACCTCTACGAACTAAGTCATTCAGTGAATGCAATACCCATTGCAAGCCTAATTCTTTTCCAAGAAGAACTTTATGGTCATCTACCGTATCAGCTCCTCTGTTTTGCACCATTTTCAACTCTTCTTCCACCATCTTTTGCAAAATAGACAGTTGAAGTTGTCCTAAGTTTCGATCCATATCTAAATCTTTTCGGAAGTCTTTCTCTTTTTGAATTTGTTCTTCCAAATATTTAGGGATATCATCTTCCATAAATCGTTGATATTTCGTTGCGACCTCTGGATAATCTGGATGAGAACTGTTCATTAGTATCAATTCTTTCCCCACATGAAACGCTAAAAAGCGGTTCAAGAAATAAGAATTTTCTTCATACAGGTTGTGAAGAATGGAATATTCACCTTGAAACTTTTTTCTTTTATCATCATAACGATTTAAAAAGGTGAAAAACTTTGTGTCATGACAAACGAGAACGTGAGCTAAATTTGACATAGAAAATCACCCTCCTCCAATAGTAATGGCAAGCCAAAATTCATCAATAACGACATACCATATGCTATTCCCCCAATGGAGTGACTATCGCCAGGACTCTGCCCGCTAAGTGTCACATTGGCAGGACTACATATGTAAGAGATAAGGTTCTAAGCATACGCCTTTCCCCTTATCAATGGGCTTTTAATCATCCTTTTTGGATAATGGAAAACTAATGCTTTTGCCAAATTCTTCATTGTCTTCTTCATTATCTCGAATAACCTTTGACAATACGAAAGCGGAATAAACACCCCAAATAAAACATCCTGCATAATACCCTTTTTCTACCAACATCCAATCCGCATTATAAATTGCCACAACGAAGAATGATACCGAGATAACAAAGGATGCCCATGCTAAAAAGGTAAATGCCATCGTATTTCTTCTTCTTCTCATTTGAATTCACCTCCCCTCCGTTATGTAAAGGAGGAGAGAGGATCCCACTCCCTATTTACGTACAAAATAGGAGAATCGCTTTATCCAGTTCTGTTTCTAATAGGAAAGGATAGAAAAATAGATACATATATGCAATAAGCCCTGCGTGAACAGGAAGTATGCCATGTATCTATGTAATGCTGATGACAGGAATCGAACCTGCAACCTACTGATTACGATTCAGTTGCTCTACCTGATTGAGCTACATCAGCTAATTCAAATTTTGAAAATATGATATAAAAACACACCCTATAACCCCCTACTCGCTATGGAGTCATGCCTATCTATTTTACAGCGAGTCCCGAATGGGATTCCCTATTTTTCAAGGTCTTACAACTTCGGTGTGTAGTCTTTTAGGGAAGGTTCGCACTTGCCAAGCGTTGACCTAATTTCACACGCCCTAAAAGAAAGTTTTCATCTGCATTGCTTTGGGTTGGCAAGTTCCAAACAGTCACCATGCAGACTTTTAGGGGAATCTTTACAGACGGTCTGTAGAGGAAGTCACCTTATCTGAACTTAATCAGTAGCTTTTGCTTCGGTGCTTGTCTTGGAGAGATACATAGAGTGATAGATTGTAAGATACATAGTGTTGCTTGTTTTCTGGAACAAGCAGAGAGGAAAGGCACTATGAAAGAGAGGATTGGCTTACAAGCACTCTATGTAGGGGGATTTCTACCCTAAAGAAAAAGTACGAAAGAAAGTGAGAGGAAATATAGAAGAAAATGAAAGATAGGCAACACGCTTACATCCTTGTAAGAAGTTCACATCCTTGTGATACGTGTTGTATAAGATAGGGGAATTAGAATTTTATTTTTAAAGAACTCTCGTACTCTTTCTTTAAGATAGAAGAAAAGGTAATGACATTATAGTGGAAGGAATCAGGGGATATTCCTTCTGCGAGGTTGAATTATTGATTATAGGTAACTTATATAGTGTATTTTACAGCATATTTTGTTTATAGTCAACACTTTTGATAAAAAAATAGTCGAACATTCTTCAACCTATATCACCTTACGACAGAACAAGCTTTTTACTATAGTAGAAGAAAAAGGAGTGATTCTATGACAAGAGATGAAAAATGGAAAGAAGTAGATCGTCTTATTCAGCAAGCCAAAAATGATTTACAAGTCATTGACAAGGAATTAACGATTATCGAACATGCCTTCCATTATTCCTCGATTACCTCCCCTCTTTCCAGCTCCAACCCTAAACCTCTTATTCATTAATCAGAAGAATCGGTACATTTTGTACCGTTTTTTCCATGTAATAATCAAAATCATAAGATGGGTAATTATTATTTACAAAAATATATATAAGGGATATAATATTATATATTGCTTATAGTCAATAATAATAAGGAAGGAGATAATAGTCTTGAAAAAGAAACAATGGTATGCCGTTGGTGGCATCATATTTGCACTTATTATAGTCATTATTGGCGTTTTCGTAGCGAACAATCAAGAAAAGGATTCGTCTACAACCGAACAAACTAATGCTGTTGCAAAAGGAAATCCTGTTAATAAAAGTCATTATGAAAATTTAGAAGGATTAACCTATGAAATTCTTAAAATTGAATACAACAAAGAAAAACATCAACTTTTACTGGATATTTTTACAGAAGAATTCTTAACGAACGAACAGTTGAAATCATTAGAAGATGCGGTTCATACAAATGTATCCAAACTTGTTGATCAAGTTGATGAAATTGTCATCCATGTATTTAACAATAAAGATACGTATAAGGATGCTGTTAATAATGGATATAAAGGTGGTTCAGGTTTAGTTGAAACAGTTGTTGGTCTCCATCAAGAAAAAGTGAATGTTAACGCAACACATTACCGAGAAATCGAACAAGACGAAAATGGTGATATAGATGCTGTTACCTACGATGTTGTAGGAGCTGATGATGAAGGAGAAGAAGCTGTTTTAGATGTCGTTGTCGAAGGAAATCCAAAACAAGTAGCAACATTTGTTTCTCCATTTGTTCAAATAATCCAAGACTTAAACCCAAATCTTAAAACGGTTGTTCTTCATATTTATGACTCTGTTGCAGATGTAGAGGAAAAGAACCTTGCCTATGTTTATCAAGATTCCATTCTTTCTTATACAGAATCACTCACTGATAAAGAAGATGTCGAAAATCCAACAGAGGAAGAATCATCTTCTTATCTGGAACGAGATGAATCTAATGAGAATCTCTTTATTGAAGGTGAAGTAACTGGAGGAAATCAATAAAATAATTATGTGAAGATGTAGGTAGGCTTGTCCGATCTACATTTTTCTATTTCATCAATAACAAAAAGCAGACGACTTTTTTTACAAGATGTATAATTAAATATGAAAGTTTGAACAAACTGCATAGTATTGGAGGTAAAAATGAACGAGATAATATTGTTGTATGTGTTGATTGTGGCATAAAATTAAAAGAGGATATTGCCTTATTAGTACAGAATGAACCAAAAACTTATAGGTGTATAGACTGTTATCTGAAATTGATTTAATGCTATCTTTTCGAACCGAATACTCAACAAAATAAAACCCTCAAAGAATTCAATTCTTTGGGGGGTTATTGTTTAATTTAACATCCACAATCTTGCTCTTTAAGGTGTTCCCATTTTATTTCTATGTTTCCATCGTTATCTAACCAATGCAATCTTCTCCCACATTCATTACATATATAATATTCTGTTCCCTTCTTAGAGTGGAAATACGCATAAATCTGGTTTAATATATTGGCTTGCAAAATGGTTTCAGGTGTTGGATTTTTTTCGAATACATACCGAACCACATCAAAATAATGAATGCCCTTTATCAAGGATACTTGAGCAATCCAACTTCCTCCCCTTCTCCCAATGTGAGCAATCCCTTCACAATCCCTGCTTTTAAAAAGAGAGTAATGCTGTTCAACTGGAAAAACCGTTTCTTCCCATTTATGCACAATTTCTTTTAGTGATAAGGTTTCTTTCATTCTCTTTAGATAATCTTCTGTTCTCTTGTCTGCCTTATAATCACGATAAAGATTCGGATAGACTAAGGCAAATAACATTTTAGGTTTCTTTTTTGTCACTATATCACGCCCCTTATAAAACACCTTTATTTTATCACATCTCAATCCATTTTGTTTCCTAACACAATAAAAAAGTAGGTGGCTTTGGCTACCTACTATTCTTCTTCAACATCTGTAATTACAGCGTATCCATTATTGACTTTTACATGCACAAGCAATTTTCCTTCTCTTGACATTTCTTCTAATGCATGGCCTGTATTTTCTTCCACAAAATATTGTTCAAAATCATATTCAATTTCTAAAAGGTTCTCATCGTATTGATAAGGATACACCTTTCCTTTTACATAAATAGAAGATGACGGTTTTTCTTCACTTACCCTCACTGCTTCATATCCATTACCTTTATTTTCTAAAGAAACATATACAGGGAGTTCCTTGAAATACCAATCACTATTTAGTGCCTCTATAATGCTATCATCAACAAATTCCATTGGGACTTCACTAATTTCAAAATCGAAAATCACATAATCACCATAAAACAAATCTCTCGGATCAAATGGTTGTGTTTTGAGTTGAATGGTTTCGCCAAACCCCATCGTTACTAAAGGCTTATACAACATTCCTAAAAACACAACTACTGGAATAAAGAGCATTAGAAAAAACTCTTTGTTCATCCGTCTATTCATTTACGCTCACCCCTTCTTGTTTTTTCAAACCAATAACCAAATAAGATCATTAGTCCACCACTTATTAGGAAGAACAGTGATTTTGGCAAGAAATCGTAAGAAATGTCTACATAAAAACGGAAAATTAAGCTACTTACAATGAGAATAGATGGCAAACTTCCTTTTTGTAGCATCCATAACAAGTACAATCCAAATAAAATTGTAAACACAATAGCAATTCCATCATGAGATTCTGGTGCAAGGGAATACCATACATCACCAAAGGTTAAAATCATACCACAAATGCCGTAAATGATTGAGCCTATCCACTCCATGATTCTTTTATAAGATTGGAATGGGAATGATACCATCATAATTCCAATAACAAAGAACAATAGTGTAATCACTAATTCATCTGCATTGAAAAATAGTAAATTCATTAATACAAGCTCCATTGCTAATGCCGTTAAAAATAAAAAACCTATTTTAGATTTGTTTAATCTATAGTGATTCATCCAATATAAAAATGGCAATAACACCAATAAAGCAATGGGATAAGAAAAAGACTCGTAAATAATAGAATCAAATTCAAGTCCATAAATACCTAAGAATAGAATAACAAACAATAATACTAACTTATCTTTCATTGACCAAACAATTGGGATAATGCCGATTGCCCACAATAAAAATGCTGATTGATGATCCATGCTTAAATGGAACATTTGACTAATTAAGAAAATACCTGCTCCGTAAATAGAAGCTCCTACATAAAATAAACTTTTTGATGTTTTCGGATACTTTTCTTTTGCCATCCAAGCTCCACTATAAAAACCAATTAATGATAGCAATAAGATAAGGAACTTAGCGGTATTCGGCAATGCACTCCAATTCCCTGCAATAAAACTTAAAACCCCTCCCCCCATAAATAAAGAGCCAACTACTAATAATGCATGGAAGAATGGAATTTTTCCTTTGGGTTCATATAGAGATAGCATTTCTGGAAGAGATTCTTTCTCAATATACCCTTGATCTTTTAAATGCGATAACTCTCTTTGTAACACATAATAATCGCTTTTTGAAATCTTTCGTTTCATTGTTTTTACCTCCTTTAACAATATTAAAAAAAAGAGAGGAAGACCTCTCCTATTCATTCATTCCATCTTGTTCCGATGGAGTTTCCACAATAACTTGTCCTGATTCTTCAGGTGGTGTAGATGGTGATGATGGTTCCTCTGGCTCTTGTTCTTTCGGTTCAGACTCCTCTGGTTTTTGTGGTAGAGTTGGAAGAGTAATTTCTGGTTTACTTTCTTCTGGTTGGGTTTCTTTTGGTGTCTCCACCTTTTCTTCTGGCTTCATGCTGTCTATTTCCTCTACTGGCGTTTCAATTGGCTCTTCAATAATGGTGATTGGTTTTTCTACTATTTCCTCTTTTTCTTCTTTTGAAATCGGATCTTCCCATTTATGAAATTCTAAATAAGTTCTTGATACCCATTCTTTTGTCCAACCTTTCCGTTCCTCATCTGTGACATTGCCATTAGACGGGTTCACGTATAATTGTTGTAACGTAGAAGGGACAACAAATTCTTTGGTTGGAAGTCCTTGATGAACTTTCACCATAAAATCATGCCACGCTCGACCTGGATAAGTCGAACCATACAGTCCGTTAATTGGAGTCGGCATATCATTTCCTACCCAAACAACAGCAGTGTAATATGGTGTATAACCTGCCATCCAACCATCTTTCGAATCATTCGTTGTGCCTGTTTTCCCTGCGGTTGGCATGTTAGGAACATTTAATCCGTATCCAGAGCCATGACGAGATTGAAGTGTACCTACCAAGATATCTGTCATAATATAAGCACTATCTTCATCATAAATGCGTTTCGCATGAATCGTTCGCTCATATACAGGTTCATCGGTGCTTGTTGTAATTTTTGTAATAGCCGTTGGCGTTAGATATAGTCCATTACGAGCTAACGTAGAAAACGCTCCTGCCATTTCAAGTGGCGTGACACCATGAGTAAATCCACCAATAGAGATTCCCGCTTGATTATCACCATCCACTAATTTAGAAAACTCCATCTCTTGTAAATAATTCAAGCTTTCCTTTGGTGTAAATTCTTTCACTAACTGATAAGGAATCGTATTTAACGATAATTCTGTTGCATAGCGTAACGTAACAGAACCATAATGCTTACGTTGAACATTTCGTGGATAATATTTATCTTTTGGATCGTCTTTATCTGCTTTTTTAGTGGAAGCAATCATGCCTCTATCAAAAGCGGGAGTATAAGCAACAATCGGCTTAATAGCGGAACCTGGTTGACGATAAGCCAAATATCCACGATTAAACCAATCTTCTATTCCTTCTTGGCTTCTTCCTCCTACCATCGCTAATACATGACCTGTTTCATTTTCAATTAATACTCCTGCCCCTTGCGTCAGGTATCTGCCTGTATCCGCATTGGTTTTGGTGAATCCTTTTAATTCTTGGTCAATGGACTCTTGAAGCATTTTTTGTTTTTCTAAATCAAGAGTTGTATAAATTTTATATCCACCTCTTCGAATTTGGCGGTTTACTTGTTGGAACAAGTCATTGTATTCTTTCTCATAAACCGCTCGCTCTTCATCTGAGTTAAAATCATAACGGAATTCAAATCCATTTTCTTTCATGATGATTTTGGTAGCATCTGCAACTGCATAATTGATAGCATAAGATTCAACATGCTTTTCTTTTTTTGCAATATTAAGTGTAATTTTTTCTTCAATTGCTTGCTTATACTCTACTTCCGATATCATCATCAATTCTTTCATTTTTCCTAAAATGATATTTCTTCGTTTAACAGCATTATCATAGTTGTGAATCGGATCATATAAAGATGGATTGTTTGGTACGCCTACTAAAAAGGCAATTTCAGATAAGGTTAGTTCATTCGAAGGTTTTGAGAAGTAATATAGCGAAGCTGTTTCAAATCCAAAGTTTCCATTGGAAAAATTAATGTTATTGATATAGAACTCTAAGATTTCATCTTTTGTATATTTCTTTTCAAGTTCTAAGGCTATAATCATTTCTTCCAATTTACGAGTAAATAATCTATCATGGGTTAAATACATATTCTTCACTAACTGCTGTGTAATGGTGCTTCCCCCTTGTGTAATTTCACCTTTATTTTTTATTAACAAGTACATTACACGTAATAGGGCTTTTTTGTCCACGCCTTCATGTTCATAGAAGCGTTCATCTTCAATTGCAACAAACGCATTTTTAATATTTTCTTGTGCATCCTCAATGGATAGATATTCATAATCTTTCTCTGATAATCTCTGAATCTCTTTTCCATTCTTATCATAAATAATGGTTTCTAATCGACTATGAAAATCGCTCGTTTCAATTTGAGCTACTTTTTCTTTCGCATTATTCATGACTTCTTGAATCAAATCTTTATGTTCAAACCATAAGGACAAGACAAATAATGAACCCAATACAAACAAAATAAAGAAAAACAGAAATACTCGCTTCATAAATCTTTTTAATTTTGAACGTTTCTTATGTGATTGCTGTTGTTTTCTTCGAGCAACTCGACTATTTTCTTTCATAATCATACCTCCTTTTTGTTCCATAAAAAAAGGGAAACCTACTCCCCAGGCAAACGCCTGGGGCGGTTTCCCCCCGATGAACCCCCACAAAAAAGCCGAAATAATAGTAAATCAAAAGAACATAACTCTATAGGTTCACTACCTTCTAACTTATTTTGCATTGATTCATCTCCCTTTCCTCACGCAAATAATTATTTACCTGTTCCTCCAAGTTCACATATAGAGGTATCGGTTATACTTTATCTTAGATGTGTAAGCTAAAATGATAACCTCATTTACAAAATTCTTGCTTATTTTTGTAAGACAAAATTAGACAGTAGGAAAATTATAAGAAGCTCTTTTACTTCGGAGTGAATAACTTCGTAGTGAATTTCTGAGGATTGAGGGGAAATGACTTTCAACCGATATTCTTTTTCTTCTATCTGTTCAATAGAAAGAATTAAACCTGTTTGTAAAGCTTCTTTAAATAGTTGTTCTACAGTATATTTTTCATACAATTCACGTAATAACGTTTTACGGTTTGGATTTAATAGCTTCTTTGTGTGAACATCGTCAAAATGATAAAGAATAGCAAGCGTTAAGACATTCATAGCTTCACTCATTAGATCAGATGAATGTTTAATTGGTGTTATCTGATAAAGATGCAATAATTCTTTCATTGTTGTCTTTTCTGACAAACGAAATTTATAAACAAGTTCACTTTTGATATTCCAATAGTGTGCCTTCATCATTCGAATCACAAATTTAGGGTACAACGTGGCATAATTAGATTGAATATAATTCATCAGTTTTGAAAATTGTTCATAAGAATAACTCACAAATTGATAGTCCATATCATCTTTTAACCATTGGTGAAATCCTTTTATTTTATCACTTTCACTTGAAAACGTTTCGGTCATAAAAGCAGACATCATTTTTCCTTCTCGGTTTGTTTTTAATGCAACAATATCCCAATGATTCGGTTCTGTTTCTTTCATCGCCATAGAAATAAAGCCTTTATTTTTCATTCGTTTCAAATTATAATCAACCTACCTTCTAACATCAAATTTGTAAATATTTTTTTACCATCTTATTCTATCCCATATTTTATCAACTTCTATTCCTTTCCGCAAGAGACGATGTGCATGAAAAAAAGCGTTGTATTAACAACGCTCTCTCTACATATCTATTTAAAGGACATCCTGTTTTAAGAACTTACCCATGCCATGAAGAAGTCTAATAACTCTGGAGCATAAAGGACAACTGCATACATGATTAATGCAATAACCATGCCCACAATCCCTTTACCAACTAAGGAACCGTTACCGAAAGCTCCTACAAGAGCCATTAATCCACAACCAATGAAAATAATAACCGCAAATGGCTGAACAACTGTTTGTAATAAGCCAACAATTTCAAATCCTTTGCGTTCTGCCCAACTTGAAGCTTGATCAATCGTTGCGTTTGGAAGTCCTCCATTCGCAATTTCTCTTGCTTGTTCTTCATTCATTTGGATAACACCACCAGATGAATTGTTGTTATTTTCAGATGTGATGCTTCTGGTATTAAAGCTTTGGGTATCGGATTGTCCAGATTGTGCAAATGCCATAGTTCCGAATGAGCATACATATAAAGCAATAAGCAATATACTCATAAAACGTTTCATTGTAGTCATTGTTAAAGTCATAGTTGTTCACCTCCTAAATTTTGATGCTATATTATAGTGAATTTTCAATAGAGTTATAAATTAAACCTGAACAAATCAGTTAAAATTCTTAATTTGTTCAGGTTTAAGCTTGTTATTGACTTCCTATTACATTGTTCACAACAATCCAGTAGGAATCAATTTGTTTTCCATAATCCCCACTTCCCAGATAATACTCAAAATGCAAGTGAGGTCCTGTTGAGTTACCTGTATTTCCACTGTATCCAATGAGCTGTCCTTGTACGACAGTTGCTCCTTCTGGTACGGCAACTGCATCTAAGTGTGCATATAGAGAGTGGTGGTTTCCGTCATGTCGGATTTTTACATAGTTGCCCCAACTTTCTTTTGAATGGTTTTGGTCTCCGACAGAGCGTACTACTGTACCATCTGCAATCGCATAAATTGGTGTTCCTACAGGAATTCCAACATCTGTTCCTCGATGAATTTTACCCCAACGAGGACCAAATCTTGATGTTACTAAATCTTTTACATTTGGAAGGTTTACAGGAGAGATATATTCATATTCTCCAACGATTTCAAGGAATTGTTGAGCATCTAAGGCATAGCTCATTGATGCAGTGAATCCATCTTCCCAAAAGCTCATTTCACTGTCCAATTCCGTTTCGGAGAATAACACTTTTCCATCGAAGGTTTTAATGGAGCGTAGCAACCAATCTACTTCTTTTTTACCCATATAGTGCTTGAATTCAATGTGAGGTTCGTCTTCTCCGTATTCCTTTTTCTCAATACCGAATCCGAAGAAGTTTAGGATTTTTTCTCCTAATGATGGATCTTGCTTGGAGTGTTCATCTAATCCTGCGTATTGTTCACCTGCATAATATTGAAGAACATGTGGTAAATATTCATTATCTCCCTTACCACCTAATACAGCTTCATTCGCCATACCAATATAGTTCATCCAATCGCTTGTTTCCCATGCTTCTGGATGATTGTTTTTAATCCATTTCACTGTACCTTCACCCATATTATAAGCAAGTAACGCTTTTAGTTGGTCGCCATCAAACATTTTTAATAGGTTACTCATATACATCGTAGCCCATTTAATAGAAGCATCAGGATCGCTTCTCATTTCCTTTGTAATGGTGAACGTTTCTTTATTTCCCGCTAAATCCGTTGCCGTAATAGTACGATTCCAAGTTCCACCATATTTAATAATCTGCATTAGCCCTTTTTCATTAACAAAACGATCCCCACCAGATTCTTGTGCCATTTTTGCAATTAAGAGGTACGGATCTACACCATATTGCGTTCCATATTTAACCGCAATGTCATAATACTCCATAGATTTTTTGAATTTGACACTATCTAACTTACTTCCTGTTTCAATTTCAAAGTTGATTAATGTTCCGACACGTTCATGGAAATTAAAATCTTCCATAACAGATTCAGGAACCCAAGATAAGAAAAAGTATAAATAATCTCTTAAATAACGGTCTCCTACCTTATTTTCTTTCATTTGGCTTGGATCTTCGACTGGCAACGTTTCATACACTTGACCTTCTCGATATTTATACAATTCATACGTTCCTTTCAGCACATCCGTACAGGATTCAATTTCTTCTCCTGTTTCTGGATCCGTTGAGGCCGTACATTCTTCTACCCAATGTTCATAGGTTTGATAATGAATCTTCGCTTTATCTGACTTTTCTTCCCCAACATCATCTACCAATCCACCAATAGGCGTTTTCTTATCTTCATAAACAAATTCAAATTCTCCTACAAACGTAACGGCTTTTGTAATAATCCAAATATCTTCTTCTGATAAAGTTTCTTTAAATGGTTCGTTGATTGGTTGTTGAACGACACATTCACAAGAAGGATCAAATACATCCTGCATCGTATAATTACCTTCAACAGTTACAGTACGCTTATCTGGCTTGTATTTAAAAATAGAAGCCATGCCGTAATCATGAACGCCTAATATTTTGTCATTGGTTTTCATGCCTTTGTCATCGTATTTCGTAGATTCTGCAATCAACATTCCTTTATCATCTGTTAACTGTTTTAGCGTTAAGGTGTCAGGATCATAGTTAATTGGTTTTACGAATTGCTCTGGATAGCGATAGGCTCCTTTATAAGCAAATTCATCTAATGCCCATAAGAAGTTCGGGTTAATGGAATACGTTTTTTCTTTTTGGTAGTAATCTCGAACTTCGGGATTTTGTTCTAATTTTGTATGGTCATCCGTTAAAATTTGGAAAAAGGCATTTTGTCCAAAATAACGATAAAATTCTACAATAGCTTTATTCTTCCCTGAAAGATCAGTAGAAGCAAAATATCCTTTTTCGGTATAGGCTAATGGGTTTTTCTCTACATCTTTTTCCATAGAGTAATTTTGTTCAGCTCCACGAGTTTCGAATAACAAATACCATCCGCCTACAATGACAAGCAAAATGAAGCCTGCTACAAGAAGAAATGGAGCAATTTTAATCAATACAGCTCCTAATGTTTTCATAACGATGGCTCCTGCTTTTTTAGCAACTTTTGTCCCTGCTTTCTTTGCCATCTTTGTTGCTTTTTTTCCGACTTTTTTCCCGACTTTCTTTCCTGCATCGGAAACTTGGTTGGACATATCTTGTGAAATATCATGTTCAGGAGAACGATGTTGATTGTCCATATTTCTCCTCCTTTCCTACATTTATTTATTTTTCTTCATAACGGTATAAACTTTTTATCTATTAAACTAATTATTTTCTTTTACTCAAAATTATAGAAGAGCATAACTGCAAAACAGAATTATCATGTTTAAATTAGAAAAAGGCATCTTCCCAATATGAGAAAATGCCTTATTTCTATTTATCTAAAATTGGGATTTTGGTTATTATTGTTGCGTTGTTGATGAACAAATTGTGGGTTTTGAGCCTGTTGGGTTTGAGTTTGAGGTTGTGGCGGAGGAGTTGGAACAGGTCGTTGTGTTGGTCGCTGTTGTGACTGATTCGGAGGTGTAAAGGTTGGTTTAACAATTGGTGAACCTGTATGGTCAACAATTGGGGAAGACATTTGAGATGGTGTAGGTTGTTGAACATTTACCGTTTTGTAAGTTTCAACAGGGTTCATCATTGGTGTCTTCGTTTCTACAATTCTTCCATCTCCTGTTGTTCGCATTGACTGGAATCCTAACTGCTCTTTACCGAACGAGTTGTAAGCTACCATATAGTTGCCATCTTGTGTTCTTGCCACATCTTGTACCCCGTTTTGACGTAACCAATCAATTTGTTGTTGGTCTCCGCTATTAAATACTTTTTCATAGTATTCAATATTTGAACGGTCAGATTCTCCCAACTTGCTCATGTCATACTGCATAACCGTATTTCCATTGTTCTCAAACGCTCTAACAATCCCTTGTTCACTCAATACCTGTCCGTCATGATGAACTTCGACATTGCCGTTGCCCATCGTTCTGTAAAAGGCATTGTTGTCATAGATTTGGTCAGATGGATGCCCTTCTGGAATCTTTAATTTAGAGGATGAAGGTTCTCCTGGATATTGCATATTTGCACCTCGGTAAACAGAAGAAGCTCCTGATTTTAAGGCTGATGCTGTATTTGAAGCAAAGCCTGACATTCTTGATGCTCCACCACCAATCATGCGTTTTGCACTATCCATCGCATCTCCACTTACACCACCCATTGCAAGTCCTAAACCAACACCTGCCATCATTTGTACGGCTCCTAATCCTGCACTTCCAATATTTTTAGGGCTTAGTGCAGAACCGATAGCAGATCCAGCATCTTTAATACCTGCTTTGAGGGCATTGGATTCTCCACCTGTGAACATATCCATGTTTGCTTTGTCTTGTTCCGTAGCGTTTTCCGACATTCCTTTTGTATAAACATCTAACGGCACACCCAAGCTTTGTTTTGCTTCATGCGACTCTAAGTGAGATCCTTTTGCTGTGGAGTTTTGGAACGTATTGGCTTTGTTGTTCACTGCCAATTGCTCACCGTTACGGCTATAGCGTTGGCTTCCTGCTTCCGTAGCGTTAGCTGTCCCTCTTTCGCTGTCTTGTTGCTCATTATTTCTTGCTTGACCATTGCCATTGCTATTTCCACCTTTGCTCTTAATGCCTTTCCATGCTCCACCAACCATGGCTCCTCCTGTCATCAGAGAGCGAACACCTAATTGGTGAGCCATTCCTCCACCCTGTCCCATGATAAGACTACGGAAGAATTCTGTTAATGGAATCATCGCAAAGGCAAGAACCATTCCTTCAATTCCTCTCGAACTTACTGTCGTAGTAACGAAGAATGCTAATATAAAGGCATGGAAACTTTGCAGGAAGATATTTGAGACTAATTCTCTCATCCACGTTCCAAATAAGCTTTTCCATTTACCACCAAGAGCAATAGTCACAACAAACAATGGTGACATGGCAATTAAAATCGCAAGCGTAATGGAACGCATGATATACACAAAGTTTAAATACAAGGAAACGATTAAATAGAAGAATTGGAGAATGACTCCCGCAATCGCATTCGAATAGTTGTTTAATCCCGTTAAGTCTGTAAAGTCAGGAGCTAATCCTGCAAATACATCTACGACTTTCACGTTCATAAATAACAACATGCTTATCAATGGAAGCAAGAAGGCTAACACAAAGGCGGTTATCAATAAGTCTTGAATGGTTTCAATTAGAGAAACTCGCATTGCAGGATTAATCGTTGCAAGATTTCGACCTATTAATTGCTTAATAATCGCCAATGCAATAATTGACCATGCAAATCCTTGGAATACCCAATAGTAAATCATGACATTATCGTGCCATGCTTTTGGCATTGCTCCATGAACCCAAGCAGATGAACCACGAATTCCTTCGTTAAAGATTAATTCGTTCATGTTGTATAGTCCAAGTAAGTTGCGAAGACCATTGAACATGCTTTGGAACAAATCAACGATTGCTTCTTCTAATGGGCCGACTTTTGCAATTTCATTTGCATCTTTCATTGTCCAACCTTTTGCAACATAAGAATAGTTCCCTTGATACATAATCATATCCCAAGAAATATATTTAGCGTCATTTGACATGTTGCGGTTTGGATCATAAAGGTCGTTTTCCCAAGAACCTTGTTCACGATAACCTTTTTCGATACGATAAACAAACTCGTATTCCTCATCGCCATTTGAAATCACTACATAGTCATAAGCAGAAATCCCTGTCTTTTTGTCAAACGTAGATTTATCCGCACTATAAGAAGCACGTTTTCCATAAGTAATGGTATAACCATTAACACTTTGACCTGCTGACAGCTTTGCTGACATTTCCATTAGTTCTTCCATTGACTTAAATGGCTGACCGTTATTTAAAATTCGTAACGCATCATTTAAACCAGGCAACAACGTTTCTTTAATCAGGTAGGCACGATCTACGTCTTTTTGCTCTGCATTATTTTTCTTTTTGCTTGAAAAAAGACCGCCACCATCTTCTTTAGCAGGGAAGGTGAACATCATTTCTTTTAATCCATCCATACTGGATTCTGAATAAGAATCTTTACCAGATGGAACACTTCCTCTTCCACTTGTCCATCCTGCCATCATGCTAAAATCGCCAAGTTCTGCCTCATAGTGCTTACTTTCCTTATTCCAGAAACTCGCATTATCTTGGACTACGTTTCCTTGATATTGATACGTATTTTCATCAATAAGGACTTGTAGGAAGAAGGCATCATGGGCATATGATTTCATAGTTTGAAAGGGTTGTAGGGCAAAGATGGCGATTAATAGCATCGCCACCACCCTTTTCCATAAGCGAATCTTCAAGGCATTTTCCTCCTTTCTTGATTAGTCTTTTGAAACATAAGCTTTGGAGATTAATTCATGCTCAAATGGGAAGCTCATTGCATAAGCAACCGAACTTTCTCCATTCATACGAATCAACATTTCTCCTCGTTTAGCTCCGAGTAGGAAGTTTCGTTCCCCATCGGAAAGTTTGAACGTATGCTGAACCGCATCAATATCGGTTGAATCTTGTCGTAAAAATACGTTAACAACAGTGTTACTTAGTACCGCTTTACCTTGCTCACTGTTCGCAAACTCATAGAAGTTTTGGGAAGCTACGAGAAGTCCCCCGTTACGTTTTCGAATTCTTCGTGCTGAGTTTTCTAAGAATTGGGCAGTATACTCAAATCCTGCCATATTTTTATTAACAAGCATCCATGCCTCGTCAACTACGACACGCTTCTTTTGATGTGGGTTTTTCTTAACAAATTTTTCCCACGTAAAGCTAAGTGCCACGTACATTCCAATTGGTCGTAATACCGATTCTTCTAATCTGGAAATATCGAAAGTTACAATTGGAGCATTTTTCAAGTCAACACTTGAAGAAGTTTGGGTGTCGAACATATCATACACGCCACCTTTACGGAACATTCTTAACGTGTTTACTAAGCGTAATAAGTCATCATTTGCTTCCACTCTTGCATATTCCTCTAAGCGTTGGTGGAAATCAGAAAATGTCGGCATTGGTTTTTTCATGCCGTCATGATAAAACTCGCCAGTTTCTTCATCGAAGTATGGTTCTTTTACATATAAAGATTCTGGATCTTCTGTAAATCCTTTATCTTCATACGTTTGGCTAATGATATGAGAAACAAGACTTCGTTGCTCCCCTGTCATTCCACCTGCCATAACCCCGATTAAGTTTAATACGTCAGCAACTTTATCTTTAATTTTTACAGTACGAGTACCATCGCTTTCTTCCTCTTCTTCCAAGTCAAAGGGATTAATCATTGTATCAGAATCAGGAGCAATCACAATGTTACTTCCGCCAACGCTATGAGTAATTTTTCGATATTCGCCTTCAGGATCTATAATGAATGTGCGTACATTTTTTAGCACAGAACGTAAAGTTAATAGTGAAACGAAGAAGGTTTTCCCCGAACCCGCTTGACCAATAACAGATAAGTTACTGTTGTTTAATACGCTTCGGTCATAGAAGTCAATGAGTACAGGAGTCATCGTTGCTAAGTTAACTCCACAGAAAACCCCTGTTTTGTGGGAAACTTCACTGTTATAAAATGGGAAGCAAGCCGTTAATGCACCAGAGTTAAAGTTTCGGTACATATCAGGGATATAGCTTTTCCCAAGAGGAAGAACCGTTTTGTATCCATCATCTTGACGAAGATATACAGGCATTAAATACATCTTTCTTCCTTTTAACTTGTTATCTAATTTTTGAGCTTGTTTCTCTAAATCTTCTTCCGTATCAGCATAAAGATTAGATGCAATTTGGATATGGAACAAACTTTCCCAGTTTTGCTCCAATCGTTCCCTTTGATCATATAACTGATTAATGATATTTTTTAAACGAGTAACGTTCTTGATGTTCCCTTTTTGAACCTCCATTTGGTACTGAGCTTCAAATTGAGTAATTTTTGCCGTTAACTCATCCAATGCATTTCGTTCATCAGCAGGCTCTACATAGATGGCTGTATCCATATCGCCATCATAGTTAAATAATTGATCTAACCAACCAACGCCAACAGAGGAAGGATACCCGTTCATCACGAAGGAACGTACATATTTGTTTCCTACTTTTAAGTGATTTTCATTGCTTCTATCGAAAGAAGGAGGAGCAAACAAATCTTTAATAGTACGAATTCCTTTTCCTAACTCACTTGTTGTTTGTTTCTTTTTTGTATTTACTTTTGGAGTTTCCTTCTGAACTGTATCCTCTTTTTTCTTAAACAGTTTCATTACTTGCGACCTCCATTTCCATCAATAATAATTTTCTTTTTCAATTCTTGATTGAAGGAACTTTCTTCATTTGGTTTTCCATAACCAGGAATAAAGTCCTCACGCTGTTTGTAATAACCACTTGTTCGGTCTCTCAACTTATCAAGCTCTCGAAGTGATTCCTCATAATTTTTCTTTAAGAAATCAGGAGCATGTTCACTCATTAACTCGTTTTGGATTCGCATTTGAGCTTCATATAAAATCCAATCTAATCGAGCATCTTCAGACATGTCTTTTTGATAGTTGTTTTCACCCTCCGTTAAAAGAGTTAAGAACTCACCATTTACGACATTATCAACATGTGTGTAATTGTCTTTGTGGTAAGTGGAGAATAGCAATTCAGCCAATTCCTGCGTGTTTAAAATTTTTGCCTTTACACCAATCGAGCTTAATCCTTCTGAAATTATGGAAGCTCTTGTATAAAGTTCTTTTGAAGAGTATTCATACTTCTCTTTATCTGATAGGTTTGGTAAATTTCCTTCTTCATAAGGAATGATGATATACTTCTTCTTTTGTTTGTTGTTTCCGATATAAGAGTGAAGGTTTGTCATTTCATTGAAATAACTATTTGCGTAGTTTTCTAATTGAGGATATTGCGTAACAGAATCTTGCAATTCTTCTTGAAGGGCTTGAAGCGTTTTGGTGTTATCCATTACTTTTGTTTGGATATAAAACGTAACGGGGAAAGTTAAAGAGTTTACAAAACGTTGGAAGGATACTTCAATCATTTCTTTCTCTTTATCCGTTTTCAAGTTGTAGTTCGTTGATGAACATTCAATCACTGCACGATATTTATGACCACCTAAACAAATCATTCCATCTCGAATATCTTCAAATGGAATAAACTCTTGAGCAGTTGTAATGGTATCAATAGTCGAAGTATCATTTTTCGAAGGATCGGTTTTTGCCAGTTGATAATAAACGGCATATCCCATACCACCTAATACCGCCAAGAATAGGATTAAAATTACAACCATCATAATTAGAACGTCACCTCTTTCTGTTTATTAGGCAATTTTTGCACCTTTTTCTTAAACTTTCGTTTCAATCTTATATATTGAAACAGTGTTAATCCGTTCTTTTTGTATAAGGCAAATGGGGTTCCTGTAAAACACAGTAGAATCCCAATGATTAAAGCCAATGTTCCACCAACAATGGCGAACAAGGAAGCGAATGTAACCGCTCCTAAAATTAATCCACCTAAAACCCAAAAGAACTGATTAATATTTAATAATCCACCAATAACTTTTTCTTTTTCCTTCATATCAGGCGGAACACTATACATTTTCATAAAAAATAGTGCCGAATAGCCTCCGTTCGGAAGCCATCGGCACTGTTCACCTCCTTTTAGGCTATTGTTAATCTATGGCTATTTCACGTATTAAGCTGTCTTTGGTATCACCCGAAGGCGTTGTAGAAGAAACCTACAATGATTGTTACTGCACCAAGACCAGCGGCCGCAATACCAGTCCATAAAACACCTACTAAAGCTTGGCTACGTGCTTGTGGGTTTCCTGCAGATGCACCAAGTTTTAAGAATTGGATGATGAATAGAACGATCATCGTTACCGCACCGATACCTGCAATACCTACAATAAAGTTACGGTATTTTTCGATGAATTGGTTCCATGCAGATGCTTGGTCGTCTGTATCGAAGTTGCCCCCTGAAATGCTCAAATTACCACCTGATACATCGACAGAGATATCACCAGGGTTATTTGGGCTTTCCGCTTGGGCAACAACTGGCATTGAAAATAAAGTTAAAACAGCAAGAATCATAGCTAAAACAAGGTTTGTTAAAGTTTTTCGGTTTAAAGCCATACTCATGTTTCTTCACCTCCTCCTATAGTGATATATTATAGTCATTTCCCCCTTCACTCAACACTATAGTCGTTGAATAAAGTTCGATATACTATATGCATTTTTGCAAAAATTACTATGCTCATTTCTTTTATTCAGTTGAATAATGTTTCATAATTCAAATTAGAGGGATTAAACCTAATTCGACACAAAAAAAGCATAGACATTCGTCTATGCCTTTCTTTTACATTACTCGTTTAGCAAACATATAACGTGGAGACCAATAACTATTGTTGATGCTTGCAATCGTTACACCTGTTGATGAACCTGCATGAATCATATTACCCCCACCTACATAAATCCCAACGTGAGATACACCAGAGCCACTTGTATTAAAGAAAATTAAATCTCCTGGTTGAAGATTGCTCTTAGATACTGTTATTCCAACATTGGATTGCGTTCCAGTAGTACGTGGAAGGGTTATTCCTGCTTTCCTAAATACGGTCTGCACAAAACTTGAACAGTCATACGCATTGGGACCATTTGCTCCATACACATATGGCTTTCCAATCTCGTTATAAGCATAACCTAATAGAGAGTTTGAACTTTGAGAAGGTTTTGATACAGGAGTTTCTTTTGGAGCTGTAGAAGTAGAACGCTGTTGAGGAGAGCTTGAAGCATGGTTTGTTGAAACAGAATTTACTGTTGGAGTTGGTGGAAGAGGCGGTTGAGTGAAGGAAATATAAGATTCTTTTAACCAATATTCTTTATTGTTTCGAATCACTTTGTATAAACCATCTTTGTAATCAGCTAACTGTATTTCATCTCGGAACTTAAACAAATGGTTATCCTGCCAAATGTCTTCCGTAATAAATGCTTTGGTTGTTACGGTTGATGTTTCATAATCCGATGCAACTGACGTTTTATACACCCAACCTTCTAAACCGTTTTCCGTCTTCACCTTAATCATTCCGCTTTCCTCATTCGCATCTTGAATTCTTTCTAATTTCATATCTTTTGTTAATGTTTGAAGACTATCACTGAATAATGAAGCTTCTAAATATAAATTTGCTTCTTCACTTGCTACACGCAAGGATTGTTCTTTTTCCATTTTTGTTTTTAAGACAGAAGTTTTAGGAATGACATAATCATCATGTCCCATTTCTACAAGATAAGAACCACTCTCATGTTCAAATATGCGAATGTTTTCTCCTTTTTTAAACTCCCTTACTTCTCCATGTTGATTCTCTATCGACTCATTTTTCAGCATAACTCCCTGATCTGCATGAGCAGTGATCGGAAGAGCTAATCCAACAAAGGCTGAACTTAATACAATCGACTTCCATAAATGTTTCATAATGACCTCCTTGCTATTTTTCTTACATAGATGTCATATAGTTAGAAAGAAAACTATATAAACATATCCAAAATTAATAGTCTATAAATTATAGAACTCTATTCTTGTTCCATTCCCTATTTTGATCACTACATGAAAAACAAAAGGCTACATAAAAGTAGCCTCAAGTTATTCTTCGGTCATGGAATTAGAATTATTTTCAGGTGTCATTGGTTCGAGTCCCATTAGCATTTCTTTCGTAATAGTGAAGGTTTGAACACTGTCAAATCGAGGCAAATCAAACATCAGTTCATTCATTTGTTTCTCGATTACACCTCGCAAACCCCTGGCTCCTACTTTTTTCTTCATTGCTTCTTCGGCAATATAATCAATGGCTCCACGATGGAATTTTAATTTGACTCCATCCATTTTAAACAATTCTTTATATTGCTTAATAATCGCATTTTTAGGTTTTGTTAAAATGTGGGATAAATCTTCTTTTGTAAGAGGATTAAGTGTCGTAATAAGAGGGATTCTTCCAACTAATTCGGGGATTAAACCATATTGAATGAGATCGTCTTGGGACACAAGAGGAGATGTTTCTTTAGTGGTATCAACAGAAACGGGGGTTTGAGCAGAAAAACCAATGGTATTGGAGTGCTTTTTTGTTCGTTTTTCTAAAATCTTATCTAAACCAACAAAGGCTCCACCGCATACAAACAGTATATTTTTCGTATTTACTACCATCTTCTTACGGCTGTAAATATTGCTTCCGATATTGACATGAAGCTCACTGTCTTCAATAATTTTCAACAAAGATTCTTGTACGCCTTGACCACCAACATCTTTTGTTCTGGCAGTTCCCTCCGTATTAGCAGTTGCCAATTTGTCAATTTCATCAATATACACGATCCCTTTTTCTGCTTTTTCAATATCGCCCCCTGCTTTCAACACCAACTTTTCGATAATCGACTCGACATCTTCTCCTACATAACCTGCTTCTGTTAGAGAAGTAGCATCTGCTATAACAAGGGGAACGTCTAAAATTTTCGCCAATGTCTGCAGTAAATAGGTTTTACCTGAACCAGATGGACCAATCATCATGATGTTTGTTTTTTGAATATCCACCTTTGATTTCGAGTGAATACGTTTATAATGATTGTAAACACCTACAGCTAATATTTTTTTCGCTTCATCTTGACCAATGACAAATTTATCTAATTCTTCCTTAATTTCATGCGGTTTTTTAAATATTTTTGATGGATTCTCTGGAATGACAAAATCAGCAAATTCCTCATTTACCGTTTCGGCACATTCCTTACAGATACTTCCCTCTACTCCTTCTACTAAAGGGAGATGAGGTTGTTCTTCACGACCACAAAATGAACATTGAAGCATATACTAAAAACACTCCCTTCCAACACCATTGTTTATAGTCAACAGTGAAATTTATTCATATTATAACAAGAAAAGAAATCTCATTCAATAAAGAATTGTTTGAACTATACTTGTAAATGATCAACGATTTGATATTTGTCTTTTAGGATCTTTCGTATCTTGTCCAAAATGTTTTTTTCGATTTTACTTACATTCGCCTGACTCATCCCAATGACATTTGCTATTTCTCGTTGCGTTTTTACAACTCCATTGTCCAATCCATAACGATACGTGATGATATAACGTTCTTTATCCGTCAATTCTTCTAATGCTTCCATTAAAATTTCAATATCATTGGTTAATACTACATTTTCTTCAAGAGATTTTTCATTTTGGTCAATATTGCTTACAGTTTCTTCTAATGAGAGATTGTTTCCATTTTTGTCAGTGGAAAGAATAAAGTTCATGGAGACGTTATTTTTAACGTGGTTTTTTTCTTTGCGTAGGAAAAAGAGGATTTCGTTTTTGATGCAGTTTATCGCATACGTGGAAAATTTAACGTTTCGTTCTGTGTCAAAAGCATTTAGTGCTTTTGCATATCCAACCATGGCAATACTCACTAACTCGTCATAAGATACACCAGAGTTTTGGAACATCTTGACGACATAAAATACTAAGGATAAATTCTCCTCTGCAATAATTTCTTTTTCTTCAGTTGTTAATAACAATGAATATGTCACTCCTTCATATTAATTTTTTGGCTTTTTGAGTTATCACTATAAACAGAATAAAAAAAAGCTACCCTTTCCTCAATATCGTTTCGTTTCTATACTGCTATGGGGCTTGACTACATAGACAATTGTCAACAGTTCACCTCCTTTTATGTAAGTTTTGCATATATGTAGAAGACGAAGCGGATGATTAGACCGCTTCCTTCTTTTTATCAATGCTATTGAGGACAATTATCGCTTTGTTCATCGGTAGATAGGATTCTAATTTTTTTAGAACCATCTCTTTAGAAAACACCCCATTATAATAGAGAGAAATCATACTCTTCACCATCGGAAAATGGAGAATCTCCCAAACAGAATCGTATAAATAACGTTCTAAAGGAGTCAAACCGTTTTCATAATGACGAAGTGCTTTTGTAAATCTTGCAAACTCATGATTACCTTCTATTATGCTCTCTAAAAAGTAAACAGTTCCTTTTGCATAAACACCCCTACCTTTTTCTAATGCTTCTAACGCCATTTCGTCTTCTGTAATCAAACGAAACTCTCCATTCCCCAATGGTCTTGCGAAAGTCGTATTATCTCCTGACACTTCTATAATGTTCAAGTCTTGTAGCGATACACTGCCATATACAATTTTTACTGCTACACATTCCACACCTGCAAACAATTCCTTTTTCATACATATTTCCTCCCTAAGTAAAATGTCACGAATGCAACGCTATTTATATAAAATGAATTATTTTATGGTATACAGTTGACATTGCTTTTATTAAATAGACATTAAGTTCGTTGACTATAGTTAATAAAATTAGATATAATAGATAGGAACACACTTTGTATAGGAGGGAAATGTAATGAAAAAGTTATTGATTGGAATATTTGCTTCTGCCCTTCTTCTTACTGCTTGTAGCAACGAAAAACCATCGGAAGATATTAATAAAGAAGAAACACAAGAGCAAGTAGCCGTAGAAGAAGGAGCGAAAGAAGAAGCAACAGAAGGAACGAAAGAAACAGCCGAAGCAACAGAAGATAAGCCAGTAAAAGAATTGAATTTAGATTTGGAAAAGCTTTATCCTCAAGAAGACTTCCGCAAATATGCTGAAAGTTTTATTGGCACAAAAGCCCCTGATTTTACCCTCACAAACTTAAATGGAGATTCTGTTTCTCTCAGCGACTATCGTGGTCAAAATGTCATTATTGAGTTAGCTCAAACTACTTGTCCAATATGTACCGCTACTCAACCCATCATTGATAACTACAAACAATCCCAAGATGATGTAGTCGTACTACAATTGTTTGCAACTGAGAAAAAAGATGCCGTTGAGCGATTCTTAAAAGAAACAAATTCCACTACGAATGACTATGTATTAACAGGAGATAAAGCGAACAAAGTATTCCAAAATTACAAAGTTCAATTTGTTCCAACATTCCTATTTGTAGATAAAAATGGATTTGTTGCCTTCGTTCATATCGGTGCAATGGAAGCTGACATGTTAGACATGTTCACGCAACTTGCATTTGAATAAGAAAAAACACTCCCAATTGGGAGTGCTTTTTTTGTTTACAAGAAAACATAATAGACAATGGTTAGGGTTAGGTGAGAGGCGAAGAAGAATGGAGCAAACGGCATCATCCCTGCTTTCTTCCCAACAAACATGCCAACCACTGTGAATAAGGCTAAATAGATACATGATAGAATTAAGAACACAGGAGTCAAGTAAGCTCCTAAATATAACCCCATGACCGTTACACATTTAATGTCCCCGCCCATTTTGTGCATTTTTATCATGGCAGGAATTAATAAAGAAACGAAAGCAATTAACGCACCGAATACATGATCCAATCCGAATGCGAGCCAAGGGATTAAAGCAAATCGACCAATTAAGAATAATAGATTCAGTTTATTGGGGATTTTTAATTGCTTAATGTCAGTATAAGAAGCAATTCCTAAGAAGACAAAAAGAAGAAGAACAATGAGAGGTTGACCATATAAATGATGAAATTGGTCTTGTAAAATCGAGGTTATATTAGCGATAGACAATTCTTGACACACTCCTTATTGATAATTCTACCTGTCCGTCTTGCGTAGTTCCGAGATAAGTTACATCAAAGAACTCCCCATCTCTGGAATTATAAAACGTTTCATTTGCACCAGGGATCAAATCCCACATTGGACTGTTTTCAACAACAATCACCATGGTACTATCTATTAGAGCTTGTGGTCGGGATTTTCCCGTTATCCCTAATCCCCAATTTTCATTAAACGTTTCTACAGTGGTACGAACAAAACGATAGTTGATTATTTTTTGAGATTCATTCATTCGTTCCGAAACTAATCGTTTATAATTGGATTCTACAACGTTTTTATCAACATCAAATATCTCTACACGAAGCTTTCGACTATCGACACCTGTCTGCAAAGCAGATACACCCGCCACATCCATGACAGATTGTACTTCTTGTAACGTATAAGATTTGACCAACATATCCATAAATGCTGTCGCAATCATGACACCGATGAAGATGAGAATAACAAAGAGAATACTAAAAGCTCCTTTGGTGTTACGTAGAAAACATTTTAGACTCTTCATTGTTCCTACTCTCCTCTCCATGTGTCATAACGATATTTAAACTCGGATAGAGCTGAACGTTTTGATGATATGGTGTGTTCAATCTGTCCTGGTATAAAGTTACTTGTAAATGCCCATCTATATCTGACTTGAATTTCGGTATGAATCGGGTTGCGATAATCAATTTCTCCTGTCGTTGCTCCCGAAGAAATCATTGCATTGTTTACTGCAACTGTATATTGACCATTTTCAATCCCTGCTCGCTCAAAAGTCTCAGCGATTCGGTTACGCATTTCAGTAGATGAAATATATGCCGTATTTCCACCAGGGAATCCCTCTGGGGCCCTTGCTAAAATTCCACCTTGTAATCCTGCTGTACGAGCAACATAAGAGTTTGTTTGACCGATTACTTGGAACTTCCAAGTAAGCAATAATATATCCATAAGGAAGCATAGAACAATTAAAAAGATAAAACACCCAATCACAATTTCAATTGCTAATGAGCCACTCTTGTTTTCTCGCAATTTTTTTACTGTTTTCGATAGATACTGATGCAATTTTCTTCACCACCTTATTTTGATAGTCTAAAATTTTGAAAAGGGAAGATGTTGCCATCTCCCCCCTCCGCTTCGTTTTGATTATCGAACTTGTAAGTTGTCTACTTCTCCTTGAGCCCGACCGATGAATCCTGAGATTGCATCTCGGAACAGGAATAGTGCAGTTGCGATTACTAATACTACGGAAATCCATACGATGATCTCTACGTTTGAAGCTCCGTCTTCACCTTCTAACACATATTTTGCACGATTGAGTAAATCTTTCATTCCGCATTACCTCCTTTTAAAATTCTCTCAATATTTTAGTAATATTTACTTCTGATTATAATAGTCACATGGAGTTTTCATTCAATAGATTCGGTTGAACTCCATCTGACTCGGTTTTACATTGTACTCATATTCATCATCGAACCGATAGTTGGAAGACCAAATACGAGCAAGTTACATAAAAGCAAAGGTCCTTGCAGGATAATACCCATTGTTTGACGTTTTCCAATTTTTATAGCAATCATATCCATTTGCATTTCTCGGATTTTTTCCGCTTGGGCATTAAAGCTTTCTTTTGCGTCTCCCCCTTGTTCTAAATTCAATCGAACGAGGGAAACGAACTCTCTCATTTCAAACAAGTCTACTTCTTTTTTCAATTCTTCCAATGCTTCATCAATACTTTTAATCTCGCAATTGACAACAAAGTTTTGAAGAATCGGTTTCCATTCTTCCCCTACATATTTAATAGACTCGGATACCGCTTGGGCGAATGGAATATTCGCCGTTAAATAACCTTGTGTGATACGAATAAAATCAGGGAAATCATTCAGAAGTTTTTCTTTGCGGTTTTTAAGAGAGTTTCGGAATAGAACATCTATTCCAAAGAAGAGAATACCGCCCCAAATAAGGGCAAATAATGAGGAGCTATTGAAGAGGATAAGGAAAGCAAACACACCAATTACCTTAAGAAGTAAGCTTAATGCACGAAATTGGATCGGGGTAAAGGTTTTGTCCCATCTTGCCATGCGTAAGTCAGCTTCTAACTCTTCTAAGTTTTTAGGCTTAAATCGACTAAAAACATGATTAATGACAGGTTTTGTGACGGTATCCACTAACTCTGACATTTCCATATCTTCTTTTTTCTTGTTGAATTGTAATTGCTTCAACCGTTTTTTGTGAATACTGTAGTTCTCCATGGAGAAAATGAGGGTGAATACGTTTTTAGCAAAGAAGAACACAAGTATTAGTATGGCAATCACCAAAATTATTTTCATTTAAGTTTCCCTCCTTTCTAATCCAGAGGAGCTGAGATTTTATTGTTAATAAACCACAGGGAACCTAAGAAAACCAAGACAATGACAACTGTCCCAATTCTTCCCATGTCCGTATTCGTCATGAAGTCAATATATTTATCATTGGTAAATACTTGATACAAGGCAAACATTGGAATTGAAGCTAACATAATATACGCTTCTCGTTTAACACCTGCAATCTCTTTTTTCATCGTGTTTTTAGCTTGACGATTTTCTTCAAATTGCACATACGCTTGATTTAACAAGTTTTTACGAATATCATCTGTACCGATAGAAGACGCAATCTTGTAATAATCTGATAAGCGTTCCATATATTTATTCCCTGTTCTTCGGGCTAAAGCATCCATTGATTCTTCAACCGTTTTACCTAAGTTGATATCTAATACCGTTTGACGAATTTCAGAATATAACGGCTCTTCTCCTCTAAACTCAATCATAGTTAGTTCTAAAGCCTTCCCAAAGTCTTTTGAATTGTCATACCGTTTTAATACCATTTGCATGAAGGAACCGATTTGTTTTTCCATTTGTCCAACTCTTCGGTTTTTAAGAAAGGTAATAACTTGATTTGGGATGGTATATCCAATGAAGAGGAAAATAATGGCTAATATTGGGTTGTTTAAAGCAATCCCAAGTAAAATACCTGTCACAATACCAGAAGTAATCGAGATCATCACATATTCCCCGTAAGAAAGGCGGAAACCTGCTTGTAAGCATAATGTTTCTACCGCATAACGCTTGGAATAACGCACTCGTTCTTCGGCAATTTGTTCAATCCTCTTTTTCAAGACATTTTCTCGCAAAAGGTTTTTGGATTGCTCCTTTCGCTTATCCAACATGCTTTTTTTCTTTGTCCCTGTCACCATTAACAGGATTGTCAAAATCACCATTAAAACAGTAAACAGTAACAGTTGAAACTCCATGAAATCACCTACCTTTTTTTCTTATTTTATTTCCTCTGAAAGTTGTTTATAATCTTTTTCAGATTCAATATATCATATTGTCAATTAGGATAAGATAAAAAAATGGGCGGAGGAGGTTTTAGTCCTCCACCCAATCTTTTAACTGTTCCCACGTAATTCCACGTCTCATCATCGTATCCGCTTTATCTCTGGAAATTTTCCCTTCAAAGACAAAATCTTTTTTCTCAAAGTCAAAACGGACAATCGGCTTCATATCTACTCGTCTTGTTTCAAAGTTGTAACTCACTTCTACAATAGACGTACATTTTCTTCCAATTCCAGGAATGTTGTCTTGAATAGCAATATAATCTACGGAACTACCAATAATACGTTCTACTACGTCAATCCCAAGTGAAGGCATTGCCATTAGATATTTCGTAACCAATCGGTTAATAATGTTCCATGGATTACCGCCATGCATCGTAGTAATAGTAGAGTGTCCTGTCTCCATTCCTTCCACCATCGCTTCGGACTCCATCCCACGAACCTCTCCGACCACAATATACTTAGGTTTCAAACGGAGAGCAGTATAAATTAAGTTTCTTAATGGAACCGCTAATCTTTCATCATCACTCTTTACGGACACTAATTGTAGCGTGTGTTCATTTTTCGGGAACAATTCTTGCGTATCTTCTACAACCAACATACGCTTATTGGCTTTTGCTACATAGTGATCCAGTAAAGCACGAATGGTTGTGGTTTTCCCTGAACCTGTTAAACCTGCATAGATAATGTTCGATTCACCAACAATCAACAAGCCGAACAGCTCCGACATTTTTTTATTAATTACGCCCCATTCTATAATTTGGTCATGGGTAATATGGTCTTCTGCGTGTTTACGAATGGTTAGAGAGTAGTCTGTTGGGGATACTCTTGGGGAAGTGGCGTTTCCTCGGTCTCCATATAATTCAAAGTCAACAATAGGAGAGTCCCCCATGTTGATTTCTTTTCCAGATTCACGAATGAAACGCTGTAATACATCTTTGTAGTGTTTCGGACTTCTAAACGTATGAGGGTATCGTGTATTGACTCCATTTTTTTCAACGAAAATGGTTTTCCAGTCAATCACGAAAATATCAGAGATTGTAGGATCTTCAAAGGCTTCTTCTAATACGGAATAGCCCGCAAACTCTCCTACCATTTTTTCAATAAAATCATAGATTTTGTTATCATCATAACCTCTTACACGAATATTTTCCGTAAATACGATATCTGTAATGTGGTTTCGATACATCTCTTTCTTTTTACGTAAATATTCTTTGTCTTTAATGACACTTTTATCTTCCCCATCCATACTATTTTCCATTTGATGAACGAGTTTTTCTCCAAGTAGTTCTCGAACTTGATCTAAGGCTTCATCATAATCTAAAATGATGCCTCCTTCTTGTTTTTGACGTTGCAATTTCATCAAATCTTTACGGAACGAACGAAAATCTTGCTCCATTCAGCGATTCACTCCTTTGCTATTAATTCATCTATAAAAAGAAGGAAGAAGGGATTATTATTTGAAAAATAACCCCTTTTTCTTTTGTTTCTTTTGGTTTAGCACTTGTTTTTCAATTTCATCGAAATTCTTAATTGGCCAGATTTGATTCGCTACCTTTAATAATTCATAGCGAGCTTTCAAGGTATATTTCTTATCATCTAACACAACAGGCGTTCCTTCATACAAACGGTTTAAAAATACCGTTTTTGGCAAGGAAGGAACTCTTGCTTCTAATTTAAAGTCAGAATCATTTAAGTGGTCGGCTGTAAAGATTAACTCTTCCAATTCACTTCCTGATGCAAAATAACTATCCGCATCTTCTGGAAGGTCTTCGTTTAACACATAACGTACTTTGTTTAAAATGCCCATTTCCTTTAACATATCTTTATATCGAACGTTATTTCGAACATTATTAAAGTCAAGATTCAGTACATAGTAACAATTTTTCGCCATGTGTAATAACGGATACGTAGTGACGTGAGTAATCGAAGAGTTTGAATCTACAATAACTACATCGTATTCATTGATAATTGCATCAATGAGATAAACATAGTGGTAAGGTTTTACGCTTTCAATTTGGTCAAATGTTAATTGAGAACCAACCAACGCCTCTAAGTTTTTTGAGCGATAGTAAGGTTTAAAGCAACTTAAAATAAAGTCATTAACATCTTCTGTTTCTTTCAGGCTACCTGTAAGATTCCCATTTTCACTAACAATCGTAGATACCTTGTCAATTACGGCTTTTAAGTTCTTTTTGTCATCCTCTATTTGTAGTAAGGTTCCTACGGATAAGTTTTGTAAGTCTGCTTCAATTAAAGCAACTTTTGGTTTTTTTCCATCCTTTGTTTCTACTCCGTAAGTGGCAATGGCTGTGGCAATGTTTGTTGACAAAAAGGACTTCCCTGTACCTGGTTTAATAGAAGATACAACAAAAAGATTCTTATAAACATCTTCATCAACGACTGTCTTTTCTTCTGGAATTTCAAATTCGATTAAATTATCTCGATTCGATTTCGATGTGCTTTGCTTCACTCGTTTCGTTAAATACGTCATTTGTTCAGGTGTTTTTGGGTGATCCAAAATATTTTTTAATACTTGAACGGTAATTTTTCGTTCATGAATAATATCATTAATTCCTGCCATGACTAAAATGCCAAGAGAATTAACTTTTGGCTCATCTCGTAAATCTACATAACCCGCCAAATAAATGATACGTAAATTCGGGAAATCCTTTACTAAATTCAACATGATTTCCATTAAAGATTCATGACCAGATAACCCTTCTCCCACTAACAGAATATCAGGTTGATAAAACGTACACGCTTCATAAATCTCACGTTTGTATTCAACGGAACTCAAGAACTCATACCCTTCAAATTTAGAAATGGCATTATCAATTTCTCGTTGTCCACTTGCTACTAAAATTCTTTTCATATAAATAAAAACACGCTGTTTAACTTCAACCATTAAAAAGCAAACAGCGTGTTTCCTGACACCTCCTCATTTCAAGTGTAAATCTGATTAGTTACCGTTATTAATGGTTGTTCTGCCTGTTTCAGCATTTGCAGGAGCAGAGAATACTTTTTCATAGTCGCCAAGTACAAATCCTAAAGTTTCATAAGATTCGTTGTCATCAAAGCGAGATAAGAAACTCACTTCTCCTGAACTCATTCTTGCACGAATTTCTTCTGCTTGTTCTAACGTAACTGCTAATGTTAAAACAGCTAATTCAGAAGAACTTGATGTTGTATCAATCTGTTCAGTTTCATCCTCAACTACACCAGATGTTTGAGTACGGTCTTGGAACTGATATCCGTCATCTGTTGTTACACCGTATACATATACATCTTGTAAGAAGACTTTAGAGTAACGGAATGTTTGCTCCATTCCAGTCTCATCTTGCTTCGTACCTTGTCCAGTGAACACTAAATCCACTTTGTCTCCTCGGCTAATGTTTCCACCAAATCCTTCTACATAAGAAATAGGAAGAGAGATTTTACGAAGCTTTGCTAAATCCATGCTTTCAAATGGATCTGTCTCACCTTCATCCACCAATTGCTTGTCATAAACAAATTGGTTTGCAAATACTTGGGTTTGAACATATTTCCCAACAACTTCTTTCGGATCTAAGGCAAAATCTTTTGTTACGGCTTTACTTGGAACAGATACTTTGGTAATGTCACTTGCTGTAATTTGTGTATTCACATCCAAATCTTTGTTATACACAAATACATCTACTGGTTGAACCTCTTTTTGAACATAATTGTAAAAAGAGAAAGAGAAACCAACGATTAATACTAACTGAAAAAACAGAATGATCATTCGTTTCTTCTTCATAACTGCACCTCCTAACGAATTGTCTTTTCTATGCGTTGAAACGCACTTTTGATATAAGGACTTTTAGAAGCAAGGACTATCGGCATTCCAATGAAATTTGAATTGATAAATTCTTTATTCATACAAGGAACGGTTAATACTTCCGATGCCTGTATCCATTCTTCAATTTCCTTTAATCCTAATTCAGCTTTTTCAAATTTATTGACAATATAGTGTATTTTTTTCTGAATATGAATGCCTTTTTTGTTTAGCTCGTTCAACAAATACACTGCATGTCCAATGGTTGAAACGTCTTGTGTGACTGTCATAAAAATTTTATTAGAATACATCAATGCATTTTTGGTTGTATCGCTCCAAATGTCAGAACTTACATCTATTACGATATAGTCATACTCTAATTGGAACAGTAAATAGAGGTATAAATCTTTGGTTAAAGATTCATTGGTAAACAGTAGGTCTTCAGGTTCTCTTGTCAAAAAACGATTTGAGTAGAACATGAAGTCTAAGCCTTCGGGGAATTTTTTGTAGTTCTTTTGTAAGAGGGACTCTTTCTTTCTCAATTCAGAAGTCGGAATGATAGCTTCTTCGATCCATTCAAATTTGTTTTCTTCTAAACCAGAAAGAGCTTTGTCAATTCCATCTTCTACATAACCCAACTCGTACCAATAACCAACAGATGGGTTTCGATCATTCATTTCAATAAAAATGACACGTTGTTTTTTCTGTGCAAGCATAACGGCTGTATTTAATGCAATAGACGTATTTCCTACTCCATGTTTTGCACCCATAAACGTGATAATCTTTTGCTTTCCTCCACTAAGAATGACTTCTGGCTTAATTACACGTTCATCTCGATACCCTTCATGAGAAGGTTCTTCATACTTCCCTTTCATAATAGAAAAGAATGATTTTTTTTCTTTTGGAGTTTTCGGGGAACTTGGTGGTGGAGATGATTCTGCATCCGTTTTAGCCGTTTTAACTGTTTTAAAAACTTTATACTCCTTTGGCTCTTTTTCTAAAGGTATTTCATCTACTTCATAGTTGGGTTCTTCATCATCTCCGTTATCTATATAAACTTCTTTGACAACTTCTTTGATGATTTCCTTTTCTTTTAGTAGAATATCAGGAGTTTCAAAAAGAACTTGGTTTTTCTTTTCGTCTAAAACAGGTTTTGGTTGAAGATGTTGAACATCTTTATACTCATTTGGCTTCCGAATCAATCGAATAACATCTTGTGCTTTTACTTTTTCGCCATGTAAGATGTCATAAATCCCATAGCTGACTAAAGTAGATAAAAGAGCATCTCCTGGTTCACGTTTACCTGCTACAAACACAATACGGATTTTTGGATACTTTGTTCGAATTTCATAGACAATCGACATGATGTTTTCATTTCCATCCAACGTTTCACGAAGAATTACAATGTCTGGATTTTTTTGTCCAATGGCTCGAATAACTCCCTCTCGATATACAGTTGAACCAACGAATATAAATTCTTTACGAAGTTGCTTCTCCAAATACTCCTCTAATTGCCTAAATCCAACTGCTAATAAAATCTTTTGCATAATTGATTGACACCTCCTTTTAATCCTTACTTTATATCGCTAACATTATTTCATGTTCTCTCATGGAGAACAATTTAGTTTTTGCTTGACCTTGTTTGAGTCAAGACGGACTTAAATCTTTGTCATTATATGCAAGTCTTTTTAAGTAAACACATAAAAAAGTGCGTAGAACCTTTTAGGAATTCTACGCACTTTGTTTATATTTATAAATAAATATTGCTATCCATCACATTTATTTCATTTAGGTGTTCCGATATATTCTAAGTTATGTTTAATTTTATAGTCTTTTATCCATAATTTTGTTTAATTTTTCATATATGAAAAGTATTAATCAATATATTCTATTATTTTTTCATAAGGCTTTTATAACGATCTATATGTTCCATCAATTCAATTGAATCTCTATATTTGGTTTCAGATGTCCATTCAATATCATTTAATTTAGATATGAAAGATACAATATTCTCTTTTAATGATTTCGATGCAACTTGACCATTCATCGTAAAGTTGTGGCTTAAAATTAATTCTTCTAAACTTGTAATTTCAGTCGTTGCATCTTCTCTATTTGCAACAGATAACAATTCAGAAATATCAGCGTCTAACGCATCCGCTAATTTTTCAATTATTTTTAAACTTGGGGCTTTTCTTTCCCCTTTTTCAATACGATTAATGTATGATGGACTAATTCCTGTTAGTTCTTGAAGTTTATTTAAGGAATATCCTTTTTCTTCTCTTTTATGTTTAATTAATGAACCAAAATTATCTGAGATTGCTCTTTCTACTCTACTTTTTAAAATACGATGTCTACGATTTAATAATCTATCTACCACATCTGGAACATTTAATTTCTTTATTTTTTCTTCAATTTCTTTTATTTTTTCTTCGTTTTCATTGCCTTCTAATTTCTCCATTTGCTGAACAAGTTGAATAACTTCTTCGTTTTGTAGCTTGTCAACCTCAAAAATCAACTCTTCGTACCAATGAGGCAATTCAGTAGTCTTGTCTCTAACCTCTAAAAACCAATTAGGTAAGGTAATGCCATTTTTTTTACTCATTTTGATTACTTCCCTTCATATAATATCCAATCAACTTGTATAATCTTTTTATACCCATTCTTTGACTAAATTAAACATAACATTTCATTTACTTTATAAGCAATACCTATTTTTGGTAATCAAGCCCTATCTCCTTTTTTAGCAAAAAAGTCTTATTATCTTTTGAAAAATTATAGCAGAAAATCAATCATTTTGTTGACTATATTCAAAATCACGACTATAATATAAACTATAGTCAACAACTTTTAATATATTTTTAAAAAGGAGGAATCTTTACAATGTCTGATTTTAAACTAACAAGAGGAACAAAAGAACTTATCAAACAGGCAATTTCAGAAACAAACTCAAACAATCGCTATGTTTTATGCGAAAAGATTGCGAGCATGGTAGAAGAAAAATACAATGGATTAAATTTAGAGTATCAATTAGAACGAATGGGACTTCAAACAACAGGGAAAATCCTTCTGGCAATTGATACGTTCTTCTACAAACATCTCCGAAATTACTAAAGAGAATAGCTATCATCTTTAAGTCTATACTAACAATTAATTAGACTAAAGTCAATGAAACTTATTTGACAAATCAACTATTTTCTATCTTCCTTTAAAATTATCCTCAACAAATTAATCCTCAACATCCCCCTCATCAACCTTTATTCCCATACTAAACGCTTATGTTAAATAGCCTTCCCGAATATAAGATTGGGAAGGCTATTTATTTCATGTACGAGAGAAAACAGCTTAGGGAGGGAAAGAGTATGAAAAAATCTCTCAATAAAATTGTAAAATCTCTTTCTCAACGAGATTTAAACACACTTCAATCCATTTATCAGTATCGTTGTTTATCTGCAGAACAAATTCATCAATTGCACTATCAAGATGAAGAAACTGCATCTTTCCAAGATACCATCTCTCGAATTAAAGAAATGGTATCATTTGATTTATTAAAAGAAATTCAATACAAAGGAACGTTAAAGTCGTATTTTCTTACCCCATCAGGAATTGAAGTTGTTCGATATATGTTTGAACTCCCTGCCAATATTTATGATGCCCAAAGAAAAGTCGTAAGAAGAGGATACTACCGAGCTTCTGAATTAGAAATTTATCCTAAAAATATCAATCACCAAATTCATTTGAATCAATTCGTGATTGAATTTCAGCAACAAAATCAAGATATTAACTACAAATATTTTGACGAGAAATATGTAAGCTCCTACACGAATATTCGACCAGATGGCATGTTATCCATCTTGGATACCGATTTTTTCTTAGAAATGGACATGGCAACAGAAAGTAAAAAGCAACTCTTTGAAAAATGGGAAAACTATCGAAACTTCTTAAATTCAAGAGAATATTCTTATCGGGAAAAACGCATTATTGTTCTCTTTATCGTAGATGGAACCGAAAGAATTCAACAACGAATTGACTTAGTGAAATTTACTATTTACGAACGTCTGCTTGATGTACTCGATTCAGACTTTGAAATTTATGTTGGTACAAAAGATGAATTGCTCCACATTCTAAAGAAACGATTAATCCCTGCTTGCATGGGAAGTGATCCTCATGCGGAGTTAATTAAAAAAGTATTAGAATTAAAACATGGATTCCATGTAACAAATGGTGAGCAAATCAAAAACATTTTCCATGGAACTAAATACGGGTTTTATATTCGAAAGCTAAATGAAGCAGGAAAAGTGGTTGTGGAAAATAATCGAGTACAAGAGTTCTTGGTAGATGACTATATCTTTGAAAAAGCCACCGTAGTATCAAAAATCGCTTATATGAGCAAGAATAATACGTTTTTCAAACAGCAATTTCAACGAGAAATTTCTTATCTAATTATTGCTAAAAATGAGGAACAATTGTTTAGGGATTTACGGATGATTGACCTTCTTGGATTGCCAAATATCTATTTCAGCACTTATCAACGTTTAAAAGAAAATCCATTCCATGAAGCTTTATTTCAAATAGATATGTTGGGAAATCTTCATCATTTCGTAAATAACGGATTAGATGAGCGAGTTTTTGAAGAAAACTTATCTGAAGGTTTATAAGAAAAGCACTTAGTTATTCAATAACTAAGTGCTTTTTACATGCAATCGTTTTTTAATAATCTCTACATATTCAGCTTCTTTTTCAATTCCAATGGCACATACACCTTCTGCTTGACTGGCTAATAACGTACTCCCACTCCCTGCAAACGGATCCAAGATAATGCCATTATTCGGGGTTAGTAAACGCACCAACCATCTCATTAACTCAACGGATTTGACAGTTGGATGTGTATTGTAGCTTCCTCTTTCTTTCTTTGTAGCTTTTGCACAAAAGAAGAAACGACTGGCATCTTTTGCTTGCTGTTCTAATACTTTCGATGTTGTTACATCGAAAACGATATTGGAAGGATATCTTCCTTGTTCATGAGGAGTATAAGATGTTGGCTCAAAATGTCCGTATATCCCGTACTTTCCTGTCGTAGCTTTTTGATTGCCTGTTACACCGTATTCAAAGCGGTCGTCTTTCCCTCTTGGAATTCGGCAGGCATCTATATGAAAAGCTCCTGTTCCATGTTCTAATATACATTCGGTCACACTGGAATGTGAAAATGGTTTACGTGCAATGCAGATTGGTTCATTGGCAGGTTTTAACGTAGTAAAATATCCATCATATTCGGATATCTTTTCAGAGAGGAATTCAGAAGAATAGTTTGAAGAAGTCTCTTTTTTATTAGATAGTTTTTGAATTGCTTTTCCAATGTTTTGTCCTTTTGGCATTCCTTGAGCATAAATCCAATTATGCATTCCAAGAAATCCTTGTTGATCAAATAAATGAATAAAAGCTCGTTTTTGCTCTTCATTTAATGTTTCCATGAAGTTCTCTATATCTTTATTGCCATCATAAAAGAATTGAATTTGGTCACGAATCTCAAATCCCGCATCCTCTATGGCAGATGCCATTCGATGATAGGTAGAGGTTGCAGAAAAACTTGCTAAATATCCTCCTGGCTTTAAAATTCGCAAGCATTCTTCCCAAAACTCCACATCATAAGCAATTCCGCTTTTATCCCATTTCTTCCCCATAAATCCAATTTCACTCGTATGGAGGATCGGTAATAATCGCATGAACATAATCATTCGGCATGGATTTTAAAATATCTCTGCTGTCCCCATTGATTATTTCTATTTTCTCCATGTGGGCATCTCCCCCTTTCTTAGAAAAGTCTAAATCCAATAATAGATAGCAAGAAGAAAAGAACGACACTTCCTAAAAGCAAACGCTTCTTTTTTACCTGTTTCTCGGTAAGACGTTCTACATAATGAGGTATAGCTGATTTAACGGTCAGTTCTGCTAAAAACACACCTAAACTCATTAAAAATCCAATCCATAAACATGTGTCTATTAAAGCTATCAGCTTCATATTTTTCTCCTTTCCTTTCATTGTCAACAGTAAAGTCAATAAAAAGTTTTAAATCTACTATAGTCAATTATAATGAAGCAACATCAACTTCCAACCCTTCATTGGTTGAAGTTTGTTGTAGTTACTCTAAGAGAAAGAAAGGAGTTTTTATTATGAAATTATTTATTACTGCTCGCAATTTTGATTTAACACAAGGATTGAAAGATGCAATCGAAAACAAATTAAGTAAATTTGAAAAATTTATTGATGAATCTCAACGTGTCCAAGTAACAATGGAAGTTCATCGAAAGTACCAAAAAATTGAGATTATGTTTTACCTTGACGGAACCTTTGTGAAAGAGGAAGTAAAAGATGAGGATTTATACACAGCTTTAGATGTTGCAGTTGATAATCTGAAATATAAATTAAGCCGATTTGCATTTAAACGTTTTGAAAAAGAACATGAAAACAAAGGATTATATGTAGAAACAGACTCCTTCTTCCCTTCTTATGAAGATGTCGATGAACCACCTATTCCTGTCATTAAACGAAAACAATTTAATATGAAGCCAATGCATGAAGAAGAAGCGATTCTTCAAATGGAAATGTTAGGTCATGAATTCTTCATGTTCTTCAATGCTGAAACCGAAACAATGTGTTTATTGTATAAACGAAAAGATGGAAATTACGGATTAATTGAAGGAGTTTAACAAGAAAAGAGAGTTCCTGGTGAAAAACCAAGAAACTCTCTTTTTGTTTTTAGTTTATTGCCTCTTTAATTACTTCGTCAAAATGTTCGATTGCATATTCAACCGCTTCTGAGTAAGTGTCAACATCTAAGTTATACATAATATCAAACCACTGTCCGTCAACTTCTACAAACAGTTCCCACCAATTGTTATTATCTACTTCTAATTGAGGAAACTTTTCCTCATTAAAATTGTTAAGACATTGACACAATGCTTCATCACTTTCAATTACATCGTTTAGTTCATGATAAAAGTTTGCACCATTGTTTTTATCTTTTACATAAATTTCAGTATCATTGTCACGATACCAACATCTTACGTCACCGTTTGCCTCAACTAATATACGGTTATTTCCTTTGCTAACAGTTGCTACTTGACCGCCATACCAATAATGAAGTTCCTTATTTTCTGTAGGTTCATCTACAATCGTTAACACAAGCCCTTTTTGTTCTGCTAATGTTTTTAACTCTTCTACCTTTTTCATTGTTTTTGTCATTTTAATTTCCTCCCTTTTAAGATGCAACATGCTCCTAATTTCATAAATACATTACATGTTACACAGTTGGGATAGAAAATATAAAAAGGGATAGAAGCTATCTATCCCTTTAACTTAAATTAAATCATCTTCTTCATCTGAATCAAAGTCAAATTCGTTTTTACTATCCTTTGCCGTTTTAGGTGTAGAAGATTTATTGCTTCCTCCCTCAATAACGAAATCATCTATGAAATCTTCATGAGGATCCACTACTTCATTTCCACGATACGTCATAAAGTCCGTAGGATTAACTTTTTTTCCTGTTGCATCTGCGACAATGCTTTTTGCTACAATCGGCTCTACATCATCAATAATGTCCTGAACCTCTTGAACATCAGAAGGCTCTTCTTTTGTTGTCGTTGGTTGGGCAAGCATTCCTTCTTTCGCAAATACACTTTCATTAAACTCTTCAATCATTTGATCGAGTTTCTTGTTTAACTCAATTGGAATATATTCAATCTTTCCGACTCCTGGCGTACCAATCGAGTTGTTTTGAATTAACAGGTACGTGATTTCTCCGAAAGGTCGATAGATGATATCGGATGGAGAAAATCGTGCTTCTTTCTTTTCCGTTTTACGAATATTGACTTTGTTGTAACCAATTTTTTGGAATCCATAAATCGGGTTGAATTGGTCACTTGTTACCCCTTTTTGAATTTCTTCTTTAATGATTTCACCAAATTGATCAGAATAGTATTTGGCATCGACAGCGTTCCCACCTGGATAGATGATAACATTACGGGCGTTCGTTGATACAAGCTCTACAAAGTCTTTCCCTTCTTGACCTGCACCCATCCCGATTAATGCTCGGTTTTGTGTAGCTAAATGAGAAGCTACTCGGTAAGAACGACCTTGCGTTAACATGTCGGCAAATCCTGGGTTACTGTATACTTGGAATTCGTCAATATAGAGGAAATGTGGTCTGCGGGTATTTTCGTTTCCTGGTCTGCGGAATACAGAGGATTGTAGCTGAAGAATAATGAAATAACCTAAGAAACGACCAAGGTCACGCAACTTACCTTGTGCCGTTGAAATCGCAATTACATCGCCATTTGCAAGATAACGGTCAAAATCAACATCGTTTTCCCCATTAGGCGGATTTAATACTCTACGCAAATAGCGATTGGAAATCAGTTTTGAAATTTGGCTTCGCACTCCTGAACAATGCTCATACGTCTTACTTTTTTCATTAAAATAATCATTTAAGAAGTAAGAAGCAATATCTGAGTTTTCCTTCGCAATTGCCTCGTTCTCTGCATTCAGTCGGGAGAATTGCGTAACCATTTTTCTGCCTAACCCATTCGAGTTTGTTACTAAGCGGTTTAGCTCTACTAACGTAGCTTTATTTCCATACATACGTTTTAATACTTTTAAAGCATTACGAATTAACGTTTCGTTCATGTCTTGGAAGAACTGAGGAGAATCAGGGTTCAACATTTTAAAGGTGGTTGCCATATTCTCGATTACGTCTTCTTCCGCCCCGTAAAGCGGATTAAAATACGGACAATCTGGAAGTAACGGGTTGAAATAGACCGCCTTTCTTCCATAGTGTTCTGCCATAGCATACACTTTCTCTGCAAGATCTCCCTTTGGTTCCAGAACCGTAATTCCAGCTTCAGGGTTTTGCATGTCTTGGTTAATCATTGGAATGATTGTCTGGCTCGTTTTCTATTGTGATTCACTCGTAGCTTTTTATCTACGACTCTGGAGGTTTCCCTCATTTTCATCGACAGGTCAATTCCTGTCCAGAATAGCATATATTTTTATCCTTCTACTTTTAGGTAGCGTGGAAGATAGCGGAGACTCTTGGAGTCATTATATTCTGTTCAGAACGTAACAGGTTCAGACTCTATGCGTTACGGTGCTGTAAGACTTTTACTCCTTACAGTTACCTCGGAATTAGCATACCTTATTGGCTATAGCCTTTTCCGATTTTCCCCACTCATAATCTTGTAAATTCACCACTTCTTTACAAGACGGCAAAATGTTTACCAGAACCAGTTGGCCCAAGAATAAGCATGTGGAGGTAGCGATCCTTATGGGGCAGAATCACAGGTTTTTTCGTGTCTACATCAATACAAATCTGCACATCTCCTGGTTTTAATTTTCCTTTATCGTTTCCACCTAATTTCAATTTCGATAATACGTCATCTTCATATACATTGTTCAACGTTTTCTGAACGGATTCATTTCGGAAGAAAGCAACACTTCCAATTAACAATGCAAAATTAAAGAAATAACTTAATCGAAACAAAGAAATGGCTTTGGACTCGCTATGCTGAGAGAGTGTGTCCGTCATCGCAATAAATACATGATTGACGATGGAAAAAATAAAGACCATCAAAGAAGCTTTCACAATAAAGAAACTTGCCTTTTTGTGTTTTTCATTCGTTAATTCTTTAAATAGTAAGAAGCTTGCGATGACAACTAAAAACAGTATAAAGCTAACAATGAAGTTGCTCTTGTGGAACATATACTGTCCAAATAAATTCCCAAGTTGAAGAACAAAGAAAGCAACAACAATAGTAATATAATACTCTCCGCCAACTTTGAGCAAGAGGTCTTTTTTAGTTTCTTTTTTTTCCTCTTCCATTCTTTTTCACTCCTTTTTAATAACGATGTTCTCTTTCACTTGTTGGTTTGATATCTAATTCTTTAAATAACTCTTCCCATTCTCGAATGGTTTTGTATGGTGTCGTATCCTTATTTACTTCTTGAAGAGAGTGAACTTTCGCTGTTCCATCTGGGTATTCCATGATATACGCATATAAATGATACCCTTCAATTACAAAATGAATTTGATGCAATGTTTTTACTTCTGGATACAAAATGTGGACTTCTTTCAACATATCTCCTTCATTTACGGTTTTCTCTTGAATGAAAACTTGACCAAAGAAGATTGGATTCAAACTTTGCTTGTTTAAAATGACCTTTCCACGTTCAATATCGTCTAAGCCAATTGCTCCTAATAACAACATCTCAGGATCACGAATGGCATTCATGATATTATAAACACCTTCTCCTTCAGCAATTTCGCCTGTATAGGCTCTGTCAGGTGGTGGAACGACATTCGCAAGCAACGAACCTTCAAAATACAATTGGTGCAACAACGCTCCTGCTCCTTCGTCAGAATACTCTTTTGTCACAGGCTCTAATAAGTTTGCCCCTTCTAAGAAACGAAGTTCTCTAAATTTTGCTCTTGCTTGCTGTTCATAATGTTTCGCTTCAGAAACACTAATTTCTTTCTTATCCACTTGTGGTACTTGGTATATACTTTCTGGTGATTTTTTCGGCTCTTCTACAACTTTCTCGTTTTCATTTAGTTGTTCTGGTTCTTCTGGAACAACTGGCTCTTTTGGCTCTTCTTTTGGAGCCTCTTCTTGAGTAGGAGGGGTTTCTTCAACGCTTTTAGTAATTTCTTTCGTTAAAAAGATACTTACTACCATTCCTACTACGGCAAGTAGTCCCAACAGAATCAACAAAAATGTTTTCTTCTTTTGCAATTAACTCTACCTCCTTTTTACAAATTCCTTTTGTCATCATACTTTCTAAAAGCTCAACTTATAATTGAGATAAACCGTAAGCTGAATGAACAAAAAAAGTAGCCTGAATTTAGGCTACTTCTTTAAAGGGATTTAGTTGGAAAATACAAATTCAATTTTTCCATTCCACTTTAATTTTGCTTTTCCTTTCTTCCCACTCTTCCACGTAAACTCTTTTTCTTTCGTTTCTTTTCCACTTAAAAGAGCTTTCATGTCGGTTTCCGTAATATTGGCTCCTAAGAAGTTTTTACCAACAAGGAATGTGCATGGGTTTTTATAATCTTCGCATAGGAAATACTTATCAGATGCTACTACATTTTTGGAACACTCAGGACATGTCCCAATTACTTTTCTCTCATTGGATGGGGCGGATTTTTCTCCGCTACCATTTCCAGTGTTCTTGCTTGCATTATTAGCAAAAGTAAGTTTCCCATCTTCACCAATGACTAACTTTCCTTTTCCACTTTTTCCTGATTTGAAAGTAAAGGAAAGTTCTTTTGTTTCTTTCCCTGCTAATAACTTTTTCACTTCCGTCTTCGTTAATTTGGCTCCACAAAACTCTTTCGGAAGGATAAAGTCGCACGTATTTTTATAGTTTTTACATAAAAAATACGATTTTCCTTCTGCCACTGTCGCATTACATTTCGGACAGTTTCCAACCATTTTATCTTCTGCTTGTTGGTTAATCGACTGATTTACATTATCCATAATATCTTTTGTCACCTCCGTTGTATATTGAATCATTTGTTGGTAAAATTCCTTCGGATTAAATGAACCGTCTTCGATTTGAGATAGCTTCATTTCCCATACGGCTGTTAATTCAGGAGAAGTAATGTCTCTTCCATTTAACGTTTGGATAATATCTATTCCAAATTGAGTTGCAAAATAGGATTTACCTTTTTTCCCTATCATTTTACGCTCAACTAACTTTTCTATAATTCCTGCTCTTGTTGCAGATGTTCCAAGACCTGCCGTTTCCTTTAAAATGGTTTGCAATTCTTCATCATCAACAAACCCACCTGCATTTGCCATTGCTTGAAGCAAGGAGCTGTCATCATATCTGGATGGTGGCGTTGTTTGCTTCGTTAATAGCTTATAGGATTTTACTGCTACAGCATCACCTTTTTTAAGAGTTGGCAGAATAACCTCTTCACCTTTCTTCGAAGCATTCTTATACAACTCCATATATCCAAGCTCGACTACCGTACTTCCTGTTGTTTTAAACAGTTCATTATCTACCTTTGTGATAATCGTTGTCTTATCTACTACATACGGATCCATAAAAATAGCAAGCAGTCGTTTGACTACTAACATATAGATATTTTTCTCTTTTGTTGTTAGTGAACTTAAATTTGGCTTTGTTGTTGTTGGAATGAATAGGAATAGGTAACTTTCTACTTCGGCATTATCCGTTAAGTGTACTCATTTTCCCCTCCTCCACACCGTACGTGAAAGTTTCCCCTCATACGGCGTTCCATCAAGTAGTTACAAGATTGATTGGTTCAAGATTACATTGAGTTCGAAGTTTATTCAGCTTGTTAAGAGCCTTTTTATCTTCAATGAGATTGCTGTACTTTTCTATTGTTTCGGGTTTAATTGCATGAATAAGTTTATGGACATCTTTATAAATGCCAGTCGAATATATTTTCACTGGAGATGGTATCCATCAGATTACGAAACGAAAAGTTGTTTTTGGATTTTTGATACAAGTCGTCAAAGACTTGTGTCATCTCATAGTAATCATTATACCTGTATTTGTTCGTCACTCTGTTGGGACAACTCCTTTCAAGGATGTTGCTTTCCCTGTCTTACCCGAAAAACAGAGTCATAGTTTTGAATCAATCAATTTGTTCTTACTTGACTTGTGCCTATCCCTCTACAGCTTATTATCACTGCTTCATAGGTACTGTGGCACTACTTTCACCAAGATTAAGTAGCTTATTATACCATCTGGCTTTTCGTCTACAACTGTCCTCGACTATGAGTTTCTGTCATGACAGATACAGTTCTTGGCTTCCCACGTTCCAAAGATTCCCGTTAACGCAATACTTAGGTGCCTCCTTTGAGCCTGTTAGCTTGATACCGTCATTCGCTCGGTATAGAGTCTTTCATAACGCAAATTCTTACTCAACTCCGCTAACGTACCAAATTGGTACTACGTTATCATCACAGATACCGTAACCATCTATAGACTCGTACATTCAGAGGTTCGTCAGTGTATAAACACATTCTCACCATATATTGCAACCACCCGACTACTCTAAGTGACAGTTCTTAATTCCTGTTCACTTTCGCCGACTTCACCCCGCTTTAAACAGTTTGACAATAGTCTGCTTCCCTGCTTAGGGGAGTCTTAGTGTGAGGGTTTCAGCACAGCATGACGGCTTTCATTCCCCTCAAGGATTCTTTAGTTTTCTACTAAACCTTCCCAACTGATATTTCTATCAGAATTTCAGGTTAACGTGTCGCACTTGCGTGATGATCCGTTACCTTCTTGTCATCTACATACTTCTTGCTTTTCATGATTTCATTCATTCTTGAAGAATTGTTTAATACATCTTTTACAATATCCTTTACTTCATCAATGGATTCTAATGCTTTTAGATGTTGTGGAAGTTTTCCTGCTAAATTTTTAGGAAGATAACGAGATTCGGTACGAGGGTAAGAAATCAGTTTTTTCGTTTGATATAATTCTTGGGCAATATCTAAAGTTTCTTGTGCTGAATAACCATAGACTTTATTGGCTTCTTTTTGTAGCTCTAATAAGGAATGAAGGGTAGGAGCAAAATTTTTCTTTCGTTGCTTATCAACAGATTGTACTTCTCCGTTTTTAGACAAGCCTTTCTTTAAACTTTCAGCTTTCTTTTTGTCTAACAGTTTATTATCCCCTGTTTTTTCATCAAACCATAATCCTTTGTAATCGCCAAAGTCAGCTTCCAATTGCCAATAATCGGTTGGTTTGAAGTTTAAGATTTCTAATTCTCGCTTCACTACAATTCCAAGTGTCGGAGTCATTACCCTTCCAACAGGAATCATTTGTTTTGTTTTTAAGGTGATTGCTCGACTTAAGTTCATTCCCATTAGCCAATCAAAATAAGCACGATATTGAGCAGATGCTTTTAATCGAACTAACGAAGGTTCTTTGTCGTCAATTAAATTTAGCAACGCTTCTCTCATGGTGTCTTCCGTTGTATCAGATGCCCATAATCGCTTCACTGGAAGTTTACATCCTACTGTTTTATAAAAAGCATAAAATATTAGCTCTCCCTCACGCCCTGCGTCACAAGCGTTGATTACATAATCATAATAACCACTATTGAGCTTCTCTCTTACGTCTTTGTAGACATCTTTAACCGATTTTTTCACTTTATATTGGAACGCATCTGGAATCATCGGCAATACACTTAATCGCCATGGCTTTCCCCATTCATCTTTATATTCTTCAGGTGATTTTAACTCCACCACATGTCCTACAAATGCGGAAAAATCAATTTGATCAGGATGGGACATGCCACTATAAACATCCCGTATATCTCGCATTAATGAAGGTTTTTCTGCAATTAATAATGCTCTCACTTGCTGTTCATCTCCTTTTATTAATTACTTTCAATTTACTAACATTTACTACCATTATACTACGTTCAAAAGGAATGGTAAAAAAAAGTTTACCATTCCCTTAATACTTAGAATAATGATTTCACTAATTCATCGGTAGATACATTATCTAATTCTGACTTTTTAAAGACAGGTGTAGAAATTAATGGGGCATCTCCATGAATAGATACATTATAACCGAATAATTCGAAGAAGAAGGCAACGTCTACAAATAAATCTCCCTCTATCTCCTTAAACATTTGTGGATTTCCAATAAATTCATTGTTAAAGAGAACTTGGTCAGGAAGCTTTTCCAACGTTTTTCCTTCAAAAGAGATTTTCCAAGATTCGATTGTTGTTTCTTCTTCTTCCTTTACCTCATGCAAAACATCAAATGGTGCGATTTCTTTTAACGCATCCACTTGAATCAACCATTTATCATTTTCTTTTATTAGGTTATCTTCTAAACGATATGGAGCGTTTTCAAATAGAAGAAGGGATTCTTCTTTTAACAATTCTTGCAAATTATCAATGACTTTTACATCTCCACCGCTTAACACAGATACCTTTGATAATGATTCAATGGCTTGTTCGAAGTTTTGATTTTTTAGTGAGCGTAATATGGTTTGATTTAGCAACGTAATTTGACTGGCGTTATCTGCTTGTTCTTTTAATAAAATAGAATCGTACAATTTTCTACCCGATTCCCTTGCCTCTTTTACATCAGAGATTAATTTCCTTACCTCTTCCTTTAGCTCTTTCTTCTCACCTAAAGGAAGATCATAAACACTCTTCAATGTTTTTTGGATCGCATCATGATCTGCATAAATAGAACGATTGTCTTGTAAAATAGACTTTTTCAATTCCTGCACATCTTGTTTTCCAGAAATCAGAGCAATTTGATATTCGCTATATAATTCTTTTTGTAGGGAAACGTATTGCTGTAAAAGCGTTAGTCTTTCTTGAATGGACAGCGTGGAAAATTCAGGAGTAAATATTTTTTCAGAGGTAAGTCGCTTCTGTTCTTTTAATGGATTTGTTTCAACCAAACCAACTTGATTCGTACCTATAAATTCTGTACTTTTACTGCCTAATGCATTTTGAAAGACTTGGGCATGAGTCATCGTTGAAGTATTTGTGTAAGCATTCGTCTCAGCGTGGCTAATCACAGCATGACTGCTACATAACATCGTTGTGATCATAGCTGTTGCCAATAGCTTTTTCATCTTTCATCCTCCTATTCTTTTTGATTATAAATTATATTATAACGAACTATTGACTATATTAAAATCTTATTCTTATTCTATAACAAAAAAAGTTAGCTATAAATATAGCTAACTCTTTAAATTGCTTGTATTCGATTGAATGGTAAGATGATAAACAATACCTTCCCTTTGCATTTTTCTTTCTCCACAAATCCAAATTGCGAAGAATCAAAGGAGTTATTTCGATTATCTCCTAATACAAAGTAATGTCCTTCTGGAACCGTTTGTTTTTCCATCGTATAAAGAGGTGCTTCGTAAACATATTCCTCTTCTAATGGAGTCCCATTAATCCAGACAAGCCCATCTTTGACTTCGATTTCTTCCCCAGGCAGTCCAATGACTCGCTTTAAATACATTTGTTCTTCATCCAACGGGAATTGAAAGAAAATGATATCTCCTCTTTCAAAGTTATTGCTTTTTTTAAAGATCATAAAATCATTGGTTTGAACGGTAGGATGCATACTTTCAGTTGGAGCGATACCAAAGGAAAAGAAATGAACCAAAATACCGATTAAGATAAATAGCCTTAAAAAACGAAAAGTAAAGTGAGATACACGTTTAAATAGAGTTTTTCTGACTCGTTCATCTACCAAATCTCTCCAAGTCCACTCTTTCTCCATCTCTATCCCTCCTCATCTGTTTGCAGATGCAAACCCCTGTTTTTTATACTTATCCCATCATATGCAATTTAATCTGATTCTATTGAAACACAACCTTGAAAAGTTTTCATCAACCTTTATGTCGTAGCATCATATTTTTAAATCCAGTTAGCATGTAAACTTCATTAAGATATAGCAATTATCTAAAAAACTACTATCCTGATAAAATGCTCTTCTCGTTATTGATATAAATGACACCTGTCTTGATATTCCAAAATGCGAAGGCATGATTAAAAGTTTTTTATATCAAAGGGTTTCCGAACTCCCACTTGATATAAATGATTTACCTTATCTGGATATGTATGAACTTTACTTACAAGAAATAATTTCAAAAAACCTTTGGAATTTAAAATTTTCCCCCTTATATAGGTTTATGTTTTCCGAAAGTTGCGAAATGGAAGAAATAGGTTTGGGACAAAGGGAATGTGTCCTAAAGATAAAAATGGAATGCAAAATAAAATAGCCCTTCTAAACAGAAGGACTTGTTACTTTTAAGCCTCGAAGACACGATTAGTTATTATTTCTTTTTTGTAGATAGGCTGTATTTTTTGCCATGGGCTTTAGCACCTTTTGCTATTTTCTGTGCTTCTTCTTTCGTTAATTTCACTTTCTCTCCCATCACTATCACCTCTTAATACTCCATTATGGACAAGATTCATAGATTTATACATACTCCCCCATTCCCTCTCATACATATAAGTAAATTCAGACACTTGGAATGTGTCCCAATGCTAACTTTCGATTTTTGAGGAGGAATTCATAGTGGAGAGTAGGAAAAGGAAAGTGCGTTCGGATAAAAAAAGAGATGTCAAACCAACGATTCCGATAAGTTTGTATGAATGCATTTCTCGGATCTCTTATGTAACCAATACACCCATTAAAGATGTCGGTGAGATCATTTGTGAGAATGGTTTATATTCCAAGAAAGTTTTCGATTATTTATCAACAAAGTTTCGAAGAAATTATCGGTTTAATAATACCGTCTACATCGGAAATCTTTATCAAGAAAATGAACGGAGAGTGAAATATTCAGGAATAAAGAAAAGGATTACGATGCGGTTTTCACAAAAAATATATGAACAGATTGCCGATTTAGCTTATTCGTTAGATGTAACGATATCATCAGCCACCGCCATTTTGCTCGATGCTTCTATAAAAAATACAGATATTATTAACGAATATGTGTATCAATACATAGATGAACAATTGGATCCCAACCGAAAAAAGCAACTGAAAATGGTGTTTGAGTTTATACGAAAAGAAAACCCTTACGAAGAAGATATTTCTATTAGTGAATTAATTAGTTATTTATTTGATGAGTTTATGGATGGAACGAGAAACTTGAAGAAAGTATTAGAAACGTGGTTGGATAAAGTCATTGAAAAGGATGAACCGTAAATGGTCATTCTTTTTTTGTATCAAAAAAGGAGTGAACGAGTCACTCCTATGCTCCAATCTCTTTTATGATTTTTTCTTTAATCAATGAGTTGCGAACTGTATTGTCACTTTTTACGACACCTTTATCCAATGCTTGAAGATTTCCAATCATAACGACCTTTTGTTTAGCTCTTGTCCAAGCCGTATAGATTAAGTTTTTATTCAACATAATTTCTTGTGATGGGTGAATTGGCATTATTACAATTGGATATTCGCTTCCTTGACTTTTATGAACTGTAATGACAAAAGCATGTTCCAATTCGTCAACGGTTAAAGCATCATAGACAACTTCTTTATCATCCCCAAAGAGAACTTTTACTTCTGTTTCTCCGTCATCGACATTTTCGTAAATTTCTTGCACCACACCAATTTCACCATTAAAAACTTCTAAATCGTAATTGTTAGTCGTTTGCATTACTTTGTCCCCTTCACGAAGGGTAAATAACTCGTTAACACGATATTCATTCTTGCTGACAGCTCTTGGATTAAATACATCTTGCATGGAACGATTTAAGCTCCACACCCCTAAATCACCTTTTCTCATAGGAGATAATACTTGAATATCATCTAATGAATAACCTTGATTTGAGATAAGGCGTTTAACAGTTTCGATAATCGTTTGTTTAGCTTGAATGCGGTCATTTCGTTGAATGAAATAGAAATCTTCTTTTGAAGAATCAAATGTGATGCCATTCGTATCTGACGTTTTCTTACCTTCAATGACTTTGTGGGAATTCATGACGATTTGACTGTTTTGAGATTGGCGGAAAATTTCGGTGAGTTTTGTAGTAGGAATCTTACCAGAATTGATGAGGTCTCTTAATATCAAACCTGCTCCAACAGAAGGGAGTTGTTCGTAATCTCCTACGAACAGAATGCGGGTATGATCTTGAATAGAAGAAAGTAATTTATAAAAGACATACGCATCAACCATGGAAGCTTCATCTACCACCAATAAGTCCCCTTCAACTTCTTGAATCTCATGTTCATCTTCAAAGCCATTTAGACCAATTAAGCGATGAATAGTCTCAGCTTCCATCCCTGTTAATTCTGTCATTCGCTTACTTGCCTTGCCAGTCGGTGCAGACAGTCGAATGTCGGCTTCAGGTTTGATGAATTTTAAACATTGAATAATCGAGTTGATGGTTTGGGTTTTTCCCGTACCAGGGCCACCCGTTAAGATACTTATTCCATTAGTTAATGCCATGTGTATTGCTTCTTTTTGTTTTTCTGCAAAGGTAAATCCTTGCTTCTTTTCATAATGTTTGATGAACCCATCTATTTGAGCTGTTGTACCAATTGGCTCTTTTGGCTCTTCAATTAACTGTTTAAGCAGTTGAACAATGCGATTTTCAATAAAAGAGAACCGCTTCAAATAAACACATTCATCGTGGGTATCATTGATTTCTACATCCACTTTGTTAGATGCTTTAAGCTCTGAGAGGGCTTTTTCAATCTCATTGCTTTCTAAACAATAAGACTCGTCACGATACGCTCCTACCTTTTGTAAAAAGCCTGATAATTTTTGTTTGATTTCAGAGGCGGATACATATAAATCTCCTCTGACTCTTGCACAATACTCTAATAGATAGATAATACCTTCTTTGATTCTTTCTTTGTGATTAAAAGAGAATCCTAAGTTTTTGGCAAATTTGTCGGCAACAGGAAATTCAATTTTCTTTATCGTACAAAGAACATATGGATTCTCTCTTACTTTTGCAATGGCTGTTTCTCCGAACGTCTCATAGACACGAAGAGCGGTTCGATATCCGCCACCATGATTTAATACGAACATCGCAATTTCTTCATATCGCTTATTCTTTAGGATTTTTTCATGAATCATCATGGCACGTTTTTTTCCCATCCCCTTTATTTCAAGGAGATTTTTCCAGTCTTCTTCAATTTTGGCTAACGTTTGTTCTTCAAAGTGGTCTACAATTTTTTTGGCTGTTGCTCTGCCAATCCCTTTTACAAATCGCTGTAAAAATTCTTGGATCCCTTTTCTTGTTTGCGGGATAACTCGTTTGTTCCATTTTAAGACAAAGCGATAACCGTAAATATCATGTTTTGACCATGAACCCTCTCCTTCAAATTCATCTTCTTCAAAGATGGAAGGAAAATGCCCAATCACAATTAATTCTGACGTTGGAATTTCATCAGACTCATAACGAGTAAATGTCACTTCTGCAATGGCAAAGCCATCATCTTCATTACGATGTTTGATTCGCTTTACTTCAAAAGAAACAGGAATCAATTTTTCAGTCATCTGGCATCCCTCTTATTCTGTTACATATTCAATGGAGCTATCTGTATAAATTTCAACTGGCGTTTCAGAAGCCGTTTGAACTCGTAAATATTCCTGATTGTTTACGATAACAGGTTGCAATTCAACCTCTAACCAATCGTTTTCTTCCGCATTTTTCTCAGAAGTGATTGGAACTTCAAAAAATAAGGCATCTCCCTTTGAAGTCATTAAAGCTTTTCTCCCAACAGACGATTTGCTTCCAGGTCTCTCCATTTTACGAAAAGTTGTGATGGTTACAGCCTCTTTGTTTTCTTTAGAATGTTGGGCATCTAATTGAGTAAACTGTTGACCTGATACAAGAACAGGAATCGGTAAGTGAAACAATTCCATTTTAATGACATCTTGTTGTTTGTCTGCATCAAATAACAAGTATATATTTTGTGTGAATTCCACAGTTCCTCCAAAATTGGATTTGTATTTATGCTCTAATTCAAATCCTCTTTTTTGATCAATGGTGCTTATTTTAATTGGTCGATACATTTTGCCAATCATGTTCATCTCCTCCTTCAACATCAAAAACACCTAATATATATAGCATTTGTCTACATTTATCATATCAAACAGAAAATTTTTAGTCAATTTTTTTTTACAAAAACGTAAAAAGGGATAAGCCTTCCCTTATGGAATAATCAAACCTACTCGAACATAAAACAACTTTGAAAAAGCATTGACTAATCATATAATCAAGACATTCAAAGAAATCAGACTTTATTTGGTCAAGAATTATTCAGGAAGAAGGGAGGGAGGTTTATTGGGTAAGACAGTTCTTATCATTGACGATGCTTATTTCATGCGAAACCTCATTCGAAAAGTATTGCGAGAAGAGGGTTATGATGTTGTAGGTGAAGCCAAAAACGGCAAAGAAGGCATTAAGCTTTACTTTGAATTGAAACCCGACATTGTAACGATGGATATTAACATGCCTGATATCTCTGGTATTGAAGCTACTCGACAAATTCTATCAAAGGATCCAAATGCTAAAATTATTGCCGTAACAGGAAGCAACAAAGATGAAGATAAGACCGAAATGATGAAAGCGGGTGCGATGGAATACCTCAAAAAACCTTTCCAACCTGCATTTTTACTATCGAAGATTGAAAATATATTGCAGGAACAGAAAGAAGTGGAACAGGAAGAAATCGTAACAACGGTTGAAGAAGCCCCTGTTACAGAAGATGTTGTTGCAGAAGAAGATTTCTTTGGCAACATGGAAATTGAAATACTTGATAAACCTGATGAAAGTAAAGAAAAGGTGTTAGTCATTCAAAATGAGGAAGATGTCTTCGAATTTCCTGATGAATATGCTAAAGAAAAAGAAAAGGAAAAAGAAGTACACGCCTTATCAAAAGAAAATCTGGAAAAGATCGAGTCATTTGAATCTCCTACTTTACCAGAGACAGAAAATGCTAACATCGCTATCCACCAAGAAAAACCAAAAGAAGAACCTCAAATGAACACTTCAGAAGAAGACAATATTCCTTCTCTTCCAAAGAAGAAAGAAGTTGTTCCCCCATACCAAATCAGACCACCAAGAGCTAAAGCTCTTACTACCCCAACCATTAAAGTAGATCCCGATGATGATGACGATATGGAAGAACCAATCATTAACCACAGCAATGATGAAGCCGAGCTTGTTGAAAACAAAGGTTCTAAAGGCGTTCTTGGTTTTTTAAAAAACTTATTTAAAATCAATTAACATTTACAAGGAGGTAATTTGCTCATGACAAAAAATTATGCAGTATATGAGAAAGCAATGAAAGATGAAAGTGTATTAAAAGGAGTTGTAAAGGTTGTTCAATTCGATCAGGAATTGGAAACGGATGTATTAATTCTTGACCTTGACGGATTGCGTGGTGTCATTGTTCGTGATGAAGTCGATTTAGAAGTTCAATGGAAATCATTAGTAGGATTTTTAGGTCGAGAAGTAAGTTTTGTAGTTAAAGAGATTGATAAAGAACGTGAAACGGTAATTTGCTCACGTAAAGACGCACAAGCCATTGTAAAAACAGAGGTTGTAGAGCGTTTAACTGAGGGCGAAGTATTTAACGCTCAAGTTATCAACATCCTAAAATATGGAGCTTACGTGGAAATTAATGGAGTAACAGGATTATTGAAAAATGTAGACTTTGCAGAAGACTACACTACGGTTGGTGAGGTTCTGAAAGTTGGAGATACAGTCAATGTTAAATTGAAGAAGATTTCTTCTAATGACCGATTAATCTTTGAAGCTGTTGAAAAGTTCAAGAATCCAACCATTATGAGCTTCGATATGTTTGAACGTGACCAAGTAGTGCTTGGGGTTGTTCGAAATGTAAAACCTTGGGGTGCGTATGTATGCATCGCACCAGGTCTTGATGCTCTTTGCCCTATTCCTGGAACGGGAGAGATTGAAGAAGGAATGAAAGTGTCCTTCCGAATCACACAAGTTAAAGCAGAAGACAAACGAGTTCGTGGAAAAATCGTTCGTATTCTATAAGGAATAAATGACTATTCAGGGGCAGGAAAAATTTCTTTTCTGCCTCTCTTTTCAACTAATCACCATTAAGAAAGGAGCGTTTTTTAATGTATTTGAAAGAACAGGAAGGCGTAGTAACAATCCCTGCCGATTTAAAACAAACATTTGAAAACAAATTTACCTTGAACATTGGAAAGAATGAAATTATTAAAATGAAAAATAATAATGTTATTACAGATCGAGACATAACCATCGCTAAACTTCTATTCCAATTCAAATTTGCAACTGCTAAACAAATTTACAAACTCTTAGGGGAAGATTATGCGAAAGTGAACTTAAAAAACCGATTAGATAAATTGGTGAAATACCGAGTGTTGAACAAGTTCATGCTATCTGATTTTGAAGAAGAACGCATTCACCCTGATGCATTAGAAATCTTTTGTTTGGATTTAGGTGGTAGATATCTGCTTTCCCATTATTCCAACGAAGATACGTCTGATTGGTATAGCACCATTAATATGAAAACATCTGAAATTATCAGCAAAAACCTAATGACAACGGAATTCTTCCTGCGTATTATGCAAACTTGTCCTAATAAAGTATCTCATTTCAAGGTAGAACCTGAACTTCGTGTTGGAAAGAAAAATGTAGTTCCTTCATTTGAAATGTGCATGAAAATCAATGGACAGACTAAATATTTCATCGGGGAAATTGTACGGGAATATGATTTTCCAGTGTATATGCGTGAGAAAACTGCAAAATTAGAAAGTTTGCTGACAACTAATGCATGGAAAAAGTATTACTATGACAGTGACACCCCACCCATTCTTTTTGTCTTTGGAGATAGCGACTTAACCTCATTGGAAGCAGGGAAATTAATTACGGAAACATCTGAAATTCGGAATTTTCGCCTTTCAACAGATGAGCGTATACAAAGAGAATTATATGAAGTTGGTGCTTTCTTACGTTATGTAGAAGAGAAGGATGTGTTGCAAGAAATTCGAGCGGTCACATTTAAGCCGTAAGCAACAAAAAAGGAGACAACTTGAAAATGAGTTCAAACATTCATGAATTTATTCGAACAGCCAGAATTGAACAGCAATTGTCTATTCAAGCTTTGTCTAAATTGAGTGGCATCTCGGCATCACACATCTCCCGTATCGAACGGAGCAACCGCAAACCTTCTGCTGATACCCTGCAAAAGTTAGCCCCCCACCTTCAAGTTGAGTATGATGATTTACTCAAAATCGCTAATTTATTAGAAGAGGACAAAAAAAGAAGAATTCATTTAGAAAACATCTTGCAAGAGCCTTCCCTGTACTTTGAAGGTTCCCTTTTGGATTCTGATACAAAAGAACGAATCCTTGCTTTCCTACAAGAAAAACCAAAAAAAGAGGACTAATTCCCTTTTGGGAATAGTCCTTTTTTTATAGAAATACAATTTCATACATTAAAGTTAAAACTAAGGTGATCCCACCTAATAAAGCTGTGGTAATCGCTGAAATTAGTAGTCCATTCATTACTTGTCCTCTTTGGATTGGGTGTTCTGGCATAGCTCCTAATTTAATCATATGAACAATAAAAACAAGAACAGAAGTTAACGCTCCAATCCCTGAGAATGCGGCCAAGACAATACGCCATTCTGCAAAGAAAGCATTCCACGCATCTTTAAATTTTTGCGAGTGAACCCCTGATGCATAAGATACGTCTGAACTAATGAGTATGATAAACGCCACAACCAGAATAAGTGCGAATCCCTTATACCAATTTTTACTGAATGCGTAAGTTTTCATGTCATCACTCCTTTTACTCTAATTCTTTTACATCATAAAATGATCTCACTTAATTATTCCCTGTAGAGGTGATAAGTGGTGGCGAGGGTTGCCATTTACTATATATTCATTATATGTTAATATTGACTATAAACAATAAGATAGAATCTTTTTTTTATATAGGAAATGCATAAGATAAAAAATCAATGTTATAGAATAGGAGAGTGTTTTATATGACATTCAATATGAAACCTGGAAAACTTATCGTGATTGAATCAGGAAGCGATGGGAGTGGGAAAAAAACTCAAACTGACCTATTGTATCAACGCTTACGAAATGAAGGATATCAAGTACGTAAAATTGACTTCCCCCGTTATGAACATGAATCATCAGCTTTAATCCGAATGTACCTTCGAGGAGACTTTGGTCATTCAGCCGATGATGTAAATGCTTATACAGCTTCTACTTTCTATGCGGTTGACCGTTTTGCTTCCTACCAACAAGATTGGAAAGAATTTTATCTAAATGGCGGGATTATTTTAGCAGATCGGTATACGACCTCTAATATGGTTCATCAAACACCGAAATTAGAAGAAGCAGAAAGAAAGATTTATTTAGATTGGCTATATGACTTGGAATTTTCCAAATTCGGTCTCCCTATTCCTTCTGAAGTGTTCTTGTTAGATGTGCCAGTTCACATTAGCATGGATCTCATGAAGGAACGAATCAGTAAAATGGATGGAACTTCAAAGAAAGACATTCATGAATCAGATATGAAATATTTAAAAAAATGTTACCAAGTTGCAATCCAACTCGCAGAAATGTATAACTGGAAACGCATTGAATGTACTCACCAAGATTCTATGAGAGCAATAGAAGAAATTCATGAAGAAATTTATCAAAAATTACAACGTATTTTATAATTTATATGTTTTCTTTTTTGGTAAATTTTAATTGACAAAAGTATTTATTAAAACTATAATAAATATAGATTTGTTAAGGGGGAGAAACAATGAAGGTAGGAACATCTCAATTCATCACAATCTTATTCTGTAAGGAGAAGTTGATGCGTAGGTCGCTATTCTTTCTCTTAGGAATGACACTCTACTTATGGATGTCCTAATAACGACAAATCTCTTTGGAAGACGGTTCGGATTGTGAATTTCACAGTTTGAATCGTTTTTTCTTTCTTCATATATATATATCATATATATATCATATATAAGGTGTATATTTTGAGACTTTTTCGCAATATAAAGATGGATATGTATGTCTTATATATAATATATATAACCTATATTGAAAGTTTTTTGTAAAAAATAGTTGACAAAAAACATTTCATGTGATAGGTTTAGGGTAAAATAATGGTAATTAAAATTCAGAACTGGATCTGTTTCATTATAGATAGGAAACAAACAACAATAGGAGGTACATTAGTCATGAGAGAAAGAATCAACGAGTTATCCGAACTTCGAGAAAAAGGTTTATGTATAATTGAAGACGACATGATTACCGTAAAAAATAACATCTTAACGATATTGGATCAAAAGGATTTACTGATATCCGATTTGGCTAAATTAACGGGCATATCCAGACAAAACATTAATGCAGTCGTGCGGAATAAAATGAAACCAGGTATTGATTTCGTATTAAAAGTCAGTTTCGTGCTTGGCGTACCTGCAGAAAAACTGTTTCATCTTACTGATGATGCTTGGATTAAGCCATACAAGCATGAACGAGATGCTACTCTTTATATCGACTTAGTAAATTTAGAAATTGTTGACACCAAAGAGAAGCGAAAAGCCATCGCTGAAACAAAACATGAATACTTCCAAGTGGAAACTGGAGAGTTGCTTACGAAGGAAGATTATGAATCACGATTGAAAGATTATATTGATCAAAATCGAGTTTACAAGCAAGACACATTGAAAGAAGAAGATGATGAGCTAACCGTTAACCAGATTAAATCACTCGCTGTTGAAGAACTAAAGAGTGAATTCAATTCCCAATACAGCAAAATATATAAAAAGTTGGGAAGACGTATTGTTCCTTATGTGGTTAGCTAATATGTGAGGTGACATCTATGAAAGCAATCATGAATAAGTTTAAACAAAAAGAATTTGTCCAAAACCTTGTCATTGAATTGGTTGGTGACATCCTGATGTTGGTGATTGGACTAATCTTTGCCTACTATTTCAAAATTATGTTCTTTGGATAAGGTGCTTCCTTTTAGGGAGCATCTTTTTTTATCTTCTTCCTCCCCTTCTCTACTCCTTTAATTTGCATTCTTTCTGCATATAAGAATGACGTAAAGAGAAAAAAGGAGGAACGATTGATATGAATAAAACCACTCATATAATTGGAGGCGTAACTGCAGGAATAGCTGTAAATCAATTTATTGTTCCACACATTACGAATTCTGCCATTACACCAGAATCTATTGTGGGAATAGCGTCTGTTATGGCAGGTGCGTTTATAGGTTCGGTATTACCAGACATAGACCATAAAGGAAGCTTCATTGGTAGAAGATTAAAACCGATTTCCTTCCTACTTCATCATACGGTAGGACATCGAGGCATGACACACGCTCCGCTAATATCTGTTATCTTTGTAACACTAATGGCTTTTGGCGTGATGCATTTGACGACTGGATTTGCACAAACGATGCTCTTTTATTTTTTGTTAGGATTATTTGCAGGGATCATTAGTCATTTGTTCCTGGATGCATTAACAAAAGCTGGTATCCCCCTCTTTTATCCGTTTACTTCCAAACATTATTCCATTGGTCGTTTTAAAACAGGAGGAGCGGGAGAGTATCTCGTATCATTTGCTTTAATTGTATGCATCTTAGCAATGATGAAAGGGCTTATCGCTTAAGAAAAACAAAAAGGTATCTGTAACAGATACCTTTAAAAGTTTAATCTAAATTTTTGACCTTCTAAAATGTTAAAGGAAAACACAAGAACAAAATACATGAGTATTGCAAAAATAACGATGAAGATAGCAAGAAAGATCGCAACCGTTCTTATGGTGCTTTCTTGAATCGGTTTATTTTTAAAAATGAATGAATACCAAATGGCAATCGTAAGCTCCAAACCCTCAAATAAACTTTTACTTTTTGGCTTTCGAACCACCAATTCTTTCATGTTATCCTTTTCTATAAAAACATAAGCAAATCCATTCATCTTATCTGAAAATCGAAATGAAGTATCATGAAATCTTCTTTGAAATATCCAAGAAAATAATAGTATACACATCATGACCGTAAATACTATCGTTATGCCTATCATTAGAAGCATTTCAATCCGAACAGACCATTCCCAACCATATTGGCTCACTAATTCTCGAATTAATGATTTCTCCATATCATTCACAATTCCATCATCTGCACCTGCACTACTTGTCACTTGACCAATAGCGAAATGGTTCCATTCGCTTGTAAGAATCACTGATGTAGTCCCCCTCAACGCTTTCCTTATTCAGAAAAGGTATCTTTATGAACTTCTAAAAATTCTGCGTAAACCTTCAATAGTTCCTCTTCCATTTCACGTCTTTTATCTTCTGGAATGTTTTTGGTTTTTACTAATGACATCGCTCTTTGAAGAGATGGATTTGACTTTATTTCTTCCAGAACACTAATGGGAATACGACCAAGCTTTCGGTAAAGAGTATCTTCATCCAATTCATATACGTCTGCAATTTTTTTCACCATTTCATCTGATGTTTTTTTTACTCCTCTCTCTAATTGGGAGATGTAATTTCCTGATACGCCAAGTTTCTCTCCTGCGTCTCGAACGGAAATGCCTTTTTCGGTTCTTTTTTGCTTAATGTATTCACCGAATTGAACCAAGCCTTCTTGTTCTTCTCTTTCTGTAATGACTCGATTTGTTTGGCTACGAATTGGAAACACCTTCTTTTTACCTATATTTTGATACTACCTTACTTTCCTAATAATAGTAGTGGATAAAATGTGAACATTCTTCAACGACAAAAGTCACTTAGATAAGCTAATTTATATAAAACTAAACAAATTTTAATAGGTTTGTAAAATATTTTCCACCTATTTTAAAAAAAGACTATGAACCTTTTGGTTTACATGGTATATTATAAACGTTAAAAGTGAAATGTTATATAGGAAAAATATGTTGTTCGGCTTCCGTTACTATTGTATATACACATTCTATTATTGGAGGAGCCAACGACTATGCCGTTATTGTCATATAAAAATCATTTCTTTTTTGCTGTGCCAATCACATGTGATCGTTGTGATATGGAATTTAAAATATACACAGAAGACGGGGTTTACATAGGAACCAATTTAACAGGTATCCAAAACCCTTCCATGTACTCAAAAGAAGAAAAACAATTAATTGAAAATTTTTTAGAAATCGAATTGCATAAAATCGAGGCCAAAATTAAATTTAAAAAAGAATTTGGTATTTGCATCGAGAATGCTCATTCATTAAACCTGCCACCTCATGAGATTCTTGAACGCATGGAGCAAAAATGGTTTGTTCCTATTGATATCATGGATACCGTATTAAATTAGCTAAATTGATTTTTGCAATTGGTTTCATAAAAGCCTAAACAACTATTTTCCTATAAACATTTTGAAAATGCATAAATGGAAAAAAGAAAGAGAGGGAAACCTCTTTTTTTTAGTACATTCTTTTTGGTAAAAAATAATTTTCATAAAAGTAAACAAATGCTATACTATTATTAGTAATACGTGAAATATAGGAGGAAAACCATATGGCAAAATGGATATATCCAAATGTGAAATTGGATGATTTAAAAAATGATAAAGATTTAGCGAGATTAAGCGATGTTGCATTGCAAGTATTAGTAAATCGAGGATTTACAGATGCTTCCTCTATAAAGCGATTTTTATATAGTGGAATGAGTGACATTCATGATCCTCGCAAACTAAAAGATGCAGAAAAAGCAACGGACATCATGATTGATGCCATAAAAAATGGAGAACCGATTGTTGTGTATGGAGATTATGATTGTGACGGTGTTTGTAGTACCACTGTGATGACTGACCTTTTGCGAAAAGCGGGCGGAAAGGTTGAGTATTTTACAAACAACCGATTCATACATGGATACGGTATGTCTCCAAGTGGCGTTGATGACATGTTAGCCTTATTCCCTGATACCAAACTCATTGTAACGGTTGATAATGGGATTATGGCTCATGAAGGTGTTGAATACGCTAAATCCAAAGGCATTCGTGTCGTTGTAACTGATCACCACGAACAAGGTGAAACATTACCGAATGCGGATGCGATTGTTGATCCAAAACGGAAAGATTGTGAATATCCGTTTGCAGGTTTATGTGGTGCAGGAGTTGCATTTAAGATAATGCTACTTTTATATTGGAAAATGGAAAAGTCTCTTGAAACAGTCTATGACACATTAGATATTGTAGCCCTTGCTACAGTTGGAGATATTGTTCCCCTTATTGACGAAAACCGCATTTTAGTCAAAGAAGGACTAAAAAAGATTCAAAATCAAGACCGAATGGTATTCAAAGTTTTCCAAGAAGTAACAGGAGCAAAAGTCGTGAATGCTCACTATACGTTGGCATTTCAATATGTACCAATGGTTAATGCAATTGGTCGATTAGACGGAGATCCACGTCAAGCGATTGATATGTTTTTTGAAGCAGATGAATCAGTTGTCAAGGGAACCATTGAATACTTGAAAGAAGTCAATGACTCTCGCAAACAAATGACAGAAACACAGTGTCAAGAAGCAGAGGAAATCATTGAGCGAAAAGGACTAAAACACGTTCTTGTGGTTTACAAGGAAGATTTCCATGAAGGAATCGTAGGACTTATTGCAGGAAGATTAAAAGAAAAATATAATCGCCCTGTTTTCGTATTAACAAAACACAAGGATGTCATTAAAGGTTCTGGAAGAGGAATTGATGGGTTCCATCTAAAAGAAGCTTTAGATGAATTAGCAAAAGAATCACTGATTGCAGGCGGTGGTGGTCACGCAAAAGCATGTGGTCTTAGCTTAACCGAGGCAATGTTGGATGGCTTCGAAAGAAAAGTAAACGAAATGGCAGAAAAGTGCTTAACCGAGGATGATTTTCAAAAAGTCTATCATGTAGACTATGTTTTAAATCCTGGGGAAGTGGATCTTCATGTCATTGAAGACTTGCAAGAATTAGAACCATTTGGAGAAGCTTTCTCTAAGCCAACATTAGTGGTTGACGGATTCAATGTAGACCGTACCTTTAATATGGGTTCTGAAAAGCAACATTTAAAACTTATCAATGGAAGTCTTTCATTGATTGCATGGAGCGGTACAGAGCTATATAGCGATTTAGGTCAACCTAAACGTGTAAAGGCTATCGGCTATCCTGAATTAAACATCTGGAACAATAAAGTGTCTGTTCAATTTATTGTTGATAATGATAATTTACAGCCCGCATAATAAAAAAAAGAAGTTGACAAGTATTGATTTGTCAGCTTCTTTTTTTTTGTTCCTCTTTATTTTTCTGAATAGCAAGGACATAGAGATTTGATGAAAACCAAATTAGGAACTCTGTAAATAAAAACAGAATAAAACTGATTATGATGGTTCCTAATTGAGAGAATTCTATCCCCCCTACCCACTTGTCCAGTTGAAATACAATCAACACCATAATCAAAGCTCCACTAACCTTCGTAAAAAAAGCCGTAATCATGGATGGTTTCCATTTAATTTTTTTGAAAAAGATACTAACAATGACCTCAATAAAGAAAAAGAATGGAATTAATAGTATCATTCCTCCTGTAAATACAAATGCATGAAATACAGTAATAAAGTGAATGGATAACATCGGAAACATCCAATTCAATACGTACCAACATCCTGTAAAAAAGGAAGTGATAAATAGTAGTCCTACAGAAAAAGAACCTACTATTCCTGTTGTTTTCGTTTTTAACGAGTTATTGTTCAAACATTATCACACTCCTTTCTGAGTGAAAACTTTATTATTCTATGTTCAATGACTATCTCCATGAGAATTTGGTTATCGAACCTTATCCGACCATCTTTTTTGATTATCTTTTTGGTAAAATTTAATTGACAATAATGTGTTTTGAGTATATAATTTTGTTATAGAAATTGAGGAAAGGAGAGGGTTTTCTTGCCGAAACCACCTGTTTATCCTTTGCAATATGAAGACAGAGGAATGAGCTATTTTGAAAAATTGGTGCGTCTTGCGAATGAGTATGTCAGTCAAGATGGCATACAACTTAACTTTGCAGGCTATACCGATACATTGATTGAGTATGCCAATTTAACCGAAAAGGATAAAGAAAAAGCGTGGAATTTAGCAAAAGACCTGAATGCTTGGGCAGAGTATTTTTCAAGCATCGCTAACCTAATCCAAAAGCTGTATTTGGATTCTGAAACAGATAAAATTTCCACACAAGCTCTTGCATCTTTTGAAGCGGATGAAAAGAAAGTGGCAAACGGAGATCGCTTGTCCAATAAAGATGAACGAGTAATACAAGTTCGTAAAAAGCGAAATACGCTAAAGGCATTCCATCAAGAATTAGAAGCAAAAGTGAAATTCTTGGAAAGGGCCCATTATCATTGTAAAGCAACCTATGATTTAGCGTTGCGTTCCACTCCCACCCCCAATTCATCTAACCAATATGTAGGGTAAAGGAAGAATCATATGAGAAGAAAAAAGAATACAACTTCATTTGAAGTATTAGCCAAACTGATTCATGTTTATCTAAAAGAAGAGGGTTTTGGTGGATTAAATTTTCGTGGGTACAAAGAAACCCTCTCTCTTTATTCTCATATTGATGATGTTCACTTGCCTGAAATATATGACCTCACTACCGATTGCCTCTTATGGAATCATTATTTCATTGATTTAGAAGCCTTAATGGAATTGAAGTATGAAGAATGGCTTTTGGAAGCTGACCGATTAAAAGCTTTAGAAGAACGGGCTAATCCTGACCGCATCCTTGATGAAGCCATCAAAAAAGCCACTGAAAGAGCCAAACACTATAAATTATTTGTGAAACACTGCAAGTCTCAACGCATCTTTTTTCAAAAAGCGTATGAGCATTGTTTAGATATGTATAAACAAGGGTTAAAAGGATTTGCTCGCACGATGTAAGCATCCCCTCCCCCATTTCATCATACAAAAAGGAGCGATTTCTCTTATGACAAACACAAAAGAAAAACAAGCATCTTTAGACATGGCGTTACGTCAAATTGAAAAGCAATTTGGTAAAGGTTCAATTATGAAATTAGGAGAACATACCTCTACGGAATTGGAAGTAATTCCATCAGGTTCTCTCTTTTTAGATAAAGCCCTTGGGGTATCGGGCTATCCAAGAGGAAGAATTATCGAAATATATGGTCCAGAATCTGCAGGGAAAACAACCGTAGCCCTTCATGCAATTGCAGAAGCTCAAAAGGCAGGTGGCACATGTGCATTCTTAGACATGGAACACGCCCTTGATCCTGTATACGCACAAAAATTAGGAGTAGATATTGAGAGCTTAATTATTTCTCAACCAACAACAGGTGAAGAAGGATTGGAAATTATGGAAGCTCTTGTTCGTAGCGGTGCAATTGATTTAATCGTTCTCGATTCAGTGGCCGCACTTGTTCCGAAAGCTGAGTTAGAAGGAGATATGGGAGATTCTCACGTTGGTTTACAAGCACGACTATTGTCACAAGCCCTTCGAAAACTAACAGGAGCCATAAAAAAATCGAATACAGTTGCTATTTTCATTAACCAATTAAGGGAAAAGATTGGAGTTATGTTCGGCTCACCCGAAACACAGCCTGGTGGTCGTTCGTTGAAATTTTACTCCACAATTCGCCTTGATGTTCGCAAAAAAGAGCAATTAAAACAAGGACAAGATATTGTGGGGAACAAGACAATAGTAAAAGTCGTAAAAAACAAAGTAGCTCCTCCATTCAAAACAGCAGAATTTGACATTATGTATGGCAAAGGAATTGACCGAAACGGAGAAATTATAGACCTTGGCGTTGAAATGGACATCATCGACAAATCAGGAGCATGGTATTCTTATGAAGGCGAAAGACTTGGACAAGGTAGAGAAAATGCAAAAGCATTTTTAGACGAAAACCCTGAAATCAAAGCAGAAATTGAAGCAAGAATTAATGGAAAAGAAGTTGAATTGCCAACCTTATTATCTAATGAACTACTAAATGATTAAGCGTAATATAGGTATTCCTGTTCTATCAGGAATACCTTTTTAATTTTTTGAGAATAGTAGAAATGGGAGTTTTTGTGATATGATAGGCTGTATAGGAGTGTGATGAAGAATGAGTAATATCCAAATCCCTAAATACTTCATCAACATCGTCAAAGACCTTTTAGGAGAGAAGGCAAATAAATTATCCAAAAAGGTTTTCAAGATAAACATTGAAACGTTTATCGAAGAAATCAGCTTACAAGAGTTTTCGATGAAAGATGCTATCGAAGTTCGTAAATATACATTCAAGAATAACTTTCAGAAAACGAAAAAACGATGGGTAGATTCTCTGAAGAAGTCTATGGAAAACAGCCCCCCTGCCAAAAAGAAAGAGTTATTAGCAGAACTGGACATGGCGAGAGAAATGATGGATAGATATGGGATGGAACGGTTTCAAGAATTTTATCAAGTTCATACTTTAGAAGAATTAGCTGAAAAAAGAATTCAAGAAATTGAAGAATGGCAAGAAGATTCCTCTAAACGAATGATAGATTACTTATACATTATGGACAAAACTAAATTACAGCTTCAAAAAGCTTTAACCACTGATGTAACATTAGCAGTTGCAGATATTCTACTGCAACGATTTAACGGAAATTTAAACAGTATCATTGTTGAAACACCTAACTATCTGGTCGATAATGCCGTTTATGCTGATGGGTTATCCAAAATTAAAGTAGAAAACGAGATTATTAACATTAATAATGAGCCTTATTACACTTCTACCTATAATGGAGATGAAGGATACCAGCTTAATGTACTCATTAAAAAGGAATTAGTCGATAATGAGGAATTAGCTCAACATTGTTTAAAAACATTGGATCCAAGGGATAACAGCATCTTTCATGAAGTCATGAAAAACAGAAACATTGAATTCATGAGCAATCGAAAGATTTATCTGGAAGTTGGGAAATTGGTCAATGAAGTATATGGTTCTGACAACTCAAATAATTATCGTAGAACCGTTTCTCGATTGATTAAAATGGCGAATATGAAGTTTAATGTTGTGAAACCTAACGAAGTATATGTATTTGGCATTTTTGATAGTCTTCGGATTGTTGAGCATGAACATGGTAGTCAATTAGCAGAGATTACCGTAAACGAAGAAATTCATCAGCAGTACATCAAGGATCAAGTTACTCGAATGTATAGCGACAAAATTAAAAAGTTGGAAGTGGGACCTGCTAAGAATCTTATCTTCCCTCTTCAAAAGGAACGTCTTGATGCTTTCGTTAAAAACAATAGCAGTCAAACCGTTTTAAGTTACAATTTCTTCTCCTCTAAAATGCAATTTCGTCAACGAAGCAAGCAAAAAAATTATGAGATTATCGAAAAATGTTTACAGGAATTCGTTGATCAAGGCGTTACCGTTAAAAGTTACATGAGAAAATCAAGCTATTTTTATATTAATTTTCTACCTGTTGCCCGTTATGAAATAGAAGACTTTCTGCAAGGTCATTTAGATGACTCTATTTTAGACGGAAATTTCTTCGAAGTGTCCGAACAACTAAAATTAATGTAAAAACAAAGGACTAACATCATCGTTAGTCCTTTTTCATATAAAAACTTCTCCCGATTTCCGCTTTTTTTTAAAATGTTCCCTTGTTTTCCGCTTTCTTTATGAAAGTTCTCCGATTTTCCGCTCAAAGTATGCAAACTATGTGTACCCTATAAAAAGTTCTCCCTAATTCCGCTCTTTATCCTGCTTCACAAAAATATGACAAAAAGTTTTCGACAGATTTTTATCTAAAAACAAGAGAAATTTTTCATTTATTCTCCCAATCTCCGCCTTTTTATATGGTTATGAAGAGAACTATACACGTATTTATCCTATTTTCTATAATTTCTTCTCCGATTGTCCGCTCTTTTTTTTAAAAATATTTTTTTTAAAATATAAAATCAGCGAAACTTCCAATCAAACCAACAATTTTCATAGAAACTTCTCTTAATTTCCGCTCTTCTTTAAACCCTTATTTTATAAGGGATTGGGCGAAAAGTTCTCCTAATCTCCGCCCTTTTATTTTCTATTTACGTTCCGAAACTTCATTGCTATAATAACTTTAATAGGATAATATATTTTATAGTCAAAGAAATAGATTCTTTGAATACAAGCAATAGTTAATAAAAAAGAGAAGTAAGAACCTATTAATCTATTTGACTCTTAAACTACTAATCTAAAGAAAACAAAAAAAGAACCCAACTCATTCAAATCAAGCAGATGTTTGGCGACACACTTGAATTTGAAATCCAACAGTTAGGTTTTTGACTTCGATATATACTTGTACTCCCATTGTAACATGAGTGCGAAAAAAAATGAAGTCCTAAACCTTTATTTCGTATTGTCTTTTTTCGTTGGGTTTGGAAAGGAGACCACTCATGAAGCATCATCCCGATCTATTTAACGCAAGAACCATGCATAATGACACTCGTTTATTATTCGAATTGAAATTAGAGCTTGGTTCCATTTGTGCTTATGGCGGAGAAATCCCACTATCAGTATCAGAGCTTGCTAAACGACTGGACACTTCCTCTTATCGCATTCGTATTCTCCTAAAGAAATTAGAATTAGAAAACATTATTCGTTATGATGAAAACGGAAAAATGTTTTTGACGAAATATAAACATATTACACAAAAGGAAAAGTCTACCCAAGAAGATTTATATGCAAAAAACTTCTTCTTTTTTACATGTGAAGAATTTCAAAATGAAGACCGCAATGTTCAGCGTTTTGTTTTACACTATGTTGGACATGAATTGGTGTACCTAAATAACATGGGAATCGGTTCCTGGGGAAATGTAAAAGACTTATATGGAGAAGAAGGCTTGTTAAATATTCGCACTCCAAAAGAGGCACTAATCGTTCTTGAAAAGGCTTCAAAATACTTAAACATTCGTGTTTCTAAAAACCAGATTAACTACCACGTAATCAATGTACGTAAAGAATGGTTAGATATGGGGGAAAGAGAATCCGAAGGTTCTTTGCTCTGGATCCGCAAGCAATTAGAGAAACATCAATTTTGCTTCGATTTCATATCTGAAAAAGCAGTTATTCAAATGGCTAAAGTAATGGAACATTACTATACTACATACGGTTATGACTATGCAGTTGGCGTATTCGATACTGCTTTATTTAACATACAAAAAAATAAAATGCGTTCAACAGCTTTTTATAATCTCATCTATCGTGAAGATGACTCTTACAAAGAGTCTGAATTAGATGAAATTAGTGCTTACTTCCGTAGCGTGATGGAATCTGCAGAAATTTCATATGCAGAAGAACTATCTACGGAGCTTCGTGCATATGAGATGAAACAACATCATGCAGAGATGAATTTGTTCAAAGATGAAGAATTGATCGAAAAAAATGAAGAAGTTCTTAATACAGCTCGCAAGCAACGTGAGAAAACACTTAAAAAACTTGGTTATGTAAATCGTAGTTGGTTAAAGCGTTTTGAAAAACAACCAGAATGGTTTATCAAATATCGTTCCTTTATTGAGTCCTTGCCATCTCCAATTGTTGAAATTAAAAGAGAAATTGCTCAATACCTTATTAAAAAGCAAAGAGAATCTTATTCAACATCAGCAGAAGAACAACTTGTTTGGTAATATGGCAAATACTTTTTTAAAAATAGGACAATAAAGGTTTATTTGTGATGCCCAAAAATAAATATACCAGGAATCATCAACAGTCTTAAAAAAATCCTATAAAAGACTGTTATTTGTCATGCTCTATTTTATTGCTCATATAAAGAAACTCTCCCCCTCATTAATCGAATTTGTTAAGCTCCTCCTATGATTCACATATTTTTAAAGAGAAAATGGTAAATTTCGGATATTTTTTTCTCATTTGTTGTGGATAACGTTTTTTTGATGGCGAATAAAGTTTTTTACCTTTGTGATTATGATTTTTGATGAATGAATATAGATGGAAGTGTATGTGTGTAATGGCAATCATTTCGTGGTTAAGTAAAATAGGCTATGGATGTTGTTAGTCGGTATGTGAGTATAAAATATGAGCTATGGATTTCGGTGAATTGCTTTTGTATGAAGCGGAACTATTTCTTTTTGCAAAAACAGGAAGGTCAAGAAAGCTTGATATGAGAGGCTTTGTAGAACTTTTTTTTCTCCTATATAAAGGTATTAACAAAAGGTACTAACAAAAGGTTTTGACTTTATATTTTTGACTTTATGGTTTTGACATGATGGTTCTGACAGATTGTATTTACTTACTTTATTTACTTATGTAATTAACAAGTTCATAACTGCCCCCTCTTTATAATTAATGAATAAACAATGAAATAAATGACTTAACAATTAATAAAATAATAAGTCATCCTTTCTTTAAGAACAGATTATGCAACTTTATTTTATGAAATTACTCATAAATGCATACAAGGAAATAGCATGATCTATTAACTTATGAAAGGAGATGCCTTTTTGAGAAAACGTTTTGTAATTGATACGTCTGTCCTAATTTATGATGTCGAGTCTCTTTACAAATTTAAAGATAACGAGGTGATCATCCCCTCCATTGTATTTGAAGAAATCAATATATTAAAGGATTAGCCTTCTGAACGAGGATATTATGCTCGAAGAGTCGCTGAAGTCTTTGATGAACTCTCACTAATTGCCCCATTAAAAGATGGCGTAAATTTAGGAGAAACATTCATTCGTTCGAGTTATCTTTTAAACAACAATGAAGTTAAAAAGTCCTTAACGATGGATAAAAATGATTATAAAATCATTGCCTGTGCTAAAAATGAAGATGCCATCCTTGTAACCAGAGATAAAATGCTTCGAGTGATCGCAAGGGACTTTGTAAAAGTTGAAGACTATCAAGCTGACAAATTAAAGGTCAAAGAATTATATAAAGGATATCGTCAAATCTTCGTTCCAGAGCATAAAATTGAAGCCCTTTATCGCAATCAGTTAGAGAACGAATATGGTTTATATCCGAATGAATTTATTATTATGACAAACGAATGTAATCCTAAACATGTTGGAGTCGGTATTTGCAAGAAAGACCGAATAGTTCCTTGTGATTTTGATAGAATGAATACCAAGGGCTTACGTCTAAAATTAAAACCGCTTAATTTAGAACAAAAAATGTTAATGTATTTAGCTTTAGATGATGACATTCCTTGTGTAAGTGTTATGGGTGCATCAGGAAAAGGAAAAAGTTTGATGTTAATTGATACCGCATTGGCATCTGTTTTTAATAAAGACTACAACCAATTCCTTTATACAAAGTCTACCATTTCTGTAGATAAGCGTGAAGAACTTGGTTTCTACAAAGGTGACTTAGAAGATAAATTAAAACCCCATGTGCAACCCCTATACTCCTCAATTGAGTTCCTCTATCAAAAAGAACTTTTCAATGAAAAAGAACGAAAATCGGTGGATGAAAAAGTTAATGAATTAATTGAGCAAGATATTTTGCGACTTTATCCATTAGCGAATATCCGAGGAATGTCTATATTTAACAAAGTCGTTATGTTAGACGAAGGTCAAAATACCACTAACCACATGATGAAGAGTCTTGTAACCCGATTAAACGATAATTCAAAGCTATTCGTTACAGGTGATGTTGGACAAATAGATGATAAGAATTTAAATAAGTTTAATAATGGGTTAGTCCACTTAATCGAAGCAGGAAAAGAAGAAGATTTTATTGGACACATCACTCTGGACTTAGACGAAGAATCAAAACGTGGTCGATTAGCCTCATTTGGCTCTTCTAAGTTATAAACCTAACTAAATACAGGAAGGAGGAAAAAACGTGAAAAAACCGTTTAAAAAGTACCTGCCCCACTTTTTATCAGCTTTAATGATCATTAACCTTCCTGTGAACGTTCTTTCAACAACTCATGCTAATGCAATTTCAACCCCTTCTACGCTAAAGAGTGCATTAGTTCAAGATGATGCCCAACAGTCATTAGATGACGTTGTTTCACTTCCTGAACAAGATGTCGAAGTGATTGAAGCTCCTGAACTGAACCCGCCACCTGAGAACCCTCCGCAAGAGAACAACGAACCCCTTCCAGAAGGTAGCGATATGTTGCCAGAAAATAGCGATATCTTACCAGAAGGTTCAGCTCCAACACCAGAAGAGGATGAAACTAACTCTCCTCCTATCGAAGAGGAAACTCCTGAATCTCAATTGCCAGAAGAAAATGAAACAGAGGCTCCTGTTGATTCTGATGATGAATGGGTAAACGAAGCTCCTGAAAAAATGGACAAAGCGAAAACCTACGAAGAAAAACATCAATTAGTGGAAGATGCAATTGAGCAGTTTAAGAAAGAACAAACACAGGAAAATTTGAAAAAGGCTATTGATTTACTCATCTACTTGCCTACGTTAGAGGATTATCCTTCACCAGAATACTTGTTAGATAAAGCAACGTTCACTGAGACAATTCTTTTACTCTTAGAATTCGTTTCAGAAGAAGAACAAAATGAACTACTATCATACTTTGCTAAAGAAGCTTTTGAAGCCGTAAAGAAAACTAAATCAGACAAAGATTATGATATGATAAGTTCTGTTGTTGCACATCTTCCGAATGGAAGTGAACGAGATGGATATACGAAGGAATTGGAGAAACTGAAAAAAGAAATCTATGGGAATACAGATTTTATTGATTGGGAAAACCCACCAGAAGACTTAGAAGCTGATCCTCTTCCAGATGACCATAAGAATGCAGACAATTATATGCCAGGATATGATCCTGACAAATATAAAAAGCCACCTTCTCCATTCCCACCATTTACTCCTGGTACAAGTCATATAGACTATGAGAAAAACAATGGTGCATGTTACAAAGTGGAAAAGAGAATTCAAAATGGTCGAGTAGTCGAAACAACGAAAACACCTGTAACGGGTGTTGAAAAAGTATTTTGTGGAACAGTTGAAGTGCCAAATCCAATGGAATATAAAAACTATCCATGGGATCGACTTGTTCAAGAAGGAAACAAGAAAGTAAATAACAGCAATCCAAACGCTTCTGCGAGTCAAGATGAAAAAGACAAAGAAGATGCACATTTAAGCAACTTAACAATCCAGTATACGTTTGAAAAAGATTCTGACTCCCCTTACTACCACGATACAGGTATAAGAATTGGAATTGACAACACTATCACTTACCAAAACGCAAGAGATGCATTATATCAAATCTCTATTCGTGCAAAAGGTAAGTTTGTGGAAGACGTAGACAAAGCATTAGCCTTATTGGATGGTCGAATCATCTTAGTTGAAGATAAAGGCAAGAAAATTCCAATAGAAGATTTCTTAGTCTTATTCAATGAAACGAATATTGGCGTTAAAGCGTTAGATACAAGAAGTGGCAATCAGTTAGATTTAACTGACCTTGTAGAAATTAAAAATGTAACAACTGTCTATGTAGAAGGAAAAGAAGTAGAGTTAGAAGCAAGTCCTATTATTGATAACTCTATCGTTCTATTCCCTATCGAAAGCATTGCAAAAGCTTTAGGCGGTAAAGTACAAACAAATGCTACAAGCACAATTGTAGAAATCAACGGAAGCACATTCACATTTGCTGACGGAAAAGATTACGCTCTTTACAACGGTAAAGAAACACCATTAGACGTAGAAACACGCTTAAATTCAAAAGGCATTCGATTAGCACAACTTGATCCAATGCTTGAATTGTTAGGTGTAATGATTGAAGTAGAAGCAGAAACAAATCATGTTCTCTTCGTAAAACGATAGATAATAAAGGAACGACTATACGTAAATCGTATGGCCGTTCTTTTTTTGTTTTATTATTAGGTAAAAAATACTTGCCCAAAATGACAATAAGTGATATAATTTAGGCATCAGAAGGTTGTTAATAGTTTTATAGCCAAAAAGTGTTATAGAAACTATCAGGACAACTAAAATATAAAGTTCATGAAATAACAGGAGTTTGCTACTTGCAAACAAATAACAAAAGGAGGTTATCTTCATGGAGAAGACAAAACTTAGCAAATTGTTTAATTGGAGGTTTGCGGTTGGAATCATGGTTCTGTTTTCCATCGCAATATATTTCACGTTTGCGAACTCGTATTCGTTAGTTGTCAACGAAAAACAAGTTCCAACGAATCAAGGTGTTCCATTTGATCGTAGCGGTGTTACCTACCTTCCTATTGAAGCAGTAGTAGAAGGAATGGGTGACAAATATCAATGGAACGAAGCATATTTAACGGGAATTGTGACGAAGAAAGATGGCACAACTGTTACCGTTACAGCAGGTAAAACAGTTGGTAAAGTTGGTTCAAAAACAGTTCCTCTTACAACCAAAACAGTAGGGAAAACTGTCGTTCCTGCAGGTCATCGTGCCATTGTTGTGAATGGACATTTATATGTTCCGAGTGACTTTGTGAAAAACACGTTAAAGTATCCTGTAACAATTAAGAAAAGTGCAGGAAAAACAACAGTTTATGTAGGAAAAGTGCCAAGCACTACAACACCTACAAAAGAACAACCAAAGAACAATGACACTCAACAAAAGCCAAACAACAATACAACAAAACCAAGCACACCAACACAACCTAAAGAACAACCAAAACAAGAAACAAAGCCAAAAGATCCATTTGCTCCGCCTACAGGTTGGGTAGCTCCGAAGATTAATACTACGGCTACTGCTGACAAAGCGAAAAATGCTCAAATTTTAGATCAGCAATTAGGATTCTTGAATACGGGTGGAACAGGTGCAGTTTATAACCCATTCAAGAAAGCATATGGAGACACACCAATCAAAGTATTCCTTGATGACCAACCATACGATGCATCTATCCAGATTGACTTCTGGAGAAGCCAAGATGTTCCTGAATACAACAAGATTCCTTATATCGCAAAAGAACTATTCAAGTTCTACCAAGTTCCACAAGTCTATGACATTGTGAATAAAGGTTTTACAGGAACAAACATCCAAAGTCAAATGAACAAAATGCTGACATTTGGAAATCGTCAAGTAAAAATTACAGCAGTTGGTGATTCTGCGGTTATCTTTATCGGTAAACCTGGTGTAAAATATGACAGCAATTGGAATGTCATTAAATAATCACTCCCTTTAAGAGAGGTGGATATGCGATCCGCCTCTTTTTTATTTGTAGAATAAATAAGAAATGCATATCTAATATATATAAGATGAATAACCTATCTGTATAGAACCGAATTAAACAGAAAAAATATTCTCATCTTTTGGTTTTTGTCAGATAATTAAGGTGGAAAAGGAGGTAAAAAAAATTGTTTAAGGGAAAGAAAGCGATAAAGTCACTCGTTATTATGTTTGGACTTGCTGTTGGTTTCTTAATGGGAAATCCTCTTCCTCACGATAACACCGTAGATGCTTTCGGTGGTGGTGGCAGTGGACAACCGAGAACCCTAAAGAGTTGGGAAGGTCGTGAACAAGGAGTTGGGCCCCCTACTTACTTCAGGTATAATGCAAATTTTCGTGATGCAAGCGGAAACCAAAGCCCACAATATAAAGAGTACGGTGGCAATTTAAAGTTTTATGAAGAAATGTATCGAAACCAATTCCATTGGTATTCCATCGTTCCAAGAGAATTAGCAGATGCTAAAGAAGCTGATATGTTGAGAATGTATGAGAACCGTTTAAGAAGATGGGGTAATGGAGGTACTTGTAACGGTCAACCTTGTTATATTGTTAATAAAAGTTATAACCAAAATTTAAAATTAGGTCGAATAGATCCTGGTACTTCTAATTACAAAGGTAATAATACGGGTACAACGTATATCACAGCAGGTCCCTATGAGGGGAAAAACTATGAATGGCGTTATTTAGGATATACGCCAGATGGTCTTCCTGTAGACAACCCATTTTTCCCTGCTGACTACTGGCCATCCGATCAGAATTGGCAAAACCGTAACTGGATTGCAAATCCATGGAACAAAGGATTAACAACTCGTACTGAATATGATGCAGACACAGCAAGAAAAATCAAATGGATTCAGGAAAAATATTTGCCAAAAAATCCAAATATGAAATTGCCTGGAAAATCAGATTATGAAAGTGCAAAACATTGGGCTTCGATTTTCACAATGTTATCGGATGCTGATATTTCCACAGGTATCATGACAGGCTTCCATCAACGTGGTGGTAGAACCTACTATGTAACCTTCATTTTAGATGCTCCTCCTCGCCCAAACCTTCGATTAATCGACTACAAAGTAATTGATCCAGACACAAATAAAGTAATTGGTCGAGTAACCAGAGATGCTAACAATAATAAAAACATCGGTTTTACTCGTACACAAGATCAAAATGTAAAACTAACGAAAGGCAAGGAATATATTTTCGAAGCTGTTGTTAAAAACATGAAAGTAGATGGTCTTGCAAAACGAGATACAAAACGTACTCCTGTTGCGATGGATGTTATGTTAGCATACGATGATACAACTTGGGAATACAATGGTTATGACATTATTCGTAATGACTATGGTAAACCAACCACTCCAACAAATACGATTAAATACGGTGAAACAGTCACATTCCGTTGGACTGAAAAAGTGCCAATGGTTGTAGATGAAGAAGTAGTATTTGCTTCTAAAATTCCGTATGAATTCTTTGTGAAAGGTGACAACATCTTTGATGATGATGACGATGCAAGAATTCGTTTCCCAGTTGAAAAAGAAGATATCGGCATCATGAAAAATATTGAGTTTATTGATAGATATGGCGTTTCTGTTGATGAAGTAATTCCAAATGAAACGTATTCACTTCGCTTCTATGTCAATAAACCAGAAGGTAAATTACCTGTTGGTGATCCAAGCGATCCATTTAATCCGTATGCGACAATTGATGTTTCGGTAACAGATACAGGAACTATTACGAACAAGTATCAAAGAAGTGCTAAAGAAACACTTCTACCGAACGGAAAAGTGATGATTGAAATTCCAAATGCGATTACGCCAAAAACTTCAATCATTAAAGCATGTGGTAATATTAGTGAAATTCACCGAACACTTGGTCAAAGCACAGACTACAACAATGATGGTCCAGTATGTAGAACAATTGCTTCTGACATCAACATCAGCGTTCATGACTTTGTAATCAAGCCTTCTGCTGTTATGATTCCGTATGGACAATCTTCTTCTACTGAAAACTTAACAGCTCAATTTGTTGTTTCAAACTACAATGTTGAAAATCGCCCTAAATCTATTCGCATCAACTTGAAGCGAAATGGTTCCATTATTCACTCTGAAAAACGAGTAATACCTGCTAACCATCCAACAACTATTACAGTTCCGTTGCCAAATCAACGAATTTATGGCGGAGATAACTTCTATGAAGTGGAAGTAAACCCACCACCAAGAGAATGGTTAGAGTTCTTAAAAGACGGTTCTGATCCGTATAAGGACAATATTGATAGAACTTCGGTATTAGGACAAATCAACGTAAGGGCTCAAGCTGTATGTAATGTTGTTTGGACACAAAACACATGGACAACAACTTATAGTATTTATGAGTGGTATGGAACGTATGTGCCAAAAACATGTACGGGTTCTTACACTGTTGGAGAGAACACTTACACGTACTCTTACGACTGCTCATACTGCCGTACTGATTATACAAGAAGCTACACTGAAACAGTAAGCCACTATGAAAGATACCAAATTGAAAAAGTATTGTTCAAAAGTAAATTAACGACTGATACGCAAGGCGGTTGGGTAGATATCTTAAGACAACCTGGTAAAGTAAAAGCAGGATATGGCTTTGAAATCAAGTTTGTTGTTAGATACGAAACTAACACTTATACTGCTTCACCAAAACCTTGGTCTTCATTATGTAGTGGTAAATCGGTGTCCCCAGGTACAAGTACCGTTTCAGCTCCAAAAGTCATTACGGTTACAATGCCGTTTACAGACAAATATGGTCAGCCGATGAAGTACAACCTGTTCGCATCCACATCAGGCCCATGGTATAACGAAGTTCAAACGTATGAAATGCCAATGAGAAATGCATTAGGTATGAAAAATACAAGAGAAATCTTCGTTAACGAAACAGCAAGAGATGGAGATTATACGGTTCAAATTGATACCTTCCCATTCTATGGAACGTATGACAAGCCGTATGCTCCGAGAGATTTGTGTGACCGTCAATATGTAACCATCCGAATTATTGGTGCGGATACAGATGACCTAAAAACACACATCACTCAATAATAAAAAGACGATGCGTGGTTAATCGCATCGTCTTTTTATTTATTCTTATTTATTTTAGCTTAAAGGAACGTATCACAAAAAAGAGCAAAGTCCCCCCTATCATTACAGCAAAAATGGGAAGCTCCCACACTCCTAATAAACTATTCTTTCCATGTGATACAAATACATCGTTACACACTCCGTAAGAAAAGAATAAAAGCAGTTCATTCTTTAAAAAATTCATCATCAACATAGAATTTTTATATTGCTTTTCCATATTTTCTTCGGTAAGTGCTAAATAATTGTGCAGATGAGGTCTTTTTTCTACTTCATAACATCCTATCCAAAGAAAGAAACCAATCACCAACGGAATAAAAATAAATCCTTTATGACTCCAACTATCAGGTTCTCCTAATGCATTATAATGACTCGGCACTAAATCTGGTAAGTGGCTCCATTGAATCAGAATAAACATAATAGACACTATATAACTAATAATCGCTACGATGTTAAATACTTTCCCAACTGTAGGCACTTTAATATCTAATTTTGGATTCATTTCTATTTAATCTCCTTTCTTCAATAGATTGATATATTATATATATACCTGATATATAACTCTATTATTTTAAAAAAAGATATATAAAGTATATAAAGTGTATATATGTATATATAATATTCCTACTATTATGTTCAATTTGTAACAATCTTAATGTATAAGATGCTTCTAAATAGACAGACATATTTTACGTTGACTATAAATTACAATAAGATTATCATAATTTATAGAAAATATAAAGGATGGTGTAAAATTTGAAAATTAATTCATTATCTAATCATGGGCTTAATCCCTTCCAGGCTTTTAAGTCCATAAATAATAATGCAGGACAAACAAAAATGAGTGAAGCATTTTCTAAAGAAGCCCCTACTATTTCCCACATCAATCAATCTTCAAAAGACAAACCAACTTCCCCTTCATCTCCTAAACTATCAGAACCTAAAGATAAAGTAGAAATCTCTTCCACTGAAATGAAAATTAAAAACGAATCTGTTCGACAAAAACAAATTCAAGATCAGATGACAGAATCTCAAAAATCACTTGGTTCCCTATCAGAAATTGAAGAAAAAACGAATGCTTTAAAAGAACTTTCTACTAAGTATCAAAACAGCTCTAAGGAAACTCAATCATCCATTGAAAAGGAAGCGTCTGATGTATTTGCTTCGCTAAAGGAAACGTTAAGCAAATCGAATGGTGAGTTGAAAGATTCCCTGTTAAAAGCAATGGAAGCAGTTGAACCGAAAGAAGCAATAACAACAGATTTTGCTCAGAAATTATCCGAACCTGTTGAACAAGCAAAAAATACTATTAAAAATCAAGTGGAGCATCTAACATCCTCTCTAATGGAAACGCAAACAATGTCAAAAGAACAAGTTCAATCTACAATGGAACAGATTAAAAACACATTAAAACCTTCTGATGTTAAAAACATTTCCCAATCATTAGACGGAAGAAGAAACAATGTTTCATATTTACTGCAGTAAAAAAGGATAGGTAAATAGGTCATTCTCCTATTTATCTATCCTTCTATTTATATATAAATCTATATATATAGTGTACTCATAGTATATAAAATTAAAAATCTCACAATTTATTAAACTATCGGAACCAACGGATCCAAAAGAAAAAATAATTTAATAGAATCTGTTTCCAACTTTGTTTATACTTCTTTTTTCTGGATTCTCCTCTTGGTATATAAACATCGTGTTCAGGTTGTGTGGATAATTGATTGAAAACAGTTATTTCTGGAATATTTTCTGGATATGTCGTTTCAGGTTTTAACTGAGAATTTTTATCTGATGGAGTTGGTTCTTGTATGTATACAGTTATAATTTGATTTAATTCATCAATACTCTTTTGTAAATGATTAATAGAGTTTACAAGTGAACTGGAATCAAATGAAGCATTTATTTGTTCTGTGGTAGGACTCTTCTCTTGCGTGACTTCATGGTGAATCGAAGTCTCTGTCATTTCCTCCATTATAGATTCAGGAACTTCTTCTATAGGTTCATGAGATTCTTCTACAATTGTTTCTTGATTTTCTTCTTTAATAGTAGAACCCTGTTCTTTCTTTGTATCCTGCTCCGAGGAAAGATCTTTCTTGTCAAACAAAGGAACAACTAAAGCTCCTTGTTGTTCGTTTGATATTTTCACTTTCATTGCTTTTTCTTTTTTGTTTGTAGTTACAATTACATTTGGAATCTCTGGTGCAGACTCAAACCATTCTCCATTGGTCTTGAAATATTGGTCAATTTGTTTAATGGAATATCCTTTTTCACGATGCAACGATTTGATAACCAATAAGGCTTTAATGCCGTCTTCATAAAAAACATTGTATCCCGATTGATTTTTAGAAATAGGAACGTATTCTCGTAAGTCACGAATCCAATTTTGAACGATATATTTGCTCTCATTCATTAATTGGGAAACCTGTTGAATCGTCAATGGTAGAATGAGAGGCTCTTCTTTTACGGTTTTGACATGACTTTTGAAATCATGTTGAATGACATTGTTATTATGTTGACTCATTCTTCCTCTCACCTCCCTCTATATTTATATCTACCTCAGTAAAACCTTAGTAATACTTCAGTAAACATTTACTAAGGTTATAAAGCTAACCTTAGTAACACCATTACTACTACTATTCTAACATGGATAACGGAATCCCTTTAATAAATTTAAAGATATTTTTTGAATATTAGGGTTCCGAAGCTCCAGTAATGGAATATAGGATCAACCCTCAAAAAAATACCAATATATATAACCTATGTATAAATTAATATAGGTTATTGAAATCATATAGAAAACCATGACCTCATCCTACCGCACTTGCGATGCCACTGGATAATAAACTTCAGTAAAACTTCAGTAAAACCTTAGTAATTTATACGAACATTTGTACTAACCTTAGTAAATTTTTACTAAGTTTGTATAACTTATAGAAGTTATATTGAAGTTATATAGAAGTTATATATTTTTCCTGATTTTTATGTCTATAAGTTATATACATATTCTATATATATGAAGGTTGAACGGTATTAAGCATGTTTCGAAGTCCCCTCCCCTCTTCTTTTTGATAGAATCATTTTAGAAAGGAGGTTGTGTATGTATAAACGTTCATCATGGACATTTTCAAAGGAAGTTAGTGAACAATTTGAAGAGCATGTTCGTCAGAGTCTCCCCTTTTATGATCGGTTGCAAGAAATGATAGTCTCTCTCTCCGATTATTTCGTAAGCAAAAACGGTGTCATTTATGACCTTGGGACTGCTACAGGTGAAACCATTTATCGACTTCATGAGCGACACCATGATAAAAATATGCATTACATTGGATTGGATTCATCCGAAGCGATGATTAAAAAGGCAAAAGAAAAAAACCTGCAAATTCCAAATGCAGAGTTTATCGTAGCGAAATTAGAAGATTATCAATTCCCCTCTTCCAGTTCCTTCATCTTATCTGTTTTGACACTTCATTTTTTGCCGATCCCCTTACGAAAAAATTTGATTCAAAACATTTATAAAACTTTAGATGATGGTGGTTGTTTTATTCTTGTTGAAAAAACCTACGCAGATTTGCCACATTTACAGCACTTGTATACACATATGCAATATGACGAGAAGTTACGTGCTGGATTTACTAATAATGAAATTCTTATGAAAGAGCAATCATTACGAGGGGTATTAACCCCATTATCTATTTATGAAAATATGAAATTACTAAGTTCTGTAGGTTTTGAAACTGATATCTTTTTTAAACATTGGCATTTCACTGGATTTATTGCTACGAAACCTTTGTCGTAAAGCCCATTCAGCTATGGTTTACTGCCATAGCTGATTTTACAACCTTAGTAATTTTTTACTGAAGTATTACTGAAGTTTTACTAAAGGTTTGAAGCTATGACTTTTTATGATGAAGCTGACCTCATTGGGTGATGAATCTCTATTATTCGTTAGTTAATCCTCTAATTAATGGTAAAAACGACACTTGTCTTGATATTCCAAAATGCGAAGGCATGATTAAAAGTTCTATTTACAAGTGGGAATGCACACTTTTCTGATATAGATGCAATTCCTGATATGATTTATCCGTCACTTCAGGGTTATGCTAAAGCATTCCTGATAGATTGAAAATTGTCTCTATGAATATAGGTTTATGTATTCCGAAAGTTACGGATAGCACGAATAAGTCGTAAAAATTGACTAATTCCCTTATATATAGAAAGAAAATAATACGACTTTTCACTATCAATGAACTTTCTAAGATAAATCAATAAACGAGCTTTACGACTTTTAAAACAGCTTGTTCTCCTTTTTACATATGAAGTCATTAAAGATTTCTATAATATAAGACTTCATTTTTATAGAAAGGAGAATAGACTTGAATCAAATAAGAGATTTGTCTGAATTGCGTTGGGGCATGAAAGAAATGTCGCCTAATGGATTTAAAATGGTTGATTTGTTTTGTGGTGCAGGGATTGGTGCATCTGGTTTTAAATTGGCAGGGTTTGATATCGTGTATGCGATTGACAACAAACAATACGCTGTTGATACGTATAATCGAAACATCGGACAACACGCTGTTGTGGGTGACGTTCGAAAGCTAAAAGCAGTTAATTTGCCAATGGCCGATGTTTATGCAGGTGGATTTCCTTGCACTCCATTCTCAGTAGCAGGTCTTGGTAAGGGCAAGAAAGATGAAGAACTCGGAGACTTGGGTTATCATTTCTTCCGACTAATTCAAGAAGGTCAACCGAAAGCATTTCTAATGGAAAACGTAGGGGGACTTCTTAACAAAAAACACCGAGACTTTTTCGATGAACTAATAAAGCTATTTGATGAAGCAGGGTACAATGTAACTTGGGAATATATCAATTGTTATGAATATGGCGTACCACAGCTACGCAAGCGTGTTTTTGCAGTCGGAATTCGAAAAGACCTAAAAAAAACCTTTAAATTCCCTGACAAAGTACCAGAAGATAAGCGAACAACAATACGAGATGCAATAGGGGATTTACCTGATCCAGATGGATCGAATAATCATCATGGGTATGGTATTCGGAATGATGAAGCTCCATTTGTTGATAAAGTCCCGCCAGGCGGGAATTGGAGAGACCTTCCCGAAGAAGACCAAAAAGCATTTCTTGGAAAAGCATATTTTTCAGGAGGAGGTAAGACAGGATTTCTCCGAAAAGTATCCTTCGATTCACCCGCATATACAATTACCTCCGTTATGAATGGAAAAAACAATGCCCAAATTGTTGACAATCAGGATAAATATTATGAAGGCGGTTTTTCTCCAAGATATAAAAGCCGAAATCGCCAAAAGCAGTGGGATGAACCATCCTTTACTATCGTAAGTCAACCTCGACAACTTCCTTTATATCCAGAGCCAGCGAATTATGATATTCGTAAAATGGATGAATTGGAAGTTCCTCCACCAAGAAGGTTTACCGTTCGTGAATGTTTAAGACTTCAAACGGTTCCAGATTGGTTTTCCTTCTCAGATGATATTTCCCTTGTACGCCAATACGAAAGATGTAGTGGAATTCCTTCCCTTGTAGCCTACAAATTTGGCATTCAGATTGCCGAACTCCTTAACTCTTAAAATCTATCCAATTAACGAAATAACCGTATTAATCAATAGGGGACTGTTGTGAAAATAACAGTCCTTTTTGTATACAAATTATACTAATAGTATATATATGTATTTAATATAATTATGAGGTGATGTTTATATATAAGACTTATATATATTATAAATATGTAATGCTTCACACAATTTATTGACTATTGTCATTTAATTTCATATAATTTTTATAGTCAATATATTAAAGGAGTGAAGATATGAAGCATTTTAACTATTTAACAGAAAAACAAGTAGAAGACTTGTTTGTTAGACCACCCGAAGAATTTAATAAATATACAGACAAAGAAACATTAGCTTATGGATTGGGTGCGACACTTTACATGCCATCTTATCAAAACATAATTGAAAAAGTGAAAAGTGAGCTACTAAGAGGTCTTGCAAGTTTTGTCATGTGCTTTGAAGATGCCATCAAAGAAGAGGATGTGGAACGAGGACAAGCGAATGTTCGAAACACGCTTCAAGAACTGCATCGCTCGATCAAAGCGGGAACTACAAATATCAGTAAAATACCGTTATTCTTTTTACGTGTACGGAACTTAAGTCAATTTGAATCATTTATCTCCACTTTAACAAAGGAAGAAGCCGAGTTGTTAACTGGTTTTGTATTTCCGAAATTCAATAGTACCAATGGCAAACAATATTTATCCCTCACAAAGCAATTCTCCGAACACTTCCAAACAAAACTCTACGGTATGCCCATTCTTGAATCCTCATCTATTATTTATAAAGAATCCAGAGTTGATGAACTGATAAAGATAAAAGCAATTCTTGACGAATATCAGGATTTTGTTCTTAATATTCGTGTTGGCGGTACAGACTTTTCTTCTATATTTGCATTAAGAAGAGGGATTGACTATTCCATCTATGATATTAAAGTAGTATCAGATTGTTTAACGGATATTTTAAATGTTTTCAAACGTGCAGAAGATGGATTTGTACTATCTGCTCCTGTTTGGGAGTATTTCTCACAGCAACGCCTCTTAAAACCTCGCATTCGTATAACTCCATTTGCGGAACAAAATATGATTGGAAAACGGCAAAACATCGTTGATAAGGCAATTGATGGTCTGATCAAAGAAATTGTTTTGGACAAAGCGAATGGTTTTGTTGGTAAAACCATTATTCACCCTACTCACATTTCTTATGTAAACGCACTTCAAGTTGTTACAAAGGAAGAATATGAAGACGCTCAAATGATTTTACAGCATCAAGGTGGGGGAGTCTTCAAAAGTGCGACTGGAAACAAAATGAATGAAGTTAATCCTCATCTTGCTTGGGCAAGACAAATTATGAAAAAAGCCAGTGTATATGGTGTACTAAAGGAAGGCGATCACTATGTTGCATTGTTTTAATGTATTAGACTTTATTAATCTACAAGTTAATGTAACTAAAAACCCATTTGATTTCGAGATGGATACCTTATTTGAGGTAGGAGCAAGGATTAATCCAAAACGTAGTTTTCTCTTTGTGAGTAAGTTAATTGGCAAGCATATAGAAGTGCATCCAGATACACCGAAAGCAACAGGGCATTTATTAGGCAGTATGTTTTTGAAAAATACAGAAGGGAAGAAGTTCCCTTTTGAACAAGAACTCATCTCCTTTTTAAAAGGGGAGGAGGTAAACATCAAGCCAATTTTGAACCAACGACACAAGTTGAAAGAAAAAACTCTGTTTATTGGATTTGCAGAAACAGCGACAGGACTTGCTCATAGTGTGTTTTCTGCTTTTGAGAATGCATACTTTGTAACCACAACAAGAGAAGAAGTCTCTTCTATTCGCTCTGTTTTTGATTTTAAAGAAGAACATTCACATGCAACGGATCATCGTTGCTATTTAGAAGATTCAAAGTGGCTTGACGAAGCGGAACACGTAGTTTTAATAGATGACGAAATGACAACGGGAAATACCTCATTAAACCTTATTCGTTCATTTCATCAACATTATCCGAAAAAACGGTACACCATTTTATCTATCCTTGATTGGCGTACTAAAGAACATGAAGGAAACTACCAAAGAGCAGAAGAAGAAATGTCAACAAGGATTGAAACAATTTCTCTGTTAAGAGGGGAATATGAAGTGTTGGAGGAGCAACATCTTCAACAAGACCAATCAGAACAAGATGAAGGAATAGGTGCGTTTAGAATGTACGTATCTCCAATTGTTCCAAGAGTGACAGTACAAAATGACCAAAATCAATTTTTATCTTATCCTCTTTATTCTGGAAGATTTGGGTTAGATTCTATGAATCATGAAGATGTTGAAGCAGTTGCAATTGAAACAGGAAAAGACTTGGCATCGTTACGGAAACATGAAAAAACATTGGTGTTAGGAACAGGAGAATTTATGTATCTTCCTTCACGAATTGCATCTTATATGGGAGATGGAGTAGTTTACAAATCTACTACAAGAAGCCCTATCTATCCATCTAAAACCGAAAATTATCCAATACAAAATCGAATTTGCTATTTGAATGGTGATGGTATTCAGCACTATTTATACAATTTAGAAGATAACGGTATAGAAGAAATTTTTATTCTTCATGAAAAAGATGTATCATCCAAAGCTTTAGAGAGTATCGCATATCAATTAGAGAAGTGTGGATTTTCTCATATCGTTTTTATCAATGTATAGGAGGAATTCTTAAATGAATCAGCGTTTTTTAGATAGAGTGGCTCACCTAAAAAAGCCTACTTTTAACGGAAGTTACTCCAATGAGGATTGCGTGTTCCTATTAAAAGATATAACACCTCATATGGAAGAAGAAAATAACCATGTTCGAGAAGAAAAAATGAAAGAAGGTGTTCATTACTCTGAAATGCTTCCAATCGAACAGTATCCAACAGAAGAATATTTAGAGATTTTTCATCATTCATTAGAAACAACAGCTCCTCAAATGGCTCAGTATATTGCAGACGTATCTAACGCCATTTTGAATGATAAAGGAAAAGATGTGGTGCTTGTGTCATTGGCAAGAGCAGGCACACCTATAGGGGTACTAATTAAACGATATTTGTATCACCGATATGGAATTGTTGTACCTCACTATAGTATTTCCATCATTAGAGGAAAAGGAATTGATGAGAATGCCTTAGCTTATATTATTCATCGCCATCAAACAACCAATTTGCAATTTGTTGACGGTTGGACAGGAAAAGGTATGATTGGGAAGGTGTTAACTGAATCGTTAAAAGATTTCAAAGCTAAATATGACATCGAACTTTCTGATGATTTAGCAGTATTAGCAGATCCTGCTCATTCTTCTACCATATTTGGTGTACGTGAAGATTACTTTTTGCCTTCCTCTTGCCTAAATTCGATTGTAAGTGGATTATCCAGTCGAACAGTGATGCGTGACGACTTAATCGGAGAATATGATTTCCATGGTGCAAAATATTATCATGAATGGGAAATGAAAGACTTATCGAATTTCTTTATCGAAGAAGTTGCATCTCATTTTGAACGTAGTATAGACCGAACGCACCCTAAAGGCGTTGTCACTCATGCAGGTTGGAAAGAAATGCAGAAAATTAAAGAAATCTTCGGGGTTGAAGATATGAATAAGATTAAACCTGGTATCGGAGAAACAACAAGAGTGTTGTTACGAAGAGTTCCATGGAAGATTCTAATTAAAGATTTTAATGCAACAAATATGGAGCATATTTTCGTATTGGCAGAAGAAAAAGGTGTACCATTGGTGCATTATCCTAATATGACCTATTGTTGTATTGGTATTATTAAGGAGTAATGAGTATGTTCTTTTCCGACTTAGACCGCACCATCATATACTCTACTCGTTTTATTGATCCCCCGATGCCATTTCTTGTTACTCCTGTTGAATCCCTAAAGGGAAGGCATATTTCTCATATGACTTTGGATTCCTATGAAAGTTTACAAGAATTGAGAAGTAGAATTGAGTTTGTACCTGTTACGGCTCGAACAATAGATGAAGTATTAAGAATATCATTTATTCACAAAGATATTCCAACATGGATGGTTTGCGAAAACGGAAAAGTTATTTATCACAAAGGAAAAAGACTTCGAGAATGGGATGATTTAGTTGGAAATAAACTATTGCAACAACAAAAGGATTTGAATGAAGCAACTAAGACTTTCCTTTACCTTGCAAAAGTCCATGGCGTTACGTTAAACACCCTAAATGAGTTTGCGTTTCTGTTTAAAACAGAGAACGGTTCTGAACGATTTATTGAAGATCTGCAAAAAAAGAAAGAATGGTTCAGAGAATATGGTTGTCGTTTGTATAACAGTGGTCGCAAGGTATATTTTATGCCATCCATTTTAAACAAAGGGAATGCTGTTCGTTATCTTATACAAACATTAAAGCCTGAAAAGACGGTTGGAGCAGGTGATTCTACTATGGATATTAGTTTCTTAAAAGAAGTGACATATCCTGTTGCTCCACAGCACCACACCATTCCTCAATGTCCCTATCCCGTTACTTCTCAAACAGGAATGAAAGCAGGAGAACAAATTATCCAATATGCCATGATGAAACTCTGTCGGTAAACGGCAGGGTTTTTATTTTTGGTAAAAAAGAATTTACAAAATAATTGACAGATGATAGAAAATGATATACATTATAAATAACAACGAAACTAAAATTGACTTTAGTATACATTGGAGGAAATGTGATGAAACAACAAGAAGGTTGCTTCATGGAAGGTGTCAAAAAAGTCCTCCATCGAATAAACAATCGAATCTATCAAATTAACGGAAGGGTGTGTAGATTTGAACATTTGGGTATTCGAGGAGACTCGATAGAGGTCTGGTATGAAAATAACAACGTAAAACGATTTATTGATAGTATGCCGTTCCAAACCTCTGTATGTCAGATTTTTGATATCTACCAATATGAAAGCAAAATGAAATACAAATATTTGCTTATCACAGATGACAAGGTTGAAAGTGACAATTGGTATTATCCTGATGATAAAACATGGGTGATTACCTTAAAAGGCATCATGGATACGGTGATGAAAACGTTAGAAAATGGCGGAATAGATATTCAGTCATTAAAACAGTATGTGCAAAATGAAGGCATGAAGGTGTAAAGGATGTGTAATTGATGAAGTTTTTATATTTTGGTGACAAGCATGAAAGAGTCACATCGCCAGAAAACAGACTTGATAATTTCAAAGAAACACAAAAGATCAAGACCAAAGAAATTCTTGAATTAGGAAAGAAGTATGGTGTAAGTGCCTTTTTACAACCAGGGGATTTCTTCGACACTCCGAATCCACCTCTTGACTTTGTTTCAGAAGTGATGGAGCAATGGACAGGTCAAAATATTCATGAGATTTTTGCCAAGTTTGTTGCAGGTGAATTAAGGGAAGCCGATGTAATGGACATCATTAAAAGTTACATCCCATTGATCGGAGTAGCAGGAAATCATGAATTGTACGGCAATAATATTAAGACGTTATCGAAAACAGCAATTGGCTTTATTAACCGAATGGGACTTATGCGATTTGCTACGAAAGATAATCCGTACTTCTTCCATACTGATGACGGATTAAAAATTGCGATTACAGGTACTCATTATCACTTAGATATTGATAGTCCTGAACATTTGGATGATTATATCGTGGATGAAAAATTAGGGGATTATCATATTCATATTGTTCATGGAATGTTGTCTGATAAAGACATGGGTAAATATGTACGTCATACACTTGTCGAACAAATCAAGCATACAAAAGCTGATTTAACAATTTCTGGTCACGATCACATTGGTTTTCCGATTACAGAAATTGATGGAAAGTATTTCGTGAATCCTGGTGCAATTCCACGTATGTCTAATGATGTGAAAGAAATGAAGCGTAAACCGAAAGTGTTACTCATTGACATTACAAAAGACAATGGGTTGCAGTTAAAAGAAATTTATCTAAAATCAGCTCAAAAAGGCGATACTGTTTTAAATCGTACAAAAATTATTGAAAGAAAGAAGAAAGAACAACGCTTAGAAGAATTTAAAAAAGCGGTTCGAGATGCAGGGATGAAAAAGGCAACGGATATTACGGAAATTATCCGAGATTTAGCCGATACGAAAGATGTTTCGTTAGAAATTAAAGATGACCTGTTGGGCCGTATTAGTGAGAAAAAGCGTGAAATGAATGCAGAACCTACAGCAATAGTAGAGGAAGCTTATATTGAACGTATGGTCATTGAAAACTTCCAGTCCCATGAATATACAGATATTCCATTCTCAAATGGATTTAATATTTTTGTAGGTGAAAGTAAACAAGGTAAAACAGCAGTTCTACGGGCATTCCAATGGGTTTATGAAAACAAACCTGCAGGGAAGAGGATTGTACGGATAGGTGCTGATTTTGCAAGAGTAACCATCTATTTATCAAATGGATATATCATTTCTCGCTATATGGAAGCGAAGAAAAGTGGAAAAAATGGTTATGAAATTACTGATCCAAATACAGGTGAAGTTGAATATCACAATACAAAGATTTTGCCAGAGGTTCAAAAGCTTTTAGGATTTACCAATTTAATGATTGATAAAGATTTGCAATTTAACCTTAACTTCATGAAGCAAGGAACAGGTTGGTTCTTAATTGGTGATAACTTTACTGCACCATCGAAAGCAAAAATTATCGGAGGCATTTACGGTACTCAATATGCTGATGCAGTGGTTCGTGAAATTGATTCCGAAGAACGTAAAATCAATGACCAAGTAAAAAAATCTCATCAAGAATTGCAAAAATTGGATGAACGAATTGAAGAATACGATTACTTGAAGGACTTAGGTGAAAGTATTCAACAAGTAGAGAATTTGTTAAAAGAAATTGATGATTTAGAGCGAAGAAAACAACAAATTCACCAATTACTGGATAAACGAGTCGAAATCCAACGTCAAATTGCTGAAAACGACATGATCATCAATCGTTTAACGATACTCAATGATGTGGAACGAATTGCAAAAGAAACAAAAGAAAAGAACAAACATCGAGAACAACTACAAAAACATGTTGTGAAACATCAAGAAGTCTCCACGAAATTACACCACATTCAACTTTCCCTTGAAGCTGTTAAATATTTAGATGAAGCAAAAGAAGAATTTTTATCCATCAAAGAATTGGCGGAGAAGTCTATAAAGATTCAATATCAAGCCAATAAATATCGTCAAGTTCAAGAAAAAGTTTTACAAGAAGATGAAGTTCTTGCAAAGACAAATGAACTGGAAACCATCTCTCAATTGTTGAAAAGTGTTCAACAAGGGGTACAAAAGCGAAAAGAATTAGCAGATATTGCGATTCGAGCGAAAAAAGCAGAAACGAAAGCAATGGAACAAAAATCGAAATTAAAAGCGATTGAAGAAACATTGAATGAAACAAAGCAATTGGATGAAGGAAAGAACATGTATATTCGTCTAAAAACATGGATTGACCAAAAAACTCAAATTGAGTTGAAGATTGGTCAATATAAAAAGCAAGTAAACGCTATTGAAAAAGAAGAGCGTATTATCAATGCACAATCAAGAGAAATGGAATCTCTTATTGAACAATACCAAGAAAAATTAGAAGAGGCAGGAAAGTGTCCTGTATGTTATGGAACGATTGATAAAACTACGATTAATCGTATAGTCAGTGAATACCAATTAGTAGAAGGGGAGTTTTAATATGATTCAAGTACAAGATAAGGAACAATTAACTGTGGAGCTTCAAAATATCGAAAAGGCTATTCAGGCATCTGAGACGCTACGACAACGTGCAATTACGTCAAAAGAGCTGTATGAACAGCAATTAAAAGAAACAGAATCCGAACTAAAGGCATTAGGAACAACTGCCGAAAAAGCCGAGCAGGATTTACAAAAAATTGACGAGCAAATTGCGATTAATCTACAAGAAATTAAAGACAAACTTCCATTTGACTTGCTTCAAAAATATGGCTTGTTGAAATAATTAATCCCCCTCGTAATGAGGGGGCATTACCTTGAAAGAGAGGAGAAGCAAAATGGATGTAGCATTAGCAAAAGATTATTTGGGTGATTTAAAAAAACTTTATCATAAGGAAATGGGCGTTCTTCAGCAATTAAAAGAAACGAAAAGAGAAAAAGAAGAAGAAGTCCAAAAGTTACAAGAAGAAAAAGGACAGCTTGAACTTAAACGGATTTTATTGCAAGAAGCATCTGAAGAAGCCCGTAAACAAGCGAAAGAAATTCTTCAAGACATGGCAACAAGAGCGTTACAATTTATCATTGGAGAGCATATGTCTTTAGAAATTGTCTTAGATGAAAAAGGCAACAGTCCTGTAGCCAACTTTGTTGTGAAATCTTCTTATGGTAGTTATGTAGTAGAAGCCGATCCAGGAGAAGAAGAAGGTGGAGGAGTTGCAGACATTGTTTCTTTCTCTACGTTCATTGCTATGCTTCAATTGGCAGGTAAAAACAATGTTGCACCGCTATTTTTAGATGAACCATCCAAATATGTTTCCAAAGGACATTCAGAACAGGTTGCTAAGTTCCTATATGATATTAGCACGTATTTCAATCGCCAAGTATTCATGGTTACACATGATGAATTTTTAGCTAATATCGGAGACAAATCGTATCATTTCCAAATTAAAGATGGAAAAACGGAGACGACTCTCGTTGCCACTTCATAGACAGCAGAAGCTCATTTCTGCTGTTTCTTCTATTTATATTAAATTTATATATATAATTATGTATAAATATATATAGTTAAATATCAGTTAATACATATATAACTATATAAATAGTTTTACATAATATGTTTATATATTTGCTTGTCAATAATAATTGACCAAATTAAGAATAAAAACTATAATGTTAATTAAGGAGGTTTGTACGATGTCTAAAAAAATTGTAGTCGTTGGAAAAACGAGTCCAAAAGAAATTATGGTTGCAAGTATTGAAAGGCAATTTGTATTAGATGAGTATTTATTAATTAAAGATGAGCTTCATGGAACGCCTGTTGCAGAAGTGATGGAAACAGAAGCGTATCCTCATATTACAGTAGATACATTTTCATCTGAATCTGGAATTTATACTTCACTTAAAGAAGCAGGATTTTTAGAAAAAGAAAACACGATTTATATGGCGAAATGTAAACTATTAGAAGAATTGCAGACACCGATTACCCCATCTTCTGAAATTGAGATTCCGAATTTTGAAGATATTGAAGAATTGTTGATGAAACGATCACCTCAAACTGGATTTACGTTAGGTATTATTCGAGGAACAGAGCAATTACAATCCACGCTTCCTGAACATCTTCAAAATGTAGCACCTTTGTTTGAAAAGGGAGAGGGTGTTATTGATCAACAAGGTATTCCTTTTGTATTGGATTATTACGCATTTAGAGAGTATCCTCATATTGGTTTATTTGGCGGTAGTGGTTCAGGGAAAACGTATGGACTACGAGTGATTTGTGAGGAAGTCATGTCTAAAGGAATCCCTGGAGTTGTTTTGGATCCACATTACGAATTATCATTCCAACATGGAATGGATGGAATGCCGTCACATTTAAAGGAGGATTATTCCGATAAACATGAGCTGTTTCAAGTAGGAGAAAATGTAGGAATTAAGTTTACCGACCTATCAACTGAAGAGCTGAGTTCATTACTTCAATTTGTAGGTGATTTAACACAGCCAATGATGGGAGCTTTAGATCAACTGCATCAAAAAAATGACAGCTACACCACGCTATCTGCTCGTATTCAAAAGTTAATCGAAGCATTTGAATACCATGAAGTACCTGAACACAAACGAACAGGAGATTTGTCTGATGACACGTTGTTATTGTTTGAAAAGCATAAAAACAAAGTAGCAGGATTACCAACCTTACGTGCTTTATCATGGCGTTTAGACCAATTATTCAAAACAGGTATCTTCAATTCGGATATAAGTCAAATAGAAGCGTGTATGATGAAACGAAAGTTGGCTGTTGTTCGAGGAAAACAATTCCTATTAATTATGTTATCTTCCTATCTTATTCGAAAAATCTACTACAAACGAAGAAGCTATAAAGATTGGGAACAGGTTCATCTTAATAAACGAAGAGATGGAGAAGTTCCACCAAAATTCCCACCATTCTTCTTAGTGATGGATGAAGCTCATGTTTTTGCTCCGAATGGAGAACGGGCAAATCCGACTAAGAGAATATTAAAAGAAATCAGTCAGGAAGCACGTAAATATGGCGTGTTTGAGATTTTAGGAACACAGAGTCCATCATTGTTGGATAAGACGATTGCTTCACAATTAAATACCAAAATTATTTTTAGAACAACCATTGAGTCTGATATGCGAATGATTCAGACTGAGACGAATCTAAATGACGTTCAAATGACAAGACTTCCAGATCTAACCACAGGTAATGCATTTATTTCATCGGCTACACTCCAAAAAACGTTTTATGTGCGATTTCGTGCAACCAAGACGGTATCTCCTCATGACAGTCATCCTTTTGATGAATTAGATGATTATGGCGTTGATCACCGTTTGAAAGATGTGTTGTTGAACAACCTTCCAATAGAAGATGTAAAGATTAATTCAATTCATTCAAAAATTAATCGTGAGTTAGGCAGTGGACAATTTGTAGATGTAAAAACGATCTTTGAAACATTGGATATGATGGTCGTACATGGAGAAATCCAAAAAGAAACGTCTATTATGGGAGTGCGATATAAAAAGTTGTAAGGATTAGTGAAGAGCATGAAGAGATTCATGCTTTTCTTTATGAAAGGAGAGATATAATTGAAAAAGTTAAAAGGTGTAATTTCTATTGTCGCAATTGCATTGATTTTATTAATTGCGTATGCTGATATACAGTGGTTGTATCCGTATATGCTGTTTTTCTTAGGAGTCATGATGGCGATTTATGGAGTTTTAGAAATAAAGGAAGAACGCAGAGTGTGGGGAATTCTATCTTTTATTTCTGCCTTTTTTATTTTTGGCTTATGGTGTATTCAGTTAATTTCATAACTCCACAAAAGCAAAGGAAGCCTCTTGTTGAAGCTTCCTTTAGTTATGAGTTATGGAGTTGTAGTTATAGCTTCTTCTTCCTTTGACAAGGAAATAGCATCTTTGTGGTGAATATTGGTTGAAAAACAATGAGGGCATTGAGGTTTTACTAATTTAATATTGATAAAGGTTGAAATGAGCCAAACCCAAAATCCTAATAAAATCGCATACACATGACGTTCAAAGAAAAAGATGTCGCTAACAATTGCAAAAACAATACCAAGAATGAACCAAAAGCCTAAGTTTAAAATACTAATCCGTCTAAGGACAATCCCATCTTTTCCACAATCGTGACAATGTTGCTTTACTGTTTTCAATTCATGCAACTTTTGTTTTCGTTGCATAAGCTTACCATATAACCATAATTGAAGTCTCATAAGTTTCCCTCCTTTTTGATGATGTTTGCAATTATTATAGCGAACGAGGAGAAAGAAACGGTAGGTCTTTTTGGTCGAAGGTGGTAGAAGGCTTATGGTATTGACCATAAAATAAGTCGGTGATATGTTGAATATAATCAATAATATTGTAAGAAATTGAAAGTGTAGAAAGGAGGGGAAATATTGAAAAAGTGGATAAAGCGATTAAAGCAGAAGGATGGATGGGTAAGTTTGTTAGTCATGTCCTTTATTGCGGTGCTTTTGCCCTTGTTTTTATTTTTCTTTGTAGAAATGAATCACCTATGGAGTATCAAAGATAAAGCTCAATATATAAATGACAATATGGCAAATGCTTCAGTACGAAGTATTAATAAAGAATTGCTTGCTGAAGAAGGTATCATTGAGATTATTCCCTCAGAAGCCGAATTGGTAGCAGAAAACATCCTAAAAGAAAGTTATCAACTTAATGATGACTTTAGTCTCCCCGAAAAATCATTCCTGAAAGAATCTCCTATTTTAAAGGTTTACACGATCAATCATAGTTCCGTAGAAGGAATAGACTTTGAGACGGATGAAGGTCGAACCTTTAAGATTTATGAACCTACTATTATTGTATATAGCTCCATTAAGCCAAAAGGTGTATTTTTTAACAAATTAGTGGATATGCAGTCATACTCATTATTCCAAATCAAAACCAACCCGAATATTCCAATAGTGGAAGACAGCTCAGATGAAAGCAATTCAATAGATAGCGGAAGCGGTGAAAATCCAGGAGCAACGGTTCCTACAGCTAAAAAGTTTACGATTCCTGCCCCTGACATTAGCCATATTCCAGACCAACAAAATTTTACAGGTTGGAGACGAATTATAGGAGAGAATGGCACGATTTTTTATGAAGGAACACTCCGAAACGGGAAATTTAACAACTATGGAGTCCTTTATCGAGCAGATGGTACAAAAGTGTACGAAGGGGCTTGGAGTGATGGTATCTATAACGGACATGGAACCATTTATAACGCTGATGGAAGCATTTTTTATAGTGGTCAAACCTCTATTGGTGTCCCAAATGGATTCGGTGCGTATTACGGTTCTGATGGTGTCATAGATTACGAAGGTCAATTTGAAAATGGTTATCGAGAAGGATGGGGAACGAATTTTGAGGAAGACGGAAGCAGTTCCAGTGGAAACCATACCGACCATTCTGCTCCACCAGAAGCACTTTTAACACCAGAACATTTAATGTTTGAGAAAATCTACTAAGAAAGGTGAATGATATGTCATTATTGTTATGGCTATTGGGAGCATTAGGAACCCAGGTCTTATTTAACTTTATCAGTAAGAAAATCAATTATGAATATAGCAGGAAAATGAAGATACTGGCAATTGGACTAAACGTAGCGATTTGGTGGATGTATTTTGTTAATTATGGATTAAGTATTGATATTGTCATTATGGCAGTTGTAACAAGTATACTATTGTCCATTATTTTCATAGATTTGAAGTATTATGAAATTCCAAATGAATACAACTTAGCTTTATATCTTCTTGGAATCTTCTTTATCGTTAACAACTTAACACATTGGACTACCCTTCTGATTGGTGGGACAGTTGCTTTTATTCTCTATCTTGTCCTAATGATTCTATCGAGAGGGAATTTAGGTGGTGGAGATGTGAAATTAGCGGGAGCTTTAGGATTATTCCTTGGTTTCTATGGCTTCTGGCATTTTTTTGCGATTACTTTCCTAACAGGTGCGGTAGTATCTCTCGTTCTATTATTGCTAAAAATCAAGAAAAAGAATGATAAGATAGCATTTGGACCATATATTTGTATTGCCTTCCTTTATGTTATTTTATTCGCTTAATAAGCGGGGTTCTGTATAGAACCTCGTTTTTTTTATGTAATTAAAAGATCTGCATATAAAAAAATAACCATTTCTTTTTAAGCAAAGGAGGGAAACTATGAAAAAAGTATGGAAATCGCTTCAAGATAAAAGCGGATATATTGGGATTGAATATATCATTTTAGCGGGACTTATCATGGCTCTTGGTGCATGGGCTTGGATAAAATTCTATGCATTGGGAGAAGAATTGGTAGATGGAGCAGGGGAAAAGACACGAACTGTATTAGAAATAACCGTAAATGAGGGGTAAAGCAGGGGTTCGACACTTTTTCTCGTTTTAGTAGTTATAAAAAAGTAGTAACAATCTATCATTGTTAAAGTGATAAGCGTGACGAACCACTAAAAAAGAACTAAGAAAACTCGGACAGGGGTTCGACACTACTTAAACAAAAAACAGTTATAAAAAAAAGCAATCACTCTATAATCACTAAAGACAATGAGAGTGAAAGACTTTCAAAAAATTAATCTTAACTCAAAAAGGAGGAATATTTCATGTTAAAGAAATTACAAGAGAAAGCGGGTTTCATCAGTATTGAAACGATTATTGTAGCAGGTTTAATGATTGGACTTGGTGCATTCGCAATTACTCAATTCTACCTAATCGGTCAAGAAACAACTGATGCAGGGGTAGAAAACGTTCGTCAAGTTCTTGATGTAACTGTTGCAGGTTAATCCTAAATTTAAAAACAACAATCTTTAACTATAAAAATATCAATTTATTCATTTAAAGGAGGAATCATTTTATGTTAAAAAAATTACAAGAAAAAGCGGGATTCATCAGTATTGAAACAATTATTGTAGCAGGTTTAATGATTGGACTTGGTGCATTTGCAATCACTCAGTTCTATCTAATCGGTCAAGAAACAACTGATGCGGGCGTAGAAAATGTACGTCAAGTTCTTGATGTAACTGTTGCAGGCTAATCCCCTGGATCATTTAACTAATTCAGAAATTATTTAATTTCATTATAAATTTAACTCTAAATTCATTTAAAGGAGGAATCATCTTATGTTAAAGAAATTACAAGAGAAAGCGGGCTTCATCAGTATTGAAACAATTATTGTTGCAGGTTTAATGGTAGGACTTGGAGCATTCGCAATTACTCAATTCTATCTAATCGGTCAAGAAACGACTGATGCAGGGGTAGAAAACGTTCGTCAAGTTCTTGATGTAACAGTTGCGGGCTAATTCGTGATAAAAGATAAAAGAGGGAGGCATAAATCCATGCACTCTCTCTTTTTTTATGTCAAGAGGAGTTCATCACAAAAAGGATTTATTTATCTATTGACTTTATGTATAATATTTTTAGTTATTGACTATAGGATAAGAAGGAGGAGGAGGGAGGTTTATGGACATTCGAAATAAATGGAAACAGCTCGTAAATAATCGAGACGGCTATGTTTCTATTGAAGCAGTATTTGCGATGAGTTTCTTTCTTATCGTATTTATCCTCGTATTAGGCTTCTTCACTTATGTATACCCCTATTCTAATATTCAGCGAGAAGTACATGCTTTAGCCACATTAGCTGAACGACAAGGCGGATTAACGGCTGATGACATTGCGAACTTCGAGACGAGTCTTGAAAAATATGACTTTATTAATAACTCAACGTTAGATACTGAAGTCATTGCCATCACATCCCCAAGTGGAATTGATGCAACGAACATTTCCTCAACCAATTATGTTTCAAGAGATAGTTTAGAAGTGATTAATGTAACGGTAAAGGTTCCATCAAACAACTTGTTTATTAAGCCTGTCGCTAAGTTTTTTGGCGTAACTTCTCTATCAGATTACTATGTATTTGTTGAGCCTGTGATGTCGGAAAAATATTAATTACGGAGGTGCTATTATGCGTTCTAAAGAGAAATTAGTTCTATTTCTACTATTTTTTGTTTTCTTGTTAACTGCAGGAATGTTCTTTTATCAAAACGTTTACTTGAAGCAACAAGACGAAGCCAATCAAGTACCGATTTACGTAGCGTTGTATGACATTCCAAAAGGAACAACCCTTTCAGAAGAAAATGTCGGCATGATGAAGTTAGATAAAGAAAAAGTGTTACCATCTTATATCACAAACTTTGATGATTTAGCTGATAAAGTAGTCAATAGCGAAATCTTAAAAAATGAAGTGATTACAGAAGGAAGACTGACAGATGAAGGGAAAGAAGACAACACGTTCAAAGTCCTTGTAAAACCAAGTAATAAACTTAAAGTTGAACAAGGCGATGTTGTAAATGTGTACGTTCAAGTAAAAGAGCGTGACAAAGAAGACAAATCGAAAATTAATTATGTAACGTACCATCTTCTATCAAACAAATCTGTTGCAGAAGTAGAATTCAAGAAAAATAGTTCTGGAAAAGTTCAAGAAGGAAATATCGAAGGTGTCGTGCTTCACTTATCTGAACAAGATGCTTTAAATGTTCACATTGCTTCCTTCATGAAAGAATTAGATGCCCAAATCATTGTACTTCCTTACCAAGATCTATTAGCGAATGAAAATCTTGCATCTGTAGAGGAGTTTGAAAAATCACTTCACTACACTGAATATCAAGAAGATGAAACGAAAGTAGAAAATGGCCAAGCTGAAGGAAATCGAAAATAATTAAAAAGCATTCCCAGGTATTAAAACCTGGGAGTGTCATTAAGGAATGGAGGGAAACGATTTGTCAGCCATTGTTACAGTATTAATGTCTGCCGTTCAAGGTAACGGTGCAAAGTATGTAGCGACTAACTTAGCTACAGAGGTGAAACGAAAAGAGAACGAAAAAAAAGTATTATTAGTTGATTTTGATTTTGAAAATCCATTTTTAGCTCATGCTTTCATTAAACATGATGAAGTTCATGGAATTGATAATTTAATTAACAATATTACAGATGATGGATTAAGCGATGAACTATTTTTAGAAGATATGATTCAAACCAAAATGGGCGTAGATGTACTACGAGGAACTCGCTTTATCGAAAAAGTAAAAATGTTTTCTAAGCAACATATCCAAGTTATTTTAGAGAAAGCCAAACAGCATTATCATTATGTATTTATCGTGGTGAATGCAAAAGCGAACAATGCAGGAACTATTGTTTCCTTAATGGAAGCAGATAAGGTGCTTATGGTTTTAAGAAATAACTATGCAAATTTACTAAAAGTTGAGCGAGTGTTAAAACTTATTAAACAATACTCAACTGTTGAAACAGTCCATGTTGCATTCAATTTCAAAAACTTAAATTCCAAATTAGACATTAACGAAAAATTTGAGAATTACAATGTTGTGGTACTGGAAGTGTTAGAGTATGACGAAAAAAGTATTGATAATTTGAATTTAGAGAAAAAGGAATCAGTGTTTTCAAAATCTATGAATTCAAAAGCTATCAACAAGATGACGAAACTATTATTTGAGTAAGGAGGAATCACATTGAGCAATTTTTCTTCCAATCCGATTATGATTAAACAGGATGGAAAGCATTTGGGTGTCATTGAATTTGACTTTGATCCTGATACAAGACCATTTATATTGGAAATTAAAAACCATCACAATGAAGTCTTATATAAAGGAAAGGTAGATGAAGATACCTTTTTATCCTTCGATGTTTCCTCTGAAATTTTGCACCTCACTTATATGGAGCCTCATGATGAAACGGTCTTTTACCGCAATGAAATAGACCTATATGAACTTTTCTCCCTCTATACAAAATCAGACCAAGAAATAGTAGATGTAGAAGATCGTGACCGTCTGTACCGTAAAATTATTGCAACGGTTAAGGATGAAATGGATTCTCCGAAAGGTACGGTAAAAGAGGTAGAGCATCATACGCTTATGTTAAATCAAGCTACGATGAAAGAATCTGCTCGGATGTACGTCACCAATAAAATCCGACAAATCATCTCTCGTCATGAAGGGTTGTCTGATAAAGAAATTGAAGATTTAACGCAAAATATTTATGCAAATTTCTATGGAATGGGAATTCTTCAAGAATTAGACGATGATCCTGATGTTGGAGAAATTATGGTTAACGGATTTGTTTATCCGTATTTCCATTCAGATATTTACTACGTGAAACATGGACAAAAAATTCAATATGATAAGCAGTTTAAAAATTTAGATGATCTATTGAATGTGTATTCTCGTTCCATTGCGTTCTCTAAAAAAGAATTAAATAACTTAGAGAATGCCTTAGTTGAAGCCACTCGTTCCAACCGAGATCGTGTAAATATCATCATTCCAGACGCATCGGAGTCGTATGTAATGAATATTCGTAAATTTGGTAACTTCGTGCCAAACTTAAACTCCATGAAAGAATATGGCACAGTTGATGACTTTATAGACAAACTCATGGCAGTGATGGTAAAAGGGAAGGCGAATATTGGAATAGGGGGACAAATGGGTACAGGGAAAACGACCTTTATTAACTTCCTACTCAGCTATACGCCACCAAGCGAACGTAAAGTCGTTATTGCATCGGTGTCAGAAACCGATGTGGAGCGTGTGTTAAAAGGACACGATGTTGTCATTTTTAACGTTGACGAAACGAAAGGTTTTACGTTTGAACGATTAGTACGTGCTTCTCTTCGTACTACAGCAGACCGAGTAATCATTCCAGAGAGTCGTGGGGAAGAGTTTCGTCAAGTATACGAAGCAAACTTAAAAACAAAAGGAAATATGTTTACCGCTCATGCTCTTGATGATTACGCATTTTTAGATATGTGTGTCGATATGTATGCAGATGGTTCAGTAGTGGATGTTGTTAACATTCGAAACAAAATCTGTAAAGCCTTAGATTTAATTATTATTATGAGAAAAGTAGGAAACCAAATTCGCATCAAGTCGATTAGTGAGGTCGTAACAGATGATAAAAACCAATTCGAGAGAATGAATCTATTGTATTATTGGCACAGCGATCCAGAAGATGCAACGAAAGGTGAATATCGCCGTACTGAAAATCGTTTAACACAAGCCTTTAAGGAACGCATGAATGAATACGGTGTTCCAATGTCTGAAATGAAAGATTTATAAGAAAGGGAGGGAAGCCGATGCAAATAGATAGTATGAATCTTTTAATGCTAATTTTGTTAGGAGCTTCCCTCTTGTTGTTACTTAATATCTTTAAGAAACAGCGAGAGGTGAAAAAGCTCTTTCGTTCAGGAACAATTAAGGTTGAAAAGGAAGCAGATTTGTTTCGATTAGAATTTACGTATTTCAAATCGTTACGAAACAAAATTAACTTATACTTCCATTTTAAGAAAAAGAAGCACCTGGCAAATTATCTTTATTTCGCCATCCTTATTATTGAATTAGCGATGTTTTTAGGATTTTTATTTTCCAATAAAATCATCTTCGCCATTTCTTTCCCAATCATCTTCCATGTATTCATGCTAAAAGCGATGGAGTTAGTTACAGTTAGCATTCATAACTATATTGAAAAAGAACTACCAATTGTAATCAAACATCTAATCAAAGTTATGTCAAAAACAAGTGACTTAAAAACCGTCATGTATGAAACAAGTAAGAACTTAAACGAACCACTTCGAAGCATGTTTTTTGATCTCTCTCGTAAAATGATTACTGAGAATCATGAAAAAGCTCTAATGGAGTTAGCAGATGAAACGGACAACATTTGGATGTATGCGTTTAGTTTCTTGCTTATTAGCTATAAAGAGCAAAGTAAGAAAGAAGATATCGTTAAAAACTTAACGACATTGGCAGATATGTTAATCAAAGAAAATGATTTAAAGGAAAAAGCCATTACGGATAAAAAATTCGTAACAATCATGAACTATGCTTTAGCCTTAATTGGATTAGCAGGTTTTGTTGCCAACATTATCTTTAATCCAAGTGCCAAATCATTTTTCTTTGAAAATGTAATGGGCATGTTTTGTTTAATTATTGGTGTATGTTCAATTTTAGGGACAATCGTCATTAACTTAATGATGACAAACAAAGCTCAATAGAAAAACTCCAAAAGAAAGGAGAGAAAATATGATTTATACCATTTTTATGGTTGTGTGGGTAATTGCGGTTCTGATTATCTACAATGGCATCACAGTACGGAATAATCCCGAAATTAACACGCAAAAATTCAAAAAGGAATTTTACAATGAAATGTATTTAATGAGTTTTGGGATTCCGTTTAAATGGTTTGTGGATGATGATGATAACCCGACAGAAGAAAAAACGAAGAAGTTGAAGAAGGATTTAGAGCTTGCAGGCTTTGATCAACACTTTACACTCCGTAGCTTCATGACATTCAAAGTAATCATTATGATGGCATTTCTTCTGCTTGGTGGATTAATTCTCTTCATCATGAAAAATGCTCACCATTTTTCGAAAATCTTCTTTAACGTAGAAGTAGCAGAACAGCCGTTAGGCATTCAAACAAGTCTATTAGTAATTAGTATTTGTTTGTTCTTCGCTTTAATGCCAAACCTTATTTTGAAGCAAAAAGTGAAAAAGAAGATGAAAGAAGATAGCAAAGATATCCCTGTTCTACAAATGTTCATTATCCTCATGTTGCGTTCAAATAAAACGATAGCAGAAATTTTATACGCTTTATCAAGAGTAAATACTCCTCACAAAAAGGCATTTGAAAAAGGATATCGAATTTACTTGCGGAACAAAGGAGAAGGGATGTCCTTCTTAAAAGAACATTTTTATGGAACTCGATTTGTTGAAACCTTTAACCTACTTGAAGACATTGGTGAATATGCAAGAGAAGAATGTATTCGTATTTTAGAAAATAATCTACAAAGTTTAGTAGAAGAAACGAATACGATAAAGCGTAGAGCAGACTTATCGAAGTTGATTTATTCCCAAGCCTCTATGATCATTCCTTTCACTTCTATTCTTCTTTTAGGTGCGTTTCCTCTTGTTATGATGGGATTAGAAATCTTCACATCTGCCTTTAGCGGGGCAGGTTTATAGGAATAAGTCCAATTGGGCTTATTCTTTTTTTATAGTTTTTGGTAAAAAATTATTTACTTAAATTGAATAGTCTGATATAATAAGAAGAAAAAAGGTAGCGTCATCCATCTCCGCTCTTTTTAAAAAAAGAGAACTACATATAATGTAGTATTTTAGGAGGTGATAGAATGCCAACCGATATTGTAACTTTGTTTTTAATTGGATTAGTAATTGTGGCTGTTGTCGCATTTTTGGTCAAATCGTTTATAAAAGTGGTCATCATCGCCATTGTGATTTATGTATTATTCCATTTAGGATTTATTTGGGGCGTTGACGATTTGAACAGTAAACTGCACCTGGACAAATTCTTTAATCCAGATGTTCACGAACAAATTCAAAGTGAATATGAGAACTTCGGTGAAAAGAGAGAAGAGTATAGTGTGGTCGATACAGAAGAAATTAAACGAGTTGTCGATGACACCTTGCAAAAAGCATGGAATGGTGCAGAAGAAAAGATCAACAGTGTAGACAAAGAAGCTTTATTAGAAGAATTAAAACAAAAATTAGAGTCCTACAACAGTGAAGACGTGAAGAAAGTGTTGGAAGAAAAGAAAGAAGAATTGTCCAATGCTAACTTAACGGAAGAGGACTTAAATCAAGTTTCTCAAAACTAAAGGAGTCATACATCGTCATTACAGTACGATAGGATTAAATAAAAAGGGAAATAAAGCAGGAAGGATAGCAACAAGGGGTGGTAGAAAATGAAATTATTTTACAAAAAGCCTGATTTAGCTCAACAAAGCAAAAATCAATATTGGCTTCATCCTGAATTGGCACATTATATTAAAAATGGATTTGGCATGACAATACGAAACAAAACGGCAACGTTTTGGGCCTTGCTATTTGTTATTGTCGGGATATGGTTAGGATTTAAACTCAATGGAGTATTGATGTCAACACTCACGTATTTTATTACACTGACACTATGGATTTTTTCTTTCTGGGTTGTCATAAAACCGTTAATGCTAAAGGGAAAAATCAAAGGGTATTACCGAAGAAGTTATTCTGACAACAACTTATTTACCTTCTTTTTACAAATTAAAATTTTCTTTAGTGTTTTATTCGGAGGAGGCATCATTCTTTACCAAATCATTGCCATTATGATGACAGTAGATGATTCTGTAGATTTAAAATATCAGTTGGATAGGGGATTAACTCTTCTAACGAATCCATTTCCTTTTGCACTTGCAACGGGTGTGTTCTTCTTCCTTGTGTACTATTTCTTTTATCGTGAGCAATATATCAGCATTGAAGAATACTCCCATCGCATTACCAACATCATAAGAGAAAGAGGATGCAATCTGTATACTGCAAATCGCATTTTACTGTATCAACGAGATGGCGAGTTAGGTAGAGAAATTGTGAATGAAGTAAAGTATAATGAAACCATCAACCATCCAGTACAAGAGCAAAAAACAGTTGTTCAAAGAGAAACAGTTCAAAGACCAATCACAACTCCTACGGCTCCTGATTCAACTGGACAGGAACAAGTGCCAATTAGGAGAAAATCGAGGAGATAAGAGGAGTGGGAGCATTGAAATCGAAACAAATAACCGAATCAGAATTGTTTAAAAAGGTAAACATTCTGGTTTCAGATCGAAATAAGGAGCAATTAGAGTCCTTAAAAGACCGAGCTTCTCTACTGGCAAATATGCGAATTGATAATTCAGCCCTAATCCGAGGAATGTTGGATTACTTTGACCAACATCCTGACGACCTAAAAAAAATCATTCCCCATGTAACAGAATCGAAAGGATTTAACATTCTTCAAGAATTCCAGGAAATGATTCATGAAAATAAAAGTTTGTATGAAATTGAAGATAAATTAGGGATTAGTATTGATATTATCAAGAAAGTAGAAAAGAAGTTGCAAGAAGACTAAAAAAAGCGAGGGAGAACCTCGCTTCTTTTTGTTTGTATGTATACGAGAAGGATGTTGACCGTTTTTTGCGTCTCTTGGTCTCTATCCTTCAACCTTGACATGTCTTTATATTATACAGTAGAGATGGGTAAATATTCTGAAGAATGGTCGTATTCGGTATGTAAGGAAACGGGAGAAAAACCCGTTTATTTTGCTTTTTCTTTCAAGAAGATAAGAGATTCACCTGCTTTGATATTCCCCAATCTATCAATGCCATTTAGTTTTCTAACTAAATGTAGCTCATGACGAATGTCTTTTGAGCTTGGTGCTAACTCCCTTTGAATTTGCCAAGCAGTGTCCCCCTGATACAATGTTACTTCTACTTGGTCATACTTGCTTAATTCTTCTTGATAATATTGCTCAGAACGTTCTTCACTCCATGCAGGATAAGCTTGAACAATGTCACCAATAAAACTGATCACACCGTAACCAAAGCCGAATAAAACGATAAGAGCAAAAGCAACCCTGTTCCATCTAACATTTTTCAATGTGTACTTTTTTTTCTCCTGCAAAGCTTCTGTACTTTGATTAACTCCATAAACACCTGTTTGCACTGCTTTCATCATGCAAAATTCCTCCCTAAGTAAAATATGATAGACACACCTGATTTATCAAAAATTTCTATATCATACTCAAACAGAGATAAAAGTATAAATAAAAAAAGAAAACATGCTTATTGGGCATGTCTTCTTTCATAAAGAGTGAAGTAATAGTCAAATTCACCGCATTCGATCCCTTTAACCTTCTTGGTCTGCTCCCATTCATCCAAAGAGAATAAAGGAAAGTAAGCATCACACTCAAATACCTCATCCAATTCAGTTACATATAATTTGTCTGCGTAGGGAAGAAAGTAATCATAAATAGCAGAACCACCAATAATAAACACTTCAGGATTATCATGTCCTTGGAATTTCGAAAGAATGACAGAAGGATCGGTGACAATAACCTCAGACGGAAGGGAAAGAGATGAATTATTAGATAATACATAATTTTGACGGTCTGGAAGTGGTTTTCCGATAGATTCATAAGTTTTTCTTCCCATCACAATGGAATGTCCGTTTGTAGTATTTTTAAAGTGACGCAAATCCTCTGGTAAATGCCAAGGCAATTGATTCCGAATCCCAATGCCTCTATTTTTGTCCATACAAGCTATTAATGATATCAATATATTACCTCCAATCATCTATTGTTATAGGTCTTTTAACCCGCTACAAAAATTTTATGAATCTTGAGACCTAATTCTTGAAATCGTTGACAATAGTTAATATAATTTACTCATAATATCCAATCTTTTTGTTAGCCTGTAGAACAATGTTCTACGGGCTTTTTTTGTTGCCAAGGAGTTCTGATTCCGTTGAATAATTCATTTTATCCCCTATACAATATAGAAATTACACAAACAAGGAGAACATTTTGTTCTTTTTTGTTTATATATTATATCTTTTAATCCTATTATGGTAAATAATAATTGACCGAATAGGTAAAAGGTTATATAATAAGGTTAAGAACATAACGGAAATGAAATGGAGGAAAAAGACATGGAAAAAGTAAAGGTTAAAGATTTGGTTCAAGGTCAAAAGGCAATTGTAGTCGGAAAAGTAAGCAAAAAGCCTGGCAAAACAACCAATGGAGATCCATATATCTCGTTTCGTGTCACAGATAACTCAGGCACTACTTTTGGGAACGTATGGAACAACATTCCTATTTATCCAGTTGTGAATGAATTAGAAGAAAGTGATTGGGTAGAAGCAGAGGTTGTATGTACGAAAACAGGTCAGTTCATCAATGTTGATTATCAATCGGTTAAAAAGATCGAAAAAGAAACAGAAAAAGTCGTTAATATCGAGTCTATTAAAAAAGAACTTCGTCAAGAGATTAGCGAAATGCAAGATGATCATTTAAAAGCATTGGTCACAAATGTATTTAAGCGACCAGATGTGAAAGAACCATTCTTTAAAGCTCCTGCTTCTATGATGAGTGGCTATAGCTTTCAAGGAGGATTAGCGTCTCATGTAGTACGTAGCATTCGAATTGCGAAGGCAGTAGCAAAGGTATTTAACGAATGGGAACAAAATGTGGATCAGTTCCAAACAAAATTAAATGAAGACTTGCTCAAGACAGCATGTATTTTGCATGATGTGGGGAAAGTTCGAGCATTTAGTCAAAAAGGAAATAAAGTAGTGAAAACACCAGAAGGCGAGCTGTTTGAAGACTCTTATATTACGTTAAAAATCGTTTTAGAAGAGTTAGAGAAAGTAAACCTTCCAGAAGCACAACGACTCTTGTTAGAGCATGTACTTGGTTCTTCCAAAGGAAAACAAGGGTACGGAGCATTATTCTTACCAAGAAGTCGAGAAGCAGTTGCTTTCCACTTTATTGATGCCTTAGATGTGCAAATGTCTAATTTCGAATTCTTAGACCGAAATGCAGGGGCATCCGATATGTTTGTTCAACTGTTCCAAAAAACTATGTTCTTAGGCAATTACGATGAATAATGCGTTTTTCAGGTAAATGATGTTTTGGAAATAAGGGTTTATTTTAAGCCCTTGTTTCCTCATAATTCTTAAATTTTATATAAGGAGAGATTCCGTATGGTAAACATGGAAAATGTAAAATTAGTAAACAATGCAAAATTTAACGAAGATAAAACAAACGAATTGTTAGCAGGTCTAAAAGCAGAAGGATTAATTGTTGGGGTTGAAGATTTAGGCAACTATATCCGAAAGCAAGGGTTAATTGTTAAAGAACACATTGGTCGTAAACGAAACTATGTGGAAATTAGTCCAAAAGTATTTGGAGTAGACGTTAATCAAAAAGGGGATGAATTAAAAGAGTTCTTTAAGGAACACCTTCAAATGGGTAAAATTAAGTTTATCCCTGATTCTGACGAAAAGAAATTAATCAATATTGAAGCTTCGATTCGTATGTCACGTAGACGAGCATGTATTGGTTATGAAGACAGCTTTATGCCTCTTGAAACGTACAAAGAGTTTGTAAAAGAAGTAGAAAGCAAGAAGAAAGAATACTTCGAAGTTCGTGATAGCATTGTTTCTCGTTGGGATCTACTAATGAAAAGGTTTAAAGAAATTTTATGGATTTCGCTAAACGAATTAAATTCTGTTGATAAAGAAATTGTCTTCAATGCAATTTGTGAAAAACTTCCGTCAAAAGAAGATTATGCAAACAGCTTCTATATCACATTATCTGTAAAGGCATTTCCTGTTATGGATAACTTGGATATGTTTGACGAAAGCATTCAATCTCAAATTAAAGAAGGCTTAAATCAAGATACGGTAGCAACGCTGTATGAAATTATCGGAAGCACCCTAAATGATGCCTTTGAAAATATCAATAAAGTGTTAGCTAATATCGAGAAAAATCGTAAATTAGCGAACAAAACACTTGGGGCAATTAAGAAAACAGCAGAGCGTATTGCTCAAAAGAACATCTTTAACAATCCAAAAGTGGATTTAATTAAAAACAATATTTTAGAGATGGTTCGCCAATCACATGACATTGATGAAATGGCCGAGATTGGAGAAAATACGTTAGCTGTCATTTATGGATATGCGAAAGAGCTTGGAATTGAATCGCAAATTACAAGTATTTCAAGTAGTACGTTAACTATTGAAGAACTTCTTGGAGCTTATGAATCCATGGAAGAATATCGCCAACAGAAATTAGCGTAATTTCATTTCTAAATGGAAATAGTGTGATGCTTGTTCGTTCGCACTATTTCTTTTTTAAAATTCTTTACTTCCAAGCTAAACAGCTTGTTTAAATAGAGTGATCTTCTTAACACGATGAATGTGTTTTATATAAATGAAGCTCCGTATAAACGGGGCTTTTTTACATATGTCAATTTATTTTTACACTTATCAGATACGGTGATATAATAAATAACAAGAAAGCATTGTAAAATATCTGGAAAGGAGGAATTGTTATGAAACCAACAACCAGAGAAGAATGGCTAAACCGTTCATTAGAAGAAATACTCGAAAAACGTGAAGAGTTTGATACAGGGACATCCGATTGGAACGATTGGAATGAATTAAAAGCAGAAAAATTGGAGCTACTCAAACCTACGACTAAAGAGGAAATCATTTATTTTGAAGAGACCGTTTTACTTGATTTACCAGAAGGGCTATCTGAAATTAAAACACTTCCACACTATCCATTTGCGACAATGAAGAGAAGCCTGTTGGAATATCATCCTGAAAAGAGACATCCAATCCCATATGCAATTGTAAAGTTCCAGAAATACTATTTCTTTATTTTAAGAGAAAATGCCAGTGGAGAACTACGGCTCATTGGGAAAAAGGGGATGCTTGGCGGTCACGTTGGAAAAGAAGATGTGGATACGATGAGTTTAAATAAAACCTTATTAAACGGGTTAAGAAGAGAACTCCATGAAGAAGCAGGGATTACGGATGAGCTGATTCGTTCCATTCAATTAAAAGGACTCCTTAAATCAAATGAAGGAGTCGATGCAGACCATTTAGGTGTTATCTATGAAATTGAATTGGCAACCGATAACATTGCCTCAAAAGAAGATGCATTATCAGGGATCTGGATTCATGAGTCTGAATTAGAACATCATGCGAATTCCTTTGAATCTTGGGCATCTATGATTTACAAAAAGTGGTTGAAACAGTAAAACTCTTGTAGAAAATACAAGAGTTTTTTTGTGCTTATATAATTTTAACGAGAATTTCCATTTTCGGTGTGTAATGAGCTTCGCATTCTTGCTCCATTTGAATTTTTGGTTTGAACGGGACAATAAATTCACGAATTTTAGAACTTTTCTCTTCCTGCAAGAATAAAATCCAATTTTGTTCTTTTTCATTTTCAGGAAACACATCCAACACCTTTCCCCTTACGATCTCTAACGTTGTATCTTTAAAATGTTTAAGATCTGATTTGCAGTTGTTAATATTCGCCAAACTTAAGGCTCCGATGGCTAAGAAGTAAATTGACCAAAATACATAATCGGTACTCCACATAAAAATCGTTAAGGAAATGATGATGGATACAGCAAGTAACCATTGATTGTTTCTCAATTTTTTTCGAATGATTTTGTCGAACTCTTCATGCGATAAGTTCATTCAGGAAACACTCCTTTCTATATATAATATTTAATGAATTTTGTAAAAAGTAATTTACCAAATTAGTTGATTGTGCTATAATTATATAGTAGATTAGAATAAAATTCTATCTATTTTATGCAGAATGCTTTTGATTTAAAAGATAGATTCCTGTGAATATATAGGGAGGCGATACAATGAACATTGTAAAGTTCTTATTTAAAATGAGAGGTTTAATGAATTTAAAGCGATATCAAAACTTATTTCTTTTCAAAGAACGAAGTGTAGCCGAGCATAGTTGGTCTGTCGCAAAAATTGCACACTCATTAGCGTTAGTAGAGAAGCAAAAATATGGGATAGAGGTGGATATAGCCTTCTTGTTACAAAAGGCAATTTTTCACGATTCAATTGAGGTTTATACAGGAGACATACTCAGCATGTCTAAACGAAGAACGCCAAGCATGAAAAAAGCAGTGGCAACCTTAGAAAAGAGAGTGTATGAAGAAGAGTTCTCAAGCATTCTTCCGAATGATTGGAAAGAAGAGTTTAGATACTTCACACTCGATGCGAAAGATGACACGATTGAAGGAAAACTACTTCATGCTTCTGATGTCATTGATACCCTTTTCGAAGCAGTAGAAGAAATCAAATTAGGGAATAAAGAATATTTTTTAGATGTTCTACAGAATTCATTGCAAAAGCTATTAGATAATCCATTAAATAGCGTTCAAGACTTCTTGCTTCACTTCATTGAGTATTTAGAAAGCATTAAATTCAATTTGAAAGAACACTATGGAGAGGAATTCTATCAAACCATAGAACATTGGAAAATATCAAAAGTAGCATAGATAATACTCTTGGTGGCTGTTATTCATACAGCCATTTCTTTTGAAGAATGAAGAAATATCCCTTATTTGATATAAATGACACCTGTCTTGATATTCCAAAATGCGAAGGCATGATTAAAAGTTTTTATATCCAATGGATATTGCTTACTCATTAGATATGATTGCTTTCTTGATATAAATGAACATGACCTATAGGTATTTGCGTTTGCAATCCCTTATAGGATGATTGAAAATTTAAACCCTATATATAGGTTTATGTATTCCGAAAGTTACAAGGTTAATAAATTGAAAGTTTAGGAGGAAAAAATATGTATTCAGATATTAAAACTCATGGTTCTGCACACAAAGAACTAACATTGCCACATGGAAAATTACACGTTTTTGCCAATGATTAAGTATTCTATCAGCTTGAATACGGGGTGTTTGAAATGGCAGACAATAATTTGCGTATTCCTCGCTCGGTTCATATGTCTTACACGCCTGATGCTCATATCGGAAAGGGTACTTGCATCGGAACAACTGCCGTATGGAGAATGAATGACGGATTTATTTCACCTTCGATTGTTGGAGTGGATATTGGGTGCGGAATTCGTATTCATAAAACATCTCTTCATAAAGACCAGTTGAAAGAAAAATCTGTTCGTAGAAAATTGATAGAAGCAATTGAACAATACGTTCCAACCAATGAGCGTAAGACAACACAATACAATGATATTGACTTGGAATCCGTTGTAACGAAAGGATTGTTTGGTTTACCTGAAAAGTACAAAAGAAGTTTTGAAGGGGCTTTAGACAAGGTAGAAAATTCGAAGTTTGAGTTTCAAGAAGAGTATTTAAGCGATTTGCCACAAAAAATTTGGAAGCTTTCTCATGGTCAATTAGGAACGCTTGGTGGTGGAAATCACTTTGTTGAAATTCAATATGTAGAAATAGCAGATGCTCACCGAAACCTTGCGAAAAAATGGGGATTATTTGATGGACAAGTAGTAGTGATGATTCACTCTGGTTCGAGAGCGTGGGGAGCGATGCTTGGAAGAGAATATACAAAATTGTTCCAACAAGCAATGAATACTTGGGGGGTTACAAACCCTGATCCAAACCTCATGTATGCTCCAATTCAATCGCATGAAGGACAGGTATATTTAAACCTCATGTACTCAGCATTAAATTTTGCGGTGTCTAATCGTCATATGATTGCTTATGGAGTTCAAAAAGGATTCCAAGATGTATTTGGAGAGGAATTTGAAATGCCTGTGTTGTATGACTTGATGCACAATTACGCACTAAAAGAACCACATCGAAATAACTTGCATCTTGTTCACCGAAAAGGGGCAACAAGAGCGTTACCTGCAGGTCATTATCTAAATGTTCCAATCTATAAAGAAACGGGGCATCCTGCCTTAATTCCTGGAAGTATGGCAACAGCTTCTTATATTTTGGTAGGTAGGGAAGAAGGCGTGAAAAACTTCTATTCGATTTGTCATGGTGCAGGAAGAGTGCGAAGCAGACGAGCAACAAAAGAATTGATTTCCGTTGATGAAGTAGCACGTTCCATGAGAGTAGGGGAAGATGACGAGATTTTAGTTAATCATCGCACTCTACAAGGATTGGTGGATGAATCCGCATATGCTTACAAAGATGTTGACCAAATTGTGGATTCGATTGAAGAGGCTAAATTGGCGGATGTTGTAGCGAAATGCTTGCCAATGGCAGTTATTAAAGGGATGTAATCACATATATCTCAAAAAGAGAAGGGCAATTAACTTGCACTTCTTTTTGTTTTGGTTGAATAGGAGAAGATCTTACTCTTTTGAAAAAAGATAGATTCGATAGAGAAAGGAGGTTTCCAAATGAAAAAGAAGGCATTCGTTAATGAAGAAGTCGAGAATGAAATCAAAGAGAAACGATTAACGAAGTCACTTTATTCTCCTGAGATGTATGATCAATCTTCTATTGAAAGAGTCTATCCACAATCCTATTGGCATCGAGACTCATCACTAAATCCTAAAAATAAGGAGTAAGGCTTGTTCTGGTAAAGCGGAGCAAGCTTTTTTATTGTAAAATGAGAACTTTTCCATAAGATAAAAAGGATTGGACTAAGACGCTATTCGGCAGAAAGAATATCGTCAATTTCCAGAACCTTATGATAATCTTACGAATAGAAAAGGAGGAAAGTGAATTATGTTTTTTCAAGAAATCAAACCCAACAATCGGTTGCAGATTGAATGTGAAAGCGAAGAAGCAGTATATCGAAACATTCGAGGAATCGTGCTTGCGATTAGCGATAAGTCTATCATCATGGTAACAGACTTCGGAGAACTTATGGAAATTGATGAAGACAAAATATTAAGCATTACGCAAATTCAATTCCCGAAGATTGTATCAGATTCCTTAATGAATTTAAAGAATTATTACAACGAAATTTATGAACTGGAACACCGTTTAAAAGAAATGCGGAAAAATGAAGAGCTGTTGAAAAGCGAATTGTTTGATGCCAATTTTCTTGCCCGCTTTAATATCAATGGAGCCAAAAATCGTTTAGACAATTCCATTGATCATTCCCTCTTACACTTCAAACAGGACAATCTCTCCTACCAGATATCCTTCCAGTCTAATCCAAACAATCAAATTGAACTGAATATTGTTGTGGCAAATCACTTTGAGTATTACAACTTATTGGATGAAGTAGGCGATGTCGAAAAGATTATTCGCATTCACGCTCCCAATGTAAAAGAGTTGTTGGAAAAATGCTTTCCGTTCGCTTCCAAAGCAGAAGAATTAGAGAAGCGAGTAATGCATGAAGGCGAAAGCATGTATAGTGTTCGAACGTCATATCGCTTAACTATTGAAATGGATCAAGATAATTTTTTGGAAATGCGTCAGAAATTAATTAATGGACTTAATAGGTTAAGAAAGTAACGAGAAGGGAGGAGAAATTGTGCATCAAAAAGAAAAGTCCAAAGAAGAGCCTTTATCAAAGAAAGAAGAATTCATGAGTTGGGTAAAGATTCTTTTTGTGTCATTAATTATTGGATTTATTATTACCTTGTTTGTAAAGCCTTCTCTTGTGTCAGGGCTATCTATGTATCCCACATTAAATGACGGAGACTATTTAATGTTAAATCGAATGGCTTATAAAATAGGAGAACCAGAATATAAGGATGTCGTAGTCTTTGAAAGTCATTTGCCAGGTGAGAGGATTTTGGTGAAACGAGTAATCGGAGTAGAAGGGGATACCGTTAAAATCGAAAACGGAGAAGTTTTTGTCAATGGAAAGCTGTTAGAAGAATCTTATGTAAATGGACAGCTTACTGACGGAGAGATGGAAGTAGTTGTTCCGAAAGATTCTTTATTTGTTATGGGCGATAATCGTAGCAATAGTTTAGATAGTCGTTATGAAGAAGTAGGATTTGTCCATGAAGATGAAATCATTGGAAAAGCCATGATTCGGTTACTTCCAATTCAAAATTTAACCATTACTTTTGAATAAGAACCTAAATTCCATGAATGAGTTTCCTTGTTCGCTTCTAATATATAAAAGCTGTTAAATCTATTAAGTAAAGGAGGGTGTATATGAATCGAATTAACCAACGTGGGATGGAGCTACTATCCTATAAAAGAGAATTATTAAAGGACTATCCTGATATTGTTCGAAAATCATTAGAATTGGCTTTGGAGCAGATGGTTGAGAACAAAGTGATAGATTTAGATACGTATGATTTTGTACGGGATACTTCTACAACACTCGATTCTTTAAATGAGTATTTATACACCAAGAGTCAATTCTTAAAGACAGAAGAAGAGATTTTTGCAGAATTTGAAGTGATTCGAGAAAGACTAAATAAGCGATTGGCGGATCATGGATTAGAAACACTTGCTACGGAAAGTGTCATTGATAAAGATGTGATCTTGGTAACGAAAAAATTCTGCATCAATGAACAATTCACCCTTGAATACTTTGGTGTCGAAGAAAAAGACTTGTTAAAACTCATGAAACGAAGAGGATTTGTAGAGAAGTTTGCTGTATTACGTTTAACGGCCATTTTCAAACCATTTATGAAGGATATTTCTTATCCAGAAGACTTGTTCCATTGCGATGTATCCTTAGTGTACTTTGACAAAGAGGAAAATGGATATAGCATTGACATTTTCTTTGAACTCCCAATTGAGGAAGTTGAAAAAGAAGAACGCATTGAGGATATGTGCAAAGAAATTCAAGTAATTTCTGAAAAAGCAGATGCATTCTACAAAGAAAAAACAGTTTCCTAACAAATAAAGGCTCGAAGGATAAAATTCCTTTCGAGCCTTTTGTTGTTATGACTTTTTAACTTCTTGAAAATGAGGTTCAAAACGTTCTTTTATTTTAAAATAAAGTTCATCAAATAATTCCTTTTGATTCTGCAAACCTTTTTCTTCCATGAACTTGTCCATTTCATCACCAATATAGTATCCGAATGAAGACTCATCAATGGTCATTTGTTTATGTGGTTTTTGTTCAATGTTTCCAATTTTTATACTCAAAATAACCACCTCCACCTTATTTTCATTATTTCAATTTCCTTTTATATTGTCAAGAAGGCTCCCTTAGAGGAAGCCTGTCTTGTTTAAGAAAGAAGTTGATAAAACTCTTCTTCTGAAAGGATAATTGTCCCGACTTCTAATGCTTTTTTGTGTTTAGAAGTGCCTTCTGCATCGTCACCCATTAACAAGTAGTTCGTTTTCTTACTAACAGAACCCGATACTTTTCCACCTTTTTGCTCAATAATGGCTTTGAATTCATCTCGGCTTTTGGATAGAGAACCTGTGATAACAAAGACTTTTCCTTCTAATTCTTGACTGGAATCCGAAGAAGCCTGTTCACTTTCCATTGTAAAGCCAATTTGTTGCAATTCTTCAATTAATGAACGGTTTTGAGGGTTTGTGAAGAAATCAACCACGCTATTCATCATTGTATCCCCAAAATCATTAATTAGACGAACTCGTTCTGCAAAGCTTTCAGGCTGTTTGGATGCCTCTAAAATTTCATTCATATTAGCGAAGGCTTTTCCCATATCTTTTGAGCTTGTTTCTCCAATATGACGAATGGAGAGAGCATAAAGAACTTTGTGCAGGGGAGCAGATTTAGCGATTTCTAATCCTTGCAACAATTTATCCAGTTTCTTTTGACCAAAACCTTCAATAGATAGGATTTCATCTCGTTTATCTACTAAACGATATAGGTCTAAAAAGTTTTGAATAATGCCTTTTTCAAAGAATAGAGCTACTGTCTTTTCGCCTAAACCATCAATATTTAATGCTTTGCGACTTCCGAAGTGTTCGATTTTGCCCTTTAATTGAGGCGTACAATCTACACCCGTACAAAACAGATTCGCTCCTTCCCATTCAGTTGGACTATTACATACAGGGCAATGTGTTGGAGGGGTAATGATGATTTCCTCTCCTGTACGAACATCTTTGACAGAAGATGTAATTTTAGGAATGACATCATTTGCTCGAATGACCATCACTGTGTCCCCGATGCGAATATCTTTCTCTTTTATATTTCCATAGTTATGAAGGGTAGCACGACTAATGTTTACACCTTCAATATTTACCGTTTGAAGTTCGGCAACAGGGGTGATTTGACCTGATTTCCCAACTTGGTTGGTTACACCTAATAGCTTAGTAGAAGCTTCTTGTGCTTCAAATTTGTAAGCGGTAGACCAACGTGGAGATTTAGAACGACTTCCTAATTGTTCACGAATCACAAGGTTATCGTATTTGATGATTAGTCCATCAATCATATACGGCAATTCCCTTCTTGTTACTTTCTCAACTTCTTCAATATAGGCTTTTAATTCATTTAAACCTTCTTTATCCGAAGAGAAAGCTTTAGTCGGAACGACAGTGAAGCCTTGATCACGTAAAAATTGTAATCGTTCTCGGTCATTGGTAAACTCCATGCCTTCTACTTGAATAACTTCAAATACAATACCTTGAAGATTGCGTTCTTCAGCAATTTTTGAATCCAGTTGACGAAGCGTACCACTCGCTAAATTTCGTGGATTGGAGTATTCTCCATTCACATTGATTCGTTCAAACTCGGCATAAGGAATAATACCTTCCATACGCACTTCCAGTTTTCCTTTAAAGGCAATGGATTTCGGTACATTGTCAATAGTGCGAACCGTATGTGATAAATTTTCACCATATTCCCCATCGCCTCTACTCAATGCAAGGACAAGTTCTCCATTTTCATAATGAAGAACAAGTGTAAGTCCATCTAATTTGTGTTGCACAAGTAAAGTTCCTTCGGCTTGACTAACGAACTTTTCTACACCTTCCCAATCATTGACTTTGCTTTGAGAACCCATGAATGTTGTGTGAGCAACTCTTTCCAACTCACTTACTACAGATGTGTAAATTTTTTGCGTAGGAGAGTCAGAGGAGTATAGTTCAGGATGTTGTTTTTCCAAAGCTACTAATTCAGCATATAACTTATCGTATTCTCCATCTGCGATGATTGGTCGATTTTGCTCGTACAATTCATCGTGTTTTTTAATTTCTTCTCTTAACTGTTCAATGCGTTCTTTTACTGTTAACATGCGTATTCGCTCCTTTGTTTTCCTAAATTTACTATACCATATATTATAACGAATCTGTAGCTTTTAGTTAATAAAATTTATATTGTTGACTTTAGTCTAAAACTCTTTTAACCTATAAAATGACCACTATGATTCTTCTATGCACCCTCTATCATGACCAATTTACTCTCATTTTTTCTCAATAGTTGTAGAGTTCCTTTCCAAACATATGATAAATCAAGCATGACAAAATAGTAGATTTACTTATGAATCTTTTTTGTTAGGAAAAAAACTGTATAAAGGAGGCGTTTTGGATGGCAACAGCTACCAAAAGCAAAACAATTCAAAAGGCAGAAAGTATGAATCAATTGTTAGGGAAAATTCGTACCTTTGTCACATTAGACATTGAAACGACAGCACTTTCCCCAGATAAGGGTGGAAGGATTATTGAGATTGCGGGAGTGAAAGTAGAGAACGGAGAGATTGTTGATACGTTTTCGCAACTCATTTATCCAGAAAGCAAAATCTACAAAAAAACGATAGAAATTACAGGTATTACAAATGAGATGTTAGAAGGAAAACCTGTTTATGGGCAAGTTCTTCCTGACTTTTATCAGTTTCTTGGAAATTCAGTAGTAGTAGCTCATAATGCGAATTTTGACTGGAATCGTTATTTAACGTATTTTTTCAAAAAAGTCGGCATTCAAGTTGCAAATGAAGTGATATGTACGTTAACCCTTTCCAAATTATATTATCCTGAGAGAAAGACGTATAAATTAGAGGAAATGTGTAATTTGAATGGCATTAATATCCCAAATCACCACCGAGCTTTAGATGATGCAATAGCTACTGCACATTTAGCGATAGCGTACCAAAAGGAATTTGCTCCTCAAACAAGTGGGTTATGGGATCTCTTTGATCAACCAATAACAGAAGCAGATCCAACACCGATGAATATGAAAACTACGTTTAAGATTCGTAGAGTTCGCTATTGGGAAAAACCGATTACTAAGAAAAAGAAGATGCAACGTATTTATGTCAACATGAGTATCGGAAGTGTTTACTTTGATATTCCAACGCAAACTTGGTACAACAAAGATGTAGAAGGATGCATTGATTTTGGTGCTTTAGAACAAGCAGTATTGAAGTATTTGAAATTAAATTCAGTGGTAGATTTATGCTTTTATCGTAATTAAGGAATGTGTTAAGTAACACATTCTTTTTTTATGGTCAGTTATTGTAAAATGTATAAAAAGTCATTCACTTAATATCTTTATCCCTTCAACAAAATGTGACTGAAACGAAGGAGAATTAGATATCGAAAAAGTAGTTAAAAGGAACTGTCGATGAAAAAAATAAAAAGAACCCCCAATAAAATATGAGGGAATCCGTATCATATGAGTGACAGGGTGTTCAAGGTGGAAAGTTTTTGTGATATTTCCAATTTTAACAAAAAACCGTACTTTTCTACTATTGAATGTCAAGTAATGTCATGATAAATTTATACCAATAAGATGAATTGTGAGATAAGTATTGAGGTGGCACTTAATCAATCTTGTTATTCTTCTTTTGAGTACATGGAAGCCCTATTTAGGGCTTTTTTTCTTTTATAGGGTTATTGACAAAACTGTATAAAACTTACTATACTGTATAACATATACGAATGTATTTTTGATACATTTTTGTTTCTGATAGGGATTTTTTTTGATATGATGAACCTTTTTTGATAGGGAGAGAGGACTAAACCTCTCTCCTTATTCTTTTTCTAATGAGATGTCCTCTAAGCGAACGGCTGTCCCATAAGCTAAAATTTCAGCACATCCATCCATAACATTTGAAGTCGCATAGCGAATATTAATAATGCCATCAGCTCCAAGATTCTTCGCTTCCTCTACCATACGAGCAGTTGCAATTTGTCTTGCTTCTTGTAGCATTTCCGTATATTCACTCATTTCTCCACCAACAATTGTGCGAAGACCTGCTAAAATATCTTTCCCGATATGCTTGGCACGAATGGTATTTCCTCTTACTAATCCTAAATGTTCTACAATGCGTTTACCTGAAACGGTTTCAGTATTGGTCATAATCATATTTTTTTTCCTCCTTTTCTTCTTCTTTTCGCTCTTTTACCATTAGAACAAGTATCCATATGGTTATGAATATCATCATGAATACTACGAAAGGCATCCACAAAGGGAAATAAATAGCAGTTACATACATGAAAATAAATAAACATAAGAGCAACAAACTTAATAGGGTTTTCACCAGGATCCCTCCGATTCATAGTTGATATCAAATTATATGCAAAAATAGTAAAAAGCATAAAAAAACAAGGGGATGAAAGTCATCCTCTTGTTTTTGCTACCTTATTATGCTGATTGAGAATTTTCTTCTTGCGGATTGGTTGCTTTTAGTAAATATTGAGACGTAATAAAGGACTCAATATGAGCTTTTACTACAATCGCCAAACGCTTGAAGTCATCATCGGAAAGTGGAACACGAACTAAGTTTTCTGCTTTCCCTTGTGGCACGATAAGACCTTTATCGTTTTCTTTTCCTGCACCCATTTCTCCTGACAAAATCCAAGGCATTTTGTCGCCTGGTGTGATTTTGAATTGACGAGAAAGGGACATTCCATCAGGTCTTGCTTTGCCTCTTGCTTCCAAGTTCTTAGCAGATACACCGCCTAAATCCGCATAGATGGCACTTGCCCACTTATTGCCTTTTGCTTTTTCGGCTTTTGCTAAAGCAGAGATTCTTCCAGATAAAATATCATTAATTAGGACTAACATTTTGTCCATGTCGATATAAATTGGAATGCTTTGCTTAATACGGCTATTTTTCTCTTGGCTTGCATCGTACTCAATGAAATTAATGTTTACTTTGCCGATTTCAAAGGCACTGTTCATTACTTCTAAGAAGACATTTTTTCCATCTAAACGAATAATTTGGTTTGGGTTCTTTTGTTTCATACTTTTGTTCCTCCTATTTTCTCAAATATATAAATCCATTTCTTATACTTCATAGAACCCGAAAATATTCAATGAAGCATGTACTTTTATATTGCCTTTCACTATAATCAGTATATAATAGATTTATATAATTGTCAATTATATTTTACCAATTCATTATGAGATGATAGTTAGAGGTGATGTAATATGAACTATGAAAGTGAGCTTCATATGGTATTGGTTAAACAATTAAAAGAGCAGTATGGGATAAAAGAAGTGCGAATGCTTTATCCTTATATGCAGTTGCGTTTTCGGTTTTGGAAGTTGCTACAAAGCACCTCTCATTTTAAACAATCCCGCCAATTCATTGAATTCTTACTGGAAGAATTGAATCTACCCAATACAGAACATGGATTCTATTATAAAGGGGTATGGATTCACAAAGGGTTTCATATCGAAAATTCTTTAACAAATATCATGGAAACTTGGGATTTTGAACAAACGCTCCATAGGATAACCGATGAAAAGGGAAAGTCTTATGAGGTTATGGATTATGTGGAAGTGTATTGGTCAAAAATCTTAAAGAAAGCGAAAAGCCAAGCCAAACCTTTCAAAGACCATCCTTATTACCAATGGTATTTAGTAAAAAAGGGTTTAGAGCAACTCAATTCTGTTTTCGAGATAACCAGTTTGCCAGCAACTCGAATAAACGAAGTGTCGTATCCTGAAGAACATGACGATTTTCACCGAACAATAGAAGAAAAATGTGATGCCTATGTTCATACGATGGAATGGAAGCGTCAAGATACGAAAACAATCCAAGAACAAGATGTTGAACAATTTCTCCGCTATCGCCTTCACTTAATCGAAGAAGGTCTCCGCTATATTGATCACCAATTCCCCGTAACAGATGGTCGAATAGATATTTTAGCGAAAGATAAGAATGAACAGTATGTGGTCATTGAATTAAAAGTCGTTGACCATGATCCTACAATTATTTGGCAATGTATGTATTATCCTCAACAAATTAAACTTCATTTTTCTGTTCCTCATGTGCGAATGATTGCACTTGCTCCTTCTTATAAAGATTCCATTTTAACTCCATTAAAAGAATTAAGAGAGGTAGAAATTATGACGTATACGCCTAATGTAGAGTTTGGAGAGATTACTTCGTTAACAATACAATCTATTACCGATAAACTTAACAAGTAAACAAAAAAAGGGTTCGAAACAGATAAACTGCTTGGAACCCTTTTTTTTATTTTAATCCTAAACTAATCAGGATTTTTTCGTCTATTTCATTCATCGTATCTGTGTCTAAAAAGGAAACTTTTTTGAGTAAGCGTTTTTTATCAATGGTGCGGATTTGTTCAAGTAACACCACTGAATCTTGTGGTAAATGGGAAACAGTTTTGCGGATTTCAAAGTGTACGGGAAGATTCATCTTTTTGTTGATGGATGTGATGAGGGCTACAATCGTGGTTGGGGAAAATTTATTCCCCACATCATTTTGTAAGACAAGTACGGGGCGAATGCCGTTTTGCTCTGAACCGACACCTTCTCCCATATCTGCAAAGTAAATTTCTCCACGCTTCACTAACAATACTTCAGTTTTCTTTTTTCTTGTTGACTGATGTATAGACATTTTTTCATCCTCCTTTGAACTTATAGTGGTGTGGGATAGCGAGGGGATAAGGAATGTTTCTACATTTCTTCATCATCGTTGAATTCATCGAATTCATCATAAAGTGCATATAAAGCCCCGATGCTTAAAAAAGCGGATAAGAAAAGGAATACGAAGAATAAGTGGGTATTTAAGAAGAGGCATGAAGTGAGGATGAAGACAGCTCCAATGACATTCATAATGGTCATGGTGCGAACGGATTTGTAGAAATCTTTCTTGATGCTATCTGGATAAATCTGAAAGTGTTTCTTTTTTTTATTAACTGCAAGCAAAGAGAAAATGGTTAATCCTCCTGCAAGAAAAATCAGAACAAGCTTAATTGTTGGGAGCATTTTGATTCGTTCCTCCTTTCTATATAGGTTGATTATTATAATCTATAATACTATTATTTTTGACTATAATCAATATTTTAATATGCAATTTGAGGTTGAATATATCCTTAGATGTATATTTAGTAAAGTATAATTTACAAAAATACTAATATGATGTATAATCATGTCGTGTCCACTTATTCTTCTAAAGTGATGCAACATGGTCATACAGAAAGGAGAGTAGAACATGAGTCAAAATAGCAACTATACAGGACAATCCATTGATGTATTAGAAGGATTGGAAGCTGTTCGAGTGCGACCTGGTATGTATATTGGAAGTACAAACTCCAGAGGGTTGCACCATTTAGTTTGGGAAATTATTGACAATGCAATTGATGAACATTTAGCAGGATTTTGTAGCCGAATTGATGTGCATTTGCATAAAGATGGTTCTGTGTCCGTACAAGACAACGGCAGGGGAATTCCAGTTGACTTACACCCAAAAAAGAAAATCGTGGCTTCACGCCTTGTATTTACCGTTCTTCATGCAGGTGGGAAATTTAACAATACAACCTATAAAGTTTCAGGTGGGTTACATGGGGTAGGAGCTTCTGTTGTAAATGCCTTATCTACTTGGTTAGAAGTGGAGATTGCAAAAGATGGAAAACTGTATAAAGACCGATTCGAGAATGGGGGAAATCCTGTTGTTTCTTTAAAAAACGGATTGTTAGAACCAATTCAAGATGTTAATTATACAGGAACAAAAGTAACTTTTAAGCCTGATGCGACTATTTTTGAAACAGTTGAATTTAAACCTGAAACAATTAAGAAACGAATGCGAGAGTTAGCCTTTTTAAATAAAGGATTATTACTTGTTTTTCATGATCATCTTCATGAAACTACTGAAGAGTTTCTCGAAGAACAAGGGATTGTAGGATTTATTGAAGAGTTAAACAAAACAAAAGATGTTCTTAACGATCATGTTATTTATGTAACAGGAATGGCTTCAGGTATTGAAGTAGAAGTTGCTTTTCAATACACAAAAGAATACTCAGAAACCATCTTGTCGTTTTGCAACAATATCAGCACGATAGAAGGCGGTACACATGTTAGTGGGTTCAAAACAGCTTTAACTCGTATTGTGAATCAATATGCGAGAGATTTAAGTGTCTTGAAAGAAAAAGAGCCAAATTTCGATGGAAAGGATATACGAAATGGGATTACTGCTATTGTGTTAATTAAGCATCCAAATCCGCAATATGAAGGACAAACAAAGACGAAATTAGGCAATTCCGATGCAAGAGGTTCTGTAGAAGAAGTGTTAGGAACAGAGCTTCCGCAATTATTTGACCGAAATGTAGAAATGATTAAAGCCATTGCAGAAAATGCCCTAAAAGCTTATAAACTGCGTAAAGTAGAAGAAAAAGCAAGGGTTGGTTTTTTAAACAAAACCTCTACTTTAACTGTTAATGGGAAATTGGCTTCCTGTCAAAGTAAAAATCCAGAAGAAACCGAAATCTTTATTGTGGAAGGTGATTCTGCAGGTGGTTCAGCCAAGCAAGGCCGAAACCGAAAAACCCAAGCCATCCTCCCATTAAAAGGGAAAATACTAAACGTAGAGAAAAGTAGTTTGTCTAAACTAATTCAAAACTCCGAAGTTGCTACCTTAATTTCTGCATTGGGTTGTGGCTTTGGGGAAGGTTTAGGCGATGACTTCGATATTAAAAACCTCAAATACTCCAAAATCATTATTCTAACGGATGCCGATGTTGATGGCAGTCATATTCGTACCTTACTATTAACCTTCTTTTACCGCTATATGCCTGAACTCATTTATGAAGGGAAGGTGTTTATTGGAATGCCACCTCTTTATAAAGTTACACAAGGAAAAGATGTGTCTTATTTGTATAACGATAGAGAGTTGGATCATTACAAGAATGACAACGGTTCAAAAAAGTTTCAATTGCAACGATATAAGGGTTTAGGAGAGATGAACCCTGAACAATTATGGGAAACAACCCTTAATCCGAAAACTCGTTTCTTAAAACAAGTAACAATTAGCGATGCCGTACAAGCTGATAAAATTACAAGTTTGCTAATGGGAAATAAGGTTCCACCACGTAGAGAATTTATTAATGAACAAGCGGAATATGCTGAAATTGACGTATAAAAGAATAGTCAAAATTACAAGTAATTCACTTGAATGAATTGTTTTTCTCATTATTACAATCAAGAATATACAACTAAGAAAGAGGTGAGAGTAAAATGATAGCAGGATCAGTTGCTCTTGGTTTAATGGTTGTGATTGGCGTTTGGTATGCCTTCCGCCTAAAGAAGAAAAAGAACCAAAACAAATAATATAGACAGGCTATAAGCATGTACGCTTATAGTCTGTTTTTCTATTCGTTTTATGGTAAAATAAAATTGACTAAATAATTTGTTGGAAATATAGTAATATAAGAAATTGACGGCAAAACAAATTAAATTAACTGAGGTGAAAAAAATGAATGAACGAATTTTAATGGTAGATTATGAAGATGAAATGCAACAATCTTTCATAGATTATGCGATGAGTGTAATTGTGCAACGAGCTTTACCTGATGTTCGAGATGGCTTAAAGCCTGTTCATCGAAGAATTTTATATGCAATGTATGAATTAGGGATGACTTCTGATAAGCCTTTCAAAAAATCAGCCCGTATTGTCGGGGAAGTGTTAGGTAAATATCATCCACATGGCGATAGTGCGGTTTATGATGCTATGGTGCGACTTGCCCAGGAATTCAATATGATGATGCCATTGGTGGAAGGTCATGGAAATTTTGGTTCCATTGATGGTGATAGTGCGGCCGCTATGCGTTATACAGAAGCAAGACTTTCTCCTTCCTCTATTGAGTTATTAGACGATCTTGATAAGAGGGTTGTTTCCTTTATGCCAAACTTTGATAACTCCTTAAAAGAGCCTACCATTCTCCCATCTAAACTCCCAAATTTATTAGTAAACGGTGTTACTGGAATTGCGGTTGGGATGTCTACCAATATTCCTTCTCACAACTTAAATGAAGTGATTAATGGCATTATTCAATATATGGATAATCCAAATATTACGATGAAACGTCTAATAAAATATATAAAGGGGCCTGACTTTCCGACAGGTGGAATTGTGGCGAATGAAGAAGATTTATTAGCTATTTATGAAACAGGTAATGGAAAACTTCGCATTCGAGCAAAAGTCGAAGTAGAAAATGCGGGACAAGGGAAAAGCAATATTGTCATCACCGAAATTCCTTTTACCTATTCAGGTAGCAAAACTCGATTTATTGAAACCTTTATCAATATGGCAAAAGACCGAAAGTTAGAAGAGTTAACGGATATTAGGGATGAATCAGGAAAAGAAGGAATTCGGATTGTTCTGGAAGTGAAAAGAGGGGTAGACATTGACCGTTTATTAACCAAGCTTTACAAACGAACGCCCCTTGAAGATACGATGAATGTAAATTTCTTAGCTCTTGTTGGCGGAAGACCAGAAGTATTAAACTTAAAAGAAGTCATTCACCACTATGTAGAATTCCAAAAAGAAATTACGTTAAACAAGTATCGTTATTTATTAAATAAAGCAGAAGAACGAAAAGAGATATTAGAAGGCTTAATGAAGGCAACCGATTGTATCGACACCATCATTGAAGTGTTACGTGGTAGTAAAGATTTAAAAATGGCAAAAGACTGTTTGTTAAATGGGACAACCGATTTTATTGACTTTCGCACGAAAAAAGCAGAAAAACAAGCAAAAGGTTTCGCATTTACTGAACGACAAACACAAGCGATTTTAGACATGAAATTGCAACGGTTAATTCAGTTAGAAATTAGTAAATTAGAAGAAGACTATAACCAAATTATGGGTTCTATCGAAGAATGTGAAGCAGTTTTATACAATGGTGAAAAATTAAAAGAAGTTATCAAAAACTACTTGAAGGAAATGAAGAAAAAATACGGTCTACGTAGAAAAACGAAGATAGATTCTATTGAAACGAAAGAATATGTAGAAGAGGTGAAGGAAGAAAGTCTATATGTATTAGTAGACAGATTTGGTTATGTAAAAGCAACAGAAGTTACGAATTATAAGCGTTCCAATGAAGAAACGATTAATGAGTTTTCTTACACATTGTTAACGAAAAATACGGATCGAATTGCTCTGTTCTCTAATAAAGGAAACTTCCATCAGATCAAGGTGATGGATATTCCAAAAGGGAAAATAAAAGACAAAGGAGTTCCTGTTGATACCTTAACTAAAATGAACCAAGAACACATGATTTGGTTAGGAAATGTAGAAGAAGTTCTTTCATCTAAATGGTTATTTGTCACTAAAAACGGATTGGTGAAAATCGTGGATGGAAGTGAATTTGATACCATTCGCTCTATGATTCAAGGGACAAAATTGGAAGAAAAAGACGAATTAATCACTCTTCAACCGATAAAAGATACGGATAATGCCATTTTCCTTGTGACGAAGCAACACAAAGGATTGAAGTTTTCTTTAGATGAAGTTCCTCTTCTAAAGAAGAATACAAAAGGTGTAAAAGGAATCACATTAAAAGAGAAAGATGAAGTAGTGGATGTGCTTTTATTTTCTAACGAAAATGATGTGACTTTTAAAGCAAATGATAAAACGATTGATGTAAATACCCTTGATTTCCAAAGTCGAAATCAAAAGGGAATATCTTTATAGAGTTCTGAAAGCAACTCCTTCAAAATAGAGGGAGTTGTATTTTTGTTCAATAGACTACGAACTTATATTTATTGACTAAAAGCAACAAAAATATTAAGATGATGGTAGCGTAAATAAAGGAGGAATCATGATGCAGTACATCATTAAAAGTAAACGAGATTTGAAAGATTTGAAAGATATTTTAGTAGCGAAAAACATTCCGTTTTTTGAGGAATCCAAGAATATGATAAAGGTTCAAGTAAATAAAGAATTAGAAGAAGAATTTTTCTTAATTGTATCGTATTACACTTCCTATACGGCATTTCGAGAAACGGTTCAAACGCTCTTAAAAAAGAGTCATTTGGATCAAGAACGAGCAAATGAGTTCTTCCATCAATCTTGCAATTACTTCCTTCATTCAAAATATTGGGTTAGCCTTACAAAAGCATTGATAACCGATTATTTTTCTGATAAGGATACGCTTCATATTGAAAGTTTTGCAACCTTTAATATGAAAGGGTTTAAAGCAGAAATTAAAGATTATGTTGACAATATGATTAGTCCCAAATTAGTAGAGGCTATGCCTGATGAGATGCCTATGCAAAAGGGAATGGGTATACAAGATGTATTTGCGATATTGAAGGAACAAGCCATTGCAAGCGGATTAGATATGGATGCGTTTACGAAGCTTCATGTATTCCCGAAAGAAAAAGGCATGAGAATTGAAAATAGTGAAGGCAAAATTATGGATGATGCATTCTTTATGGAACAGTTAGGAACGGTTCTTCAAGTTAGCTCGGAAGAAGGAGACATAAATCCTGCTATCCAAGATGCGATGCAATTGGTGTGTTTATGCTATATTTTTAATCCAAACGAAATCATTCTTCATAAAGGATTATCAGAAGATGCTAAATTAGCAATCAGTCAACATGAAGCAATGATTCAACAAAACCCTTCGAGTCAACTGCAATTTGTGGATTGCCAAGGGTGTGATAACTGTGATTAAAGAAGAGAAAACGTCTATTATAGGAATAGGCATTGATCAAGGAATTGCTAACTGTGGATACGGATTAGTAAAGTTAGATGCCAACGATCAAATTCATGTGTTAGATTCAGGAACCATTATAACCGAATCTTCTGAAATGCTTCCTCAACGTATTTTACTCCTCTATGAGAAAATTACCTCTCTCATTCATGAAACAGAAATACCGATATCTATAATTGGTTGTGAAAAACTGTTTTTTAATCCCGTTCAAAAGAAAACTGGAAAACCACAACGAAATAAATCTGCTTCGATTGTTTATACGAATATGGCGACAGGGTTGCTCTGTTTAATTGCAGGGCAACAAGGTGTTCCGTTGAAAGAATTTGTCCCTGGAACTGTAAAAAAATATGTAGCAGGGCATGGGCGAGCAGATAAAGAGTTAGTGGAAGAATCCATTTTACAGTATTTAGACTATGTTCCCAAAACAAGTCATGAATCCGATGGAATTGCCATTGGAATTACGGCTGTAAAATACTACAGGGAATTGCAAATGAAGATGAAGAAAGAAAGTTCTTGAAATCTCTTGTGTAAAGAAAGGAGGAAAAAAATTGGAGACCAATAACAGAAAAAAATGGATGTATGTTGGTGCAGGAGTGGCACTCGCAACTGCATTGGGTACAGGTTGGTTCTTTTATGGACAATCTGAGCCAACGGAAACACCAGGAATTGAAGATCAAATTGAAGTTGCACAAATGGTTAAATACATGGCATCGTATACAGAAAACGGGGTTGTTACCTTGTATGATGTAGAGAGTGAAACGGAACTTGACACATTTGACCTAAAAACATTAGCAACTGGAAAAGAAATTGTCATTGAAGAAAAGGTAACAGAAGAACCAAAAGAAGAACCAAAAGTGGATGTCTTTAAAGACTTTGAAGTTGTTCCAATTGTCATCAAAAAAGGAGACAACACTTGGAACTTACAAACCTCTCTTACTCCTGACCGCAATATATTCCACATGTTACCTCTCCTATCAGAAGTGAACGATGGGAAACCCCTTCACCCAATTTACCCAAATGAAACTCGCTTATTCTTAAAAGAAAAAGGTGACGCTGTTCCTAAAGAAGAGCCTAAAACAGAAACAGTTATATCAAAAACAGTAAAGAAAGTAGATGAAAATGCTGTTTATATTTATTTCAAAGATGTAAATGATAAATCGCTTTATGCTTATAACGATATTGAGAAATCCGTTTATAAATTAACTGTTGATGAAGGAAAATGGAAAGCTGAAACCCTCATGAGTCATGATGACTTTAAAGAAGCAGAATGGCTATATGTAGAAGATGGTCGAGTATGGTTAGCAGATAAAGAACGTACTCGTATTCAAGTAGCTGAATTCAACGGAAAAGATGTGAAAACGATTGAAGCTAAAGGTGAAATGAGTAAATGGGCAGTACAGGATGATACAGTCTTTTACACTTACAACAATCGTATGATGGCTTATCAACTAAATGGTAATAAAGAAACCGATATTGTGGTAGGAGACGAAACGATTGATTTCGTGAAAGTAAAAGATAAATTCTATGTTCTCAACAGCTTTGGCAAAAAATCGGACAATTCCATTTTGTTACAAGTAAATCCATCTGATTTACGAGTAGATAGCCTAATGGAGTTAAAGAGTGACCAGACAGCAATTCTTTCTCACAGTGAATCAGATATGTTATATGTTGGAAAAATCCAAAAAACGAAGAGTTTAGATGGAGAAGTGGTTGAGGAACCAAAAGTGTTATCTATTAATTTAAAAACACTTTCATCTGATCCGATGAATTGGGAATTAGTCTTTTCTCCAACGATGATGGGTTGGTCACAATACTTGTATTCGGTAGAAGATGGAGAAGTAAAAGTCTACCGAGCAGGAGATAATCAACCTTCTAAGGAGTTTCCAATCAAAGATAAGCAATTCACGTTAATTCCAGAGTAACTCTTTTTATGCAGGTTGCAGAACAAGCCTCTGCAATCTGCTTTACAATACTAAAGGAGGAAATCATATGTCCATTAAACATGTTTTATTAGTTGGAAAAACACCCACACATATTGAAAGAGAGGATTTACTGGATTACTTTTTGTATGTGTTTGAATTTTCATGGAACAATGTCGCTCATGAGTCAAAGAAAAGTCAATTGCGTAAGCATTTTGAAACTGAATCAATTAAATTTGTTTCAGACATTCACGCTCTACCAAAAGAGAAGTTATGGTGGTTATATGTATTAATTGCCTTAAAGGATATTGCTGAAACAGATGAAGTTGAATATGGCAAAGCTACCATTCTTCACTTTTTGAATAAGATTGAAAAGTTGAGTGAAGAACAATTAGTAGAGTATGCAAATGAAATTCAGCATGGTTTTTATTACGAATTGCCAGAATCATTGGTTATTCGCCCACTTGAATTAGTGGCGTTGGGAAATAAAATGGCAGAAGAAGATCCCTATTTAAAATTCTTCTTTGAGAAAAAAGAAGAGATGATTAAGGCGTTAACGAAACATCTACGTCAAAAAGACGTTGATAGCGGATATTTTAATAACATTACGTTAAATGACCGTAAACTTACTCGAAAGTTTTCAAGCTTTTGGGACACCTACTATGAAATTTTCCTCAATTATTTCCTCTCTATGTATGATTTCCAAATGATCCAAACTGAAATTGATGAGTCGGAAGAACATGATGTATTAAGAGAAATGCTGTTTATTTTCTTTATTGCTTCCATTGAAAATAAATTAAAAATAGAACCATTAATAGACGATTTCTTTGATATTATGGTTGATATTTTAGAAGTCGGATGGGAAGAAGATGAAGATGAGTCAGCCGAATAATTCGGTTGACTTTTTTGTTTTTAAAGTAACGGCATAAGATTGTTGACTATTGTCTATAAAAACGATATACTTTGATTAAGGTTTTGACTATAGTATAAATTTTTGTGTTATATGTTTATAAGATAAGTCTATTATATAGCATAGCATCACAAAAAAGGTTTAGATTAAATCTATTTTATTTAGAAGGAGAGATGTTTGATGTATTCAATCGAAACAGTTGTTAGAGAGGTAAAAGGTACTAAGAAAGAGGTAAAAATGCTATTTGGTACAGGGCGTTTAACAAACGATCCTCCAAGTGTGCAAGAAGTAAATGGCGGGTATAAGGTTCTTCGTGGTTCTAAAGAGCATCATTTCTCAATTGCATTTAGCAATGGTAAAGATAAAGATGCGACTTTCTATCCATTAGTTGCTTGGGACAAACTTGCAGAGAATTTAGCAAAATTAGGTTTCAAAGGACAGCTAATTGAAGTAGCAGGAAGAATTGAAACACGACCTTATAAAGCACAAGATGGTACAGAACGTACTTTCGAAAGTCTTGTGATTGAAAAGTTTGATGTGAAGCAGTATAAAGACGGAAATAATTCCACAAATGCTGACGAACAAAAAGAAGCAACAAACGAGCAACCGCCACAAGGATTTACAGAAGCCGAAACTACAGGCGTAGAGGATGACATTCCATTTTAATATGTCGAAGGCTTCTACAAGGGGGTAGGGAATATATTTCCTTGCCCTTTTTTATATAGGTTTTGATTTTTGATAAACAGGTTGATTTTTTACTTATTTCAGTAGGGGGACTTCGATATGGATAAACAACAATTTGTAGAGTATGTCATCAATGATGTGAGAGGGATTCCTGTTACTTCGGTTTTGTCTACTCGAATGGAATTGGTGAAGAGAGGGGGATATACCAAAGGTTTATGTCCGTTTCATCATGACCGTACAATCGGAAGCTTTGTAGCAACCGATGGCAAACAGGTATGGAAATGCTTCTCATGTGGCGTAGGTGGAGATTCCATTAAGTTTGTTTCTCTTTATGACAATATCAACTATTTAGAGAGTGCGTTTCGTGTGGCATTGGATTTTAATGTCATTACGACCTCTGAATACGAAGAATATTTCGAGAGAAGACGCTACAAAAAAGAAGACATTCAGCGAATTCAAAGACGTTATGAAGAAATAGATAAGAAAAAATTTGAAAACAATATTGCGGATCCCGACACATTACACAAGGTATTTTCCCTCTTTATCGAGTCTGCTACCCTCTCTGATAGTCATAAAGAGCATTTGATGAAGGAGCGTGGACTGAGCGAAGAAGAGATTCAAGAAGGAAAATACTTTACGTTTCCAACAAGAAGAATGATGATATCGTTCGGACAAAAAGTACGAAGCATGTTCGGAAATGAAGATGTGTTAGCCACAATCCCTGGTTTTTATAAAGATTTATCTACGAATCTATATACGTTTGCTCGCCATAAAGGTATTGGTATTGGCATTCAAAATGCAGATGGCAAGATTGTCGGGATTCAAATTCGTCACGACAACAAAGGAGAAAAGTCCAGTCGGTATGTATGGTTTTCTTCCTCATTTGCGATGTATGACAATGAAAAATATGATTGCGGAACTTCTTCTGGTTCACCTGTTGATGTTGTGTACCCTGAAAAAATTACGAACAATACAGTGATTATTACAGAAGGTCGATTTAAAGCTCAACAGATTGCAAAACAGAAAGGTTCGATAGCAATTTCTGTTCAAGGGGTGAGTTCGTGGAGAGGGATTGTAAAAGAATTAAAGAGTTTACGAACTTCTTCCATTATAAAGGAGCGTTATGTTCCGAATAAACCTTTTGACATTAATTGTGTATTGGTCGCTTTTGATGCTGATTTAAGCTACAACTTCCAAGTATTTCAGCAACTACGTTTAATGACAAACCAATTAGAGTCTGAGAATTTCAATGTTTACTACCTATTTTGGAATGAAGATTTCGGAAAGGGGATAGACGATTGTATTCTAAATGGCCATGGCAATGAAATTAAGCGTTATGAAAAAGAAACATGGGATAAAGCATATGACGACATGTTAAAAATCCTTATGGAGAAAGAATCATATGCAGAGCTAAAAGATGTACCAAAAGAAGTGATGAAAGAGTATTTTCACCGTTATATGAAAGTGGAGCCGTTAAAGCCAAACGAGTTATCAAGAAAACACAAACAACGAAAATTGAAAGGATAACGGAGGGGAAGGGAATTTTGCTCCTTCGTTATTTTTTTTAGGCTCGTATCTACAATATAGAAAGTTTTATAAATAAGGTTTTGATAGTTTTTCAAATTTTTATTTAAGGAGAGATTTTGCATGAAAAAGGTTTTAGTAACAATTATTGGGATTTCAGCGAAGAATCCTGGTAAGAACATGGTAGGAGTTGGTGATCAGGTTTTACTTATGAAGGAACCAACAAACCGTTTTGATAAAAATGCTATTAAGGTATTAACAAAAGACGGTGAAAATAGCGTTGGTTACGTGGGCAATGGTGACAAGACGGTTGCAAGTGGAACAAAGTCAGCAACAGAGGTCAATTCTTTACTTAAGGATGAAGTGTTTGGAACGATTGTCGATACAACCAAAGTTATGTTCAATGGTCGTGGTGGTAGTCGTGAATCAAGAGCTTTCATAGTTGAAATTGTGATTGAAGATGAAAAACAGGGGGAAATGAACGTGAATAAGGAACTAAAGTTTAAATTAGTAGGTAGCAAAACAATTTATCCAAACAAATTCCGCATTGCAGAAGAGTTAAAAGCGGGAAATACTCCAATGGTTAAGTTATATCCGAAAGATGATAAAATCGTAGCGGATTTTGATGGTGGACTTTGTGGATATGTAGACACAAAGAAAGTCGAAGGATTATCGCTATATGAAGATATCGTATCATCTGTTGGGGGAGAGAAATTAGCTAAAATTACTTCCCAAGTTGGCACAAACTTTATTGGAGTCTTCACGATTAATGAAGCGGAATTAAAACGGGAACAGCAATTAAAAACGCTGAAAGCTACATTAAAGGAAATCATCGACAATGGCATTGCCACACAAGATGAAATTGATGAGCGTATGGAGTATTTAAAGAAAAATAGTGTTACAGATAAACAGATTCTTGGTTTGTTTGCGACATATAAAAAATATGATCCAGAAGTTCAAGTTCGAATTCCCAAAAGACCAAAAACTCTTTACCAAGACTCTAATGGCATTGTAAGACGTTCAGTAGCTTACGTGAACATGCAACGAAATCTTCTATTTGAAGGTGACAGAGGGGTAGGTAAAAACGTGTTGTTGGAGACACTTGCTTGGTTATACAAACGCCCACTTTATGAATTTGCCTTAAACTCACAACATGACAACACTGCTATCTTAGGTGGAAAAACCCTTGAAGCAGATGAAAAAGGTAATACTGTAATGGGCTTTGACCGAGAAGCGATTGTTGAGGCAGTTGAAGTAGGTGGAATGTTAGAGCTTGGAGAATTCAACACATCTGTCGCTCACGTTATGACAATTCTAAATCCAGTTTTAGATGACCGAAAAAGATTACAAGTACCTGGTTACAAAGAGATCCGAGCTGATAGCAACTTTGTAGCGATTGGAACTCAAAACCGAGATTATCAAGGTACGTTTGAAAATAACGAAGCAACGATTGACCGCTTTGTTCCGATCATCTTCCCGAAATTGGATAATTTAGCAGATGTCTTAATGGCAAAAGGAATTTCTGATGCAAACTTAATCCGTAAATGCGATACGCTATTTAGAGGAATTAAAAAATGCGTAGAAGATGGTGACATTTCAGAAAAAGCAATTACAATTCGTGGTTTCGTTGATGCTTGCATGGTGGTATCTGAAATGGATATCCCATTAAAAGAAGCGTTAATTGATAACATTGCGAATCGTTCAACAGACCTTGATGACCGCAAGAGTATCATGAATATGATTGAGGACATTATTGGTTAATAGGTAATAAGAATGAGAGATAGGTAGGAAGGAGAGAACGTCTTCTCCTACCTGTTTTCTTCTTAACAGTTTTGATAAATAAAAGGTTAAAGAAATTATGTTTATATAAGGAGAGATAAGATAATGTTCGCTCACAAATATTCGCAAAAAGATATTCAACGTGTAAAGAAATTTTTCAATCGAGAAAATATTTACAAACAATTAAAAACAAGTGTTTCGTTTTTAATTCCACATCGTTCGGATGTCAAATTAAAGCTCAACATTGGTGGGGGCAGTTATACAGATGGAAACTCTATTACGGTTGGACTTCCAGAAATGTTTATTAATGCTTCTTATGAAGAGATTTTTACAGCTCTTCGTGCATTAGTGGGACATGAAGCTCAACACGTAAATTCTTCGGACTTTAAAGCATATGTGGCGTATCAAGAAGCCATGACAGATTATTTCTTAAAGAACTATACAAAATTTAATCCGATGCTGTTAAAAAATTATGTTTCCAAAACAAGTGTTTCATTTGGAAACGGAACCGAAGATGGTCGTATTGAGAAAATTTTAGGAAACAACCTACCAGGATATGTAAAATATCTAAAGTTTTTAAACGGTAGCATTTGGAATGCTCAACCAATGAAAGGGAATTCGGAATTAGGGGATTTCCTTCAAAGCATTGTATCTTTTGCGGTAACAGGATTAAATCCAAAAGATTTCAATAAGTTTTACAAAGGAACAGATTTGGAAACGAACTTAAATAAAGTCAAGCCAATAATCCTTGAAGGCATTGATGCAACAACTTGTAAACAATGTTTAGATTTATGTAAAGAAATGATGTATGAAGTAGAGGATTACTTGATTTATTTGTTTGAGAACCAATCGAAAGAAGATGAAGAATTCTTAAATAACATGCCAACGGATCCAGAATTCACAACAAGCGAGGAACGTGATTATAATACAAATCCTTCTTCTACGCCTGTTCACTTCCAACCGAAGAAAAAGAAAAAACAGGAAGAAGATAAAAAGGAAGAAACAAAAGAATCCCAAGAACCGCAAAGTGGTGATGGAGAATCTGGTGAAGAAAAAGGCGAAAAAGAAGAATCTTCTAAAGGCAATGCTTCCTCTAAAGAAGATGGAGAGGAAGAAAAAAATGAAAAGGGTTCAGAAGATAACGATAAAGAAGACGGTGGAGGCGAAGAATCTTCTCAGGACAATGAACAAAAGTCTGGAAAAGGCTCTTCTTCTGATAATGATGCATCTGACCAAGAGGACTCTAAGCCAAGTGGGAAAGAGGATAAAAATGATGATGATGAATCCGAAGGTTCAAGTGCAATTCCTAAAGGAACTCCTCAAAATGATGAAGAGGAGGATGAAATGGATGAAGAGGAAATTGCTGAACAATTAAGGGATTTAACAAAAGACATCGAGGAAGATGCAAAAGAAAAACTGCAAGAAAAAGCAGATAAAAAGAAGAATAAAAAAGAGCTAAATGAAGAAGATTTCAAATTGACACCAGAAGAACTACAAGAATTTGAAAATAAATACCGACATGATAGTTACAGTAAGTTCTATGAAGAAAAAGGATTCCCATTAGCCCATCAAATGCCTATTGAAATTAAACGAGAAGGTACTCGCTTCCGTAAAGAAGTAGAGCGTATCTTCCGTAACAAAGAGGCATACACTTTACGAGGACAACGTAAAGGGGTATTAGATGTTCAAAACTTGTATAAAGTACAAGCTAAAGAATTCAATGTCTTTGTGAAAAAGGGTGTTCCTGTTCAATCAGACTTTGTAGCGTATCTGTTGGAAGACGGTTCAGGTAGTATGAGAGATGAGAAAAAGGAATTCCACTCCAAACGAGCTTTATCCATTATGGAAGAAGGCTTAAAAGGTATTATTCCATTTAAAATCTCAACGTTCTCTGTCAACTGGCATCGTCATTCAGTAGTTCACCATGTCGTGAAAGACTTTAACGAAAATAACAGTAATTACAACTATTCTTATAATGCTTTAATGCATCGTAGAGCAACAGGCGGAAACAAAGATGGATACTCCATTCGAGTAGCGACAAAAGAGTTACTCAAACGACCTGAGAAAGACCGCATTTTAATCATTTTCTCTGATGGACTTCCTTCTGATTATAATGGAGGTTATAAAGAGGGGATGGCTGATGTGAAAAATGCGATAAAAGAAGCAAGAAAAGCAGGAATTTTTGTTGTATCTATTATTTTCGGTTCAGATGATTTCCGAGACTACAACATGGAAAGTTATCGTTATATGTATGAAAAAAATATCATTAGCTGTGATCCTCAAAACATTACGAATCAATTAACTCGTATGTTGAAAAAGGTCATCTCTCGCTAATCTATTCTATCGCTCTCTCTTAAAAGGGGAGCGATTTTTTACTTAAAACAGAATAAAAATGGTTGATTGAATATTTTTTTATATAGAGCATACATTAGGAAGGTCAAGTGTTGAATCATTATTGACTATAGTTTATAATGGTTAAAGAATCGACTAAATGGTAGATTCTTAGAAACCTATTTTTATAGAACCATATAAGCGATTAGTCAAGAAACATAATTAATCAAGGAGGTTGAAAAATGAGCAAAAATACCCAAGGCAAAAATTTCAAGAAAAGCAAAAAGGCTATGGGTGCAGTAATGGGGGTAGCGGTCTCTGTTGCATTTGTTGGTTCAGTAGATGCAGTGGAGGCTTTTGCAAAAACTCATACTGTCACATTTGAAGAAACAATGGAACAAAATCGTTCTAAAGTCGTAAACATTCCAAATTTAAAAAGTGTTAGCAATGTAAAAGCTAATACAGGAACAGCAACGGCAACTGTAGATGGTGAAAATGTTACAGTTAATGTATCAGGAGGTTCTCCATCTCGTTCCGTTTGGAACCCAACGAAGCATAGTAAAACGGCTACGTATTCCAAAACAGGCAATGCTTCTGCCTTTACTGTAGAAAATGGTGGAGCAACGGATAACTTTGAAAGTGCATCTCGCCAACTACAAGTTTCAGGGAATTGGGTTCGTACAACAGCGAAAAAAGCAGGTGGAAGTTATTCATTTACAAATGCTGATATCAATGATGGACAAACTTCACAAGCACAAATGACCTTAGTCGTTCCTGCTAATGCAAAAACAGCGAAAGTATCATTCAAGTTCTTAGTAGATTCTGAAACGAATTGGGACTGGGGTAATGTATACCTTGATGGCACAAAAATCGTTAATGTATCAGGTCAAATGAGTAATTGGATGTTGTTTGAACAAGAATTAACACCTGGTACACACACGTTAGTCTTTGAATATGCGAAAGATAGTTCTGGTTCCGTAGGTACAGACGCATTCTATGTGGATGACTTATCCTTCACGTATGAGCAATTAAAGGGTGCTGACACGTATTCTTACCCAACCGATGCCCAAGGCTTTGCGGGTACGTTACAACGTCAAGGTTATGCTCAAGTTTCAGGTGGTAGCTATGTGCCTGCTGAATCCAAAATGGCACAAGATTCACGTACAACAGCCGTAGCGGGAAATCCTGCATCCCTTCCTGCAACTGTACCTTATAGTGATGGAACTGGATTCTCTGGAACTCTTCAAAAAATGGGAGATCCTTATGTCATTCAAGGAAGTGGGCCAGATACACAAACCCTTGAAGGAACATTGAGTCAAAACCAATATACTTGGTACAAAGCAACACCAGAACCGTATCCATGGACAAACGGTTTATATTCAGGAACACTTTATCCTGTAGATGTTCAATATAACTACGCTCCTCAATCTGTTCAATTAGAAGTAGAATATACTTTTTACTCCAATAATGCTTCTGCTTCTGAATTGAACACGTTAAATAATGCTTATATCACCAACGAAATTGTCCAAGAGTTCGGACCAAACAATCCTGATGGATACTACTTCCAAAATCCTGCGGTATTGCAAGCAACGTGGAACGAACCTATTCAATCAGGTAGTTTTACTACAGACGGCACAACCTATCCGTACAAACGAAGTGCGAAAATTTTAATTGCCGTAGATGGTTGGCAATATGTGGCGACTATTCGTGGGGATGTATCAAAACCTGATGACCGAGTATGGCAACAAGACTATGTAGGCATGGTGAAAAAAGGTGGTTCTGATACTCGTACTTGGAAGCAAGATTATTCTGGAACAGTTTACAAAGGAGATTATGACCACTTCTATGCGTACACTGTCACATTTGATTATGTAGATAATACTGCTCCTACAGGTGCGATTTCTTCACCATCGGATAATACGAAGTATTCAGGAGTGCAAAACACGCTTCGCTTACAAGGTACAGTAAAAGATACAGATGTAGGTGATCAATTAAAAGTATTCTATCGTCTAAACGGTTCAAATGGTCAAGCGGGTACACTTGGTCAAACGATTACTGCGAATGGTAGTGAACAAAACTTTGCCTTTGACGTAAATGTAGGTAGCCTTGTAGAAGGTACTCATCGCATTTATATGTGGGTAGAGGATGGAAAAGGCGGAAAATCTGCTGAAACTTATAAAACGTTCTTAGTGGATAAAACGGCTCCAACAGGTGCAACATTTACGCCATCTACTACAAACCCAACGAACCAAAATGTATCTTTAACGATCAACTATCCGACAGACGCAAAAACGAAGCAATATAAAATTGGTGCAAGCGGTACTTGGACTAATTACACTGCTCCAATTTCATTGAGTGCAAATAATACAGTGTATGCACGTTCGATTGACGAAGTTGGAAATACTTCGGCTGAAACAAGTTTTGTAGTGAACAACATCGACAAAACTCCGCCAAACGCCCCTTTACTAACTCCTTCAACAACTTCTCCAACAAACGGAAATGTATCAGTTACCATTGCTTATCCTTCTGATGCTGTCGTAAAAGAATACCGAGTAAATGGTGGATCATGGCAAACGTACAGTTCACCTGTGAGCATGACAGCCAATGGCAAGGTTGAAGCAAGAGCTGTTGACCAAGCAGGTAACGTTTCTACAGTGGCTTCTCTTGATATTAACAATATCGACAAAGTAGCTCCGAACGTTCCAACGCTTACTCCTTCAACAACAGCAAAGACGAAAGATAATGTTAATGTAACGATTAATTATCCGTCAGATGCTCACCAAAAACTTTACCGAATCAACGGTGGTTCATGGCAAGCTTATAGCTCTGCAGTAGTGATGAGTGCAAACGGTACGGTTGAAGCGGTTGCGGTTGACCAGGCAGGAAACCAATCTTCTGTTGGTACACTTTCTATTACGAACATTGATAAGGTTCCACCTGCAGATGCAACATTCACGCTTTCAACATCCAATCCAACAAACCAAGATGTTACTGTGACGATTGCGTATCCTTCTGATGCGGTAACAAAACAGTACAAAATTGGTGCATCAGGAACTTGGACTAACTATACTGTTCCTGTGAAATTAACTGCGAACAATACGGTTTATGCTCGTTCTTATGACGAAGTTGGAAACGTATCGAAAGAAACAAGCGTGGTTGTTGATAACATTGACAAAGTAGCTCCAAATGCTCCAACAATTAGTCTGGATGTAACGGGTAGCACAAAAGGCGATGTGAAAGTATCCGTTGCTTATCCGTCAGATGCTTCGGTAAAACAATACCGAATTAACGGTGGCACATGGCAATCCTATATTGCTCCTGTAACGGTATCTGAAAACAGTACGTTTGAAGCAAGAGCAATTGACCAAGCGGGCAACGTGTCACAAGTGGCTACAAAATCTATTGATAATATTGATAAAGTAGCTCCGACCATTGCATTACGAGCAATTACGACAACGCCAACGAACAAAGATGTGCTTGTAAATGTAGCGATTACAGAAAATGAAAGTGGCATTGCAGTGAAAAAATATGCAACGGGTAATCAATCTGCAAGTTACTTTGCAAATGGTGGTACGGCATTAGATGGAACTACGTTTACGGTTTCTGAAAATGGTACGTACACTGTTTATGCAAAAGATAATGCAGGAAATGAAACGGTAGAAACCATTACAATTTCAAACATTGATAAGGTGGCTCCAAACCCTGCGACATTTACTGCATCTACAACTTCTCCTACAAATGGAAAAGTGTCTGTCACAATTTCTTATCCATCAGATGCGAAAACAAAAGAGTTTAAAGTAGGAAACGGAGAGTGGACTGCTTATACAACTCCTGTAGAAGTAACGGAAAACGCAACCATTTATGCTCGTTCCGTTGACGAAGCGGGTAACGTTTCTACTGTAAGTGAGTTTAAAGTTGAAAATATCGACAAAGAACCACCAAGCGTAGAATTAACTCCATCTACAACGGATCCAACGAATAAAGATGTTGTCGTTTCTGTGAACATTGCAGATAAAGATGTGGAAGTGAAGAAATACGCAAGTGGCAACCAAACTTCAAGCTATTTCGCAAACGGAGGTACAGCTTTAAGTGGAGACAGCTTCAATGTTACAGCAAATGGCACGTACACTGTATATGTGAAAGATAAAGCGGGCAATGAAACGGTTAAAACGATTACGATTTCGAACATCGACAAAGTTGCACCAAATCCTGCGACATTTGAAGCAGACAATACAAATGCAACCAATAAAAATGTTCACGTAACAATTAAATATCCTGCGGATGCGAAAGTGAAGGAGTATAAAGTAGGAAATGGTGAATGGACTGCTTATACAACTCCTGTAGAAGTAACTGAGAATACGACAGTGTATGCTCGTTCAGTTGATGAAGCAGGAAACGTTTCACAAGTGTCAAACTTTGTGGTAGGCAATATCGACAAAGATGCACCGAATATTGTGAACCTAAGTCCTTCAACGACAAATCCGACTAATAAGGATGTAACAATCACTGCGGTTATTTCTGACGATAGTGGAATCAAAGTAGTAAAATATGCTTCTGGAAATCAACCTGCAAGTTACTTTGCAAATGGCGGTAACGAGCTAAAAGGAAACAGCTTTGTTGTTTCTGAAAATGGCACGTATACGGTTTATGCGAAAGACGAAGCAGGTAATGAAACTGTAAGAACGATTACGGTTTCAAATATTGATAAAGAAGCTCCTCAAAATGCTACGTTCTCTCCAAATACCACTTCTGCGACAAATCAAAATGTCGTATTAACGATCAATTATCCAACTGATGCAAAAGTGAAAGAATACAAGATTGGTGAAAATGGAACATGGGTTGCTTACACGTCTCCTGTTCAAGTAACCTCTGACAATACAGTGTATGCTCGTTCAATTGACGATGCGGGTAACGTTTCAGAGATTACAAGCTTCAAAGTCGAAAATATCGACAAAGTAGCTCCAATTGTTGAAATGACTCCAAACCGCACAACTCCAACAAATGAAGATGTTGTTATCAATGTAACAGTATCCGATGATAAGAGTGGAGTAGCTGTTCAAAAATGGGCGAAAGGAAATCAACCTGTAAGTTACTTTGCAAATGGCGGTACTGCTATTAGCGGTGGTTCATTCACTGTTACAGAAAATGGCACGTATACGGTTTATGCAAAAGATGAAGCAGGAAACCAAATTGTTGAGATCATCACGATTTCCAACATCGACAAAGATGCTCCTGGAAAAGCTGTATTTGAACCAAGCACAACTTCCGCAACTAATGGAATGGTGTCTGTAAGTATTCTTTATCCAAATGATGCAAAAGTGAAGGAATATAAAGTAGGAAATGGCGAATGGAATGTGTATACAAAAGCAGTTGAAGTAACTGAAAACACAACCATTTATGCTCGTTCAACGGATGAAGCGGGTAACGTTTCAGAGGTAAGCGAATTTGCGGTAGAGAATATCGACAAAGATGCACCGACTGTTGAACTAAGCCCATCAACTACTAACCCAACAAATAAAGAAGTAGTTGTAACAGCATCTATTTCTGACAAAGATAATGATGTAGTTGTGAAAAAATATGCTACTGGCAACCATGATGCGAAATACTTTGCAGATAATGGTACGGACTTAGTAGGAGACAAATTTACGGTTTCTGAAAATGGCACGTATACCGTTTATGCAAAAGATAAAGCAGGAAACGAAACAGTAGAAACCATCACGATTTCGAACATCGACAAAGATGCACCTGAAAAAGCTTCCTTCAAAGTTGATAAGGCAGAGATAACAAACGGAAACGTAACAGTAACGATTGAATATCCTGCTGATGCAAAAGTGAAAGAGTATAAGCTTGGTGAGAATGGTGAGTGGACAGCTTACTCATCACCTGTTGAAGTAAGCGAAAATACTATTGTGTATGCTCGTTCTGTTGACGAAGCAAGCAATGTTTCAGAGGTTGCAAGTTTCAAAGTCGAAAATATCGACAAAGAAGCTCCATCTCTTGTTTTAACACCAAATAAAACAGAAGCTACGAACACAGATGTAGTTGTGAATGTAACGGTGTCTGATAATGACGAAGTGGCAGTTGTAAAATATGCAACTGGCTCACATGAAGTAAGTCACTTTGCAGATAACGGAACAGTCCTTGAAGGAAATTCCTTCACTGTATCTGAAAATGGAACGTACACTGTATTTGTAATGGATAAAGCAGGAAATATGAGCGTAGAAGAAATTGTCATTGACAATATCGACAAAGAAAACCCTGATGTTCCAACTTTAGTAGCAGACGTGACAACTGTAACAAATAAAAATGTAACAGTAACAATTAAGTATCCATCTGATGCTAAAGTGAAAGAATACAAGATTGGTAAAGATGGAACATGGACTGTGTACGATTCTCCTGTTGTTTTAACAGAAAATGATGAAGTATTTGCAAGAGCTATTGATGAAGCGGGTAACGTAAGTGAAGTTGCTTCAATCGTTGTTGACAATATCGACAAAGATGCTCCTGATGCTCCGACTCTATCTGTTAATACAGAAGAAGAAACCAATAGCCATGTAGAAGTTACAGCTTCATTCCCACAAGATGCTGTGGTTCAACAGTACAAAGTTGGTGAAAATGGTGAATGGAAAGAGTACAATGCTCCAATTGTCGTTGAAGATAACGAGACAGTATTTGTTCGTGGTCAAGACGAAGCGGGTAACTGGTCAGATGTAGCAAGTATTGTGATTGACAACATCGACAAGGTTGCACCGAACAATCCAGTCTTTGCAGTCGATGTAACCGAGCCAACAAATGATGTGGTAACGGTAAGCGTAACATTCAGTGACGATTCTGTTGTTAAACAATATAAAGTAGGAAATAGCGGAGAATGGTTCAGCTATGAAGAGCCAATCGTTGTTTCTGAAAATACAACAGTCTATGCAAGAGCATATGACAAAGCGGGTAACGTAACGGAAGCCGTAAGTATCAATATTGACAACATTGATAAGGTCGCTCCATCCGTTTCTACAATCTCTCATGACGGAAGCGTAAATGAAATCACAATTACAAGTGGTTCAGATAAAGAATCTGGCGTGAAAGAAGTTCAATATCAAGTAGACGGAGAAGAGTGGGAAGTATATTCCGAAGCTATCGTTCTTCCTGATGGTGAGTATGTCATCCGAGCTAAGACGATTGACAATGCAGGAAATGAAAGTGAAGTTGTAAGTGAAACGGTAGTTCTTTACCAAGAAGCGTTAGCAACTGCAACAAGTTCTGTTGAAAAAGCAGAACAAACACTGGAAACTGTTGACCTTGATCGTGCGAAGGAATTAGTTAATAGCTTGCCTGAAAGTGCGGAAGAAAAAGAGGAATTATACAACCGTATCCTGTCAGCAGAAGCCTTAAAATATGCGGAAGATGCATTAGAATTGGCTGTAAATGACTTGACGCTTGATAATATTGTGAAGGCGAAAGACTTAATCTCAAAACTTCCAGAGGGTGAATTAAAAACTCAATTAGAAGAAAAGATTAAGAAATTAGAGGATTACTACAACCTTCTAATGAATGCAACTTCTATGGTTGAAAAAGCCGAGAAAGCTCAAAAAGATGGTAAAGTGTCCGAAGCCGTTAAAGCCGTTGAATCTGCAAGAGCGTTAGTAAGTCAATTAGTAGAAGATGATGCTAAACCACTTTCTGACCGCTTAGATGAGGTTCAAAAATATATCGACAATCACCAACTAATTGCGGATGCTCAAAATGCCGTAGCGAAAGCACAGCAAACGAAACAGCAAGCCGATATTGATTCTGCCAAAGAATTAGTGAACAAATTAGAAGATGGTGCATTGAAACGTTCATTGGAGAACCAATTATATCTATTGCAACAAGAAGTGAACAAAGACCTTGCAGAACAAGAAGCGATTGCAAGAGCGGAATCTGCGGTGGAGAAAGCAGAACAAACAAAACTGCAATCTGACATTGATGAAGCAAAAGCGTTAGTCAATGCATTAACAAACTCACCGAAGAAATCTGAATTACTAAATCGCTTAAATGCAATTCAGTCTGAAATCAGCGATGGTGAACAAGATACAGTCTTAACGCCAGAAGAAATTGCGAACTTAGAAGCGAAAGCGAAAGAAGCAGTAACTTGGGCGGAAAGTCTAAAAACCGAAGATGCAATTGAAAAAGCATTAGATTTAGTGGAGTTGCTTCCAGAAGGCTCTCTAAAAGATGAACTAATGAACCGTTTAAACAAAGTAATTAGTGATCTTGAAGCATTAGATGAAAATATCATGAATGCTATTGAGTTAGTAGAGCAAGCGGAAGAGACGTTAAATCCTGACCACTTGAAAGAAGCAAGAGAAGCGGTTAAAAAGCTTCCAAACAATCAACTTCGTTTTGACTTGGATGACCGTTTAGACCTTGTTCAATACAAGATTGACCTTGCGAAAATTGAGCAAGATACTGAATTGCTGAAAAAGGCAAATAGTGATATCCGTATGGCAGAACTGTTTAAACGCAATCCTTATATTGCAAAAGCAGAAATCTCTATCGGAATGCTTCCAGACTATATGCCTGAAAAACCTGAATTGGAGCAACGCTTAGATGCGGTGAAGAAGGAATTTGAAGCGAAAGAATATCAAAAACTTCTTAACAATGCCGAGTCTAAAGTGAAAACTGCCGAAAGACTGAAAACCATTCCATCTATCATCAGTGCAATTGAAGCGGTATATGCCCTTCCAGAAGGTGCAGACAAAGACCGATTAATGGATAGATTAAATGCAATCAGTGACGGCATGACGATTGAGGAATTAGTAACTTCTAAAGCACTTGAACTTGCTATTAAATACGTTGAACGTGCGGAAGCGAATCCAACAGCGTTCCGTATTAAGATTGCGGAGTACCGAGTGAATAAGTTAGCTGATAGCATTCCTCAAAAGGCACAATTACACGAACGCTTAGATGTAGCGGAGCAAGTTTACTTCGAAAAGATGGCAAATCGCTATGTGTCTTATGCGGAGAAATATAATTCTGTATACTTCCATGATCGTGCAGAGAGCTTCATCTCTCGCCTTGAAGACCAAGTGAAACAAGCAGAATTGAGAGACCGTCTACAAGTGGTAGCAGAGCAAATTGCTCAATACCGTTATGATCAAGCAAAACAAGCGTTAGAACGTGCTGTAGCAACTCCGACTATGTATTATATCAACTATGCTAAAGGTAAGATTGGTGAGTTGAAAGATGATGTAGCGGATAAACAAGCATTTATGGATAGAATTCATGAAGTAGAACGCAACTTCTTCATTAGCGAAGCTGAAAAAGCAGTTGCAGATTGGGAGAAAAATAAATCTCAATTCTACTTTGACCGAGCTGTAAATGCGGTTGACCGTCTTGAAGATGGTGAATTGAAACAAAGTCTCCTTGTTCGTTTAGGTTTGGCAACTGCTCCAACACCTGATGAAACAGAAACTCCTGATGAAGAAGAAAATCCTGTTGAAGAAGAAACTGAAACAGATGAACCTTCACAAGAGGAACCTGAGCCAACAGAAGATGTTGGAACAGAAGAACCAAATGAAGAGACTTCAAACTAATGAAAAGAGAGTGGAACCTTCGTTCCACTCTCTTTTTTTCGATTAAAGAAGATTTTCTATCAATATAATGAATGAGAAACATCACATATCAAGGGTATTCATGCCGAATAGATTTAAAAGGCAAGGCTTATCCAACAGGAAGGAATGGTATATAGGCAAAGCGTTTATACTTTATAGACTTTAGTCAAAATCTTTTATATAATTGTCTATAAGAGGAGGTACAAATCTATGTGTAAACAACCAAAACAGTATTTCGTGGAGGTACAAGGATTTGAGATGGAAGTAAAGGTAAAAGACTTCTTTACTGCAGAATTAGCAGGAATGAATGTAGTCTTAACCGATAAGAAGGGAGAAGTTGTGGCGATTTGTGAAGCAGGAGATTCCATTGAAGCTTTTGCCAAACGTAAAAAGTTAAAGGCAGTTGTAAAAAGCATAAAAAATGGAGTTGTTCGTTTCCAAATTGTTCGATGGGCAGACCTTCATAGGCATAGCGGTTACAGTTTATTAGATGGTGGGAACCGTATTCATGACATGGTAGCCAAAACGGAGTATGCAGGAGCCATTACCGATCATGGGGCTATGTATGGTGTTTTGGAATACTACAAACAAATGAATTCGGCAGAAAAACTACCAATTTTAGGATTTGAAGGATATGTGGAAACAAAAGATGGGGTGAAAGATGGCAACCACTTATTATTACTTGCTAAAAACATTACAGGTTTTAAAAACCTCATGGCATTAACTTCTAAATCCTATGATAATTTCTACCGTAAACCGCATATTAGCTACGATATGTTAGCTGAATACGGAGAAGGGATTATTTCTTCTACTTCTTGTATGGGTAGTGAAGTATCTCAACTTCTATTAAAAGGAAAATATGAAGAAGCGAAATACGTAGCAAAAACAATGTCGGGTATATTCGGCAAAGAAGATTATTATGTGGAAATTCAACGACATGGATTCCAAGAAGAAGATATCGTAAATCCACAATTAATGGAGTTAGCAAGAGAACTCGATTTAAAAATTATCGGAACAACAGATAGCCATTACTTGAATGAAGAAGATGCGTATGACCATGAAGTTTTATTATGCATTGGAACAGGAGCGAAAATGAGCGATGAAAAACGCATGAAGCTCCCAGGTTCAGGTTATCACATCCACACGCCAGAAGAAGTGGAAAAGTTGTTTAGTGATATTCCAGAGGCATTAGACAATACGTTGGAAATTGCAGAGAAATGTAGTGGACTGGAATTAGAGTTAAACCAAATTCACATGCCACATTTCCCTGTTCCTGCTCCTTTTAAGAGTGAATTAGAATACTTTAAACATTTATGTTGGGAAGGCTTTGAAAAGCGTTTTAAAGGAACACCAATGTTTAATTCTTCAGAATATCGTGAGCGATTAGAGTTCGAAATTTCAACGATTGAGAAGATGGGATTCCCTGGTTATTTCTTAATTGTTTGGGACTTTGTTAGCTTTGCTAAACGGAATGGTATCCTTGTTGGCCCTGGTCGTGGTTCGGTAGTAGGTGCTTTATGTGCTTATGTGTTAGATATTACCGACTTAGATCCGATTCCATTAGGTCTTCTGTTTGAGAGATTTTTAAACCCTGACCGTATTAGTATGCCAGATATTGATTTAGATTTCCCTGATGACAGACGAGATGAAGTTATCAATTATGTGCGTGGCAAATACGGAGAAGAAGCAGTAGCAAAAATCATTACGTTCGGTACGTTATCGGCTCGATCAGTCGTTCGTGACGTAGCAAGAGTATTGGATTTCCCTATTTCCCTTGCTAACCGAATTGCGAAATCCATTCCTGCTGTACCAAAAATGACACTAAAAAAAGCGTTTGAAGAATCACCAGAGTTTGCTCAAATGTATAAACATGAGCCAGATGTCAAAACGATTGTGGATACAGCCATGAAATTAGAAGGTCTTCCACGACATGCTTCGCAACACGCTTGCGGTTTAATTATCGCCCCTTCAGCCGTTTACAACTATATTCCTGAGATCCTAATGGAAAACGAAGACTTGAAGGTAAAAGAGCGTACTATTCAATTGAACATGAGTGAAGCAGAAGAAATGGGACTTCTCAAAATGGACTTCTTGGGTTTGCGTACCATGACCGTTATTTCTCGAACATTAGAAGTCGTGAATAAGAAACGAATCAAACAAGGTTTAAAACCACTTCACTATTTAGATATTCCTGTCAATGATAAAAAGGTTTACCAAGATATTGCCAAAGGCGAATCTTACGGTGTGTTCCAGTTAGAATCTGCAGGTATGCGTTCATTTATGAAAGATTTGTTCGCTGATGCAGGGGAAACAGAAGATGGAACAATGGAGCTGTTTGAACGCTTAGTGGCAGGGGTAAGTCTTTACCGCCCAGGTCCCCTCGATTATATTCCTGATTATATTAAAAACATGCGTAACCCCGATTATATCCAGTATGACCATCCGAAACTTCAATCCATTCTAAAAGATACGTATGGCGTTATCGTATACCAAGAACAATGTATGTTTATTGTTCGTGAATTAGCCGACTTTACAAAAGGTGAAGCGGATAGTGTGCGGAAAGCCTTTGCGAAAAAGAAAGAGGAAATGATTGCTCCTCTTGGAGAGAAGTTTGTAAAAGGTTGTGTTGCGAACGGGATAGAAAAAGAAGTTGCTGAACGAATTTGGGATAAAATGAAGGAATTTGGTAAATATGCCTTCAACAAAAGTCATGCGGCCGCTTATAGTCGCCTGTCAATTGTTACAGCATGGTTGAAATACTATTATCCTGTAGAATTCATGACAGCAGTATTAAATTCTTTCATCAATAAAGCGGATAAGCTCCAAATCTTCTTATCAGTGATTAAGAAAATGAAGATTGAGATTTTACCGCCTGACATTAACCGTTCTGGTCAAATGTTTACGGTAGATGGAGACAAAATCCGTTTCGGGTTACAAGGAATTAAAGGACTTGGTAAAGCGAGTGAAAATATCATTCAGGAACGTACTCGTCAAGGCGAATTTGAAAACGTGCAAGAATTCGTAGAGCGTATGGCAATCAACTCTAAAGTCGATAAAAAGATTATGGAAGCCATGATTTATAGTGGAGCTTTGGATCACTTCTATGGTACTCGCAAAGCGAAATTGTTTGTTCTTGAAGAAATGTTGAAGTTCGCTTCTGAAATCAAGAAAGAATCAAAAAATGATGATCAACTTGATCTATTTGCTTGGGCAGAAGAAGAATCTATTGATTTAGGAATGGATATTTCCGATATTAAAAAGAAAGTGCCAACTCCTGACATGGAAGAAATGCCAAAGAAAGTGAAGTTGGAAAGAGAAAAAGAATATGCAGGCTTTTATGTAACCGAGCATCCATTAGATGATTATGTAGACTATTTTGCAAGAGAAGGCGTTTATGAAATTGGGTTTATTAAACAAGATGATGAAGAGGAAGAAGAAGGTGTTGAAGGATTAGGTGGCTCCTACGATTATGATGGGGAAACTATCAAATTAGCAGGAGTTATCAAAGATATGAAAATCTTTTACACGAAAAAAGACCAAAAGCCTCTTTATGTGTTTACGTTAGAAGATAAAACAGGGGAAATGAAAGCTGTTGTCTTTAATAACCGCATTGAAGTCAACCAAGATAAATTGGTAGAAGGCAAAGTGGTAATGGTTCAAGGACAAATTAAGCAAGATGAATTTGATACTCAAATTATCATCAACAACATGTTGGATATTGAGCAAATCGCAAAAAGCGAAAAGCCAAAAGCTGTTTGGGTAAAAACAAATGATGAAGCAAAAGTGCGAGAGCTATTTACGTTTGTTCAACACAACAAAGGAACACTTCCTGTCTATGTTCTGTATAACGGTAAGAAGTATAAAGCCAATGACAGCTTAAATTTAAGCTTTAACGTGTACTCAAAATTGCAAGATATGTTCGGTGCGAATGTTAAAGTCGTATATCACTAAGAAGGAGAAGCTTTGTGCTTCTTCTTTTTCTTTTTAACTGACTAATATTTCGTTAGTGGTCTATAAAGTTTCCTATATAACTCTATTGTTTAAGATGAAAAGGTTCTAATTATAACTCACGATTGATAAAAGCATTCTATTCTTCTAATATAGAAGTAATAGGTGTTCTACATAAACAGTGTTCTCATTGAGATAAGGGAGGAAGTAAGATGAGTAAAACAGAAGGAGGCTACAATCGTAGTGGTTTTCTTTTAAAACAACGAGCTTTTCTGAAACTCTATATGATTACGATGACAGAACAACATCGTTTATATGGGTATCGGATGTTAGAGGTGCTTCGTGAAGAATTTCGAGCTTTTGGATATCGACCAAACCATAGTGAAGTATACAAAGCATTACATGATTTAATAGACGATGGTGTATTAGAACAAGTTAAAAAAGTGAAAGAAGGAGCCAAGCACCAAGAAGTCATTTTTTATCGCTTTACCGAAACGGGGAAGAAAAAAGCAGAATTATATAAGAAACAACTAAAAGTAGAATTAGATCGTTGTAATGGGTTATTAAGAAAAGCAATTAATGATAACTATGGAGAAACGTCTAAGGTAACGGAATTAGAGGTAGCTGTATCCAAACAATAAATGAACCGACTGTTATTTGGTCGGTTTTTTTATGTTAAACAGGATAGAACCAATCATCTATTTACGATTCCTTTCTATTTTTGTAGCATGTATATGTACTATAAAAGAAAGGGTGTTTACATGGAGCCTATTGTAAAATTAAAGTTAAATAGTGATTTTGAAGATTATTATGATTCTGCTTTCGCACAAGAAGGAAACCTCACATTTCCTCGATTAACCTCAAACGAAATCCCTCGAAAAGAGTTATATAAGCTAATCGGCAAACACAAACTTATTCCTCCTGTATTTGGCAAAGTAAAAAAATTCATAAAAAAAATCCCATGGGAACAAGCAGTGATTGTATTTTCTAATGCTGACTTGCATAGTGGCGGGGAAAAAACAGTCATGTCTTTTAAAGAAGCCTACAAAGAGCATCCCGATAAATATATGTCGATTTATTCGGTTACGGAAAGAGGAGAGTCGTTCCGATACCTGCAAATTGGAAAAGAAGCCTTTTTCCTTCGATATAAGAGCGATGTGTGGGATTCTACAAAGAATCCAAAAATTGAAGTTGAACGGGTAGAAGAAGGCGATGAAATCAAAATGAAGCCCTTTGATTACCCGATGTATGCAGTAGATTTTGTCCGTTTTGAAGACCGTTTTGGGAAAGAGTGGATGCTTGCGGTTGACTTTAATACCGCTCCTATTTTAAAAGGAACAGGTATTGAAGAACTGATTGCTCCTTTTGAAATCGTTGCCCTTTTACAAGAATGGTATGAAGAACAGGGCAATAAGAAAAAAGGATTATTTCGTTAAGGAGGGACATTAGTGAAACTCTTTGACGCATTTAATCCCAATAAAATTAGGAGAGAAACAGAATTAAAGATTGTGTTAGCGAAACTGCAATTTTTATCTGCGGAATTTGCAAAAGGTGCTGATCAAAAGGCGGATGTTCGTTTTTGGGAAGAGCAATTACGAGCATTAAATGAGTTGGATGACGGGAAGAATGAAGTCTTAACGTATGCCAAAGAAGCCTATGAATCTCTTTACCGCTTGTTTTTAGTGAAGCATGAGCTAATAAATGAAGAAGAACGAGAAAGTTTTGTGGAGCTTGCTAAACGTGTTTATGACGAATAAAAAAAACGCTTACCTGGATATTACGGGTAAGCGTTTGTTTATATTTGGAATGAATAATTGAAATTCTTAATCCCTATAATAAATTATCTTTTTTATAAATATGGCGAATAGTTGATTCACCATGCAAAAGGTTAAGATTTTTTACTTAGGGAGGACATGAAAATGTTTGGAATTTTTAAGAAGGAAAAACGAGTTGAGAAAGTAGATTTAAACCAAGTTTGTGCGAAACTGTCACGTTTATTTTGGGATTTTGAGTTAGTAGATGGTCGTAGTGATGTGGTTGTTATTAAGGGGAAATATCGCAATCATCAAAAAGACTTTCATCGCTTATTTGTTTACTTTATGGGGGATAAAGTACAATTCAAAGATGAAAGAGGTCGTCTAATTACTCGCATCCCATCATCTGTAGAACGTACTAACATGTTTCCAGTCTTAAAAGACATCATGAACGTCATTTAATTACTTTCTCTAAGAAAAGGGCAGTTGCTCTTTTCGGCTACATATCAACCCTCATTTTCTTTTTTCTTTAATTCCTCAATGACATTCTCTAAGTGCTTCGCTTTTTCTTCATAATAACCCTTTTGAAAACAAGCATCATAAAATTCTTTGTGTAAGATGTTTAGTTTTTCTTGTACCGTTAAGTCATCTCTCAATAGTAATTCATCAATCATTACTTTGTTCATAGATATCATTCCTTTCTTGTTCGGTTGTGAACAGGATTATTTAATTTTCATAGACATCTTGGACAACTTTTTCCAGACTTTAGAGGCATCTTGTTCAATTTCAAAGAAATCTCCTAACCATTTTTCGTGTTTCCAAACTTCAATATTGGGAGATTCATAAGACGGATATAAATGGTCTACATAGATTTTGGCTACCTTTTTAACATCGTGGGAGACAAGAATAATTCGTCTTCTGCTATATTCTCCAACCGATAAGATATACGTGGTGATTTCCTTTTCTCCAGAAGCCGTTTTAAGTGTAGGCTCTGGTGGTTTTATTCGAAAATCCGTAAACGTAGTCACTATCGGTTGTTTTATTTTTTTCTTCTCTTTTTCACATGTTGTACTCAATTGGCTATTCATCCTTTCTTTATTGATGATGGGATACTTTGATAAAAGTGACATTGACTCGATAGATAGATTGATTCCATTTTTGAATCGTAACACCTAATAACAAAGAAGTCGCACAAATAAAAATGAACATTGAACCCCATGTTATCTGAAAGTAGTCGATGACAAGGACACAGGCATGATAATGGAAAGCAAATAGTCCTAACTGAGAGAGATTTAATAGGCTCTTTTCAAGAAAAGGGGGTGTTTCATAGGGGATTTGATAATGACGAAAAAACTTTACATAAATCATTTGAGTTTGCTTCATATAAGCCCAAAAAAGTAATAGTTTCATAGAAATCGCAATGCTTATAACTGCTACCCCAGAAAGAGGAACAATACTTTGAAGCTTTCCTATTAAAAGATCGACTCCTATCCCTATTAGAAAAACAAAAAAACCCATAAAGGTTGAGTATATGACGTATGGAATCATAAATGAGCCTCCTGTCAAAATAAATTTTATTGTTTATAGTATATAAGAACCAACATATATTGACAATAGACAATGGTTGTAATTATAATGACTATAATAAAATCTATTTTTCATTATCCAGTGTAAAAAGGAGCGAATATGTAGTATGGAAAGAGAAACGCTTTTTATTGAAAATGAAGAGATGACAGAAAAAGAGCGTGAGAAAAACTTGCACCGAAAAAGACGAGAATTTAAGGAGAAGCAAAAACTAAAAGAATCCTGGAAAAAGGAAGGAAAATCCCGTAAACGACAAAATAAAATCCGAAATTGGGATGATTATGATAATGATGAAGAGTGATAGGTGTATCGGAAACCCTATCTTCAATAGGGAAGCCGAACCTCTTCTACATATATGTAGGAGGATGATTTATGTTAGGATATAAATTTTCTGATAGTACGAAAAAGCATAATGAAATATTAAAAGTGATAGCGATAGTTGCAATGGTTATCGACCATGTAGGGTTTGTTTTGTTTGGAAATAATGAAATCATGAGGATTATTGGAAGACTGGCTTTTCCGATTTTCGCCTATCAGGTTGCCCAAGGTTATTTCTACACATCAAATCAAAAAAAGTATATGTTTAGATTGTGGATATTTGCCCTCATTTCTCAAATCCCATATACACTTCTCTTTGAAACCTTCGATTTAAACATTTTGTTCACATTAATCATGGCTCTTCTTTTGATTGACCGCATTCATAAAGGTGAATATTATTTCCTGCTCTTATTCATTCCACTATCCATCGTATTGCCAATTGATTATGGCGTGTATGGGGTGCTAACTCCCGTTATATTCTATGTATTTCGAGATGAAAAACTAAAAGGTTTGATTGGACATATCCTTTTAACCATACTTTATGTGAATGTGCCTATGTTTGATATTTGGTATATTCAGTATTTTGGCATTGTAGGGGTGTTGATATGTCTGTATTTCCCAATAAACCGATTCAAGATTCATTTGAATAAATATTTCTTTTATTGGTTTTATCCTGGTCATTTAGCTGTGTTATTTGCAGTGAAATGGGTAATTATCTTTTACTATCTTTCTTAATGATTAAAAAGAATTGGAGGAAAGTCATATGAGTGGCTTAGAGTTATTTCAAGGTGCATTCACCTTGTTTATTATGTTTATCATTTTCATGCTTTTCTTCTTTTTGCGAAAGTCGAATAGATTAAAAGCAGAATTGGAAAAGGAGCGGAGCAACCAAAAGAAATTGCTCGATCAAATGGTCACAACAACGAAAACCGTAAAGAACTCAAATGAGTTTTTAAATCAACAATTTCAGCAAGCACGTTCGTTTGTTCAAGAAACAATGGAATCTTTTGAAGCGATTAAGAGCGGGATGGAATTTCAAAAAGAGGTTGCTCCTTCTCTTCAAGGTGTTACTAATTCCTTATATGTAAAAACAGAGGAAATGTTAAAAAAGGAATTGCAAGGTGGAGTAATTTCCATCAGCAACATGCGAAAAGATGCAATATCCGAGACAAACGAAATGAATCGTATGTTAGAAAAACTCAATCAAACAAATGAGACGAAAGAAGAAATAGATAAGCTTCAAACCCTTCACGAAGAGTTTCGTATGAAGATCGCTTTAATGAAAGAATTGTCCGAACAAATTAACTTATTGGTCATGAACGCTTCCATTGAATCATCAATAGGAGATAAAACATTAGGTATTCCAATGAGTTTAAAAGAAATTGAACTTTTATCTTCTTTGCTCCACGAATCAGTTGTCAATGCAGAAGAAGAATTGAATGAAGTTCAAAAGGTAACGTCTTCTATAGAAGAGTCATTGTCGCATGAAAAGAATACCATTCAGATGCTTCATAATACTGTTCAAAAAACAGAAAAACTGTTAGAGAGTGGAAACGAAAAAGAAGAATTGTTAAATAAAGGCTTAAATCAGTTAGAAGCAGACTTAAATGAAGTGATGAATAAAACGGAAGAAATTACAGAGAATGTAGAAAAAATAGAGCGAATTGTAGCTGATCAAAACGAAGAAAAAGCGAATATTTATAACTCTATTGACAATATGCATGTCGTTATTAAAGAACTATTTGATGTCTACAAGGAAATGAATAGTACGATTTCAGATTTTGAATACACGATTAACCGATTTAAACAGTCGTCTTAAACGGCTGTTTTTTTCTTATTTTGTTTTTGGTAAAAAATAATTTACAACGTTTTAGAAATGTTATATAATATTGACTATAAGCAAGGGAAGGTTTATATAATATAGCATGTTGATATAGAGAGGTGAATAATATGCATTCATGTTTATAAAAGGGTATAGATTGATTGTAGGACAGACGTTGGACTTGTGAAGAAAGATGTGAAAAGGGAGAGAATTGGTAATGGAGAAAATTTTTCAGTATTTACTTGGAATCTTAATTTTAGGCGTTTTAGTTGCGTATGCGACATCATTGGTACTTTCTTATTTGCCATTTGTTATGGTAGTTCTTGCGGTTTTAGTTCCTGTTTATGGATATATACGTATGCAAAAGCAATGGAATGATCGTAAATTTGGACTTCGCATTTGGCTTGGAAAGTTCGGTTCGTTGTTTAAATTAAAAAAGTCATCTTGGAGTTTTTACTTAGTATTAGGGATAGCGTTAGGTTTTATTTATGAAGAAGTTGTTTGGATGATGGTTCACTCACTACTTGTTATGGCGGGGGGAGTAGTGGTAATGTACTTTGCTTGGGAAGGAGTACGTTACGGTTTACAGAGAACGAAAAACATTCAAATTCCTACGTTTACCCAAGCTTTTAAAAGTGCATGGTAAATCAAACAGGTTGTCGAGGGAGAGATTTCTTCCTCGGCTTTTTACACAGAAAGGGTGGTCAACATGCTAAAAGAAATTGAAACATTATTAGAGGATTATAAAGAAGTATTTCAGCACTCTGCGAATGTTAGAGATTTAGCTACTGACTTTGCGTATTATTTAGGTTATTCGAATCAAGAAATCAACCGTATTCGAAGTGGTGCATTTATGCATGATGTTGGCAAGTTATTTATTCCTGAAGAAATTTTGTATAAAAAGGGAAAATTAACAAGCGAAGAATATGCGATTGTCAAAAAACATTCATTTCATGGCTTTGCTTTTCTAAAAGCACATGGCATTCAAGATGAAGATTGGCTGGCAATGGTTGTTCAGCATCATGAGCGAGTAGATGGAAAGGGCTATCCATTTGGTTTAGTATCAGATGAAATTCATCCATATGCCAAACTACTATCTGTATGTGACGTATATGATGCGATTGTATCCGTTCGTTCGTATAAGGATTCGTATTCTCACGAATTTGCGATCCAAGCGATTAGAGATGGATTGGGGACACAATTTGATGAATACTTTGGAAATGCCTTTATCTCTTTAATGAATGAAACAAAATATCGGTACAAAAATAATCAATACAAAGCTCTCTAATTTAGGGAGTTTTTTGTTTTTTATATAAACGAATGTCGTTAGTTTGTTGCTTATAGTCAATATTTATGATAAAATGGCTACATAGAACAGGAGGGATGAACATGTCTGAGTTCCGTATCGGTGATTTTGTATTGTTTCAATATGGAAAAAACAGCACGTTTCCTGGACAAATCAAAGATATTGAAAATGATGAATATGTGATTGAAATTTGTGTAAATAGAAAGAAGAGTGAAGCGAACGAGGTGGAAATTGTAAGAGGAAGACTCGAAGAAATACAACCAATGTCATTTGCTTAATGGCGACAAGACTCCTCCAAATTGTATAGGATTCTCTTTGTAAATCATGGAGAAATGAATATGATGTAATATTCAAACCATCAAGTAGGAAACGCTTTTAGCGTTAAAGAAAAGGGAGGAATCGTGATGGCTAATGCAAATCAATCATTTGTTGTTGTAGGAAGAGATGGAAAAGAAATCATCTTTTCAAGACCTTATTTTAATGAAGAGAAAGAATTAACTTTTTTATACTGCAGTGAATTCCACAAATTCCCCAATACGATGTTTGTTTTAAATGAAAATAAACAAGCCATCGAAATCCGCCATGAATCCTTAAAAGGGAAACAATTATTCATCATGTTAAAAGGAAAGAATAATGCATTCTTCCAAGAAGCTGTAAAAGTAAAAAATGAAATTAAACAGGAAATTATTCGATTTTCAAAAGATTTGTCCTCTGGAAAAGAAACGATTCTTGCTTTTGAAACAGGCGTAAAAGAATATCCATATTACTTTACTACGCAAACGATACTGGATAAAGGTCATTTGTCTTGCAAATTTATTGCAGGGTTTATGTATTATATTAACCAGATCATGAAAAAGAAAGGGATCAACCAATCCTTTGATGATTATAGCCAGATGCAACAAGCATTAGGTAAGCGTTTAGTAAAAGAAGGCATGGATATGTTTCAGTTTCAATATGTAGGAGAAGAACAAGTTATATCTGCACCACTGGAGCAAATTGTAGAACAGTTGGTTGCATAGAGAGGTTTATCCTCTCTTTTTTTATTATTACAAACATATTACAAATAAGTTACGCTTGTATCATCCAACCGTTTTTTTCTCATAAGCAGGGGATTGTCTTATAAGATAATCTTATAGAAAAATTAATTTTTTCTAAATCTAATCATCTATTTGTAGGTAAAAAGAAAGGAGTTTTTATTTAGTTATGAGTATGAAAAAAGGTTTGTGGAAAAAGATGTTTGTAGGGGTGAGTTTGTCAGCGATGTTGTTCAGTGGTTTCCCTCAAATAGCGGATGCCCAAACCCATAAAGTACAGAAAGGGGATACCCTTTGGGGATTATCGAGAAAATATGATACGACTGTCGCACAAATCAAACAGTTGAATCACCTATCTTCTGATTTAATCCGAATTGGTCAAACTCTTCATGTATCTGCTCCAAAAAAGAACTCTTCGAACCCTCCTCAAACACAAACACCTTCTTCCACACCAAAACAAGTTCAAGGCTTTGTATATACGGACAAAATTCCAATGCCTTATAAACAGCAAGAGTATTTATATAATCTCACAAAGAAAAGAGGACTGGATTATAAAGATACGTTAGCTGTTATTATGCTTGAAAGCACCTTCCGCCCGAATGTCGTTGCATCGAATAATTATGGATATTTCCAGGTAAACAAAGTAAATCATGCTCGCCTTGCTAAAACATTGGGAACAAAAAACGCACCGCTTGATCCATATGTGAATATGAATTGGGGTACGTTTATGTTAGCAGAGCTGAAAACAAAGTTTGAAAAGAAAGGACTAAAAGGTACAGCTTTGAAAGAAGCTATGCTGAGTGCGTATAATCGTGGAGAAGGTGGCTATAAAAAATATGGAAAAGCTACCCATTATTTAAACAAGCATAGTCAATCATTAGCTAAAATAAATAAGATGTTTTAAGAAGAGAGGATGGTTAAAGCCTCTCTTTATTTATGTATTCCAAAAAGTGAGCGACAATTTCACTACGGTCTTCTTCGTGAGAAAAAATTGTCTCTAAATCTCTATCAATTTCCTTTTTGTTCAACTCTTTTGCGTTATAAGTATAACACCATTGAAATTCTGGTAAGTGAATAGTTAAATGTGTTCCGTTTTCAACATATTCCATCATGACCGTAATGAAGTCAGGAGTGTTCCAAAGTGGTAGTTGATATCGCTTCATAGCATACAATCCTTTCTTATTCGATAACTCTATATTATAGAAGAAAGAGGAAAAGAAAAAGAGCAGAAATCCATTTCTACTCTTTTAGTTCTGCAAATCCTAAAGCAATCTTAGTTGCTTCTTCGATTCGCTTTACCGTATTCTCGCTTAATTCCGCAATCTTTCTTCCTAATCGTGCTTTAGAAATAATGCGAATTTGTTCAGTTAAAACGGTTCCTTTGATGCAGTTTTCTACATAAACAAAGTCATCATCCTCTAAGCCAACATGAGTAGGCTGTCTCTCTTCTCTGGTCGTGATTGGAATGACAATGGTTGTGGGTGATTTTGCATTCCCAATATTATTTTGCAACACCACAACAGGTCGAATCTTATTTACTTCAGATCCAACATTCTCCCCAAAATTACATGTCCATATTTCGCCTCGTTTTGGATTAATTTGTTTAGAGAGTTTTTCTTTAATGGTCAATTCCATCATTTGACCTGCCCAACCAATAATGTTTTTAAACCTTTCTTTATCTTGACTATCAATGTTCATGAAAATATTGTATTTTTCATTTAGCTCGTATAAGTTTTGTTCTAACATAAAAAATTCCTCCCTGTTTGAATGAAGTTATATTCTTAACGCCTTGTATATAAATGAATATTGTATTTTATACAGGGAATCAGCGAATCATAACGCTTTGACAGGGGAGAAACCTTGATATTTCAAGAAAACAATAGAATATGTGCCTTTTTGAGTCAATATCATGATTATTGAAAGGAACTGAAACATAAAAAGAGTGAGAACGAATGTTGAAGCGTTCTCACTCTTTTAATTATTCTGTTCCACCTAATGAATTATCAACTAACATTTGAACAAACCGTTTGCTTTTTTTGTTGGTTACAGTTGATTTTGGCTTTTCTAATGTGGGAGTAGTTGGATTTTCTACTTCTTCTTGATTGTTAGAATCAGCTTCTTTAGTTTCGATTTCATAAGATGTCTCTTTTCCATCTACTTTAATGGTAATTTCATCTTGTATTACCTGTTCCTCATGGATAACTTCATTTTCTGTGATTACGCTTGATGGAGCAGGTGTTTCTTCTTGTATTTCTGCTGTTGGTGCAACTTCCTCTTGCGTTTGAAATTGTGGTGTCGTTTGAGGTGGAGCCTCAAACGTAGATAGCGTAGTGGCAGGGGAGTATTGTCCCCCTAATACCTGATGCAACTGACCTGTTTGCACCACATTTGTTAACAATGCTTTCACTTGATTTTCAATGGAATTTGGATTGGTTTCTCGTTCGTGTTTTTCCAGGATGGCTTCACAAATGAAACGAGAAGCCGTTCCTCTTGGTAAACTGTCTAATATTTGATCCACTCTGGCAAATTCATTAGAGATAGAAAATATCTTTTTTCTTTGTTCATCCTTCAAGCTTCATGACCTCCTCGAAGAAGATTTTTATTTCCATCTTAAGATAGAACCAATTCTTCAACGGGAATTTCCAATCCTGCGGCCATTCCAAAGCCTTCACAGTTGTCCCAAACGGCATTCTCACTGATAATTAATCGTTTGCCAAATTCAGGCTGTTCTCTGATTTCTTTTTCAAAAAGGATACTTCCGCCACCAACAAAGATGAATTGATAGGTATTTACACTCCAACTGTAAGAACGCATTTCTTGTTTGATTTGATCAAGGAACTCAAATTTATGTTTATCAATAATTTCTTTTGTTTTACGAACAGAATCTTCCACATCATTTATCTCTACATAACCATCCAATATAATATCTTCCATGTCATCTTCATTTAGGTTTAAATTAGAGAAAGAACTATTTAGCTCTTTACGCAATTGCTGTTTGAAGACATTTCCACCTTTGTTAATTGTAAAGAATTTATCTTCATTTGGTTCCAATCTACGATAAACTGCTCCATTGACATTTAATCCACCGATATCAATGATTGCTACTGTTTTTCTTTCAAACAGCTCTTCATATTTAATAAGGAATCCAGAAGTTTCAGGGAACACCAACAGTCTTTTAACTGTATAAGTAAACTTTTTATCATTTACTTCAAATGAAATTTCCACTTCCGCTTTATTTGGATTCGTTTTATCTCCTTCTGGTAAGTTGAGCATAAATCGCATATATTCATTACGCAATTCCGTATTTGTATATTGTGTTAAAGGGCAACCAATCGCCAATACGATTTCTGCTTTATTGGGAACTAATTGACTAATGGCTGTGTATGTTGTTCTTCTATGTAAGTCTTTTGCTTTTGTTGTTTCAAAGTCATGAAACCCTTGCTGAGATCCTACTAAAAATTTCTCATTATTTAACTTGGTAACATAACTGCTTGGAGAAAGGGATTGCTTTTCAGTCGTTGGAGTCATTTTTGTTAAAAGGCTAAATCGTTTTGCCTCCACTTCATTATTTCCCGCTATTGCTTTTGTCTGGTATTTGCCACTATCTACGGCTACTATCCACATACTCATTCCTCCTAATAGGTTTTCTTTTTTTGATAGATGATAAGGTTTTTATTCTATTTATCTCTTTAAATTCAATCATAGCATAATAGGATAATCATGGCAATTATGATTTTATATATCATAAATAATGTAGGAATAAATGTTATATATACTATATGGATATATATGGATAGGAAGCAAATAAAGTGTAGGCAGGAGAGGTCATCCGCCTATATTTATAGTATATATATAGTTGCGTAAAAAGGGGTAGAACCCTTTCTCTCTATTCATCTAAAACGAACAATGATAACCTATAATCGAAAAGATATTTTACCAAAAGTAAAGGAGGAGATAGCATGGAGGACAAAAAAGAAAAAAAGAAAACACCATGGAGAGTTCGAGTAACTCGTTGGTTAATTATTGCAATGCTTATTATGATGATTCTTTCAAGTATCGCTCCGTATATGATATAAAAAAATCGAAGAATCCATTCTCTTCGATTTTTCTATAATGACCTTATTGATTAAATAGTACCTGATATAGCAGACAAAGAGTGATCACTCCTTGCAGTAGCTAATAAGGTTGATTGTATATCAGAAGATAACATGTTTGCCCCGAAGCTTTCCCATATTTGCATTGTATCATTCCACAAAGTTATGTCATAAATTTTCCAATCTATTGATTCATTTATAGGTTTTCTTAAATACACATAGCATGATTTTACGCCTCGGCTACTCATAAGTAAGGCTCTCATTTTCTTAATGAAATAGGTAACTTCTCGATATTCTCCCACTCTTTTTCCTACAGGATAACGTACCGTTCGAGTAAACTCACTTATTAATACCTCATTGCTTATAACCATTTGTTGTTCCAATTATTAACCCCCTTTGTCGTGCTATCTGTATATGTTTATGTGCATCCATTTTGAACTATGTTTCCAAAATTCAAAAGAGAGGAGTGAAGCTGAATGGAGCAAAACAGAAGACGCTATTTCCGTTGTGAATTTAAAGCACATCCTATATGTGCCAAATTACGATTGTTTAGTATTAATAAGAAAGAAGTGGAGTCTAACTATGCTTATGCTTGTATTTATGATATGGGAGCAGGTGGTCTACGATTTGAAAGTTCTTTAGATTTTCCGATTCGAAACGATGTATTTCTTCAATTTAATATGGTGTTGAGCGGAAAAGAATTAGAGTTGATTGGATATATCGTAAGAAAAGAGAAAAAAGATAATGGTTATTATGAGTATGGCGTTGAATTTGTGAATCAACAAAATGACAATCTATTTTCCTTATTAAATCAATTAAGTGTGCAATTGAGAAAATCGTATGTTCATTCAGGATGTGAGTTTTGCTCATTAAAAACATCCTGTTTCAAAAAAGATTACGAAAAGAAAAATGCGATAGATAAACAGCCCATCTCCTGAGAGGGAAATGGGCTGTTTTTATTTCAGAGTATATTGGATTTCTTCTGTTACTTCATTGTATTGATGTGGAATTTGATAGTGTTCTAATGTTTTAAGCATAGAACTTACTCCACGTTCACGAATTTCTTCATCTTTTGGAATGAATTTTTCAGTCATAGATAACAGCACATCTCTACCAACCATTTGTTCAATTCCTGAATGAAGTTCTTTAGAAAACAAAATAGAAGACAGAAGACGTTCTTCAGTGATGAGGTAAAGGTCTGATAATGGAGAAGACTCAAACAGCTCTTTGTGAGTAGAAAGGTACACATAAAGCTCTTCTTTTGTTTTTAAGCTTTTTTCAATTTGACGAGCTGTACCCACTTTATTTGCTTTTCGGTCTGCATAATTTTTTACTTGTTGAACTTCAAAACTTGACTCTTCTACAATAACATTGTTTACCGTACTGATGACTTCAAAGTTTTTTGCTAATGGGTGAGTTTCATTGTTTGATTCAGATGGTTCGTTTGGAGATGGAGCTGTATCCTCAGTTTGTGAAGAAGGATTGGTTTGTTCTTTCGGTAGGGTAGGAGTAGCAGGAGCAGTAGGTTGTTTCTCTACGATGGTTGTAGGAGGATTTTCTTCTGGAACAGCTCCAAAGAAATTTTTATACACATCATATAAAGCAAATAAGAATAGGATTAGGACAATGATGAGTCCTATTTTTTTAGCCACTTTTAATGTCATAAATGGTTTTAGTTTTTCTTTTCCCATTTTTTTCACATGTTTCAGTTGTTGCTCTTCCTGCATTCCAAAATTCTCATCTATATAGATATCTGGCTTTCTTGGTTTTTCAACTTCCATTGTGACAATTTTCCCGTCTTCATATTTCATAAATTCTTTTGTGTTTTGCTTTTGTTTTTTTGAGGGTTTGAATAACATCACATAGCACCTCCCTGTATTTTCTTGATTATCATATGGCGATTGCAAGGGTTTCAATCCAATCAAATAGGGTTTGAGTATGATAGATTTGGCAATGATTATAATACCTATTTTATATCATTATACATAATTTACTCAAAATAACCGTTGTGATATAATATATATAGATAGTTGTAAAAAATAATTTACAATACGAACGGAATATGCAGAAAGGAGAATTGGAATGGATATCGAAACATTAGGGATTCCTAAAGCGAAAGTCAATCAATTTCGCAAAAAAGGAATGGAAACAATTGAGCAATTAGCGATGAATTTTCCTCGAAAATATTATGATTTTCGTAAAATTACACCGATTCGAGAGGTAGAGCATGGGGACATTGTTGCCATTATCGGAGAAGTTCAGGAAATAAAAACGTTTGAAAAGATGATACAGGTTAAAGTTAAAGATGATTCAGGTCGTCATTTATTTGTTTCCTGGTTTCACCAAGCGTATGTCGTAAAGTTATTGAAAGTTGGGACACCTTATTTTTTTTGTGGGAAAGTACAAATAGATCCTGAATACGGGACAAAGCGAATGGGAAATCCATTCTATTTTAGTTCCGACTTAAATAAGTATCGAAAGATTATTCCTGTTTACTCCAAAATAGCAGGGATGTCCGATGAGTATTTAACAAATTCGATTGAATCTGCTGTAGCTTTATTGAATAAACAAGACTTTTTAGAACCAGAAATTCTCTCGAAATTTGGTTTATTGAAACGGTCTCAGGCATTTCAAGGGATTCACCAACCAACCAATGACAAAGAATTAGAACAGGCCAAATATCGTTTTTTATTTGAAGACTTGTTTGAGTTTGCAATGCAATTAGAAGCAAGTCAAGATAACAACAATCAAAAATCTCCATTTCAAATGACCAAATACAAAGAAATCCGTTCTTTTTTAGCCTCGCTTCCATTTAATCTGACAGATGGGCAAAGAGAAGCCTTGCGAACACTTTCGGTTAAAATGAAAATCGGAGAACGAGTACATGCTCTTATTCAAGGAGATGTTGGTTGTGGAAAAACGATTGTAGCGATCATTTTAATGATGGTTGCTTCTGAAAATGGCTACCAATCAGCTATGATGGCTCCAACGAATGTGTTAGCAAAGCAACACTATGAAGAATTAGTGGCAAAAACAAAAGGAACTGCCTATCAAGTTGCGTTTTTATCAGGAGATATGAAGGCAAAGGAAAAGAAAAAAGTTTTAAAACAGATTAAAGATGGAGAAGTCCAAATGGTTGTTGGTACTCATGCCATTTTGTCAAAGGATGTAGAATTCCATAAACTTTCCTTAACCATTGTCGATGAAGAACACCGTTTTGGAGTCATACAGCGAAACCAATTGAGAGAAAAGGCAAAACAAGGCGTTCATCATATTAGTATGTCAGCTACTCCTATTCCACGTTCTCTGGCTCTTGCGATGCATGGAGACCATGTGGATGTATTAACCATTAAAACCCTCCCAAGAGGGAGAAAGCCTGTTCAAACTGTTCTTGTACGAAATGAAGAGAAGGTATATGAAGGCATGTATCGAGAAATTCAAAAGGGAAGACAATGCTATGTGGTCTGCCCATTGATAGAAGATTCGGATGCAGAAGTTTTACAAGATGTGGACTCTGTAGAAGCCACTTATGAAAAAATGGTTCGTTATTTCTCTAAACATCCAGAAGTAAACATTGCGATGATTTCTGGAAAAATGAAGCAAGAAGAAATCAATGAGATGATTCAAGCCTATTCTCAAAATAAGTATCAAATTTTAATATCCACTACGATTATTGAAGTAGGAGTCAATGTTCCGAATGCAACCGTCATGGCAATAAAGAATGCTGAACGATTTGGTCTTGCTCAACTTCATCAGTTACGTGGTCGTGTGGGAAGGGGAAGTCACGAATCTTATTGTGTGCTTTTGTCTGATAAAATTGATGATCCCAAGCTAAAAGCGATGTGCGAAACAAATGATGGATTTAAAATAGCTGAAAAAGATTTAGCTTTACGAGGAACAGGAGATTTGATTGGAACGAAGCAAACGGGACAAAACAAATATGTGCTGTTGATGCTTGCGTATCCGCAATTGTATGAAAAGATAAAAAAGGAAGTAAAAGACATCTATCAAAATCAAAAGAGGTTAAGCCATTACCGATTCTTAGATATATTAGACTATAGCGAAGAATCTGCTTAATACAGAAAAGGTGGACTCCTTTAGAGAAAAGGGGTTCATTTTTTGTTTTATTGACTATAAGTAATGTTGTGTTAAAATTTATTTATAAACAATTAAAAAGGGGGATGCCATTGAAGTTAGAAAATGTCATTTTCATTATTTTTAGTCTTTGTTTTTTAGTATTAGTAAGTGCAGGAGTCTACAAGATGACAATTCCTGACGAAGCCTCGGTTCATAATGAAAGCTCTGTAAAAGAAACAAAGAGAGTTCCTGTCTTAATGTACCATCATATTAGTGAGACAGTAATAGATGGATCCAATATCTCTCCTCAACGATTTAAAGAACACATGGAAATTCTAAAAAAATATGGTTATAACACCATTACGGATTATGATTTGTATGATTACCTCCAACAAAACAAACCTCTTCCAACCAATCCCATTCTAATAACCTTCGATGATGGCTACCAAAGTAACTACCAATATGCCTATCCCATTTTAAAGGAATTAAACATGAAAGCTACGATTCATCTGATTACAAGTCGTGTAATAGAGGAAAACAATCTATATCCTAATGAAACAATAAAAATGTCTTGGGAAGAAGTTCAAGCCTCACAAGATGTTTTTTCTTTCCAAGGGCATACTCATGATGCCCACTTTAAAGAAAAGAATATAATAGGGAAATCAAAAGGTGTTATCACAGGGAGAATGAAGTTGAATGGAAAACTGGAAACAAAAGAAGAATATGAAAACCGAGTATTAGAGGATTTAAAAACGTCTAAAACGATGATTGAAGAAAAGCTCGGAACAAAAGTAATTGCATTTGCCTATCCTTTTGGGGACTATTCCAAAGACACGATAGAGCTTGTTAAGAAAGCAGGGCATAAAATGGCTTACACTATTGAACAAGGAAATGTTACAAAAAAGGATAACCTTTTTGAATTGAAACGGATTACAGGTCATGGAGATTTAACAGCAGAAGAATTGATTGCAACCATTAAGAAATATGAAAACTAAAACTATATCTGAAGAAATAAAAAGGAGGACTATTTCGATAGTCTTCCTTTTTATTTCGTTGAGTGCTATCTTTCTTTTTTTGAAAAATAGGCAAAGAATGTTTGACGTATTCCAGTTGTTCTTGGATTGTATTCATTTCAATGGAAGATTCGTTTTCATTTATTATGACTACTTTGAAAGAAGGCAAGAACTCTATGAAATATTCTTCTCCATCTTCAGTTTTACAACGAAATCCATATATATAAAAATCATGTCTTTCTTCAATCTCTGTAAATCCAATGTTTCTTAATCCTTCTTTATAGGTATTTACTTGTTTGTCTATGGGCAAATTTCCATATATAGTATCTAAGATAGCAGATGGCATGTGTGTCCAGTTTTTCTCTTCCAATAAAAAGTAAAGGTTTTTCATCTCTTTTAAAAATTCTTTGAGATGATCGCCTTCTGCTATTTTTCTCATTTGTGGAGTTATGGTAATCGTTTCTTTTCCATAATAGGTACATAACTTATCTAATTCATCTTGTGTTGGGTATTCCAAACCATTTTCCCATATAGGAATCATCTTTTTACTAATATGTAAAGCTTCCTCTATTTCAATCATGGTTACACCTTTGGCAATCCTCCAAGCTCGAAGTTGATTGCCTAAGTCTTTTCTATTTAATATATGCATTTGCAAATTCTCCTTTTTTCACTAATCAACATGGGATCAATCAGATGCATCAAAAACATGATATGATAAAAGAAACTCCCATCTTTCAAAGTAAAGTTGGGGTATTAGTAGAAAGCAGGTGGAATTATTGAAAAAACCGCAAACGAATCCAACTGATAAAAAGGTTTACGAAGATGCAATCAGAGAATTTGTAAAAGATACGATTCATCATCCACGTTTTTTCGATTTGACTTCTGAACAGCAAAAAGAACAAGCGATGCAGGTCTTAAACAAGCATAAAAAGGACAAATAATTACATAAGGGATTGGTCATAAGCTAAACGTAATTCTTTGTATCGTTTTTTATAGATTTTACACAGACGTTCATATAGATTTATGTAGGAGTCCGTACAGTCAACTTCATATAAATATTTGTCCATAAATGTTAAAAGAAGATCCAGGTTTTCAATATGATGAACATACATGGAACGTTCTTTCTGTTTAGGAATCGTGTATTGTTTGATTAGTCCTTTGACTAATTGATAGGCATATTCTAAATATTGCGTATAAGTTCCTTGTTTAATATCCTTCTTTATCAGGCTCATCTCCCTGAATAAAACCTTCAATAATACTTGAACTTCTTCCTTTGTTAAAAGAATCCGAAATGTTTCTCGCTTAAACGGTTCTTGATTAATTCTTTTCATCATCTCTCACATCCTTTCTCTCATTATAATCAAATTTTGAGACTATGAGAAGGGGAAAGGTAAAATATATTTTACCAGGTTATTTTCCTAACTGCATTAAGAAATATGAAGACTAAAGCAAAGATATGATTTTTTCATGTTTCATATGATATCAAGTTTAATAATAAAAAGAGAAGCTATTTTTTTATAACAGCTTCTCTTTTTGTTTCTTATAGACATTCTGAACAATATAGTTCTCCGTCAATGTCCTTCATGTGTTCGCTTGGATAGGTGTAATTACATGATACACATGGTTTAATTTTCTCCTGTATAACTTCCTCAATAGGTGGAACTAATTTTTGGTAAGGGGAAAAAGCACTATGGTCGTACCCATCAATCATGACATCATCTTCTGATACATCTGCTAAATCGGTTAAGACTCGTTCCTGCATTTTTAGATGGATAAAGTCCATATCCTCTTTTTTGTCCAACGTCTTAGTTGCCTCATGAATAGTTTGTAAATAAAGCTTACTTGTAATGACCTGCATAGAAAATCCTCCCTACATAAAGTTAAATGGTTATTTTCCTAACTTATAAAAAAAATACCTTATATGTTAGGCGAGAGGGAGGGGGTTCATAACAGAAATCAAATAAGAAACAAAGAAAGCATGAATGATTTCCATGCTTTCTTAATAGAAGTTGTTAGCGGATTGGACAAGCTCCGCCTTCACAACTTTCTGTTCCAAGGTCTAAATCCTCACCGTTTCCTGTTTCAAAAAGAGATAATAGGGAAGCATCAAATGGTTTCATTTCCGCTTTACGGCGAAGATATTCTTCTTCATCAATGGCTTCATATGGGGCTAAAGGATAAACCGCATCATCTAATGGAAGGAAGGATACAGCTACAAAGGAATCCCAATTATCCCATACCCATTGTTCAACAGCATCCCATTCATTTTCTCGAACAGTTACAGTAATTGAGGTATTATGCTCAGTGTAGCATTCTTGGAACATTTTATACGTTTCTAATTGTTCAATTGCTGTTACATCAAATTTAGTTGTTTTAACAGGGGATTCAACAGGGAATTCAATAACAAGTGTATTCGCATTTTCCCATGTTTGTCCCGTTTCAGGGAAGGTAGGATAGCCTAATTTCATGGCTACTTTTGCTAAAGGATCGTGAGCGGAGATTCGTACTCTGCGGATATAATAGCGGGAATGTGAGCGGTGAATTCCTGAAGAAACCGTAGGAAGTTGAGAAATCGTTCCCTCTGGTTTTACAGTTGTGGCAAGAAGAGGTTCATTAATGCCGAGGAAGGCACAGAATTCTTTTGCAGTGTCACGAACAACTTTGCGAAGTTCGATTAAAAGTTCACGTTGTTCTTCCATTGATAGATTTAAAGCATCTACCATGTCAAACCAACCCGTCATACTGACTCCGATAAGACGATCTCTTTTCTGCTTCTCATCCCATGATGGAATCTCAAGATCTGGAAGCGTCATCCGAATTCCGATTTTTGTAGTAAGTGCGAAGGAACGGAATAGAGCTTTTTTATTTAATTTTCCGTTTTTCACATACGCCATCATATTGTTTGTTGATAAGTTACATACTTGACGTGAGTCGAGAAGAATTTCCAATTCTGTTATCGTAATTGCTTTTTATCAATTACATCTGGAAGTTTCCTTCATAGCCTAACTATTGACTCATTAGTAGGCTTACGAACGGTCAATTCCGTTCCAGGTCAGCATACATTTTCCAACATTATATGGAGATTTAAGGGAAATAAAATGTTGGTCGGACACTCTTGGGAGTATTATATTCTGTCATTTGGTAACAGTTTCAACTCCTATGCGTTACGGTGAGTAAAGGTTTTTTCCTCTACTTTACCTCGGTATTACCTGCTATCTTTATTAAGACCGTAGGCTCTCTTAGTCAGCGTATTCGTCACTCCTCTTTTGACCACTCAAAAGGATCATCATGCTTATTTAACTGATACCGATTTTGCCCGATGATTTACATGAGCCAAAATTCTTTAGCACATGGGTTTAGACCGTTAAAATTTTTTCTGCGTTTACGAGCTACTTTCGCATTTACAAATCCACGCTCGCCTGTATAACGCATATTAATAAAGTTTTGATGAAGTTCTTCTCTTGTTGGTTTATCTTCATAAAAAATAGAATTGTTACTCATACGGCGGTGTAAAATCTCTTTGTTTTCCACCCAATTACCATCTTCATCTTGGTAATACATATTTGTTTTTGCTGTTTCAATATCCATTTCATCTTTACTTGCAAGGTTGATTTGACTGGATCTTCTCACACCGCCACTAACTACGTTTTCGGCAATGGTGTTTCCGATATCCAATACATCAATCGGGCGAAGTTTTCCGCCTGCTTTTTCCATGATGTTGTCAATTTTTTCAAACATAATCTGGATACTTGAATGACCTGATGCCGTTCCGCCAAATCGTTTCAAGCGACTTCCTTTCGGTCTTACGTGGTCAAAGTTAAACGTAATTTCAGTAATTTCTTTGTATAAGAAGTGGGTGCGAAGTTTAAAGTAAATGTCTAATGCGGAACACCATCCTTCTTTAGAATCACCTACGATAATTTCTGCTTTATGATCACGAATTACTAAATCTGTACTGTCATTTCTTCGTTTTGGTGCAATGGGTATATATGGCTTCATTGAAGTTGTAATGCCTGTACGATATACAGGTAATTTTTCCACATCGTATGGCATCGTTCTAAATCCTGTTCCGCTTCCAAGCATGAGTAAATAGAACATTTCTACAAAGGCTCCAAAGTTATCAAGAACCATAAATGAACAGTTGAAGTTTGCCAGTGGGAATTCTTTTGCTACTTCTGTATTTGCTACCCACATCGTTCTTCCAGAAGCAAATAAACGAAGATGGAACATATTATCCAATAGTTCTTCCGCTTCTTCTACTAAGCTCTTTTTCACGTTATCAATATTTATCCAAGGATGATTCTTTTCAATATAATCAAGCTCTAATCCTAAATTGTACTCAATCGTGCGAGTGATGGTCTCTAACCAAGTTTCTCGTCTCCCTTTCTCTGGTAGCCATCGACTATAAGTTCGTACATACACAAACTCACCCAATTCTGTCATCGGTGGTCGTAGCTTTTGGTATTCTTTGAGAATGTCATTTGATAAAAAATGATTTTGCATAGTTCACTGATTCCTCCTTTAATTAATAGTCTGGATTATGTTATATGCATGACTTTTTTAATTAAAAAAGGATTTTCGTAATTTCAATTTTGGGGGATGACTCCAGTTTTTTTATAGGAAACACTAAAATTCTCGATTGGAATAATTGATTTCAACGCAGTATCCATTTATAAAGTTGACAATTATAATTTACTGTTTTATTTATATAGGATATAATATTGGTAAGGTGAAAATAGGGAAAAGCAGGAGGTTGTATAGGTTGAGGGATATGATTCAGTATCATGTAAGGAAAGAAGAAGTGTTACAAGGAGATTTTAAGCGAGCTACTCAATTTGTGCGAAGTTTAAATGGATTAGGAAAGAAAGCTTATCGTTCAGTGTCCATTTACTTTAGTGGATACGATGATGATATACGAGAAATTTTTGAAATTGATGAAATTCGAGAGTGGGGTAAGAAATTTGTTTCTCTTCATCCATATATTTTTTATTTTCTAAATCCAACAACAGAATCAGATCAAGTATTTGTTACATTAATTGCAAATAATTTAAGTAGTTTTCATTATGGAGAACGAAAAACACTTCCTCATTTATTTGAAGTAGAAAATTTAAAAGTAGATGAATTGCCTCAATTTCACTTGTATTTAGCGATTGAATCCGAATTTTATAAAAAAATTGAAAGAGCTGTTCTTACTTACGCAAAACGCATTAAACATGCAACAGGTGGAAAGGAAATCATGAACTATTTAAGTCGGTTCCATGAAGAAGGGGAAAACATGGATTAATGGGCAGGAATATTTTCCTGCTCCACTTCTAATAGAATTGCTTACATAACGAGATAGGAGGGGTAAAAGTGAATGTGTATAAAGATACGGTAGAAACCGCTTGGTCAATAAATAAGTATCGTTTAAAAGGAAGAAAGGGAACGAGGATTTATAAAGAAATAAGGAAAAATCATATAGAAGGAATGGTTCGAGTAACAAAAAATGGCGAGTTTCCATTAGAGCATATGGAGTATTTAGTGTTTGAGATACCAGAACGGGTAGATACAAAAGCATTTCATGACACCTTTATTAATTTGTGGCATTGTGGACTGCAGGTAAAAGAAATCGAAAAAGGAACAGAGGTGTCGATGCATTACCCTCAAGTTTTTCATAGTGGGTTAATTGGTAAATTAGTTGAATTGGGTTATGTTCGTCAAACGTGGAAGGAAATGGATAAGGATCCGTCAGGCTATTCTTTGTATGTCAATGCAAGAGGATGGCATATTCTATACAATGTATGTTCTCTAAGTTTGTATGGAATAAAAAAATTATGGAAGAAGGGAAGTGTAAAGAAACATGAGTCATGTGAATGAAGTTCGCAATGCTGTTAAAAAAATACTGTTATCAGAAGTAATTAAGGGGTTTTATTCCACCTATATACAAAAGCAAGTTGCTTGTACGCTGAATGAAGTGGAAGATGTCCTCTATCAACTGGTTGAAGAAGAGGTTTTATTGGTTCAGTATGAATTAATTTGTCCAGAATGTTTTCGGACATTGGATGAAAAGTTATCGAAAAATGAATTTTTAACTCATTATGACTGTTTGTGTGGACATGAAATGGAAACATTTGATGAGCATGATTTTAGAATTCGATTTATTCGTAACCCTCAACAAGCTTCCTTCTAAAATTACCTTCTCATTCTTATGAACAAAAACAAATCCCATATAATATAAAAATGTGATAAGGAGGGATTTCATGAAAAACTATTCAAATCCATTATTCTATGGTCTTGCTTTATATGAGGGCTTTATGGCAATCCCGATTATTGGAGCCTTCTTTGTGATTGGTTATGGATACACACCATTAGCAATTGCTTTTATTCTTCATGTCGTTGCATTAGTCTTATCTGTAAAAGAAAATCGTAGCAAAGCTCCATCCATCTTAGGAATGATTACGTCAGTGATTGCTATTATTCCGTTTGTAGGAATGACGATGCACTTTATTACAGCGATTGTCTATTTGGTTAGTGCCGTTGGTCATACGAAATCTGCAAAGAGAAACGAAACGTCAATCTATTAAAGGTTGGCGTTTTTCTTTTATTTTAATAAGAAGTGAATATCATATAAGAGTTTTGACAAATCAGGTTTTTATATAAAATAATAAAACAGGCAAAGAGGAGAAGATGGTAATGAACTTAGAAAAGGTAAATAAACTGTTAATGGATCATGAAAAATTAGGCGGAAACTTAGCAGTCATGTATCCACTACTAAAAGATCGAATTGACGGGATTTATGAAGATACGGAAGTTCCATTTAAAGAAGAATTTTTGTTTTTTGAAAATAAGTATTTGGAAATCAAAAAACATATGTTAGAGAATGGAATTACGGGAGACATCTTAGATATCGGTTGTCAGTTTGGCTTCCAAAGTGAACTATTCTTGGATTGTAATAGTTATACAGGTGTTGATGTAGCCAAACACCGATTTTTCAATCAGGATAAAGAACATGTACAGTATATCATTGGCAATTTCCCTAACAATGTCACATTACCACTTGAAGATTCTGTTGTTTGCTCTGTGATGTCAATTGGTTATTTTAATAACTACATCCATCCAGACAATGAAGTAGCTCTTGCTCGAATCGTAGAGCAGTATAAAAAAATTAAACATCTTTATATCAGTACAACTGAAGAGTTAGTGGAGCAATTGGAACCGCATTTTTCTATAAAAGAATGCCTTTTAGAAAGTAGAGCAGGACACTCTCGCTTCAATGTGTACTATATGGGGAAATAATAAGGAATCATTGATACGTCATTCAAAAAGAATGGCGTATTTTTTATTGACAGTTGTCATTCAAAAATACTAATATTGACTATAGTGTAAAAATAAATAAAGTTTGTTTATTATCAATAAGAAGCGATTTGAGTATGATGTATTAATGTTTTGATAAAGTAGGTGTTTTTATAAACGAATGCCAGAAGGAGAGAGTTTACATGACAGGTGTTTCATTTAATTTGGAAGGAAACTTCTTTGAACATGAAGAGTTGTTAAACGATGAAGTTTGGACAACTTTTCGTGATGCTTTTACAGGCGGGAGATTAAAAATTCCAGGTATTGAATGTGTCATAATCCAAGGGAATAAGGAACAAGCCATCAAATTGTTTCAACAATTGATTGGGATGGATCCGCTTTTTGCCTCTTGTGATTGCGACATCTGCAATGGTCCTGACTATTCGGTGATTGAATATGAAGGACTGTTTCAGGCAACAGGAAGGGAACGAAATTGTTTTTGGGACATAGACCTTCAGCTTTATTTAGAAGAAACCAATGGAGAGAGTCTATACATTCCACTGGAAGACCATTTGAATCAACTATCCATTTTAGTCATTTTGGAAGATGGTCGTATGAGTCAAAACATTTCATTAAAAGGAGAGAGCAAACAATGGCAGATGGCTATGTAGAGTTAGAGTTCAATGAGCAGGGTGAAGCAAGGGTAAAAGAGGTTAATTATCTCGATTTGCGATTGACGTGTTCAGATATTGAACATGAAGATATTGCTTCTCAACTCGCTTTTCAATTACCAAAGGAGTTGAAAGATGCACTTGTTTTAGCTGTCATTAAAGTCGATTTTCTCATGTCACATCATTGGGAATATGGAGTCGAGTGCGATGGAGTCAATATTCATCTTCTTTCTCATACCGTTTTAAAAGAAAACTATAAAGAGTTTTACAGAGAGATGGTAACAGAAGAGGTAAAGTTGGTTGCCACATTTGAAGACTCAGATGTAATTTTTCGTGATGATGTGGATGATCAAGACCGAATGTATTACAAAAACCTAATTGCCGATTGGGAAGAATTCTACGATGAAGATTTTTTACCATTTCGCAAAAAAGCAATCGTTCTTGATAAAAACATGAGCATTGAAGCTCTATTAAATATTGATTAAGGAGAGATCTATAGATGGAAAGAATCGTAAATTGTGACCGTTGTCGTCACCGTAAAATTAAACATGGAAAAAGTTTTCTGGATATGTATTTCGTTTGCACGAAAGGGAAGCGAGATTTTACCAACATTCCTGACGAACAGTTTGATGCAGAAATGAAAAAACAGATTGATTGTGATGAGTTCAAATCAAAGTATATTGAATACCCGTTAGAAATCAGTGGCATTAAACAGCCCGAAGATAAAGGGATCAACACAAAATCAATTTCTGGAAACTGCGGAGATTTAGTCAAAGTTCGACCTGCAAGTGACAAATACGAAAACAAAACGTATTTAGGCATTTTGTTAGGAGAAGCGGATATTGGTTTATTTATTTCTCACAATCCTGAATCCAAAGAGCTTCGTATAAGCCGACATCACAATCCTGCGATTTTCGTACCAGAATTAAAAGAAATTATTTATGGTTCGGAGAGTTGGTGGGGACATATTAAGTCCGAAGAAGAATTAAGAGCAATTACGGATGATGATATTGATAATGTTTGGTATGTAAAGCTATTAAAAGGTGCAAGCAAATCAGAATCAGAGGAGGAGTAATCAAAATGGCAACAGAAATCTATGAAATCCCTGATAGCCTCTTAGATT